>Ga0307513_10000009_pt1 | contig 403893 bp, 350 predicted proteins | sample 15_EM_MG_FD_202174 | JGI IMG/M metagenome (GOLD analysis project Ga0307513, IMG submission 202174) | Populus trichocarpa ectomycorrhiza microbial communities from riparian zone in the Pacific Northwest, United States - 15_EM | ecosystem: Host-associated > Plants > Roots > Unclassified...
GGGCGGACCCGCGCGGGTCCGCCCGACGCCAGTACGGCCTAGCCGCTTCAGTGCGGCACGCTTTCGCTAGTACGCGCTCTTGTTGTCCCGCAGCCACTCTGCGAGGGTCCGGGCCGGGTGGCCGGTGACGCGCTCGACGTTGTTGTTCACCGTCGCCGGGCGGTCGCCCAGGTTCGCGGCCACATCGAGCAGCGACGCGAACACCGCGGGAGGGAACCAGTCGGGCAGGGCCGCCAGGGCTTCCTCCCGGGTCAGCTCCTTGACCGCGATCGGATTGCCCAGCACCTCGGCCACGGTCGCGACCACCTCGCGCTGGCTCAGCGACTCGGGCCCGGTGAGGATCAGACTCCGGCCCCGGAACTGCTCGCGCGTGAGCAGGTCGGCGGCCACCTCGGCCACGTCGTCCAGATGGATCGGGTTGATCTGCCAATCCGGGTAGGGGATCGCGACCGTACCGGCCTTGATCTGCTCGGCCCAGTCGCGAATCGTGTTGGTGGCCAACCAGGACGGGTACAGCACGGTGTGGCTCAGGCCGGAGTCGCGGAGCGCGGCCTCGACCGCCTGGTGGGCCACGCCGATCGGCCCGGCGTGCTCGACGGGGTCGTACGCGCCCGGGGAGGACAGCAGGACCACGTGTTCGACGCCCGCTTCGACCGCGGAGGCGAGGAACCCGCCGATGTCGCCGCGGGTCGGGTAGAGGAACGCGGTGCGCACATTCTCCAAGGCCGCCCCGGCCGGACTGTCGAGGTCGAGCGCGACGCGTTCGACGCCCTCGGGGACCTCGAGTGAAGCGGTATCGCGGGCCGAGGCCCGCACGTCGTGCCCTGCGGCCGCGAGGCGGGCGACGAGGCGCGAGCCGATGTTGCCGCGCGCGCCGGTGACGAGGATGGTCATCGGGTGTTCCTCCTGGTCTGACTCAAATTGAGGGCATGCGGCCGCAGGACGCGCGGGGCGTCCTCGGGTAGCATGACCTTGGAACCTATTTGCTTTGCAAGCAAACAGTATTTAACGACAAAGATAATCGGGAGGCGCGGCCGTGTCAACCCATCCGGACGATGCGATCCGTGAACTGCTGCTGCTCATGCCGCGCATGGTCGGGAAGGCCAAACGCCTGCCCGTGCCCGAGAGCGTCCGCTCCCTCGAGTTGAGCCCGCGCCACCTCTCGCTCCTCGCGCTGCTGCTCTTCGACGGCCCGGCCACCGTCAACGACCTCGCGATCCGTCTTGAAGTCGCCCCGACCACCGTGAGCCTCATGGTCGGCGACCTCAGCCGCAAAGGCGTCCTCGAACGCCGCGAGGACGAGTCGGACCGCCGCCGCCGCATCGTCAGCATCACCACCGAGATGCGCCCCGAGATCGAGGCCTGGCTCGCCGGAAGCGCCGCGGCCTGGCGCAAAGCGCTGGAGCCCTTGACCTCGGACGAGCGCCGCGTCGTGGTCGACACGCTCCTCGCCTACGAACGGGCCCTCAAAGATTAACGCTTCGCGCGGGGCCTGCCCGTCGAGTCGCGGACGATGAGGCTCGTCGCGAGCTGGACGTGGTGCGAGTCGGGGACCTTGCCCGCCGCCAGGTCGAGCACCGTCCGCGCTGCGACCCGGCCCATCTGGCGCAGCGGCTGCTTCACGGTGGAGAGCGGCGGCTCGACCCACATCGCGTTGTAGGTGTCGTCGAAGCCGATCACGCTGAGGTCGCCGGGGACCTCCAGACCGTGCTTGCGCGCGCTCTTGATGACGCCCACGGCGATCGAGTCGCTGGCGGCGAAGACCGCCGTCGGCGGGTCGTCCAGCCTCAGCAGCTCGTCGGTGAAGGCCTCGCCGGTCTCGGCGTAGAACGTGCCCGAGCCCACCAGGGCCGCGTCGAGCGCGATCCCGGCCGCTTCGAGGGCCTCGCGGTAGCCGTGGAGGCGCTCGCGCGCCGGAAGCGACTGGGCGGGGCCGCCCGCGAAGCCGATCCTGGTGTGGCCCAAGTCGAGCAGGTGCCGGGTGGCCTGGACGCCGCCCGCCCAGTTGGTCGCGCCCAGGCTCGTCACGCGCTCGTCGAGCGGGTTGGCCGGGTCGATGACCACCAGCGGCAATCCCAGGTGCTGGCACGCGGCGATCTCCTCGCCGGAGAGCTCGGTGGTCACCACGACCAGCCCGGCCGCCCCCTGCGCGGCGATCTCCTTGACGCGGTCGACGCCGAGCGGCTCGTGGTCCCCGGGGATCTCGGCCTCCAGCGAACTGGTGACGACCGCGACGCCCAGTTCCCTGCCGCCGCTGATGATCCCGTCGAGGACGTAGACGGCGTACATGTTGAGGATCGTGTCGAACACGACGTGGATCGATTGGGGCGCAGGCGATTCGCGGGGGCCGGTGGTCGGCACGTACCCGAGGTCGGCGATGGCGCCCTGCACCAGCCGCCGCGTCTCCTCGGCCACGCCCGGGCGGCCGTTGAGCACCTTGGAGGCCGTTGCTTTGGAGACGCCCGCGTGCTCGGCCACCTCGGTCAGCGTCGCGCGGGGGCGGTCCGGCTTGCTCATCTGCTGCACCTCTTCGGGACGGGTGCCGCCATACTATCCGGCACTGGAAACAGTTTCCAAGTTTCTCGACGCAGAGCGCAGAAACTCTTTCCACCGGCTGAGCGTCCCGACGCACCCCTCCCGACCGCCGGAACCCAGCCCGAGCGACGCACCGTCACGCACCGTTCCTATTGCGACACAATGGACTTGCCCGCATATAATGGCGCCGTCCTCCGGTGGGCGAACCACAGAACCTCTTACCAGAGCGGCCCGCCCGCCGGCCCTGACGACAATCTAGGAGTCTCTGTGTCCTTCAAGGAAGGCAACTCGCGCCGCGTGCTCGCACGCGTCGCCGCCGTCGCCGCGGCAGCGGGCCTCGGCGTCGCCGCCCTGGCCGGTTCCGCCTCGGCCGACATCACCATCCAGCAGTACGTCGCCCTCGGCGACTCGTACGCCTCGGGTGTCGGCGCGGGCGACTACCTCGCCGACGACGGCTGCTACCGCTCCGCGAACGCCTACCCGAGCCAGGCCACCGTCGCGCTCGGCGAGCGACTGTGGTTCGAGGCCTGTTCGGGCGCGAAGATCGAGGACGTGGTGGCGAACCAGCTGAACCACCTCTACCCGGTCAACACCGAGCACGTCACGATCGGCGTGGGCGGCAACGACGCCGGGTTCTCCTCGGTGCTCGGCGCGTGCGCCGGGACGAACACGGCGACCTGTGAGGCCGCGATCGCGAACGCGCGGTCGATCATCACCGGCTCGCTGCCCGCCGAGCTCGACGACCTCTACACCCAGGTCGAGAACAAGGCGACCACGGCCGACATCGTGGTCGTGGGCAACCCGCGCCTGTTCAACGAGACCGCCTGCTCGGGCGCCTTGGCGATCACGCCGGACGAGCAGGCCCTGCTCAACGACGCCGCCGACCTCCTCTCGGAGACCACCGCCGCGGTCGCGGCCGACCACGGCTTCGACTTCGCCGACCCGCGCGCGGCCTTCGAGGGCCACGGCGTCTGCTCCGCCGACCCGTGGATCCTCGGCTACGTGGGGACCCTGGAGTCGTTCCACCCGAACGCCACCGGGCAGGACGCCTACACCGACGTCGTCCTGGAGTACCTGGACTACTAAGCGGTACCGGACCGGCCCGCGGGCGACCCCCGCGGGCCGGTTCCGTTTGTTCGCCTTTGCCGCACAGTGGACTCCGATGCTTAGAATGTCGTCACCCCTGGGGGCGGGCGCTTCGCCCGATGCCCCCGAGACGACAAGGAGACCTATGTTCGAACACACCCGCAAGCGCGGCTTGATCGGCCGCACCCTGGCCGCGGCCGCGGTCGCCGGGATCGGCGCCGCCGCTCTGGCGAGCCCGGCCTCGGCCCACACCTGGACGCCGAAGTACGTGGCGCTCGGCGACTCGTACGTGTCCGGCGTCGGCGCGGGCGACTACGCCGACGACGGCACCGACTGCTACCGCTCCGCGAACGCCTACCCCGTGCTCGCCGCCGAAGCGATCGGCGCCGACCTCTCGTTCGACGCCTGCTCCGGCGCCCGCGTCGAGGACGTGGTGGCCGAGCAGCTCGGCAACCTCACCTGGCGGACCCGCGAGGTCTCCATCGGGGTCGGCGGCAACGACGCCGGGTTCTCCTCGGTGCTCGGCGCGTGCGCCGGGACGAACACCGCGACCTGCGAGGCCGCGATCGCGAACGCGCAGTCGATCATCACCGGCTCGCTCCCGGCCGAGCTCGACGACCTGTACACGCAGGTCGAAGACCTCTCGCCGTGGGCCGACGTGACGATCGTGGGCAACCCGCGCCTGTTCAGCGAAACCTCCTGCTCGGGCACGCTGGCGATCACGCCGGCCGAGCAGGCGCTGCTGAACGACACCGCGGACCTGCTGGCCGACACCACCGCGGCCGTCGCGGACGAGCACGGCTTCGCGTTCGCGGACGTCCGCGACGCGTTCGCCGGGCACGAGGTCTGCACGACCGACCCGTGGATCCTCGGCTACGTCGGCACGCTGGAGTCGTTCCACGCGAACGCCGCCGGCTACGCCGCCTACGCCGAAGTGGTGACCCCGTACCTGGAGAACTGCTAGGTAGACGATCCGGACCGGCCCGCGGGACCTCCCCGCGGGCCGGTTCCGCGTCCGTCCCGCGGCTCCGGGACAATCCGGGGATGCCCAGTCGCTCCCGCAGATCCCGCCCCACCGCCTGCCCGTGCGGCTCCGGCCTCGCCTACGCCGCCTGCTGCGGACCGTTCCACGCGGGCGACGCGAAGGCCCCGACCGCCGAGGCCCTGATGCGCTCGCGCTACAGCGCCTTCGCCGTCGGCGACGAGGCCTACCTCCTGCGCACCTGGCATCCCGCGACCCGCCCCGACCGGATCGGCCTCGGCGAGGACGACCGCCGCTGGAAGGGCCTCGACATCCTCGCCACCACCGGCGGCACCCCGCTCCACACGCACGGCACCGTCCACTTCCGCGCCCGCTTCTCAGGTGCCGAGGGCCCGGGTTCCCAGACCGAGAACAGCACCTTCGAACGCGTCGGCGCCGACTGGTATTACGTGGACGCACTCGACACCTGAGACGAGATCGTCGACAATCCTGGCGAGGATCATCGGCATCAGATCAGAAACAATCACCGCAAACTGTCGAATAGTTGTCGATTTATTAACAGCTGTCTAACCTCGTCGAGTGAGTTTCGACCCTCCGCCGCCCGCCAAAGACCGCCGGGTGCGACGAACCCGCGCCGCCCTCCTGGGCGCCGCGATCGACCTGGTGAGTGCGCGCGGCACCGCGAACGTGCCCGTCTCCGACATCGCCGACGCCGCGGGAGTGAGCCGCCAGCTCGTCTACCTGCACTACGGCGACCGCGACTCCCTGCTCCTCGAAGCCGCCCTCGACCTCGTCCGCCGCGAACTCGCCGAACCCTGGCGCCAGCCGCCGCGCAAGGCCACGACCCGCGACCACGCGCTGGCCGTTGCCCGCCACTTCGCGGCGCACCGCGCGTTCTACCGCGCGATGTTCAACAGCGCCAGCGCCTTCGCGCTCAGTCGGGCGGTGAGCGGCCTGCTGGCGCCGCTGCGCCACGGTTCGCTCCAGACCCGTTTCGCCGAGGTGCTGCCCCCCGTGCTCGCCGCGGATCTGGGGGCGTTCATCAACGGCGGCAGCGCCGCGCTCGTCTACGCCTGGGTGACCGAGGGGGACGAGCCCCTCGATCCCGAGGCGATGGCGGACCGGCTGCTGGCGGTCGGCCAGGTCCTCGCCGCCGCCCTCGGCAGCCTGCCGCAGCAGTCGAAGGCGGAGGTGCCGGCGCAGCGCGCCGACTTGGCACCGGACTCCTAGTCGAAGGTGACGACGACCTTGTCGGCCGCGCCCGGGGTCGTGGCGACCGTGAGGGCCTCCTGCGCCTTCTCGAACGGGAAGGTGTCGCTGACGATGACGGCGAACTGCTCCCAGTTCTCGGCGATCTCCTGGGTGACCTGGAAGATCTCGTCCGGGTAGCCCATGGAGAACACGATATTGACCTCGGCGTCGAGCAGGTCGCCGAAGGGCACTTCGACGGGCTTCTTGTGGACGGCGACGATGCCCAGCGTCGCCTTGTGCTTCGCGTTCTCGAGCGCGGTCTGGACCACGGCGCCGACGCCCGCGGCGTCCAGGTAGACGTCGGTTCCGGCGCGCGGCTTGCCGAACGCGGTCGCGCCCGCGCCGTGGAGTTCGATCAGCCGGGCGGCCACGTCCTCTTCGGCGGAGTTGATCACGGCGTCCGCGCCGACGGCGAGGGCCTTCTCCAGGCGGGAGGGCTGGATGTCGATGACGACCACGTGCGCGGCGCCGCTGAGCTTGAATCCGATGGCGGCGCCGAGGCCGATCGGTCCGGCCCCGAAGACCGCGACCTTGTCGCCGGGCTTGACGCCGGTGCGGTTGACGGCGTGGCGGGCCACGGCCATCGGCTCGTTGAGGGCGGCGACGTGGAACGGCACTTCATCGGGCATGACGGCCACGTTGACGCCTTGGGCGGCGTCCTCGATGAGCAGGTACTCCGAGAGCGCGCCCTGGGGCCCGCCGCTGCCGATGAGGCCGCTGCCGGGTCCGATGGGGTTGACCACGACGTGGTCGCCGACCTTGAGGCCGGTGACCTCGGCGCCGACCTCGACGATCTCGCCCGCGGGCTCGTGCCCGAGGGGCGTGGCGCCCTGGCGCGGCGGGATGCCGCCGATCTGGACGTAGAAGCCGTCGGAGCCGCAGATCCCGCAGGCGCGGACCCTGATCAGGGCGTCCTTCGGGCCCGGTACCGGCTTCGGCACCTCGATGACGTCGGTGGTTCCCTGACCGGACACTATGACTGACTTCATGGCGGTTTCCCCTCGTTTGTTGCGGCAGCCTGTGGAGTAATATTAAGTCATGTGATTGACTTAAGACAAGGGATCGAGTGGATCACCACCCCGGACCGAGTCCGGGGAAACGGCACCACCGGCCACTGCCTGGAGCAATACTGCGACACGGGCCGCCGCAGCGATGGGAAAGCGGCCGAAAGACCGAGGAGGACCCATGGGATCTGCAGACCGCTTCACCGGCAAGACCGTCATCGTCACCGGCGCCGGATCGGGCATCGGCCGCGCGACCGCACTGCGCCTGGCCGCCGAGGGCGCCACCGTGGTGGCCGCCGACGTCAACCAGGAGGCCCTCGACAAGCTCGCCGCCGAGATCGACGTCCGCCCCGTCGCGGGCGACCTCACCTCCGAGGAGGTCATCGGCCGGGTCGTGGCGGCCGCGGGCGGGCGCGTCGACGGCCTCGCCAACGTCGCGGGCATCATGGACGGCTTCGTGCCCCCGGCCGAGATCGAGGACGCCGTGTGGGACCGCGTCTTCAACATCAACGTGAACGCGCCGATGCGCCTGACCCGCGCCGTCCTGCCGCTCATGCTCGAAGCCGGGTCCGGCTCGATCGTGAACGTCGCCTCCGAGGCGTCCCTGCGCGGCTCGGCCGCGGGCGCGGCCTACACCGCGTCCAAGCACGCCATCGCCGGATTCACCAAGAGCACGGCCTTCTTCTACGGCCCCAAGGGCGTCCGCACCAACGCGGTGGCCCCCGGCCCGACCATCACGAACATCGAGGGCGCCATGAAGTCCGAGCTCGCCGCCCAGCGCGTGGGCCCGATCCTCCAGGTGGTCATCCCGGCTCCGGTCACCGCCGACATCCTGGCCAACTCGATCACGTGGCTGCTGAGCGACGACGCCGCCAACGTCAACGGCGTCATCCTCCCCAGCGACGGCGGCTGGTCCGCCGTCTAAAAGGATCGAACCTCGGGCCCGGCTGTAACGCCGGGCCCGAACGGTGTTCTACGGGATCCGCTCCCCGGTCGGTACCATGATCACGGAGGACCCGAGGAGCGCCTATGTCTGGACTTGACGAGCTCAAGTCGATCGCGCTGCTGCTCAGGTATCGCAACGACATCGACGCGCGCATTGCCGACATCGTCGGCCGACCCGTCGCCGCCGGACACCTCTCCGACTGGATCGCCGCGACCATCCTCGACATCGAACTCGCACCCTCCGCCGACCGCGCCGTCGACGGGCACTTCCGCTCGGGCCCGCTCGCCGGGCGCACCGTCAACGTCAAGCACTACACCCGCAACCAGGGCCTGCTCGACGTCAACGACTCCGACGAACTCGACTACTTCCTCGTCATGACCGGCCCGCGCGGCGCCGCGTCCGGAGCCCACCGGCCCTGGTCCATCGACCACGTCCACCTCTTCGACGCCTTCGCCCTCACCGAGACCCTGCGCGCCGAGATGCGCCGGATCGGCACCGCCACCAGCGTCCGCGCCGCCCACTGGCACGCCGCCGAGATCCACCCCAGGCCCGCGAACCAGGCCCTCGTGCTCACCGCCGACCAGGCCCTGGCCTTCGACGCGTTCAAGTCCGGTCCGTCCTCTTTGTAACCCTCGGGGCTTCCCCTGCAGCGCTTTCGGTGGTGAATTCGGGTCGATTGCCTGCCGGACAGTCCCGCGTCAGCGGGATTGTCGTACCCCGCCGATAAGCTCACATCGTGCTCTTGCGATACCGATTCCGGATCTATCCGACAGCGCCGCAACGCGCGGCCCTGGCGCGCGGCTTCGGGTGCGCTCGCGTGGTCTACAACGACGCGGTCGCGGCCCGCAAGGCCGCGCATGCCGAGGGCGCGCCGTATCCGACGGCGGCGGCATTGTCGAAGGCGTTGATCACTGAGGCGAAGCGGACGCCGGAGCGGTCTTGGCTGGGTGAGGTGTCGGCGGTGGTGTTGCAGCAGGCGTTGGCCGATTGCGACCGGGCCTACCGGAACTTCTTCGCATCGGTCAAAGGCAAACGCCGGGGCGCGAGGGTGGGGCCGCCGAGGTTCAAGCGCCGTATGGGCACGCAGGCGATCCGCTTCACCCGCAACACCCGGTTCCGGGTGTTGGGCAATGAGCGCTTGCGCCTGCCCAAGATCGGGGAAGTCAAGGTCGCTTGGTCCAGGGCGCTGCCTGCGGAGCCGACCTCGGTCACCGTGGTCAAGACAGCGACGGGCAGATACTATGCGAGTTTCGTCGTGAGCCTCGGCGGCGATGAGATGCTTGAGCCGGTCGATGACGAGACCGGGATCGACTTGGGGCTCAAGGATTTTGCGGTCCTCTCGAATGGGAAGACCATCGACAATCCGAGGTTCTTCGCCCGGTTGGAACGGAAACTCGTGAAAGCGCAGCGGGTGCTCTCGCGCAAGGTCAAGGGCTCGGCGAACCGGGCCAAGGCCCGCATCGCGGTCGCGCGGGTGCACGAGAAGATCAAAGACCGCCGGGACGACTGGATCAATCAGCAGGTCAAGACGATCATTGCCGAGAACCAAGGCATCTACGTCGAGGACCTGTCGGTCAGGGCTCTGGCTCGGGGCCGGGGTGCGAAGTCGATCCATGACGCCGCGCTGGGCATGTTCGTTTCACGGCTTGAATCCAAAGCCGCGCGAGCAGGGCGGACGTTCGTGAAGGTGGACCGGTTCTTTCCCTCCACTCAGCTGTGCTCGGCTTGCGGCGTGCTTTCCGGCCCGAAAGGCCTGCAAGGGCTCGGGGCCCGTGAGTGGGCATGCAAGTGCGGTGCGGTCCATGACAGGGACCGCAATGCCGCCGCCAATATCCTTCGTGAAGGAAAGCGTGTGGTCGCCGCCGGGCAGGCGGAGACTCGAAACGCCTCTGGAGGGCAGGTAAGACCGGGGAAACCCGGCACCGCCCGAAACACCCCAGGTAGGGGACAGAACGAGGAACCCACCCGTACCCTGACCACGGTCAGTTAGCCGGAAATCTTCGTCCTTTCAGGACGGAGAGGATGTCAAAACTACTGGAGCCTGACCGACAACTACGAGGAGGACTCGGAATCGCCGACCTCCCGGCTCGAAACTCCCGTTCGGGCCACGCCGCCGTTTCGTTGTGCTTTGGTCGAGATCTCGCCTTTGAGGGGTAGTCGTGACTGACAGGCACGGGTGCCGTTAGGATGCGGAGACTCGCGGGTGATGTCAGCCCGCAGTCGTGGTGATGGCAATCTGACGGAGGAAGCGTGCTCGATATCAGCCCACTCACTTGGGCGGGAACCATCGGTCTCATCGTCGTCCTGTTGGCGGTCGACCTGATCTTGGCGGCGGTGCGCCCGCACCACGTCGGGTTCAAGGAGGCCACGGCCTGGTCGGTGTTCTACATCGCCGTCGCGATCGGCTTCGGCATCTGGTTCGGCGCGCAGTACGGGAACGCGGCGGGCACCGAGTACTTCGCCGGGTACATCATCGAGAAGAGCCTCTCGGTCGACAACCTGTTCGTGTTCGTGATCATCATGTCCACGTTCGCCGTGCCCGACAAGCACCAGCACAAGGTCCTCACCTTCGGCATCGTGCTCGCGCTCGTCATGCGGGCGATCTTCATCGCCCTCGGCGCCGGCCTCATCAACTCGTTCTCGTTCATGTTCCTGCTGTTCGGGCTCCTCCTCATCTACACGGCGATCCAGCTGTTCCGCCACCGCAACGAGGACCCCGACATCGAGAGCAATCTGATGGTTCGCGGCGCCCGCCGGTTCCTGCCGGTCAGCGACGACTACATCGGCGGGAAGCTCTTCGCGAAGGAGAACGCCCGCAGGGTCGTCACGCCCCTGTTCATCGTGCTCATCGCGATCGGCAGCGTGGACCTCCTGTTCGCCCTGGACTCGATTCCGGCGGTCTTCGGCGTCACGCAGGAGGCGTACGTCGTCTTCACCGCCAACGCCTTCGCGCTCCTGGGCCTGCGCGCCCTGTTCTTCCTCGTGAAGGGCCTGCTCGACCGCCTCGTGTACCTCTCGGCGGGCCTGGCGCTCATCCTGCTGTTCATCGGCGCCAAGCTGGTCCTGCACTGGGCGCACGTGGACATCAGCACGTCGATCCCCGAGATCTCGACCCCGATCAGCCTCGGCGTCGTCATCGGCGTCCTCATCATCGTCACCGTCGCGAGCCTCGTCAAGACCCGCGGCAACCCCGACGAGAAGGCCCACGCCGGGTCGCTCACCGCGACCAAGAAGCAGGACGAAGACTCCTAAGACGAAGGCCCCGAGAACTGGTCTCGGGGCCTTTCGCTATCTCCCGCGGCGCGTCAGGATCAGCAGGACCACCAGCAGCGGGATCGGCAGGAGGAACGCCTCCCGCAACCCGATCTGCGTGTCCAGCCAGCCGAGCGCGGCGGGCGCGGCCAGGATCGCGGTGCCCGAGGCCAGCGACCCGATCGACGCGGAGCTGCGGGCGGTCAGGCCCGGGATGCCGACCAGGCCCCCGAGCATGATCGGGTACATCGGCGCGATGCCCAGGCTCGCGACGGCGATCCCGATCGTCACCGTGTACGGGTCCTGGCCCAGGTAGACGAGGATCGTGCCGACCGCCGTGGTCGCCACCGCGGCGGGCACCGCCCACGACCGCTCCACGAACCGCGGGCCCGCGAGGCGGCCGGCGGCCATCCCGATGCCGAAGCTCGCCCCGAGCAGCGACGCCGTGCCGAGCGCGACGCCCGTGTCGATCAGCCGCGCGACACCCCACACCGTGAAGCAGAACTCGCACGAGACGCACAGGACGATCCGCAGCCACCCGAGGGCGGCCGGGCCGACCGGCAGGCGGCCGCGTTCGACCGGGTCCTCGTGCGGCCTGGAGACCGTCCGGTGCACGACCGCGGCGAGCAGGATCGGGACCGCTGCGAGGATCGCCCAGCGGCCCGGCAGGCCCGCGGTCGCCAAGGCCCCGAACGCGAGCGGCGCGCACACCCCCGCGGCGCTGGAGAGGCCCACCATGACGGTGATGCGCTTCGCCGCCCCGGGGCCGCGCAGCAGCGGCGGCGTGGTCAGCGCGATCGCCGCGCAGCCGAGCCCGACCAGGACCGATCCGGTTCCCGCGATCGCGAGCTGCGACGTCAGCGCCATCGCGCACGCGCCGATCGCCATGACGGCGCAGGCGATCCGCATGACCAGGCCCGCGCCCGCTTTCAGGACCGCCGGGCCGGTCACCGCCGCCAGGACCAGTCCCGCACCGAAGGTCATGGTGAGCCAGACGAGTTCGCCCCGCGGCCGGTCGAGCTCGGCGGCGATCCCGGCGAGGTACGGCCCGAAGGAGCACACGAGGAGGCCGAGTCCGATCTGCGCGAAGGCGACCACGCGGCCCACCTCGCGGGCGGCGACGTCGGCTTTGCGAATCGCGGCCTGCGCGTCAACGGACATCGGGCACCCGGCGGCTCTCGTCCAGAAGGTCCGCGAGCTGCCCCAGGCCACTGAGCACGAGGTCCGCCGCGAGGCCCCGCAGCGAGGCGGTCATCGCCCCGGCCGCGCGGCCCGCGGCCAGGCCCGGCTCGGAGTCCTCCACCACCAGGCAGTCGGCCGCGGGGACACCGAGTGCCTTGGCGGCCTTCAGGTATCCCTCGGGGTCGGGCTTGCCGCGCGCGACGTCCTCGAACGTGAACAGCAGCGGCGGCACTATCCCCGCGGCGGCGAGCCGGGCCTTGGCCAGGCGGTCGTCGGCGCTGGTGACCACCGCCCACGGCAGGCCGATCCGGTCGAGGAGGGCGAGGAGCCGCAGGGCTCCCGGGGCGGGGACCACATCGGACAGGTCCCCGTACTGGAACTCCAACTGCCGGGCGGCCGCGGCAGCGACTCCGGCTTCGTCGAGGTCCGGCCGCAGGGCGGCGGCGGTGGTCGAGGCGGGGCTGCCGTGCGCGTTCGCGAGTGCGACCGCGGGTGCGACGCCGTACTCGGCGGCCCAGTTCAGCCAGGCGCGCTCGACGGCGCCGTCGGAATCGACCAGGGTGCCGTCCATGTCGAGCAGAACGGCTGTGGGGTTGCTGTAGCTTCGCATGAAGCCCTCCGGGGATTATTAAGCTCGTAGAACGAGGATAATTGGTGGGGCTCACGTGACGCAAGCCAGAACCCCCGTCCCGGCCGATGACGCCCCGGACGGGCGCGCGAAGGTCGGCCGGGCCGAGGCCGCGCGCTGGAGCGGCGCGCTCGACCTGCTGAAACTCGTGCGCACCCAACCGGGCGTGACGCGGGCCGAGGCCGCCCGGGCCCTCGGGGTCGGCAGCGGCACCGCCACCGAGATCAGCTCCCGGCTGCGCGCGCTCGATCTGATCTCGGAGCGTCCCGCGCCGCCTTCGGGCCGCGGCCGCCCCACGACCACGCTCCACGCGCACCCGGACGGCCCACTCGCGGCGGTGGTCGACATCCGCCAGTCCGACTGGCGCGTGGCCCTCGCCGACCTCGAAGGGTCCCTTACCGACACGGCCACCGTGCGCCACACCTCCAAGCGCCCCGACCGGGTGCTCGCGGCCGTCCGCGAGGCCGTCGCGGGCCTGGCCGAGCGCCGCGGCGGCCGCGTCAGGGCGGTGTCGATCTCGACGGCGGGCACGGTGCGGCGCAACACGATCGTGCAAGCCAGCGTTCTGGACTGGCGCGATGTGGAGGTCGAGCCGATGCTTCCCGGGGTGGCGCAGGCGCTCGGGAACGACGCGACGCTCGCCGGGCTCGCCGAGGCCCGCATCTCGCACCCGGGCAAATCAGTCCTTTTCGTGACGATCGAGGTCGGCGTCGGCGGGATCTTCGTCGACGACGGCCGCGCGGTCACCGGCGCGACGGGCGCGGGCGGCGAGTTCGGGCACGCGCCCTTCGGCGATCCGGCGGTGCCGTGTCCGTGCGGGGCGCGCGGCTGCTGGGACGTGGCCGTGGACGGCCGCGCCGTCGCCCGCCTGCTCGGCCGACCCGAGCCGGACGACCCGCGCTCCTACCTCATCGAAGCGCTCGTCGACCCCGATTCGCGTGCGGCCGTTGCCGAATGCGCGGCGGTGCTGGGGCGCGGCACGGCCGGGCTCGTCAACGTCTTCGACCCCGAGGTCGTGTGCCTCGGCGGCCTCGCCCCGGAGCTGCGCCGGGCCGCACCCGAGGCGTTCGGGGAGGCGTACGCGGCGGGCACGATGGCGTTCCGGCGCGAGGACGCGCCCCCGCTCGTGCCCTCGGCGCTCGACCGGGACGCCCCGCTGCTCGGCGCGGCCGAGGCGGCCTTCGACGCGATCCTCACCGAGCACGGCATCGCCGACTGGACCGAGGAACGCGCGTCCTTAAACTTTCGCGGGCTCCTTCGCCTGCCGGGCCGGGTCGTACACCGGCACCCAGCGCGCGAGCCAGCCCGCGCCGAACCAGGTGATGAGGCCGAGCGCGATCGCGGCCGCGCCCAGCGGGAACGCGAGGGACACCAGGCTGATGACGCCGGGACCCGCGACGTTGCCGAGGTCGGCGCACAGCCGCCAGCCGCCGAGGAACTGGCGTCGCCCGTCGGCAGGGGCCACGTCGGAGCCGATGGTGAGCACGATCCCCGAGGAGATCCCGTTGCCCAGCCCCATGAAGCACGCGACGAGCGCAATCGTCAGGGCCGTTCCCGAAAGTGGCAGCAGCAGGAACCCGGCGCCCATGACGATCATCGCGGGCAGTGCGACCCACATGCGCCCGAAGCGGTCCATGATCGCCCCGCCCGGGTAGAACAGGAGCATGTCCACGGCCGCGGCGAGGCCGAAGATGATGCTGGTCGTGGACGCGTCGAGGCCTTGGAGCGCGGCCCACAGCGGGATGATCGCCTGCCGTGAGGCGCGAGCGACCATGATGAGGAAGACCCCGGTGCCGATGGTGGCGAACACCTTCCGGTGCTCGGCGAGCACCGTCCACATGCTCCGCCGCTCCGGGGGCGGGGCATCGCCCGCCCTGGTCGCGGGGAGGTCGGGCAGCGCCAGGCTCAGGAGGCCGCCCGCGAGGCTGGTGACGGCGGCGAACGCGTAGGTCGCGCCGAACGAGTACTGCTCGATGAGGAACGCGCCGATGAACGGCCCGATGAACGAGCCGATCCGGAAGGTCCCGCCGAGGGTCGAGAGCGCCCGCGCCCGGTACTCGATCGCGACGGCCTCGGACAGGTAGGCGTGGCGGGCGAGCCCGAACACGGCCGAGGAGAGTCCGATGACGAAGACCGAGACCGCCAGCACCGCAAGCGCATCGGTGCGGGAGGCGACGACCATCGCGCCCGCTTCGAGGACGCACGCGGCCAGGAGCACGCGCTTCTCGCCGAACCGCTGCGCGAGCGCCCCGGCGGGGAGGTCGCCGCAGAGCTGGCCGAAGCCGATGAGCCCCACGATGATCGCGGCCTGCGTGACGGTGGCGCCGAGGTCGAGGGCCGAGAGGGCGATGAGCGGGACGACCGCGCCCATGCCGATGGAGATGACGACGGTGGGGCCGTAGACCGGGAGGGCGAGCCGGCGGAGTTTGATCGACTGGGCGGGGTCGGACACGTTCCGGACCGTACCAAGGAGTGGTGAAGACCGCTCACATCGCGGGAGCGCCATTGTGACGCGTTCGAGACCGTTGCACTTGATCGCCAGTTCACCGGGGGTGAGCGGCGGCGGGCCGGGGCTCCGAATCCGACCCGCCGCCGCCGGGAATTAAGTCACTGCGCACGTGACCGCAGGCGTCGTACTGGCGCCGCTCGCCACGAATCCCCAGGCGTTCCGCGTCTGGCCCGAACTCACCGAGCCGTTCCAGCCCACGTCATCGGCCGTCACGCCCGCGCCCGAACTCGTCACGGTCACGTTCCACGAACTCGTGATCCGCTGCGTCCCCGGCCAGGTCCACGTCAGCCGCCAGCCGCTGATCGCCGCGTTCCCGGCCGTCACATGCACATTCCCCTGCCAGCCGTCACCCCAAGTGCTGACCACCTCGATCCGAGCCGTGCAGCCCGTCCCGATCGGCGGCGGGGTCGTCTGACCGATCGGACTCGTGGTCGGCTGGGCCGGCGTGGTGGTCGAACCGGGGTCGCCGGTGCCGAGCACCGGCGTCGTCCAGTTGCGCCACTGCGCGAGGTTCCCGGCCTTGTTCGGGTGGATCTGCATGATGCCGGGCGCGGTGCCCGTACCGAGCAGGAACTTCTGGATGCTCTGGCGCAGCGGCGCCTGCCACTCCGTCCTGGTCGCGCAGTGGGTGCCGTTCGTGACGTTCGAGGAGTACGAGATGTTGCCCTGCGCCCCGAGCGCCTTGTAGACCTCCGCGCCGCCGAGCGCCGCCACGCTGCCCGACCTGGCGCCGAGCCAGTCGATGTGCGGATTCTCCATGATGAACAGGCCCCTGGGCGCGATCATCGCGACGATCTCGTGGGTGTCCACGGGAAGGCCGTTCGGATTCGCGGTGTACGCGGAGAACGCGTCGCCCAGCCACGGCTGCTCACCGTAGGCGCTGCTCAGACCCTGCGAACCGCTCTCCTGGGGGATCGAGCGCAGTGCCGCGACGCCGCCGCTGCCCGACTCGATCGGCATCGTCAGGTCGATACGCTGGTCGAACGCCCCGGCCACGAACGCGCCCTTGCCGTATCGCGAGCAGCCGGTGACGCCCGTCGAGTTGTTCAGGACACTGCCGCCGGCCTGCTCGATGACGTCGATGAGGCGGCTGACGCCCCAGGCCTGGGCCATGAGGATGCCGGTGGTGCTCGTCGCGCCGTAGAGGGTGTAGAACGCGCCCTGCTTGCTGCCGCGCGAGGTCCCCTCGGCGCCGACCGCGCCCGGGTCGTAGTTGATGACGGCGGTGCCGGTGGACAGGATGGTGCTGGTGTCGGCCCCGAAGCCGCCGTAGACGATGACGGCCGGGAAGGGGCCGGTGCCGCTGGGCAGCTGCACGGTGGCGGAGAAGCTGGTGGTGCGGCCCTGATCGGTGACGTTCACGGTGATCCGCGTGGAGGTCACCGTGCCGGTGACGCTCGCGGGAGGCGCGGGCTTGTCGCCGTAGATGGTGCGCTCGGCCAGTTCCTTGATCTCGGCCCGGCGGCACTCCCATTGGTTCTGGGTGGTGATGCGGGTGCCGTCGATCTTCGTGAACGGGTCGGGGAGCAGGGAGTTCGAGGCCCAGCTGCCCGGGACCGTGACGTTGCAGTTCGAGCCGTCGAACTCCGCGGCCGCCTGGATCTGCGCTTCGGCGCTGTTGATCCGCGGCGCGAACATCACCGCGGCGGCGACCGCGAGGGACGCGAGGAGGACGAGCGCGAACCGCGCTCGCGGCTGGGGCCGGGGGTGCGCCGGGGTGCCGCCCGGCGGCGGGTCGGGGTGGTGGACGGGCAGGGGTCCGTTCGATGATGCCATGGCAGATTCCTTGTCTGACCAGAGGCGACAGTCCATCATCGACGGTGTGAGGCGGCGCGGGCTCGGGATGCCCCGACCGGGCCGGCGTCAACGGTGAGACCACACGTGCCGAAACTTCCAATGAAACTTCCGTGAGGGTCTTCATAGGATACATTGACCAGTATCGATACGCAATGCCGTGTTCCGCCCCTGCGAGATACGATCGTGACCCCGCGCGGTCCGGCCCGCGCGGACGGCAGGCCGCCCCGGGCGGCGATCCGGCGAGCGGCCCGAGTGCCGCGACCAGGGCGGAGACGGCAGTGGCGCAGAACGAACCCGACCTTCCGATCGGCACCGGCAAGACCGGAACACGCAAGGAGACCGACGCGATCGGCGCGGTCGACGTCCCCGCCGAGCACTACTGGGGCGCGCAGACCCAGCGCTCGCTCGTGCACTTCGACATCGGCGACGACCGGATGCCCCTGCCCCTCTACCACGCCTACGGCCTGGTCAAGAAGGCCGCGGCCCTCATCAACGGCGAGGCCGGCCGCCTCGAACCGGCCCTCGCCGAGGCGATCGCGCGCGCCGCCGACGAGGTGGCCGCGGGCGACCTCGACGACGAGTTCCCCCTGCACGTCTGGCAGTCCGGCTCCGGCACCCAGTCGAACATGAACGTCAACGAGGTCATCGCCAACCGCGCCAGCCAGATCCTCGGCGGCGGCCTCGGCGAGGGCCGCCTCGTCCACCCCAACGACCACGTCAACCTCGGCCAGTCCACCAACGACACCTTCCCCACCGCCATGCACCTCGCGACCCTCCTGGCCGTCCGCGACGGGACGCTCCCGCAGGTCGACGCGCTCGCCGACGCCGTCCGCGCCAAGGCCGTCGCGTGGGTCGACGTGGTCAAGATCGGCCGCACCCACCTCCAGGACGCCACGCCGCTCACCGTCGGCCAGGAGTGGTCGGGCTGGGACGCCCAGCTGCGCGCCGCCCGCGCCCGCCTCGACGCGAGCCTCGCCTCGATCGCTGAACTCGCCGCAGGAGGCACCGCGGTCGGCACCGGCATCAACGCCCCCGCGGGCTTCGGCGAGGCGATCGCCGCGAAGCTCGCCGAACTCACCGGCCTGCCGCTGGTGACCGCCCCGAACAAGTTCGCGGCCCTCGGCTCGCTCGACGGCATGGTCGCCGTCAGTGCCGGACTCCGCGGCGTCGCGGTCGCACTCATGAAGGTCGCCAACGACATGCGCTGGCTCGCCTCGGGCCCGCGCGCGGGCTTCCACGAGCTGCGCCTGCCCGAGAACGAGCCGGGCTCCTCGATCATGCCCGGCAAGGTGAACCCGACCCAGCAGGAAGCGGCCGTGATGGTCTGCCTCCAGGTCATCGGCGAGGACTCGATCGTGGCGGCGGCGGGCTCGCAGGGCACGTTCCAGCTCAACACGATGCGGCCCATCGTCATCGCGAACGTGCTCCACTCGGCCCGGATCCTCGGCGACGCGGCCCGGAGCCTCCGCGAGCACAGTGTCGAAGGCACAGAACTCGATCGCGACCGGATCGCCTCCCATGTGGAGCGTTCGCTGATGCTCGTGACCGCGCTGAGCCCGCACATCGGCTACGACAAGGCCGCGCAGATCGCCCACCGGGCCGACCACGAGGGCATCACCTTGAGGGAGGCCGCGATGGCCCTCGGCGTGGCGGCGGCGGACTTCGACCGCCTCGTCGACCCCGCGGCCATGGTCGGCGACCCGCGCAAGGACCTGGGGCTTTAGAGGGTTTGTAAACGCCCCCTAGCAGCGGGTTCGCCTGCGGTGCTCTTCGAGCGCTATACCTGGGGTAGGGACTTCACCAGGGCCCCTTGCCTACTGCCCAGAGGACCCACATGCACGACGATGCGCATGAGCCCGCTCTCGCCGACCTCCCCGGCTCGACCAGGGCCGCGGTGCTGACCCTCGCGACGCTCTGCGGCCTCGGCCTGCTGTGCGCCTCCGCGCTCGCGATCGGCCTGGTCGGGCTCGCCCAGCTGCGGGCGACCGGCGCGGGCGTCCCGGACGGCACGGGCCCGGCCCTGTTCCGCTTCAGCGCCGGGACGGCGGCGTTCGCGCTGTGCCGCGGCGCGTTCGCGGCGATGATCATGCGGCGCAGCCATCTCGCGCGCAAACTCGCAGGGCTCCTGGAGGCCTTGGCGATCGCGCTCGGCCTCCTGTCCTGGCACGGCGGCCCCGGCTTCGCGGGCCCGCGCGCCGGCGACCTCGCCCTGCCCGCCGAGATCGCCTCGTGGTTCGGCGCGACGGCCGGGATCGCCGTCTCGCTCGCGGTCATCGCGCTCCTGTGGACCCGCGCCTCCGAGACCTGGTGCGACAGCTGAAGATCCGATTCCGTTGCTCCACTCCGCCATTGCCGTCAGGCTCGGTCCGAATCGAGCCGACGGGAGGATCGGCCGTGGCCGATACCGGGGTCCTGGCCGTGCGCCTGACCGGCGAGCGCGACTGGAAGCCGAGCATCAGCCGCCGCCTCTGAACGCGTTGGCGGCGAACCCCTCTCAGTCGCCGTCCGATCCGTAGGCGCCGCCGCTCATCGGCTCCGGTAGGCCGACGGGGTCATGCCGTGCAGCCGCGTGAACTGCCGTGAGAAGTACATCGGGTCCTCGTAGCCGGTCTCGCGGGCGACGGCCGCGACCGGCAGGTCCGTCCCGTCGAGCAGTTCACGGGCGCGCGCCATCCGCAGCTGCACCTGGAACTGGAGCGGCGAGACCCCCAGCCGCGCCCGGAACAGCGCGGTCAACTGGGACGCGCTGAGCCCGCACATCGCCGCGAGCGGTCCGATGCCCGTGCGCTGCGGCGCGGTCGCCCGCAGGTGCGCGACCGCCCGTTCGAGCGGGCTGAGGCTCGGCCCCGGTCCGCGGCGCCCGGTCGCGACGACCTGCGCCAGCGCGTGCCAGGCCGCGCCCGCCGCCCGCGTGAACGCCGAGGTCGTGAGGCCAGCGTCCAGCGCGTCGATGACCTGCGAGACCAGGCTCGCCACAGGCGCGGGGTCGCGCAGGTGCGTGACCGGGCCGCCCGCCGCGTCATGGGCGGCGCGGACCAGGTCGGCGGCGTCCGCGCCGGTGAAGTGGAACCACCACACCGTCCACGGATCCGCTTGGGACGCACCGTAGGCGTGGGCCCGGTCGGCCGGGAGCAGGACCACGCCGCCGCGCTTGACCGCCGACTCGACCCCGTCGATGCGGCACCATCCGGACCCGCCGGTGCACACCAGCAGCACGTGCTCCTTCGCGCCGTGCGGCCGCGAACGTCCGTGGCGGGCCGCGTGCGGGAAGCACCCGGCGTCGGTGACCAGCAGCTTCCCGGTCACGGGGTGCCGCAGCGCCTGGTCCACCGCCGCGCGCGGGACCGCGAGCATCCGCTGCCCCGCGAAGCCCTCCGAGATCGCTTCGGCCGTCGTTTCGTCCATGTCCTCCATTGAATCGACCATCGACAGCGACGTCAACCGCCCGTACGGTCGAGGTCATGCCAAGCGAGGAGTCGAGGATCGTCCTGCCGCCGTTGCCCGTCGAGGCCGTCGGCGTGCCCGTGGCGGCCTGGCGGGAGGCGGTCGCGATCGACACGTACGAGCGCGCCGCGCCCGACCGCTACCCGGCCTATCTGGACCAGCGCGTCTACCAGGGCTCCTCCGGGGCGGTCTACCCGCTGCCGTTCATCGACGCGGTCGCCCGCGAGAAGGCCCCGCGCGAGTGGGACGCGATCCATCTGGAGAACGCGTACGTGCGGCTGATGATCCTCCCCGAACTCGGCGGCAGGATCCACATTGGACTCGACAAGACGCGCGGGTACGACTTCTTCTACCGCAACGACGTCGTCAAGCCCGCGCTCGTCGGGCTCGCGGGCCCGTGGGTCTCCGGCGGCGTCGAGTTCAACTGGCCCCAGCACCACCGGCCCGCCACGCACCTGCCGGTCGAGACTGCGATCGAGCACGAGGAGGACGGTGCGGTCACCGTCTGGTGCTCCGACCACGACCCGTTCGAGCGCATGCAGGGCATGCACGGGGTGCGGCTGCGGCCCGACAGCGCGCTCGTCGAGGTGCGCGTGCGCCTGGTCAACCGCACCGACGAGGTGCAGTCGTTCCTGTGGTGGGCCAACGCGGCGGCGAAGGCGGGGGAGGAGTACCAGTCGTTCTTCCCCACTGACGTAACGGTGGTCGCCGACCACGCCAAGCGCGCGACCACGACATTCCCTGCGGCCCAAGGACGTTACTACGGCGTCGACTACCCCGCGAACCGCACGGCCGAGCGCTCGGACGGCGACCGCCTCGACTGGTACCGCAACATCCCGGTGCCCACCTCCTACATGTGCCTGGGCAGCGAGGACGACTTCTTCGGCGGCTACGACCACGGCGCGCGGGCCGGGTTCGTCCACTGGGCCGACCACCGCACGGCCCCCGGCAAGAAGCAGTGGACCTGGGGCAACGCGCCCTTCGGGTGGGCCTGGGACGCGCACCTGACCGACACGAACGGGCCCTATGTGGAGCTCATGGCCGGGGTCTTCACCGACAACCAGCCCGACTTCTCGTTCCTCCGGCCCGGGGAGACGCGGGCGTTCTCCCAGTACTGGTACCCGATCCAGGACACCGGGCCGGTGCACCAGGCCACCCGGGACGCCGCGGTCCGCCTCGACATCGCCGGGGCGCGACTGCGCATCGCCGCGGCAGTGACCGCCCCGCGCCCGGGCGCGCGGGTCGTGCTCCGCTCGGGCGACCGGATCCTCCACGAGACCACAGTGGACATCGCTCCCGGCTCGCCGTACGTCCACGAGTGCACCGCGACCGGGCCGGTCGACCCGACCACCTGCGAACTCACGGTTGACCACGAAGGCCGACGCCTCGTCACCTGGCGTCCTCGCGCGGAACCCACCGAAGCACCCGCACCACCCGAACCCGCGAGCGAACCGCCCGCGCCCGCCGACCTCGCCTCGACCGAGGAGCTGTACCTCACCGGCCTCCACCTGGCCCAATACCGGCACGCGACCCGCGCGCCTGAACCGTACTGGGAGGAGGCCCTGCGCCGCGACCCCGGCGACGCCCGCTGCCGAACCGCGCTCGCAGCCCGCCTCCAGCGGGTCGGACGCCTCGACCAGGCCGAAGGGCACCTCCGCATCGCCGTCGAGCGGCTCACCCGCCGCAACCCGAACCCCCGCGACGGCGAGGCCCACTACCGGCTCGGCCTCGTCCTCGCCCGCCAAGGCCGGAACGCGGAAGCCAAGGCCGCCTTCGGCACCGCCGCATGGGACGCCGCCTGGACCGACGCCGCCGCGGTAGCCTCCGCCCGACTCGACCTGGCTTCAGATCGAGACGACGAGGCCGCCGCCGACCTCGACGCGGTCCTGCACCGCAGCCCTCACCACGTCCAGGCCCGCAACCTCCGCACCGTGATCGAGAGCCGCCGCGACCGGCCGCGAGCGATCACACTCGTCCAGGACACCTTGCGCGACAACCCACTCGACGCATGGGCCCGCGACCTCGCCGCCCGCCTCGGCCTTCCCATTGACCCCACCGACGACCCCACCATCGCCCTCGATGTCGCCCGCGAATACCTCGCCATCGGCGACGACACCGCAGTGGCACTCCTCGACACCGCGGCCTCCCTGCCTTCGACCCCCGGACAGGTCAACATCGCCCCGCTCGCCTGGATCCACCGCGCCGACCTCGAACTGCGCCGAGGCGACGAGGCCGCCGCCAAGGAAGCGCTGCAACGCGTCCACGAGCTCGACCGGACCTGGTGCTTCCCCTCGGCCGCCGACAACGACGCGCTTGAACGGCTTCGCACGCGCTGGCCCGCCGATCCCGTCCTGGCCGGCCTCGCGGGCCACTGGCTCTACGCCGCCGGCCGGCGCGACGAGGCCATCGCGGCCTGGACGATCGCCGCCGCGACCGGCGATCCGGTGGTGCTGCGCAACCTCGGCGTGGCCGCCCACAACGTGCAAGGCGACCCTGAGGCCGCGGCCGAGTACTACCGGCGCGCCCGCGAGGCCGCGCCCGACGACGCGCGGTTGCTGTTCGAGGCCGACCAGCTCGACGGCCGCCGCGGCGTCGACCCCGCCGACCGGCTCGCGGTCCTCGAGGGCCGCCGCGACCTGGTCGAACGCCGCGACGACCTCGCCGTTCAGTTCGCCGAGCTCCTCACCGCCGCAGGCCGTGAGACCGAAGCGATAGCGCTCCTCAATGGACGACACTTCCAGCCGTGGGAAGGCGGCGAGGGCCGCGTGCTCGTTGCCTGGGAGGACGCGCACCTGGCCCTCGCCCGCAGCGCGCTCCCTCGAGCCGTCGACCACGCCAGGGCCGCACTGGAACCCGTCCCGAATCTCGGCGAAGCCCGGCATCCCCTCGCCAACACCGCCGACCTGCACCTGGCCCTCGGCGACGCCCTCGACGCCGCCGGGGACCACGAGAACGCCCGCGCCGCATGGGAAACCGCCGCCGCACAGCAGGGCGACTTCCAATCCATGGAAGTCCGCGCCCACTCCGAGCACACCGCGGCAGCCGTCACGGCCCTCCGCCGACTCGGCCGTACCGAAGCGGCCCAAGACCTCCGCGATGGCCTGGCCCGCTACATCGAAGAGCAATCCAAGCTCACGGCCCGAGTCGACTACTTCGCGACCTCGCTGCCGACGATGCTCCTGTTCACCCACGACCTCCAAGCCGCGCATGACACGCGCGTGCTCGTCCTGCGCGCCCAGCTCGCACTCCTCGACGACCGGCCCGCCCTCGCTGCCGAGTACGCCTGCGACGCACTGGCCCGCGACCCGCTCGCCTCCGCCGCCCGCGCGGTCCTCGACCTCCACAAGGGAACGACATGACCGACCGGCCCCTCCACGAGCTGCAAGCGGCCGCACCGCCGCCACCGGCCCGAGGCCACCTCCCACTCGGCGAACCCGAAGGCGCGCTTGACCGCATCGAGGTCACTGGCCGTTGGTTCGAACGCGCCGGACGGCCCTGGTTCCCCGTCACCGGCGAGATCCATTTCTCCAGGATCCCGCGCGAACGCTGGAACGAGGTCCTCGGCCACGCCCGCGCGGGAGGCCTCAATTCCATTGCGACCTACGTGTTCTGGCGCGCCCACGAGCCCGAACCCGGCCGCTTCCACTGGGACGGCGACCTCGACCTGCGGGCCTTTGTGGAACTCGCCGCCGACCACGGCCTCGACGTCGTCATCCGCCTCGGCCCCTGGGCCCACGGCGAAGCCCGCTACGGCGGCTTCCCCGACTGGCTCATCGCACGAGACCTGCCGACCCGCACCGACGACCCCGAGTACCTCGCCCTCGTCAGGCCCCTCTACGCCGCGACGATCGCGCAGCTCAAGGGTCTCACGCACGCCGAAGGCGGGCCCGTGATCGCCGCGCAGGTCGAGAACGAGCTCTACGACCAGCCCGGGCACCTCGCCACGCTCCGGGCACTCGCCGAGGAGCTGGGCCTGCGCGTCCCGATCTGGACCGCCACCGGCTGGGGCGGCGCGCAGGTGCCAGACACGCTGCTGCCCGTCTACGGCGCCTATGCCGAGGGCTTCTGGGAGGACAGCGCGACCGAATGGCCCGCGTTCGCGCGGTTCCACTTCCGCTACAGCGAGATCCGCGACGACCTCACCGTCGGCGCCGACGTGCGCGAAGCCCTCGACAGCGCCGCTGGGCCCGCCACCGAGCCGAAGGCCGATCTGCCTTCCGTCACAACCGACTCGCCCCTTCCCTTCGCAACCCGCGACTCAACTCTTCCCTTCGCGACCTGCGACTCAACTCTTCCCTTCGCAACCTGCGAAATCGGCGGCGGCATGCACGTCGCCTACCATCGCAGGCCGCTCGTCTCGAGCGAGGACGTCGCCGCACTGGCGCTGGCCAAGATCGGCAGCGGCTCGGCCTGGCAGGGCTACTACATGTACGTGGGCGGCACGCAACGCTCCGGACCCGAAGGGTCCGAACAAGAATCGCAGGAGACCGGCTACCCGAACGACGTCCCGGCGCTGACCTACGACTTCCACGCCCCGATCGGCGAGCACGGCCAGATCCGGCCCCACCACCACCTGCTGCGCCGCCAGCACCTGTGGCTGCGCGAGGACGGCCACCGGCTCGCCGCCATGACCGCGCAGGTCGGCGGCGGCAGCGACGATCCGGCCGAGCTGCGCTGGTCCGTCCGTTCGGACGGCCACAGCGGCTACCTCTTCGCGACCACCTACCAGCCGCCCAAGCGGCCCTTGGCAGAGCAGGAGCAGATCCAGTTCACCGTCCACTTCGATGACTCGAGCATCACGGTCCCGACGGCACCCGTCGACCTCCCCACCGGACGCTCTGTGGCCTGGCCCCTGCGCTACCCGCTCACCGAGGCACTCGAACTGCGCAGCGCCACCGCGCAGCTGCTGACCCGCATCGCGGGCGACACCGATACGGGCAAGGGCGCCAACGAGATCGTGGTCCTCGCCGCGACCGAGGGAGTGCCCGTCGAGATCGTGCTCGGCGACGGTTCGATCGTGGACCTCCCGGTGCCGCCGGGCCCGGACTGCCTCATCGAACTGCCCGGAGTGCGCCTCCTCGTGCTCGACGACGCGAGCGCCAACCGCCTCTACCGGCTCGACCTCGCCGGGCGGGAACGCCTGGTCCTCGCCGACGCGCCCGTCTACGCCGAGCACGGTCAGCTCGTCGCCCACCCCGAGACCGCCCGGTTCTCCGTCGCGATCCTCCCCGCCCCCGAAACGCTCGAAGCCGAAGGCGCCGAACTCGAACCACCGGTCGACCACGGCCCGTGGCGCACTTGGACCCTCACCGCCCACGACACTGGACCGATCCCGCTGGTCACCGGACTGCGCCCCGAAAGCGGCCCCCCACCAGGGCCCAGGCGCGGCGGCCCGATGGATCGCCTCAGCGCCCCCGTCGACTACACGAACGCCGCCCGCGTCCACCTCGAAGTGCCCGCACTCGCCGCCGACCGAACGCTCTTGCGCCTCGAATGGACCGGCGACACCGGCCGCGCCTACATCGGCGACCGCCTCGTGAGCGACCACTTCTGGCACGGCCGCGCCTGGGACCTCGATCTGACCCCGCATCCGCAGGTCGCCGAGCACGGCGTCCGGCTCGAACTCCTGCCGTGGCGACGCGCCACCGGGGTGTGGGTCGACCCGAGCGTCCGCGACATCGCCGACGGGATCGCGATCGCGTCGGCGACCCTGATCCGCGTCGGCAAGGTCCGACTGCAACTCAAGTCACCACCAGCATGCAAGGAGCACTCGCAATGACCGCGATTCCGGACCACCTGCCGAAGCGCCTGGCGATCACCCTCTGGGACTTCTCCTGGTACGCGCGCACCGGCCCCGGCGAGCCCTTCGCCGACCTCGACGCCGCGTTCGCACGCGCAGTCGATTTGGGCTACAACGCGGTCCGCATCTGCGCCATGCCGTTCCTGCTGTTCCGCTCCGGCCTCGACACGACCGCGCTCGCGCTCGAACCGCTCGGAGGCGAGTTCGGCTCGCGGGTGCGCTGGTACGACATGCGGCAATCGACGGTGATCGACGCGAAGGCGCACCTCCTGGAGTTCTTCCGCGCCGCCGAACGCCACGGCGTCTCGGTGATCGCCTCCTCCTGGGAATACCAGCAGAGCCCGGCCCTTGCGGCCGACCGCGCCTGGTACGACGCGCTGCACGCGGTGGACCCCGAGAAGCGGCTCACCGTCCTCGGCGAGGCCATGGCCGACCTGGTCGACTTCCTCACCGAGCACGGCCTTGAGCGGACGCTCGCTTTCGTGGAGCCGCACAACGAGGTCCAGATCGGCTACCTCACCGAGGGACTGCCCGGCGCCGAGGACGCCGTGGTCGAACTGCGCGACCGGCTCGAAGCGGGCATCGCCGCGTTCCAGGCCCGCCACCCCGAGGTGCTGTGCGCTCCGAACTACGGCGGGGTTCCGGTCGCGAGCATGCGCGGGCTGCCGCGCAACGCGACCGCGCTGGCCTTGCACCCGTACGTATACGGAGTGCTGGACGACCTGGTGCGCGAGTTCGAGCTGCGGGGCGACCCGGCCGATTTTCCGCAGGAGCGGGCCGACGAGGAACTGCTGCGTCCCGGCGCGCCGCGACTCGCCGAATGGACGGTGCCCGCCGGGTCGGAGTGGAAGCTGCGGGCTTCGATCATGAAGCGGGTGGAGGTGTACGTGCACGACTGGTGCGACCCGGAGAAGTTCGACCGGTGGCTGTACGAACGCTATGGGGCGCACCGGTTCGCGATGGCGGCGCAGCTGCGGGACTGGATCGGGGTGGCGGCGGACCACGCGGCGCGGCTGGGCATCCCGCTGGTGTTCGGCGAGGGCTGGGTGGGCTACACGCCGCGGGATTGCAGGTTCGAGGAAGGCCCGGTGGGCGCCCAGATCTGCCGCGACGCGGCAGGGCACGCGGCGCGGGTGGGCGCGTGGGGATCGATCTGCTGCTCGAATGCGGCGCCGCAACACCCGATGTGGGCCGACGAGGACCTGCAGCGCGAATGCAACGCGATCATCCGGGGAAGCGAGAGGTAGGGAAGCGGGATAAGCACGCAGCCGGGCGGCCGCAGGCTGCCAGCCGCCGGTCGCCCACAACCCGGCCCCGCGCAGCCGCCCGCTCGGCGCCCCGGCCGCGCGCAGCCGCGGGGCGGGCGGGGCCGGGCAGCGCGCGGCCAACCGGCCGCGAGCAATCATCTCGGCCTTGCGGCTATGCGGCTATGCGGCTATGCGGGCATCGCCATTCGCGATGCAGGTACGCCTCGGCGAGTGCCGACCGGCCCCGCATCCCAGACCTTCCTCTGGCGCTTGCCGTGACCTGGGTCTGACGGTGGCCGCTGTCGCCGGGGCGGTGCCGCAGGCGGTGTTAGGGTCGGCGCACATCGCCCCCACAACACCCGTTGGGGCGCTCCTGCGGACCTCACCGCATCACCGTCGAAGGACGGTGCCGTCGAAAGGAAACCGACGTGATCGCGAACCCCGTCTTCCGCTACCGGATGCTCACCCTCGCCGAAGGCTGGTCCTTCGTGCTGCTCCTGGTGTTCGGGTCGCTGCTGAGCCGCATTTCGGAGATCGACCTGGTCATGCCGCTGGGTTCGCTCCATGGTGCGCTGTTCGTGATCCTGGTGATCGCGACGCTGTTCATCCGCCGCCGCCTCAAGTGGGGCTTCGGCACGACGCTGCTCGCGCTCATTGCCGCAGTGGTCCCCTTGGCGCCCTTTGTTTTCCACCGCCTCAAGCGCGAAGAACTCCTCGCCGCAGAGCGGGCCGCGCAGCCAGTCCCCGCCACCTAGCCGACAAGCCCCAGGCCAGCGCGGTACGAGCACGGGGCCCGGTTCTCCGTAGCGCGGATCGGATACCCGCCCCTGAGATCGGCCTTACGGCCCCCGAGGTCGGGTGTGTCGGGGTGAAGCGCCCCCGATTCAATTGTGACGCGGGGGTCCGACAATCGGGCTTGACCGGTCCCCGAGGATCAGCTCCCTCGGATCCGCCGCCTTGAGCAGGAACCCGCCCGTACTCGGTGAATTGTCCATTGCGATTCGGTTTCGGCGTTCTTGGACTCTTGCGCGGCAATCGGAAAGTTTGTATTTTATTGGCACGCAACGCATCCACCTCTACTCCGCCAGGAGCCCCGTTGACCGAGCCCGATCCAGGAGAGCGTTCTCTTGCCAGCCCTTGCGGCAACGTCACCGTGACGATCTCCCATGGCACCGTTCCGAAGGTCGAACTCGCCAAGGGCGCGACCGCGCTCTTCCCTCGCGACCTGGCCGAACTCGTCACCAAGACTGCTCGGGACGCCGCCGACGCCGCCCTCGCCGACGCCACGCAACCCCAGGCGCCGTCGATCGACGACGCACTCCAGGCGCTCACCGCGTTCCGCGACGGCCTCCGCGACAACGGATTCGCCGCGACCCTCGCCGAGCGCCGACCTCCGCCCGATCCCTCTGCGCCCCAACTCGACCGGCCGCCCAAGGGCCCCAAGCTCGCACTCCCGCCCGAGGCGCTGGCGGGCCTCGACACCGCCCTCGAACTCCTGCACCGCTACCAGGCCGAGCCGCCGGGCACCGGCAAAGGCGCCGAAGCAGAACTCCCCACCGGGCGCGCCAAGAGCCAAGGCGGGCTCGCCACCGTCGAAGCCACGTTCGCGCACCCCGTAGCCGCCGTCACCCTCAGCAGGCACGCCTGCGAACTCGGGGCCAAAGCGCTCGAATCCCAGATCAACGAGGCCGCCGCCGCGGCGGCCGTCGACCTCGCCCGCCAGCAGGACGGCTACCTGGCGAAGCTCGGCGTCCCGATCGACGGCGAGGAGGCCTCCACAGTGGCCGACCGCAGCGAACGTCTCGGCGCGGACGGGGTCGAGCTCGCCGAAACCGCACGCGGCCAGCACGAACGCCTCACCCGCATGTTCACCGAAGGAGGCCACTTTGCCTAACGTCGACCCCGCCCGCATCGAGGAGATCGGCAAGGAGATCGTCGACAAGGTCATCCCGATCCTCGAGGAGGGCAACGCCCTCATCCCCGAGATCCGCGACCTCGACCAGATGCTCATGGTCTCCGTCGACCCCTTCCTCGCGGCCGCCCACGCGCTCGCGGGCGGCTACATGATCGAGATGATCCAGGGCGCCGCCGAGTGCTTCGTCGGCCTCGACACCGACCTCAAGGCGAGCGCGGCGGCGTGGGACGACGCCGACGGCACCGCCGCCTCGGACCTCAAATAGCCCGACGACTCCGAGACCCGAGGAGCACCGCGACATGTCCTACACCGCACCCGACCCCGAGCAGTTCAGCGGCATGGAGGAGGCCTACTCCTACCTAGCGCCGCTCGCCGCCGTCAACATCACCCTCCCCGCCTACGTCTTCAGCGGCCCCTGCCTCAAGCTGTCGCGCATCATCTACCTCAACCAGTGCAACCCCGGCGAGATCATGAAGGGCGGTGCGACCTGGCTCCTGCTCGCCCAGCGCTACAGCGAGGCGAAGGAGCAGCTCGAAGCGATCCTGAACGGGCTCACCGAGGACGACTGGAGCGGGGACGACCGCAAGGCCTTCGACGAGAAGGCCCAGAAGATCCTCGGGCAGCTGGAGAACATCCAGGCCTTCGCGATGCACCTCGGCATTTCCCTGATGCTCATCGGCACGATGCTCGCCGTGATGGTCCCGATCATGCTCGCCTTCGCAACCGTCCTGATGGGACTCGCGGTCACGTACATGATCGTGAAGACGATCGTCCCGGCCGGGCCGATCATGGCCGAGGCCTGGCGCGGCACCGCGATGGCGGTCGCGGCCACCGCGCTGACCACCCTCACGGCCATGGACAAGGCGAACGGCCTCGTCGCCCAGGCCCTGGCCGGGTTCATCGGCGCGAACATGACGATCACCTGGGTGAACATGGCCTCGCTGGGGAACGTCATCAGCCCGGCCTCCACGATCGGCTCGACCGCCTACAGCCTCATGCAGGGCCTGGCGCAGCTGGCGATGGTCAAGCTCATGGCGCCCGGCAACGGCGCGGGCAAGCTCGCCGGGACGGCCGTCGGCGGCGTCGTCACCAAGGCCACCACGGGCCTGGCCGGTGCCGCGGGCGCGCAGGGCATCTACGGCATCGGCAACAACGCCGCGGGCGACGACGCCCCGAACAAGATGACCGAGGCGGGCGTCGACGTCGGCCTCTACGACTTCATCCCCGACACCTTCGGCGACAAGGCCCGCGCCGGGGACGAGGTCGGCCCGTACACCGAGGGCGGCCCGAACCCGGCCAACGGCGAGGTGCCGGAGGAGGAGCAGCAGCCCGCCTGAGACGGAGACGACGAAAGCCCCGGCCGACCGGCCGGGGCCTTTCTCTGAGCGGGTGACGGGAATCGAACCCGCGCAATCAGTTTGGAAGACTGAGACTCTACCATTGAGCTACACCCGCATGGCCCGCGTGAGCGGACGCTGACGAGTGTAGCGCACGGGTCAGGTCGCGGCGGCAAGGACCGCTCGGAGGGCTCCCGCATCGGCGAACGTGTGGACCTGCCAGCCCCGGCGGGCGGCGGCGGCCGTGTTGTCGCGGTTGTCGTCGATGAGCAGCAGCTCCTGCGGGGCCGCGTCGAAGGCCGCCTTCAGGCGCGATTCGACGGCCGCGAACGCGGCGTCCTCGGGCTTGCGGGCCCCCAGCCTGCACGCGAAGTACCGGTGCCGGAACCACTTCGCCGCCTCCGGGAAGCGCGCGTCGAAGGCGTCGGCGAACAGCGGCCCGTTGTTGGAGAAGACCGCCAGCGGCCGCCCCGCGGCCGTCAGCGCCTCCAAGACCTCCCCGTTGAGGGTGAACGCCGAGGTCCACACCTCGGACAGCGCTGCCGCGTCCCCGTCGAAGCCGACCTTCGCCACCACCTCGCGGTGGATCTGGTCGAACGTGAATTCGCCCGCCTCGCAACGGGTCTCGAAACCGGACGCGAACAGTCGGCGGTGGAGTTCGTCCGGCGCGAGACCGGTGCGCTCCGCGAGGAGGTCCAGTCGGGGCCCGGGGTCGAAGTCGCACAGCACCGACCCGATGTCGACTACGAGGATGCGGGCGGCGCCGCCCATGTGACCACCTGCCAGGGGAATCGGAGAACCGAAGGCCCCCATCCTACGTGTTTCAGATCACTTGGCGGGGAGCACGCTCTGCAGGCCGCCCTTGAGGTGGGCCAGGAAGTCCGCGTCGGCGTAGGCGCCCGCGTCGTGGCCGAGCGCGGTGTAGAAGCACCGGCCCGCCTCCAGACGGCGGTGCCACGCGAGCGGGTGCGGGCTGCCCATCGCCAGGTCGCCGGCCTCGTACGTGGTCTCGTCCGCCTCCAGGAGCACCTCGGCGTCCTGCGGCTGCTCGTCGAAGCTGTACCACTCGTCCGTCCAGGCCCAGCGCTTCGGCAGGTGCGCGGTCGCGGGGTGCTCGGCGTCCTTGACCTCGATCTCCCCGGGCGTGCACCCCGGCGGGTGCCCGATGAAGCGCGCGCCCACGAGCTCGCGGAAGAACGGCCAGGAGCGCTCCGCGGTGGACGCGGCGTGGACGCCGCACCAGCCGCCGCCGCCGGTCACGAAGTCCGCGAGGGCGGCGCGTTCGAGCTCGTCGAGGATGTCGCCGGAAGGGGAGACCCAGACGACGGCCTTGAAGCGGGCGAGGTCGACCGGGTTGTAGACCGAGGAGTCCTCGGTGTGCTCGGTCTCGTGGCCGATTTCGGCCGCGATCCGCTCGATCGCCTCGATGCCGGCGGGAATCGAGTCGTGCCGGAAGCCGGTCGTCTTGGTGAAGACGAGGATGGCGGGAGAAACCACGGCGTTTCCTCCTGTTCGGGGGTGCGGCCTCGCGAAGGGCGACGGGTGCGGGCCGCCGCCGACGCCTCCTGAGAACGATTGCACGGCGAAGTCTAGGCGATCTCGGCCATACCGGAACGGCCCGGTTGCGGTCCCCTCAACAGGTGACGGGCGGCGATATCGACCACACCCGCCGGGGCCTTCGGCCTGCGGCGGCCTAGACTCGTTCGGGCGGGGGTCGATGCTGCGCTGCCTGCGGCCCGATTCGATTCGAGTGGCCACCGCACCGGCTTGAAGCAATGCCGCGAGGCAAATCAGCGAAATGATCTAGGAGTACGTCTGTGAAGAGCACTGTCGAGACCCTGAGCCCGACCAGGGTGCGGCTGTCGGTCGAGGTGCCGTTCGAGGAACTGGCGCCGTTCATCAGCGAGGCGTACAAGAGCGTCGGGCAGCAGATCCGCGTCCCCGGCTTCCGCCCGGGCAAGGCGCCCCGCCAGGTCATCGACCAGCGCGTGGGCCGCGACTCGGTCTACGCCCAGGTGATGGACCCGGCCGTGCAGGCCAACCTGACCAAGGCCGTCACCGAGCACGACGTGAACGCGCTGGGCCGCCCCGAGCTGACCGAGGTCAAGCCCATCGAAGAGGGCAAGCCCTTCGAGTTCGTGGTCGAGACCGACGTGACCCCCACGTTCGAGCTCCCCGACTTCGCCTCGCTGAAGATCACCGTCGAGTCCGGCGAGGTCACCGAAGAGGACGTGGACGACGACATCGAGTCGCAGCGCCTGCGCTTCTCCTCGCTCAAGACCGTCGAGCGGGCCGCGGCCGACGGCGACTTCGTCGTCATCGACCTGCGCGCCACCCAGGGCGGCGAAGAGGTCGAGGGCGGCTCCGTCACCGGCATGAGCCACGAGGTCGGCTCGGGCAATCTGCTCGACGGCCTGGACGAGGCCCTCATCGGCATGTCCGCCGGCGACGAGAAGGCCATCGACTCGACGCTCGCGGGCGAGCAGGAAGGCGAGAACGCCGAGGTCGAGGTCAAGGTCACCCAGGTCAAGGAGCGCGAGCTGCCCGACCTGGACGACGACTTCGCCGAGATGGCCAGCCAGTTCGACACCCTCGAGGAGCTGCGCGCCAACACGCGCGAGCGCCTGGAGAACGCGGGCAAGACCGCCAAGGCCAACGAGGCCCGCCAGAAGACCCTCGAGGCCCTCATCGAGGCCGTGGCCCTGCCGCTGCCCGAGAAGACCGTCGAGAGCGAGATCGAGCACACCCGCGGCCACCTCCAGGAGCAGGTCGTGCAGCTCGCCGGCAGCTTCGAGGAGTACCTGACCGCGGTCGGCAAGACCGTCGAGGAGTTCGACGCCGAGCTGCGCGACGACGTCGAGTCGAACCTGAGCCAGTCGATCATCCTGGGCCGCATCGCCAGCGAGCGCGAGCTCGAGGTCTCCGGCGAGCTCATGACCGCCGAGGTCGTGCGCCAGGCCCAGCAGCGCGGCGTCCCGCAGGACCAGTTCCAGAAGTTCGTGGACGAGCTGCGCACGAACGGCGGCCTCCAGCAGATCGCCGCCTCGCTGCGCCAGCAGCTGGCCCTTGAAGAGGTTGTCAAGCAGGCCTCCGTCGTGGACGCGAGCGGCACGGAGCTGACCGAGGAAGACCTCTTCCCGGGTCGCAAGGCCGCCGTCGCCGACGCCGACGTCGAGCTGGAACTCGACGACGAGGACAAGACCGAGGACTAAGAACCTCGAAGTCCTTTTAGAGCAGAGTCCAAGGGGCCCAACGCGAAAGCGTTGGGCCCCTTGTCGTTCGCGGTTTGGGAGCGCTTTGCCCCGGAACGGGGTGAAATTTTTGCTACTCACGGGTAGAGACGATCGTCACTTTCACCTATGGTGGATATCAAATCTCGTCAATGCTCCGTCAGTTCAATGCTCCGTCAGTGCCATGCAACGACGCATACCGTCCCGGGAGTGCCCCCGAATGATCCCCCGACACCTGCTCAAGGGTTCGACCTCGTCCGCCGTCAGCGCCGTCGTGCTGACCTTCGCCGTCCTCGCCTGGCCCGCCCCGGCCGCGGCCCAGGACGACCCCGGAGGTGAGGAGCTCCAGTACGACTACGGCGTCGACGGCGTCTCCTGGTACTGGAGCCGCCAGATCGACGAGACCCTCGAACTGGGCTCCCTCGCGCAGCAGATCGAACTGCCCAATCCCCAGTCCGCGACGACGATGCCCGTCGCCGTCGAGCTGGGGGAGAACACGAAGGTCGCCGCGCTCTCGTTCAACCTCGCCGAGCGCGGGGTGCCCGAGGGCTCCACGATCACCGACTTCACGCTCACCGTCGCCGAAGGCGACGACGCGGGCGACTCGCCCACCTTCAACCCGCTCGCCAAGCTCATCCAGGCCTGCCCGATCACCGAGGCCTGGAGCTCGGGCGAGGCCGAGATGTGGGACGTGCAGCCGCCCGTCGGCGACGGGTGCGTCGTCGGCGAGCGCGCCGAACCCGACCCCGAAGAGGTCGCCGACGCCGAAGCCCTCCTCGCCGAAGCCCAGGAGGCCATCGAGGACGGCGGCGAAGGCGACGTGGGCGTGGTCGAGGTGCCGCTGCCGACGTGGACCTTCGACCTCACGCCGCTCGCCGCGGACTGGGGCCAGGACCCGTTCGCCAACTACGGGGTCATGTTCACGCCCGTCATGGACGACGCCACCCCGATCGACACGTGGCAGGTCAACCTCAAGCTCCCGCTGCGCGACGACACCCAGACCCCCGTGGACGAGTACGAGGCCACGGCCTACCGGCTCGGCGCGACCTTCGCGTACACGCCCGGCGAGGCGGCCGGCGACGGCTCGACCGACCCGGTCACCTCCGGCGGCGGCTCCAGCGACTCCACCAGCGGCGGTGGCGGCGGCTCGGGAGGCGGCGGCTCCGGCGCCGACGACGCCGCGGCCGAAGAGGAATCGGCCTCGGCGGCCGAGCTCGAACCGGCCGCCTACGAACCGGTCGAACCCGCGGCCCCCTGGTACGTGTGGACGCTCATCCCCGCCGGACTCGTCGCCGCCTACGTCCTGCACACCGTCATGGGCGCCTCGGGCGCGGCGGCGGGCGGCAACGGCGCCATCGACCGCATCCGCTCGCACAACCTCGACCGCCGCGGCTGGGCCCTGCCCGTCCCGGCCGGGCTCTGGCAGCGGCTGACCGGCCGGGGGGACCGCGGATGACCCGCAAGCGAACCACGTTGGCGCTCTTGGCCGCCGCGCTCCTCATCCTGCCCGCGTGCGGCCAGTACGACGGCGTCCACGACGAGTTCGAGGCCGCGGGCGGGGAGAACCCCGGCCTCGGCGGGGAGGACGCCACCGGCACCGAAGGCACCGCCGACGGGACCGACGGCACGGGCACCACCGGCACCGACGACGGGAACACCGACGAGGACGCCGCCAGCGGAGGCGGCGGCAACGACAACGGCGATGCCGGGAACGGCGACACGACCGGCGTCACGGCCGACACCATCACCATCGGCATCCACGCGCCCCTCACCGGCGCGGCCCCGCTCAAGCAGGAGTCCTTCGAGACCGGCAAGGACCTCTACTGGCAGTACGGGAACGGCGGCGGGCCCGTCGAGATCCACGGCCGCACCGTCGAGACGGTCTTCGCCGACGACCAGTACCGGCCCTCCACGGCCCGCCAGGTCTGCCAGACCATGGCCGAGGAGCAGAAGGCCTTCGCGCTCATCGGCGCGGGCGGCACCGACCAGATCCAGGCCTGCGCCCAGTACGCCGCGGGCGAGAACGTCCCCTACCTCTCCACCGGGGTCACCGAGACCGGCATGGGCTCCCTCGACACGTACTTCGCCGCTTCCATGACCTACAAGCAGCAGGTGCCGATCCTCGCCGATTACATCAAGAACGAACTCGGCGTCACCGACGCCTCCAAGGTCGCCGCCGTCGTCACGAACACCCCGAACTTCGACGACGCCGCGGACGGCTTCACCGACGCCTTCGACGGCGCCGAGGTGTTCCGCCCCGACAAGAACGAGCGCGGCTCCTCCGCGGCCGGGAACCTCTGCACCGGCACGGTGAAGAACTACGACGTGGTCTTCGTCCTCACCAGCCCCACCTTCTACCTGGAGATGGCCGCCGCCTCCGGCTGCCGCCCCCAGTACGTGGGCGTGGGCGTGAGCATGGGCCTCGACCAGGTCGCCTCCACCGGGTGCAGCGCCGCCAGCTCCACGGAGGGCGCGCGGTTCTTCAACCCGACCCCCGCCTTCGCCGACGCGAACGAGTACGACCCGGACTTCCTCGCCGCGGCCGACGCCGCCGGGATCACCCCCGACGACGTCACCTGGATGATGTGGGGACAGTCCAAAGTGCTCCATCAGATGCTCGACAAGGCGGGCGAGGACCTCGACCGGGGCGCGTTCCTCGACGCCGTGGCCGGCTCCAGCTTCTCCACCGGAGTCTTCCCCGACCTCAACTACAAGAACGGGCCCTTCGGCGCGACACAGGTGAGCGTCCTGCGCAACGTGTGCGACGGCGGCGGCCACTACGAGACCGACTTCGCCTTCGTGAACAGCTTTTGAAAGGGCACAGCTAAGATGGGCGCCTTCTTCGCACTGGGCCTGTTCCAAGGTGCGGTCTACGGCCTCCTGGCCGTCGGCATCGTCCTGGTCTACAAGGCCAAACGGGTGTTCAACTTCGCCCAAGGCGAGTTCGGCGGCGTCGCCGCCTTCACCTCCTTCGCCCTCGTCGTCGGCGCGGGCCTGCCCTACTGGGTCGGCATCGTCGGCGGCCTCGCCGCCGCGGTCGCCATGGGCCTCATCGTCGAACGCGTCATCGTCCGGCCCCTGGAGTCCGCCTCGCGCACGATCATGCTCGTCGCCCTCGTGGGCGTCGCGCTCTTCACGATCGCGATCATCGTGCTCCTCGGCCAGCCGATCCCGCGCGTCATGCCGCCCCTGGTCCAAGGGACCGGCCTCAACATCCTCGGCGCGGGCATCCTCCCGCAGCAGCTCATCCTGCTCGCGGTCCTGGCCGTCCTCGCCGCCGCGATGGCCTGGTTCTTCAAGACCGACCTCGGCCTCGCCGTCCTCGCCTCCTCGCAGGACACGCGCGCCGCGCAGGTCGTCGGCATCAGCCCCCACGCGATCGCGCGGCTGGTGTGGGGCATGGCCGCGCTCATCGGCGGCATCGCCGGACTGCTGTACGCGCCCGTCGGGATCTTCACGCCCGGGTTCATGACCCTCACGATGCTCGTGCCCGCCTTCGCGGCCGCGGTCCTCGGCGGCATGACCAGCCTGCCCGGCGCGTTCGTCGGCGGCATCGCCATCGGCGTGGTCCAGAACCTCGGCATCTACTGGCTCGGACAGCAGCTCAAGGTCCCGGGGGCCGCCGAACTCGGCGTCTTCGCCCTCCTCATGCTCGTCCTGCTCATCAGACCCCAAGGGCTCCTAGGCGGTGCAAATTGACCATTCGCAAGCTTCATGGTCTGGAGGCGTAGATGGCCACCGCCACCATGGTCCTCGGACGGATCAGAGTCCAGCGCCGCTTCGGCCTCGCCCTGCGCGTCACCGTCGTGATCGCGCTCCTCGCGCTGGCCTCGCTCCCGCTGCTCCTGGGCGGGGACGTGTGGGCGCAGCGGATCAGCCGCGCCGCGATCTACGCGATCATCGGCCTCTCCATCAACACGCTCACCGGCCACGCCGGGCAGATCTCCCTGGGCCACCAGGCGTTCGTGGGCATCGGCGCGTTCTCGGCGGCCTTCATGGCCTCCCGGCTCGGCGCGCCCCTCGCCTTCGGGCTCGCGGCCGCCGCCGTGGCCGGAGCGGTCACCGCCGCGATCGTCGGGATGGTCGCCCTGCGCGTCACCGGCCTCTACCTCGCGCTGGTGACCCTCGCGTTCGGACTCACCGCCGAGACCACGATCTTCAACTGGCGCGAGTTCACCGGCGGCGGCGCCGGGGCCTTCGCGCCCCGGCCCTCCTTCGTCGCCCCCGACCACGCGTTCGCGCTCTTGTGCCTCGGCGTCCTGGCCCTGGTCCTGTACGCCGACTGGCGCCTGACCTCGACCAAGGCCGGGCGCGCGCTCGCCGCGGTGCGCAACGACGAGAAGATCGCCGCCACCTTGGGCGTCAACGTGACCGGCTACAAGCTGGCCGCGTTCAGCCTCTCCGGCCTCGCCGCCGGACTCGCCGGGGGCCTGTTCGCGCACTGGAACGAGGTGGTCCAGGCGATGGACTTCGAGTTCCAGGTCGCGCTCGTGTGGGTCCTCATGACCGTGGTCGGCGGCCTGCGCTCGCGCCTGGGCGTCATCCTCGCCTCGGCGTTCTTCGCGCTGCTGCCGCTGACGCTCCCGAACTTCCTCGCGGGCCTGCCGTGGCAGCCGCCGTTCCTCAACGAGGCGGTGTACCACGTGCTGCCGCCGTTCATCGTGGTCGTGATGCTCCTGATCGTCCTCAGGTTCTTCCCCGGCGGCTTCGGCCAGCTCCTGCGGCCGGTCACCAACTGGCTGACACAGGGCACATTTACAGCTCGCAAGCTTCGCCGAGAGGGCACATTTACGGCTCGCAAGCTTCGCCGAGAGGGCAGCAAACGATGAAGCGACGCCAGATCCTCAAGGTCGACGGCCTGATGCTCCGCTTCGGCGGCCTCCAGGTCCTCAACGACCTCTCGCTCACCGTGCGCGAAGGCCAGATCGTCGGCCTCATCGGACCCAACGGCGCGGGCAAGACCTCCTGTTTCAATTGCCTGACAGGTATCTACCAGCCGCAGGGCGGGCGCGTGCTCTTCGACGGCCGGGACGTCTCCGCGCTGCCGACCCACCGCCGCGCCAAGCTCGGCATGGCCCGCACCTGGCAGAACCTCGGCGTCATCGACTCCCTCACCGTCACCGAGAACGTCATGCTCGCCCAGCACCAGAGGGCGGGCTACTCCGCGCTCGCGGGGATGCTCGGCCTGGCCGGGACCTGGCACCGCGAAAGGGAACTGCGCCGCGACGCCGCCGAGATCATCGAGTACTTCGGACTCGAAGACGTCGCCGATGAACGCACCGGCTCATTGCCGTACGGCGTACGGAAAACCTGCGACATGGCGATGGCGCTCGCCACCGACCCGAGGATGCTGCTCCTGGACGAGCCCGCCTCGGGCCTGAGTCCCGAAGAGGCCCTCGGCCTCGCGGACACGCTCCGGGAACTGCGCGACCGCCTGAAGCTCACCATCCTGATGATCGAGCACCACGTGCCGCTCGTGGCCGAGGTCTGCGACTACGTCTACGTCCTCAACTTCGGCGAACTGCTCACCGAGGGCAGGCCGGAGGAGATCCAGCGCCACCCCGAGGTCATCGCCGCCTACCTCGGCGGCGCGGCCGTCGAAACCGGTGCCACTGAAGATAGAGAAACCGAAGCGGCCCCGGACGACACGATCCAGTTCGAACCGGGGGAGGACACCGCGCCGCCGCCGGAATGGCCGCTGCGGGCGGGCGCGAAAGGAGACGGCGATGGCCCTGCTTGAGGTCGAGGGCCTGCGGGCCGGATACGGCTCGGTACCGGTGCTCCACGGCGTCGACCTGAACGTCGAGGAGGGCTCGAACGCGGTCCTCCTGGGGCTCAACGGCGCCGGCAAGAGCACCACGCTCATGACCCTCGCGGGCCTGCTCCCGGTGACCAGCGGGCAGATCCGCTACGACGGCAAGCCGCTCACCGGCCCGCCCGGAGCCCGCGTCCGGGCCGGCATCGTGCTCGTCCCCGAAGGGCGCCATGTGTTCCCGGCCCTGACGGTGAAGCAGAACCTGCGCCTCGGCGCCTGGACCATCAGGCGCGACAACCGCCGGGTCCGGCAGAACCTGAGCGAGGTCTACGCGATCTTCCCCCGCCTCGAAGAGCGCGCCGACCAGCTCGCCGGGACACTCTCGGGCGGCGAGCAGCAGATGCTCGCCATCGGGCGCGGCATGATGAGCTCGCCGCGCCTGCTCCTCATCGACGAGGCCTCACTGGGGTTGTCGCCCAAGCTCACCGAGCAGGTCTTCGCCGCCGTCAAGCTCATCAACCAGCGCGGCACCACGGTGCTCATGGTCGAGCAGAACGCGGGCGTGCTCGCCCAGGCGGACACGGCGTTCGTGATGCAGCAGGGGAGGGTCACGATCACCGGCTCGGGCAGCCAGACCCTTGAGGACGACGTGGTGCGGGCGGCCTACTTCGGCACCTGAGCAGGGGTCTCGGGCCCGGATCCAGGCGGTTTCCGGGCCCGTGCGCGACTCGTGCGGAAACCGTGCACGGGGGCGACACGCTTTGCGGACACCGGCTCCGGCATCGGCGTCCCCCTGACGCCGAACCCGCCGACGGGCCGAACCGCAGCACAGGAGATCCCATGCGACACCGCATCCTGGTCATGTTCGCCGCGTTGATCGCGGCGCTCTCGCTCGCCGGGGCCTCAGCGGCCTCCGCCGCTCCCGCAGAGCCCGACTTCACCGCCGAGGCGATCGCCTCCGGTCTCACCGCCGACCAAGCCGCCGACCTGCAACAGCGCGTCGACGAAGTGCTCGCCGAACTTCCGGGAGGGAAGCAGGTCTCCGCCACCGAGATCAGCTACGACGGCCTCAACGCCACCGTCGACCCGCTGTACTCGGGATCGTCGTACTCCGCGAACGCCATCACCTGCGCCAGCGGCTGGTTCTGCATCGACGTGCGGGGCACGAGGTTCGAGTTCTACACGTGCAAGACCTGGGACCTGACGAACTGGTGGGGCAGTTCGCCGTTCAACAACAACCAGTCCTCGGGAACGGTCGCCAGGGCGTACGCCGAGAACGGGACCACGCTGGTCTGGTCGCACAAGGCGAAGGGCTCCGGCAGCGTCACCGTCGACAAGTGGTGGCACTTCCGCCCCTGCTGACCGGTCAGCCGCTCGTCGCGGCGGGGAAGAGGCGTTCGACCGCCGCGACGACGGCGGCGCGCCGGTCGCTCATGAAGGCCGCGCGCTCCGCCGGACCGGCCGGAGCGTGATCGGCCTGGTCGACCCAGGACACGGCGATCTGGTTGAGCATGATCAGGATGTCGATCGGCTCCCAGGTGGTATCGAGCAGCCCGGCCTCCTGCGCCCGGCGCAGCTTCTCGATCTTGCCGGTCACCGAATCGCGCACGGGGTCGTCCGCGGCGGCGTTCTCGGCGCGGAGTTCGAGCCGGCCCCAGATCATCAGCCGGTAGCACTCCGGATGGGCGGTGAAGTAGTCGTGGATGCGGCCGGCGTATCCGGGCAGGTCGGCCGCGTCCAACCGGGCCGCCTCGGCCGCGGCCGCGAGCTCCTGCGCGGTGACGAGCCGGTAGAGGGACTCCTTGCTGGTGAAGTAGGCGTAGACCCGCTCCTTGCTGGTCCTCGCCTCCTTCGCGATCCGGTCGACCCGCGCACCCGCGATCCCGTGGTCGGCGAATTCGGTCTTCGCCGCGGCCAATATGCGCTCGCGGGTCGAGTCCGCGCTGTTCTTCGGAGCCATACTCCCAGCATAACGCGCCGAACCGTTCGGTTTGACAGGCGCCGACTCCCGCGATAATGTTCAAACCGAACCGTTTGGTTTGATGATTGGAGCGTTCCATGCAGCACCGCGCACTCGGCACCCAGGGCCTGTCCGCCTCGGCCATCGGCTACGGATCGATGGGCATCTCGATGGCCTACGGGCCCGGCGACGTCCAGGCGGGCATCGCCGCCATCCAACGCGCGCACGACCTGGGCACCACCCTCTTCGACACCGCCGAGGTCTACGGCTGGGGCGAGAACGAGCAGATCCTCGGCCGCGCCGTGAAGGGCTTCCGCGACGAGGTCCAGATCGCCACCAAGTTCGGCTTCGACCGCGACTGGGGCACCGACTCCCGGCCCGACCACATCCGCGAGGTCGTCGACAACAGCCTGCGCCACCTCGGCGTCGACCACATCGACGTCCTCTACCAGCACCGCGTCGACCCGAACGTCCCCATCGAGGACGTCGCCGGAGCGGTCAAGGAACTCATCGAAGCGGGCAAGGTCGCCTACTTCGGGCTGAGCGAAGCCGGTCCCCAGACCCTCCGCCGCGCCCACGCCGTCCAGCCCGTCTCGGTCCTCCAGACCGAGTACTCACTGTTCGAACGCGAGGTCGAGCAGCTCTTCCCGGTCCTGGAAGAACTCGGGATCGGCTTCGTCGCCTACTCGCCGCTGGGCCGCGGCTTCATCACCGGAACCGCCAAGCCCGCGAACGAATACGACGAGAGCGACATGCGCAGGACCGACCCGCGCTGGCAGCCGGGCAACTACGAACGCAACCTCGAGGCGGTCCGGAGGCTCGGCGAGATCGCCGAAGCCAAGGGCGTCACCGTCGGGCAGCTCGCGATCGCGTGGCTGCTGCACCGGGGCGAGCACATCGTGCCGATCCCCGGCTCCCGCAGCGCGGCACGGGTCGAGGAGAACATCGGCGCCGCCGACGTCTCCTTCACCGAGACCGAGCTGGCCGCGATCGACCAGATCCTGCCCGACGGCGCCTTCGGCGAACGCTACGCCCGGATGGTGCCGACCTGGATCTGAGTTCCATCCCGGGCGCCGCGCTCCGGCGCGGCGCCCGAGACCGCGGCTGGCCTATCAGCACAACGGTTCACATTGTGCGGCAAGGCGAACCGCGACATCTGCGATGCAGGTCGCCGCCGGACTCGACCGCTGACAGGGCCGTGTCAGGGTCGCGGCAGGTCCGTGACAGCGACCTCCCCGAATATTCTCGGCATGAACAACACGCAGCACGCCGCGGCCGCCGCGCCCACCGCCCCGCCGAAAGGCTTCGTAGGCAAGCTCCTGGCCGACCGCCACTCCGTCCCCCTGTCCATCGCCCTCCACCTCGTCCCCGGCGGCCTCATCGTCGCCGTCTACGCGCTCATCGGTGCCCCCATCAGCCGGGCCATCGGCGCACCGATCTTCGCCGCCTGGGCCATCGCGCTCGCGGTCGTGCTCTTCCCGATCTGGTTCGGCCTGCTGTGGCTGGGCAAGCAGAAGACCGGCCGCTACACGATGCGCGGCGGCGTGGTCCACTACCGCGACAAGCCGTTCTCGCGCGGCAAGATCACCCTGATCGGCATCGGCTTCCTGCTGTACATGTTCATCGTGTCGCTCTCGCTCGCACCGCTCGACGCCTGGACGTACGACCACCTCTTCACCTGGGTCACGTTCGAGAGCTCCGGCAGCTCGGGCACCACTTACCTCGACTCGTACAGCAAGGACGCCGTCCTCCTCACCCTGCTGTTCTGCGGGCCCTTCACCGGCTTCATCCTCCCGCTCATCGAGGAGTACTACTTCCGCGGCTTCCTCCTGCCCCGCCTCCCGCAGCTCGGCCGCTGGGCGCCGCTGTTCAACACGGCCCTGTTCTCGATCTACCACTTCTGGGCGATCTGGACGGTCCCCTCGAAGATCCTCTTCCTGCTCCCGGGCATCTGGTTCGTCTGGGGCAAGCACGACATCCGCGCCTCCATCTGGATGCACCCGGGCTCGGCCCTCATCGCCACCGTCCTCGGCGCCACCGCCTACGCCCTCGGCCTCATGTAACCAACCGAACGCGAAAGAGGCGCCCTCCACACCGGAGGGCGCCTCTTTCGCGTGCTTCTAGGCCGTGGTCTCCCAGTAGTTCTCGCTGATGATCCAGCCGTTCGTCCACTCCCAGGCGAAGCGCCAGCGGATGGTGTGGCCTTCGGTGAAGTCCTTGTTGCACCCCGTCCACGCACTGTCCGCGCCGAGGTCGTCCATGCACTTGCCCGCCCGGGCGGAGTCGAGGTCGTCCCAGTACAGGGCCACCTCGTAGCCGTCCGTTCGTCCGTCCAGGACCCAGATGTAGTCGCCATAGGGCTGGAAGCACGCGTCCCCTGCCCCGAAGACGTAGTCGTCGAAGGTGCAGTCCTTCGCATGGTCGGTGTTCCAAGTGGCGTTGACCGCATAGTTGATCTCGTACGCGGCCGCCGGTGAGGCGGTCGCGATGACGATGCCGAAGGCCATCAGGAGCGTGCCGAGAACGGCCGCAACGCGTTTGCGCATCTGCTCTCCTAGCGATGAGAGGTCGCCCCGCCGGGGGCGGCGGGGGTGTCCTCATGCTCTCAGGTTCGGCGCCAGAATGGACCCGGCGGAGGCCGAGAATTCTTGCGCCGCAGCAGAGTGCAACGTTTGCGCAGACGTGGTGCGAGCTCGCGGCCCAGGTCGGGCCGAGGCTCAGGCGGCCCTGAGCGTCAACGTGACCCGTCCGGTCGCGGGCAGCGGAAGGTAGAGGCGGGTGCCTTGGGCCGCATCGGTTCCCGACAGGTGCGTGTAGTCCTCGCCCGGGTGGTAGCCCGGCCGATCGCCACTCCTGCCGATCCCGCTCACGCTCACGGTGATGCGGTCGCCGCCCACCCGGTACGCGAACTCGCCCCCGACCGGCTCGAAGCCACCGGTCGCCAAGGGCCGCACGCCTTCGAGCTCACCGCCGTCGCGGAAGGCCAGTTCCAGCACCTGCCGCACCCGGCCCGGGTTCGCCTCGATGTCAACGCGCACTTCGCCTTCGCCGAGCCGCACCCGCACCTCGGTCTCCAGCGCCACCTCATCGTCGGTCGGCCGGTGCGCGAAGTCCATCGCCGCCGAGAACCGGCCCTCATCGGCGAGCGCGTAATCGCCGTCCGCGCGCAGGTACGCAGCGGGCAGCGGCTGGTAGTAGCCCGCCGCGACCCGTTCGCGCAGCACGAACTCCTCGCCTTCCTCCCGCAGACCCTCGGCCCGGAACGGGCCCAAGCCGAAGAAGTCCCGCGACAACCTGACCGAGTCCAGCACCGCCGCACCCGCGAACACGCGCAGGAACGTCGGGTTGCTCGCGAGCCCGGACCGGATGCGGCCCTGAGCGGCATAGTCCGACCCGCCGAACACGGTGACCGCGAAGTCCCCGTCCCGCACCACGGCCAGACCCGCGGACCCGAACACCGCACGCGTCGCCTTCGGCTTCTCCGCCGCGGGCAGCGGCCCCGCCAGCGCCGGTTCCAGCAGGATCTCCGCGAGCGCCTCCGCCGGTTGCACCGGCGGCTCCTCCAGGATCGTCTCCACGACCGCGGCGAAATCGCCCCGGCCGCGTTCGATCGCATACCGCCTGAACTGCATCAGGAACGGCGCCAACGGGATCGACCCCCGCTGGTCCTGCCGCCGCGAATGCACGGTCTCGACCATGCCGTCCGGCAGCGCTATCGCCGCGATCGCCGCCAAGTTCCGGCACACCGCGTCCAGCAGATCCGTGCGGCCGAGCACCGCGCCGATGGCCGTCAACGACGGGTTCGAGACGGCCAGGGCGTAGATCGCGCTCCGCTCCGAGTACAGCCCGTCCGCGTCGATGTCGACGCCCTCGGCCAGCCACTGCCCGATCCTCGCGACCAGCCGCTCATCGGGCCAATGCGAGTGCATGCGCGCCAGCGCGGCACTCAGCTCCCAGCGGTGGTTCGGGGTGTGCACCCCGCCCCGAAGCATCGACTCCTTCGCCGCGGCCGCGATCCGCTCCAATGCGGACGCCAAGGGCCGCAACAATTCCGCCTGCAAGGCCAGCGCGTACGTGTCGCACAGGTCGTTGAGCGTGAACGCCGTGTCCGGCGGCGAGCTGAGGTTCTCGCCGTCGAACAGCCCGTCCTCGCCCTGCATCCCGGCCAGGAACTCCACGAGCCGGGACGCGGCCCGCGCGGCCGCCTCCGATCCGAAGTGGACCGATTCGGGGTGGATCGCGCAGGCCGTCAGCGTCTTCGCCGCCCGCATCACGGCCCGGTGGTGCGGCTCGCCGCCCAGCAGCTCCTCGACGACGTCCAAGACCGCCCTAGCCTCCTGATCGGCCCCCGCGGTCACGGCGGCCGCGAAGGCGGCGTCAGTCCTTGAGTCCCGCATTGATGTCCTCGTTCATGACGTACTTCTGGAACACGATGAAGATGAGCACCAGCGGCAGGATCGACATCACCGACGCGGCCAACAGCAGCGGCCAGTCGATGTTCTCGGCCCCCACGATGGAGCGCAGCGCGATCTGGAGCGTGAACTTCCGCTCGTCGCCGACCACGATGAGCGGCCAGATGTAGTCGTTCCAGCGCCACTGGAACGAGAAGATCGCCAGCGTCATGATGATCGGGCGGGACATGGGCAGCATGATCCGGAAGAAGATCCCCGTCTCGCGCGCCCCGTCGATCCGGGCGGCCTCGATGATGTCGTCCGGGATCGAGATGAAGAACTGCCGGAACATGAACACGCCCGTGGCCGTCATGATCGACGGCACGACCAGGCCCGCGAAGCTGTCGTACATGCCGAGGTCGCGGATCACCAGGAACGTCGGTGACAGGATCACCTCGGTCGGCAGCATCGTCGTGGCGAGCAGGCAGATGAAGAAGATCCGGATCCAGCGCTGGTCCCGGTACTTCGCCAGCGCGTACCCGCACATGGCGCTGGCCATCACCGTGAGGAGGGTGGTCGTCAGGGCCACGGCGAGCGTGTTGGAGAAGTAGAGCAGGAAGTCGTACCGGCCCCAGGCCTTCTCGAACCCGCCGATGGTCGGGTTCTCGGGCAGGAACGTGAGCGGGTACTGGAACAGCTCCGAACCGGGTTTGAAGGCGCTGAGCAGGAACCACAGCACTGGGAACGCGTACATCGCGGCCAGCAGCCACATGAACGCGGTCAGCGGGACCGCCGTGCCGACCTCGCGGATCTTGCGCGCCTTGCGCCGCCGGGGCGCCGCGGGCGCGGCCGTCTCGGGGTTCGCGGTCGTGGTGCTCATGCGGCGCGCCTCCGGTTGACCCACATCTGGAGCATGGCGATGCTCAGCAGGATGACCAGCAGGATCATGGAGACCGCGCTGGCGTAGCCGACGTCGGCCCGTTTGAACCCGGTCTCGTAGATGTACTGGATGAGGAAGGTGTTGGAGGTGCCCGGCCCGCCGCTGTTGAGCGACTGGACCATCGCGAACTCCTTCATGGCGCCCAGGGACGACAGCAGGATGACCAGGAACGAGGTCGGCGCGATCGAGGGCAGGGTGATGTGGCGGAACCGCTGCCAGGCGTTGGCGCCGTCGATCTCGGCGGCCTCGTAGTAGGCGCGCGGGACGTTCTTGAGCGCGGCGATGAAGATGAGCATGTTGAACGCCGTGCCGCCCCAGGTGGCGGCCATGACCACGACCATGAGGGCGAGGTCGGGGTCGGTCTGCCAGGCCAGCGGGTCGGCGCCGAGGCGCGTGACCACGTAGTTGACGAAGCCGAAGCTCTCGCCGAACATCCAGCGCCAGATGACGCCGGCGACGATGGGGGAGATGAGCCACGGGAAGAAGAAGACGAGCTTCGCGGCGGACTTGCCCTTGACGTAGTTGCTGACCAGCAGCGAGGCGATCGACAGGGACATGACGTACATCAGCGGGACGCTGATGACCGCGAACAGCAGGGTCCGGGTCAGCGCCGTGTAGAACGTCGGGTCGCCGAAGAGCCTCTCGTAGTTCTCCAGCCCGATGAAGTTCGCGGTGCCGATGCCGGTGTAGTCGGTGAAGGAGTAGGCCAGGCCCAGGCCCCCGGGCCAGACGAAGAACACTCCGAAAAGGACGATGTTGACGCCGGCGAGCACCAGTGGCGCGAGGCGGTACTGGACGCGGCGTGGGGCCTTGCCGGGCCGCTTGCGCGGCCCGGCGAGGCGCTCAGGATCGATGGCGGTGGCCGTCAAGGGTTACTCGCAGGAGATGTTCTCGTTGAGCGAAGCGATGATGTTCGCGATGGTGGTGGGCACGTCCTGCTCGCCGTTGGCGAGCTTGACGGCCTCGTCCTTGAGCGGGTCGGCGTCGCCGCCGGAGGTCTGGCCGGCGTAGGTGATCTCCAGTGCGGAGTTGCCCTGCTCGCTGGAGATCGGGTCGGAGGCCGCGATCTCCTCGTTGTAGAGGTCGAAGCTCGCCTGCGAGGTGCCGTAGTCGATGTCGAGGCCCTGGATGACCGGGAGGAACCCGGAGATCTCGCAGATCTCGGTGTAGTTCTCGGCGGTGAAGAGCCAGTTGACGAAGTCGAGGGAGGCCTTGGACTTGTCGCCCTTGAAGACCACCGCGTAGCCGCCGCCGAGGTTGGTGGCGCGCCGCGGCTGGGCGGGCATGAGGGCCGAGGCCCACTCGAAGTCGGCGATGTTGGCCTGGAAGTCGGCCACCTGCCACGAGCCGGAGTAGTAGGCCGCGACCTGGCCGCTCTTGAAGAGCGCGTTCGGGTCGTCGCCGGAGACCCACACGGAGCGGGGCATGACGTCGTCGTCGTTGATGTCGGCGAAGAACTGCAGCGCCTCGGTGGTGGCGGCCTCGTCGGTGGAGTACGTGCAGTCGTCGCCGAGGAGGAAGCCGTCGGAGCCGAACTGGTACATGAGCGAGCGCAGGCGGTGCGAGGACGGGTCCATCACGAGGCCGTAGCGCGCTCCAGTGGCGGCCTTGACCTCTTTCACGGCCGAGATGAACGCGTCCCAGGTCCAGATCTGGTCCGCGGTGGTCGGGTAGGTGACGCCGGCCTGGTCGAACAGGGTCTTGTTGACGTACATGCCCACGGCGGTGAGGTCGGTGAGGAAGGTCGGGATCTCGCCGTCCTCGTTCTCGATGAGGAGGTTCTCCATGACCCCGTGCTCGCTGGCGACGTCCGAGAGGTCTTCGAGTTGGTTCATCCAGATCGGGTCGATCGCGGAGACGCGGGCCAGGTCGGGCAGGCCGTCGGCCTGGGCGGCGTTGCGCAGCCGCGTGTTGAAGTCGTCGTAGGGGATGTCGTCGATGTCGACCGTGACGCCGGTCTCCTCGAAGTACTTGTCGGCCATCTTCTGGAAGCCGCCGCCCTGGTTGGCGTCGCCGGACAGCCAGAACTTGATGGTGTCGGCGTCGCCCTCGTCGTCGCCGCCGCCGATGAAGCCGCACGCGCTGAGGGGCAGGGCCGCCGCGCCGGCGGTGCCGGCGGTGAGGATGAGTCTTCTCTTCATTGAGCTCTCTCTTCGGGAAACGGGGCCGCGGTGGGGCCCGCTCGGGGTTCGGAGCGCCCCGCGGTCGAGCCGCGGTGACACCGGCGCCGCCACGTGTGCCAAGTCACCTGTCAAGCGCTTGCCCGACCATAGCAGATGGTTTCTAACGCGCGACAGTAGCGCGCGAAAGGTGGTATTGAACTGCAACTTTTCGCTGATCCCCGGGAGCGCTAGGCCGCCGTCTTCTCGGCGTCCTCGGGCTCCGCGGACGCCTTCTCGGCTTCCTTCCCGGTCTCATTCTCCGCCTCTTTGCGGGCCTCCTCAGCCGCTTCGACGGCCTCGTCGGCCGCGAGCTTCAGCAGCTCGGCGGTGCGCTGGGCGGTGCGCTCGGCCGCGTCGGCGAGGGCCGCGCTGATGATGAGGGTCGAGCCGACGAGGACCAGGGCCAGGCCCGCCGCGCCTCCCGAGACGAGGTAGGGCATCTGGCCGTCGACGTAGGCGAGCTCGGCCATGCCCATCCATCCGAAGGCGAGGCAGGTGCCTCCGGCCAGCCAGAAGAGGATGCCGAGCAGGCGCAGGCGAGTTGTGGGGGTTGCGGACACCATTCACTCCATTGTGGGCTATTGAGAGATTTGTTCGTCATTTCGCTACCGCGAGGTAACCAAATCTATCAATCTCTTGGTAGTTTGTGACAGATGCCATAGCCCGTTTTCTCCCGAAGGGTGTCCATACATGGTGAACCATGCCCCCGGCGCGATCCGCCGACTCCTCTTCGCCGCCACCGCGGCGACGCTCGCCGGAGCCGCCCTCGCGGCCGCCCCCGCGAGCGCCCAGACCGCCGAAATCCAGGGCGCCGACAGCCCCGACGCCATCCCCGGCTCTTACATCGTCGCGTTCGCCGACGACGTGGACGCCGCGGTCGTCGACGACTTCGGCGGCGACGTCGAGACCGTCTTCGACTCGGTGGACACCGTCCTCGCCTCGATGACCGAGCACGAGGCCGAGCGGCTCGCCGCCGACCCCGCGGTCGACTACGTCGAGCAGAACCAGGTCATCAGCATCGAGGCCACGCAGGACGACCCGCCCTCGTGGGGCCTCGACCGGCTCGACCAGGCCGCGCTGCCGCTCGACACCTCCTATACGTATCCCAACGCCGGTGCGGGCGTCACCGCCTACATCATCGACACCGGGATCTGGGCCAGCACCGCGGACTTCTCCGGGCGCACCGGCACCGGCTTCTCCGCGATCCTGCCCGGCCTCCAGGGGCTCGACTGCAACGGCCACGGCACGCACGTGGCCGGGACGGTCGGCGGCACGACCTACGGCGTGGCCAAGCAGGTCACCATCGTTCCGGTGCAGGTCCTCAACTGCCTCGGCTCCGGCACCACCGCCGGGGTCATCCAGGGCGTGGACTGGGTGACGGCCAACGCCGTCAAACCCGCCGTGGCGAACATGAGCCTCGGCGGCGGCATCTCGGAAGCGCTCGACGCGGCCATCGCGGCCTCGATCGACTCGGGCGTCACCTACGCGGTGGCGGCCGGGAACGAGACCGCCGACGCGTGCGGCGTCTCCCCGGCCCGCACCCCCGAGGCGATCACCGTCGCGGCCTCCACCGAGACCGACGCCCGCGCCGACTTCTCCAACTACGGCGACTGCGTCGACCTCTTCGCGCCCGGCGAGAACATCACCTCGACCTACCTGCTCGGCACCCCCCAGGCGCTGAGCGGGACCTCGATGGCCTCGCCGCACGTGGCCGGGGCCGCGGCGGTGTACCTCTCGGCGCACCCGGACGCGTCCCCCGCCGAAGTGTCGGACGCCCTCACCGGCGCCGCCGTTTCGGGCGCGATCAGCGACGTCCAGGGCAGCCCCAACCTGCTGCTCCACGTCACCGACTAACCCGCAACCATTGAGGAGGACCCGACCGCCCCGGTCGGGTCCTCCTCTTTGCGCCGCCTGCTCACCGGCCGTTTGCGCGCCCTCCGGAGCGGACATCCTGTCCGAGCCGCGCCGGTCGCTCATGCCCCAGGATGGGTGACGGAAAGGCGGCCGCTCCGCTCGCAGCGAACACGGTGCCCAGGCGCGTCCGATCGTCGCCCCGACGGGCTAAGGTCTGGATTGGTAACCGCGAAGCTGAGTGCATATCGCCGAGACAGAATGAAGGTGCAAGACATGGACCATTCGATTCCATTCTCCTCGCAGCTGGAGAAGGACGTCGTCAACGCGGTCGCCCGTCGCGGCGGTGGCGACGCCCCCTCGGTCGGCCTGGACAGCATGGTCTTCGACCGGCTGCTCAAGGAGCACATCCTGTTCCTGGGCTCGGACGTCAACTCCGAGATCGCCAACCGGCTGTGCGCCCAGCTGCTCCTGCTCGAGGCCGAGGACGACGAGCGCGACATCAAGCTCTACATCAACTCGCCCGGCGGGTCGGTCTACGACGGCATGGCCATCTACGACACCATGCAGTACATCAAGAACGACGTCGCCACCGTCGGCATGGGCATGGCCGCCTCCATGGGCCAGCTGCTCCTGTGCGCCGGCGCCGCGGGCAAGCGCTACGCGCTCCCGCACGCGCGCATCATGATGCACCAGCCCTCCGGCGGCATCGGCGGCACCGCCTCCGACGTCGCGATCCTCGCCGAGCAGATGCTGTACACCAAGCAGATGTTCCAGGAGCGCGTCGCCGAGCACACCGGCCGCTCGATCGAGGAGATCGAGCGCGACTCCGACCGCGACCGCTGGTTCACCGCCGCAGAAGCCAAGGACTACGGCTTCATCGACCACGTCGTCAAGCGGGTGGCCGAGATCCCCGCCGAGGCCAACTAGTAAGGAATAGGGGAATCAGATGATGGACATCCACGCCCAAGCCGGCGGCTTCGATCCGCGCGCTCGCTACATCGTCCCGTCGTTCACCGAGAAGACCTCGTACGGGATCAAGGAGATGAACCCGTACAACAAGATGTTCGAAGACCGGATCATCTTCCTCGGGTCCCCGGTCGACGACACCTCGGCCAACGACATCATGAGTCAGCTGATCGTCCTCGAGGGCAACGACCCCGACCGGGACATCATCATGTACATCAACTCGCCGGGCGGTTCGCTCACGGCCTTGATGGCCATCTACGACACGATGCAGTACGTGCGCCCGGACATCCAGACCGTGTGCATGGGCCAGGCCGCCTCGGCCGCCGCCGTGCTGCTCGCGGCCGGGACCCCCGGCAAGCGCACCGCGCTGCCGAACTCCCGCGTGATCGTTCACCAGCCGGCCACCGAGGGCACCTTCGGCCAGGCCTCCGACATGGAGATCCAGGCCCGCGAGATCATGCGCATGCGTGACCAGCTGGAGAAGATCCTCTCCCGCCACACCGGCCAGCCGGTCGAGAAGGTCCGCCGCGACATCGAGCGCGACAAGATCTTCACCGCGCAGGAGGCCGTCGCGTACGGCATCGTCGACAACGTCCTGACCTACCGCAAGAAGAACGCCCTGCCGGCCGAAGTGGCCGAGGCGTCCGCGTAGACCAGAACTCCATAGGAGGCGCGGCGGGTCGGGCGACCAGCCCGCGGACCGCCCGGCCCGCCGCGCCTTCCCAGACGACCGAACCTCGTCTCCGACCGATCGCCCTCCGTGGTTGCCGCGCCGCGATACCGTGGCGCTGGCGCCGATCCCCGGCCCGGCTCCCGATGCCGGCCCGGAGGATACGGCACCGGATGACCGTTTGCAATCGTCGCCGAGGGTGGCGCGGTGACCGCAAATGCGAAATACTGGTTCGAGACACCGGTTCGTCCTGAATCAACGGAGCAAGCACGCACGCTCGGCGGAGTTGGCCCAAGGGCCCGCTGAGGAAGGGAGTTACCGCGATGGCCCCACGCCTGGGTGACAGCGAGATCTTGAAGTGCTCGTTCTGCTCGAAGTCGCAGCGCCAGGTGCGCAAGCTCATCGCAGGGCCGAACAACGTCTACATCTGCGACGAGTGCATCGACCTGTGCAACGAGATCATCGAAGAGGAGTTCGCCGAGGACGCCGAAGTGGCCTGGGAAGACCTGCCCAAGCCCAAGGAGGTCGTCGAGTTCCTCGACCAGTGGGTCATCGGCCAGGACGGCGCCAAGCGCTCCCTCGCCGTCGCGGTCTACAACCACTACAAACGCGTCCAGCTCGACGAGATCGGCTCGGGCAAGAACAATCCCGACCACGTCGAGCTGCAGAAGTCGAACATCCTCATGGTCGGGCCCACCGGCTCGGGCAAGACCCACCTCGCGCAGACCCTCGCCCGGATGCTGGACGTCCCGTTCGCGATCGCGGACGCGACGGCGCTGACCGAGGCCGGGTACGTCGGCGACGACGTGGAGAACATCCTCCTCAAGCTCATCCAGGCCGCCGACTTCGACATCAAGCGCGCCGAGACCGGCATCATCTACATCGACGAGATCGACAAGGCCGGACGCAAGGCCGAGAACCCCTCGATCACCCGTGACGTCTCCGGCGAGGGCGTGCAGCAGGCGCTCCTGAAGATCCTCGAAGGCACCACCGCCTCGGTGCCGCCGCAGGGCGGGCGCAAGCACCCGCACCAGGAGCACATCCAGATCGACACCACGAACATCCTCTTCATCTGCGGCGGGGCCTTCGCCGGGATCGAGGACATCATCAAGAGCCGCGTCGGCAGGCGCACCGTCGGCTTCACCGCGCACCTGCACGACGCCCAGGACTCGGCCGAGGACGCGATCGTCTCGCAGGTCATGCCCGAGGACCTGCTGAAATACGGGCTCATCCCCGAGATGGTCGGGCGCCTGCCGATCCTGACCACTGTGGAGCACCTCGACAAGGCCGCGCTGCTGCGCATCCTCACCGAACCGAAGAACGCGCTGGTCAAGCAGTATCAGCGCCTGCTCGAACTCGACGGCGTAGAGCTGGAGTTCGCTCCGGACGCGCTGGAGCCGATCGTGGAGTCGGCGCTGCTGCGCGGCACCGGCGCGCGCGGGCTGCGGGCCATCATGGAGGAAGTGCTCCAACCCGTCATGTTCGAGATCCCCTCGCGCGCCGACGAGGTCGCGAAGGTGGAGATCACGGCGGATGTGGTGCGCCGCAACGTGAATCCGACTCTTGTTCCGAGGACGAAGGCCACCCCGCGCCGGGCGATGCGCCCCAGGCGCGAGAAGTCGGCCTAGTCCTCTTTGTCGTCGCGGAGGCGGCGGTCGATGTCCCGCAGGAAGTCGGGGTCGTCGTCCGGCGCCACCGGGCCGTGCGGGTTCCGAGGGCCGCCGGCTTTCCCACTGCGCCCCTGACCCGGTTGCGGCCGTGGCGGTTTCGCCCGGCCGATGCTGAACCAGAGGATGCCGCCCGCGACCGGGACCAGCAGGATGATGAGCACCCACCAGCCCCTCGTGAGCTTCCTTGGCGCGTGCTCGCCGCCGAGGCAGTCCGCCAGGGCGGCGATGACCAGCGCCAAATGTGCCAGGACCAGAAAGACGAACGCGCGGATCATGGTCCAATCATGCCTGTCCGCCGCGCCCGGGACAACAACGCCTCGGGGTGTTACTTGCAAGTAACTTCGTAAGATATAGTTCAGGCCAAGACGCCTGAGCCGATTCGCGGCCCGTGAGACGCTCGCGGAACGCGGACGGTGCGGCCAAGCACGACCTCGGAGGTTGTCGATGAACATCGTGGTTCTGGTCAAGCAGGTCCCCGACTCGGGGCTCGCGAGACAGCTGGACGCCCAATTGCGGGTGGACCGCAACGGCGCCAACAACGTCATGGGCGAACTCGACGAATACGCCGTCGAAGCCGCCCTCAAGCTCAAAGAGGCCCACGGCGGCGAGGTCACCATCCTCACCCTCGGCCCCCCTCAAGCCACGGACACCGTGCGCAAGACCCTCGCCATGGGCGCCGACAAGGCAGTGCACATCGAGGACGACGCCGTCGGCGGCTCCGACGCGCTCACCACCTCCGCGATCCTCGCCGCGGCCCTCGGCCGCCTCGAGTGGGACCTCGTCATCGCCGGCGCCGAGTCCACCGACTCCGGCATGGGCGTCATGCCCCAGCTCCTCGCCGCGCGCACCGGCGCCCCCGCCCTCACCGGCGCCCGCAAGATCGACATCGACGGCACGACGGTCACCGTCGAGCACCAGCGGGCCAACGGCTACGACGTGCTCGCCGCGAACCTCCCGGCGATCGTCTCGGTCTGGGACACCATCAACACTCCGCGCTACCCGTCGCTCAAGGGCATCATGGCCGCCAAGCGCAAGCCCGTGGAGACGCTCACGCTCGCCGACCTCGGCGTGGAGGCCGCAGGCCCCGCCGCCGCGCAGAACGAGGTCCTCGGCGCCACCGACCGGCCCGCGCGCACCGCCGGTCAGATCGTCACCGACGAGGGCCAGGGCGGCGTCGCGCTCGCCGAGTTCCTCGCCGTCGAGAAGTTCATCTAGGAGACCGATATGACCGACATCCTCGTGTACGTACCGAACTCCGGCAAGCACGCCGCCGAGGTCCTGACCCTGGCGCGCACCCTCGGCGATGTTTCGGCGATCGCCTTCGACGACGCCGCGGCCGGCCTCGCCGGCGAGTACGGCGCCGCGAAGGTCTACCGCGTCGAGGCCCCCGAGGCCGCGGACTACTTCGTGGACCCGAAGGCGACCGTCCTCACCGACCTTGCGCGCCAGAGCGCGCCGGGCTTCTTCCTGCTGCCGAGCACCGACGAGGGCAAGGCGCTGGCCGCGCGGGTCGCGGTGGCGCTGGACAACGGGCTGCTCACCGACGTCTCCGGGCTGGAGGCGGACGGGACCGCCCAGCAGGATGCGTTCGCGGGGGCGACCGTGGTGAAGTCGAAGGCCAGCAAGGGATTCACGCTCGCCACGGTCAAGGCCGGCGCGACCGAGCCCGCTCCGGCTCCGGGCTCGCCCGCGGTCGAGGCCGTCGCGGCGTCGGTGTCCGAGGCCGACAAGCGCGTGCGGGTCACCGAGCGGGTGGACGAGCCCGCGGGGGACCGGCCGGGGCTGGCCGAGGCGGGCATCGTCGTCTCGGGCGGGCGCGGCGTGGGCTCGGCGGAGGACTTCGCGCTCATCGAGCGCGTGGCTGACTCCCTGGGCGGCGCGGTCGGCGCTTCGCGCGCGGCGACGGATGCGGGCTACTACCCGCACAAGTTCCAGGTCGGCCAGACGGGTACGACCGTGAGTCCGCAGCTGTACGTGGCGGCGGGCATCTCGGGCGCGATCCAGCACCGGGCGGGCATGCAGACCTCGCGGGTGATCGTGGCGGTCAACAAGGACGCCGACGCCCCGATCTTCGGCATGGCCGACTTCGGCGTGGTGGGAGACCTCTTCCAGGTCCTGCCGCAGGCGGTCGAAGAGATCGAGAAGCGGAAGTAAGACGCGAGACGCGGTGGCCCGGCCAGCCCGAAAGGGTGGCCGGGCCGCGCGGCGTTGCGGGCGGGACTGCGCGAGCAAGGCTCGTGTTCGCTGTCGCCCCCGTTTTCAATAGTCGCTCGGGGGTGTGACACGGGCTCGGGGGTGTGACAGGGGTTCGGGCTGGGCGGGGTTCTCGTTCGGAAGGGGCGTCACTCGTCCGTAACAACGGTGAGTTAGGCTCTGAGCCAGCTTCACCTTATATATAACCTACAGATGATGTTGGAGGAATCCGCTATGGCCGCCTCAGCTGCCGCGCTCCCTACCTCGGTCGCAGCGCCCGGTGTTCTCGCCGACCTCCTGCCCGGATCGACGCGCGCCCGCGCGATCGCCCGTGACGCCGTGCTCGTGCTCGGCGGCGCGGCCGCCATCGGCGCCTCGGCGCAGGTCGCTTTCACGATCCCGCAGATCAGCCCGGTTCCGTTCGTGCTCACCACGTTCACCGTGCTCCTCGTCGGCGCCGCCTTCGGCCCGCTCCGCGCAGGCCTGACCCTCGCGCTCTACCTCGCCGCCGGCGCCGCGGGCGTCCCCTGGTTCACCGAGGGCTCCTCCGGTTACGCGATGCCGACCTTCGGCTACATCATCGGCTTCCTCGCCGCCTCGGTCGCGGTCGGCTTCCTCGCCAAGCGCGGCGGCGACCGCACGATCCTCAAGACCGTGGGCCTCATGGTCGTCGGCAACGTCCTCATGTACGCATTCGGCGTCCCCTACCTGGCCGCCGCCCTCGACATGAGCTTCGCCGACGCCCTCGGCGCCGGCATGTACCCGTTCCTCGCCGGCGACGCCGTCAAGCTCGTCTTCGCCGCCCTGCTCCTGCCCGCCACCTGGTGGGCCGTGGACAAGTTCCGCAACGCGGAATAGAGGGTTCAGTCGCGACGCGGAGTAGAGGGCAAAGTCGCAACGCGGAATAGAGCGCATTTAGCCAGATTTGAAGGGCCCCAACGGTTTTCCGGTGGGGCCCTTTCTCCGTTCGCTTCTGCGCGCCTACACGCTTATCGCGCCGCTGTCCCAGCCGATGCCCAGCGCGCCCGGCCTCGGCACCGGTTCCGCCAATGCCACCGTCCGGTTCGGGCCCAGCTGCAGATCGCCGGTCTCGCGCTTCTCCCGCTGCAGACTCGACTGCGCGAAGCGGTACACCCGCTTCGGGATCGCGTCCGGCGCGAACCGCACCTGCAGCGAGTACTGGTCCACCGGGTACCTGAACGCGTTCCCGTGGCCCGAAGAGATCCCCCCGTTGCCCTGCACGACGATCTCGAACAGGTGCGTCGCGCCCTTCGGCAGCGGCGTGTCGAAGACGATCTCGGCCAGCGCCACCGGCGCGTCCGGGTGCCGCAGGATGTTCGGCACCGAGCAGTCGCGCACCGGCTTGAACTCGATGTCGTCGATGTCGCAGCCCGTGTCGCCGCGGTAGAGCAGGATGTACCGGTCCACGTCGTCGCGCCTGGCGCGCACCAGCATCGACAGCTCGAAGACCGATTCCTGCCAGCCGGAGTCCACGTGGACGATCACCTGCTGGCTCAGGATGTCGAGGGTGTGCTCGCGGGACGCGGGCACCTGGTCGCACAGTTCGCGCACCGCCTCGCCGCCGAGGACCGCGTCCGGGCGGGGGAGTTGGCCTCGGATCGAGCGGGGCCCGCGGGCCCGCTTGGGGCCGAGGAGGACCCGCAGGGACCCTGCGGGCAGTTCGAGGAGGTCTTCGAGCGCGGTGACCGCCGCCAGGGACTCGGCGCGTTCGGGGCGCGACCGTCCCGACTGCCAGTAGCTGAGGCTGGTCGTGGACACGGTGATGCCGCGCATGGCGAGCCGGTGGCGGATGCGGTCCAGGCCGAGCCCGCTGACCTGGATGGCGACGCGCAGGGCAGTGTGGAATGGCCCTGTGCGAAGCGCTTCGGCGAGCTCGGGCGTCATCGGCACACACTTTCTCTCGACCGGGGCTCGCAGAGTCCGCACTCTCCGGCGCCCGGTCTCGGGGCGGCGACTCCTCACAACCGGAAAGGTAGGAGGATTCGTCAGATTCTAGCTCGTGCGCACCATCGAGTGAGACGGTGACAGGTAGGACGTCTTGGAGGCGGTCCCACGGACCGGAACGGCCCGCACTCGCGCGCGGTCGCGAGCCGTCCCGGAATCGGACTCGTCCGCCTTGTCCGCCCCGGCCCCTGATCAACCCCGGCCCCGAATCCGCACGCGCCCGCGCGGACGAGCGATCCGGACTCGTCACCGAACGACTCGCACGCGCCCGCGCGGTCGCCGCTCGGGGGAGTGAGCCGGAACGCGCCGTAGACTGGAGAGGCCATGGCCTACCTCGATCACGCCGCCACCACGCCGATGCTCCCCCAAGCGCTCGACGCTTACGTGCGCACCGCACGCGCGCTCGGCAACGCCTCTTCCCTCCATGCTTCCGGGCGCACGGCGCGGCGCACCGTCGAGGAGGCCCGTGAACACATCGCCGAGGCGCTGGGCGCGAAACCCGGGGAGGTGATCTTCACCGGTTCGGGCACCGAGGCCGACAACCTCGCCGTCAAGGGCATCCACTGGTCCCGGCGCACCGAGGCCCGCAATCGCATCGTCACCACCGCGATCGAGCACCACGCCGTCGCCGACGCGGTCGCCTGGCTCGGCGACCACGAGAAGGCCGATGTGACCGAACTCCCGGTCGACAAGCTCGGCCGCGTCGACACCGTCGCCCTGACCCAGCTCCTGGCCGAGTCCGGCACCGAGATCACCGTGCTCACCTGCATGTGGGCGAACAACGAGGTCGGCACCCTCCAGCCCGTGCGTGAGATCGCCGCGCTCGCCGAGCCCTTCGGCATCCCCGTCCACACGGACGCGATCCAGGCCGTCGGCCACGTACCCGTCGACTTCGCCGCCTCCGGCGCAGCCGCGCTCACCCTGTCCGGCCACAAGCTCGGCGGCCCCACCGGCACCGGCGCGCTGCTGCTGCGCCGCGACGTCACCGCCGTCCCGCTGCTGCACGGCGGCGGCCAGGAACGCGAGATCCGCTCCGGGACCCTGGACGTCCCCGGCATCGCGGCGCTCGCCGAAGCCGTCATCCACGCCATGCGCACCCAGGAGACCGAGTCCGACCGGCTCGCGCTGCTGCGCGACGACCTGGTCGCCCGCATCCGCGAGGCGATCCCCGACTCGATCTACAACGGCGACCCCGATTCGCGCCTGCCCGGCAACGCACACTTCTCGTTCCCCGGCTGCGAAGGGGACGCGCTCCTCATGCTTCTGGACGCCGCCGGTGTCGAATGCGCCACAGGCTCGGCCTGCTCGGCCGGGATCGCCCAGCCCTCCCACGTGCTGCTCGCCATGGGCACCGAAGCCGACGACGCCCGCTCCTCCCTGCGCTTCACGCTCGGCTGGCCCACCACGAAGGCCGACGTCGACGCCCTCGTGGACGCCCTCCCCGAGGCAGTGCGGCGCGCCAAGTCCGCCGGACTGTCCTAGCCGGGGGTCACCAACCCCCAGGCGATCGCCGTCCGGCCCGCCCGGGCCGTCCTCGACGCCGCCGGTTCCGCGCACGGTTATGGTTGAGGACGTGAAACTGCGAGTACTGGCCGCCATGAGCGGCGGAGTCGACTCGGCCGTCGCCGCCGCCCGCGCCGTCGAGGCCGGGCACGATGTCACCGGCGTGCACCTGGCGCTGTCGAAGAACCCCCAGACCTACCGGACCGGGGCCCGAGGCTGCTGCACCATCGAGGACTCCCGCGACGCGAGGCGCGCCGCCGACGTCATCGGCATCCCCTTCTACATCTGGGACATGGCCGAACGCTTCCACGAGGACGTCGTGGAGGACTTCTACGCCGAGTACGCGAACGGGCGCACCCCCAACCCGTGCCTGCGCTGCAACGAGAAGATCAAGTTCGCCGCCGTCCTCGACCGCGCCATGGCCCTCGGCTTCGACGCCGTCGTCACCGGCCACTACGCCCGCAAGAACGAGGACGGCCTGCTGCGCCGCGCCGTCGACCCCGGCAAGGACCAGTCCTACGTCCTCGCCGTCCTCAACCCGGGCCAGCTCGCCCACTCCGTCTTCCCCCTCGGCGACACCCCGAAGGACCAGGTCCGCGTCGAGGCCGAGACCCGCGGGCTCGCCGTGGCCAAGAAGCCCGACAGCCACGACATCTGCTTCATCGCCGACGGCGACACCTCCGGCTTCCTCAAGAAGCGCCTCGGCGCGAAGGACGGCGAGATCGTCGACGCCGCCACCGGTGAAGTCCTCGGCAGCCACGACGGCTCCCACCAGTTCACCGTCGGCCAGCGCCACGGACTCGGCCTCAAGCGCCCCGCCGCCGACGGCAGGCCCCGCTACGTCCTGTCGATCACCCCGGTCGACAACCGCGTCAAGGTCGGGCCCCGCGAGGCCCTGCGCGTGGACCGCATCCGCACCGGCGCGCCCGTGTGGCTCGCCGCCGAGCGCCACGGCGCCTTCGAGGCCGAGGTCCAGCTGCGCGCCCACGGCGAGGTCTACCCGGCCACGGTGACCCCCGAGGACGGCGGCCTCACCGCCCGCCTCCACAAGCCCGCGTTCGGCGTCGCCGCCGGGCAGGCCCTCGTGGTCTACGACCCCGATGCGGCCCAAGGCGACGCGGTCCTCGCGTCCGGCACCATCGAGTCCGCGCACGACGACGAGGCCGCGAACGCATCGCAGAAGGCCACCGAGGCGGCCGGTGTCTGACCACCCCGCACTGCCCTCAGGCGTCGCCACCGGCGTCGGCTCCATGCCCGGCACCGACATCACCGAGGCCGTCAACATCGTCTTCGGCGAACTCCCCGAATGGCCCCACCTGCCTGAACTGCCCGCCCGGGGCCTCGGCTCGGACATGATCGGGCGCGGTGCGGCCCTCCTCGAAGGCCTGCCCGTCCAGTGGTGGGGCTTCCGCTGGGAGATCGCCGACCTGCCCGGGCGCGACGCCCGACGCGCCGCCGACTTCCTCGAACGCGACCTCGACGCCCTCCACGAGGTCGTCGCCAACGGCCCCGTCCGCCTCACCGCGGTCGGGCCCTTCACCCTCGCCGCGAACCTGTGGCGGCGCGGCGGCGGCGCCATGCTCGCCGACCCGGGCGCGGTCGCCGACCTCACCGGGTCCCTCGCCGAGGGCCTGCGGAACTTCGTCGCGGCCGCCCAGGCGCGGATGCCGAACGCCGCCTTGTCGATCCAACTCGACGAGCCGAACCTGCCCGCCGCGCTGGCGGGCCGCGTCAACACCGAGTCGGGCCTGGACTTCTACCGCCGCGTGCCGATCGAGGTCGCCCGCGACCGGCTCCGCGAGGTCGTCGACGCGGTCGGCGTGCCGGTGGTCGTGCACTGCTGCGCGCCGGACGTGCCCGTGAAGCTCATCGGGGAGTCCGGGGCGAGTGCGCTCTCGATCGACTTGACCCTGGTGAACCTGGACGACGTGCCGAAGGTCGACGCACTGGGGGAGTACCTCGACGGTGGCGGCCGCCTCATCGCCGGGGTCGTCCCGGCGATCGGCCAGCCGCGGCCCGGGGTCTACAAGGAAGCGGCCGAACACATCGAGGGGTTGTGGAACCGGCTCGGTTTCAGCCCCGAGCAGCTGGTCCGCCAGGTCAGCGTCGCCACGACCTGCGGCATGGCGGGCGCGAGCCCCGACTACGCGCGGTTCGCGATGGAAGCCAGCCGCGAGGCCGCCAAGCGCCTCCACGGCTGAGATTCAACCCGGCTTTCGACCCCATCCTGAGGCCGGTTCGCAGCGGCTCAGCCGTCGGAGCTCAGACCGGTTCGCCTTGCGGTGCTCCCACGCCGCCGGGCGGGACGTTGTCGGGCCGGTTCTTCCAGTCCTTGGTCGTGTTCAGGTACGGGAAGGCCTGGTCAGGCACCGGCAGCTCCAGCGCCTCGCACAGCGGCGCCCAGCCCGCGCCGGTCGTGAACTCGACCAGCCGTCCGGCGGACACGGTCTCGCGCACCCGGTCGTGGTAGCGGTGGTAGGCCGCCTCGACCGCGTCCCGGTCGGTTCGCGGGGCGCCCTCGAAGGTCTTGTCCCAGATCGCGTAGACCATGGCCGCCCAGGTCTCGCCCGCGAAATCCGCGGCCGAGTCGATCTTCTCCAGGATCGTGTTGTTGGCGCTCGTCCACCAGGTGTCGAAGCAGTCCCTTTTGGACAGGATCACGACGGCGTCCGGGTACTGCTCGGCGAGTTCGGCGTAGAAGGCCGAGGCAGGCCAGTCGACGGCCGCCGCGTAGCCCTCCAGGAGCGCGTCCCAGTCGGTGTCCTCGCCCCGGGCGGCGGCCAGGAACGCGGCCGGGTCGGTCTCGGCTCGTTGGAAGACCTCCGCCATGTGGTGGCACGGGGCCCCGAGGAGGGTTTCGAGGGCGTTCTTGAGCGTCATGGTCCCCGTTCGCGGGAGGCCCGCGCCGATAATTCGCAACATGAGGTGAACCTATGCGGACACAAGGGACAGCACAAGGGCGCGGCCGGGAGCGTCTAGACCATGCGTGCGAAGACGGGCGGCGCGGCAGGTCCGACCTGCCGCGCCGCCCGGTCCGCGCTCAGGCGAACGTCTGGTAGTACTCCCACAGCTGGACCTCGGCCAGGTCCACGGCGACATCGGTCGCCTCGGGGACGTTGCCGCCGTCCAGGACCGTGACCTCGAAGGTGAGGTGCCCGATCACGGACATGTACTTGAACTCTTCGCTGGTGAAGCCCGCTTCGGCCACGTCGCTGGTGTAGTCCTGCGGCGCGTCGGTCGCGGCCCGCTCGGTCGCCAGGAAGCCCTCCGCCTCGTAGTCGCTCGACCAGGCCATGACCTCGATCGAGAGGTAGGAGGTGCCGGGCCCGAAGAACGAGCAGTCGAGGTCGCCGTACGGCTGCCCCGGTCCCGCCTCGGCGGGATCGAACGCCGAGCCGCCGTGGGCGGAGCTGTCCTCCACGACCCCGTAGTCGCCCGTCGCGCTGGTGCCGAAGAGGCGATCGGCCGCGTCCAGGTCCAGTTGCGTGCAGGTGTCGTACGTGAAGAACAGGCTGTCGGGCGGCACCACCGGCTCCGACCAGGTCGGCTCGGCCTCGCTGGTCTCGCCCGTCGCCGTCGAGTCGTCCTCACTCGTCCCGTAGGAGTCGTAATCCGACATGTACCAGTCGTCGCAGACGTCGACCTCGGAGCCCGGCTTGTTCTCGGCGCGGAATGCTTCCGCCCGCTGGTAGCCCAGGTTCCACGCCATCAGGTCGCGCTCGTCCGAGTCGTCTCGGTAGGAGTCGTCGCGGTAGGAGTCCAGGGCGCACAACCGGTCCTCTTCGGACAGTGCCGCGAACTCCGGCACCGCGTCGTCCGACAATCCCTGCAGGTAGAACAGGTCGAGTTTGTGGTCGTGGTCGATGTTGTACCGGGCGATGAGCGCGTCCGGGTTGGCCGCGGCCAGCCCCAGGAGCGCCAGCGCGCCGGACGCGAGGACCGCTTGCGGCAGCCAGGTGGCCCGCAGCTTCCAGCAGCACACCAGCACCAGCGCGAACAGCACCGCGAGCCAGATCTCGACGGTGAACACCCAGACCCGGAGGCGGGTGAGCCCGTACGTCTCGAAGTACGTGAACATGCGGAACAGCGCCGAGGCGATGACCACCAGCGACATCACGCCGAGCGGGCCCAGGAGCGCCCGCACCGTCCACCGGTCCTGCTTCTCGCGTTTGGGCGCGAGCCGGGCCGCGATGGCGATGACGCAGAGCGAGAGGACGGCGACGACGCTGAGCTGCCAGAATCCGCGCCGGGCGTAATCGGCGAACGTGAGTCCGGCGGTCTTCATCACGTAGCCCTCGCCGCCGAGGTACACGCGCAGCTGCACGGCGATGAACGCCGCGAACAGCAGGTTCAACGCGCCCAGCGGGATCGCGAGTTCGATGCGCGAGACGGTGCGGTGCTCGCGCTCCCCGCCGCCCTCAGGGGCGGCGTTGTCGAAGCTCGGCTTGGCGACGGCCGTGTAGGCCCACAGGAGCACCAGCGGGAACAGGATCGCGGCGAGTGCGAGCCGCAGGATGATCTCGACCGGGCTCAGTTCGGGCAGCAGCTTGGCGACCAGGTCCGCGAAGGTGGAGTCGGCGGCCGCGAACAGCCCGCCGAACACCACCAGGAGGCCGACCGTGACCAGTGCGACCCAGATGCCGCGCATGCTGGTCCCGCTGCGGCCGTCCTTGGGACGGCGGCCGCGCTTGGCCCAGCTGAACGACTCGGCGAGCCCTTCGAGCCAGGCGAAGAACAGCGTGAACAAGGTGCCGCTGGTGCGGCGCTGCGGTGCGAGGACGAGCGGCGTGAGCCCGAAAGCGGCGAGCGCGCAGAGCGCGACGACCCAGCCCGCGTCCCGGAACGCCGCGACCGACCACAGGGCCGCGACCAGGACCGCGCCCGGCAGGCGCGGCAGCAGGTCGGCCGGGTTCGCGGTCGCGAGCGGCACGGCGACCAGGGCGATGCCGGTGAGCGCCAGGCCGATCCCGACGCCGTCGCCGGGGAAGGCCGCCCAGGCGGCGAAGAGCGCGACCGCGGCCACGATCAGGACGGTGGGCTGCGAGGCGCTGAGGCCGGGCCGGTCCCAGCGCGGGTTCGGCGGGAGCATCTGCGGCCGGGCGGACAGCTGCTGGTAGTACGCGGCCTGCCTCGCCAGTTCCTGCTGCGACAGCGGCGGCCTTCCGTGCTGCTGTGGGTACTGCGGCGGCGCGGCGGCGTACTGCTGCTGCACGGCGGCCCCGGCGGGCTGCGGTTGCGCAGCGGCCTGCGGCTGTGCGGCGGGCTGCGGTGGTGCGATGTCTTGCGGTTGCGCTGCGGCCTGCGGCGGCGTCGGCTGCTCGACCGGCTCCTCGGATTGAGGAGCGGGGGAGGGCGCTGCGGGTGCCGCAGTCTCTGCCGGTGCCCGGTCCGGCTGCGGCGCTGCGGCCTGCGATGGAGCACCCTCGGCCAGAGGCGTTTCGGCGTCCTCGGGCCTGGGGGTGGGGGTATCTGCGGGATCGCTCATGAAGTGAGCCCCTTCTCATCGGAGGGATTGCGAGGATATCGGCCCTCGACCAGTATGGGAAGCGTCCACTCAGGACCAGCGGCCGTACGAGGCGGGTATATCGCCCACACCGTCGCATTTCAGCGCCCGCTGTGAGAACCTTCATTCGATGCAACCTTTATGGTTCACTGGTGCGGTGACAGCGCAAGGCGGACACGAAGGCCACTCGCATGAGGACGGCGTGCACGGCGGCGACGGCCCCGGTTCGATCGGGAACCGGCTCAACTGGCTCAGAGCGGGCGTCCTCGGCGCGAACGACGGCATCGTCTCGGTCGCGGGCATCGTCATCGGCGTCGCCGGGGCGACCGCCGACCGCTCCACCATCCTCATCTCGGGCGTGGCCGGCCTCGTCGCCGGAGCCTTCTCGATGGCCGGAGGCGAGTACACCTCCGTCTCCACCCAGCGCGACACCGAGGCCACCCTGGTCGAGGCCGAGCGGCGCGAACTCGACGAGAACCCCGCCGAGGCCGAGGAAGAACTCGCCGCGAGCCTGGAGCAGCGCGGCCTGTCCGAGGGCACCGCGCACGACGCGGCCCGCGAGCTCTCCGACGGCGACCCGCTGCGGGCCCACGCCGTCGTCGAGTTCGGACTCGACCCCGACGAGCTGACCAACCCCTGGCAGGCCGCGGTCTCCTCATTCCTCAGCTTCACCTGCGGCGCACTGCTGCCGCTGCTGGCGATCACGCTGCTGCCCGACGGCGTGCGGGTCATCGGCTGCGCCCTCGCCGTGGTCGCCGCGCTGGCCCTGACCGGCTACACGTCGGCGCGGCTCGGCGGGGCCGCGAAGGGCCCGGCGATGCTGCGGATCATGGGGGTCGGCATCGCGACGATGGTCGTGACCTACCTCGTCGGCTCGGCCTTCGGCGTCGCGACCGGCTAAGACCGGCGAGAACCTACGGCCTCAGAGCCAGTTGTGGCGCTTGAAGACCCCGTACAGGATGCCCGCCGAGACGAGCATCATCCCCAGCGCCATCGGGTAGCCGACCGTCCAGGACAACTCGGGCATGTGGGTGAAGTTCATGCCGTAGACGCCTGCCACGAGCCCCGGCGTGAACAGGATCGCCGCCCAGGAGCTGATCTTCTTGACCTGGTCGCCCTGCTCGATGCTCGCGTGCGAGAGCTGGCGCATCTCCTCGTTCTGCGCCTGCGTCACGAGGGTCGAGTGCACGGTGAGCGCGTTCTCCAGCAGGGCCCGGAAGGTGTCGGCTCGTTCGACGGTGCGCAGCACATGGTCGAGGACGTCCCGCATGTCGCGGCGCAGCTCGATGTCCACCTGGTACTTGTCGAACCCGGCCTCGAGGGACTTGAAGATCCGCACCAGCGGGTGCGTGGCCCGCTGGAGGGCCATGGCCTCACGGGCGAGCTCGTAGATGCGCCGCGAGACGTCGGGGTCGCCGGAGAACAGCTGGTCCTCGATCTCGTCGATGTCGTCCTCCATGCCCAGGACGACCGGTCCGTAGTCGTCCACGACCCGGTCGAGGACCGCGTACAGGACCGCCTGCGGGCCGAACGCGAGCAGGGCAGGGTCGGCCTCGAGGCGCCTGCGGATCTGCGCGAGGTCGGGGGACTCGGCGTGGCGGATGGTGATGGCGAAGTTCGGGCCGATGAAGAGGTGGACCTCGCCGAACTCGACCTGCTCGCAGTCGTCGAGGTACCGGGCCGGGCGCAGGACCACGAACAGGGTCTCGCCGAAGCGCTCGAGCTTCGGGCGCTGGTGGCCGGTCTTGGCTGAGGTGACGGCGAGGTGGTGGAGCTCGAACTCCTCTGCGACCGAGGTCAGCTCCTGCTCGGTGGGGCGGTAGAGCCCGATCCAGGCGAAGCCGCCGTTCTCGTGCAGGTCCTCGTAGGTCAGGTCGAGGGTCACGTGCTGCGACTCCCGCACGCCCTTGCGGTAGATGGCGCTGTCGACGATCGGCATGCGGCCAGTCTAGGTGTCGGCGTCACCCCGCCCCGAACCGCGTGAGCTGGGATCACATTCGGCAACGCTTCGGAAACGTACTCCGGAAACGCGCTCAGGAATCGGCCACGAGATGCTCGACGGGCATCGTCAGGTACCGGTCGATGGTCGGGCCGATCGTCTCGGCCAGTTGGTCCGCGCTGAGCGAGGCGACCGGCTCCAGCTTGAGGATGTAGCGGGCCACGACGAGGCCGAAGACCTGGCTGGCGACGAAGCTCCCGCGCACCGGGATGTGGTCGACCTCGTCACCGAGGGTCTGCTCGATGGTCGTGACGATGCGGTGCTCGAACAGCTGCTTGAGCACGAAGGCCATGGACGGCTTCGAGAGGCTGGAGCGGACCACGGCGAGGAGCTTCTGCTGGTGCGGCCCGTCCCAGATCGCGACGAACGTGTGCATGAGCCGCCCGCCCGCGCCCTCGACGCCGCCGTCCTTGAGGACGGCCGCGACTTCCGGGGCCGGGTCCAGCGGCAGCTCGATCGCGGCCAGGAACAGGTCGTCCTTGGAACCGAAGTAGTGGTGGATCAGCGAGGGATCGACCCCGGCCTCGGAGGCGATGCGCCGCATGGAGACCGACTCGAACCCCTCCTCGGCGAACAGGCGCCGGGCGGCGGCCAGGATCTCGGCTCTGGTGTCGGGATTGCCTGATCGCCGTCCGGCGCGTTTCGTTCTGGCCACGTGGAGACCTTAGTTCGTGCGCCGCCGCAGCGTCGCGGCTCCGAGCACCGTTGCGACGAGGACCGCACCGAACACGATCGCCAGGTCGCCCCACATCGCGTCGGTGACCTCGGGATTGAGCTGGACCTCGGTGAGCGCCTTGACCGCGTACGTGAGCGGCAGCGCGTCCGAGACGCCCTGGAGCCACCCGGCCATCTGGTCGGCGGGCCAGATCAGCCCGCACAGGAACAGCTGCGGGACGATGAACACCGGCATGAACTGGATCGCCTGGAACTCGGTGGTCGCGAACGCGGACACGAACAGCCCCAAGGCCATCCCGAACAGCGCGGTGACGATGCAGATGAGGAAGACCGCCCAGGCGGGCCCGGCCGCGTCGAGGTCGAGGAACAGGAAGGCGACCGTGGCGGCCACGGTGGTCTGGGCCGCGGCGGCGGTGCCGAACGCGAGCGCGTAGCCGCCCACCAGGTCGAGCTTCCCGGTCGGCGTGGTCATGAGCCGTTCCAGGGTCCCGCCGGTGCGCTCGCGCAGCAGCGTGATCGAGGTGATCATGAACATGAGCATGAACGGGAAGGCCGCCAGGAGGATCAGGCCGACCTTGTCGAAGGCCTGCGGGGCGTCGTCCATGATGGCGCTGATCAGGGCGATGATGAGCGCGGGCACGGCCAGGAGGAGCCCGACTGTGCGGTGATCGTTGAGGAGCTGGCGCAGGATCCGGCCCGCGGTGATGAACGTGATCCGCAATGACATGTCAGTTCACCCCTTCGAGGTCGCGGATGAGGTGGAGGAAGGCGGCCTCGAGGTTCGCGGTGCCGGTGGTGGCGCGCAGGTCGGCCGGGGTGTCGTCGGCGATGAAGACGCCCTCGCGAAGCAGCAGGAGCCGGTCGCAGCGGTCGGCCTCGTCCATGACGTGGCTGGAGACGAGCAGGGTCGCGCCCTGGCGGGCGAGCTCGCGGAACTGGTCCCACAGCTCCTCGCGGATGACCGGGTCGAGCCCGACGGTCGGCTCGTCCAGGATCAGGACCTCGGGTTCGATGACGAGCGCGCACGCGAGCGAGGTGCGGGTCTTCTGGCCGCCGGAGAGGTTCCCGGCGAGCTGGTTCGCGGCCTCGCCCATGCCGACGCGCTCGATCGCGCGCATCGCCTCGTGCCGGTCCCTGCCGTACAGGGCCGCGAAGTAGGCGACGTTGGCCTTGACCGACAGGTCCCGGTAGATCGAGGCGTCCTGCGTGACATAGGCGAGGCGGCGGCGCAGCGGCTTGGAACCGGCGGGGTGGCCGAGGACCTCGACGGTGCCGGACTTGACCTTCTGCGTCCCGACGACGGCGCGGATGAACGTGGTCTTGCCCGAGCCGGAGGGCCCGAGCAGGCCGGTGACGGACCCGGCCGCGATCTGCGTCGAGACGCCTTTGAGCACGGGCTTCTTGCCGCGGTCGACCACGAGATCGGTCACGGTGACGGCACTTGCGGGGGCGGGTGGCATGGGAGCCTCCAAATAATTCAACAACTGATGAATTCAACGTACCACAGAAATTCATCACATAGTGAATTATCTTGACCGCGCTCTGCCCCGCAACGACAGCGCTGTTCTAGAACGAGCGGATCTGCTCGGCGAGACGGGGGATGTCGCTCGAAGCGACCGCCCAGAGCAGCTCGAGATCGACATCGAAGTAACTGTGGACGACTCGGTTCCGGGTTGCGACGATCTGCCGCCACGGAATCTCCGGATGCGCATCGGTGACCTCGGCTGAGAGGCGGTTGGCTGCCTCGCCGATGATCTGGACGAGGTGGACGATCGCCAACTGCGCGTACTCGTCGCGGTCGAAGGCGACCCGGCCCTCGGCGACCTTCCGGGTGATCTTGTCAGCGGCGTCGAGGATGTCGGCCAGCCGTTCCGCGTCGTCTCTCACAGACGAATCGCCTCGGCGAGCACCCGGTCTCGGATGCGGGCCTTGAGACCTCCGGCGGTCGCGACCTCGGTGAACACACCCATTAGGTCCTCGACCTCGAGCGCGAACCCCGCCAGGTCGAAGTACCCGCGACCGGGGGCCACTTCCACAAGCAGATCGAGGTCGCTGTCAGGTCCCGCTTCGCCGCGCGCCACCGACCCGAAAACGCGGATGCCGCTGATGCCGTACTTGGCGCCGATCCTGGCCAGTTCCTCACGATGGGCATGGAGTTCGGCGATCGTCACTCGCCGCCGCCCCTGCGGCTGGTCTACTGCCATGTCGCCTCCTTTACCTGCTCAGATCCAGGTGATTCTACCGTGGGCACGGCTTCTGGGACGGATCGGCGCGTGCGGTGCCGAAACGGCCCGGCCGCGCGGGTATGGCGCGCGGCCGGGCACTCTCGGGAGGGTGGTTCTCGGTCAGAGGACGCCCTTGCTCCACGGGCCCCAGATCGCGATCGTCCGGCCCGGCTCCAAGGCCGGATCCGACAGGTCGCCTCGGGTCGCCCCCTGCATGTTCGCGAACAGGACCTTCCCGTCCGGTGAAAACGTCGCCCCGCACCACTCCGTCGTGCCCTCGTGGAACACCAGCGGGAAGATCTCGCCCTCCCGCGTCAGGCCCCGCAGCGCGGGCAGGTCTCGGCTGGTGTCCTCGCACAGGATCAGGCTCCCGCCCGGGGAGACCGTGATGTTGTCCGGATACGACAGGAGCTCCGCGTCGGGGGACTCGAACACCAGCTTCAGCGTCCCGCCCTTGCGGCCCCGCGGGCGGTACTCCCACAGCTGGCCCTCGCCCTCGTCACCGCCCGAAGTGGATGCGATGTAGACCGCGCCGTCACCGTAGAAGCAGCCTTCGAGCCGCCCGAAGACCGCCGCGCCCAGCGCCCAGCCCTGGTTGAACACCGCGAGGGGGTTCTCCTCGGCGTCCGCCGGGTCCGCCTCGTCGATGTCGACCCACTCCACGTACACGACGCGCCCGGCGCGCTGGCCGGTCCGCGTGTCGTAGTTCCAGGAGTCGGCGATCTTGAGCATCTGGAGCTGCCCGCCCTCGGACAGGTCGCCCGGCACGTTCGGCAGGAACCGGTAGAACCCGGCCGTGTTCTGGTCCTCGGTCTCGTAGACCACGCCCGAGCGCGGGTCCACGGCCACCGCTTCATGCACGAAGCGGCCCATGGCCTTGAGCGGCACCGCTTTCACCTCGCCGTCCTCGGCCGAAGGCACCTCGAACACGTAGCCGTGCCCGGTCGACCAGCCCGCGCCCGTCCCGGCCGTCGTCTCCTCGCACGAGAGCCACGAACCCCACGGGGTCGGCCCGCCCGCGCAGTTGACGATGGTGCCCGACAGGGACTGCCAGGCCTCCTCGAAGTGCGGCTCGCCGTCTTGCCAGCGCACCGCCATCGTGGTGGTCCCGCCCGCGCCGAGCGCGTCGTATCGGTGCTCGGGGCTGCCGGCGGGGGCGCCGGCGCCCGGGTTCGAGCGCTCCTCGTGGTTGCGCACGAGGCGCCACTCGCCGCGGCGGCCCGTCGGGAAGCAGGCCATGCCGTCGTGGGCGAGCGGGGTCGGGTTCCCGTCGCGCATCGGCGTCGCGGCCACCGAGAACACCTTGAAGTCGAAGCCCTCGGGGAGCCACAGGGTCTGTGAGAACCCGGAGTCCGGGTCGGTGCGGGTCAGCTCGCGCAGCTCGCCGTAGCCGCCGTTGCCAGGGCAGACGCGGGCCTTCTCGCCGTCCTTGGCGAGTGCGGCGCGGATCGACAGGCCCTCCATCGCGGCGACCGCGAAGAGGCCGCCGCCCGCGGCGGTCGCGCTGCGGCGCAGGAAGCTCCGGCGATTCGAGCCGCCGATCGTGATGGTCGCCAATGCCGTCTCCTTCGAAGGGGTGACGCGGGGATGGGGGCGGTACGCCGCCGATCCTGCCGCCCGAAGGGGTTGCGCAGGGAATCGGCGCGTGAACGGAAGGTGACCGATGGCATAAGGCTTCGGCCTCCCCGAAACGTCGGACCCAGCTGACACAATGGGGCTGTGAGCACGAGTGACACCGGCCTGGAGGCCGCAGCAGACCGCACCGACGACCCTTCCTTCGACGGCGCCCGCACCCGGCACGAGGACCTCGCCGCCGAGATCACCGAGCACCGCCGCCGGTACTACGCGGAGGACGCGCCGATCGTCTCGGACAGCCAGTTCGACGACCTCATGCACGAACTCGTCGACATCGAGACGCGCTACCCGGAGCTGAAGAACGCCGACTCGCCCACCGAGCAGGTCGGCACCTTCTCCGAGGCGTTCACGCCCGTCGTGCACCTGGAGAAGATGCTCAGCCTCCAGGACGTCTTCACGCTCGACGAGGTCCAGACCTGGGCCGACCGCATCACCGCCGAGGTCCCCGACGAGCCGTACCTGTGCGAGGTCAAGATCGACGGGCTCGCCGTCGACCTCGTCTACGAGCGCGGCCGCCTCGCCCGCGCCGCCACCCGCGGCGACGGCACCACCGGCGAGGACGTCACCGCGAACGTCGCCACCATCAGTGCGGTTCCCCAGCGGCTCACCGCCGCCGAGGGCTTCGACGTGCCCGAACTGCTCGAAGTCCGCGGCGAGGTCTACTTCCCGACCGCCGACTTCACCCGCCTCAACGAGGCCCAGGTCGAAGCGGGGAAGGCCCCGTTCGCCAACCCCCGCAACGCCGCCGCCGGTTCGCTGCGCCAGAAGGACGCCGCCAAGACCGCCGAGCGGCCCCTGAGCTTCATCGCCCACGGCCTGGGCGCCCTGCGCGGCTTCGAACCGCAGTCGCAGTCCCACTCCTACGAGGCGCTCGACGCCTGGGGCCTGCCCACCAGTCCCTACTGGAGGGTCGTCGGCACCATCAAGGAGGTCTTCGACTACATCGCCGAGTTCGGGGAGCAGCGCCACACGCTGGTCCACGAGATCGACGGCGTCGTCGTCAAGATCGACCAGATCGCCGTGCAGCGCCGCCTCGGCGCGACCTCCCGCACCCCCCGCTGGGCCGTCGCCTACAAGTTCCCGCCCGAGGAGGTCAACACCAAGCTCCTCGACATCAAGGTCTCCATCGGCCGCACCGGCCGCGCCACCCCCTACGCCGTGCTCGAACCCGTGCGCGTGGCCGGCTCGGAGGTCGAGTTCGCGACCCTCCACAACGCCGACCAGGTGAAGGCCAAGGGCGTCAAGATCGGCGACACCGTCGTCCTGCGCAAGGCCGGAGACGTCATCCCCGAGGTCGTCGCGCCTGTCACCGCCGCCCGCGACGGCTCCGAGACCGACTTCGTGATGCCCGAGCGCTGCCCCGAGTGCGACGCCGTGCTCGCCCCCGCCGCCGAAGGGGACGTGGACCTGCGCTGCCCCAACGCGCGGTCGTGCCCCGGGCAACTGCGCGAGCGCCTCGCCTACCTCTCGGGCCGCTCCTGCTTCGACGTCGACCGCATGGGGTACATCGCCTGCGCCGCACTCGTGCAGCCCCTGGAGCCCGCCGAACCGGTGCTCACCGACGAAGGCGGCGTCTTCAGCCTCACCATCGACCAGCTCCTGCCGATCAAGGTGGTCGTCCGCGACCCCGACACCGGCCTGCCCAAGCCCGACGCGAAGACCGGCGAGGACAAGGTCGTCGCCTACTTCGCCAACAAGGAGGGCGAGCCGAAGAAGACCGCCGTCCAGATGCTGGAGAACCTCGAGACCGCCAAGCGACAGCCGCTGTGGCGGGTCGTCAACGCTCTCTCCATCCGCCACGTCGGCCCCGTCTCCGCCCAGGCCCTCGCCGAGCACTTCGGCGACCTCGACCGCATCGCCACCGCTGACGAGGAGGAGATGGCTGGCGTCGACGGGGTCGGGCCCGTCATCGCCGCCGCCATCAAGGACTGGTTCGCCGTCGACTGGCACCGCGAGATCGTCGAGCGCTGGCGCGAGGCGGGCGTGCGGATGCGTGACGAGGCCCCCGACCCGGCCGAGGCCCTGCCGCAGACCCTCGAGGGCCTGACCGTGGTCATCACCGGCGGCATCCCGGACTTCACCCGCGAGGGCGCCGCGGCGGCCGTCAAGGCCCGCGGCGGCAAGACCACCTCGTCGGTCTCGAAGAAGACCGGCGCGGTCGTGGCGGGCGACAAACCCGGCTCCAAGTACGACAAGGCCGTCCAGCTCGGCGTCCCGATCGTCCGCGGTGAGGATTTCGCCGAGTTTCTCAATGAGGGCTTGTCGCGACCGGAAACCCCAGGCGACGAGAGTGAACCAGAATGATCACAAGTCGATAACGATCCGTATTCCTTGGTGGGGGGGACCTCGTTAGTTCAAGGCAGAGTCATCTCGTGGAAGCTTGCCCCTCGCCGTTCAGGCGGCCGGAGCTCGCGCCGGAACGGGCGCCGAGTCCGAAATCGACCGCGGGATACCCTGCCGTCTACGAATGGAGAACGGTTTCTGTCACGAGCATGTCGCGCCTGGTCACAAGTGTGCCGCATGTGCCCCCAGCGTTGTCTGGGAGCGAATTTCGCGATATGACAGAGGAGTCGGCCGCAACCGGACTTCGGTGATTCTGGCGCGTCACCGCGGAACGGTGTGGCAGTGGGAGGAGCTATATGGCCACGACGCTCATGCGCAACACTGCGCCCAAAGAGCATCCAGGCCGGTACTACGGCTTCATGTCGGTGGTCGCCGTATGCGCGGTCTTCGGCGCCGTAGCCGTGACCGCGTTCAGCGGCGCACCCGAGGAGGGCTGGTTCGGCGTGCCCTTCGCCTTCTGGCTCACCGCCGGGCTCGCGCTGGTGGCCGAGCTGCGCCCGACCCGCTGGGGCGGGCTGTGGATGTCGCCGGTCGCCTCGATCTACCTCGTGTACGTCCTGGCGAGCATGGTCACCTGGGGTTTCCTGCCCGCGCTGATCGTCCAGTCGGCGGCGATCACGCTGCTCTCCGTGCAGATCAAGTCCTCGGCCTGGCGGACGGTCTTCAACGCCTCCCAGCAGGGACTCGCGCTGTGCGTCGCCTGGGTGGTCTGGAACGCCATCGCGGGCGGGGCCGCCTGGAGCGGCACCGCGGCGCAGCTCATCGGGGTCCTCGCCGCGGGCGCGGCCTGGACGGCGACCAGTTCGACGCTGGTCGCGGTGCGCCAGAGCCTGCGCACCGGCAGCACCTGGTTCGACCTGTTCCGGCAGTGGATCCGCAGTGAGTGGGCGCTGCGCGCCACGCAGATCGCGATCGCCCCGATCCTCGCCACGGCCGCCATGTCCTCGTGGTGGCTGGTGGCCGCGTCCGCGATCCCGATCTTCAGCGTCTACCGCATCCTCCAGGCCGCGGCCGCCCGCGAACGCGAGGCCGACCACGACCCCCTCACCGGGCTGCTCAACCGCAAGGGCTTCCAGGAGGCGGTCGACGCCAAGCTGACCGATGCGGGGGAGACCAACACGGCCGTCGCGGTGCTCATCCTCGACCTCGATCGCTTCGCGGACGTCAACTCCGCGCTCGGCCACGAGGTCGGCGACCAGCTCCTGGTCAACCTCTCGCAGCGGTTCCTCACCGACAAGCCCACCGGCAAGGCGATCGCGCGCCTGGGCGGCGACGAGTTCGCGTTCATGTGGTCCGAGCTGGACGGCATGACCGACCCGATGGAGTGCGCCCGCGACATCCGAGCGCGCCTGGACGCCCCGATCGTGCTGGGCGAGACCAGCGTCGAGATCGACGGCTCGGTCGGCGTCGCGGTCTTCCCCGACGACGGCCTGGACTTCCAGACCCTGTTCCGCCACGCGGACATCGCGATGTACGAGTCGAAGCAGCGCACCTCCTCGTTCGCGCGCTACGCCCCCGAGTTCGACCACCACTCGCCCGAGCGGCTCCTGCTGCTGGGCGACGTGCGCCGCGCCCTCGACCACCCCGACGCGCCCGGCGTGAACCTGTTCTACCAGCCGCAGGTGCGCCTGGTCGACGGCGTGGTCATCGGGGCCGAGGCCCTGCTGCGCTACCACCACCCCGAACGCGGCGTGGTGAACCCGGCCGAGATCATCGAGACCGCCGAGCACTCCTCGGTGATGCGGATGCTCACCGAGCGGGTCGTGGACATCGCGCTGCGCCAGCTCCGGTCGTGGAACGAGTCCGGGTACGACCTGCGCATGGCCGTGAACGTGTCGGTCCGCGACCTCCAGTCGCCGGAGTTCACCGACTTCCTGACCGAGCGGATCGACGCCTACGGGGTGAACGCGGCGAAGCTCCAGCTGGAGATCACCGAGTCGGCGCTCATGGCCGACCCGCGCCGCGTGGTCGTGAACGTGCAGCGCCTCTCCGACCTCGGCGTCGGGATCAGCCTGGACGACTTCGGCACCGGGTTCTCCTCGATGCAGCACCTGCGGCGCCTGCCGGTCACCGAGATCAAGATCGACAAGTCCTTCGTGACCAACCTCGTGGACGACCCGGACAACGCGGCGATCGTCTCCACCACGATCGACCTGGGCCGGGCCATGGACGTCGAGGTGGTCGCCGAGGGCGTGGAGGACGAGAAGGTCCGCAAGCAGCTGGAGGGCTGGGGCTGCCACGCCGCCCAGGGCTGGCACTTCGCGAAGCCGATGAGCGCCGACGCGTTCGAACGCTGGATGGTCGACCGCCAGAAGAACCAGTGAGTTCCTCAGCGCCACAAGGGAGTTATCAGACACGCCGTGGCCAGCCCGGGGAGTCCCGCGGCCGTGCTCCGGAATGTCGGTGGGCTGTGCGAGGCTGTTCACATGAACGTTGCACTCACTGACGGCGCGGCACCGGACGACCTGCTCGCACAGTTCGATCCGCACCGCCGCGAACTGTGCGCCTACGCCTACCGGATGCTCGGCTCCTCCTTCGAGGCCGAGGACGCCGTCCAGGAGGCGTTCACGCGGGCGTGGAAGGCCCACGGCTCCTTCGAGGGCCGCTCGTCCCTGCGCTCGTGGCTGTACAAGATCACCACGAACGTGTGCCTGGACATGCTCAAGGGCCCGCAGCGCCGGGCCCGCCCGATGGACCTGGCCCCGGCCTCTGACGCGGGCACGCCCCTGCCCGCGCCCGAGCCGGACTACATGTGGGTCGAGCCGATCCCCGACTCCCTCGCGTTCGGGGCCGACCCGGCGGCGGCCGCCGAGGCCAAGGACACGCTGCGGCTCGCGTTCGTCGCGGCCGTGCAGCACCTGCCCGCCAAGCAGCGCGCGGTGATGCTCATGCGCGAGGTCCTGCGGTTCTCGGCCGCCGAGACCGCCGAGGCGCTCCAGATCAGCCCCGCGTCGGTCAACAGCGCCCTCCAGCGGGCCCGCGCCACGATGGAGCAGGTCCACGCCAGCCCGCAGGACACCTACGTGATCGACGACGCGGAGGTGCGCAAGCTCGTCGACGGCTACGTGAGCGCCTTCGAGGCCTTCGACATGGACGCGCTCACCGCGCTGTGCACGCAGGACGTGGCGCTGTCGATGCCGCCGTTCCCGCTGTGGGTCCAGGGCCGCCTCGCCGTCGCCGAGTTCATGCTGGGCACCGGTTCGCAGTGCCGCGACTCCAAGCTCGTGCCCGTGGGCGCCAACGGGATGCCGGCCTTCGGCCACTACAAGCCGAGCGACGAGCCGGGCCTGTGGCTGCCGTGGTCGATCACCGTCCTGGAACTGGACGGCGGGCAGATCGCGGGCCTCAACTACTTCCTGGACACCCCGAAGCTGTTCCCGCTCTTCGGCCTCCCCGGCGAGTACCGCGAATAGACCGTGAAACGGGCCCGGCGCTGCGGCGCCGGGCCCGTTCCCGTCCGCCCCGAAGCCGAGTCGGGCGTCGTACCCCCGTTCTAGGCTCGGGGAATGGCTGTTCACTTCAAGATCAACATCGACTGCGCCGACCCGCACCTGCTGGCCGCCTTCTGGGCCGAGGCCATGGGCTACCGGGTCGAGGACCACTCGAAACTCATCGAAGGCCTGCTCGCGAACGAAATCATCACCGAGGACCTCCTCACCGAGGTCGACGGGCACCGGGCCTGGAAGACCCTCGCGGCGATCCGCAACCCGGACGACCCGTTCGACCCCGATTCGGACGCGGGCAAGGGCATGCGCGTACTTTTTCAGACCGTCCCCGAACCGAAGACGGTGAAGAACCGCGTGCACCTCGACCTCCACGTCGGCCTCGACAAGATCGAGTCCGAGTCCGAACGCCTCGAAGGGCTCGGCGGCAAGCGCCTGGCCCGCCACGAGGAGGGCCCCAGCTCCTGGATCGTCATGGCCGACCCCGAAGGCAACGAGTTCTGCGTCCACTCCTAGGAGGGACCCAATGCCGGCGACGGCCGCCCCGCGATGCGGGGCGGCCGGTTCTGTTTGTGGCGCTTAGTCGGTGAAGTCGAACTCGCCGTCACGGGCTCCGGCGAGGAAGGCGACCCATTCGGCGCGGGTGTAGACGATGGTCGAGCCTTCGGGGTGGTGGGAGTGGCGGACCGCGACGCGACCAGAGCCGTCGGCGATGGGTCCGGCTTCGACGCACTGACCGCCGTTGCTGTCGCTGCGGCTGCTCACTTTCCAGCGAATCCCGGCCAGCTCTTCGCTTGAAAGCTCCTGCGCAGTGCCGGTTTTCATCGTTACTCCTCCATGTACTGCTTGACCAGCGCAATTGACTCCTCTGGAGGCAACGCGCCCTCCTCCAGATCCTTCCATACCTCGCGGATGCGACTGACGGTCGGCTCTTCGATGTAGAGCGCGCCACCGACAGTTTCGGTATAGGCGACATCGGGGTATGGGTGTGGCATCTCGTAGAGGTTGAAGCTGCCGTGGTGGGCGGAGTGCGGTCCTTGCTCGGTGGGCATGACCTGGATGTCGATGTTGTCGAGCCGAGCGAGGTCGACCAGGTGCCGGAGTTGATCCCGGAGAACTTCGCTGCTGCCGACCGGCCGCTGGAGTACCAGTTCCTCCATGACCACCGAGAGGCGTACGGGGACATCCTTGTGGAGCACATGTTGGCGCTCCAACCGGAGGTCGATCCACCGCTGGATCTGATCCTCAGGGGTTCGAGCCTTGGCGTCATTGCGGATCAAGGCTTCGGCGTACTCGCGAGTTTGAAGCAGTCCTTGAACAATGATGTGCTGGTAGATGCAGATGCGTTCGACTCGGGATTCCAGCCAGGGCACATTGATGAAGTCCTTGCCGAAGTCGTCGCGGTGGGGATCCCACCAGTCCTTGCGCCAGATGTCGTCGCAGAGTTGCAGCAGGCCTTTTCGCTCGACCTCGTTCGAGACGCCGTAGAGGTCGAGCAGCGCTTCGACATCGTCGCGGCGGAAGGGGATCACGCCGGATACGACACCGGCCGAGGCGCTGCGACCATGCGCGTCTTCCCTAGAGCCGGAGCCAGCTTCGGCACCTTCAACAACGCCCTCTCCGCTCTCCGCTTCTATCTGCTGGCGGGCTCGGTCGAACTCCGCATGGAAGACGGCCAGATCTTCACCGTGGAACACCTCTTCGGTGAGCGCGCCGAAAGCTGACCATGGCTGATCGCTCGCTGCGCCCGATCTCCCCGCCATTTCTCGTGGCGGGGCCCACCGGCGTCTCGGTCCGCACTCGGCTCAAGGGATTGTCGGCTTCGGATGAGCAGGTGTTGCGGGCGATCGGCGCTCATCTTGGGTCGCTGGCATCCGCCGACTTCAAATTCCGATGCGCTGAGGGTTTCGATGCCACCAAGGAGAGTTGGGCGGCGCGCAAGCGAGCGATGACTCCGTTGTCCTCCGCGCGTTGGGCCGGTGCGATCACCAGGGCTTCCCATGCGCAACTGGCACTCGCGCGGCGGGCGCAGGCCGCTCACCTGGCCTCCCTCGAGCTCGGCATGGGCACCATTCGAAAGCGTCTGGAGCTACCTGTCGGATCACAGGGAGCCCGGAAGTCTCCAGGCGGCTACAGGACCAAACAGGAATGGCATGCGAAATCAAGGCGGTTGGGGGTCCTCGAAACCCGCTATGCAGCTGTCACAGCCGATCGCCGAGTCGGCCGTCTGAAGGTCGTCCGCGGAGGTAAACGACTGCTGAAGACCCGCCATAATCTCGAAGCCGCCGGAATTTCAGAGCCGGAATGGCGGGAGCAGTGGGAGGCCTCGCGATGGTTCATCGCTGCGGATGGAGAATCTGCTGCGCCCTTTGGCAATCGAACCATCAGTGTCTCACCGGATGGGGCGGTGTCGATCCGGTTGCCCGCCCCGCTGGAGGATCTGGCGAACTCCCCGCGTGGGAGATATGTGCTGGAAGCCAAAGCGGGTTTCAGCCATCGAAGCGAGGAGCTGATCGATCGGATCAGTGCGAACCGGGCTGTGGGTTATCGGGTCCAGTTCGATGTCGAGCGCCGTCGTTGGTACCTCACTGCGGTCTGGCAGCGGGCAGCGGCGAAGTCGCTTTCACTCGAAGAGGCGGTCTGGAAGGGCTGCATCGGGGTTGACGCCAATCAAGACCACCTGGCCGCCTGGCGGCTTGATCGGCACGGCAATCCACTCGGGGAACCCAGAAGATTCTCGTATGAGCTCACAGGGACCGCTGCTCACAGCGACGCACAGATCCGGCATGCGATCACCGGCCTTCTGCACTGGGCGACCAGAAATGGTGTAGCAGCTGTCGCGATCGAGAACCTTGGTTTCGAGGCCGAGAAGACTCGTGAGAAATTCGGTGGGAACAAGCGGTTTCGCCGAATGATCGGCAGCTTTCCTACCTCCAAGCTCAGGTCTCGTCTGGCTTCGATGGCTGCCGAGGTTGGAATCGCGATCATCGCGGTCGACCCCGCTTACACCTCGAAATGGGGCGCTGAGCATTGGCAGAAACCAATGGCCGCTCCGAATCGGAAGACCACCCGTCACGATGCCGCGAGCATTGTGATCGGAAGGCGTGCTCAAGGATTCAAGGCCCGGCGTCGGACGGCACCGCCCCGCACCCACCAGAGCGATGGTTGCGGGCATCGGACCGCCCAGGCCGGACAGCGAAGCCGCGAGCGCGAGGAATCCTGCCCTCCTGAAACCGGAACCCGCACTCGATGCGTGCTGCCGGATCAGGAGCGAAAGCGGGGGACCAGCGCGTCCAAAACTGCTCGGGGCGCGCCACTGGGTTCGACTCGGCCTGACGGCCGAGTCGAACCGGAACAGTGTCAGGAGCCGTAGGGCATGTAGAACGGCTCCCACTGGTGGCCGTCCAGGTCCAGGAAGGTGCGGCCGTACATGCCGACCTCCGCCTCCTGGGTCCGCCGGTCCTGCTTACTGGTCTCCTCGGTGCCGCCGGCCTTGAGCGCCGCGTCCGCCAACTCGTCCACGGCCTCGCGGCTGGACAGGGCCAGCGCGTAAGCGGCCGCCGAGTACGTCGCCGTGTCGGCGATGGGCCGCTCGGAGAAGGTCGTGTAGAAGTCCTTGGTGAGCAGCATCAGGCAGATGTTGTCGTCCACGACCACGCACGCGGCGTTCTCGTCGGTGAACTCGGGGTTGATGCTCCAGTCGAGGGCCTCGTAGAAGGCCTTCGCGGCGTCCAGGTCGCCCACGGGCAGGTTCAGGAAGATCATCTTGCTCGCCATCGCGCTCATCCCACTTTCGGTGTTCCAGTGCCTTTCTCCATGTAGACGAGGCCCGAGCCCCGGATTCATCGTTCGCGCGGTGACCGTTCGCCGACCGCTCACCGCCCGTTCGCCGACGCTTCGTCGCGGGCTCGCCGCAAGAGGACGGCGGTCCGGCGACGCAGATCACATCGGTGCTTCACTCCGCCTCCCGGGCCTCATAGGTTCCTTGTAAACCCGACTCCGCGTCGACACGCGCCAGATACAACGTCGACACGCCAGGTCCTTCAAGGAGGAAGGCTCGATGACCACCAACCCCGAAGCAGACAGCCCACCCCCCGAGGTCAGCGAGGCGGAGATCGCCGCCATGCACGACGACCCGCGGTTCATCGAACTCAAGCGCACCCTCTTCCGCTTCACCGTGCCCGTGCTGCTCGCGGCGCTGGCCTGGTACCTGGTCTACGTGCTCCTGTCGGCGTACGCCCGCGACTTCATGGGCATCGTCCTGTTCGGCCACATCAACCTCGGGTTGATCCTCGGCCTCAGCCAGTTCGTGGTGACCTTCTGGATCACCATCGCCTACTCCCGCTTCACCGCCCGCAAGTTCGACAATCAGTCCGCCGAGCTGCGCGAGGACATCATGAACGGGGGCAAGCGATGAACACGCTCGCACAGGGGATGAGCGACGGCAACCGCATCCTGACGATCGCCCTCTTCATGGTCATGGTGCTGATCACCATCGGCATCACCATCCAGGGCGGGCGCAAGACCCGCACCGCCACCGACTTCCACTCCGGCGGGCGCGGCTTCTCCGCGATGCAGAACGGCTTCGCGGTCGCGGGCGACTACGTCTCGGCCGCCTCGTTCCTGGGCATCGCCGGGACCATCGCCCTGTACGGCTACGACGGCTTCCTGTACTCGATCGGCTTCCTCGTCGCGTGGGTCGTCGCGCTCCTGCTCGTGGCCGAATCGCTGCGCAACTCCGGCCGGTTCACCGTCGCCGACGCCCTCTCGTACCGCATGAAGCAGCGGCCGGTGCGCACCGCCGCCTCCATCGCCACCCTGAGCATCTCGATCTTCTACCTGCTCGCCCAGATGGTCGGCACCGGCGCGCTCGTGACGCTGCTGCTCGGCATCAAGGAGGGCGAGACCTTCCTCGGCATGGACGCCGGGGCCGCGAAGGTCGTCGGCATCCTGGTCACGGGCCTGCTCATGGTCTCCTATGTCGCCCTAGGCGGCATGAAGGGCACGACCTGGGTCCAGATCTTCCAGGCCTGCGTCAAGATCGGCCTCGCGTTCGTCCTGACGATCCTGGTCCTGGCCGAGTACAACTTCAACCTCTCGGCGCTGCTCGGCGACGCCGCCGCGGCCTCGGGCCAAGGCGCGTCCTTCCTCGAACCGGGGCTCAGATACGGCACCGAGGTCGCGGGCGATTCACTCCAGACCCTGTGGAACAAGCTCGACCTCATCAGCCTCGGGCTCGCTCTGGTCCTGGGCACCGCGGGCCTGCCGCACGTGCTCATCCGCTTCTACACCACCCCGGACGGCAAGACCGCCCGCAAGTCCGTCAACTGGGCCATCGGCCTGATCGGCGTGTTCTACCTGTTCACCCTCGTGCTCGGCTTCGGCGCCGCCGCGATGGTGGGCAAGGAGGCGATCGTCGCCGAGAACCCGGCCGGCAACTCCGCTGCGCCGCAGCTGTCCCAGGTCATCGGCGAGAACATCGCGGGCTCGACGGGCGGCGCGATCATGCTGGCGCTCATCGCCTCGGCGGCGTTCGCGGCGATCCTGTCGGTGGTCGCGGGGCTCATCATCGCCTGCTCGTCCTCGCTCGCCCACGACCTCTACAACGGGGTCTTCAAGCACGGCAAGGCGACCGGGCACCAGGAGGTCGTGTTCGCGAAGTTCGCGGCGATCGGGGTCGGCGCCGTCGCGGTGGTCCTGGCGATCTTCGCGCAGGACCTCAACGTGGCGTTCCTCGTGGCCCTCGCCTTCGCGGTGGCGGCCTCGGCGAACCTGCCCACGCTCCTGTTCAGCCTGTTCTGGAAGCGTTTCAACACCGCCGGTGCCGTCGCGGGCATCTACGGTGGCCTCATCAGCTCGATCGCGTTGGTGGTCTTCTCGCCGACGGTCTCGGGCGCACCGACTTCGCTGCTCGGCGAAGGGGTCGACTTCGCATGGTTCCCGTTGTCGAACCCCGGCTTGGTGTCCATCCCGTTCGGTCTCATCTGCGCCGTGGTCGGCACGTTGATGAGCTCCGAATCGAACCCGCAGCGGTTCGCGTCCATGCAAGTGCGGGCGTTGACCGGAGCGGGGGCTGAACGGGCCGGCGGGCACTGAGCGCCCTGAGGCCTGTCCCCAGGACAGGTCTCGGGCGGGGAGGGCCGGGGCGGCCCTCCCCGCCACTCAATGTGGGCCACGTTACAGTGAACACGTGATCCCCGATCGCATCTACGCCTCGCTGCGAGCGGCGAGGTTCTCGCCCCAGCGCCGGCGCACGGGAAGCGCGTCGACGCTCCCCGCGCTGCGGCTCTCGCGTCAGATCGGCGAGGCCCTGGCCGACGGGCTCACCGCCGAAGGCGCTCTGACGGCCGCCGGACGCCTCGCCCGGGTCCTCGCGGCCGACGGGGTCGCGCTGGCCGACTGCGACCGGGTCCTGGCCGTCGTCGGGATCCTCGATCCCGTTGCAGCCCAAAGCCTCCTGGTCGAGACCCTGGACGTGCTCGTCCCGGTCACAAGCCCCCCGCTCAAGAGCGCGCCCCTGGTCGTCTCGGGGGACCTGGCCGGGTGCCTCCTGGTCGCCGGGGACGTGAGCGACGCCGAGCTCGCCGAGGCCGCGAACCTCGTCGCGACCGCCCTCGACCACGCCGACCTCGACCGGGCCCGCGAGCGCATCGCGGCCGCCGACCTGCGGACCCTGCGGGCCGAGATCTCCCCGCACTTCATCCACAACGCCCTCGCCGCGATCAGCGCCCACACCCGCACCGACCCCGAGCGGGCCCGCGAACTGCTCACCGACTTCTCCGACTACCTGCGCTACTCGTTCGCGAACACCGGCGACTACGCGACGGTGGCCGACGAGCTCCAGGCCGTCCAGACCTATCTCGAACTCCAGCGGGCCCGCTTCGACGACCGCCTGGAGATCACCGTGCGCATCGCCCCGGAGGTCCTGCCCGTGCCCATCCCGTTCCTGGTGGTCCAGCCCATCGTGGAGAACGCCGTGCGCCACGGCTTCGAGTCCCGGCCCGGCACCGGCCACATCGCCGTGCGCGGCTTCTCCGAGGGCCCGCTGTGCGTCATCGAGATCGAGGACGACGGCGACGGCATGGAACCCGAAGCGGCCAAGGCGATCCTGAACGGCAGCCGCCAAGGCTCCGGCCGCATCGGATTGGCCAATGTGGACCGCCGGTTGCGGGCGGTGTACGGCCCCGAGTACGGCCTGTGGCTCGACACCGCCCCCGGCGCCGGAACCAAGGCCACCGTCCGCATCCCCCGATACGCCAGAGGAGTCCACGCGTGAGCCCGCACCCCGACCGCCCGCTCGCACCGAACCGGAGTGACCGCCGATGACCAGCGGCCTGCGCGTCCTCGTCGTCGAGGACGAGCCCTCCACCCGCGCCGAACTCGCCGGGCAGCTCGCGGAGCTGCGCGGCGTCGGCGACGTCGTCTGCGCCGCCGGGGGCGACGAGGCCGTGCGCCTCCTCGGCTCCGGCTCGTTCGACGCGGTCTTCCTCGACATCGCCATGCCGGGCCTCACGGGCATGGACGTCGCCCGCATCCTCAAGCGCCTCTCGGACCCGCCCGAGATCGTGTTCGTCACCGCCTACGAGAACCACGCGGTGGAGGCCTTCGGGCTCGGCGCGGCCGACTACCTCCTCAAGCCCTTCCGGCCCGAACGCCTCGCCGAGGCCGTCGCCCGCCTGGGCCGCCGCCCCGGCCCGCCCATGGTGGGGGACAAGGCGGACGACCTCGCCGTCGTCCAGGTCGAACTCGCCGGGCGCACCGTGTTCGTGCGCCGCGACGACATCGCCTTCGCCGAGGCCCACGGCGACTACGTGCGCCTGCACGCGGGCCAGGCCTCGCACCTGCTGCGCCAGTCCCTGACCTATCTCGAACAGGTCTGGGACGCGGCCGGATTCGTGCGCGCGCACCGCTCGTTCCTCATCAACCTCGCGGCCGTCACGGAACTGCGCGTGACCTCCACGGCCGGGCTCGTGGCCGTCACCGACGCGGGCGAAGTGCCCGTGAGCCGCCGCCACTCGCGCCAACTGCGGGACCGGCTCCTGCAAGCGGCGCGCGGCGAGCGGTGAGAGCGGCGAACGCCGTGAACCAGCGCGTCCGCGTCACCAGCCCCCAGACCCGGCTCGCGCAGCGCCGCGGCGCCGACGCCATGGGCCGCCTCTCGCACCTGTCCGGCCGACCGCCCCTGAGCACCCTGAGCGCGATCGACCTCGACGCGGCCGAACGGGCCATGCGCCGCCAGCGCCGCCTCGCCGTCCGCACCGCCGTCTCCCTCGCGGTCGCCTTGGCGGCCTTGCTGATCGCGGCCGTCCTCACCCCCGGGCGCCTGGGCTGGGCCGTCCTGTTCTTCGCGCCCTACCCGGTCCTGCTCGTGCTCGCGCTCGTCCACGTCCGCCGCGCCGAGCGCATCGAGGACCGCCACACCGAGGACCGGCCCTAGTGCTCGGCCTGGCCTCCATCAGCCTCGTGGTCGCCGCGAGCGTGATCATCGGCGTGTGGGGCGTGCGCGCGGCACGGTCCACACCGGACTTCCTGGTCGCCTCCCGCTCCATCGTGCCCGGCTGGAACGCCCTCGCGATCGCGGGCGAGTACGTCTCGGCCGCTTCGGTTCTGGGCCTCGCCGGGCTGCTGGTCAAGAACGGCGTGGGCGCGATGTGGTACGCCGTGGGCTTCACCGCCGGGTACGTGCTCGTCGCCGCGCTCGTCGCGGGCCCCATGCGCCGCTCCGGCGCGTACACCGTCCCGGACTTCGCGGAGTACCGGCTCGGGTCGCCGCGCATCCGCCGCATGTGCGGCCTGGTCGTCCTCGTGATCATGCTGCTGTACCTGCTGCCGCAGTTCAAAGCGGCCGGGGTGGTGCTCGAACTCGTCTCGGGCATCCCCTACTGGATCGGCGTGGTCGGCGCCGGACTGGTGGTCTCCTCGACCATCGCCGTCGGCGGGATGCGCTCGGCCACGTACGTGCAGGCCTTCCACTACCTGGTGAAGCTCGCGTTCGTCGCCGGGCCCGCGGTGTTCCTGATCTTCCTGGCCGGGCCGGAGCGCCGTGAGGCCGCGCTCGACCCCGTGGCCGCCGACCCGGACTGGGCCAAGCCGCTCCTGGACCTCGACGGCTCGGGTCACTCGCTGCTCGCCACGATCTCGGTCCTGGTCGCGACCACCTTGGGCGCCATGGGACTGCCGCACGTCGTGATGCGCTTCCACACGGTCGCCGGGGCCCGCTCGGCCCGCCGCGTCGCCGTCAACGTCATCGTCCTGCTGAGCCTGTTCTACCTGTTCCCGATCGTCTACGGCCTTCTCGGCCGCGTGGTCACCCCCCACGCCGAGGAGACCGACGTCGTGCCCGTCCTCGTGCCCACCGCGATCGCCCCCGGCACCCTCGGGGCGGTCCTGACCGCCCTGGTCGCGGCGGGCGCGTTCGCGGCCTTCCTGTCGACCTCCTCGGGGCTGCTCCTCGCCCTCGCCGGGGGCCTGTCGCACGACCTGTTCGGCGGCTCGCTCTCCAAGCTGCGCTTGGGAGTCGCGGTCGGCACGGCGCTGGCGGTCGCGCTGTCGCTGCCCGCCGCGGGCGTGGACATCAACGTCCTGGTCGGCTGGGCCTTCGCGGTCGCGGCCTCCACGTTCTGCCCCCTGCTCACCCTCGGCATCTGGTGGCGCGGCCTGACCGCGACCGGCGCCACGGTCGGCCTCTTGGTGGGCGCGGGCTCCTCGACGGGCGCGGCGATGGCCTCGGCGGTCCTGGACCTGGAGCCGGGCGTCCTGTCGATCCTCCTCGCCCAGCCGGCACTGTGGACGGTTCCGCTCGCGTTCCTCACCATGGCGGGCGCGTCCCGGCCCGGTTCGGTCCCGGACTGGGCGAGCGAGGCCGTGCTGCGCCTGCACGTGCCCGGCCGCTACTCGACGGGCGACACCGGTGCGATCCCGCGAGCGCGGGGGACGAATCGGCTCGACACCGCCGAGAGCGCCGACTAGCCTGGGCCGCATGTACGGGTCTCCCGGGCTGAACGCGTGCGTCGCGTTCGGCCCCTTCTACGTGCGGCTGCGCGCGGCGGCCTAGGCCCCCGCACGCGCTTCCCCGACGGCCACGGCCGTCCCTCTGCGCTGCCCTGCTTCGGGGTCTAGGCGAATCGATCGTCCTGATTCGACTATTCCGAAGGACTCCCCATGTCCCGCAGCCAATTCCCGCGCGCCCAAGACCACCGCGCGATCTCCAGCCGCAAGGCCCTGTCCCAGAACTTCCTCACCGACAGCGCGGTCGCGCGCCGCCTCGTCGAGTCCTCGAGGGTCGGCCCGGCCGACCTCGTGATCGAGGTCGGACCCGGGGACGGCATGGTCACCCGGCCACTGCTCGCCCGCGCCCGCCACGTCATCGCCTACGAGAAGGACCGCCACTTCGCCGAACGCCTGCGCTCGCGGCTCGGCCACCACGAGCACTTCCGCTGCCACCTCGCCGACTTCCGGGAGGTCCACCCGCCCGGCCAGCCGTTCGCCGTGGTCGCCAACGCGCCCTTCGGCATCACCACCGACATCGTCCGCTGGTGCCTGGACGCGCGGCACCTCACCTCGGCCACGCTGGTCACCCAGCGGGAGTTCGCGCGCAAGCACACCGGCGACTACGGCCGCTGGAGCAAGCTCGCCGTCGCCAACTGGCCCGAGCACCGCCTCGGCCTCGGCATGCGCATCGGCCGCCACCTGTTCCGGCCCGTCCCGCAAGTGGACGCGGCCGTGATCCACCTCCAGCGGCGACCGGAACCGCTGCTGCCCGAAGGGGACCTCCCGGACTACCGGGACCTCGTGGAGCTCGGCTTCTCCGGCGTCGGCGGCTCGCTCGCGGCCTCACTGCGCCGCGCCGTCCCCGCCCGGACCGCGTACCGGGCCTGCGCCGAGGCGGGCATCGCCCGCGACCAACCCGTCGGCTTCGTCCCGCCCGACCGCTGGATCGCCTTGTTCAAGGCTCTTTCGCATTGATGCCGTGGGGGTGCCGGACCGGTTGCGGTGGGCGATTAAGGTTGAGTTGCCCGGCCCGGTACCCCCTCCCTTGGAGCCCTCGATGAGCGAAGCCATCTGGATCGAGCTGATCAAGGTGCTCCCGGCCTTCCTGTGGATCGGCTTCGGCTTCATCGCGCTCGCGATCGCCAAGCGCCTCTTCACCGCGCAGGCCCCGCGCATGACCCGTGTCGAGACCCCCTGGGTCACCGTGGAACTCGCGCAGCAGGCCATCGAACAGGCCGGGGCCGCGCGCGGTCCCGCCGTGCCGATCCCCACCGCCGACACCGAATGGCCCCCGTTCTTTCCCCTTCCCCCGCAGCAGAACCCGGGCGGCCGGATCAAGGTCGGCGCCGACGATTGGACCGGCAGTCTCCCGTCCGGCCCCGTCAAGCCCTCCGGCGCCCACGACCCGCAGACGGACGAAGCCGTCGAAGACGATGAGGACGCGTTCCAGACCAACCCGCCCGCAGGCCCCAAGCAGAAGCCGCTTGCCACCCCGCCCGCCGACGAGTCCCCGGACAGCTCGCGCGACATCAGCGCCGGCAAGCACGACAACACGATTCAGGCCCCGGTCACCGAGCCGAACGCGCAGGTGCCGAACGTCCCGCCGACCTACCCGGTGATCGTGGCGGCCCCGCCCGGCGGCGCGAACGGCTACTACCCGCCGCCCACGGCGCCCCGCCGGACCACCTACGCCGCCGTCCCGCTGCCGCCCTACCCGCAGACGACCGCGTACGCCCAGCCCGCCGCCCAGCGCGGCCTGCGCGCCGCCACGCGCCTCGCGCTCTCGGCCGACCTATTGCAGGGCGGCGCGATCCTGTGGGTCGACGACCATCCGAAGTGGAACGAATCGCTGGTCCGCCTCTTCCGCACCGCCGGAATCACCGTCGACACCGTCACCTCCACCGAGGAGGCCATGGCCGTGCTGGCGAAGCGCTCCTACGACCTCGTCATCAGCGACATGGCCCGCCAAGCCGAACCCGAGGGCGACCTCGCCGGGCTCAAGCTCCTCGACGGCATGATCGCCGCGGGCATCCCCACCCCGGCCGCGTTCTTCACCAGCAGCCGCCTCGCCCCCACGAACATCCACCCGCGCGCCGTCACCTCCACGGACAGCGCGGAGAAGCTGGTGGACACCGTGGTCGACATCGTCGGCACCCGCCGCAACCAGCAGACGAACCAGAACGACTCGGGCTGGCTCGGCCGCCTCAAAGGCAACTGACCGAGCAGAGTCCGCCAGGGGACGTCAGCGAACGGCCCCTAGGACGCCTGCGGCTCCGCGCGCTCGATGCGGGCGGCGATGCCGTCCAAGACCAGTTCGAGGCCCCCGTCGAAGTGCACCTGCGGCTCCTCCGAGCAGCCCGACTCATAGATATAGCGCTCGTAGACCGGGTACCGGCCCGTCGAGAGCATCCACCGCAGCTGCGGTCCCAGCGCCTCGCGGACCTCCTGGCGGCTTCGCGCCATGCTGACCTCCGCCAGCTCCGACAGCGACACCTCGTCGCCGACCGTGCCGTGGACGTACGCCGACACGGTCCGCGTCACCGTCATCATCGCCTCGATGTCCAGGCCGAGTCCGTCGAGCGAGGCCAGCGCCCGGTCGAGGGCGCGCAGCCGGTTCGGCGTCGGCGTCATCGTGGTGTGCGGGGGCAGCTGGACCAGCCAGCGGTGGCGGTGCATCATGCCGCGGATCTGCAGGGCGTACTCGCGCAGGACCTCCCGCCACGGCCCCTCGGGGACCTCGAGTTCGGCGTGCACCTCGTTGACCATGAGGACGAACAGGTCGTCCTTGCCGTCGACGAACCGGTAGGCGGCCATCGGGGCGGCGCCCAGCTCGGTCGCGAGGCTGCGCATGGTGACCGCGTCGAGGCCCTTCTCGTCGGCGATCTCGACCGCCTTGGCGGCGATGATCGGGCCGCTGAGGCGCTGGCGGGGCGCGATGATCGGGCGTTCGAGCCGCTCCCAGAGCGTCACCTGCTCGGTCGTCTTCTCCGCCATGCTCGTCACCCCTTGTTCGTGCTCACACCCTATCGCTGGCCGCGACGGCCAAGTCTAGTGTACGTTGTATTCTAGAGATACAACGTACACAAGGAGGACTTCCGTGAACGACAGCCGCCCGACCACCGCGTCCCGCGCCGAGAAACTGCTTGCCCGCCCGTACGCGATCAACGGTCTCGACCTCCGCAACCGGGTCGTCATGGCACCCATGACGAGGTCGTTCTCGCCGGGCGGCATTCCGGGTGCGGACGTCGCCGCGTACTACGCCCGCCGGGCGGCCGGCGGCGTCGGCCTCATCGTGACCGAAGGCACCTACGTCGGCCACGAGTCGACCTGGGCCAATGAAGGCATCCCGCGCTTCCACGGCGAGGCGAACCTCGCGGGCTGGCAGCGCGTCGCCGAAGCGGTGCACGAGGCGGGCGGGCGGATCGTCCCGCAGCTGTGGCACGTCGGCGCCACGCGCGACCCCGGCACCGGCCCGGTGCCCGACGCGGACGTCCTCAGCCCCTCGGGCCTCGGTCTCGACGGCGCGCCCAAGGGCCGCGCGATGACCCAGGCCGACATCGATGCGGTCGTGGCCGCGTACGCCGAGAGCGCCGCCGCCGCGGAGCGCCTCGGCTTCGACGGCGTCGAACTCCACGGCGCCCACGGCTACCTCATCGACGAGTTCCTCTGGGAGGGAACGAACCAGCGCACCGACGCCTACGGCGGCGACCTGGCCTCGCGCTCCCGCTTCGCCGCCGAGGTGGCCGCGGCCGTCCGCGCCGCGGTCTCGCCGGAGTTCCCGATCCTGTTCCGCTTCTCCCAGTGGAAGGGCGGGGCCTACGACGCCCGCCTCGCCGAGACGCCCGAAGCGCTCGAGCAGGTCCTCGCTCCGCTCGCGGCGGCCGGTGTGGACGCGTTCCACGCCTCGACCCGCCGCTACTGGCTCCCCGAGTTCGAGGGCAGCGACCTCAACCTGGCCGGCTGGACCAAGAAGGTCACCGGCAAGCCCGTCATCTCCGTCGGCTCGGTCGGCCTCGACAAGGAGTTCATGGGCCCCGAAGGCATGGCCTTCACTCCCGGCACCACGGGCATCGAGAAGCTGCTCGACCGCATGGAGAACGACGAGTTCGACCTGATCGCCGTGGGCCGCAGCCTCATCGCCGACCCCGACTGGGCGAACAAGGTCACGAAGGGCGACGCGACCAACCCGTTCAACGCCCAGCTCCTGGGCGCCCTCAACTAGGCGGTGTTTACGAACCCCTGACGGCCGCTATCCGGCCCATCGGCCCGCTCGCTGCGTTGTCAGGGCCTTTGCATACAACACCGGTATGCAAAGGCCCTTCCGCCTTGCGAGCGAACCAATGGACTCGGATACCGACTCGCCACGAGTTCGTAAACACCGCCTAGCCGCCGCCGTGCGGCCCGCCGGTTTCGGTGGGCCGCACGACCCGGCGCTGGAATCGGCGGCTCCCGTGAACTCGACCCTGAGCCTGGTGCCCTCGCTCGAATAGTCCATGGCGGCGTGGGGCGGGGTGATGCTCGCTTAATCGTTTGCCGGTTGTCACACCCTCCCTTTACGCTCGGCTAGTGAGGTTCCTCCGCGCTCCCGAACTGCCCATGGCCGACCCCCTCAGACCCGACGGCACGAGGGGTGAACCGACGCAACCGCCCCAGACCCCCTGGCGGTACCTCGCCTGGCTCGCCACCCGACGCAAGGGCCTCATGATCTCGGCCCTCGTCACCTCCGGCATCGCCCTCGGCTCACTGCCCGTCCTCCCGTTCTTCCTCACGGGCGCGGTCGACAACGGCCTGCGCGAACACGCCTGGGGCGCGCTCGCCTTCTGGTCGCTCGGCATGGTCGCCGCCGGGTTCGTCACCGCCGCCATGATCGTCTGGTCCCACCGGCTCACCGTGTTCTGGCGCATGGACGCCTCCTACCGGACCCTCCAGCTCGCCACCCGGAAGGTCAACCGGCTCGGCGACGACCTGCGGCGCAAGCTCACCACCGGCGAGGTCGTCAGCGTCGGCGCGACCGACATCAACCGCATCGCCTGGGCCGTCGACTCGCTCTCGCCCACCGCCGGCTGCCTCATCGGCCTCATCGCCGTCGGCGTCCTGCTCTTCAACACCTCGGTCGCCCTGGGCCTCACCATCTTCATCGGCGTCTTCGTCGTCGGCCTCATCACCGGCCCGCTCCTGACCCGCCTCCAGGACAGCCAGGAGGCCTACCGCGAGCGCGTCGGCGACATCACCGAGCGCGCCTCCGACATCGTCTCCGGCCTGCGGGTCCTGCGCGGCATCGGCGGCGAGGCCCGCTTCAACGCCTCCTACCGCAAGGACTCCGACGCCCTGCGCACCGCCGGATACAAGGTCGCCGGACCCACCGCCTGGCTGAACGCCCTCGGCGAGGGCACCCCCGCCATCCTCCTCGGCGTCGTCATCTGGATCGCCGGACGCCAGGTCGCCGACGGCGTCCTCACCCCCGGCCAGATGGTCGCCGCGTTCGGCTACACCGGCGCCCTGATGCTCCCCGTCCACTGGCTCATCGGCTGCACCTACCGCATCATCGAAGGCCGCGTCGCCGCCAAGAAAGTCTGCGAACTGCTCAACACGCCCGAACGCGACACCCCCGAGCAGATCCTGCCCGGACCCCGCGAAGGCGCCGAGCTGCACGACCCCGAATCCGGCCTGACGGTCGCGGGCGGCGAGCTCCTGGCCGTCGCCTCCGCCGACTCCGAGCAGGTCGCCGCCGTCTTCGACCGCCTCGGCGGCTACACCGAGTCCGAGGCCCGCTTCGGCGAAGTCCTTGTGGCCCAGATCGACCGGGACGAACTGCGCCGCCGCGTGCTCGTCGCCGACCACGACGCCTACCTGTTCGCCGGATCGGTCGCCACCACCATCGCGGCCCTGGACGGACGCGACCGCGTCGAGTCCGCCATCGAGGCCGCCTCAGCAGGCGACGTCGTCGAGGCCCTGCCCGACGGCCTCGACACCGAGATCGACAACCAGGCCCGCACCCTCTCCGGCGGCCAGCGCCAGCGGCTCCGCCTGGCCCGAGCGATCGCCGCCGCCCCCGAGACCCTGCTGCTCCACGAGCCGACCTCCGCGGTCGACTCCCACACCGAAGCGCGCATCGTCGACCGCCTCACCGAGGCCCGCGCGGGCCGCGCCACCGCGATCGCCACGACCTCGCCGCTGTGGCTGGGCCGCGCCGACCGCGTCGCGTTCGTCCAGAGCGGCAAGCTCGTCGCCGTCGGCTCCCACCGCGAACTGACCGCCGAGCATCCCGACTACCGCGCGCTCGTCACCCGAGGTGCTGAATGAGTACGACCATGACCGACAAGCGGACCAACCAGCTCCCCGTCGCCGAGGGCCCGGCGGTCCGCCGCGCCTTCCTCCGGCTCCTCGCCTCCGAGAAGCGCCGCGCCTCGATCGCGATCGGCCTGCACCTGGTCGCGGCCGTGGCCGCCGCCGTCGCCCCGATCCTCTTGGGCGACATGCTCGACAAGCTGACCGCGGGCACCACCACCGACGAGATCGACCGGCTCGCCCTCGGCCTGCTCGCCTCGATCGTCGCCGTCGTGGTCTTCACCTGGGCGGGCACGTTCGTGTCCTACCGCCTCGGCGAACGCCTCTCGGCGCGCATGCGGGTCCAGTTCGTCGACCGCGCCCTGCGCCTGCCGATGCCCGTCGTCGAGCAGGCCGGCTCCGGCGACCTCATGACCCGCTCCTCCTCCGACGTCCCCGAAGCCGGGGTCCTCTTCCGCGACGGCCTCCCGCAGGTCACCGTGTCGATCCTGAAAGTCGTGGTCTTCCTCGCGGCGATGATCATCGCCAGCCCGCTCCTGGGCCTGTGCATGGTCGTCGTGGTGCCCTCGCTCTATGTCGGCACCCGCTGGTACCTCAAGCGCGCCAGGCACGGCTACCTCGCCGAACGCGAGGCCGAGTCCGCCATCGGCGACACCATCGGCGCCTCCGCGGACGGCGCCCGCACCACCGAGGCCTACCGCCTCCGCTCCCTCAGGGACGACGCCGGGGACGCCACGGTCGCCCGCCACTGGGGCGCGGCGCGCTACACACTGTTCCTGCGCAGCGTGTTCTTCCCGTTCCTCGACGGCGCCTATGCGATGCCGACCGCGGCGGTCCTGCTCGTGGGCGGCGCGTTCTACTTCGACGGCTCGATCACCATCGGCACGGTCGCCGCCTGCGCGGTCCTGACCCGCCAGATCATGTTCCCCATCGACCACATCCTCATGTGGGTCGAGAAGGTCCAGCGCGGCTTCGCGGCCATGTCCCGCATCGAGGGCGTCGCCGAAGCCGAGGACACCGAAGCGGACGCCACCAGTGATCGCCCCGTCGACGGCACCGTGGACCTCACCGAGGTCCGCTACGCCTACCCGACCAGTCCGCGCGACGTCCTCCACGGCGTGAACCTCCGCGTTCCGGCCGGTCAGCGCCTCGCGGTGGTCGGCCCTTCGGGCGCGGGCAAGTCCACACTGGCACGGCTCATCTCCGGTTCCGACGTGCCCCGCGAGGGGCGCGCCGCGATCGGCGGCGTCGACGTCGCCGCGCTGCCGCTGGACGAGCGCCGCAAGCGGGTCACCCTGGTCACCCAGGAGCACCACGTCTTCACGGCCTCCTTGCGGGACAACCTGATCCTCGCCAAGGCCGACGCCACCGACGAGTCCTTGAACGAGGCCCTCGCCGCGGTCGGCGCGGACTGGGCCTTTGACCTGCCCGAGGGTCTGGACACGCCGCTCGGCGGCAAGGCCCGGGAGTTGGACGCGGCGAGCGCGCAGCAGATCGCGCTCGCGCGGATCATCCTGGCCGACCCCGATGTGGTGATCCTCGACGAGGCCACCGCGATGCTCGACCCGCGGGCCGCCCGCGACACCGAGCGGGCTCTGGCCGCAGTGTTGGAGGGGCGCACCGTGATCGCGATCGCGCACCGGCTCCACACCGCGCACGACGCCGACCGGATCGCGGTCGTGGAGGACGGCCGCGTCGCCGAACTCGGCAGTCACGACGAGCTCATCGCGCTCGACGGCCACTACGCGGGTCTATGGAGGGCCTGGCACGGTGAACCCACCGGTCATGAACCGGCGCAGCACAGTGTGCCCGCGAATCGCAAATCGGGGGAGCACGACGAATTCGCGGCCGCGGGAAACGCGCTGTAGCGCAGTCATTCCCGGCGGCATCGCGCCGGGTGAGAACGAACCAGGCCCCGGGCTTTCGCCCGGGGCCTGCACTGGCTCGAGAACACCACCACAAGTCGGAACACCCACCGACTCGTTATTAGCAAGGAAACAGAAAGGAAACCAGGAAACCCGTTCCGAACCAGTACCGAGAGACTATCACGTCACATTCACCATGACTAGGGGGTGATATCCACCTTGCTCTATCCGTGCCAACTGGTTTTCGCGACTCGTTGATCACATGGGGCGGCAAACCCTCACCGGCGCGGCCCACACTGCGCGGTGCCCCCCTCGGCCCCGCGACGCGCACGGCCTAGAATCGACAGGTCTTCCCGCAGCTAGTAACCGTTAGGAAACACCTGTCGTGAGTACGATTTCACGCGAGGAAGTCGCGCACCTGGCGCGGCTGGCCCGCCTCGAAGTCACCGATGACGAACTCGACGCCTTCGCCGGGCAGCTCGACGTCATCCTCGAATCGATGAAGACGCTCGCCGAGGTCGACACGGACGGCGTCCAGCCGACCACGCACGCGGTGCCGCTGGTGAACGTCTTCCGGGAAGACCAGCCCCAGCCGTCCCTGCCGCGCGACGCCGTCCTCGCGGGCGGCCCCGACACCGCCGAGGACCGCTTCCGCGTCCCGCGCATCCTGGACGAGGAGGCCTAGGCATGACCGGCAACCGCACCATCGACCAGACCGCCGCCCACATCGCCGACGCGATCCGCGAAGGCCGCACCACCGCGGTCGAGGTGACCCAGGCGTTCCTCGACCGGATCGAAGCCGTCGACGGCACCGTCAAGGCCTTCCTCCACGTCGACCGCGAAGGCGCCCTTGCGACCGCGCGCGAAGTCGACGCCGCCCTCGCCCGCGGTGAGGAACTCGGCCCGCTCGCGGGCGTCCCCATCGCCATCAAGGACGTCGTCGTCACCAAGGGCCTGCCGACCACCGCGGCCTCCAAGATCCTCGAAGGCTGGATCCCGCCCTACGACGCGACCATCGTCGAGCGCATCAAGGCCGCGAAGATGCCGATCCTCGGCAAGACCAACATGGACGAGTTCGCCATGGGCTCCTCCACGGAGTACTCGGCCTACTTCAAGACCCTGAACCCGTGGGACACCGGGCGCATCCCCGGCGGCTCCGGCGGCGGCTCGGCCGCCGCGGTGGCCGCGAAGATGGCCCCGCTCGCGATCGGCACCGACACCGGCGGCTCCATCCGCCAGCCCGGCGCGGTCACCGGCACCTTCGGCGCCAAGCCCACCTACGGGTCCAACTCCCGCTACGGGCTCATCGCCTTCTCGTCCTCTCTGGACACGCCGGGTCCGGTGGCGCGCAACGCCCTCGACGCCGCGCTCCTCCACGAGGTCATCTCCGGGCACGACCCGCGCGACTCGACCTCGATCGACGCGCCCGTCCCGCCCGTGGTCGCCGCCGCCAGGGCCGGCGCGACCGGCGACCTCTCCGGCCTCAAGCTCGGGGTCGTCAAGGAGTTCGCCGAGGGCACCGACGCGGCCGAACCGGGCGTCGTCGCCGCCTACGAGGCGGGCGTCGAGCAGCTCGTGAAGCTCGGCGCGGAGATCGTCGAGGTCTCCTGCCCGTCCTTCACGTACGCGCTGCCGACCTACTACCTCATCGCCCCGTCCGAGGCCTCCTCGAACCTGGCCCGCTACGACGGCGTCCGCTACGGCCTGCGCGCCGGCGACGACGGCAAGCACTCGCTCGAAGAGGTCATGAGCCTCACCCGCGAGGCCGGGTTCGGCCCCGAGGTCAAGCGCCGCATCATCCTCGGCACCTACGCGTTGAGCGCCGGGTACGTGGACGCGTTCTACGGCAAGGCCCAGCTGGTCCGCACGCTCATCAAGCAGGACTTCGAGAAGGCCTTCGAGAAGGTCGACGCGATCATCAGCCCGACCACGCCGTTCATCGCCTTCGAGTTCGGCGAGCGCACCGGCGACCCGTACCAGATGTACCTCGCCGACCTGTACACGATCCCGACCAACCTCTACGGCGGCCCCGGCGTCTCCGTGCCCGTCGGCCTCTCCGAGGGCATGCCCGTCGGCCTCCAGGTCATGGGCCCGGTCCTGGGCGACGACATCACCTACCGCGTCGCTGCGGCCCTGGAGTCCACGCAGGACACCCTCCTGGCCGACACCGCGCCCGAGATCGAGAGGTAGCAGCCCGATGACGAAACTCAACACGTACGAGCAGGCCGTCGAGACCTACGAGCCCGTCCTCGGCCTCGAGACGCACATCGAGCTCGACACGAACACGAAGATGTTCTGCGGCTGCTCCACGACCTTCGGCGCCGAGCCGAACACGCAGGTCTGCCCGGTCTGCCTGGCCCTGCCCGGCGCGCTCCCGGTCGCCAACCGGGCCGCGATCGAGGCGACCATCAAGATCGGCCTGGCCCTGAACTGCCGCATCGCCGAGTGGACCCGCTTCGCGCGCAAGAACTACTTCTACCCGGACATGCCGAAGAACTTCCAGACCAGCCAGTACGAGGAGCCGCTCTGCGAAGAGGGCTACGTGGACGTGGTCGTCGAGGGCAAGGAGTACCGCGTCGAGATCGAGCGCGTGCACCTCGAAGAGGACACCGGCAAGACCCTCCACGTCGGCGGCGCCACCGGGCGCATCCACGGCGCGACGGAGTCCCTCGTGGACTACAACCGGGCCGGGATCCCGCTCGTGGAGATCGTCACCAAGCCCGTCCCGGGCACCGGTGCGCTCGCCCCCGAGGTCGCCCGCGCCTACACGGCCGAACTGCGCGACATCGTCCGCTCCCTCGGCGTCTCGGACGTCCGCATGGAGCAGGGCTCGCTGCGCTGCGACGTCAACCTCTCGCTGAACCTGCCCGGCGACGGGTGGGGCACGCGCACCGAGACGAAGAACGTCAACTCCCTGCGCTCGGTCGAACGCGCCGTCCGCTACGAGGTGCGCCGCCAGTCCGCGCTCCTGGACGCGGGGGAGCGGATCTTCCAGGAGACCCGCCACTTCCAGGAGACCACCGGCGAGACCCGCGCCGGACGCTCCAAAGAGGAGGCCACGGACTACCGGTACTTCCCGGAGCCGGACCTGGCCGTCATGGAGCCCTCCCGCGAGTGGGTCGAGGAGCTGCGCGCCACGCTGCCCGAGCCGCCGCGCCGCCGCCGCGAACGCCTCCAGGCCGACTGGTCCTTGGGCGACAAGGAGATGCAGTCGGTCGTCAACGCCGACGCCGTCGAGCTCATCGAGGCCACGGTCGCCGCCGGTGCGAACGCCGCGGGCGCCGTCAAGTGGTGGCTCGGCGAACTCTCCCGCCGCGCCAACGAGACCGGCGAGGAACTGGGCGCGCTCGCGATCACGCCCGCGCAGGTCGCCGAGCTTCAGAGCATGGTCGACGACGGCCGCCTCAACGACAAGCTGGCCCGCCAGGTCATCGACGGCGTGCTCGCCGGTGAAGGCGACCCCGCGAAGGTCGCCGCCACCCGCGGTCTCGAGGTCGTCTCCGACACCGGTGCGCTCGAAGCCGCCGTGGACGAGGCCATCAGCGCGAACCCGGCGGTCGCCGAGAAGATCCGCGGCGGCGCCCACGCCGCAGCGGGCGTCCTCATCGGCGCGGTCATGAAGGCCACCAAGGGCCAGGCCGACGCGGGCACGGTCCGCCAGATCATCATCGACAAACTCAGCTAGGTACGAACCAGGGCCGGACAGCAGCAGCTGTCCGGCCCTTTCGCGTTCACTGTCCGTTCAGTCCCAGTGTGAGCCGCGAGTCTTTGGGAACCCCAGAGGGCGATGTTGTTCACACAAGATTGGTACTCTTGGCCCGCTAGCAGGCTGCGACCGGAGGAGGTGAGGGCCATGGGTGATGACCCCGGATCTAGTCGAGATACGGACGTGTTCTTCCCATTTTCCCTTTACCGTGCCCGGCCTCCTCTTACATTGGAGCGGGCCACCTGACCTGCGGCATCCGTATCCGCGCGCGTTGGGGGCACGGCCCTTTCCTCGTGTTAGGAGGCGGCTGCCATGGCTCAGACCATCCAGCCCATCTCGCCCGCGGCGATGGATTCGCTCGCCGCGCTCCGCCTGGAACTCGCCGACACCTCGACTGTCGAACTGGCCGAAGAGCTTCCGCGCGTGGACCTGGCCGAACAGGCGCTCAGGTTCCGACTGCTCCCCAAGGACCGCGCCCTCGCGGTGTTCGAGGAGCTCGACCCCGTCCACCAGCAGGAACTGCTCGACGGGCTCAAGACCGACACCGTCCGCGAACTCCTGGAGTCCATGGAGGCCGACGACCGGGCCCGGCTCTTCGAAGAGATGCCCGCCAAGGTCGCGACCCGATTCCAGTCCCAGCTGAGCGCCGCCGACCGGCGCACCACCGCGCAGCTGCTCGGCTACGAGCCCGAGTCGGCCGGGCGCATCATGACCCCCGACTACGTGTCGCTGCGCGCCTCGATGACCGCCGCCGCGGCCATCGAACGCATCCGGCACCTGCGCGAACGCCCCCGCCACCTGGACGTCCTCCCGGTGACCGACGGGCACCGCAAACTCCTCGGCACCGTCACCCTCGCCGACCTCGTCAGCGCCGACCCCGACCTGCGCGTCGCCGAGCTCATCGCCGACGAGCACTACCAGGTCTCCACCGACACCGACCAGGAGGAGGCCGCGCGCCTCATCCAGGAGGCCAACCTCAACGCGCTCTCCGTGGTCGACCACGAGGAACGCCTCGTCGGCCTCCTCACCTGGGACGACGCCATGGAGATCCTCGAAGCCGAGGACACCGAGGACGCCGCCCGCGCCGGTGCCGCCGAGCCGCTGGAGCGGCCGTACCTCTCTGCGGGCGTGTTCATGCTCGCGAGGAAGCGCGCGGTGTGGCTGCTCATCCTGGCCGTCTCGGCCTCCCTCACCGTCACGGTGCTCGACCACTACGAGTCCTACCTCAGCAACGTCACCGTGCTCGCGCTGTTCGTCTCGCTGCTCACCGGCACCGGCGGGAACTCCGGTTCGCAGGCCTCGGTGACGATCATCCGCGCGATGGCCGTCGGCGAGGTCCGCTTCTCCGACGCCCTCAAGATCACCTGGCGGGAGGCGCGCGTGGGCTTCCTCCTCGGCGCCATGCTCGCCCTCGTCGGCGGGCCCGTCGTCGGGTTCCTCTACGGGTGGGACATCGGGCTGATCATCTCGCTGACGCTCCTGGTGGTCTGCACCTGGTCCACCTTCGTCGGCTCGTTCCTGCCCTTGGCCGCCAAGAAGGTCGGCATCGATCCGGCCCTCGTGTCGGCCCCGATGGTCTCGACGCTGTGCGACGCGACCGGCCTGGTCATCTACTTCACGGTGGCCGCCGTCATCCTCGGACCGGCCCTGACCGGCTGAAGAGCGGGCGCCTCGGTGGGAAGCGCCCGCTCTCCTGTGGATCAACCCGCAGCGGGATCGGTGGAGAGCGCCTCCGCGAGGTACTCTGTCCGCTGCTGGATGATCGCCTTGAGCGACTCGGCCGAGGCGCTGACGTCGGCGCCGTTCAGCTCCGCCGCGGCCTGCGCGGTCTCGAGGGATTCAAGGGCCGCACCGGAGGCGAACAGCGAGTCGTACAGCTCGTTGTAGGCCGCCATGTACTCGTCCTGGAACGCTTCGGAAGCGAGGAACCGCTCCTTCAACGCGTTCCCGCCGCCCATGCCACCCATGCCGCCTTCGGCGTCGCCGCCGGCGCCCCCGGCGGGCCGCTCGCCCCGCTGTCCGGTGTCGTCGGCGGCCGCCTGCTCCTCGGTCGCGCCCTCTTCCGCGGCCGCGCCCTCCTCGGTGGTCGCCTCGGTCTCCTCCTGGCCCGCGAACCCGCCGCCCCCGCCCAGGGACGCGGTGTCCTCGGGAGCGAGGTCCGCGGTCTGGAGCGTCAGGTCGACGTCCCAGGTCACGACGCTGATCAGCTTGGTCTCGTAGTCGTACCAGAGATAGAAGTTCTTCCCCGGCCCGGCCATGTCGTCGCCGTTGGTCAGCAGGTTCTGCAGCGCGGTGTAGTTCGCGAAGGACTCGATGTCGACCCAGTCGCCCAGTTCGGCGTCGAAGGTCTCGTCGTCGGCCTCGTCGAGCCACTTCAGGAAGTCCACGAGGGGCTGCACGTCGGCCGAGCCCTCCATGCTGACCTGCTTGAAGTCGTCCGAGTAGTCGTCGGGGTCCTCGCCCTGGTACTCGAACGAGCCGGTCGACAGGGCCTTGTAGAGCACCCCGGCGTTCTCGCCGTACTCGTCCTCGGCCCAGGTCACGTCCATGATGTCCACGACCCGGCGGGTGACGCCCTCCGAGCCGTTCACCGACACCGTCGAGTAGTTCCAGTCGTAGGTCGACTCGCCGCTGGCCTCGATGAGCTGCAGCGACACGGCCTCGCTCAGCGAACCGCCCTCGGTGCCGCCCATGGCCGACTCCACCCGGAGGCTGATCTGCTGGTTGCCCTGGTAGACCTGGCCGTCGACGTACTTGGAGAAGTCGATGAGCCACGGCAGGCCTTCGGGCGAGTCGAAGCTGATCGAGGTGCCCGTGCCGCCTCCCATGCCGCCCATGCCCTCGGGCATCTCCCCGCCTTCAGGCATTTCCATGCCCTCGGGAAGCTCCATCCCCTCGGGCATCTCGCCGCCGCCGGGGAACCCGCCGCCCTCTTCGCCGTCGCCGCCCATGGTCATGCCGCCGCCGAGCGCCTGGAGCGTCGAGTTGCCCTTCAGGCGGATCCCCACGTCGGCGATGGTGACGCCGTCGATGGTGATGTCGGCCTTGATCCACCCCTTCTCACCGGAGTCCTCGAACTCCTCCTTCATCTCCTCGTAATCCGCGTCGCTGTAGGACAGGCTGATCTCGTGGGCCACGCTCGTGTCGAACAGGTCCACGGTGCCCTGGATGTCGTTGGTGACCACGAACCCCTCGTTGGCGTCCGAGTAGACCAGGGCCGTGGCCCGCACGGTGCCGACCACGAGCGTCAGCACCGCGATGAGCCCGATCGAACCCGCGATGAGCTTCCAGTAATGCCGGAGGCTCACCGGAATGCGGTGACGAATGCTCTTGGCCGCCATGGCTACAGGTCCGTCTGGTCGTAACCGGTCAGGACGGTCACCTGCTGGCCCGCGGTCACCTCGCGCAGTTCGCCGAGCAGACCCGCAGGGTTCCTGCCCTTCTTGAGGCGCACCGTGTACGTGAACTCCAGGAGCGCGCCGCCCCTGATCGTCTCGATGCTGACCTGTTCGTACTCGTCGGTGTTGCGGATGAGCACGTCGTCGATGCGGTCGCCGTAGTCCTCGTCGGTCGGGACGTGGACCTTCACGACCTGGCGCTGCACCGAGTGGTGGAACCAGTTGAAGCGGTGCATGATGAGCAGCACCAGGCACACCACGACCGTCGCGATGATCGCCAGCAGGTAGAACCGGGTGCCGCAGGCCATGCCCACGCCCATCACCAGGAAGATGTACCCGACGTCGCGGGTCTCTTTGAGCGCGTTGCGGAACCGGATGATCGACAACGCGCCGACCAGTGCGAAGGCCCGGGCCACGTTGGAGCCGACGATGAGCATGATCACCGAGATGACCAGGCCCATGATGATGAGGGTCTGCACGTAGGACTGGCTGTAGGACACGTTCTGGTGCGTGCGGCGGTAGACGATGCCGATCACGCAGCTGAGCACGAACGACAGCGTCAGTGAGATCGCGATGTCGGCCACGCTGAACTCGGCCGAGAGGTCGTTGAAATTGGTCAGGAAGTCCATGGTCGCTTTCTGGCTTGGTTGGAGGAGAAGGCTCAGACGGAGGCGGTCTCGGTGGCCGGCTTGCCGGCGCGCACCGCGTAGTCGTCCTCGACGGGCAGGTGGAACACCGAGCGCGGGGCCAGCCCGTGCGCCTCGATGCTCTGGCAGTACTTGGAGATGCGCACGACGCTCATGCCCAGGCGCGCGGCCATGTCGGTGACCCAGTACGGGACCCGCTCATTGGCCTTGACCTCGACGATCGCCTTGTGCGGCGGGATGATGAGCCGGTTCTCGACCTCGGCCCCGAGGTGGAAGTCGCGGTCGCGGCCCCGCACCCGGTGGTCGATCGTGACCCGCAGGCCCAGGTCGGCGTCCGAACCCAGGTATGCCTCGCGGTTGTAGGCGGTGATCGCGGTCGGGCGCAGCCCGTGCCCCTCGACCAGGCCCAGGACCTCCTCGAGGAAGGCCCGCTGACCGGGCTCGTGGTCGATGAGGACCGCCTCGTCGCACAGCTTGCGAGCGAGCAGGTACGGGACCTTCACGCGCCGCTTCTGCGTCACCCGGTTGACCCGCTGCTTGATCTCGAGGTAGACCGGGCTCTCGTCGTTCAGCTCGTGGCGCTCGCCGTAGGCCCGGACTCGGATCTTCCGGCGGAACCTGAGGCCCTCGATCTTCTCCCAGTAGTACCGCAGGGAAGTCGAGTCGTAGTACAGGCTCGCGACCGGGTAGCCGCCCCGGGTGGTGAACGGGTCGGCCTCCATGCGCGCGGCCAGTTCCTCGCGCAGCCGCGGCACCTCCTCGTACGAGAGCAGGTATTTGATCTCGAACCGGTTGAACGAGTGCAGCGCGCTGGCGGTGCGGCGGAGCTCGCCCGAGGAGGCCTTTTCGGGCGCCTCCTCCGGGCTCTCCTGCGCCGCATCGACGGGTGTTTGGCCGGTTTCGTTCATCGGCGCTCCTTTCGATAGGGAACGCGATGAGTCAAACCGGCCGGGCTCTGAGTGAACCCCGGGTTAACTCAGGATTGGCTCAAGGTTGACAGCGGCTCGGAGCCGGGTTCAATCCTGTTGCGGCACAGACGATTCCGCGCCGCTTTGAATGTCGGCCTCGTTCACCTGATCCTCGGTCGGGATCACGGTGCGGTCCAGCGTCACGTCCGTCTCGTTCCCCGAGCCGACCGAGATCGAGTCGTAGGCGGTCAGCGCCTTGGTGACCGGGTCGAAGTAGAGGACGTCCATCTCCATCTTCATGGGGTCCTCCGACTGGAAGTTCCGCAGCCCGGCCGCGCCCGTGGAGCCCTCGATCATGAGCGAGGTGCCGTCGCCGAGGTCCCGCACGTCCCGCTCGTGCGTGTGCCCGGCCAGGACCAGCGGCACGATCCCCGTGAGCGGATCCGCCATCGGCGGCTCGTGGACCATCGCCAGGTCGGCCCCGCCCGCGTCCTCGATCGCGGCCGCCAGGCGCTCGCCCGACTCGGTGAGCATCTGCTGCGCGTAGTCGCTGGAGGGCTGGCTGCCCTTGTCGGGCGTGAACCGCGGGTCGGCGACCCCGCCGAAGCGCAGCCCCGCGATCTCCTGCACCTCGCCGTCGAGCACGATCACGTTGTCGTAGGAGGAGAGCGCGGCCACTGTGGTCACCGAGTCGTGGTTGCCCTTGACGAACACGTACGGCACGTTGACCTGCTCGACCCCCTGCGAGAAGATCTCGGCCTCCTGCTCCGAGCCCCAGTCGTTCATGTCCCCGGTGTCGGCGACCGCGTCGATGTCGAACTGGTCGACCACCGACTCCATGAGGTGCCAGGCCGAGGGGTTGAGGTGGATGTCGGAGACGTGGAGGACCCGGATCGAGTCGTCCTCGATGCCCAGCTGCGGCATGTCCATCGCCAGCGCGTAGAACTCGGAGATGTTGGTGACGAACTTCTGCAGGTTCGCGACGTACTCGTCGTAGTTCTGGGCGATGTCCTCGGCGTTGCCGACCACGCTGGGCGCGTAGGCGAGCAGGCCCTCATAGCGCGGCTGCGAGATCGACTCGGCGCGCAGGGTGGAGGCCGCGTAGCCCATGAGGGCGGCGGTTACGGCGAGGGAGGTGAGGCCGGTCAGGAGGGTGCGGCGCATGGTCCGGAACGCGAGGGCGCCGACGAGGAGCCCGCACATGGTGACGATCGCGAGCGCTTCGACGACGACGCGGATGACCGCGTCGGTGACGTCGGAGGCGAGGCCTTCGGAGGCGACGGTGACGCCGCCGGGGGTGTTGATGATGGCCTGGGCGGCGACCGGGTCGACCGAGTCGAGCTTGAGGTCCAGGCCCACGGGCCCGTCGTGGCTGTCGAAGATGACGTCGCCGAGCGGGGGGATGGTCACGACGGTCTCGCCGGAGAGGTCCGGGTGGAGGGCCACGGTGGTGTCGAAGGGGCCGATGTCGGCCTTGGTGCCGCCGACGAGGGCGAGGCCTCCTGCGGCGGCGGCGATCCCGACGAAGAGGATCGCGGCGACCACGGCGACCCGCCGGGCCTTGTGGGAGTGGCGGATGCGCGACCAGGCGGCTTTCGATCTGCGCCGCAGGGACTTCGCGCCGCGCGCGCCGAAGCGGGCGGCGTCCTGGAGGCGGTGCAGGGCGGCGGCGAGCCGGTCGTTCATCGGGGACCCTTCCTGATGCGGCGTGTGTGTCGGCGCTGCGGGCGGGTTCAGACCCGTCCCTGTGCCGCGTAACTGGTGGAGAATCTGATGATCCGGTCGTCGGCCTCGTTCGCGGTGCAGCCGCGCTCCTCGACGCAGCGGCCGTCGTGGTTGGAGGTCGTCACCCAGAGCATCCCGTCGGGGCCCATCGCGACCGATCGTAGTCGACCGAACTCGTTCATGACGGCTGCTTGGGGCTCGTCCGCGACCGCGCCGGACTGGTCGAATTGGACGATCCACAGGCGCTGCCCGCGCAGGCAGGCGGTGACGAGCGCGTCCTCGAGGAAGATCGCGCCCGCGCAGGAGGCCTCGAAGGGCTCCCAGGTGAGGACGGGGTCGACGAAGGCCTCGTCGCCCTCGTCCGCGCCCTCGAACATGGGCCAGCCGTAGTTGCCGCCCGGTTCGATCAGGTTGAGCTCGTCGGCGATGTCCTGCCCGAACTCGGTGGCGTACAGGTCGCCCGCGGCGTTCCAGGCGAGGCCTTCGACGTTGCGGTGGCCCGAGGAGTAGACGGGGGAGTCGGGGTCGGGGTTGCCTTCGGCGGGCTCGCCGTCGGTGGTGATGCGGAGGATCTTGCCGCCCAAGGACTCCGGCTGCTGGGCGGTGTCGCCGTCCCCGCCGTCGCCGGTGGCGGCGTAGAGGAAACCGTCGGGGCCGAACTCGAGCGCGCCGCCGTTGTGGTTGGGGCCCGAGGGGATCCCGGTGAGGATCGGCTCGGGCGCGGCGTCCGATGCGAGGTCGATGCGGGCGATGCGGTTGTCGCTGCCGGTGGTGTAGTACGCGTACACCGAGTGGTCATCGGCGTAGTCGGGGGAGACCGCGAGGCCGAGCAGGCCGCCCTCGCCGGAGTCGTCGACGTCGACGCTGCGCAGCTCCTCGGGCTCGCCGGTGGTCCCGTCCGCGGCCACAGTGATCGCCAGCAGGCGCCCGGTGCCCTTCTCGCCGACGATCGCGGTGCCGTCGGGCAGGAAGTCCAGTCCCCAGGGCACTTCGAGGCCCTCGGCGACGACGTCCATGAACGTGGCGGGCGCTTCGGGAGAGCCCGAGGGCGTCGGCAGGTTCGGGGGCTCGCCGGTCTCGGGCTCGGGCGGCTCCCCGAAGGAGCACGAGGCGAGCGTGAGTGCGGCGGCGGTCGCCGCCGCGGCCGAAAGCAACCTGCGCATGGCCCCAAGCCTATAGGCCCCTTCCGACGCATTGAGCCCGCTGGTTTCCATCGCGCCAGGGTCCCCATGCGGGGACCGGGCTAACCCCTGAGGCGGTCGATTACTCTGGGGCGCGTGAAGGTATGGATCGCTCACGAGGAGGGCCGCGCGCTGCTCGGGCCGCTCCCGGCAGACGTCGACGTCGAGGTCTACGACGGGCGGGGCGACTACCCCTCCGACCCGGCGACGCTCGACTTCTGGGTGCCGCCGTTCCTGGCCCGCTCGAAGGTCACCACCCCGCTCGAGGACATGACCTCGCTCAAGGCGATCCAGTTGCTCAGCGCCGGAGCCGAAGTGTGGGTCCCGGTCGTCCCGGCGGGCGTGGCCCTGTGCGACGCGCGCGGCGTCCACACCGGGGTCACCGCCGAGTGGACCCTGGGCGCGGTCATCGCCTCCATGCGGGGCTTCGACGTGTTCGCGCGCAAGCAGCCCCGCCACGAGTGGAAGGTCGAGTGGACCACCACCGTCGTCGGCAAGCGGGTCCTGATCGTCGGCGCCGGCGACATCGGCGAGAAGGTCGCCGACGTCCTCACCGTGCTCGGCGCCGAAGTCGAGAAGGTCGCCCGCAGCGCCCGGCCCGGCGTCCACCCCATCGACACGATCGACGCGCTCCTGCCGGAGGCGGACGTCGTGATCCTGATCCTGCCGCTGACCGACGCCACGCGCGGCCTGGTCGACGCGAAGTTCCTGTCCCGCATGAAGGACGGCGCGCTCCTGGTGAACGCGGCCCGCGGCCCGATCGTCGACACGGACGCGCTCGTCGCCGAGGTCGCCTCGGGCAGGCTCCGCTGCGCGGTCGACGTCGTGGACCCCGAGCCGCTGCCCGAGGACCACCCGCTGTGGGACCTCGAAGGCGCCCTGATCACCCCGCATGTGGGCGCCTCGGTGGACGGCACGATCGATCGCGCCTACGCCCCCGTGGGCCCCCAGATCCGCCGCTTCGCAGCAGGGGAACCCCTCGACAACGTCGTGATGGACGGCTACTAGCGGCCGCCCGGCATTCCCAAACGCCCCCTAGCGCTCGTCCGCTTCCTGCGTCTCGCCCCGCAGTTCCTGGCCGCCGATCTCCAGGACCTGCGGCAGGTTCTCGGGCTTGAGCGGGTCGAGTCGGATCTGCGACTGGTCGTCCAGTATGGCCGCGACGCCCTCGTTGCCCGTCGCGAAGCCGTCGATGTGCTTCCAGGCGATGGTGCGGCTGGAGAACATGCCGCGCACCGCGATCCCCTCGGTGGTCACGTCGACCCCCGAACGCCACGCCCACATCGAGACCAGCACCGGCGCGAACAGCAGGACCACGCCGAGCAGGACGGAGAGGACCCCCCACAGGGGCTGCTCCACGATGAGCGCCAAGGACAGCGGCGCCACGGTCAGCCAGGCCACGAAGGCCACGCCGGTGATCGCCGCCGAGCGGCGGACCCGCAGGCGGCGAGTCGATATTGGGGCGTCAGAGCTCGTCATGGGACCAGCCTGACACACCCGAACGCGTGGAATGCGAAGTGGCTGGTCCGGTTTCTGTCGGATTGTCGCTTGACGTGCGCGCTCAGCGTGGCACGATTCCCTCAACGGCAGCCGAACGAACCTGGTGGGGGTGGTGATGGCCGTCAAGATCACATTCCGGCCGACGTCCCGGCAGGTCCTCGGTCGCGCGCTCTTCCTCTCCCTCCTGTCCGTGGTGGTCGCCCTGGTCCCCGCCGCCGGATACATGCTCGCCGTCGGCCACTGGTACCACCTCACCCTCGTCGGCCTGTTCCTCATCGCCGCCGCGGTGGCGCTGGCGGTCGCTTACGCGGGGGCCAGGAAGCACGGGGTCGTGCTCGACGAGCGCGGGATGCATCCGCTCGAAGTCGATGGGCCCCACGGCAGTCCGCGCGCCGAGCGGTACGCGGCCTGGACCGACATCGCCGACATCCGGGCCGAGCGGCGCGCCAGCCGCACGGTGCCGGTCGTGTACCTCATCGACCCCGCCCAGAAGCCGTGGCGGCTCCAGGCCCCCTATTCGGGGCGCGGGCTCTCGGTCGACGACGCGCTGGACGAGAAGATCTTCGTCATGCGCAGTCTCTGGGACGGCTACAAGCGCGGCCTCCCGCCGCGCCGCGACCCGTCCTAGCGCCCCGCCGCCGAGCTTCGGTTGTATCGACCGACGTCACTGCACCTTCCAGTGAAACTCTCGAAACTGTTCAGCAGTCGTTAAGCGGAATGCGATTGCCATTCGTGATCTGATCGTGACCTTTGTGGCGACTTACCAGCCTTGACGCTATTTTGGTGTTGCCGTAGTCTCACCGATATTACCGAAAGTTTTCGGATTGTTTTCGGAAAAAGATCAGTTCTTTCGGTACTCGGTGGGGTCGTGCAGGACGCCATCGGGACCCCTTGCGTCACCCACGGAAGGAGCGCTCACCGATGAGCACTCGACAGCCCCGCCCCGACCTGTCCCCGAAACGACGAGAGGGCGGCGCGATCCCGTGGCCCGACCCGGCGCTGAGCCGCCGCGGTCTCGTCCTCACCGGCTCCGCTGCGCTGACGGCCTCGGCCGCCGGTTGCAGCTGGTTCTCCACCGATCCCGAATCCGGCGAAGCCGGCGGCGAGAAGGGCCTCGAAGCCCCGATGCTCGCCGAGCGCGTCGAGGCCGGCGACCTCCCGGCCGTGGGGGACCGCCTCCCGAAGGAACCGGTCGTCATCAAGGTCGCCGAGTCCACGGGCCGCTACGGCGGCACCTGGAACACCGCGATCACCGGCGCCTCCGACGGCCCCTGGCTCTACCGCACCATCAACTACGAGCCGCTGCTGAAGAAGAACCGCGACTTCACCGAGATCGAGCTCAACGTCGCCTCCGCCTTCGACATCAACGAGGACGCCTCCCAGTTCACGATCACCCTCCGCGAGGGCATCAAGTGGTCCGACGGCGAGCCGCTGACCACGAAGGACGTCGAGTTCGGCTTCTACGACGTCGCGCTCAACACCGACCTGACCACGGGCGTCCCGGCCGAGCTCCTCGGCCCCGACGGCGCGCCCCCGACCCTGGAGATCGTCGACGACTACACGTTCGTCGTCACCTTCGCGGGCCCCAAGCCCCTCTTCGAGGACGCCATGGCGGGCGGCATCTCCGGCCAGCGCTTCACCTACTACCCGCGCCACTACCTGGAGCAGTTCCACCTCGACTACAACCCGGCCGCCGACGACGAGGCGGTCGCGGACGGCTACGACGGCTGGATCTCCCGCTTCACCGCGCTGGGGAACCTGTGGAACTTCCAGTGGGAGAACCCGGACCTGCCGACGATGCTGCCGTGGATCTGCAAGAAGCCGATCTCCGACGCCGACTACGCCCTGTTCGAGCGCAACCCCTTCTACTACAAAGTGGACGAGGAGGGCAGCCAGCTGCCGTACCTCGACGAGGTGCGCTACAACATCATCGCGGACGTCGAGACCATGTTCGCCCACGCGATCAACGGCGACTACGAGTTCCACTCGCGCCACTTCAACGACAACGCGCACCGCGCGGACGCGGTCGACAACGAGGCCAACGGGAACTACACCGTGACCGACCTGGAGTCGACCTACTCCAGCGACATGAACCTCGCGTTCAACCTGAACCACGCCGACGCCGGGCTGCGGAAGATCTTCCAGGACAAGCAGTTCCGCATCGCCATGTCGCACGCGATCGACCGCCAGGAGCTCATCGACGTCCTGTGGAACCGGGTCGGCGAGCCCAGCCAGGCCGCGCCGCGGCCCGAGTCGCGGTTCTACGACGAGGCGTTCGCGACCCAGTATCTGGAGTTCGACACCGATCTCGCGGCCCAGACCCTTGAGGCCGCGGGCTACACGGCCGGGTCGGACGGCATCCGCGAGTCCGCCGACGGGGTGCGGCTCGAGTTCACCGCCTCGGTGGCCGACGACTCGCTGCTGGGCACCACCTGGCTGGACGCGCTCGACATGATCAAGGACACCTGGGCGGCCGTCGGCGTGGAACTGCACGTCAACGGCCAGCCGAGGGAGAACTGGCAGGCCGGGATCGACGAGAACGAGTTCGACCTGACGGTGTGGACCGGCGACGGCGGCAGCATCGACGAGACCAACTCGGTCTACTGGTACATGGCCGCCGGGCCCTCCGGCGGGGCGTTCTTCGCCCGCCAGTGGTCGGCGCACTACACGCTCCACGGCGCGCAGGACGACGAGATGCTGGAGGCGCCGCCCGCGGCCATTGTGGAGCAGCAGGACCTGTACGACCAGTTCACGTCCGAGCCCGACGCGGCCGCGCGCGATGAGATCTTCAAGCAGATCCTCACCATCGCCAAGGAGCAGTTCTGGGCGATCGGCACCGTCCAGGGCCAGGGCACGTGGGCGGTCGTCTCCAACCGGCTCAAGAACGTCGGCGGCTCCATGCCGGAGAACCCCTCCTACGGCACGCCGTCCCCGGCGCGCCCCGAGCAGTGGTACCTCACCGAGGAATAGGAACCGGATCTGTGGTGCGATACCTGGGCCGCCGTGTGCTCTACATGGCGGCCACCCTCTTGGCGATCTCGCTGATGGTCTTCGTCATCATCAACCTGCCGCCGGGCGACTACGTGACCGCGCTGACGGCGAAGTACAACGTGATGGGCCAGGGCCTGACCGAGTCCGACATCGTGAACCTGCGCCACCGGTACGGCCTGGACGGCAACCTCCTCCAGCAGTACTGGCACTGGATCACGCAGATCGTCCTCCACGGCGACCTGGGGATGTCCTTCGAGCACGAGAAGCCGGTCGCGGAGGTCATCGGCCCGCGCCTGGGTGCGACGATCGGCGTCTCGTTCATCACCCTGCTGGTGACGTGGGGCCTGGCGTTCCCGATCGGCGTGTACTCGGCGGTCAAGCAGCACTCGCTGGGCGACTACGCGGTGACCACGATCGGCTTCCTGGGGCTGGCGACGCCGAACTTCCTGATCGCGCTGGTGTTCATCTACTTCAGCGTGACCTGGTTCGGGTCGGTCCCTTCGGGACTGTGCTCGCCGGAGTGGTGCGACGCGGCCTGGAATCTCGGCAAGCTCCTGGACTTGTTGGGGCACTTGTGGATTCCGATGCTCGTGATCGGCACGGCCGGAGTCGCGGGACTGGTGCGCATCATCCGCAACAACCTGCTGGACGAGTTGCAGCGGCCGTACGTGACCGCGGCCCGCGCCCGCGGGGTCCCGGAGAAGGCGCTGCTGCGCCGCTATCCGCTGCGCGTGGCGCTCAACCCGTTCGTGTCCACGATCGGGTGGGTGCTGCCGCTGCTGCTGGTCGGCGACATCGTCGTGGGCCAGATCCTGAGCCTGCCGACACTGGGTCCGATCCTGCTGGGCTCGTTGAAGAGCCAGGACATGTACCTGGCGGGGTCGGTGATCATGGTCCTGAGCGTGGTCACGGTGATCGGCACGCTCATCTCGGACCTGCTGCTCGGCTGGCTCGACCCCCGCATCCGACTCGGACACCAGAGGTGAGGCGCCCGTGAGTCTCAAAGAGTCAGAGGGCATCGAGCCCGAGGCGATGACGGCGAACCCGGCCGACGTCCAGCGCACCCGCGCCTCCCAGCGCGAACTCGTGTGGTGGGCCTTCAAGAAGCATCGGCTCGCGCTGATCTCGGCGTGGTTCCTCGCGGTGATGCTCGTCGTGATCGCCCTGTGCGAGTTCGTGGCCCCTTTCGGGGACCGCCACCGCGACTCCGAGTACACGACCGCGCAGCCGCAGGTGCTGAAGCTGTGGGACACGGACGGGCCGGACGGCTTCCGGTTCGGCCTCCACGTGGACGGCTACACGTCCACTCAGGACCCGCGTTCCCTGCGGATCACGTACGAGCCGAACCCCGAGGACCGCGTTGATGTCGGGTTCTTCGTCAAGGGCGAGGAGTACGAGCTCTTCGGGCTCATCCCGATGGACCGCCACCTATTGGGCCCCAAGGACATCGACGACCCGATGTACCTGCTGGGGACCACCACGGACGGGCAGGACCTGCTGAGCCAGATGGTGTACGCGACCCGCGTCTCGGCCTCGGTCGGCATCATCGGCGTGCTGCTGGCGTTCCTGCTGGGCATCGTGTTCGGCGCGATCTCGGGCTACTTCGGGGGCTGGATCGACAACGTGGTCCAGCGGATCATCGAGCTGATCATGGCGGTGCCCTCGATCCCGCTGTGGCTCGGCCTGGCGGCCGCGCTGCCCTCGGACATGGGCCCGATCGCGCGGTACTTCATCATCACGACGATCCTCGCGCTCGTGGCGTGGACCGGCCTCGCGAGAGAAGTGCGCGGGCGCTTTTTGGCCTTGCGCTCGGAGGAGTTCGTGACCTCGGCGCTGCTGGACGGCTCCAGCCACGCCCGGATCATGTTCCGGCACATGCTGCCCTCGTTCTCCTCGCACATCATCGCGGCGCTGAGCCTGTCGATCCCGGGGATGATCCTGGCCGAGACGGCCCTGTCGTGGCTGGGCATGGGGCTGCGGCCCCCGGCGGTGTCCTGGGGCGTGCAGCTCCAGGACGCGAGCAAGTGGAGTGTCCTCTCAGGAGCGCCGTGGCTGCTCATCCCGGGCCTGTGCGTGGTGCTGGTGGTCCTCGCGTTCAACTTCGTCGGCGACGGTCTGCGCGATGCCGCCGACCCCTACAAGCACTAGGTGGGCCATGGAGCGACCAAGCGATTCGAAACCGCTGCTGGAGATCTCGGGGCTGCACACCAGCTTCGACACGTACGACGGGAAGGTCCGCGCCGTGGACGGGGTCGACCTCGCCGTCCATGCGGGCAAGACGCTCTGCGTGGTCGGCGAGTCCGGCTGCGGCAAGTCCGTGACGGCCCGCTCGATCCTGCGCCTGGTCGAGAGCTCGGGGCAGATCGAGTCGGGCACGGTGACCTGGAACGGCGACCTCTTCGACGGCACGGGTGAAGCGTTCGACGTCCTGTCCCTCGCGGACGGCGACGAGCGGCTCCAGAAGCTACGCGGCGGCGACGTCGGCATGATCTTCCAGGAGCCGGCCGCCTCGCTGCTGCCGCTGCGCACCATCGGCGCGCAGCTCATCGAGACGCTGCGGATCCACACGGGGCTCGACAAGCGGGCCGCGCGCAAGCGGGCGATCGAGCTGCTCGACTCGGTGGGCATCCCCGACCCGGCGCGGCGCGTGGACGCCTACCCGTTCCAGCTCTCCGGCGGCATGTGCCAGCGGGCGATGATCGCGATCGCCTTGTGCGCCAACCCGTCCCTGCTCATCGCCGATGAGCCGACCACCGCTCTCGACGTCACGACGCAGGCGCGCATCCTCGACCTCATCCGCTCCCTCCAGGCCGAGCACCACATGGCGGTCATGTTCATCACGCACGACCTCGGCGTGGTCGCCGAGCTCGCCGACGAGGTGGCCGTGATGTACCTCGGGCGGGTGGTGGAGCGCGCGAGCGTCGAGGAGCTGTTCGCCGATCCCAAGCACCCGTACACGAAGGCGCTCCTGGCCTCCGTGCCGGTGCTCGGGCGCGACCGGGGCCGGGACCTGCCCACGATCCCCGGGGCGGTCCCCAGCCCGCTGCACCGGCCGACCGGCTGCTCGTTCCACCCGCGCTGCGCCGAGGCGATCGCGGGGAAGTGCGACGTGGACGATCCGCCCGAAGTGGACTTCGGCAACGGCCGGACCGCCGAATGCGTTCTCTATGAGACCGAAGGAGTCCGGTCATGACCGAGACACTGCTCGAGGTCCGCGACCTCCACGTCCGCTTCCCGGTGCGCCGCAACCTGCTCGGACGAACCACGATCGAGAACCACGCCGTCTCCGGCGTCGACCTCGCCCTGAAACCGGGGGAGACCCTGGCATTGGTGGGCGAGTCCGGGTGCGGGAAGACCACGCTCGGGCGCACCATCGTGGGGGCGCAGAAGGCCACCAGCGGCTCGGTCCTGTTCGACGGCAAGGACCTCACGGCGATGAGCGGCCGCCAGCGCGCCCCGTACCGCCGCCAGATCCGCATGGTCTTCCAGGACCCGTTCTCCTCGCTCAACCCGCGGATGACGCTGCGGCAGATCATCGGCGACCCGCTGGTCGCCACCGGCGAGGCGCGCGGGTCCGAACTGGAGGACCGCATCGCCGAGATGATGCGGCGGGTGGGCCTGAGCCCGGACTACATGGACCGGTACCCGCACGCGTTCTCCGGCGGGCAGCGCCAGCGGGTGAACATCGCGCGGGCGCTCATCGTGGGGCCGCGCCTGGTCGTGGCGGACGAGCCGGTGAGCGCCCTCGACGTCTCGGTGCGGGCGCAGATCCTCAACCTGCTCAGGGAACTCCAGGCCGAGTACGGCTTGACGTACCTGTTCATCTCGCACGACCTGTCGGTGGTCGAGAACCTCGCCGACCGCGTGGCCGTCATGTACTTCGGGCGGATCGTCGAACTCGCGGACACCGCTGCGCTGTACGGGAACCCGCAGCACCCGTATACCGAGGCGCTCATGTCGGCCGTGCCGATCCCCGACCCGGCGCTGAAGGGCCGGGGCGGGCGGATCCTGCTGCCCGACGAGCTGCCGGACCCGGCGAACCCGCCGCCGGGCTGCGCGTTCGCGCGCCGCTGCCGCTACGCCCAGGAAGGCCGCTGCGACACCGGCGTCATCGATCTGGAGGACGGCGCCCGCTGCGTGCGCAGGACCGAGCTCGACCTGCAGGGCATCATCGGAGCGGCCTCCTAGAATGCGCTTGCCGCAGTCGTGAGCACCGGTACGCGAGACGAACGTTCGAGAACCGAAGGACCAGCAGTGCAGCCATATCGGAACACCGACATCATCCCCGGCGTCAACGGTCTCGCCTACGGCGGCGACTACAACCCCGAGCAGTGGCCCCGCGAGGTCTGGGACGAGGACGTCCGCCTCATGAGGGAGGCGGGCGTCAACATCGTCAGCGTCAACATCTTCGCCTGGGCCAGCGTCAATCCGGGCCCGGACGTGTGGGAGTTCGAGCAGCTCGACGCGATCATGGACCTGTTGGCCGCCAACGGGATCCAGGCCGACCTGGCGACCTCGACCGCGTCCCCGCCGCCGTGGTTCTCCCAGGCGCACCCCGAGACCCTCCCGGTCAACGCCGAGGGCGTGCGCCTGCACTACGGCGCCCGCGCCGAGTACTGCCCGCACGCCCCGGCGTTCCAGGACGCGGTGGTCGAGATGGCGACCCGCCTCGCCGAGCGCTACGCCGGCCACCCCGCCCTCGCGATGTGGCACGTGGGCAACGAGTACTACCGCTCGTGCTTCTGCGACGCCGCCGCCGACGCCTTCCGCGTCTGGCTCACGGAGCGCCACGGCGACCTCGACGGCCTCAACGCCGCCTGGGGCACCACGTTCTGGTCCCAGACCTACACCGACTGGTCCCAGGTCCTGCCCCCGCGCCTGTGCGCCGAGACCCCGAACCCGGGCCTGGTGCTCGACTGGCAGCGGTTCGGCTCCGACGCGCTGCTCGGTCTCTTCCGCTCCGAGGCCGAAGCGATCGGCAAGCACAGCCCCGACAAGCCGATCACGACGAACCTCATGGTCACCGGGAACTTCGCGCACCTGGACTACCACCGCTGGGGCGAGCACGTCACCGGCCCGAACCGCCTCGTCGCCACCGACCACTACCTCATCCCCGAACACGACGACGACATCGAGCTGCCCGCCCAGGTCGCCTTCGGCGCCGACGCCTCCCGCGGCCTCGCGGGCGGCTCGCCGTGGCTGCTGATGGAGCAGTCCGCGAACTCCTCGGCCTGGCGCCGCGGCTACTTCGCCAAGCAGCCCGGCGACCAGATGCGCCACTCGCTGTCCTATGTGGCTCGCGGCTCGGAGGGCGCGATGTTCTTCCAGTGGCGCGCCTCGCGCTACGGCGCCGAGCGCTACCATTCCGCGATGCTCCCGCACGGCGGCGTCGAGGCCAAGTCCTGGCGCGAGGTCAAGGAGTTCGGCGCCTGGCTCCAGCGCCTCGCCGAAGTCAAAGGCTCCCAAGTGGTCTCCCGAGCCGCGGTCCTCCTGGACTTCAACTCCGTCTGGGCGGCGAACACCCCGGGCCAGCCCTCCTCCGACATGGGCACCTACCCTGAACTGCGGCGCTGGCACGCGGCCTTGTGGCGCAAGGGGATCACGACCGACCTGGTGAACCCCGCGTGGGACCTCAGCGGCTACGAGTACGTCTTCGCCCCGCACCTCTACCTCCTCGAAGACGACGCGAACCTGCGCGCCTACGTGGAACAGGGCGGCACCCTCGTCATCGGCCCCTACTCCGGCATCGTGGACCGCAACGACCACGTGCACCCCGGACTCCCCGGAGCCCTGCGGGACCTCATCGGCGTCCGCGTCGAGGAGTTCGCCCCGATCCCCATGGGCGCCACCGTCAAGCTCGACGACGGCACCGAAGGCCAGACCTGGTCCGAAGCGGCCCAGGCGACCGACGCCGAAGTGATCGCGTCCTTCACTGAATACCCTTCCACCGGCGCGATCTTCCGCAGGAGCCTCGGCAAAGGCACGGTCTGGTACCTGGCGACCCGCCCGGCAGACCTCGACGCGTTCCTCACCAAGGTGGGCCTCCAATCCGAAACCGAAGGCCTCGAACTGGTCCGCCGGAGGCATGACAACGGCCAGACCTACCTCTTCGCCATCAACCACACCGAAGCGCCCCACCAGATCCCGACCACAGGCCGCAACCTGCTCACCGGAAAACCCTGGTCGCCGACGCTGACGCTCGAACCCGGCGAGTCCGCGGTCATTCGAGAATGAGGTAGGGCGCGTAGGCGATGGCGATGAACCGCACCGACCGCCCCAGCAGGCAGACCGTCACGAACACCGGGGGGCTGATCGGCGTGCTCGCGATATAGATGCTCGTCGCGAGCAAGGGCGGAAGCCCGGTCGCCGCACTGAGGAACAGAATCGGCACCGTGAGGCCCGGCCGCTCCAGCAGCGCCGTCAGTTTCGCGCCGGCCGAACGAAGCGGCCCGACGCACCCGCGCAACCGCTCACGCACCATCGAGACCGGCCGCGGATCCGACGCCTGCGCGGCCGCGTGCTCCTTGCGATGCAACGCAACCGCATCCACCTTCCGCCGCACCCGCTCCGACCGGAACACACCGCGGGCGCCGAGGAAGATCACGGTCTTGCCCACCGTCTGCCCCACCGCCGCAACGATTCCCAACCCGACCGGACCGCACCCGGTGACGGCGACCAGCCCGACCAGGTACGGCTCAACAGGAGTCACCGGAACGAAAGCGGACCACAGCGCGGTCAGGAACGTGGTGACGTAGGCGGCGATCACGCGCGTCCGCAACCGTGAACGCCAGATCGCTCGATCATCCCAAGTCAATCTCCACATCGAGGGGCCGCAGCTGCAGGCTGCACGAACGACCCTATCCCCTCAGCACAACCGCTCCACATCGAGCGCTCGCCCGGGACGACCGCAGATCGCCGACAGGTCGGCGAAGTCCTTCTCGCGGTTGAGCACCAGCTTGTAGGCGACGACCTCGCCGATCGGAAGGTACTTCAGCCCGTCGATCACCTCCGCCTGCGCGAGCAGCGCGTGGGTGTCGCTCCCGGGAACCACCCAGGTCTCGCACACCTCGATGTCGCCGCCGTACAACTGGGCGATCTTGTCGCCCGTGTAGTCGCTGGTGCGCAGCGGCGCCGTGCCGAACGACAACGCGTGCTCGAACGCCAACTCCAACGCGCGGTGCCACGACCTGCTCCCCGGCCTCACCAGGATGTCGAGATCGGACAGTTCCTCCACCATCCCGCCCGCCCACAACCGGGCGCTCCCCGCGATCAGGAAGTCGTCCGGATCGAAGTCCTGCGGCACGTGCTGGCGCAGCAGCGCCATCAGGTCACCGCCCTTGAACGCGTCGCTTCGAAAGCGGTTCACTGTCGTGCGTCTCCATCTGCCGTCTGCTTCGGGTGGGTCGAGGGCTCCTGCACGTCCTGATCGCCTTGCCGCGTCCGCAATTCGAGCCTGACCGACTTGTACTGGATCACCGCGACCACCACCGCCGCGACGGCGGTGATCGAGCCGATGATCGCGGTCATGAGTTCGATGAGGTCGAGGTCGAAGTCAGACATGGCGGATCAGTCCGTTCCGGGTGCTAGATGAGGGAGCGGTCGCGGCGCATCGCGAGCACTTCGATCGCATGGGGGTCGTGCACGATGAACCGCTCTCGGCCGGTCGAGATGGTGCCGCGGGCCTTGAACTGCTTCATCACGCCCGAGACCGACTCCCGGGAGATGCGGGCCAGATCGGCCAGCTCGGTCTGGCTGAATCCCGTGACGGTGATGCCGTTTGCGCCTTCCACGGCGATCCCGGACTCGATGATCCGGAGGATCGCCCGGGCGAGCCGTCGCTCGCTCGTCAGGAAGGAGTCCTCCTGCACCTCGCCCAGCTCCCGCACCCGCTTCGCGAGGCGCTTCGTCACCGCCAGGTGGATCCGGGGATTCGACTGGAGCAGTTTGAGAAAGGCGTCGCCAGGGATATGGAGTACGTCGATCGGGGTCAGCGCCACCATGTCGGCGGACCGCGGCTCGCCGGTGAGCGCCGCGAGCTCGCCGATCACCGAGCCGGGCCCGTGCAGGCCGAGGATCGCCCGCGGGTCCTGCGTGCACGACTTCACATGTCCCGAACGAAGGTAGAGCACGTAGTCCGAGTGCTCTCCGGCCCGAGTCAGGGTCGCGCCCCGAGGGTACGAGACGAGATGCGCGTCCGGCCTGAGTGCGTCCTGGTCCTCATCGCTGAGTAGCGGATCCCACAGACCTTGCGTGGAGCCTTCCATGCAGTTGAGTGTATTGGTGCACACATCAAGATCGCAGCAGCGAAACGCCGTGCAGTCGGGAATCCGACTCATGTGTGGTTCGGTTGGGACGGAAGGGGATCGCGTTACGAGGCGGCCTTCTCCGGTTCTGCCGCTTCGGTCGGATCCACCGGGTGGCGCAGGCCCGGGTGGTCGTTCGGGAGCGTCGCCTTGATGATCCAGCCGCTCACCATCAGGCACCCGACCAGCAGCGGCCACGACAGCACCACCTGCGCCACGCCGCCGCCGATCACCGCCAGATCGTCACTGTCGCTGTTCCAGAACGGCGTCAGGATCGCCACGCGCAGCGTGTACATCGCCACCCACGCCCACGACGCCGCCGCATAGGCCCGCAGCAGATCGGGGTCGCGGCGCCAGCGGGTCTTCTGGCCCAGGAGGCCGCCGACGATGAGGCCCAGGAGCGGGCGGCGGAAGGCGATGAAGCCCGCCCACACCAGGGCGCTGGCCGCGTTCGAGACGATGCGGGGGAGCAGGATGTCCTGCGCGCGACCGGTGTAGAGCACGATGAGGCACGCGACCGCGACGCTGAGGAGCCCGAGGATCACGGCCCGCGGCTTCTGGCGCTGGTTGAGGCGGACGAGGGCGATCACGGCCGCCGAGATCAGGGAAGCCAATGCGGCCCAAGCGATCGAGTTGCCGGTCAGCAGCCAGGTGAGTATGAACACCACGAGCGGAGCGGTGGCGTCGAAGGCGCCGCGCTTGCCGCCTAGTAGGCTGACGAGCGTGTCTTGCCGCACAGTATCGGACAACTGCCAACCCCCGCTTCTGAACCCGTTACGACAGGCAAGGCTACCCTAACCGCAGTGGCACGCCGGGCGTCAGGCCCGCAGCCCCATCTACGGACGGATTGGCACGGTACCGGATGCTCGGCACACATCGGATCAGTGAAGCGCAGCTCGTCGACCTGCTCCGCCGTGCCAGGAAGACCGATTTCGGGCGCTGGAACAAGGCCGACCTGCAACGCGCCATGACCGATCTCGGCTGGCAGGTCCGCTCCGCCGAGGTCGACATCGGCATGTGGCGGGCGGAAACCGGTTACGACACCGGCAACGCCATCGCCGACTCGGTCCCGCCCCAGACCCCGGTCCACGGACGCGCCGACTTCTACTCCATCGAGGTCATGGTCCTGCGCTCCGCCGAGCGCGGCCGCCAGGGCGAGAACCACCGCACGCTGATCTTCCGCGAAGTCCTGCGCACCATGCTGAACGAGCTCGGCGCCCCCGAGATCCGCGGCGGCGACGGCGGCCCCTGGGTCCGCTGGTACCGCGACGGGCTCCTCTTCGAGCTGCACCTGCGCCGCTTCCACGGCGGCGTCACCCTCCGCCTCCTGTCACCCGACCTGTTCGAGCAGCTCGAAGCCCACGCCGTCGGCAAGGGCGACGTCTCCGGCTGGTCGGCCTTCGCCCGCGCCGGCCAGCACCCGCCCGAGCCGAACTGCACCGACATGGGCGAGTTCACCGAACGCCTCTCCTCGCTCCTGGCCGACATGTCCGCCGACGTGCCCGTGGTCGACACCTCCGGCACCGTCCTGCTGCGCACCGGCGACTGGTCCGCCCGGTACGTGGCCGCGTTCGTCGACGGCGGCCTGCGCGTCGAGGCCAGCGCCGCCGTCAGCGGCGCCTGGCGCTCCGGCCTGTCGAACCTGCCGAACATGGGCTTCCGGGCCCCCAGCGGCGCCCAGCCGAACTGGTCGCGCAGCTTCAACTCCACCGACCGCACCGCGACCAACCAGGCCGCGCACATGATGGTGGACGCCCTGCGCGCCTTCGGCATCCAGGACCTGTTCGACATCGTCTACGACGGCTTCACCGCCGACGGCGAGCGGATGTACCTGCCGGTCCTCGGCATCGGCAACGGCAACGACCCGTACTGACCGGATCGGCCGCGGTGCTCCGCGCGTCGCACCGACGGCTCGCAGGCGTCGCCGAGCGGGGCCCGCGTTAGGGTCGGTGCATGATCGTCGACCTGCGCTCCGACACCGTGACCCGACCGACCCCGGCCATGCTGGAGGCGATCGCCTCAGCCGACGTCGGCGACGACGTCTACGGCGAGGATCCCTCCGTCAACGCCCTCGAAGCCGAGGCCGCCGCCCTGTTCGGCAAGGAAGCCGCCGTGTTCACCCCGACCGGCTCCATGGCCAACCAGATCGGCCTGCAACTCCTGGTCCGGCCCGGCGAGGAACTGCTCGCCGACGTCAAGGCCCACGTGGTCAACTTCGAGATGGGCGCCGCCGCCGCGCTCGGCGGCATCTCCACCCGCACCTGGTCCGCCCCGAACGGCCGCCTCGACACCGCGCTCATCGAACCGCTGATCAACCGCCCCAACCCCTATGTCACCGTCACTCGCGCCATCGCCGTGGAGAACACCCACAACATCGGCGGCGGGACCGTCCAGCCGATCGCGGAGCTGCGCGCACTGCGCGACCTCGCCGACACCTACGACCTGGGCCTGCACCTGGACGGCGCCCGCATCTGGAACGCCCACGCCGCCACCGGGGTCCCGCTGGACGAGTACGGGCGGCTGTTCGACACCGTCTCGGTCTGCCTCTCCAAGGGCCTCGGCGCGCCCGTGGGCTCCCTGCTCATCACCGACGCCGAGCGCGCGGGCCGGGCCCGGATCATCCGCAAGCGCCTCGGCGGCGGCATGCGCCAGGCCGGCTTCCTCGCCGCGGCCGGGAGCTTCGCGCTCGCCAACAACATCGAGCGCCTCGCCGAGGACCACGCCCGCGCCCAGCACCTGGCGCGTTCGCTGGAACCCTTCGGGCTCTGCGACGCCTCCCAGGTCGAGACCAACATCGTGCTCCTGCGCCACCCCGAGATCGCGAAGCTCGCGGCCGGGGCGGCCGATGAGGGCGTGCGGATCTCCGTGCTCGGGCCCGACTGGGGCCGGATGCTCACCCACCTGGACGTGGACGACGCCGCGATCGAGCACGCGGTGGAGGTCCTCGCCGACCTCGTGCGCTGATCTGCGGGCGGCCCGCACCCCGCTTATCTGCGGGCGGCCCGCGTCCGCTGGGGCGCGGGTCGCCCATTCGGGTGCGGGTGATCCACCGGAACGGGGGTTGCCGATCGCCGGGAGTGAAGGTAGGTTAGCCATACCTTCATTAGTCAACCCTTACCTGCCCGGAGGTCGGTGCGTGTACGCCTGCATCTGCCACGCAGTCCACGAGAACGAAGTCCGTGACTGCATCAGCGCCGGCGCGCGCACCGAAGAGGCCATCGGTGAGGCCTGCGACGCCGGCACCAGCTGCGGCACCTGCCATGAGCGCCTGGTCGACATGATCGAGAGTTATTTCACGAGCGCGGTTCCCGCCGCGGCCTGAGGCCGCCCCTTTATCGGGATTTGCCGGTCGCTTTAGGTTGTCCTCCCTTAGGATAGGTTGTCCTATTTTAGGTATTCCTGGCTGGAAATGGTCCCCCAACTGGTCATAGTCTGTGATGGTCGGACACGCGACCGACCATTGACGGACCGGGAAGGGCGGATTGCAATGCAGGGCGACAAGCAGGTCATCGAATTCCTCAACGAGCAGTTGACGGCGGAGCTCACCGCGATCAACCAGTACTTCCTCCACGCGAAGATGCAGGAGAACTGGGGCTACACGAAGCTGGCGAAGTACACCAAGTCCGAGTCGATCGACGAGATGCGCCACGCCGAGATCCTGACCGACCGGATTCTCTTCCTCGACGGCATGCCGAACTACCAGCGGCTGTTCCCGCTGCGGATCGGCTCGTCGGTCAAGGAGATCTTCGAGTGCGACCGCCTGATCGAGGTCGAGGCGATCGACCGCCTCAAGCGCGGCATCGAGCACATGGAATCGGTGAAGGACTACATCTCGCGGGACCTCTTCAAGGGCATCCTCGCGGACGAAGAGCACCACATCGACTACCTGGACACGCAGCTCGAGATCCTCGAGAAGATCGGTGAGGCGCTGTACATCCAGTCGCTCATCGAGCAGCCCTCGGAGGCCTGAGGGCCACCGGGTCGATTCTCGACTCGCAGGCATAGCCGGGCCGGTATTCGGCCCGCGAATGCACGAAACGGGCCGACTCGCGGCCCGCGCGCCTCGTTGCGCACGGAGGGGGCCGGCTTTGCAGCCGGCCCCCTCTTATTCTTGCGGCAGAGCCCCTCACATCTCCACCACAGTGGTAGGTCGTCGCCTTGACAGCGCCGACGCAAGGATCGTAACATATCAATACTTCGAATGAAAGTTTCCGAAACTTCCGGAATTCATGATCTTGAAGTGACACTGTCGCGGCCCGGCGAAGCGGTCGCGCGAGCACGGTCCCCCCGTGTTCGCGAGTCCGCCGCTCCGATCCCCATCGGGCGCGCGACCCTCTCACGTCGCAAAGGAGCGTCCATGTCGAACCCCTCCAACCCCTTCAGTACGAACGCCGCCAGTCGCCGCTCGGTCCTCTCGGCCGCAGCCGCGGTCGGCGGCGCGGCCCTCATCCCCACCGGCATCCTCACCCTCGCGGCGAGCCCCGCCCAAGCGGACGACCTGCTGCTCTCCACCGACTTCTCCTCGGGCACCACCGAGGGCTGGACCGGACGCGGCGCGGCCACGGTCGCCGTCGACGCTGAGCAGCGCCTGCTCGTTTCGGGCCGCACCGCCACCTGGAACGGCGCCGCGATCGACATCACCGCGCACATCGAGGTCGGCGTCCGCTACCAGCTCAAGGTCTTCGCGCGCCTGCCCGAAGGCAGCGAGGCGGCCGACCTGCGCGTCACCGTGCAGCGCGACACCGCCGGCTCCTCAAGCTACGACTCCGTCAAGTGGAACACCGCCGTCACCGCGACCGGCTGGACCGAGTTCTCCGGCACGTACTCGATCCCCCAGACCGCCGACCGGCTCCAGTTCTACGCCGAGTCCGCCTCGAGCCTCACCCCGTTCCTGCTCGACGCCTTCACCCTCACCAGGATCGCCGAACCCGTGATCGAAGACCTCCTGCCGCTCAAGGACTTCCTCGCCGACGACTTCCCGATCGGCTGCGCCGTCGAACCGCTCGAAGTGGTCGGCAAACCCGCCGAGCTCCTCGCCCTGCACTTCGCGCAGGTCACCACCGGCAACCAGATGAAACCGGACGCGATCCAGCCGACCGAGGGCGTCTTCAATTTCACCCGGGCCGACCAGATCGTGGCCTTCGCCGAGACCAACGGGATGCGGATCTGGGGCCACACCCTGTTGTGGCACAACCAGACCCCTGCCTGGTGGTTCCTCGACGCCGACGGCAACCCGCTCCAGAGCACCCGCGCCCACCGGCGCCTGCTGCTCAACCGCCTCGAGACCCATGTGAACGCGCTCGCCGCGCATTACGGCGACCGCGTGTGGGCCTGGGACGTCGTCAACGAGGTGGTCGACCCCGAGCAGGCGGACGGGCTGCGCCACTCGCGCTGGTACGAGGTCTTCGGCGGCGGCTCCTACATCGGGGAGGCCTTCAAGATCGCGCGGCGGGCGTTCCCGCGGAAGGTGAAGCTCTTCCTCAACGACTACAACACCGAGTTCCCCGACAAGCGCGAAGCGGTCTTCAACCTGGTGCAGGACCTGAAGTGCAAGCGGATCCCGATCGACGGGGTCGGGCACCAGGCGCATGTGGACTACCGGCGGGACCCGGCGCTGCTCGGCGAGTCGATCGACCTGTTCAAGGGGCTGCGGGTGCTCCAGGCGATCACCGAGCTCGACGTGTCGGTCTCCGACGACATGTACGAGAGCCTGCCCGCGACGCCGCCCGAGCGGCTGGTCGCGCAGGGCTGGTACTACAAGGAGCTGTTCGAGGTGCTGCGCGCCCGCGCGGACGACCTCGAGTCGGTGACGATGTGGGGCCTGTACGACGCGGTGTCGTGGCTGCGGTCCTGGCCGGTGTCGCGCCCGCATGAGGCGCCGCTGTTCTTCGACGACCGGCTCCAGGCCAAGTCCGCCTACTGGGGCGTGGTGGACCCCACCAAGCTCGAACCCCTGCCCGAGGGGTGACCGGCCGTCCGGGAGCGGGGCATGAGATCCGGGGCCCCGCTCCCGGGCTTCAAACGGCGTGAGCGCGGCTCGCGTAGCGGAAAGTGTCGTACCGTGCGCGTAACGTTAAATCAAGGGATCCCCTTGGGGGACATATCGTATTTGTCGGACCTGTTGGTTTTTCGGGCGGTTATTTTCCGGCCCTGCGCATTGGGACGTGCGCGATGCCGTCCTCGATGAACTCCTCGCCCGCTTCCTCGAAACCGTACTTGCGGTAGAAGCCCGCCGCGTACGTCTGCGAGTCGAGCACTACGTCGGCCTCAGGGCCCACCGCCGCGAGCGCGGCGGTCATGAGCCGCCCGCTCAGACCCGTGCCCCGCTCGGCCGGGACGCAGCACACGCGCCCGATCCGCCAGCCGCCCTCGGACTCGCCGTCGCGCAGCACCCGCAGGCACGCGATCGCCTCCGCCGCACCCTCGCCCTCGACCCAGAAGTGCTTCGTTTCCGGGTCGATGTCGTGCCCGTCGAGATCGGGGTACGGGCACTCCTGCTCCACCACGAACACCGACTGCCGCAGCCGGGCCAGCGCGAACACCGTCGCGCCGTCGAGCTCACCGAACGTTCCCTGTCGAATCTCACGCATACGAGTCATTAGAGCAGCGTTCGCTTCACCGTGGTTGGACGCTTCTGCGACTGTGCCGCCCGCCGCTTCCGCGACCGCGCGCATCGCGGGCGCGCCGCCCGGCGCCCCCGCCCGGTGCTTCCGCCTGGCTCTTCCGCCCGAAGCGAAGCGGCGACCACGCACTGCTGCTACGCGTACTCGTCCGCGATCTCCCTCGCCCGGTCCCGGGCCGCCTCGATCGCGTCCGTCACCGCCGACCTCGCGCGGTGGTTCTCCAGCTGCCGCACCGCGCTGATCGTCGTCCCCGCCGGGGACTCCACGGCCTCCCGCAGCTCGACGGGGGAGTTCCCGCTCTCGCGCAGCATCCTGGCCGCGCCCAGCGCGGTCTGTGTCACCAGCTCCGAGGCCACCGCGCGCGGCAGTCCCATGAGGACTCCCGCCTCGGTCATGGCCTCGGCCAGGTAGTAGAAGTACGCCGGGCCCGAACCCGAGATCGCGGTGACCGCGTCCTGGTGCTTCTCGTCCACCACGAGCGTGCGCCCCAGCGGCTTGAACAGCTCCTCGACCGCCGCCAGGCACGCCTCGTCGGCGTGCGACCCGGGGGAGAGCACCGTCATCGCCTCGTCGACCAGGGCCGGGGTGTTCGGCATCGCCCGCACCACCGGCGTCGCGTCCGGCAGGCGCTTCTCGAAGAACGCCACCGGAAGTCCCGCGCAGATGCTCACGACCGGGGCCTTCCCGTCGAACGCGCCCGTCAGCTCCTCCAGGAGCGCGCCCGCGTCCTGGGGTTTGACGGCGACGACCACGACGTCGGCGCGGCGCACCGCCACCGCGTTCGGCTCGACCGCCACGCCGTAGGCCTCGCGCAGCTCGGCGGCCCGCTCCTCGCTTCGGGCCGTGGCGATCACCGCGTCCCGCGACCAGCCCGCCCGCAGGAGCCCCGACACGATGGCCTGCCCCATCTTCCCCGCACCCAACACCGCGACCGTCCGCATGGCGACTCCTCACTCGTTGACGCTCCGGCAATTGTCCCTCGCGAATCGTCCACGCGAAAACCTGCGCGCTTGAGCGTTTCGTCCCCTGGCGCCCGCAGGGCTGCCACGATAATCGGACTCAGGCACTCAATGCGCGATTGGGGCGATATGGACGTTCTCGACTTGGCGCGGCTCCAGTTCGGCGTCACGACGGTCTACCACTTCCTGTTCGTGCCCGTGACCATCGGCCTGTCGCTCCTCGTCGCGATCCTCCAGACCCTGTGGCGCGCCACCGCCAAGACCGCGTACCTGCGCGCGACCAAGTTCTGGGGCAAGCTCTTCCTGATCAACGTCGCCATGGGCATCGTCACCGGGATCGTCCAGGAGTTCCAGTTCGGCATGAACTGGTCGGCGTACTCGCGCTTCGTCGGCGACGTCTTCGGCGCCCCGCTCGCCTTCGAAGCGCTCGTCGCGTTCTTCCTGGAGTCCACGTTCATCGGCCTGTGGATCTTCGGCTGGGACCGCCTCAAGCCCGGCCTGCACCTGATGTGCATCTGGCTGGTCGCCTTCGGCTCCATGGCCAGCGCCTACTTCATCCTGGCCGCCAACGCGTTCATGCAGAACCCGGTCGGCTACCAGGTCAACGAGACGGCCGGGCGCGCCGAGCTCACCGACTTCGGCGCGGTCCTGTCCAACCCGGTCGCCCTGGCGGCCTTCCCGCACACCGTGTTCGCGGCCTGGCTCACCGCCGGGACGATCGTCATCGCCGTGTCCGGCTACCACTTCATGCACGAGCGGGACCTCGACGTGCACCGCCCGGCGATGCGCCTGGGCATCCTCACCACGCTCGTGGGCGGGCTCGGCCTGGTCCTGTCCGGGGACGCGCTCGGCAAGGTCATGACGGCGACGCAGCCGATGAAGATGGCTGCGGCCGAGGCGCTGTACCAGACCACGTACAACGCGCCGTTCTCCGTGCTCACCATCGGATCGCTCGACGGGCGCACCGGCACGCCGGTCATCGAGATCCCCGGGCTGCTCTCGTACCTGGCGACCGGCTCGTTCAACGGTGAAGTGCAGGGCATCAACGACCTCAACTCCCAGTACAACGCGCTGTACGGGCCGGGGGACTACGTGCCGTACATCCCGCTCACCTACTGGTCGTTCCGGCTCATGATCGGCTTCGGGATGCTCGCGGTCGCGATGGCCGTGATCGTCTGGTGGTCCACGCGCCGCGGCCGCATGCCCCGGCACCGGCTGTTCTGGCCGGTCGCGATGTGGATGGCCGCGACCCCTTTCCTCGCCAACACGGCCGGGTGGCTGTTCACGGAGATGGGCCGCCAGCCGTGGGTGGTGTTCAGCCTGTTCCAGACCAGTGCGGCGGTGTCGCCGCGGGTCGGGACGCCCACCGTGGTGATCTCCTTGGTCGGCTTCACGCTCGTGTACCTGGTGCTCGCGGTCATCGCCTTGAAGCTGTTCTTCAAGTTCGCCAAGGCGGGCCCGCCCGACGCGGAGGGCGCGATGAGCACCTCCAGTCCTTCGGACGACCCCGAGAAGCCGATGGCCTTCGCCTACTGACCGCCTACTGAGGACATTGTTGAGGAAAGCACGGCATGGAATTGACGACGCTCTGGTTCATCGCCATCGCGGTCCTGTTCACCGGGTACTTCATATTGGAAGGCTTCGACTTCGGGGTCGGCATCCTGCTGCCGGTACTGGGGCGCGACAACCGCGAGCGGCGGGCGATGATCAACACGGTCGGCCCGGTGTGGGACGGCAACGAAGTCTGGATCATCACCGCGGGCGGGGCCATGTTCGCGGCGTTCCCGCACTGGTACGCGAGCCTGTTCTCCGGGTTCTACCTGCTGCTCTTCGCGATCCTCGTCGGCCTCATCATCCGCGGTGTCGCGTTCGAGTACCGCGGCAAGGGCGACACCGACCGGTGGCGGCGGGGCTGGGACCGGTGCCTGTTCATCGGCTCGGCGATCCCCGCATTCACCTGGGGCGTCGTGGTCGCGAACCTCGTGCGCGGCGTCCCCCTGGACGCGAACTTCGACTACACCGGCTCCATCTGGGGCCTGCTGGGCCCATACGCGCTGCTCGGCGGCCTGACGACGCTGCTGCTGTTCACCACGCACGGCGCGTACTTCCTGCACCTGCGCACCACCGGCGACCTCTCCGGCCGGGCCCGGGCCCTGGGCCTCAGACTCGGGGCCGTGACCGCCGTCCCGGCGCTGGCGTTCCTGATCTGGACGCAGGTCGCCTTCGGCGACGGCGTCACGTTGGCGCTCATCGTGATCGCGGTGCTCGCCCTCGTGGCGGGCCTGGCCCTGGACTACACCGGCCGCGGCGGGTGGGCCTTCGCGGCGACGGCGCTGACGATCGCGCTCGCCTCCGCGGCCCTGTTCGCCGCGCTGTGGCCGAACGTCCTGCCGTCCACTGGAGACGCCGCCAATAGCCTCACGCATGCGAACGCGGCGGCCACCGACAAGACCCTCGGCATCATGACGTGGGCGGCGGCGGTGTTCCTGCCGATCGTCCTGCTCTACCAAGGCTGGACCTACTGGGTGTTCCGCCAGCGGGTCATCGTGGAGAGGATCCCGGTCGCATGACGCAACTCGCCCCCGCCCGCACTGGCGGCGCGTTCGACCGCCGCCTCCTGCACCGCGCCCAGGGCGCGGCGGCCTACATCGGCGTGTGCGCCGCACTCGGCCTGGCCCAGACCGCGTGCGTCATCGCGGGCGCCTGGCTCACCGCGAGCGTCATCGCCGGGGCCTTCGCCGGCGGCCGGGACCTCGCCTCCCTCACCCCGCAGCTCATCGGCCTCGCCGCGGTCCTCGGCTCGCGCGCCCTGCTCGCGTCCGTCCAGGAGGCGGCCGCGCACCACGCCGCCGCAGGCGTCAAGTCCGGCCTGCGCCGCCAGGCGCTCGCGCACCTCATGCGCCTGCCCTCGGGACGCCACCACACCGGCGAGACCGCCGCGCTCCTGGTGCGCGGCGTCGACGCGCTCGACGACTACTTCGCGCGCTACCTGCCGCAGCTGGTGCTCGCCGCCGTCGTCCCGCTCGGCGTCCTGGTCGTCATGCTCGTCAGCTACCCGCCCGCCGCGCTCGTCGTGCTGCTGACGCTGCCGCTCATCCCCGTGTTCGGCATCCTCATCGGCCGGTACACGCGCACGAGGGCCGAACGCCAATGGGCCTCCACTTCCCATCTCGCCCACCACTTCGCCGACCTCGTGGCCGGGCTGCCGACGCTGAAGGCCTTCGGGCGGGCGGCGAAGCAGACCGGGTCGCTCCAGGTCACCACGGGCGAGTACCGGCGCCGCTCGATGGCGCTGCTGCGCGTCGCGTTCTGCTCGGCCCTGGTGCTTGAACTGGCCGCGAGCCTGTCGGTGGCCGTCGTGGCCGTCACCGTCGGCGTCCAACTCGTGGAGGGCGGCCTCGCGGGCCAGGCGGGACTCCAGACGGCGCTGCTGGTGCTCATCCTCGCCCCCGAGGCGTACCTGCCGCTGCGCAACGTCGGCGCCCACTACCACGCCAGCGCCGAAGGCCTGGCCGCCGCTGAGAAGGTCTTCGCGATCCTCGCCGAACCCGTCGAGCATGAGGAGGAGCAGGATAGGCCCGCCGCCGCGCCCGGCTCGAACGCGCCCGTCGTCCCGCAGCGGGTCGCCCTGCCCAGTGCGCAGCTCATGCGCACCGCCTTCGACCGCGCCCCCACGATCATGTTCCGCCGCACCGTGTTCGCCTACCCGGGCCGCGACCCGCTGCCGGAGCTCAGCCTCACGGTGCCCGCCGGGCAGACCACGGTCCTGACGGCCCGCTCGGGCGCGGGCAAGTCGACCCTCATGGCCGCGCTCCTGGGATTCCGCCAGGTCGCCTCCGGTTCGATCGCGTTCGACGACACCGACCTCACCGGCCTCGACCTGGCCGCCGTGCGCCGCTCGATCGCGTGGCTCCCGCAGCGGCCGGTCCTCATCGACGGCACCGTCGCCGAGAACGTGCGCCTCGCCGTCCCGGCCGCCGCGAGCGGACCCGCCGTCGCCAAGGCCATCGCCGCCGCCCACGCGCCCGCCGCCGACCGCCGCGTCGCCGCCAGCGGCGCAGGGCTCTCCGCCGGGGAGGCCGCACGCGTCGGCCTGGCCCGGCTGCTGCTGCGCGCCGACGTGCTCGACCCGCCGATCCTGCTCCTGGACGAGCCCACCGCGCACCTCGACGCCGACACCGAGCAGGCCGTCATCGACTCGCTCGCGCCCTACCGCGAGCACCGGACCGTCCTGATCGCCTCCCACCGCCCCGCGGTGCGCGCGATCGCCGACCGAGAGGTGGACTGGTGATGCTCTCACGTGCTTCGGTAGCCCAGTGGCGCAACGCGATCGCCCTGCGGCTCGGCCTCGGCGCGGCCCTGGGGGCCCTCGCCCAGCTGAGCGCGCTCGCGCTCCTGGCCGTCGCCGCCTACCTCATCTCCCGCGCCTGGCAGCAGCCGCCGATCCTCTACCTGATGGTCGCCATCACCTCGGTGCGGCTCTTCGGGATCAGCCGCGGCGTGCTCCGCTACGCCGAACGCCTCGTCTCGCACGACGCGGCCTTCCGCGGCCTCGAACGCCTGCGCATCGCCGTGTGGCGCAAACTCGTCCGCCTCGCGCCCGCCGGGATCCCCGTGTGGTGCTCCGGCGACCTCCAGGCCCGCATCGTCGACGACGTCGACGGCGTCGGCGACCGCTGGCTGCGCGGGGCCCTCCCGCTCGCCTCCGCGGTCATCGTCGCCGTCGCGGCCGTCATCCTCCAGACCACGCTCCTGCCCGCCGCCGGACTCGTCCTCGCCCTCGGCCTGCTCACCGCCGCACTCGCCGGGCCCGCGCTCGCCGCATGGTCCACACGGGTCGCCGTGCGCGCCACCAGGGACGCCCGCGGCGACCTCACCGAAGGCGTCCGCTCCTGCCTGCACGGACGCGAAGAACTCGTCGCCGCCGGAACCGACGGCGCCGCACTCGAACGCGTCCTCCAAGGCGACGCCCGCCTGACCCGGGCCCACGCCCGCATCGCCTGGACCGCCGGACTCGGCCAGGGGGCCGGACTCGCCGCCATGGCCGCCGCCCTCATCGGCGCACTGTGGACCGGCGTGCCCGCCGTCGCCGCCGGAACCCTCGACGGCGTCCTGCTCGCCGTCGTCGCCCTCGTCCCGCTCGCCGCCTTCGAACCCGTCCTCGCCCTGCCCGCCGCCGCCCAGCAGACCGCCGTCGCCAAAGCCTGCGGCCGCCGCCTCCTCGACATCACCCAGGCGCCCGAACCGCGCCCCGACCCCGTCGAGCCCATGGAGTTCGAACCCAACCCGCTCGGCGGCCCCCCGTTCATCGAGATCAAACGCCTCAGCGTCACCTGGCCCGACGCCGCCGCGCCCGCCCTCCACGGCTTCGACCTCACCGTCCAACCCGGCGAGCGGGTCGCCGTCATGGGCCCGTCGGGCTCGGGCAAGTCCACGCTCGCCGCCGCCCTCATGGGCTTCCTGCCCTACAGCGGCAGCCTGCGCTTCGGCGGCGTCGAACTCGCCGAATACGACGGCGACGACATCCGCGCCACCGTCGGCCTGTGCTCCCAGGACGCCCACGTCTTCGACACCACCCTCGCCGAGAACCTCCGCCTCGCCCGGCCCTCCGCCGCCGACGAGGACCTCTCCCGGGCCCTGCGCTGGGCCGGCCTCCGCGACTGGCTCGACAGTCTCGAAGGTGGCCTCGCCACCCGCCTCGGCGAGCACGGCCGCGCCGTCTCCGGCGGCGAAAGGGGCCGCATCGCCCTCGCCCGCTGCCTCCTGGCCGACCGCGAAGTCCTCATCCTCGACGAATTCGACGCCCACCTCGACGCCGCCACCGCCGAACGCGTACTTCGCACCGCCGCCGCCGCTCTTGAAGGCAAGACCACCATCGTGATCACCCACCGGCCGCTCCCCGACGGCGTCGTAGACCGGGTAGTCCATCTGCGGGCCCCCGTGCCGACACCACGTGACGCGCCGAACAACCGCCTATTGGACGTGGCTCCCGCTGGGTAGACTCCCGAAACGGTGCTACCAAGATCAGCCTTTGGGAGCGCCGTGCGGTGGAAACGACCAACGGCGGCACCCAGCCGGGTTGCCGACATTTCTGAAAATCGCTAAGGCATTGATGCAGCAGTGAACACATCTGCGCCCACGACCGGACCCAAGGCTCCGAGTTCGGAACAGCGCTGGCCCGAGGGCTGGACCAAACTCCACGTCTACCTGACCGATCTCGACCAGGTCAAGGCCGTCGCCGAGTCCTATCTCAAAGTCCTCGACCGGGCCGAAGGCGACCGGCCCGTCCCGCAGGAATGGCTCCACGCCACGATCGCCTCCGTCGAGTGCGACGCGGCGGACGTGGACGAGGCGACCAGCCGGAAACTCATCAGCCGCCTCCGCGAGAAGGCCGGCGAGATCAAGGCATTCCCGCTCACCATCGGCCCGGCCCTGGCCGCGACCGGCGCGATCATGCTCGACACCTTCCCGGACACGAGCTTCCGGAACCTGGTGGACACCTGCGTCGAAGCCATCAACGAGATCGTCGAAGGTGACGTCGGCCGCCCCTGCGGGGGACCCGGCCACGTCTCGCTCTCCTACCGCTCCTCCGAGGTCGGCGTCGACCGCCAGCGCGGTGCGATCCAGAACCGCCTCAGGGACGTGCGCCCGGGTAGGGCGGAAATCACTGTCACCGGTGTAGATCTCGTCCGAGTCACCCAAGGCGACGACGCCTCCACTTACAAGTGGCAGCACGTCGCGCGGATTCCCTTGGGAGACTAGGGATCCCATATTCCAGTAGGGCGCCGCCGACCGGCGGCGCCCCTACTAGTTGACGGTTGGGACGCGAATCTGACACCATTTCGTCACGGGCCTGTGGCCTACTGTTGGGACATGTGTCAAAGCCCGGCCACGTGGCGTTCAGGCGTGGTCATCGAAGACCCGCCTCCACCTTGCCGGTAGCAGTCCCCGGTCAGCACCGGAGCGGCGACCAGCCGTGAGTGTCAGGAGGTGTCGATTGTTCGCAGCCGATGACCGTCGCATCGCAACCCGAGCGACGCAGTTCGGTCCATCGTTCGAAGAAGCGGTGGACTTCGTCGATCCCCGTCCCATCGAACCCCCCTCCGCGACAGCGGTCACCGAGCCCTACGGCTTCTTCACCGACCTCGAGGCCGCGCACCTCCTCCACGAGGGCGAGATCCGCCCCGCCTACACCCTCGCCGCCCCCACCCCGATCGAGGTGTGGCGGCGCAACCTCGAGATCGTCACCGCGATCCTCACCGCCGCCGGCATCGACTTCTTCGCCGTACCCGGCTTCAGCCTCACCCGTCCCGTCCTCGGCGTGGACGCGGTCGACCGCCAGCGGGTGTGCACCGCGCTGGCGATGCTGTGCGAGTCGACCGGCGGGCGCCTCTCGGTGCCCGAGCCGGCGTTCCGCGAGTCCGAACTGGGCTTGAACCGTCCCGAGTGGGCCCGCCGGGCCGACATGGGCGACGTGCCGCTGGTGCGGGCCGACTGGCTGTGGACCGATGCGGGCCGCGACCTGGTGTTCGGCGCCGACTACGGGTGCGATGTGGAGTTCTGGGGCGACACGGGCGACGGGCACCTGCTCGCGCCGCGGCACAACCGGATCAGTCCGGTCGTGCGCCGCGACGGCGCCAGGGTGTCGGCTCCCGGGCGCCTGTTCACCGTGATGGGCAGCGGGGCGCACGAGTCGCTGCCGCAGGTGGCGACGCGGACGGAGTTCTCCCGTCCCGGCCCCGACCATGTGGGCTTCCCGGTCGACGTGGTGTACACGTGGGTCGACGGCGCCGACCACGGCTGGATCCGCCGCCGGGCCGAGGCCGACCAGTCGCCGTACCACGCGGAGTCGGACAACGACGCCCGTTACCTCGACCGCGAGGAGCTGCGGTTCTCGCTGCGCTCCCTGCACCTGAACGCGCCGTGGGTGCGCCACGTGTACCTGGTGACCGACCAGCAGCGCCCGGACTGGCTGGACGCCGAGGCGCCGGGGATCACGGTGGTCGACCACCGTGACCTGTTCGACGACCCGGACTGCCTGCCGACGTTCAACTCGCACGCGATCGAGACGCAGCTGCACCGCATCGAAGGGCTCAGCGAGCACTTCCTGTACTTCAACGACGACATGTTCGTGGGCCGCCCGATCGGGCCGCAGCTGTTCTTCGAGCCGAACGGGCTGGCGAAGTTCTTCCCGGCGCAGACGTTCATCGGGATGGACCCGGTGAGCCTGGCGGACACGCCGCCGAACGCGGCGTTCAAGAACGACCGCGCGCTCATCGAGCAGACGTTCGGGCGGACCATCTCTCGGATGATGAAGCACGTGCCGTACCCGTTGCAGCGCACCGTGCTCGCGGAGATGGCGAAGGAGTTCGACGCGGACATGGCGCGGACGGCGCGCAGTGCGTTCCGAAACGTCACGGACGTCTCGACGGTGACGCTCCAGCACTACTACGCGTACCTGTCGGGCCGCGCGGTGGCGGGGCAGGCGCAGGACGCCTATGTGGAGCTGGGGATGCCGGACGTGGCCGAGCGGCTGGAGCTCCTGCTGGAGCTGCGCGACCGGGAGACGTTCTGCATCAACGACGCCGGGCTCCCGGCGGAGGTCGCCGAGGAGCGCTCGATGATGATGCGCCGCTTCCTGGAGTCGTACTTCCCGGTGGCCTCGCCTTGGGAGAGGCCGATGGCGTTCTGAGCGAAAGGGCCCGGATCGGATCGATCCGGGCCCTTCACGTTCCGTCTACTTCAAGCCGCGCCGTTCCAGCAGCGGGTCGATCTCGGCGTCCCTGCCGCGGAAGCGCCGGAAGGACTCCATCGGGTCGATCGAGCCGCCCTTGCTGAGCAGGTGCTCGCGGAAGTGGTCGCCGTTCTTGCGGGACAGGCCGCCGTTCTCCTTGAACCACTCCACGGTGTCGGCGTCGAGGATCTCCGACCAGATGTACGAGTAGTACCCGGCGGCGTAGCCGATCGAGATGTGCGCGAAGTACCCCGAGCGGTAGCGCGGGGCGATCTCGGCCATGTAGATCCCGGCGTCCTCGAGGGCCTTGCGCTCGAAGGCCTCCACGGTCGCGAACGGGTCGTCGCCGCCCTCGGGGACCTCCTCCGGGGTGAGGCGGTGCCAGGCCTGGTCGAGCAGGGCCGCGCCCAGGTACTCGGTCGAGGCGAAGCCCTCGCCGAACTTCCCGGCGGCCTTCCACTGCCCGATCAGCTCGGCCGGGGCGGGCTCGTCGGTCGCGTGGTGGCGGGCGTAGTTCGCCACGACCTCGGGCCACTCCTCCCACATCTCGTTGACCTGCGAGGGGTACTCGACGAAGTCGCGCGGCGTCGAGGTCATCGAGGTCTTCGGGTAGCGGCAGGCCGAGAGCAGGCCGTGGAGGGCGTGTCCGAACTCGTGGAACAGGGTCGTCACGTTGTCCACGGAGATGAGCGCGGGCTGGCCCTCCGAGGGCTTGACGATGTTGAGGTTGTTGACCACCACCGGGAGGTCGCCGGTGAGGTCGGACTGGACGACGAGCGGGTTCATCCACGCGCCGCCCTTCTTGGAGTCGCGGGTGAAGAAGTCGCCCACGAACAGCCCCAGCGGGGTCCCGTTGTCGAAGACCTCCCACACGCGGGCCTCGGGGTGGTAGCCGACCAGGTCGGAGCGCTCCTCGAAGGTGAGGCCGAACTCCTTCTCGGCGGCGAAGAAGACGCCGTCGACGAGGACGCGTTCGAGTTCGAGGTAGGGCTTGAGCGCTTCGGCGTCGAAGCCGTACTTGGCCTGGCGGACCTGCTTGGCGTAGTAGGACCAGTCCCAGGCGGCGAGGGCGAAGTCGCCGCCTTCGGCGTCCACGACCTCCTGCAGGTCGGCGGCTTCGCGGCGGGCGTTGCGCACCGAGGCCTCGGCGAGCCCGGCGAGGCGCTCGGCGATGACCCCGGCGTTCCCGGCGGTCTGGTCGGCGGCGATGTAGGCGGCGAAGTGCTCGAAGCCGAGGAGGCGGGCCTTCTCGGCGCGCAGGCGCACCATCGTCAGGAGCGTCTCGGCGTTGCCGGCGCCGCGGCCGATCGTGGCCTTGTAGAGGCGTTCGCGCAGGTCCCGGTTCTTCAGGTCCTCCAGGAGCGGGTGGCGCGAGAAGTTCGACTGGGTGATGAGGTAGCCGCCCTGGCCCCGGTCCTTCGCGGCCGCAGCGGCCGCGCCGATCTGGTCCTCGCCGAGGCCGTCGAGTTCGGCGGCGTCGGCGACGTGGACGGCCGCGTCGTTGATGTCGGCGAGGATCTGCTGGTTGAACGCCGAGGCGAGTTCCGCCAGTTCGGTGTTGATCTGCGACAGGCGCGCCTTGCCGCCCGCGTCGAGCGCGGCGCCGCCGCGGACGAACTCGGTGTGATAGCGCTCCAGGAGCCGCTCGTCCTGCTCGTCCAGGCCCAGCCGCCCGCGGGCGTTCCAGAGCGCGTCGATGCGCGCGAACAGGTCGCCGTTGAGGAGGATCTTGTCGGCGTGCGCGGCGAGCTTGGGGCTGATCTCGCTCTCGATCGCGTTGACGTCGTCGTCGGTGTCCGAGGAGTTCTTGTTGAAGAACACGAGCGCGACGCGCTTGAGCGTGCCCAGGCCCGAGCGCTCCAGGGCGACGATGGTGTTCGCGAACGTCGGCTCCTCGGGGTCCGCTGCGATGAGCGCCACGGCTTCGAGCTGCTCGGCCATGCCCGCCTCGAACGCGGGCAGGTAGTGCCCGGCCTCGACCTGCGCGAACGGCGGGAGCTGATAGGGGAGGTCAGAGGGGGTCAGGAACGGGTTCGCGGCCACGGAGGCTCCTCGCTGCTGTCGTGAGGCGCGCCGCCACGGGGGCGGACGCGCGGGATCGGCGGTGGCCGAATCCTATTCCCGGCACTTGCCGGACGGCAAGTGCAAATGTACGGCGCGGCGGCGCTCCGCGAGCAGCCGCCGACAACTTCACCGAATGGGCCCCCGCCCCATTAATATCGACTCCATGTCTGATACGAGTGCGCTGTTCGTGGCCAGCGACATCCATGGTCATTACGACGCCCTCGCAGAGGCGCTGCGCGGCCGGGGACTGGTCGACGGGGACGACAGGTGGACCGGCGGCGACGCTCGCCTGTGGATCCTGGGGGACCTGTTCGACCGCGGCGAGGAGGGCGTGGCGGTCGTGCGGCTGCTGCGCCGGCTCGCGGGCCAGGCCGCGGCCGAGGGCGGCCAGGTGGACACGCTCATCGGCAACCACGAGGTGCTGGTGCTCGGCTCCCGCAAGTTCGGCGACGTCGCCTTCACGGACGTCGACGGGCAGGACCGGCAGTTCCTGCACTGGTGGGTCCTCAACGGCGGCTTCGAGGACGAGCTGGGCGACCTCACCGAGGACGAGGTGCAGTGGCTCCAGACCCGCCGCGTGATCCACGTGGCGGACCGCTCCCTGCTGGTGCACGCCGACACCGAGTCGTACCTGGGCTACGGGCGCAGCACCGAGGCCGTGAACGCCGCCGTCCGCAAGATCATGGCCGCCGACGAGCCCGAGGAGTGGTGGCAGCTGTTCCGGGAGCTGACCCGGCGCCACGAGTTCATGGGCCCGGACGGGTCCGCGCGGGTGAAGGGGATGCTGCGGTCCTTCGGCGGCGAGGAGCTCATCCACGGGCATTCGACGATCCCGGACACGACCGAGCTGGAGCCGAGCCAGGTGACCCAGGCCCGCCGCTACTGCGACGGCCTCGTGCTCAACGTGGACGGCGGCGTGTACCAGGGCGGCAAATGCCTGGTGGTCCGCCTCAACTGACGCCCGCCGCCGCGTTCGGGAAAGCGGAGCCCGGGCGCGGGAGGCGTCGTCGCGGGCACCGCCGATGCTTCGCCCTACTCGTTGCCCTGCTGGCCGAAGAAGTACATGCGGGGGGAGGGCGGCGGCGTCGCGGTGCGGCCGCTGCGCGACTCCACCCACAGGCTCACCGCCACGGCCCCGCCGATGCCGAGGGTGGCCCATCCGGCGAGCGGGGAGAAGGCGATGGCGTAGCCCAGGGCGGCCGCGGCCGCCGTCGCGACGGCGGCCGTCGAGAAGGCCCTGCGGAAGGCGCGTCGGTGTTCGCGGCGCGCGACGACTCGGTTGTGTCTCATATCTGACACAACGATCCAGACCCTTGAATCGACACGTTGCATGTGCAGATTTCCCGCGTTCGGGCGATCGAAACCCGGCATACCCCCTGATAAGCGGCGGGCACCTGGACGCGATGGGAAAGACTGTAAGCGTTCACCGGCGCAGCGTGATATTGGCAGCTGGCGGCCGTTGTGCGAGAACGGAAAAGACGGTACACACATAGTGTCGGGACGCCGAGGCGGCGAACCTCGGGGCCGCGCCAGCGGACCCGAACCTCGTGCGGGTCGAGACAACAAGCACAGCTGACAACTCCGCCTCGCGTCTCGACCCGGCGACGGGGGCCACCCGGCCCCGGTCGACCAGAGCACTTCCGCCACAACCGAATACGACGAAGGGACGACGTCCCCGAGTCCACACGCAACTCCAATAGACGGTGGGGTCTGACATGGAGTCCGAAACGCAACCTATGGGGCGGCGCGTCGCCTATTGGCGCCAGCGCCGCGGCATGTCCCAGCAGGTCTTCGCCGACCGCATCGGCAAGTCCAAAAGCTGGGTCGACAAGATCGAACGCGGCGTCCGCCGCCTCGACAAGTACTCCGTCATCACCGAACTCGCCGAGTCCCTGAGCATCGACGCCGGGCAGCTGCTCGGCCGCGAACCCAGACGCCGGCCCGGACTCGGCGGCTGCCTCGACCAGGTGGAGGTCGAGTCCATCCGCCAGTCCCTCGAACGCTACGAGCGACTCGGCCGCTTCCTCGAAGCCGCCCCGATCGACCCGACACCGATCCCCGAACTGCGCGGCGCCGTCAACTACTGCTGGCTCGCCTTCGAGAAGGGCCACTACCCGGTGGTCGCCCGCTCGCTCATCCAACTCCTGCGCGACACACCCGTCGCCGAGGACCGGCCCATCGGCGGCACCGCCGCCGACGCCGCCGAAGTGATGACGCAGGTCTACCAGATCGCCTCCACGGTCCTGCGCAAACTCGGCGAAGCCCAGCTCGCCTGGCTCGCCGCCGACCGCGCGATCTCCGCCGCCAACCGCGGCAACGACCCGCTCCTGGCCGGCATCGCCACCACACGGGTCGCCAACGCGCTCAGGGCACTCGGACGGCACCAGGCCGCGCTCGACCTCAACGTCCAAGTCGCCCACGGGCTCATCAGCGAGACCGGAGGCGAGACCTCCAGCCCCGCCGCCATCAGCGTCTACGGGGCGCTGCTGCTCCAGGGGGCGATGGCCGCGGCCCTCGCCGGGGACGCCACCACCAGCGGCGACCTGCTCGACAGCGCCTCGCGGGCGGCCAACATCCTGGGGCGGGACGCGAACTACTACTACACGTCGTTCGGGCCGACGAACGTGCTGCTGCACCGCGCGGCGGCGTTCGTCGAACTGGGCGAGGGGGCCGACGCGCTCGCCGTCCACGACCGGATCGCGCCCGCCGCGCTGGCGGACCTGGTGGCGGAGCGGCGGGCGCACCACTACCTGGACATGTCGCGGGCGTGCGTGCAGGTCGGCGACATCTCCCTGGCGGGCCGGTACCTGGTGACGGCCGACCGCAACGCCCCGGCCGAGATCCGCTGCCGCCCGATGGCGATCGACCTCATCGACCAGATCCTGCACCGGGCCAAGGGAGAACCCGCCCCCGAAATGCGCCGCCTCGCCGAGGAGGTCGGCGCCTTGAGCTAGCCGCTATCGGCCGCACCCGTCGGAGGGTGCACGTTGTGCCCGGAGTCCAGCTGCTCGCGCTCCGGGCACACCTCCTGCTCGCGCCTCCGCTCCCCGGGGTCGGGTGTGTCGGTTCGTGGGTCCCCCCGGCTCAACGATGCCGCGGGGGTGCGACAGTCCGGCGGTCCCGGTGGGCTTCGTGCGGTCGACACCGGGCCCCACCGTTGCCCGGACGGCGATGGGCGGCCGCGTCCCGCCGCGGTCCAGTCGTCAATAGACTCGGGTGATGCGCACGCTGAGCGAGATCACTGCGGCACTCGACGACCTGTACCCGCGCCGCTGGGCCGAGGAATGGGACCGGGTCGGGCTCGTGTGCGGGCGCGGGGGCAACTCCGTCCGCAGGATCCTGTGCGTCGTGGACGTCGTCCCCGCCACCGTCATCGAGGCCATCGAAGGCGACTGCGACCTCATCGTCGCCCACCACCCGCTCCTGCTGCGCGGCGTCTCCAGCCTCGACCCCGCCGCCGACTACAAGGGCGACCTCGTCCACACCCTCATCGAATCCGGCATGGGCCTGTACGTCGCCCACACCAACGCCGACGTCGCCGCCCCCGGCGTCTCCGACGCGCTCGCCGACCGCATCGGCCTGGTCGACCTCCGCCCGCTGCGCCCCCTCGACGGCCCCGAGCACCACGGCAGCGGCCGCGGCATCGGCCGCATCGGTCGCCTGCACGAGCCGCTCGGCCTCACCGACCTGCTCGAACGCGTCGCCAAAGCCTTGCCGCCCACCGTCAGCGGCGTCCGCGCGGCCGGGGACCCCGACCGCCGCATCAGCACCGTCGCGGTCTGCGGCGGCGCCGGCGACTCCTATCTCGCGGACGCCACCGCGGCGGGCGCGAACGCCTATCTGACCGCCGATCTGCGCCACCATCCGGCCTCCGAGCACCTCGCCCGGAGCGGCCCGGCCCTCATCGACGCCGCCCACTGGGCGACCGAGCGGCCCTGGCTCGATACTGTTGCCGAGCAACTGTCTCGTCTGGTCGACGACGTCCGCGTCTCCGACCTCGACACCGATCCGTGGACCATCCACCAGAAACCCGGGGTGAACTGAGTTGAAAGCCGACCTTTTCGATCAGCGCCGACTGCTCGAACTCCAGGCGGTCGACACCCAGCTCACCCAGCTGGACCAGCGCCGCAGGAAACTCGATGCCGACCCCGCCCACGCGACCGCCTCGCAGCGGCTGCGGGCCCTCAACGACAAGGCCGCCAACCTCACCGGCGACCTCGCCGACCTCGACCGCGACATCGAACGCGTCGAACGCGAGGTCGAGCTCGTCACCAACCGCGCCGCGAGCGACCGCAACCGCATGGGTTCCGGTGCGGCCACCGCGAAGGAACTCGAAGGGCTCCAGAGCGAACTCGAATCCCTCGCGCGCCGCCAAGGCAGCCTCGAGGACGACGAGCTCGTGCTCATGGAGCGCCGCGAAGGCCTCGACGCGGAGCTGACCGAGACCCGCGCCCAGGTCGAGCAGGCCCGGGCCGTCCTCGCCGACGCCGAAGCCGAGCGCGGCCGCCAGATCGCCGCGATCGACGCCGAGCGGGCCGACGCGACCTCCACGCGCCAGGCCCTCGCCATCAACATCCCCGACCGCCTCGTGGAGCTGTACGAGCGCATCCACGCCAAGCAGCCGGTCGCCGCCGCCGAACTCGTGGGCCGCCGCTGCGGCTCGTGCCGGATCGAGAAGTCCCCGGCCGACATGATCCCGATCAAGGCCGCCGCCATCGACGAGGTCCTGCGCTGCGAGGAATGCAACTGCGTCCTCATCCGGACCGAGATGCCGAAGGCGAAGCCCGCGACGCTCGCGTCCGAGGACGAACTCAAGAAATATACCTAGTCCGACATATACGAAATGTCCACCCAGGGGACCCCTGGTGTCAAAACTATGCCTCGGGTACGACATTTCAGGGCCCCCGCGAGTCCCGCCTTCGAGGGACACGACGTGAGTCCCGCTCGCGAACAAACCTGAGGGGCGGGACGCGCATCGCGTCCCGCCCCTCACTACTGCCTTGCGGCCCTTAGGCCTTGCTGAAAGCGGCCCAGCGCTCGACCAATGCGGTCGCCGCGCCCCCGTCGACGGCCTTCGCCGCCAACTCCAGATTCGCCCCCAGCAGACCCCGGCGGATCTTCACGTCGTGCAGATCCACCCCGTCGATCAGTCCCTGCCGCGATGCGAGGGCCGCCGCCGCGTTGATGAGCACCGCGTCCCGCACCGGCCGGTTCTTCCCCGCGAACACATCGCGCGCCACCCGAGTGTTGAACTCCAGGTCACCGCCCGCGAGCGCCTCGGGACCGCCCTTCACCAGACCGAACTCCTCAATGTCGATCGAGCCCTGCGAGACCCGACCGCCCGACGCGATCCACTCCGAGGTCGTCGCCGACGTCGAGATCTCGTCCAGACCGTCGTCCCCGCGCACCACGAACACCGAAGCGCCCCTGGCCGCGAACACCTGCGCCATCAACGGCGCCTTCACCGGATCCGCGCAGCCGATCAGGCCCGCCGCCGGCTGACCCGGATTCGTCAACGGCCCCAACAGGTTGAACACCGTCGGAATCCCCAGCGCGGCCCGCACCGGACCCGCATGGCGCATCCCGGGGTGGAACGTCCTCGCGAACGCGAACCCGATCCCCACCTCGCGCACCGACGCCTCGACCCGCTCCGCCGTGGCGTCCAAGTCGACGCCCAGCGCCTCCAGCAGATCCGCCGAACCCACGTTCGACGACGCCGACCGGTTGCCGTGCTTGATCACCGGCACACCCGAGGCGGCGACCACGATCGCCGCCATCGTCGAGATGTTCACCGAGTTCGAGCCGTCGCCGCCGGTCCCCACGATGTCCACCGCGACGCCCAGATCCGACAGGTCCAACCGGGTCGTCTCCGCCAGCATCCGCCCCGCGATCGCCCCGATCTCCTCGGGCGTCTCGCCCTTCGAGCGCAGCAGCACCGCGAACGCCGCCAACTGGGCCGGATCGGCGTTGCCCGCCATGATCTCGGCCATCGCCCAGTCCGCGCTGGCCCCGTCGAGATGATCACCGCTCGAAAGCCGCGCGAGGACGTCAGGCCAGGTCGCACTAGACATAAGGACTCCAGTCGAGGGAGGGTCAAGCGGCGCGCTGCGCCGGTGCCACGCCATCTGCGCGGTTGACCAGCAAGTCTACTACCGTCTGCCCGGTGGTCACCGGGTTGAGCGGGTGCATCAGCACCGCATCCGCCCGCGACCACGCCGCCAGCCACCGGTCGGCGGCCCGCGCCACCACCACCGCCAACGTCGGGGGACTGTCGAATTCATCGCGCAGCTGCCTGGCGATGCCCAGACCGCCCGCGGGCTGCGACTCCCCGTCGAGCAGCACGAGATCGACCTCGTACTTGTCGATCAGGGCGACCGCCTCGTCGTAGGCTCCGGCGACCGCGTACTCGATGCGGACACCCTCGACCGGCTCCACGCCGATAGCCGAGCGCATCTGTTCGATGACCGCGGGTCGATGACTGTAAAGCAGGACTGCGTACTCAGCCGTTGAGGTACTCACGCTTCGCATATTAAACGGGCCACACCGAAATGGGAAGACCGGCGCGGCCACTTCCGCGTGGAGGACCGCCTACAGTAGCCAAACGGGGAATGACCTGGGCACACGACGTGAGGAGCCGGGGAGCCTACCGCCGCGCGACACGCGAGAGAACCCACCCCATGCGCAGCTTGGGCCCGCCCGACCGTAATAATGTGCGCGTGACTGCCGCCGAAGCAACTATCGACCCCAGCCGGATCCACTCACTGACACGGCCCAACGTCGTCAGTGTCGGCACCATCGTGTGGTTGAGCAGCGAACTGATGTTCTTTGCGGGCCTGTTCGCCATGTACTTCTCGATCCGCGCCGCCGCGCCCGAGCTGTGGGAGCACGCCACCCCCCACCTCGAAGTGCCCTACGCGCTGGTCTTCACCGTGGTCCTGGTGGCCTCCTCGGTCACCTGCCAGCTCGGCGTCTTCGCCGCCGAGAGGGGCGACGTCTTCGCCCTCCGCCGCTGGTTCTCCATCACGTTCGTCATGGGCTTGATCTTCGTGCTCGGCCAGGTCAACGAGTACCGGAACCTGGTCTCCGAAGGGCACACCATCGCCTCGGACGGCTACTGGACCATGTTCTTCCTGACCACCGGCTTCCACGGCCTGCACGTGACCGGCGGCCTGGTCGCGTTCATCATCTTCCTCATCCGCTCGACGATGGGGCGCTTCAGTCCCGCGCAGGCCACCGCGTCCATCGTGGTGTCCTACTACTGGCACTTCGTCGACGTCGTCTGGATCGCGCTGTTCGCGATGATCTACTTCCTCCAGTAGCGAATCCAGACGGGCCGGCGGCGGCACACCGCACCGGCCAGCAACAAGACACAGGCCCCGGCTCCGCGCCGAGGCCGCATCCGAGAAATGCGACGGCCGCCGCCCGGAGGCGACCGCCGGCCGAACCGGGACCGAACAGGGCCCGGTTCGGTCCGAGAGCTAGATAAAGGTGAGGCAACAACCGTGGCTGCATCAGCGAAACGCCGGCGAGGCTGGCGCAAGCGCCTCGGCGCGCTGGCCAGGTTCACCGGCGCACTGGTCATCGTCGGAGGGCTCTACTCGGTGTTCTCACCGGGTCTGTACGCCCAGGGGACCTCTGACGCCGAAACGATCGACGCGGACGCCGTCAAGGGCCAGGAGCTCTACGACACGAGCTGCATTACCTGCCACGGCGACAACGGCGAAGGCATCGAAGGCCGCGGCCCGAGCCTCATCGGCGTCGGCACCGCGGCCGTGGAGTTCCAGGTGAACACCGGCCGCATGCCGATGGCCGCGCAGGGCGCCCAGGCGCCCGCCTCGGACTACCCGGTCTTCACCGAGGAAGAGGCCGAGTGGCTCGGCGCCTACATCGAGTACCTCGGCGGCGGCGCGGCGGTACCCGACGACCTCGAGGACCTCGTGGCGAACGCGACGGTCTCGGAGGGCGGCGAGCTGTACCGCGTCAACTGCTCCTCGTGCCACGGCTTCGCCGGTGGCGGCGGCGCCCTCTCCTCCGGTGCCAACGCCCCCTCCCTGTCGGGGGTCACCGACGAGGAGCTGTACCAGGCGATGCTCACCGGCCCGCAGAACATGCCGGTCTTCGCCGACAACGAGCTCACCCCCGAGCAGAAGGCCGACATCATCGCCTACGTCCAGTGGATCGTCAACGACGACCGGGACCCGGGCGGGGTGTTCACCCTCGGACGTTACGGCCCGGCCACGGAGGGCCTGGCCATCTTCCTGGTCGGCATGACCGCACTCCTGCTGACCACGCTCTGGATTGCAGGTAAATCGTGAGTGCCCACAACGACAGTGCCCGCCCTGACGCCGAACCGGTGGACCTGAGCGACCCGAAGCTCAGCCGGTTCGAGGTCTACAAAGAGGGCCTGCGCCGCGACGACATCGAGATCATCCACTACGAACCGCGCTTCGCCAAGCCGGGGACGAAGGCCGAGAAGCGCATGGAGCGCATCGTCGGCGGCATGTTCCTGTTCTCCGGCCTGTTCGCGACCGCGTTCGTGGTGGCCTACATCTGGTGGCCCTGGGAGTACGAGGGCGTCGCCACCTGGCGCGACCTCCAGACCTGGTACACGCCGGTCCTCGGGACCACGCTCGGCCTCTCGCTGCTGCTGTTCGCCGTCGGCGTGCTGACGTGGGCGAAGAAGCTGCTGCCGATCGAGGAGCTCGTCCAGGACCGCCACGACGGCGGCTCCTCCGCGGAGGACCGGCGCATCGCCGAGGCCACTGTGGACGGACTCGTCGAGGACATGGGCCTCAAGCGCCGACCGTTCCTGGTGAAGGCCGCCCTCCTGGGCGCCGCGCCGCTCGGCCTGGCCGCCGTCGCCCCGCTGGGCGCCCTCCTGAAGGACCCCGGCGACATGCTCACCGTCACCGGCTGGAACGCCGAGAAGTACAACGACGGCGAGCCGATCCGCCTGATGATGAAGGACGGCGCCCTGGTGCGCCCCGACATGGTCTCCGCCGGCGGGCAGCTCACCGTCTTCCCGGCGATCGACCACGGCGCGACCAACCAGTTCCCGACCTCGCCGGTTCTGCTCATCCGTCTGCGGGAGGCCGACGCGGCGACCCTGCGCGGCAACCTGTACCCGATGTACCAGGACGTGGACGCCCTGTGGGGCAACTTCGTCGGGTACTCGAAGATCTGCACGCACGTCGGTTGCCCGGCGAGCCTTTACGAGCAGCAGAGCCAGCGCCTGCTGTGCCCGTGCCATCAGTCCCAGTTCAACGTGGTGGACAACGCCGCCCCGGTCTTCGGCCCGGCCACGCGGCACCTGCCGCTGCTGCCGCTCGACGTCGACGACGAGGGCTACTTCATCGCCACGTCCGACTTCCTGGTGCCCCCGGGTCCGGCGTTCTGGAACCGCCCGTCCCTCCCCGAGGAGGATGAGAAGTGAAACGCCGCAAAGGCACGAGCGACAGCCTGCTGACCAAGGCCGGCGGTGAGCTCGACGACCGCTTCAAGCTCGCCGGACCGGCCCGGGTCCTGCTCAACAAGGTCTTCCCGGACCACTGGTCCTTCCTGCTGGGCGAGATCGCACTGTTCTCGTTCATCCTGCTGCTGCTGTCGGGAACGTTCCTGGCGCTGTTCTTCGAGCCTTCGATGGTCGAGGTGACCTACAACGGCGTGTACGTGCCGCTGCAGGGCATCGACATGTCGCGGGCCTACGAGTCGGCGCTGGACATCTCGTTCGAGACGCGCGGCGGCCTGTTCATGCGCCAGATGCACCACTGGGCGACGCTGCTGTTCATGGCGGCGATCCTGGTGCACATGCTCCGGATCTTCTTCACCGGCGCGTTCCGCGCGCCGCGCGAGACGAACTGGATGATCGGCATCATCCTCTTCTGGGTCGGCTTCTTCGAGGGCTTCTTCGGCTACTCGCTGCCCGACGACGGCCTGTCCGGCACGGGCCTGCGGATCATGGAGGGCATGACCGAGTCGGTGCCGTTCATCGGCCCGTGGGCTTCGGCGGCGCTGTTCCGGGGCCAGTTCCCCGGCACCGACGTGATCTCGATGATCTACATCATCCACGTGTTCATCTTCCCGCTGATCCTGTTGGGCCTCATCGTGGTCCACGTCGGACTCGTGTTCGCCCAGAAGCACACGCAGTGGCCCGGGCCGGGACGCACCGAGCACAACGTGGTCGGCTTCCGGATGTTCCCGAACTACGTCATGAAGCAGGTCGGCTTCATGCTGTTCATCTGGGGCGTGATCGGCGCGATGGCGGGGCTGTTCCAGATCAACCCGATCTGGCTGTTCGGCCCGTACGAGGTCTCGGTCGTGTCCTCGGCTTCGCAGCCGGACTTCTACGTCATGTACCTGGACGGCCTGATCCGCCTGTTCCCGGCGTGGGAGTTCAGGGTGCCGCCGTACTTCACGCTGCCGGCGGTGTTCTGGCCGGCGATCGCGGGCATGGGCCTGTCGGTCATGCTGCCGCTGCTGTATCCGGCGCTGGAGCGGCGGTTCACGAAGGACCGCGGCCACCACAACCTGCTGCAGCGACCGCGCGACAACCCGGCCCGCACGGGCCTGGGCATGATGGTCGTGGTGTTCTGGATCGTCGGCGTCATCTCCGGTGGCAACGACGTGTTCGCCGAGAAGTTCGGCATCAGCCTGAACGCGATGACCTGGGCCGGGCGCATCGGCCTGGTGGTCCTGCCGATCATCACGTACTACGTGACGTACCGGATCTGCCTGGGGCTCCAGCAGCACGACCGCGAGGTGCTCGCGCACGGCCTGGAGACGGGCATCCTCATGCGCGACCCGAACGGGCGCTTCTACGAGGTGCACCAGCCGCTGGCCGAGCCGGACGAGCACGGCCACACCGAGCTGGAGTACGGCGGGTGGGTGGTCCCGAAGAAGATGAACCGCGTGGGCGCTCTGGAGCCGACGGAGAAGGGCTTCTTCAAGTCGATCGAGGAGCCGTCTGAGAACGGCGGCGCCGAGAGGCGCGACGAGATCGAGTCCGGGAAGCACTAGCGAGACAGTGAGCAGGGCCCCGCCGGAAGGCGGGGCCCTGCTTTGTTTTCGCTTTGTTTTCGGACGTACTGTGCGTTTCGGGAATTCCGGATATGTCCGCCGGAGTGGCCCCCCGTTTCGACTATGGCGCAGGGGTACGACAGGCCGGTCGCGCGAGAAATGCTCGCTCAGTAGCGGTCGACGGTGGTGATGAGCTTCTCGGCGAGCTCGTCGGGGTCGAGCTTCTCGCGGGCGAGCGCCAGATACAGCGAATCGAGGTCCGGGAAGCCCAGAGAGGACGCCACACCGTGGAGCGGTTGTTCCCCTGACAGTCCGCGCCCGCGGGCGATCAGGGAGCGCCACAGGCGGTTCTTGCCCGCCTTCAGTTCGTCCTCGAAGCGCTGCATCGGGATGACGGGGAGTTCGCCGGTCGAGTCGAGGTCCTCGACCGCGCCGAACCAGTCGTTGATGTGCAGCTGCGCCTCGGGGGTCTTGGCGTGGTCGAGCCACTGCTTCGAGGGCCCGTACGGCTGCTCGGTGGTGAGCACCAGTTCGACCGAGTCGCCGTCGCGCAGGGACTGCGCGAGCGGCGCTATCTCGCCGTTCACATAGGCGGCGATGAGCCGGTGGCCCTTCGAGGGGCCGGAGCAGTAGGCCACGTCAACGGGCGTGGAGGCCTTGGGCACCAGGAGCTGCTCGCCTTCGCCGGTGAACACCAGGATGTCCTGGTCGGCCAGGTCGCAGCGGAGCGAGTGGAGGAACTGGCCGGAGTCGGCGATCTCGTTCTGCCATTCGAGGAGGCGCTGGAGCCACGGCAGCTGGACCTCGACCGGGTCGGTCCCGGATCGGCGCAGCCCGGCGACGATGCCGATCTCGGCCGTCTCGTGCATCTCCCTGGTGCGGATCAGGAACTCGATCGTGGAACCGCCGGGACCGGCGACCGCGGTGTGGATCGACTGGTACAGGTTGAACTTCTTGGCGGCGATGAGGTCGCGGAACTTGCCGCCCACGGGCTTCCAGAGCCGGTGGATCGCGCCGAGCGCGGCGTAGCAGTCGGTTGCGGGGCCGTCGACGACGATGACCAGGCGCGGCGGGTCGGCCGGGCCGGTGCCGGGGTGTTTCTGCATCTCGCGGAAGATCGAGTACGGGTGCCGGGGCCGGTCGAGCAGGCGCGCGGCCACTTTGAACTCGCGCAGGGCCCGGCGCACCTGCGGCGCGATGACGGCGACCTGGCGTCCCCGGTCGGACTCGGAGCCGAGGTGCTCCTTGATGCGCTGGAAGATGTCGGGTTCGAGGGTTTCGAGGACGATGTCCTCGAGTTCGCGCTTGATGACGTACAGGCCGAGGCGGTCGGCGAGGGGGATGAGGACGTCCTGGGTGGCCTCGGCGATGCGGATCTGGCTGGGGCGCTTCTTGAACTTGATGGTGCGCATGTTGTGCAGGCGGTCGGCGAGCTTGATGACCATGACGCGGATGTCGCGCCCGGCGGTGAGCACGAGCTTGCGGAACGTCTCGGCCTCGGCGGCGGAGCCGAGGTGGATCTTGTCGAGCTTGGTGACGCCGTCGACCATGACGGCGATCTCGTCGCCGAAGTCGCCGCGGAGGGCTTCGAGGGAGTAGCTGGTGTCCTCGACGGTGTCGTGGAGGAGGCCGGCCGCGATGGTGGGGGTGTCGACGCCGAGGTCGGCGAGGATGGTGGCGACGGCGATGGGGTGGGTGATGTAGGGCTCGCCGGAGCGGCGGGCCTGGCCGCGGTGCATCTGCTCGGCGATGCGGTAGGCGCGGCGGACCAGGAGCAGGTCGGGCTGCTCGCAGTGGGCGCGGTGAGCCGCTTCGAGCTGCGCCACCTTCCCCGCGAGGTCCCACGGATCGTCAGGTTTGGCAGAGCGAGTAGCCGAAAGCAATGCGCGCAACATGAAAGCCTCCGATGCCCAAGGTTGACCGCATTCTAGATGTACAACGATTCCTGGAGAGAATCGACACTAGACACTGTCGGATTTCGGCAGGGCCGATGGAACCGGTGGGTGACCGACAGTACCGGAGCGGGTGGAGTCGCGGAAACCGCAAGCGCCGCAAATGAATGCGAGACGACTCACGTCCGAATTGCCGGAAAGGGCGGTTCCCGGAGGCTGGAACGGTGTGTTCGCCTGGGACAGCGGAGGGTCGGGGAAGCGGTCTCACGATGTGGAAAGCGATCTCCGGTCAGCGGCGCCAGGGGGACGGGTTGTGGGGGACTTCGCCGTCCCAGCGTTCGGCTCCGTCCAACCTGCTCGCCCACGGGCCCTCGACGAGCACCAGGCGCACTTCGGAGCGGCCCAGCCACTCCAGGAGCAGCCTGGTCTCGGCGGCGTGCGCCGCGTCCACCGCGTCCGCCACCGGCTCGATCGACCTCGCTGTCTCGCGCAGCCGCGCGATGTACGGCATCGGGTCCGCCCTCGGCGGCGTCCGCACCGCGCCCGCCAAGAGCCCGTGGCGGATCACCGCGACCTCCCAGCCGCCGCCCTTGGCCCGACCCGCCGCCACGATCTCCCCGGCCGCCACGAGGCTCCTGATCCGGTGCGACAGGGCGGCCAGCGTCAGGAACGCCCCCAACTCGTCGCGCCGCTCCGCGGCGGCCTCGAACCGCTCGGCCTCCGCCAGCTCCGCGAGCCGCTCCGCGACCGCCTCGGCGATCGGCGCCGGGTCCCCGTCCATCGCCCGCGCCGCCCGCTCGGCGACCTCCGCGTACTCCTCGACCGTGACCGTGTGCCGGCACGGCTCGACGCACTTGCCGATCTCACCGAGCACGCACGAGGGCGACAGGCGCTTGGGCGACAAGCGGGTCCGGCACGACCGGATCGGCAGTGCCGCCTCGATCGCGCTGATCGCCGCCTGCGCCTGCGTGCCCGAGGCCGGGCCGAGCCTCGGCGTTCCCGGCTCCGGGGGCTTGCGCGAGACCTGGAGCCGCGGGTACGGCTCGTCCGTGAGGCGCACCCAGCTGCGGTGCTCGGGGAACTTCGCCGCCCGGTTGTACGGCGGCTTGCCGCCGGAGATGAGCCGCAGTTCGGCCACGCCCGCTTCGAGCCGGTGGGCGCACTCGATCACTTCGATGCGCTCGGCCGCGGCGAGCATGTCCCGCAGGCGGCGGCGCTGCTCGGCCGCCGAGAAGTAGCTGCGGACGCGCGCGGCCACGTCCACGGACACGCCGATGTAGAGCGCCCGGTCGTCCGAGTCGCGGAAGATGTACACGCCCGGCGCGTGCGGCAGCCCGTCTGCCAGGTGCTTCTTGCGCCGCTGGAGTTCGGAGGGGATCGCCCGGCAGAACTCGACGAGTTCGGCGTCGGTGACCACACCGTGCCCGCTGGCGCGCTCGATGAGGCCGTGCAGGACCGTCACCGTCGCCCGGGCGTCGTCCAGCGCCCGGTGGTTCGGGGTCACCGGGGAGCCGAAGAGCCGCGCCAGGGTGCCGAGCCGCCGGTTGGGCACCTCGCTCTTCTCGGTGAGCCGCCGCGCCAGGACCACGGTGTCGACCACGGGCGGGCGCGGCCAGCGCGTGTCGGTCAGTTCGCAGGCGTGGCGCAGGAACCCCATGTCGAATCCGGCGTTGTGGGCGACCATGGTGGCGCCGTGCGCGAATTCGAGGAACGCGGGCAGGACCGCCTCGATGCCGGGGGCGTCGGCGACCATCTCGTCGGTGATGCCCGTCAGGCGGGTCACGCGCGGGTCGATGGACTCGCCGGGGTTGACGAGGGTGCCGAACTCGCCGATGACCTCGCCGCCCCTGACCTTGACGGCGCCGATCTCGGTGATCCCGCACGCGTCGGCGGCCAGGCCGGTGGTCTCGAGGTCGACCACGCAGAAGGTCACCTCCGAGAGCGGGGTCCCCAGGCTGTCGAGCGTCGGCTGGACGAACCCGGTGCCGGGCTCGCTCACCGCGCCGCTTCGGGCCGCGCCGCTGTCATGCATGTCCGCAACACTAGGGGCGGCCTGTGACAGAGCGTTCCTTGCGGCTGTTCGAACGTCGCGGACGCCGCACTGCGGAGCGGACGCGGTCGGCGGTGCGCGCCGACCCGCTCGCCAGCTTCGCGCTCTGCTCGGCCTGTTCGGCATTGAGTTTCGCGATGAGCGAGGCGGGCCAGAGCCGGGCCTTGTACCTGCGGCGCGGCTCGGCGGTCTTGTCGAGTTCGGCGTGGAGGTCGCGGACGGCGTCGGCGAGCCCCGTGGTGTCGGCGCCCCTGGGGGAGTAGCGGTGGCCGGCCATCGCGGCGCCGAGCGCCATCGCGGCGTCCTTCGCGCCGGGCGCGGCCTGCGCCAGCACCCCGCCGGCCTGGCGTGGCGTGAGCGATTCGGCAAGGGCCACACCGTAGTCGAGGGCGAGGTCGATGGCCTCGTCCCAAGTGGTCTGGGCGGTCAGGCGCTTCGGGTCGAGCCGGGACCTGCGGATGCCCGATCGCCACAGCGCCGGAATGAACGGCAGCGCCAGGAGGAGCAGGAGTGCGAGCCAGGCGGGTTCGAAGCGCGAGGCGCTGCCGCTGTCGCCGTCGGCGGCCTGGTCGACGGCCCCGTCGGTCGGGTTCTCGCCCGGGTCGGCGGCGTCGTCGGCGGGGGCCGTGGTCGAGGGGTCCACACCGGACGAGGGTTCCGCGCTCGGGTCGCCTTCGCCGTTCGACTCCTCGCCGTCCTCGGCGGGCGCGGTCGCCCACGGGAACGCCACCGCGCCGGGCACGCCCTGCGCCGGGGTCGGGTCGAACGGGACCCAGCCGGGCCCTTCGAAGTAGACCTCGACCCACGCGTGGTAGTCGTGGCTGGTGAGCACCCACTCGTCGCCGTCGCGCGAGCCCTGGGACATGCCGATGACCACGCGGGAGGCGATGCCCGCCTCGCGCAGGATCCACGCCATCGCGGCCGCGTACTGCTGGCAGTAGCCCTGCTTGGTCTCCAGGAAGTCGATGACGGCCTCGTCGTTGCCCGCGTCGGCGGTCTCCAGGGAGTACTGGAACCCGTTGGCCGACGACAGGTAGTTCATGACCGCGAGGACCGTCTCGTGGACGGTCGCGGCACCGGAGGTCGCGGCGTCGACGTACGGGAGGATCTCGGGCACGTCAGGGTGGTTCGTGTTGGGTTCGAAGCGCTCGTCGTCGGGGTCCATGCCCTGCGCGTCCGCGAGCGTCTGGGCGTCGGGCACCGACTCGGTGTAGGTCAGCGAGTAGGAGTCCACGTCGCCCATGTCGGTGCCGTCGCCGATGATGACGCCGGTGTCGTCGTCGATGCGCCAGTCGCCCTCGATGTCGAGGCTGACCGGGTCGCCGTAGACGGGCACGACCGGCGCGGACAGCTGCAGGTTCTGGATCTGGGCCTCGAACTGCTGGCCTTCGTCGCCCTCGATCTCGTCGATCGGGGCGGCGCCCTCGTACTCGTTGGGGCCGAAGCCGTCGCTGCTGAGCGAGTCGAGCACGTGCATCCGCAGGTAGCGCGGGCTCGGGTCGTTCGTGGTGACCCGCAGGACGTCGACCGCCTCGGGCTGGTTCAGCGAACCGGACAGCTGCGCCCACGGGTTGACGTCGCCGAGCGAGTAGTTCTCGCCCGCGCCGAAGTCCTGGGCGACGTTGTCGATGAGCCCGGAGGTGTTGGTCGGCACCACGGTCAGCGCCAGCAGCGTCACCACGACGAACGCGGCCGCCGACCAGCGCGCCGTGCGCGCCATCGGCGAGGGGAACCGCTGGCCCACGAGCTGGCCGGTGCCGGTGAAGCGGTGCCCGAACGCCGAGACGCGCCGCAGGTTGTCGTCGGCGAGGATCCACAGGTAGGCGACCGCGGGGAGGATGAACCAGAACCAGGCGGTCGCGTCGGGCGCGACCGAGACGGGCACCAGGTACATCGTCAGGAGCGTCAGACCCGCCAGGGCCGGGGTGCGCAGGCCGACGACGAACATGTCGTGGAGGATCGCGACGACGCCCACGCCGAGCATCGTCAGGAACAGGATGCCGCCCTCGGCCGGGACGGGCGGGGAGTTCACGATGATCGCCGCGACACCCTCGGCGGTCAGATCGGCCCAGTGCCCGAGCGTCCCCGGCGTCGGGATGAGGAGCAGGAACGCGGTGCCGCCGCTGAAGCCCGCGGTCAGGACGATCAGGAGCGCTGCGCACATCGTGAGCGTCTGGATTCCCTGCCCGCGCCCGGCGGCGCGCATGAGCGACCCGGACACGGCCACGGCGGTGATCGCCACGAGCACCGGGACCGTCCACCCCAGGCCTTCGAAGACGCCGATGAGCGGCGTCAGTGTCAGGGCCAGGGTGGCGGCCGCGACCATAGTGGCGTGCCGCTGTCCGCTCATGCCAGAGTCCTCCACGCGCCCAGGCGGGTCCACACCCGGCGCAGTTCGGTCCCGGCGTCGACCGGGATCACCTGCCAACCCGCGTTCGCCAGTACGGCGACCGCGGCCCGGTGCTGCTCGGCGAACGCCTGCTCCCGGGGGTCCGTCCTGCTCGTCGCGGCCCGGGGAATCCACCGGACCGGGTCCACGACCAGGGCCGTGCAGTGCCCGCCGCGCTTGGCGAGTCGCCCGAGCGCGGCGGCCTCCTCGGGGTTGAGGTGCCCCAGGAACGCCATGATCCCCGAGACCGCACGCGACCGCTGCGCCTTCTCGACCATCTGCACGATCGGCGCCTCAGGGGCCGCCGCCACAGTCGCGAGGTAGCGCATCGCCTGGCTGTAATCGCCTTGGCGGCATTCGAAGTCGCGGTGCGCGGTGATGACCCACGGGTCGATGCCGTCGCGCGAGAGCCGCACCGTCGCCGACGCGGCCGCGTCGACCATCCACTCGAAGCTCGACAGCTCCCCGCGGTGCGCGCCGCGGCGCACGTCCAACAGGACCGCCGCGTTGTTCTCCCACGGCTGCTCCTCGCGGCGCACCATGAGCTGCCCGCGGTGGGCGCTGGCCTTCCAGTGGACGCGCCGCATGTCGTCGCCGTGGCGGTACTCGCGCACGGCGATGTCGTCGTTGCCGGTGATCGCGACCGCGTGCGCCGCCGACTCCCCGGAGGACATCCCGGCGCCGCCCGGCAGCGTCAGGCTCGGCAGCGGCTGGATGCGCGGGGTGACGATCAGCTCGGTCGTGATCGGGAACTCCTGCACCGAGACCGCGAGCCCGAACGGGTCGGCGGTGCGAACGGTCAACGGCCCCAACTCATACGCGCCGCGCGTGCCCGGCGTGATCGTGTAGTTGACGACGCTGCGCGCGCCCGGCGCGAGCCGCTCCAGCACCAGCCGCGGCCGGTTCCCCAGCCGGTAGGGGATGCGGTCCTCCAGCATGAGCGCGGGCGGGCGCCCCCGCCCGATGTTCTGGATGCCCAGGCGCACCTGCGTGGCCTGGCCCGCCTCGACCTGCGCCGGGTTCAGCACCCGGTTCGACTCCAATGAGGGCCGCGTCCACCGCAGCAGCACCAGGCCGCCCAACGGGGCGACCGCGGCCAGGAACGCGGCGCGCAGCAGGTCGCCCTCGCCCACCGCCAGGGCGGTGAGGCCGACGACCACGCTCACCGCCAGCAGCGTCTTGCCGCGCCCGGTGAGCTCCACGCCTAGAACCTTCCCGGGTGGGACACCACCGGGACGTGTCGGAGGATGTCGGAGACTATCGCCTTCGTGTCGCCCCCGCCCATCGTGGTCTCGGTCGTGGGGATGAGCCGGTGCGCGAGCACCGGGACGGCCAGCTGCTGCACGTCGTCCGGCAGCGCGAAATCACGCCCGTCCATCGCCGCGAGCACCTGCGTGCACCGCAGCAGCTGGAGCGTCGCCCGCGGGCTCGCCCCCAGGCGGACCTGCGCGTTCGTGCGGGTCGCCGTCACCAGGTCCACGACGTAGCGCTTGAGTTCGGGCGCCAGGTGCACCGCGCGGGCGGCGGCGATCATCCGCACGATCATCTCCGCGTCCGCCACCGGCCGCAGCGCATCGAGGGGGTTGTACTCCTCGCGCCGGTCCAGCAGGGCCAGTTCGGCGTTGACGTCCGGGTAGCCGATCGCCAGCCGCGCGGTGAAGCGGTCGCGCTGCGCCTCGGGCAGCGGGTAGGTCCCCTCCATCTCCACCGGGTTCTGGGTGGCGATGACCATGAACGGGCTGCGCAGCTTGTACGTGTTCCCGTCAACGGTGACCTGGCGTTCCTCCATGCACTCCAGGAGCGCGGACTGCGTCTTGGGGCTGGCGCGGTTGATCTCGTCGCCGAGGATGAGGTTGCCGAAGATCGCGCCCGGCTTGAACACGAAGTCGCGCTTCTCGGGGTCGAAGATGCTCACGCCCGTCACGTCCGAGGGCAGCAGGTCCGGGGTGAACTGGATGCGGCGCACCGAGCAGTCCACGGACCGGGCCAGGGCCTTCGCCAGCTGCGTCTTGCCGACTCCGGGGACGTCCTCGAGCAGCAGGTGCCCTTCGGCCAGCATGACGGAGAGCGCGAGCTTGATGGTGTGGGACTTGCCCTCGATCACCCACTCGACGTTCGTCAGGATGCCCTCGGCCGTCGCTTTGAACTCCTGGGGGGAGAGCGGGGCCAGACCCTGCGTCGGCTGTGCTGGGGACGACTCGAAGGTCAATGGTCCTCCCGGGGGAAGTCTGCGGTGGGATTGCGCGCCGCGGTTCGGCATTCACCGTTACGGTCGCTTGTCCGCCATCCTACTCGGACGCGCCCAGCCCCTATGTCTCGCGCCACCTGGGTGACTCTGGGCTACACTGGTGTCATGTCCCGGCGTTTCACGCTTCTTATCTAGCCGTGTTGGAGCACTCCCACACGGCAGCCCCTGCATGTCAGGGGTTTTTTGCTGTCTAGGGTCTGTGTTCAGTGCAAGAGGGTCAAGTACCGAGCACACGTCGCCCGCACCCAGAGCAATCCCGGACCACAGGACGAGTCATGAGCGAACCCGCACACCGTTACGACGCCAAGCTGGCCAACGAGATCGAACCGAGCTGGCAGGAGCGCTGGGAGGCCGAGCAGACCTTCCGCGCCCCGAACCCGGCCGGTGCTCTCGCCGAGCCGGACCACCCGCGGGCCGGGGCCCCCAAGAAGTTCGTGATGGACATGTTCCCCTACCCCTCGGGGGCGGGGCTGCACGTGGGCCACCCGCTGGGCTTCGTGGCGACGGACGCGTACTCGCGGTTCCTGCGCATGGCCGGGTACAACGTGCTGCACCCGATGGGCTTCGACGCGTTCGGGCTGCCCACCGAGCAGTACGCGATCGCCACGGGCCGCCAGCCCGCCGAGATCACCGCCGAGAACATCGAGCGGTACCGGCGGCAGATGCGCCTGGTCGGGATGGGCTACGACAACCGGCGCGAGTTCGCGACCACCGACCCCGAGTACTTCAAGTGGACCCAGTGGATCTTCCTGCAGATCTTCAACTCCTACTACGACGCCGAGGCCGACAGGGCCAGGCCGATCGGCGAGCTGATCGCCGCGTTCGCCTCCGGTGAGCGGGCCACCCCCGACGGCCGGGCCTGGGCCGAGCTGCCCGAGGTCGAGCGCCGCCGCATCGTCGACGGATACCGCCTGGCGTACGTCACCGAGGCGCCCGTGAACTGGTGCCCGGGCCTGGGCACGGTGCTGTCGAACGAGGAGGTCACCTCCGAGGGCCGAAGCGAGCGCGGGAACTTCCCCGTCTACACGCGCACCCTGAAGCAGTGGATGATGCGCATCACCGCCTACGCCGACCGCCTGCTGGGCGACCTGGACGGCCTGGACTGGACCGAGTCGCTGAAGTCTATGCAGCGCAACTGGATCGGCAAGTCCATCGGCGCTTTTGTGGACTTCGCGACCTACGCGGGGGACATCCGGGTCTTCACCACCCGCCCCGACACGCTGTTCGGCGCCACCTACATGGTCCTGGCCCCCGAGCACCCCCTGGTCGACGCCCTGACCGCGGAGACCTGGCCGGCCTCGGCGCCCGAGGCCTGGACCGGCGGGCACGCCACGCCCGCGGGCGCCGTCGCCGCCTACCGCGCCCAGGCCGCCGCCAAGACCGACGTGGAGCGCCAGGCCGACGCCAAGAAGAAGACCGGCGTTTTCACCGGCGGCTACGCCACCAACCCGGTCAACGGGGACACGGTGCCCGTCTTCATCGCCGACTACGTGCTGGCCGGGTACGGCACCGGCGCGATCATGGCCGTCCCCGCCCACGACGAGCGCGACTTCGACTTCGCCACCGCCTTCGGGATCCCGATCGTGCAGGTCATCGCCGGGGCCGAGGAGTGGGACCGCCAGTCCGTCTTCGTCGGCACCGGCGGCACCTGCGTCAACTCCGGCTTCCTGGACGGCCTGGGCGTCGAGGACGCCAAGGCCCGGATCATCGACTGGCTGGCCGAGCACGGCCGCGGCGAGGGTGCCACCACGTTCCGCCTGCGCGACTGGCTGTTCAGCCGCCAGCGCTACTGGGGCGAGCCGTTCCCCATCGTCTACGACGAGACCGGCCTGCCGGTGGCCCTGCCCGAGGAGCACCTGCCCGTCGAGCTGCCGTACCTGGACGACTTCTCGCCTAAGACCTTCGACGCCGAGGACGCCGACTCCGCGCCGGAGCCGCCCCTGGGCCGCGCGAAGGACTGGGTCGAGGTCGAACTGGACCTGGGCGACGGCCCCAAGCAGTACCGGCGCGAGGTCAACACCATGCCCAACTGGGCCGGGTCCTCCTGGTACGAGCTGCGCTACACCGACCCCAAGGCCGCGAACGTCATCGCCGACCCGGCGAACGAGTCGTACTGGATGGGCCCGCAGGACGCCGATGACGTCGGCGGCGTCGACCTGTACATCGGCGGCGTCGAGCACGCCGTGCTGCACCTGCTGTACGCGCGCTTCTGGCAGAAGGTCCTGTTCGACCTGGGGCACGTCTCCAGCCGCGAGCCGTTCCGCCGCCTGTTCAACCAGGGCTACATCCAGGCGTACGCCTACACCGACGACCGCGGCGTGTACGTCCCGGCCGAGGAGGTCGAGGAGCAGGCCGACGGCACCTATGTCTACAACGGACAGAAGGTCGAACGCGAGTACGGGAAGATGGGCAAGTCCCTGAAGAACGTGGTCACGCCCGACGAGATCTGCGAGGCCTACGGCGCCGACACCTTCCGCGTCTACGAGATGTCGATGGGGCCCCTGGCCGAGTCGAAGCCGTGGGACACCCGCGCGATCGTCGGCTCCCAGCGGTTCCTGCAGCGCCTGTGGCGCAACATCGTCGACGAGGAGACCGGGCAGGTCACCGTCGCCGACGTCGAGCCGGACGCGGCCACGCTGCGCGAGATCCACAAGGCCGTCGCCGGGGTCCGCGAGGACTACGAGAACCTGCGCATGAACACCGCCGTCGCCAAGCTGATCACGCTGAACAACCACGTGACCGGCCTGCACCCGGTGCCGCGGGAGGCCGCCGAAGCGCTGGTCGCCATGGTCGCGCCGGTCGCGCCGCACATCGCCGAGGAGCTGTGGGCGCGCATGGGCAACGAGGGCGGCATCGCCTATGTGGACTTCCCGGTGGCCGACGAGCGGCACCTGGTGGAGGACACCGTGACCTACCCGGTCCAGATCAACGGGAAGGTGCGCGGGCGCATCGAGGTCGGCGCCGGCGCCTCCGAGGACGCGGTGAAGGCCGCCGCGCTGGCGGAGGAGAAGGTCGCCGCGAACCTGGTCGGCAAGGACGTCAAGAAGGTCATCGTCGTCGCGGGGAAGATGGTCTCGATCGTCGCCAAGTAGTCGACCATATAGGACAGATCCTATACGATTTGAGGGTGGGCCTGGAGTACCCAGGCCCGCCCTTCTCACCTGCTGCGCCATTCGCCCGGCCGCGGGAGTGGGCCCGCCGCTTTAGCGCCCTTTCCAGTCCTCGGGCAGGCTGCCGCCACCGCCCTTGTACGTGTACACCTCGGACTTCTCGCTGCGCAGCAGGAAGAACAGGATGATGTTGAGGATGAGGCCCGGCAACGGCGTCGGCCCGACCGGGCCGGGGTCGTCGGCCACGGCGATGGTGATGACACCGCTGACCCCGGCGATGACCACGACGAGCCAGGACAGTCTGAACGCCATGAGCCGCGCCCAGTTCAGTCGCGCGGCGACGCACACGGCTGCGACCACGTGGAACACCGTCGCCAGGGCCATCACCACGAACGGCCACAGCGCCGACTTCCCGGAGGCGTAGAGGTCCCACAGAGTAGCGGCGAAGAACGTCAGGGACACGATGGTGGCGCCGATGAGCACCAGCGCGACGACGACCTGCCAGGGGATCGGGTGGTGGTAGAAGGGTTTCGCGGGGGTGGGTTCCATCTTGGAATGATAAGTTTTCTCGCCTCCGGGCGGGGTCCCGCGCGCGGCGGGCGGCGCCGAAGCGGCCGCCTGAGTATTGACCAACATCTATGCATTCGCTAGGCTGTGCTCACCTCGCTGGGAGCGCTCCGCTCCGGCGGGTCTCATCCTTCGAACAGCCTCGTTCCCTCACGGCGCGGCACCACCTTGAGGAGCTTTTCGTGCTGCTTACACGCAAACGCCGTCGAGCCGTGATCGCGGGGGTCGCCACCGTGGCGACCGCCGCGCTCGGCATCGGGCTCTCGACCCAGTTCGCGAGCGCCGCGACGACCCTTCGCGGGGGCGCCGACGCCCTCGGCAAGGACATCGGCGTCGCGGTCAACTACAACCTGCTCCAGAATGACGCCACCTACCGCAACACCGTCGCCACCGAGTTCAACTCCCTCACGGCCGAGAACGCCATGAAGTGGGACGCGACCGAGCCCAGCGACGGGGCGTACAGCTTCACGCAGGCCGACGCGATCGTCAACTTCGCCGAGGCCAACGGCCAGACCGTCCACGGGCACACCTTCGTGTGGCACAGCCAGGCCCCCTCGTGGGTGCAGAACCTCTCCGGCACGGCACTGCAGACCGCGATGGTCGATCACATCAACACCCTCGCCAACCGCTACGAGGGCGAGGTCGACTCCTGGGACGTCGTCAACGAGGTCGTCTCGGACTCCAACGGCGCCCTGCGCGACTCGTTCTGGCTCCGCGGGCTCGGCGAGGGCTACATCACCACCGCGTTCCAGACCGCCCGCGCGGCCGACCCGAACGCGGACCTCTACATCAACGACTACTCGATCGAGAACATCGGCGCGAAGTCGAACAAGATCTACTCGATCGCCCAGGGCTTGAAGTCCCAGGGCCTCCTCGACGGGGTCGGCTTCCAGTCGCACCTGATCCTCGGCCAGGTCCCCTCGGACATGGAGGCGAACCTCCAGCGCTTCATCAACCTGGGCCTGAAGGTCCGCATCACCGAGCTCGACATCCGCATCCCGACGCCGGCCGACAGCACCGAGCTGGCCCAGCAGGCCGCCGACTACCAGCGCGTGGTCGGCCTCTGCGCCAAGCTCGTCGACTGCTCGGGCGTCACCGTGTGGGGCCTGCGGGACGGCGACTCGTGGGTGCCGGGCACCTTCCCCGGCCAGGGCGCGCCGCTGCTGTTCAACGACGACTACTCCAAGAAGCCGGCGTACACCTCGACGCTGAACGCCTTGGGCGGCACCGTGACCAACCCGACCACGACCCCCGGCACCACCACGTCGCAGGCCACCACCTCGCCGCCGCCCTCGGGCGCGGGCTGCACCGCGACCCTGTCGGTCCAGAGTCCGTGGAACACGGGCGCGACCTATGCGGGCACGGTGAAGGCCAACCAGGCCCTGACGGGCTGGAAGGTGACGTGGACCTGGCCGGGCTCCGAGCGGATCTCGAACGCCTGGAGCGTTCAGGGGACGCTGACCGGCGCTTCGGTGTCGGGCACGAACGTGGGCTACAACGGGACGCTCGCCTCGGGGCAGTCCACGACGTTCGGCTTCAACATCACCAAGGCCGACGGCTCCACCGCATCGGTGCCGACGGTGACCTGCGCACCGGCGTGACCCGCACGCCCGCTTGACCGCTCTCCTCGCAGAGGCCGGGGCCCGGACGCGTACGTCCAGGCCCCGGTCGCGAACATCGAGCGAGGGTGTCAGCCCAGTTCGGCCTGGAACATCCAGCTCTGCTTCTCCAGTTCGGCGGTGATGCCGATGAGGAGGTCCTGGGTCACCGGGTCCGCGGACTCGGTGACCGAGATGCGCTCGCGCATGTTGGCGACGATCGACGTGTAGGCCTCGATGAACAGCGAGACCACCTCGGTGTCGGAGATGGTGCCGTCGTGGATGCGGGGGACCGAGGACTTCTCGGCGACGGTGGAGGCGCGCCCGTCGGCGCTGACGCCGACCGCTATGGCCCGCTCGGCGACCAGGTCGGCGGCGTTGCGCGCGGAGGCGACGATCTCGTCGAGCTGGAGGTGGAGTGAGCGGAAGTTCTTGCCGTAGACGTTCCAGTGCGCCTGCTTGCCCACGAGGGACAGGTCGATGAGGTCGACCAGTGCGCCTTGGAGGGCGCTGGCGACGGTCTCGCGGTGCTCGTCGGACAGGCTTGAGCGGACGGTCGACATGTCGGTACCTCGCAGAAGGCGCTCGTGGGCGGGCAGGTCACCGCCCAGATTAGTCGCCGCGCGCTCGCGGGGTGGTGATTCGGCCGCGCCGAACCCGTTCCGGCCGTAGATTGGCGCACTGACGGGGCCCGGAAAAGCACGAACCGGTGCGCGTCGGAAAGCGCTGCGCCGGCTCGGACCGGCACGGCCGGACCGGCATCGCGCACGGTCACCGCCCCCGGTCGCAATTTGTTGGATTAGTCGATAAACTAATGAACGTCGTGCCCCTCAGGCCCGCACATCGCCGTCCGCACCCTGAACAGGCAGGAGCAACGAATGCCTTACCGCCCGCCGTTGGTCGCCCGCGAATTCTTCGTAGCCGACCCCCCGGAGCTGCCCCAGCGCGCCCCAGGCGAGCAGGGCCTGTCGGCCGTGACGCGCGCCGAGGTCGCCCTGACCGGCCCCTCCTCGATCCTGCTCAAAGCCACGACGAGCGCCGACGAGGTCCTTTATGTCGGCCTCGCCGCCGTCGCCGAAGGCGTCGTCCGCGCCCGCCTCTCGGCCACCCCCGACGCCCGCCCCGCCGCCGAGCAGGCCCTGGAAATGGTCCACGCCGGCGAGTACGGGGCCGCGAAGGTCACCGTCGAGAACGGCACGGTCGTCGTGGACGCCGGATCGGTCCGCGCCGTCGCCACCCTCGACACCTGGACCCTGACCTACACCGACGCCGCCGGGAAGACCCTCGTCGCCCAGAACCCCGGCGAAGAGGACATCTCCGGCCGCCTGCGGACGCTCCCCTTCGGACGGTCTATCGTCGATGGACAGCCGGTGGCTTTCCACGAGTCCTTCACCGCCGCACCGGACGAGGCCTTCGCCGGGTTCGGCGAGCGCTTCGCGCCCCTGAACGCGCGCGGCCAGCGGCCCCTGATGTGGAACTTCGACGCGTTCGGCTCGGAGTCGATCCGCGCCTACAAGAACGTGCCGTTCTACCTCTCCGACCGCGGCTACGGCATCCTGGTCAACTCGGGCGCGCCCGTCGAGTTCGACGTGGCCCAGCAGACCCACGCCGCCGTCGAGATCATCGTGCCCGACGACGCCCTGGAGTACTTCGTCCTCGGCGGCACCCCCGTGGAGATCCTCGACCGCTTCGACGGCCTCACCTGCCGTCCGGCGCTGCCGCCCAAGTGGGCCTTCGGCACCTGGATCTCCTCGGGCTTCTTCGTGGACAACGAGGAGCGGGTCCTGGACCGCGCCAAGAAGATCCGCGAGCGGGGCATCCCCTGCGACGTGCTCCACCTCGACACGTTCTGGCAGCACGAGCCGCACTGGTCGGACATGCAGTGGGACCGCGACAACTTCCCCGACCCCGAGGGCATGCTCGCCCAGCTCGCCGAGCAGGGCTTCAAGGTCTGCCTGTGGATGAACTCCTACATCTCCCACAAGTCGCCGGTCTTCACCGAGGGCGATGAGCACGGGTACTTCCTCAAGAACGCCAAGGGCGAGACCTACGTCGCCGACGTCTGGCACGGCTCCCACCAGGCCAGCGGCATCGTGGACTTCACCAACCCGGACGCCGTCCAGTGGTGGAAGGGCCTGCTGCGCGGCCCCCTCCAGGACGGCGCGGCCCTGTACAAGACCGACTTCGCCGAGGGCGTGCCCTCCGATGCGGTGGCGCACAACGGCATGACCGGCACCGAACTGCACAATGTGTACACCCTGCTCTACAACGACGCGGTGTGCGACGTGACCCGCGAGGTCAACGGCCACGAGCTCGTCTGGGCCCGTTCCTCGTTCCTCGGCGGGCAGCGCCACGCCGCCCAGTGGTCGGGCGACGTCCAGACCACGTGGGCCGGCCTGGGCGGCACCATCCGCGGCGGCCTCTCGCACGGCCTCTCGGGCGTCCCGTTCTGGTCGCACGACACCGGCGGCTTCAACGGCACCCCCACCGACGACCTGTACATCCGCTGGGCCCAGTTCGGCGCCTTGTCGCCGCTGCTGCGCTACCACGGCACGACCACCCGCGAGCTGTGGGAGTTCTCCGCGGAGGCCGAGCGCCTCGCCGTGGAGTCCCTGCAGCTGCGCTACTCGCTCATGCCCTACATCTACTCGGCGGCGGTGAAGGCCTCGCGCACCGGCGAGCCGGTGCTGCGCGCGCTCAGCGTGGACGACCCGGCCGACCCCGTCTCGTGGACGGCCGACCAGGAGTTCCGCCTCGGCACCGACCTCCTCGTGGCCCCCGTCAACGACCCCTCGGGCAAGCGGAAGGTCTACCTGCCCGCCGGGCAGTGGATCGACTTCTGGACCAAGGAGGTCCACGAGGGCGGGCGCTACATCGACACCGAGCACGACCTGGAGACCTTCCCGGTCTTCGTGCGCTACGGGTCGATCCTGCCGCGGGTCGCGCCCGGCGCGACCATCGGCGACGGCCCGTTCGAGGGCATCACCCTCGAAGTGTGGGGCGCGCCGACCGCAGGGACCACCATTTCGGACGTCGACGGCGATACCGCCATTATCATCGAAACAGTTTCGGAAACTGTTGTGACCCTGGTGTCGACAGGGCCCGCCGACATCGCTAATGTGAACGTCATCGATGTTGCAGGCAAGCCCGAGAGAGTCGAGCTGGAGCGGAAATAGATGAGCCTTGTCGCCGGAGTTGACTCCTCAACGCAGTCAACGAAAGTCCTGCTGGTGCACGCCGAGACCGGCGAGATAGTCGACTCCGGCAGGGCCTCCCACCCCGAGGGCACCGAATGCCCGCCCGAGGCCTGGTGGGAGGCCCTCCAAGAGGCCGGAAAAGGGATCCTCGACCGCGCCGACGCGGTGGCCGTCTCCGGCCAGCAGCACGGCATGGTCGCCCTGGACGCGAACGACCAGGTCGTGCGCCCCGCCCTGCTGTGGAACGACACCCGCTCGGCCCCCCAGGCCGACCGCCTGACCGCCGAATCCGGCGCCCAGGCCTGGGCCGAGGACACCGGCCTGGTCCTCGCCGCCTCCTTCACCGTCACGAAACTCGCCTGGCTCGCCGAGAACGAGCCCGGCAACGCCGCAAAAACAGTTTCGGTCATGCTCCCGCACGACTACCTGACGATGAAGCTCCGCGGGGTCGCCGCCGCCGAAGCCACCACCGACCGCTCCGACGCCTCCGGCACCGGCTACTGGTCGGCCGCCACCGGCGCCTACCTCCCCGAACGCCTCGCCCAGGCCTTCGGCCGCCACCTCGCACTCCCGCGCGTCGCCGCACCCAACGAGATCGTCGGCCGCACCCCCGGGGGCGCGGCGGTCGCACCCGGCACCGGCGACAACGCCGGCGCCGCACTCGGACTCGGCCTCGCCCCGGGCGACGTCGTCGTCTCGCTCGGCACCTCGGGCACCGTCTTCGGCGTCTCGGACACCCCCGCCGCCGACGCCTCCGGACTCGTCGCCGGGTTCGCCGACGCCACCGGCCGGTACCTCCCGCTGGTGTGCACCCTCAACGCCGCCCGCGTCCTCGACACCTTCCGCGAACTCCTCGGCACCGACCACGCCGAGTTCGACGCCCTCGCACTCGCCGCCGAACCCGGCGCCGGAGGACTCACCCTCCTGCCCTACCTCGACGGCGAACGGACCCCCAACCGCCCGGGTGCCACCGGGGTCATCTCGGGCCTGACCACCGGCGCCACCCGCGCCGACCTCGCCCGCGCCGCCGTCGAAGGCATGCTCTCGGCCCAGGCCGACGGGCTCGCCGCCCTCGCCGCGCAAGGCCTCCGAGCGGCGCGCGTACTCCTCATCGGCGGCGCCGCCGCCTCAGAAGCCGTCCGCCGCATCGCACCCAGCGTGTTCGGCGTCGACGTGGAAGTGCCCCCCGCGGCCGAATACGTGGCCCTCGGCGCCGCCAAGCAGGCGGCCTGGGCCCTGAACGGCGGCGAGAACCCCCCGCAATGGAAGAACGGGGACACGGCGAAGCTGTCCGGCACAGCAACCGCCGCGTCCGAGCAGTACGCGAAACTCAGGGACGAGACCGCGCCCTGGGAATCCCACCGACAAGCAAAGGACTGATCATGACCGACAAGTACGCACCGGTACCGGAGGACAAGTTCTCCTTCGGAATCTGGACGGTCGGCTGGGCTGCCCAGGACGTGTTCGGCTCGGCCACCCGCGCCCCGATGAGCGCCGACCGCGCCGTGCGCAAGCTCGCCGAGATCGGCGCCTACGGCGTCAACTTCCACGACAACGACGTGTTCGACTTCGACGCCTCCGAATCCGAGCGCGACGCCAAGGTCGGCGCGTTCCGCAAGGCCCTCGACGAGACCGGCCTCAAGGTCACCACCGCGACCACCAACCTGTTCGGCCACCCGATCTTCAAAGACGGCGGCTTCACCCACAACGACCGCGACGTGCGCCGCTTCGCGATCAGCAAGGTCATGCGCAACATCGACCTCGCCGCCGACCTCGGCGCGGAGATCTACGTCGCGTGGGGCGGGCGAGAAGGCGCCGAATCGGGCGGCTCCAAGGACGTCCAGTCCGCGCTGGCCCGCATGAAGGAAGCGTTCGACACCCTCGGCGCCTACGTCACCGAGCAGGGTTACGACCTCCGGTTCGCCATCGAGCCCAAGCCGAACGAGCCCCGCGGCAACATCCTGCTGCCGACCCTCGGGCACGCGCTCGCGTTCATCAACGAACTCGAGCAGCCCGAACTCGTGGGGATCAACCCCGAGATCGGGCACGAGGAGATGGCCGGGCTCGACTACGCCGCGGGCATCCGCCAGGCGCTGTGGCACGGCAAGCTCTACCACATCGACCTCAATGGACAGACCGGTCCGCGCTACGACCAGGACCTGCGCTTCGGCGCCGGCAACGTGGGCGGCGCGTTCTGGACCGTCGACGCGGTCGAAGAGGGCATCGCGAAGGGCCAGTACACCGGCCCGATCCACTTCGACTTCAAGCCCCCGCGCACCGAGGACGACAACGGCGTGTGGGTCTCCGCGGCCGCCTGCATGCGCAACTACAAGATCCTGCAGGAGAAGGTCCGCGCCTTCCGCGCCGACCCCGATGTGCAGCAGGCGATCAAGGACTCCCGCGTCGACCAGCTCGCCGTCCCCACCCTCGCCGAAGGCGAGACCTGGGCCGACTTGAAGGACGTCAAGGTCGACGTCGAGGGCCTCGCCGCCAAGGGCATGGCCTTCGAACGCCTCGACCAGCTCGCCCTCGAACACCTCTATGGCGTTCGCTAAGCGAGGCAATGCAAACGGGCCCGGAGCTTCAGCTCCGGGCCCGATTGCTACCCCACACCCATCAGTTGGATCGACATGCCTCGCGGCTTGTTGTCTCCCTCAGGAGGATTTGATTTCCCCTTGGACAGAACATTAGGGCGGTAAGCAAAACGTTCGCCGCGAGATCGATGAGAGTTCCATTGGAACCGTGCCACGATGCGCCTATGCGGTCTAGGTCGTGTTTGTGGCTGTCGCGCTCGGCGGCGTTTCGGTTACGGCACAGGCGGGCAGCGATGGTCAGGTGGGAGTCTGCCCGGTGGTGCGTTGCCGGGGCGGGGCCGGTGGCGGTTGCGGGGCTGGGCCGTGCAGTGGTGCCTGCGGTGGGGCTGGGCCGCTCGGCGGCGTTTCGGTTGGGGCGCAAGCGGGCGGCGACGGTGGAGCGGGGCGGTGCCTGGGGGTTGTGTTGCCGGGGCGGGGTCGGTCGTGGTTGCGAGCGGGCCCGGTCGCCAGGATGCTCCGCGGCGCTTTGGTTACGGCACAAGCGGGCAGCGATGATGAGGTGGGAGTCTGCCCGGCGGTGCGTCGCCGAGACGGCACCAGTCGTCGCTGCGGATGCTGGCGTGCGGGTGCGCTGGTGTGGGCGGGCGCCTTGCAGCATCGGGTTCGTCATGTCCTGTTCACCCCCTTCCTGTCGCTGTTGTCGCTCTGCGGTCTTCGGCCTGCTGCCTTCAACGCTCCGGCACTCCGGCACTTCAGTGTCTGGCACTCCAGTGCTTCGGTGTTTCGGTGGTGTCGTGCTCGGTGCACACCATTGGTGGCGGGGAGCTTCGCTTCAAACGGTTCCCGCGCAGGTTTGACAGATCGGCCTGCCCGGGAGGTTCGTGCTGTTGCAGTGCACGCCTTGCTTTCCCCGTCGGCCCGGATGCAGCACTGGGCGCGCGGTGGTGTGCGGAGGCGTGACCGCAAGTGCGCGTGTGGCCTGTGCCTGCCGGGTCCTGAGAGGCCCGGCCGTGGCGTGGCTGTTCGCGTGGGTCGTTCTGGTCGTGCAGGTAAGGTTCGTGTCGCGTGTGTCACCGGGTGTGGCACTGCCTTCTGGTCAGGGTGATCCCGACAAGGACCGCCCACCCAATCACGGCCCACCAGGGGCGCGGACAGCTGCGGACGATAGCACCAGGATGAGATCTGACGCCCCCAATGATCGGAGGGGCACCCCTGCTTACGGGGCCGTCGTCTCGAAAAAGGACGGTTTGTCGATTCGGCCAGAGGCTTGGCGTAGTCTGCTTGCACCTACTCGACACCTGTACGGATTCCCTATCCCTGTACGTACCTCAATTATCCCACTACTCAACATCAGTGTCATCACCCAAACGAGTGGAAAACACTCACATTCCACATCACACCTGATGCGCCGCAAGCGAACTCAGACCACTCGCGCCGCGCCCGGGAAGCACCGACCAGACGGCCACCATCCGACCCCGGCCCTCCCATCACCTCTTCGTCGCCGCCCGCCCGAACCCCAACGGAAACCGGACCGGGCAGCCGCAACCCAACCCCGGCCAACCCACCACCCTGTTGTCGCTGCCAGCCTGAACCCCGACCAAGGCGGCGCGGGAGGCCCGAGTCCGACCCCGACCCCGACCCCGGCCCTCCTCCTGCCTCGTCGCCGCCAGCCTCAACCTCTGACCGCGCGGGCAGTTTTCAGGGCGCCAGGAGGCTCCCTCATCCCTCGGCCAGTCCTAGCGGTCGACCGGGGTTGTCGGGACCGGGGGGTCTGCTGTCGCTGCCAGGGTCTTTTGCCAGATGCCCACGTCGCGCCACTCGCCGTGCTTGTACCCGGCCGCCTCTATGGTGCCGAGCAGCTTGAAGCCGAACGCCTCGTGCAGTGCCTCGCTGCCTGCGTTCGGGCTCGTCACCTGGGCCATCACGCTGCGGAAGCCCTGCGCTTCGAGCCGCTTGAGGAGTTCGCCATACAAGGTCGAGCCGACCCGCCTGCCCCGCTGGCCCTCCGCCACGTAGACGGTGGCCTCGGCGGTCCAGTCGTAGGCCTGCCGGGCGTTCCACGGCTTCGCGTAGGCCAGCCCCACCAGCTCGCCGTCGAACTCTGCTGCGAGCCACGGGTAGCGGCTGCCGTAAGCCTCGATCTCGCGCTCCCACTCGGCCGCCGACTGCGGCTCGGTGCGGAAGTTCGCGGTGCTCCGGGCGATGTAGTGGTTGACGATCCGCGCGACCGCGGCCGCGTCCGAGGAGTCGGCGAAGCGCACGGAGACTCCGTCACTGATGCTCATGGTCGGCAAGCTTAACCAGCGGAAAGGCTACTGCCGAGTCCTCGTCCCGCCAATCGGGCGGTCACCACACCGTGCTGGGGCGCCACATGCAGATGGACGGGCGCAGGCCGCCGGTGGCGCGGAAGTCCTCCACCGCCCGCGCGAGCGTGCTCAGCGCGATGTGCGCGTCAGGCGGGAACATGCTCGCCGAGTCCATGTCGCGGTACAGCCGCACGTTCGGCGCCTGGAGCTCGTTGGAGAACGTGACCCACGCCCCCGGCCCGTAGTCCTCGCCGCCCGGCCCGTAGTACGACAGCGCCCCGACCTCGTTCGCCCGGTCCACGATGATCTTCAGCCCGTGGTCGGGCCGCCCGCCCGGCTGGTATCCGGGCCGGTCGCGCACGAGCGCGGTCGCGACCTCGGCCAGATCGGCGGCGATGATCGTCGCCACCGCCGCGGCGATGCCGTCGGGGTCGGAGGCGAGCAGGACCTGGATCCCGTTGTCCCTGGTGTGAAGCCTGAACTCGGCGCAGTATCCGGACACATGGGCGCCCGCGGGGCCAGCGCTCATGGGCGGTGCTCCTTCCGGGTCGGCGGAGTCGGCGGTGAGGGACTGGGAATCGTGGTGGTAATCGAGTCTGATCGCCATGGCGGACACCGAACCTCGGTCTTGTCGGGGATTTGTTCACGACAGTACGTGCGTGATCGTGCAGTTTGTTCGATCAGTCGGGAAGTTGACAGAAAAGCACTGATATGCCGTGACATCCTGTCCATGCAAGTAGCAGATTCCATTCAGGAGGCAACCGGGTGCCGCCGACCGGACCGCCCGCCCGACCCGCACCCCCGCCCGGCAAGATAGGGACATGCGTGTTGAGCTGCTGGGACCGCTGCGGGTGCGCGATGGCGCGGGCGCCGAGATCGGCGTCCCCGCAGGTCGCCAGCGCGCCCTGCTGGCCAGGCTCGCCCTCCTGCCCGGCCGGGACGTCACCGCCGCCGCGCTCGTCGACGCCCTCTGGCCCGCCGGCCCGTCCGGCGGCGAGGCGGGAGCGCCCGCCAACGCCGCGGGCGCCCTCCACACCCTGCTGTCGCGACTGCGCCGCACCCTCGGCGCGCATCTGGTGAGTGGCCCCGGCGGTTACCGTCTGTTCGCGGTCGACACCGATGCGGACGAGTTCGAAAGGATTGCCGCCCAGACCGAAGCGGCCTCCAGAGAGGACTCGCCCGCGCTCGTCCGCGAGCGGGCCGAGGCCGCCCTCGCACTGTGGCGCGGGCCCGTTCTGGCAGACCTGGACGGGTACGAGTTCGCCGAGGCCGCCCGCGTGCGCCTCACCGCCCGCCGCGAGGCGGTCGCCGCGCTCCACATCGACGCGCGGCTGCGCCTGGACGGCGCGGAGGCGGTGCTCGCCGATCTCGCCGCCCGCCACGCCGCCGACGTCCTGAACGAGTCCGACGCCGCCCGCTACGTCCGGGCGCTGGCGGCCGCGGGTCGCAGGGCCGAGGCGCTCGCCGTCTACGAGTCGGTGCGCGCGACGCTTGCCGACGACCTGGGTGTGGATCCCACCGCGGTCTTGGCCGACGCGCACCTGGACGTTTTGCGCGGCATCGGAACCCAAGCGCCCCAGCGGGAAGCGAACCGGCTCCCGCAGCCGCTCACGGCCTGCATCGGCCGCGAGTCCGACCTGGCGGATCTCGCGGCGCTGCTGGAGGCGAACCGGCTCGTCACGCTCACCGGGCCCGGCGGGACCGGCAAGACCCGTCTCGCCGTGGAGATCGCCCACCTCCTCGCCGCCGAGGGCCGTACGGTGCGCCTGGCCGAGTTCGCGCCCGTGGCGGACGCGTCCCGGCTCCCCGAGGTCGTGCTCGACGCGCTCGGACTCGGCGAGTCGATTCTCGCCCGCCGCAACGAGGACCCGCGTACGCGCCTGGTCGAGGCCCTGCGGGGCCGGGACGTGGTCCTCGCGGTCGACAACTGCGAGCACCTCATCGAGGAGGCCGCCGCGCTCCTGGCGCACCTGCTCGCGCAGGTCCCGGGCCTGCGGGTGCTCGCGACCAGCCGCGAGGCGCTCGGCATCACCGGGGAGGCCGTCTTCGGTGTCGGCCCGCTGCCGCTGCCCGGACCCGTTGCGGCCCAGGACGCTTTGTCGTTGGCGGCGCTGCGTTCGCATGCGGCGATCCGCCTTTTCGAGGAGCGCGCCCGCCAGAGCGATCCCGGTTTCACCGTGGACGAGGCCAACGCGGCCACCGTGATCGGGGTCTGCGCGGCGCTCGACGGCCTGCCGCTCGCGATCGAGCTGGCCGCCGCGCGCCTGCGCGGCCTGAGCCTGGAGGACCTGGCCGCGCGCCTGGGCGACCGCTTCGGCCTGCTCGGGCGCGGCCCGCGCACCGCCGAGCCGCGCCAGCGGACGCTGCGCGCGGTCGTGGACTGGAGCTGGGACCTGCTCGACCCCGGTGAGCGCCGCGCCCTGGCCCGCATGTCGGTCTTCAACGGCAGTGCCGACCTCGCCGCGGCCTGCGGGGTCTGCGCGGCCGACGCGGAGCAGGTCACGAGCCTGGTCGACAAGTCACTCGTGCAGCGCCTCCCGGGCGGGCGGTACCGCCTGCTGGAGACCGTCCGCGAGTACGCCGCCGCCCGGCTGGCCGAGGTGGGCGAGACCGCCGAGTACTACCTGCGCCACGCCGAGCACTTCGCGGCCGTCGCCGAGGCCGCCGAGCCGCACCTGATGCGGGCCGAGCAGGTGGACTGGCTCGACCGGCTCGCGCTCGACCACGGGAACTTCGGCGCGGCGATCCGCCGCATGATCGCCGCGGGGAACGCCGCCGCCGCCCACCGCGCCATCGCCCCCATGTCCTGGTACTGGTGGATGCGGGGCCACCGGTTCGAGGGCCAGCAGCTCGCGAGCGAGGTGCGGGCCATGCCGGGCCCGGTGGATTCCCTGCACCGCACGAAGGTCGTGATGGCGGGCACCTGGGGAATGTGGTCGGGCTGGCTCGACCCCGCCGAGGTCGACGCGGGCTACGCCGAGGCGGAGGTCCTCATCGAACGCGACGGCCTGTACGACGTGGACCCGATGGCGCGGATGGTTCCGCTGATCCGGGCCCTGCTCGCGGGCGACGAGGCGCGCCTGCGCGCGAACTTGGACCTCCTGGTCGACGAGCGGGACGCCTGGGCCAGGGGCGTCGCGCTCATGTTCGTCTCGGATTTCTCGCTGCGGGCGGGCCGCGGCGAGCTCGCCGTCGCCGAGCTCACGGAGTCGAACGTGATCTTCGAGCGGCTCGGCGAGCGGTTCGGGCTCATCCTCTCCTGGCAGGCCCTCGCGGGGGACCGCATGGCGGCGGGGGACTACCCGGGGGCGCGTCGACTCCTGCTGCGCGCCATCGCGGCCGAGGCGGAGTTCGGGGCGGACCTGGCCGATTCGGTGATCGCCGAGACCTTGTGGCGCCTCGACGCCGAGCACGGCGAGGACCCGGCCGCCGAACTGGAGCGGATGCGCCTGGTGGAGGCGCGGGCGAACCGGATCGGCAATGCCGAGAACGTCGCCGCCGCCCGGATCTCCGCGGCGATCTGTATGCGCCGCATGGGAAGGCTCGTCGAAGCCCGCGATGAGCTGCTGGCCGCCGAGATCGGCCTGCCGCGTTTCCTGAACTTCTCGGAGGTCGCCGTGCAGCTGTACCGCCAGCTCGCGGTCGTGGCGCGCGAGATCGGCGACCCGGACCTGGAGGTCCGGGCCACCGGCATGGTCGACGGCAGCAACTGGCCGTTCAGCTCGTGAGCCGCCTGCGGTAGGCCCGCAGCGACAGGGGCACGAACACCGCGAGGATCAGTGCGCACCAGCCGAGGAGTGCGAGCGTCTCAGATCCGGGTGTCCCGCCGTCGAGGAAGACCCGCATCGAGTCGGCCAGGGCCGTCAGCGGGTTCACCGCCGCCCACCACTGCACCGCCTCGGGCAGCGAGTCCTTCTGCACGAAGATCGTCGACGTGTAGGCCAGGGGCATGAGCAGGCTGATCATCCACGTCTGGATCTGCTCCTCGGTCTTGGCGGTGAGCCCGACGAGCGCCATCGCCCACGAGCACGCGAACAGGAACAGCAGCAGCGCCGCGCAGGCCGCGGCGACCCCGCCCGGGCCCGCGTCGGGTCGGTAGCCGATCGCGAACGCGACGCCGCCGACGATGAGGAGCGCCCACGTGTGCTTGACCATGTCGGCGGCGACCCGCCCGGCCAGGAGCGCGAACCGCGAGACGGGCATCGCCGTCAACCGGTCGAACACCCCCGATTTCAGGTCCCCGAACAGGCCGAGGCCGGTCGCGGTGATCGCGAAGAACAGGCCCATCGCGATGATCGTCGGCCCCGCGTAGTGCAGGAACGCCTGCCATGAGCCCATCATCTGACCGCCCATGAAGAACGTGACGGACAGCAGGATCATCATCGGGATCATCAGGAAGTCGACGAGCTGCGCGGGCTGGTTGCGCACCGACACGAGCGAGCGCGCCGTCATCGATGCGGCCTGCGCGAGCGGCCCTCGCCTGGTCGTCCAGGTGGTCACGGGCGCGGACTGTGCTGCGGTGGTCATGCGGGCACCTCACTCTTCGCCTTGGCGGTCGTGTCGTCGGCACCGGTCCGGTGCCCGGTCAGGGTCAGGAACACCTCGTCCAAGGTGGGTTCTTCGAGCGCGAACGCGGCCAGGTCGACCCCGGCCTGCACGACCCGCGCCATCACCGCGCCCGCCTCGCCCGCGTGGGCGACGGGCACGAACAGGACGCCGTCCTCGATGCGGGCGCTGGCCCCGACGGCCCAGTCGGCGAGGTCGCGCAGTTGCGGCAGGGCCTCGGCCCGGGCCGGTTCGAGCCGCAGCACGAGACCGCCGACGGTCTGCTTGAGCTGCGAAGGCGACCCGGAGGCGATGACCTTGCCCGAGTCGATCACGGCGACCGTGTCGGCGAGCTGGTCGGCCTCCTCCAGGTACTGCGTGGTCAGCAGGACCGTGGTGCCCTCGGCGACGAGTTCGCGCACGACCTCCCACAGGCCGCCGCGGCTCTTCGGGTCGAGCCCGGTGGTCGGCTCGTCCAGGACCAGGACTTCGGGTCGGCGCACGATCGAGGCCGCGAGGTCGAGCCTGCGGCGCATGCCCCCGGAGTAGCCGGTGACGGCGCGGGTCGCGGCGTGGGCGAGGTCGAACCGTTCGATGAGCTCGTTCGCCCGGGCCTTGGCCTGGGACCGCGAGGCCCCGAGGAGCCGGGCGATGAGGACGAGGTTCTGCTCCCCGGTCAGCGCGGCGTCGAGTCCGGCGTACTGGCCGGTGAGGCTGAGGCGCTCGCGCACCTGGGAGGCCTGGGAGACGACGTCGAGGCCGAGGACGCGGGCGGTGCCGCCGTCGGGGACGGTGAGGGTGGACAGGACGCGGACGGCGGTGGTCTTGCCCGCGCCGTTGGGGCCGAGGAGGCCCAGGACGGTGCCGGGGGCGGCGCCGAGGTCGATGCCGTCGAGGGCGCGGACCTCGCCGAAGGACTTCACCAGCCCTCGGACTTCGATCGCATATCGCATGGGGTGCCTTTCTGATTCGCTTGCTGTGCACCCAGCTTGCGGCCCATGCCTTTCACTCGAATTGCAGCGCGCTTTCACCCCGCTGGAAGGCGCGAGAAAGGCCGCCTGACCTGCTCAACCCTCACCCGGGATGCGGTCGATGACGGCCGCGGCCACGGTGGTCATCTCCTCGGCGGCCTGCGCCTCGCCGACCTGGGTCTCGTCCCAGGCGCCGAAGATCGTCGCGATGTAGCGGCGGTCGGCGCCGATCGCGCCGGTCGAGACCAGGAAGCGGTCGGGCTTGCAGCACCCCCAGCCCTGCTTGACCGCCCAGTCGAGGCCCGCCGCGGCCGTGGGGAGGCCGAAGGTCTGGTCGAAACCGTCGGATCCCTTCGCCGTCGTCGCCGCCAGTGCGTCGAGGATGACGGTGCGGTCGCCTTCGGGCAGCTCGTCGAGGAGGTATTCGTAGATCCGCACCATGTCCGAGGCGGCGATCATCGTGTCGCCCCAGCGCCCCCACTCCGGCGAGGGCGTCGTGTGCTCCAGCCCCATCGTCGCCGCCAGCTCCTCGGTGAGGACGGGGCCCTCCACCAGGCCCCACAGCTCGTTCGCGATCGGGTCGTCGCTCCAGGTGAGCATCTCGGCCACCCTGGACGGGTCGGCTCCGCGCTGGAGTGCGCCGACGGCGATCAGGAGCTTGGCGGTCGACTGCGAGAACTGGACCTGGTCGGGGCGGTAGCTGAGCAGGTACCGGTCCTCCACCGCGTCGTAGAGCACGAAACTGAACTCGCCGACGAGGCCGGCCTCATCGAGGATGAGCTCGGCGGCGACCTCGGGCCCCGGCACCTTCGCCGCACGGGCCGCAGGCGTCCCCTTGGCGTGAAGCTCCGGCCCGCCGGTCAGGGCCACGATCGCGGTCGTGAGCAGCAGGGCCCCGGCCACGGCGAGGGCGACCGCCCTGAAGGGCCGCCGATCGGTGATGAGCCGGAGCCGAGTGGCGACGGGGCCGAGTCGAGAGGCCATGGCGCTGAACCGAAGAACCATGCGCAACCTTCTTCCCTTGTAGAGGCGGGTCTCCTCGGAGGATACGAAGGGGCCGCCCCCGCGAACGGAGACGGCCCTCTGCCGATGATGGATCGGCCGAAACCGATCAGCCCTTGATGGCGCCGGTGATGATCGCCTTCGTGAAGTGCTTCTGGATGAACGGGTACATGATCACGATCGGCACGATCGTGCACACCACCACGGCCATCTTCAGCGCCGCGGTCGGCGCCGCCTCAGCGGCCTGGTACTGGCCGATGTCCGCGCCGGGCATGCCCTGCGTGGACATCAGCATCCGCTGCAGCACCACCTGGATCGGCTGCGTCTCCAGGCCCGGCGTGTACAGCACCGCCTGGAAGTACAGGTTCCAGTACCCCACGGCGTAGAACAGCGCGATGACGGCCAGGATCGCCTTCGACATCGGCAGCACGACCTTGAACAGGATGCGGAACTCGCCCGCCCCGTCCATCTTCGCGGCGTCGATCAACTCGCCCGGCACGCTGTTCATGAAGAACGAGCGCAGCACGATCAGGTTGAACGCGTTCAGCGCCGAAGGCAGGATCAGCGACCAGTACGTGTCGAGCAGGCCCAGCTGCTGCACCACCAGGTAGCTCGGGTACATGCCCGGCCCGAACAGGAACGTGAACAGCACCAGCATCAGGAGCGGGCGCTGGAACAGCGACCCCGGCCGGGACAGCCCGTAGGCCGCGCCGATCGTGAGCACCATCGAGATCGCGGTGCCCCCGACGGTCAGCAGGATGGTCACGATGAGCGAGTCGGTGAGCGCACCGCCGCCCAGGATCTCCCGGTACGCCTGGGCGCTCAGGTCGGTCGGGAGCAGCAGCAGGTTCCCGCCGGCGTCTTGCAGCGCCTTCTCACTGGCGAAACTCGTCGCCACGACCGCCCAGATCGGGAGGATGATCGCGGCGGCGTAGCAGATGAGGAAGGCCGCCTTGACGAACTTCCCGAAGAACGACGGCTCCTCGTCCCACGCGGCGCGCTGGTTCCCGCGGCGGGGTTTCATGCGGACAGCAGTGGTGGTCATGACTTCTGGTAGATCCCTTGCTCTCCGAGGCGGTGGGCGACATTGTTCGCGACGAGGATCAGGACCAGCCCGATCACGCCCTTGAACAGGCCCGCCGCCGTGCCGAACGAGTACTGCGCGGTCTGGATGGCGCGGTAGTAGACGAAGGTGTCGAGGACCTCCGTGGTCTGGTACCCGACGGCCTCGCGCTGCAACTGGTACTGCTCGAAGCCGACACTGAGGATGTTGCCGATGTGGAGGATCAGCAGCAGCACGATCACCGGCCGGATGCCCGGGAGGGTGATGTGCCACAGGCGCTTCCAGCGCCCGGCCCCGTCGACCGCGGCCGCCTCGTACAGGCTCGGGTTGATCGAGGCGAGGGCCGCCAGGAAGATGATCATGCCCCAGCCCGCGTCCTTCCAGGCCCACTGGAGCCAGGCCAGGAACGTGAACGTGCTCGGGTCCGACATGATGTCGAGCCGTTCGCCGCCGAAGCCGAGCAGCCAGTTGCTGATCAGTCCGTCGGCGCCGAGCACCTGCACGAAGATCGTGACGACCAGGACCCACGAGAAGAAGTACGGCAGGTACACGATCGACTGGAAGACGCTGCGGATCTTCGTCGAGACCACGCTGTGCATGATCAGCGCCAAGGCGATCGACAGCGGGAACAGGAACGCCAGGTTGAGCGCCGCGAACTTCAGCGTGTTCAGCAGGGCGGGCACGAAGTACGGGTCGGAGAAGAGCCGCTCGAACCAGGCGAAGCCCACGAAAGGGTTCTCCCAGAACGAGTTGTACGGGCTGTAGTCCATGAACGCGATGATGTTCCAGGACGAGGGCCAGTAGAAGAACACCGCCAGCTGCGCCAGCGCCGGGATACTCATCAGGAGCAGCGGCCAGTCGTGGCGCAGGCGCTGGCGGAAGGTCCGCTTGCGTCTGATGATCGGGCGGTCCGCGGCCCGGCCCGTGGCCGGGGGCGATGAGGTCTGGATTGCTGCCATCGCTTGTCTTTAGTCCAGTCAGTGGGTGCCGGTGCGGTGAACGGGTGAGGGGGCCGGGCGGCGGAGGAGCCTCCGCCGCCCGGCCGGTGCGTTACTTGCCCTGTGCCTGGTTGTAGGCGCTGGTGAAGAGCTCGCGGGCGGCCTCGCCGCCGGAGTCGAGGAAGGTCTGCACCATGTCCGGGATCGTCGACAGCTCGGCGCGCCCGTAGGCGATGTCGTTCTGCTGGTCGATGAGGGTCTGGGCGGCGGTCTTGTAGTCCGCCGGGCCCTCGACGCGCAGGCCCTTGAAGGGGTCGGCCTCGGCGAAGTCCTTGACCGAGGCGTTGTACTCGAAGCGGCGCTGGACGAGGTCCGGGTCGCCGGTGAGGAACACTTCGACCTGGCCGGAGGCCGTCTTGAGGTTGACGGGGGCCTGGACGGTGGCGGTGCCGGCCTCGGTGTAGACCGGGATGCCGTCGTCGCCGTAGGTGAAGTGGGTGCCTTCGACGCCGTAGTTGAGGAGCTCGTACTCCTTGGTGCCGTAAGGCGCGGAGCAGAAGTTCATGACGTCGAGGAGTTCCTTGACCTGGTCCTCGGAGAGGTCCTTGTTGAAGAACGTCCAGCCCTCGGCGGCTTTGTTGACGTAGCGGATGGGCTCGCGGCCCTGGGCGCCGATCGCGCCGATCGGGTCGATCGAGCCGGTCGCGGTGCCGGTGTTGACCTGGTTGGTGAAGTCGCCCCACCAGGAGATGCCGTCCTGGGACATGAGGATGGTCCCGGCGACGTGGAGGGCGTGGCCGTCCAGGGTCCCGGTCGGGGTGTCCGGGTGGATCAGGCCCTCGTCCCAGCAGGTGCGGCGGAACTCGAGCCATTCGGTGTACTCGGGGCGCTCGCTGTTGTGGACGAGTTTGCCGTCGATGTAGGCCCAGCCGGGGCTGGAGGCGAGGCCGAACCACTCGGGGGTCACGTAGTCCAGGCCCAGGAAGGCCCACTTGCCGGCGGCGCCGTCGCTCCAGGCGCGGGCGACGTCGAGGACCTCTTCCACGGTGGTCGGCATCGCCAGGTTGGCGGCCTCCAGGAGGTCGGTGCGGACGAAGATGCCGTTGCCGGGGCCCTTGGAGAAGTTCTGCGGGACGCCGAAGACGCGGGCGGTCTCGGGGTCGGCCGGGTCGGTGGACCACACGGACTGGCCCCACGAGGCGGTGGGTTCGCCGGCGAGGAGCGGCCAGCGGTCGCTGATGTCGCCCTTGACGACCTCGGTCAGGTCGTAGAAGGTGTTGACCACCGTCTCCTGGAAGTTCGGGTGGGAGTCGGTCATCCAGCCGAACATGTTGATGGCGTCGCCGAACTCGTTGGCCTGGAGCCACTGCACGGAGGTCTGCGCGAACGTGTTGCCGTCGGCGTGGCGCAGCTTGATCTTGGTGCCGCCCCAGGCCTCGGAGAGGGCCTCGTAGTACGGGTCGTCGGCGGCCGGGGGAGTGCCCCACATGGCGACGGTGACTTCGTACTCGCCGCCCTCGGCGGCGGTCTCGACGCCGTCGACGGGGGTGGGGTAGCTGGTGAAGCCGGAGGGGTGGTTCGGCGGTTCGCCGACCAGGTCGGGCTGGACCGGGAGCTCGTATTCCTTGTACGTGGGCAGGAAGTCGAAGCCTTCGGTGGTCTGCGCGGTGCCTTCGCCCGATTTGATGTCGCTGCAAGCGGCAATGACAGGGATGCCTGTGGCGCCGAGGGCGCCGATACCGGCCACCTTGAACAGGGAGCGGCGCCGCATCGGGGACCTGTCAGAGGGAGTAGCCACGTTGCTGTCCTTTCGGTCGTACTGCGTTGTGAGGGTTTGCGAGGGGGTGTAGCCGGTAATTAGTTCGGCTATTCGATAAACTAAAGTAGCGCACGGTGACACCCCGCACAACCCGGGGGTCAGGCGAAACGGGCGCGGATTGATCACGATTCGGGAACGGCACTTGTGGTCGAACGTGCACATAGACCACTGTCGGGCACTGCCGGGCGGAGCCGCCCGACCACCGTTGGTCGCCATCCACGACAATGCCCATTGACGGCTTGCAAGCTTCGCCGAAGGTGAGCCACGAGTGAACAGCTGGAGGACAACATGGCGATGCGCATCGCGGCGAAGTCGGCCGGAACCGGCGACCCCGAGGGTGAACCGGTGCGCGCCAAGCGCGCCGACTTCACCGACGTGCGGGCCAACAACCTCGGCTTCGTGCTGCGCCAGGTCCGCTCCGAGCGGCGGTGCTCCCGCGCCGACCTCGCGGCCAAGACCGGGCTCAACAAGGCCACCGTCTCCTCCCTCGTGGCCGAGCTCATCGAACGCCGCGTCCTGCGCGAGTCCGGCTCGGTCATCGGCAACATCGGCCGCCCCGCAGTCCTCCTGTCCGTCGACACCGGCTACTACGCCTCGCTGGGCGTCGAGGTCAACGTCGACTACATGACCCTGGTCGCCGTCGACCTGGCCGGGAACCGCCTCCTGTCCTGGCGCCGCGCCCACGACGGCTCCGGCTCCACCCCCGGCAAGTCCGTCTCCGCGCTCGCCGCGCTCGCCAAGCGGGCCGTGGACAAGATGGACGCCGAGGGCCGCCAGATCCTCGGCCTCGCCGTGGCCGTCCCCGGCATGATCGACAACGAGGGCGTCGTCCAGCGGGCCCCCATGCTCGGCTGGAACCACTTCGACCTCACCGGCCGCCTGCGCCAGGCCATGCGCGACCCCAAGTACGCGGTCACCGCCGACAACGACGCCAACCTCGGCGCCGTCGCCGAGCAGCGCTTCGGCTCCTGGGCCGGAGTGTCCAACATGATCTACCTGACCGGCGAGATCGGCCTCGGCGCCGGACTCATCATCGACGGCGACCTCCGCAGGGGCGCAACCGGATTCGCCGGCGAGATCGGCAACCTCCTCATCGAGGTGGACGGCCGCGTCGGCCGCGTCGAGGACTTCGCGGGCATCCGCACCGTCCTCGATGAACTGTCCGAATCGGATGACATCGCCGGGACGGAGGTCGAGGCCGAAGTGGAGGACATCGTCACCCGCGCCCGCGCCGGCGAGGCCCGCGTCATCCAGTCGCTCGACCGCATCGGCCGCTCGCTCGGCGCCGGCATCGCCCTCGCCGTCGACCTGCTCAACCCCGAGGCCGTGGTCCTCGGCGGGCACTACCAGGCCCTGAGTCCGTGGATCGGCCCCGCGGCCGAGGCCGAGCTGGCCGTCCGCACGCACGCCTCGGGTGCGGGCGGGGCCGAGATCGTGGTCTCGGCCCTGGGTCACGAGGCCCCGGCGCTCGGCGCGGCCACCGGCATCCTCAACGACATCGACGGAGGGAAGATGCCGACGCCGTTGGGCCGCTAGCGCACTGCCGTTCGCGACAATTCCGGCGTCAGCCTTCAAAACGCCACCCGCTGGGCCCCCGATGTCCAGGGTGCTCCTCGGGTGCGACAACTCGCCCGAACCCGGTTGTTTCAGAACTGTTACCCCGTTCGTTTCCCCAGGCAGCGGCCCCGCGGAACGGTCAAAACCCGTCAATCCCCCCGCAGCCGGACCCGGCCCGTCTTGACGGCGGGTGAAGCCGGGGTGTAGAAATCTTGCATTCCTCAATCGAAGCGCTTCGACAAGGTTCTTCACCGAAAGCGTGGCCCCGAAAGCAATACGGAAAGCGGGGCGTGGCCTTCGTCATCGAAGCGCTTCGACACGACAGCGACGTCTAGCCAAGGAAGTCTCTCCATGAGCGACACTGACCCGCGCCCGGCCTTCCGGGACCCCGGTCTTGCCCGCGATGAGCGCATCGCCGACCTGCTCTCCCGGCTCACGCTCGACGAGAAGATCGGACTGCTGCACCAGTACCACCGGCCCGTCGAACGGCTCGGCATGGGGCCCTTCAAGACCGGCACCGAAGCCCTCCACGGGCTCGCATGGCTCGGCGAGGCCACCGTCTTCCCGCAGGTCGTCGCCCTCGGAGCCACCTGGAACCCCGAACTCGTCGAACAGGTCGGCGCCGCCGTCGCCGACGAGGTCCTCGCCTTCAACCACGAAGACCCCGTCAAAGTCGGGCGCAACGTGTGGGCCCCCACCGTCAACCCCCTGCGCGACCCCCGCTGGGGCCGCAACGAGGAGGGCTACTCCGAGGACGCGTGGATGACCGGCCGCATGGGCGGCGCCTACGCGCGCGGCCTCAAGAGCGACGACGGCACCACCTGGAAGACCGCCCCCACCGTCAAGCACTTCCTCGCGTACGGCAACGAGGCCGACCGCTGCACCACCTCCTCCAACATGCCGCCCCGCGTCCTGCGCGAATACGAGTTCGCCGCCCACCGCCCGGCACTGGCGAGCGGCGACGCGGTCGCGGTCATGCTCTCCTACAACCTCGTCAACGGCCGCCCCGCCCACGTGACCCCCCTGGTCAACGCCGAGCTGCGCACCTGGACCGACGACGAGGTCTACATCGTCTCGGACGCCTACGCGCCCAACAACCTCACCGGCCTCCAGGGCTACTTCGAGGACCTGCCGACCGCCTACGCCGCCGCCGTCAAAGCCGGCCTGGACTCCTTCACCCAGGACGACGACCGCCCCGGCGAGGTCCTCGCCCACCTCGTCCAGGCCCTCGAACGCGGCCTGCTCGACGAAGCCGACATCGACACGGCCGTGCGCCGCAACCTCTTCGTGCGCTTCGGACTCGGCGAGTTCGACCCCGTGGACGCCTACGCGCACATCGGCGCCGAAGTCGTCAACTCGCCCGAGCACCAGGCCCTCGCCCGCGAGGCCGCCGCCCAGTCGATCACCCTCCTGAAGAACGACGGCATCCTTCCGCTCGGCGCCCCGAACAAGAAGGCCCCCAAGAAGATCGCCGTGATCGGCCCGCTCGCCGACACCCAGATGCAGGACTGGTACTCCGGCACCCTCCCGTACGCGGTCACCGCGCGCCAGGCGCTGGCCGAGCGTGCCGAGGTTGTCTACTGCGAGGGGGTCGACCGGATCCGGCTGCGCCACAAGTCCGGCTACGTGACCGCGGTAGAGGACGGCAAGGCCCTCGAGATCACCGACACCACCGGTGCGGCCGCACAGTTCGACCTGTTCGACTGGGGCGGTTGGTCCTACACCGCGCGCAACGCCGCCACCGGCCTGTACGTCGACGGGCGCCTGGACGGCACTGTCGGCGCGGACTCGGTGGGCCCGCACGAGTTCGACGTGCACGAGACCTTCACGATTGTGGAGGTCGAGGGCGGCAAGTGCTCGATCCGGCAGATCTACAAGGGAGAGGACGCCGAATCCGGCAAGTGGCTGGCCATCGAAGAGGGTCGGATCGTCCTGAGCGAGAAGGCGTCTGACGCTGCCGAATTCGACTTCGACTTCGTCGTGAAGGGCCGCGAGGTCGCCGCCGAGCTGGCCCGTGAGGCCGACGTCGCCGTAGTCGTCCTGGGCGACCACCCGCTTGTGAACGGCCATGAGACCGAGGACCGCACCGATCTGAATCTCCCGTCTTCTCAGGCGTGGGTCCTGGGCACGGTTCTCGAGGCGAACCCGAATACGATCCTGGTCATGTCCTCCTCGTACCCCTACGCCGCCAACTGGCCCGCCAAGCACGTGCCGGCGATCGTTTGGTCGGGCCACGGCGGCCAGGAGTGGGGCAACGCCCTCGCCGACGTTCTCTACGGCGACCGCGACGCCGAGGGCCGCCTGCCGCAGACCTGGTACAGCGACGCCGCCGAGCTGCCCGCGATGCTCGACTACGACATCGTGGCCTCCGACGCGACCTACCTGTACTACCTGGGCCAGCCGCTCTACCCGTTCGGCCACGGCCTCTCCTTCGCGGACTTCAAGTACTCGGACCTGCGGGTCGACCGCGAGCAGGCCCGCCCCGGCGACGACCTGCGTGTCACGGTGGCAGTCACGAACGCCGCCGAACGCGAGGGCGTCGAGGTCGTGCAGCTGTACTCGCACCAGTGCGGCTCGCGGGTCAAGCAGCCGCTGCGCCAGCTGCGCGGTTTCGAGAAGATCCGCCTCGCCGCGGGCGAGACCCGCACGGTCGAGTTCACCGTGGCCGTGGACGATCTGGCCCACTGGGACAACGTCACCGGCCGCATGATCGTGGAGAAGAGCCGCCAGCGCCTGATGGTCGGCCGCTCTTCGGCGAACATCGTCCTGTCCGCCTCGGTGCGGATCGACGGCGAGGTCGTGGGTCCGCGAGACCTGTCGCAGCCGCTGGCCGCGACCGCGAACGACGCCTATGCGGGCGTGCTGTGGCGCGACGAGAACCGCACCTCCGGCGACGTGATCGCCGCAGAGGAGGCGGGCGGCTGGATCATGCTGGGCGACTGCGACTTCGGCGGAGCCGAATACGCCACCGTGACCGCCCGAGTTGCGGGCCAGGCCGCGCAGCTCACGCTCCGCGTGGACGACCCGCTCGACGGCGACGTGCTCGCCAAGATCGACACGCCCGCGACGGGCGGCGTCTACGACTACGAGGACGTCACCGTGGAGCTCGGCGCCGTCTCGGGCGTCAAGGACCTGTACGTGACCTTCGAATCAGGCTCGGTCCGCCTGGCCTCCCTCGGCTTCGCCGCCGAGCAGAGCGGGGAGTCCTAGTGCCCGGCCCCGGCCGGGGCGTCACCATCGCCGACGTGGCCGCCCGCGCCGGGGTCGCCGCGAGCACCGTCTCCTATGTCCTGAGCGGGAAGCGGTCGATCTCCCCGGAGACGGCGGACCGCGTCATGCAGGCCGTGGCCGACCTCGGCTACCACCCGCACGCCGGGGCGCGCTCGCTCGCCTCCCGGAGGGCGGGGGTCATCGCGATGATGTTCCCGATCCGCGACGGCATGCACCTGCCGGTGCTGATGCAGTTCGCGGCCGGGGCGGTCGCGGAGGCGCGCCGCCACGACCAGGACGTGCTGCTCATGACGGCCGACGAGGGGCCCGCTGGCCTGGCCCGCGTCGCCGCATCAGCCATTGTAGACGGACTGATCCTCATGGACGTCGAAGTCCGCGATCCGCGGGTGGAGACCTTGCGCCGCTTGGGACTCCCGAGCGTCCTGATCGGATTCCCCGCGGACTCCGAGGGACTGACCTGCGTCGACCTCGACTTCAACGCGGCGGGCCGGGTCTGCGCCGACTACCTGGCCGATCGCGGCTGCGGCGACATCGCGCTGCTGGGCGCCGCCGAAGCGGTCTACGAGCGGCGCACGGGCTTCGCCGAGCGCGTACGGGCGGGCTTCCTCAGCCGCCCCGGCCTGCGGGCGGAGGTCCGGCCCTGTCCGAACTACCCGACCGAGGTGCAGCGCACCGTGAAGGAGCTGCTGGCCGCGAACCCGGACCTGACCGGGCTCGCCGTCCACAACGAACCGGCGGTCGGCCATGTCATGCACGCCCTCTCGGACGCGGGCAAGCGCGTGGGGGAGGACTTCCACGTGGTCGTCATCGGCCCCGACGAGGTCGCCGAGCGGGTCCACCCGCAGCTGCCGTCCGTGCTCGTGCCCGCCGAGACGCTCGCGGAGACCGCCGTGCGCCACCTCATGCGCAAGCTCGACGGCCTGGACGTCCCCGCCTCGACGTTGATCGAACCGCAACTGACCGTCCGCTGACCGGCCTCCCGAACACCGAGTCCCGGAGCCTGAACACCGGGTCTCGGGGCCCGAACACCGGAACCCGGAACTCGGCACCCGAACACCGGAACCCGAAAACCAGAACGGCGGCCCCGGAGCTTTCGCTCCGGGGCCGCCATCCCTCCTTCTGGAGGAGTGCCGTGTTCAGCAGTGTCAGCCGACGTCGATGCCCTGCTCCTGGAGCCAGGCCAGGGAGTCGACCTTCTCGCCGTCGATGAGCACCTCGAAGTGCAGGTGCGGGCCCGTCGAGTTGCCGGTGGTGCCCGCGAGGATGATCGTGTCGCCCTTGGAGACCTCGTCGCCGACGCTCACGAGGACCTCGGAGGCGTGCGCGTAGCGCGTCTCGACCCCGTCCCCGTGGTCGACGTAGACCACGTTGCCGTAGCCGCCCGCCTCGTAGCCGACGTACGTCACGGTGCCGTCGCCGACCACCGAGATCTCGTCGCCCTCGTTGTTGCCGAAGTCCGTGCCGCCGTGCAGGGAGCCGTTGCGCATCCCGTAATAGGAGGTGATGGCCGCCTCCGAAGGGGCCATCCACGGCATTGCCGCCTCGGCAGCCGCCGCCGCTTCAGCCGCCGCGGCGGCCTCCGCCTCAGCCTGTGCCGCCTCCGCGGCCGCCTGCGCCTCGGCCTCCTTCGCCGCGGTCGCGGCCGCCGCCTGCTCGCGAGCGGCCTCGTCGGCCGCGTAATCGGCCGCCATGTCGGCGAGGACGGTGTCGACCTTCCACGAGGCCTCCACCACCGTCATCTCCTCCGTGGAGTCGGCGTCGGCCGCCTGAGCGGCGGCCACGTTTCCCGAGACCGCCGCGAGCGCCCATCCCGCCGCGATCGCGACGGCGAGGCCGCCGTTCACGAACCGCCAACTGTGACGTTCGCGACGAATCCGACGCTGCCGGCGGATGGCCCGCAGCCTGCGGCTGGTCAATTCTCTGCCCGCGTTCTCGCAGGTATCGTCATGTCTGCCCATAGGATCGGGAAACCTAACAGACCCGAAACCGACAATCGGCCCACGACCAGGCGATACAACGCCCGAACTGGTCCCCTTGCGGCCCAGGTCGGCACCCGTAGGCGGCCGCGCCTCCACCGAACGGAGGAGGCGGCTCACGCACAGTGAAGTGACGCTCGCGATTGGTGTCTCCGGTTATATCGGTATGACCGTGACGTACGACGCCGCCTAAACTTGGAAGGTCTGGGCCACTTCGGCCCGCCATCGCCTGAAGGAGTGCCCCATGATCACCGCTGCCGGTCTCGAGTTGCGCGCAGGTTCGCGCATCCTCCTGTCCGGGGCCGATCTGCGGATCCAGCCCGGCGACAGAATCGGCCTGGTCGGACGCAACGGCGCCGGCAAGACCACCACGATGAACGTCCTCGCGGGGCTCGCCGAGCCGTACGCGGGCAAGATCGAGAACAACGGCCCCTTCGGCTACCTCCCGCAGGACCCGCGCTTCGCCGACCTCACGCAGACCGCCTCCAACCGCGTCCTGTCCGCCCGAGGCCTCGACCAGCTCCTGGCCGACCTCGGCAAGACCGAGGCGGCGCTCGCCGAGGTCGCCGACGACGACAAGCGCGACAAGCTCGTGCGCCGCTACTCCCGGCTCGAAGAGCAGTTCTCCGCCCGCGGCGGCTACGCCGCCGAGTCCGAGGCCGCCCGCATCTGCTCCAAGCTCGGCCTAGAAGACCGCATCCTCGCCCAGCCGCTCTCGACCCTCTCGGGCGGCCAGCGGCGCCGCGTCGAACTCGCCCGGATCCTCTTCTCCGACGACGGCGACGGCATCCTCCTGCTCGACGAGCCCACCAACCACCTCGACGCCGACTCCGTCAACTGGCTGCGCGGCTTCCTCGCCGGCCACCGGGGCGGCCTGGTCCTCATCACCCACGACGTCGAACTCCTCGACGAAGTGGTCAACACGGTGTGGTTCCTCGACCCGACCCGCTCGGTCATCGACCAGTACAACCTCGGCTGGAAGTCCTACCAGCGCCAGAGGGCCGAGGACGCCGAGCGCCGCCGCCGCGAGCGGCACAACGCGGAGAAGAAGGCCGCCACACTCACCAAGCAGGCCGCGAAGCTCGGTGCGAAGGCCACGAAAGCCAAGGCCGCCAAGGGCATGCTGCGCCGCGCCGAAGAGATGATCGACAACCTCGAAGAGGACCTGGTGCAGGAGAAGGTCGCCGACGTGCGCCTCCCGAAGCCGGCCCCGTGTGGGAAGGTCCCGATGACCGCGACCGGATTGTCGAAGTCGTACGGTTCGCTGGAGATCTTCACCGGCGTGGACCTGGCGATCGACCGCGGTTCGCGCGTGGTCATCCTGGGGCTCAACGGCGCGGGCAAGACCACGCTGCTGCGGATGCTCGCCGGGACGCTCGAACCCGACACCGGCGAGGTCGTGCCCGGCTACGGGCTGCGCATCGGGTACTTCGCGCAGGAGCACGACACGCTCGACCACACCGGGACGGTGCTGGAGCAGATGCAGTCGGCCGCTTCGGATTCGGGCGCTGATCTGCCCGATGCGGACCTGCGGAAGATCCTGGGCGCGTTCCTGTTCCCCGGCGACGACGTCCACAAGCCCGTGGGCGTGCTGTCCGGAGGGGAGAAGACGCGGCTGGCGCTGGCGAGTCTGGTGTCCTCGGGGGCGAACGTGCTGCTGCTGGACGAGCCGACGAACAACCTGGATCCGGCCAGCCGCCAGCAGGTGCTCGACGCCGTCGACAGCTTCACCGGCGCGATCGTGATGGTCACGCACGACCCGGGTGCGGTGCAGGCGCTGCGTCCGGAGCGGGCGATCCTGCTGCCCGACGGGGACGAGGACCTGTGGTCCGACGAGCTGATGGAGCTCGTCGAGCTCGCTTGATTTCGTGACGCGAACGGGGCTCGCGCCGCGACATCCTTTCGGGTGAATGCGGACCGCGGGCCCTCGTTTGTGTCGTACCCGCGCGGGAAGGTGGCCTTACCTTTCCCCTCTGGGAGGGTGGGGGCTAGGGATGGCCTGTTCTTGCCGAGCGCCTCGATCAACCTCGCTCAGGTTCAACCCGAGTACATCAGCACGATCGCCGCGCACGCGCCCGCCGCCGTCGTCACCAGCGGGACCCGCACCGACCGCTTCCGGTCGCCTCTCGCCGTCGCGGCCACGATCAGCCACGGGCACAACGCGATCCACCCGTACTCCGGGTGCTCCGGGTTCGACCCGCTCAGCGGGGCGATCATCAGCGCCAGCAGCGGCCCGATCATCAGCGGCCACGCCGAACTCGAACCGAACCGCCGCAGGCTCTCGATCACCGCCGGCCCGCACGCCACGCACACCAGCGCCGGCATGATCGCCAGCCACCACAGCTGCCCCGGGTGCGCCGCGATCTCGCCGATCGCCGCGTTATAGGTGTCCACCAGCCCGTACGGCCACGAGGACCCCGCCAAGGCCGCCACCGCCAGCACCACCAGCGCCGCCCCGGCCGCGACCAGGATCTGCAACGAGCGCCGCCTGGCGAAGAACAGGCACAGGAGCGACACGGCGAACCACGCCGCCCCGTACGACAGCAGCGCCGCGATGCCGAGCAGTCCGCCCGCCGCCGCCGCGCCCCAGAACGCGTCCCAGCGTCGCACGCCCCGCTCCGAGACCACCGCCCCGCACGCGAGCACGGCCGCGCAGGCCGCCGCGGCGATCCCGTCGATGCCGAGCGTCGTCCAGGCCGCCCACGGGCCCAGGATCAGCACCGGCGCGAGCGCGCGCGCCGCGACCGGGCCGGAGACCGACTTCACCGCGACGAGCGTCAGCGGCACCGCCAGGCACGAGACCGCGATGACGGTGATCGCCAGGCCCGCTTCGGAACCGGTGTAGGACACCAGGAGTGCGATCGCGCCGCGCGCCCCGGCGGTCGCGGTCGACATGGTCGTCGGGTCCACGTTCGTGTGCAGCGCGGCCGACCAGGTGATCGAGGCCAGATAGGACAGGACGAGCAGCGTGTTCCACGACATGCGCGCCGCCGCCGGGCGCGAGGCCGCGACGAGCACGGCCGCGGCCGCCAGCGGCGCGATCACCATTCCGGCCGTGACGTGCAAGGACAGGTTCTGCGCGGGCCACCACGGGAGCGTGGCCGGGCCGACCACTTCGGAGGTCGAGACCGCGACCGACGCGACGGTGAAGGTCGCGACCAGCAGCGTCAACCAGATCGCGATGTCGCGCAAGCGTTTGTGGCGCAGCCGGGCGGGCGCGAGGGCGTCGACCCTGTCGGTGAGAGAAGTCTGCGGTGCGGTCACGTTAGGAAACTATCGGGTTTCCGACAGAAGCGACCGCCGGGAGAGAAAAGTCCGGCAAACTTCACAACGTTCCCTCATCACCCTCCGTACGTAGGAAAGGACACATGACACCTGAGGTACCAGCGCAGCGAAGCGCAGATTCAGGAGACGACCAGGCCGCCAGGACCGATCCGAACCGGCAGGTCCGCGGCGACGAGCGCCGCGAGCTGACCGAGCACGTCACGGCCGCTTACGCGAAAGGGCGGAGTATCCGGGACATCGCCTCCACGATAGGCCGGTCCTACGGCTTCGTGCACCGCCTCCTCGCCGAGGCGGGGGTCGATTTCCGGACCAGGGGCGGGGCCCGCAAGGGCGCCGGGAAATAATGGGGCCCGATCGGGCGTTAACCGGTCCGAAACGAGACCGCACCAGCCCAAGCCCCACCCCCTGACGACGACCGCACTTGGGCACCGCACACAGGAGGCCCAGTGGCATCGATGGGACCTGCCGGATGGGACGCCATGCGCTCCATGCGGCGAGCCGACGACCTCAAGGGCGTCACCCTCAGCGCCGGCGTCAAGCGCCGCATCGTCCGCTTCGCGCGCCCTTACGCGCGCGACATCGGGTTCTTCGTCGTGCTCGTGACGTTGATCGCCGCCATCGGCGTGGCGACGCCGGTCCTGGCCGGCGACATCGTCAACGAGTTGACCGGCGCGAACGGCACGCAAAAGGGCGTCGTGACGATCGCGGTGATCATCGCCGCCCTCGCCGCGGTCGAAGGCGTCCTGAACCTCGCCATGCGCTGGTACGGGGCGAAACTCGGCGAAGGCATCATCTTCGACCTGCGGCGCTCGGTGTTCGACCACGTCCAGTCGATGCCCGTCGCGTTCTTCACCCGCTCCCAGACCGGTGCGCTGGTCTCGCGGCTCAACAACGATGTGATGGGCGCGCAGCGGGCGTTCACGAGCACCCTCTCCGGGCTCGTCTCCAACGGCATCGCGGTCGCGCTCATCATCGGCGTCATGTTCTTCCAGTCCTGGCAGATCACGCTGCTCTCACTGGTCCTCGTCCCGGTCTTCATCATTCCGGCCAAGTGGGTCGGGCGCAAACTCGCCGCGCTCACCAAGGAGAGCTTCGACCTCAACGCGGCCATGAACACGCAGATGGCCGAGCGCTTCAACGTCGGCGGCGCGATGCTCGTGAAGCTGTTCGGGCGCCCCGACACCGAGTCGGCCGACTTCGCGGGGAAGGCCGACCGCGTGCGGGGCATCGGCATCACCACCGCGATGTACGCGCGCACGTTCATCGTCGCGCTCACGCTCGTCGCCGGGCTCTCCCAGGCCCTCGCGTACGGTCTCGGCGGCGCCCTGGTGTTCGCGAACCAGCTCAGCGCCGGCACCGTCGTGACCCTCGCGCTGCTGCTCACGCGCATGTACGGGCCCTTGATGGCGCTGTCGAACGTGCGCGTCGACGTCATGAGCGCCCTGGTGAGCTTCCAGCGGGTCTTCGAGGTCCTCGACCTCAGGCCGCTCATCCGCGAATCCGAGGGCGCGAAGGCGCTGCCGTCCGGGTCGGCCTCGATCGTCTTCCGCGACGTCGAGTTCCACTACCCGGGCGCGGACGAGGTCTCCCTCGCGAGCCTGGAGGACCTGGCGCGCCCCGACCGCTCCGACAACGGCCGCCAGATCCTCTCCGGCGTCTCGTTCACCGTCTCCCCGGGCGAACTCGTGGCCCTGGTAGGCCATTCGGGCGCGGGCAAGACCACCACCGCGAACCTCGTGCCGCGCCTGTACGACGTGACGGGCGGCGCCGTCGAGGTCGGCGGCACCGACGTGCGCGAGTTGACGATGGCCTCGCTCGCGGACCACATCGGCATGGTCACCCAGGACGCGCACCTGTTCCACGACACCGTCCGCGAGAACCTGCGCTACGCCCGCCCCGACGCGACCGACGCGGAGATCTGGGAGGCGCTCGACCGGGCCCAGATCGGCGAGGCGATGCGCCGCCTCGAATCCGGCCTGGACACCGTGGTCGGCGAGCGCGGCTACCGCTTCTCCGGTGGGGAGAAGCAGCGCCTGGCCATCGCCCGGGTCCTGCTCAAGGCCCCGCCGATCGTCATCCTCGACGAGGCCACCGCGCATCTGGACTCCGAGTCCGAGGCGGCCGTGCAGCGCGCCCTCGACTCGGCCCTGGAGGGCCGCACGTCCCTGGTGATCGCCCACCGCCTCTCGACGGTGCGCCGGGCCGACCGGATCGTGGTCCTGGAGGAGGGCGCGGTCGCCGAATCCGGCACGCACGACGACCTCGTCGCGCGCGGCGGGCTCTACGCGGAGTTGTACAAGACTCAGTTCGCGGTGCCGTCCTCGGCGGAGGCTGGAGTATTATAGGGTGCAGAGGCCGCTTCGGATCATTATCCGCCGAAGCGGTGAAGCGCCGGAAACGGCGGCAAGTCGCGGAATTCGACGCCCGTTCGACCGCTGGGAGCAATCCCGGTGAGCGGCCAGGCGGCGGATCCGGAAAACAACATCGCAAGGAACAGCAGTAATGGCGCAAGGCATTGTTAAGTGGTTCAACTCCGAAAAGGGCTTCGGCTTCATCGCTCCTGATGGCGACGGTCCGGACGTCTTCGTTCACTTCTCGGCGATCACCGGCAACGGTTACAAGTCGCTCGAAGAGAACCAGCGCGTGGAATTCGACATCGAGCAGGGCCAGAAGGGCCCGCAGGCCGCGAACCTGCGCGCTCTCTAGGCGAGAAGCAAGCCGAAGCCGCTGCCCTTCCATAGCGAAGGACAGCGGCTTCTATGCTGCTCAGGACCCCTTGCGGGTCCGGACGCGGCCCTACGGCGCGGTGAAGTAGCCCCGCAGGAACGACCCCCCCGAGCCCTGCGCCGGGAGCTCGCGCTCGTCGAGCACCGATCCGTCCGCGCCCACCAGCGAGACGACGATCGTCCCGTACTGGTCGTCCACGACGATCATCGAGCCGTCCGCCAGGAACACCACCTGCGGGTTCTGCACCTCGACCGGCAGGTCCAGTTCGTCACCGGTCTCGGTGTCCACGTACCTGTCGCAGCGGTTGGCCGTCGCGTGCCCCGACTGCGCCGTCTCGGCGTCGTCGAACTGCAGGCAGGCCCGGCTCAGGTCCGCCGAGACCGATGCGAGCCCTGTGAACTCCTCGTCCTCGGTCCACGCGGCCGCTCCCGCGAGCTCGGTCCGGCCGGTGCCGTCCGGGCGCATCGCGACGGTGCCGTCGGCGCTGACGAGGTACTCCCCGTCGGCCGACCAGCGCGGCGAGCACCCGACCTCCTCGGGCACGTCCGTGAGCTCACCGGTGGTGAAGTCCACCAGGTACGCCGCGTGCAGCTCGGGGTCGGCGGCGTTGAGCACCACCCGGTCCGAATCGGGCGACCAGGACGGCTTGCAGTACATCGTGTAGACGCCCACGTCGTCGACCTTGTCCCCGGTCATGGTCGCCAGCGAGCTGCAATCGCCGCTGGGGCTGCCGATCGCGAAGCGGTTCCCGTCGGGGGCCATGAAGTAGGAGTCGTCGGGGTCGTCCAGCAGCGACTCCGCAGCGTCGCCCTCGTAGCGGTAGATCGCGGGGAAGGACTCCGCGCCGTCCTGCTGCACCGCGAAGTACAGGTCGGTCGGCAGCTCGGTCAGTTCCGCGGCGGAATTGGACGAACCCCAGCCGGTCCAGTCGCCCAGGCCCGCGCATCCCTCGGAGGAGAAGTCCGTCTGGTCGTCGGTCTCGTCCTCGTCCGTGGGGGATTCGGCGGCCGTGGTCGGGTCGTCGGCCGGTCCGGGGCCCTCGTCGGGGTTCAGCAGGGACGCCGTGCCCATGCCTGCCAGCGCCAGTGCGATGACCACGCCGATCGCTCCGGCCGCATAGCGGCGCCTGGTGATGTCGCGGGCGCGCTTGAACGCACCGGCGGCCAGGTCCTGCGAGGGACCGGGTTCGTCTCCTGCGATGCCTTGCAGCAGTTCGCGAATCGAGTCAGGCATTGGCCTCTCCTCTCACGTTCTCGAACTCCAGCTCCCACCGGGAGAGGTGGCCGCCGTGGTCGGCGAGCACCAGCTCGGGGAAGGAGTTCCGGAGCCTGCGCAGTCCCCTTTGGACGCGGGCGCGCAGCGTGGTGATCGGGCAGTCCAGAATCGCGGCGGCCGCCGCCTCGGTCTGGTCCTCGAAGTAGCGCACGACGATCGCGGCCCGCTGCTTCGCGGGCAGTGACAGCAGGGCCGCGTGCACGGCGAGCCGGAGCGCGGTGGCGGCTTCGTCGTCGACGCGGGAGTCGGCCCGTTCGGGCACGGTCTCGGTGGCGACTTCGGCGAGCTTCCTGCGCCGCCAGCGGCTCACGTGCAGGTGGTACATGGTGCGCCGGGTGTAGGCCTCGGCGTTCGCGGTCTGGTGCAGGCGCTTCCAGGACCGCCAGGTGCGTGCGAGGGCGTCCTGCACGAGGTCTTCGGCGAGGCCGCGGTCGCCGGTGAGCAGGTACGCCGAGGCGCACAGCGCACCGGACCTGGCTCTGACGAAGTCCTCGAACTCGCCCTGCCGCGTCGGCGGCGCCCCGGATGGGGCAGTCGATCCGCTCACGATCGGTTCCGTTCCGTGAAGAGAAGGTGTGGGTGGTTACCTAGCAAGACGGGAATCCCGATGCCGCACCGCATCCTACGAACGGCCCACCATCACTGACCGAACGGTCAGTGGGGAAACCCGGATGCGCGTGTCGGACCGTCCGGGCACACTGTTGCGATGGAGATCATCGAATTCGAGGCGAACCACCCTGATCTGATCGACCAGGCCTTCGCCCTGCTCACCGACGCGCACCACGCCGACACCCCCGAGAACCCCGCCCCCGCCGAGCGGTTCTTCAAGACCCTCTTCACCCACGTCATGCCCGGACGCGAACGCCACTGGTACGCCGCCGTCGAGGACGGCCGCACCGTAGGCCTGGTCCGCGTCAACTTCTTCACCGAGGAGAACCTCGACCTCGCCATGTTCCAACTGGTCGTCCACCCCGACCACCGCCGCAAGGGCATCGGCACCGCGCTCCTCGCCCACGCCGAGCGCATCTGCGCCGAGCACGGCCGGGTCAGGGGCGTCACGGGCACCTCCGTCTACTGGGAGGGCGGCCCCGAACGCTCCGACGCCCCCGCCAAGGCCCTCGAACACGCCGGCTACACGAAGGCGCTCACCACTGTCAACCGCCGCAGCCCGGTCGACCCCCTGGGCGCCGAGGAGGAGCAGCGCCGCTACGAGGAGGCACTGGCCAAGGCCGGGGACGCCTACGAAGTGCGCCAGTGGACCGGCGCCGTCCCCGAGGACCTGGCGCTCACCATGTGCCGCATGGAGACCATGATCATCAGCGAGATCCCCTTGGGCGAGTTGGACTTCGAGCCCGAGCAGATGGACCCGGAGAAGCTGCGCGCCAAGGAGGCCGTCTACGCCGCCGAAGGCCGCACCTGGGTCACCTCCGTGGCGGTCGAGCGAGCCACCGGCGAGGTCGTGGCCTGGACCGAGGTCGCCGTCGACGAGGGCGACCACGCCAACGGGCACCAGGGCATCACCATCGTGGACCCGGCCCACCGCGGCCACCGCCTGGGCCTGCTCCTCAAGCTCGTGAACCTCCGCCTCCTGCGCGAGCAGTACCCGCACCTGGCCCACATCTGGACCGACAACGCGGACGTCAACGCCCCGATGATCGCCATCAACGAGCTCATGGGCTACGAGACCGTGGACGCGCACGCCGAATACCAGCGCAAACTGGAAGTCTGAACGACCCGGGCGCCCCCGACCGGGGCGCCCGCACCGCCCCTCACCGAGCCCCTGCGGCCACCGCGTCGAGACCTCTCATGAGATCGGCTGCACCCCAAGGATTGTCGACGCACTCGATACACTCCCCAGGTGGAGATCACCGAAATCGAGCGCACGGAACCGGGCACCGCCAATCGCCGCATTGACGAGGCCGCCGCGCTGGCCGCGCTCGTCAGGGCCGCCGACGCGCCGGGCGGCCAGCCGATCATCGCGGCCTCTTTCGCCGCCGCCGCCCGCAATCCTCAACCGGGCCACGACACCAGTCAGTTCGTCGCCACTGTGGACGATCAACTCATCGGCTTCCTGCGGCTCGACGCCTCCCCTGAGAGCCCGCAGGCGGCGACCGGGAACCTCTTCGTCCACCCCGACCACCGCGGCGCCGGCCACGGCACCGCCCTGCTCGAACACGCCCTCGACCGCTGCCGCGCCGAAGGCCGCGAAACCCTGGCGCTCAGCACCATCGCCGCCCTGGAAGGCGGTCCCGACCGGTCCCGCGCCGGAACCGCGTTCCTGGAGCGCCACGGCTTCACGCTCGCCCTCGACCTCGTGCGCCGCCGGGCCGCGGTCGACGCCCTCGGCCCCGACACCGAAGCGCGCCTGTGGGACGAGGCCCTCACCGCCTCGGCAGCCGACTACGAGGTCCGCGACTGGGCGGGCCCCGTCCCCGACGACCTCCTGGACTCCATGTGCCGCATGGACACCATGGTCTTGGGGCAGGTCCCGCTCGGCGACCTCGACAGGGCCCCCGAACAGGTCGACGCGGCCAGGCTCCGCGCGAAGGAGGCCGTGGTCGCCTCCCACCGCAAGACCTCCGTCCACACCGTCGCCCTCCACCGCGCCACCGGGGAAGTGGCCGCGCACACCCGCGTCGAGGTGTACGACCTGCCCGAGGCCCGGCACTGCCACGTCGTCATCACGATCGTCGACCCCGCCCACCGCGGCCACCGCCTCGGCCTGCTCGTCAAGCTCGCGAACCTCCGATTCCTGCGCGAGCGCTACCCGCAGGTCACCGACCTGTGGACCGCCAACGCCGCCGGCAACGCCCCGATGATCGCCATCAACGAGCGCCTCGGCTACCGACCCGTCGAGTCCACCGGCATCTACCAGCGCAAGCTCGACGCTTGAACCGGATCGAACGCGCGCTCGGAAATCGAAATTCGGTTGCCGCGCGTCAGCGCCCCTGTCCACAATGACGACATGGAAATCATCGAACTCGACCCCGCTGACGGCGACCTCGTCTCCGGCGCCTTCGAGGTCCAGCGCGCCGCCCACGCGGTCGACCACCCCGAGAACCCCGCGCCCCATTTCGGCACGTTCAGCAAGAGCCTGACCTACCCGCCGCCGGACGAGGACGAGGCCTACTTCATCGCCCTCGAAGACGGCGAGGTGGCGGGCCTGCTCAGCATCGGCCTCCCCAACCGCGAGAACAAGCACTTCGGCTGGGCCTACATCCACGTCCTCCCCGAACGCCGCCGACGCGGCATCGGGACCGCCCTCGTCGACCACTTCCTCGCCTACGCCCGCGAGCGCGGACGCACCGAACTCACCCTCGACACCCACATGACCTGGGAAGACGGCGTCGAACGCGACCGTTCCCACCGGGACTTCCTGGAGAAGCGCGGCTTCAAGCTCGCGCTCACGTCCATCAACCGCCGCTGCGCCGTCGACGCCCTCGACGCCGCCGTCGAGCAGGAACTCCTCGAGAAGGCCCAGGCCGCCGCCGGCGACGAGTACGAGGTCGTCTCCTGGACCGGGCGCACGCCCGCGGAACTGGTCGAGACCATGGCCCGGATCGACTCCACGATCCTCGCCGAGGTCCCGCTCGGCGCCCTCGAACTCGCGCCCGAGACCGTCGACGCCGAACTCAAGAACGCCAAGGCCGACCGCAACGCAGCCATCGGCGTCACCCCGATCCAGACCGTCGCCCGCCACCGCGAGAGCGGCGAGGTCGTCGCGAACACCGTCGTGTTCGCCTACAGCGACCCCGAGTACACGGACGCGTTCCAGGGCATCACCATCGTCGACAAGGACCACCGCGGCCACCGCCTCGGCACCCTCCTCAAACTGGTGAACCTGCGCCTCCTCCGCGAGCACTTCCCGCAGGTGCGCGCGATCTGGACCGACAACGCCGACGTCAACGCCCCGATGATCGGCATCAACGTCGTCCTCGGCTACGAGATCATCGACGCCCTGGGCGAGTACCAGATCAAATTCGACGCCTGAAGCACGCCGCGGCGACCGGACGGGAAATTCGGTTGCCGCGTGTCGGGCCCACTGTCCAGACTGTGCACATGACCGATCTCAAGATCCTCGGACTCGACCCGTCGGACGACGACCTCGTCGCGGGAGCCTTCGCCGTCCTGCACGACTCCCATGCCGCCGACAGCCCGGAGAGTCCCGCGCCGCACCGAGAGGCGTTCGCCAAGGAACTGGCGCACCCGCGGCCCGACCAGGACCAGACCGTCTTCGCGGCCGTCGACGGCGACACCGTCGCGGGCGTCCTCTGGGTCGAGTTCCCCAACCGCGGAAACCTGCACTTCGGCGGCGCCCACCTGCATGTTCACCCGGACCACCGCCGCCGCGGCATCGGGACCGCACTGCTGGAGCACTTCATCGCGTTCTCCCGCGAGCACGGCCGCACCGACATCGTGCTCGACACGCACATGCGCTGGGAAGACGGCGTCGAGCGGCCCGAGGCCGGACGCCGGTTCCTGGGCAAGCACGGCTTCGAGCAAGCCCTGACCTTGATCAACCGCCGCTGCGCCGTCGACGCCCTCGACCCCGCCGCCGAGCAGGAACTCCTCGACAAGGCCCAGGCCGCCGCCGGCGACGAGTACGAGATCATCTCCTGGATCGGGCGCACCCCTGAGGAACTCCTGGAGACCATGGCGCGCATCGACTCCACGGTCCTCGCCGAAGTGCCGCTCGGCGACCTCGACCTGGAACCCGAGACCGTCGACGTGGAACTCAAGAACGCCAGGGCCGACCGCAACGAGGCCGTGGGCGTCTACCCGGTCCAGACCGTCGCCCGCCACCGCGGGAGCGGCGAGGTCGTCGCCAACACCGTGGTCTTCTCCCACAAGTACCCGGACCACCACGACGCGTTCCAGGGCATCACCATCGTCGACAAGGACCACCGCGGCCACCGCCTGGGCCTGCTCCTCAAACTGGTGAACCTGCGCCTCCTGCGCGAGAACTTCCCGCACGTCAAGGCGATCTGGACGGACAACGCCGACGTCAACGCCCCGATGATCGGCATCAACGTCGACCTCGGCTACGAGATCGTCGACGGCGCGGCCGAATTCCAGCTCAAGCTCGACAAGTGACTTACACCGCCGGGGAAGGCCGTAATGGTGTCCCCAGGCACAAGCCGACCGTGAGGTGGCAACCGTCCCCCACGGTCGGCTATTGTTAGCAGCTGGCCCTCTTAGTGGCCCGATCAGGCGCGTCCCGCCCTATCACCGTCGGCTTATGGTGAACCGAAATCTCCGCGGAACGTGCGTCATTTACGAAGTCGTTCTCGCGGAAGGCGAACCATGACTCTTGACCCCACTGTGCCCAATGCTGCCATCAGCGAATCAGGCACGACGCTCGAAATCATCGAAACCCCCGAAATCACCCCGGTCCCCGAGGCCGCCGCGGCGAGCGACATCGTCGTCGCCGACGCCGCCCCGGTGACCGAGACGGTCGCCCCCGTCGCGACCGAGATCGCGACCGAGGCCGTCGTCGAGACCGCGGTGAGCGACGCTCCCGAAGTCGAGACCGCAGAGGTTCCGGCCGAGGAGTTCACCGTCGAGACCGACGAGGTCCCCGTCTACACCGGGCCCTCCTTCGACGAGCTCGGCCTGCCCGAGAAGATCACCGCCGCACTGGCCGAGCAGGGCATTCTCACGCCCTTCCCGATCCAGGCCGCGACGATCCCCGACGCGCTCGCCGGGCGCGACATCCTCGGCCGCGGCCAGACCGGCTCGGGCAAGACCCTCGCGTTCGGCCTGCCCACGCTGGCACGCCTGGCAGCGAGCGGTCGCACCAAGGCCAAACATCCCCGCGCGATCATCCTGACCCCGACCCGCGAACTGGCCATCCAGGTCGCCGAGTCGCTCCAGACCTTCGGCGACGCCGTCGGCATCGACATGAAGGTCGTCTGCGGCGGCACCGCGTTCAACCGCCAGATCGACGCACTGCGCGGCGGTGTCGACATGCTCGTCGCCACCCCGGGCCGCCTGCGCGACCTGATCCGCCGCGGCGAGTGCTCGCTGTCGTCGGTCGAGCTCGCGATCCTCGACGAGGCCGACCAGATGGCCGACATGGGCTTCCTGCCCGAGGTCCAGGAACTGTTCGACCAGCTTCCCGTCGGCGGCCAGCGCATGCTGTTCTCGGCCACGCTGGAGCACGAGATCGACGTCCTCGTCAAGAAGTACCTGTCGGACCCGGTCACGCACTCGGTCGACCCGTCGGCCGGCTCGGTCACCACCATGACCCACCACCTGCTCCTGATCGGCCCGCGCGACAAGGCCACCATGACCGCCGCCGTCGCGGCTCGCCCGGGCCTGACGATGGTGTTCGTGCGGACCCAGCTCGCCGTGGACCGCATCGCTGACGAACTGCGCGAGTCCGGCGTCAAGGCCGAGGGCCTGCACGGCGGCATGTCGCAGATCGACCGCTCGAAGGTCCTGGACCGCTTCAAGAACGGCCGACTCGACGCGCTGGTGTGCACCGACGTCGCCGCCCGCGGCATCCACGTCGACGGCGTCGACATGGTCCTCCACGTCGACCCGCCCAAGACCCACAAGGACTACCTGCACCGCGCCGGACGCACCGCGCGCGCCGGGCAGTCCGGCCACGTGGCGACCCTGGTGCTGCCGCACCAGAACCGCAGCATGTTCAGCCTCATCGAGCGTGCCGGCGTCGAGGCCCAGCGCCACTACGTGAACGACAACTTCGACCCCGAGCTGACCGTGCTCATGGGCGCCCGCAACTTCACGGACCTCCGTGCGGTGGCGGCCGACCACCAGGCGTCGCAGAACGACACCGAGGCGGCCCGCCTCGAGCAGCAGATCTCGCGGCTGAAGGAAGACGCCGAAGGCCTGCGGGCCGAGGCGACCCGTCTGCGCGAGCAGGCCGAGCGCGAGATCGTCGAAGGCCCGTCCAAGCGTCGCGACGACCGCGGCCCGCGCCGCGACCGCGACGACCGCAATGGCGGCGGCAGCGGTGGTTACCGCGGCAGCCGTGAGGGCGGCGGCGGATACCGCGGCAACCGCGAAGGCGGCAGCAGCGGTGGCTACCGAGGCAACCGTGAAGGTGGCAGCGGCGGCGGCGGTTACCGAGGCAACCGTGAAGGCGGCAGCAGCGGTGGCTACCGAGGCAACCGTGAAGGCGGCAGTGGCGGTGGCTACCAGGGCAACCGCGAAGGCGGCAGCGGTGGCGGCTACCAGGGCAACCGTGGCGGCTACGGCGAGCGCAGCGGCAGCACCAGTGGTGGCAGCCGCGGTGGCTACGGCGACCGTGACAACCGCGGTGGCGGCTACGGCGGCAGCGCCGGTGGCAGCACTGGCGGCAGCCGAGGCGGCTATGGCGACCGGAACGGTGGCGGCGGCTTCCGCAGCGAGGACCGCAGCCGTGGCGGCTACGGCGAGCGCAGCGGCGGCTCCGGCAGCAGCACGGGCGGCAGCAGCCGAGGCGGCTACGGCGACCGCAACAGCGGTGGCAGCAACTTCCGCAGCGACGACCGGGGCTCGCGCGGCGGTTTCCGCGGCGACCAGGGCGGACGCGAGCGTCGCGACCGCTGGTAAGCACCGATCAATTGGTGTAAGCACCGAGCAATCGGTCAATACTGACTGAGCAAGCGGCCCCGGGGATCACATCCCCAGGGCCGCTTCGTGTTCCAACAAGACGTCACACCCGAATGCCATCGTTGCAGCGGGGGATCCCGCAAGCCGACACACCCGACCTCGGGGGCCGGAAACACGAAATCGTCGGACCCACGGGCACTTTTGTAGCGGGGGACCTCGCGATCCGACACGCCCGACCTCGGGTGGCGGACAAGCCGAACTGTCGGACCCGCAAGGCACTCTTGCAACGGGGGAACCTGCGATCCGACACGCCCGACCTCGGGGGCCGGAGGCCCCAGCCTTACCGGCCGGGGCCTCGCCAGATCTTGAAGTCGGGCCGCGGATCGCTCGGCGGTAAGCCTTGGGTCCCGCGGCCCGTGTTCCGTTTTACGCCGTGCTCTCCGCGGTAGCCGGAGCGTTCTCCGCCTGCCGTTCGCTCTTGCCGGACCACAGTGCGTCGAGCGCGAGTGCCCCGCCGCCGGAGAATCCGATCGCGATCGATGCGGCCGCGAGGACCAGCACGTACTCGTACCCGCCGTTCATCGAGAAGAACCCGCCGTCGAGATGCACGAAGTACATCGCGCCGACCATGGTCGCCGCCAGGGCGAGCCCCGCCAGCGGTAGGAGTGCTCCCAGTATGAGCAGCGCACCGCCGACGAGTTCAGCGCTGGCCGCGAAGTAAGCCGACAGTGTGGGTGCCGGGATACCCAAGCCGTCGAATCCCTGCGCGACCGCGTCGATGCCGTTGGTCGACCATTTCTGCCAGCCGTGTGCGATGAAGACGACGCCGAGGACGACGCGTCCGATGAGGAGGCCGATCGGTTGGAGTCTTGTGAGCATAAGCCCTCCAAGGGAAATGCTGCCTCTGTCCGGGTCCGACGAGGTGCGTCGGGCGGCGGTCGACGCTGACCGCCGCCTCCAGGGTGGAGCACCCGAGGCAGACTTCGTTGACAGTTCAACTAACCGAGGAGCCTACCAAGAAGCACGGGTCTGTGTAAATATGCCCCGTGTTCTTGTTGTGTTACATGTTTTGCGGCGTAATGACACTGTGGCCACTGGGACGGCCAGCGTCAGATCGACGCCCCGTTCGGCCAGCAGTTCGCGGAAGCGGCGCGGGTCCGGCTCGGCGGCGAACAGCGGCGCCCGCAGCGCTTCGAGGTCGAAAGGCCGCCCGTCGGCGCCGATGTACGCGGGTGCTTCGCCCCAACGGGTTTCGATCCGCAGCGCCTTCGAGTCGAGCGCCGCGAGGATGAGGATCGAGTCGAGCCCTCCGGCTGGGAAGCCCTTCTCGTCCAAGGCCAGGAACAGTCGGTCCCTGTCGTTCGACTCGACCTCGGCGATCAACGCCTCCAGGCCGCTCCGCTCCGGCCCGAGCAACCGCTCGAGGCTCCGGTAGGCCGCTGCGGCGCGTGCGCTGTGCTTCTCGCGGGCGACGCGCTCCTCCCATGTCTCCCAAGGGATGCGCTTGACCGTGTGGTCCGCCCGCATCAGGTCGGCCTGGGCGGCGAACTGGCCGAACCGGTCGACCAGGACGCTCGCCGGGGCTTCGTCGCCGGGCCGCGGTTCGCCCTCCACGCCCTCCAGCGCGGCGACTCGCTCGGCGAAGGTCGGATGCGTTGAGCCCCAGGGGGGCTTACCTGTCGGGAGGTTGTCTCGGTACTCCGCAAGGTCTGCGGCGCGGGTCTCGCAATAGCCGATGAATCCGCCCAGCACGTCGGAGGGCATGAGATGGAATGCGATACCCGGCTTCAGGTGTCGCTCCTGGAAGGACTCCCAGATCCGGTCCAGGGCGGGGATCTCGCGGAGCGCGGTCCGGGAGTTCTCGCCGCCCGCGAGCCGGGCCGCGTCGCGGTCCGTCGCGAACATTCCGGCGCGGGTGACCTTGGTGCTCACCGCGAAGTACGCGGCGATCCCGGGGAGCAGCAACAGGCCCATGGGGTTCCAGGGCTGCCGGTAGAAGCGCTGCAGGGCCCTTCGCAACCCCAGGTGTCCGAGGTGGACATGGTTCCGCGGCCATTTCTGGTATCGCGGCTCGAAGGACAGCGGCCAGGTGCTGAGCGCGCGGATCTGGCCGACGCTCAGCATCGCCAGCAGCGGCGCGCCGACCACCAGGGTCCGCTGCTTGTTGCCGCGGCGATCCTGCGTCCACATGCCGAGGTTGGTGTCGTTGTCGATGAGGATGGTGTCGGGCGTGGGGCCGCCGAGTGCGGCGGCGCTCTGGTCGACCAGGCTCCAGAGTCCGGGGGCGTCCTCGCGGTTCACCGAGATTCCTTTGGGCGGCAAGGTGATGCCGCGAAACGCATCGAGGAGCGGCAGAAGCAGGAGCAGGCTGGCGAGACCGCTCAGCGTGAAGGATATGACGGGATCGACCCCGAATCTGGAGAGGATCCGGACGAGGAATGCCGTGCAGACCGCTGCCGCGGCGAGCGCGTAGAGACCGCAGCCGTACAGCATCACCAGCGCGAGGGCGACGGTGAATCCTGACACGGGGCGGGCGTCTGGGGCAGGATGGTTCTTGAGTTGTCTTGAGGGGCGCACGTTCCGAATACTAAATGAGCGGCCCTCAGTGGCGGCGGACCGCCTCCTCCACCAACTTGAGGATGCGGGTGATCTCCAGGTCTTCGCGCCCGGTCGCGAGGTAGCGCACCAGCCCGTCGTACATGAGCTGCAGGAAGCCGCCGAGGACCTCGATGTCGACGTCGGTGCGCAGCACCCCGATCTCCCGCTGGTGCTCCAGCCGCTCCCGGCTGGCCTCGGCGATCGCCTCGCGCCTGCGACCCCACGCCTCGGCGAACACCGGGTCGGTGCGCAGGCGCCGCGCCACCTCCAGCTGCGTGCCGAGCCATCCGGCGATCTCGGGTTTGTCCGCCCCTGCCGTCAGGTCCTGCATGACCCCGACCAGGCCCCGCTCGGCCACCGTCGCCGCCATCTCGGCCGCGTCCACCGAGGCCACGGCCAGGAACAGGGCGTCCTTGTCCCGGAAGTGGTGGAAGATCGCACCGCGCGAGAGCCCCGTCGCCTCCTCCAGCCGCCGCACGGTCGCGCCCTCGTAGCCGAAACGGGCGAAGCACGACCGGGCGCCGTCAAGGATCTGCTGACGGCGCGAGTCGAGGTGTTCTTGGCTGACGCGAGGCACTTGGCAATCTTGCCACCTGGGCTTTGCCCCTGGCCGGGCAGTCGCCTACGGTTGTCCGTGTAGGACCGCGGCATCGATGGGGGAGCGGCGCATGAAGCAGAGCGAATTCTGGGACCGGATGAACGAGACCTTCGGGGTCGCGTACGCCCGCTCGGTCGCCTCCGACCACAGTCTCGGGCAGCTCGGCGGCCGCACCATCGACCAGGCGCTCTCGCAGGGCGAGAACGCGAAAGCCGTCTGGATGGCCGTCTGCCGCGCCTGGCCCGAACGGGTCCCCTCGCGCCTCGTGCGCTGAGCCGCGGTTCGCTTCTCCGCACTTTCCTCGGGTCCGCGATCCGCGGTTCCTCACGTTCCCCGATCCGCGTCTCCCTCATCTCGGTGAGGGGTGTCTCCTCCGTCGCCGCGAACCGTGCTTTCTTCAACTCTGCGAACCGTGCTTTTCTCATCTCTGCGAGATGTGCCCTGTTCGAACAAGCCGTTGTTCTAGGTTGTCGGGGGATGCGACTACCGTATTCAGCATGGCTAAGCAGACAGGATCCACCAGGGGAGGCGGGATGAACTCCGCTCAAGACAAGTCCAAGGCGCTTGATCTCGCGCTCGCGCAGATCGACAAGCAGTTCGGCAAGGGCTCGGTCATGCGACTGGGGGAGAAGCCGAAGCAGAACGTCAAGGTCATCTCGACCGGATCGATCGCGCTCGACGTCGCGCTCGGCGTCGGCGGCCTGCCGCAGGGCCGGATCATCGAGATCTACGGTCCCGAATCCAGTGGTAAGACCACGATCGCGCTGCACGCCATGGCGAACGTCCAGGCCGAGGGCGGAGTCGCGGCGATGATCGACGCCGAGCACGCGCTCGACCCGATCTACGCCGAGAAGCTCGGCGTCAATGTCGACGACCTCCTGGTCAGCCAGCCGGACAACGGCGAGCAGGCCCTGGAGATCGCCGACATGCTGGTCCGCTCCGGCGCCGTCGACCTCATCGTCATCGACTCGGTGGCCGCGCTCGTGCCGCGCGCCGAGATCGAGGGCGAGATGGGCGACTCGCACGTGGGCCTCCAGGCCCGCCTCATGAGCCAGGCGCTGCGCAAGATCACCGGCGGCCTGAACAACACGGGCACCACGATGATCTTCATCAACCAGCTGCGCGAGAAGATCGGCGTCATGTTCGGCTCGCCCGAGACCACCGCGGGCGGCAAGGCGCTCAAGTTCTACGCCTCGGTGCGCCTTGACATCCGCCGCATCGAGACGCTCAAGGACGGCGGCGAGGCCGTCGGCAACCGCACCCGCGTCAAGGTCGTCAAGAACAAGGTCGGCTCGCCGTTCCGGCAGGCCGAGTTCGACATCCTCTACGGGCACGGCGTGTCCAAGGAGGGCTCGCTCATCGACATGGGCGTCGAGCACGGCATCGTGAAGAAGTCCGGCGCCTGGTACACCTACGAGGGCGACCAGCTCGGCCAGGGCAAGGAGAAGTCCCGGACCAACCTCAAGGAGAACCCGGACCTCGCCTTGGAGATCGAGAAGAAGATCAAGGAGAAGCTCGGCGTGGACGCCGCCGCGGCGGAGGCACCGATCGAGGACGAGATTGAAGAACCCGCGGTCGACTTCTAAACCGAACGATCCCGAGGCGGCCCGGCAGTACTGTCTTCAACTGCTGTCGGGCCGGCCCAGGACCCGTTCCGAACTCGGCGACTCGATGCGCCGCAAGGGTTTCGAGGAGACGATCATCGCCGAGATCCTGCAGCGGTACGCCGAGGTCGGGTTGATCGACGACGCGGTGTTCGCCCGCGCCTGGGTCGACTCGCGACACCGCAGCCGCGGCCTGTCGAAGAAGGTCCTCGCGGGGGAGCTGCGCCGAAAGGGCGTCGACCCCGACTTCGTGGAGGAGGCGGTCGCGGCCGTCAGCGACGAGGACGAACGCGAGGCCGCCCTGGCGCTGGCCCGCCGCCGCTACCGGTCCCTGGCGGGCCAGCCGAACGAGGCGGTGCTGCGCAAGCTCGTGGGGATGCTGGCGCGCAAAGGCTACGGATCCGGGGTGGCGATCCCGGTGGTCAAGCAGGTCCTGGCGGAGGCTGAGAACGACGCGGCGGAACTCCTGGACGAGGACGCCCACTTCGAATAGCGCCGCAATTCCGGCGCTAGCCTTCAAAACGGACATCGCGAGGATCCCCCGATTCAACAATGGCTCAGGGGTCCGACAATCCGCCGCCCGCCGCCGTGGCGCGAGTGGATCTCACGATCTGGGCTTCGGGCGGTGTGGTTCGTGTGGTTGCGGCTGTGACCTGTGGTGGTCTGCGAGGGGTCGGTGTTCCAGGATTCGGAATGCGGCAGGTCGGTAAGGAGCCGTTAACGCGTTCGACATACCATTGGCCGCGACGACGCAGCGCCGCGCCCGGTCCTCCGTCTCTCCTTTACCTTTGCGAGGTATCCATGACCGAACCGAAACCCGTCGTGGTCATAGCCGACCAGCTCGCGCCAGCCGCGATCGAAGTCCTCTCCGGCGACTTCGACGTCCGGGAGATCGACGGTACGAACGTGGAGTCCCTCCACGCCGCGCTGGTCGAGGCCGATGCCGTGATCGTCCGCTCCGCCACCACCATCAACGCCGCCGCCCTGGAGCACGCGCCCAAGCTCAAGGTCATCGCCCGCGCGGGCGTGGGCCTCGACAACGTCGACCTCCCCGCCGCCACCGAACGCGGCGTCATGGTCGTCAACGCGCCCACCTCCAACATCGTCTCCGCCGCCGAGCAGGCCATCACGCTGCTGCTCGCCAGCGCACGCCACATCGCCCGCGCCGACGCCTCGCTGCGCGCCGGGCGCTGGGACCGCAAGAAGTTCACCGGCGTCGAGATCCAGGGCAAGACCCTCGGCGTCGTCGGCTTCGGCAAGATCGGGCAGCTCGTCACCACCCGCATGCAGGCCTTCGACATGGACGTCGTCGCCTACGACCCCTACGCGCAGCCCGCGCTGGCCGCCAAGCTCGGGGTCAGGCTCGTCGACCTCGACACGCTGCTCGCGGCCGCGGACTTCATCACGATCCACCTGCCGAAGACCCCCGAGACCGTCGGGATCATCGGCGAGGACGCCCTCAACAAGGTCAAGCCCGGCGTGCGGATCGTCAACGCCGCCCGCGGCGGCCTGATCGACGAGGTCGCGCTCGCCGAGGCCCTCAAGGACGGCCGCGTCGCCGCCGCCGGCCTCGACGTCTTCGTCAAGGAGCCGTGCACCGACTCGCCGCTGTTCGCGCTCGACAACGTGGTCGCCGCCCCGCACCTGGGCGCCTCCACCCGTGAGGCCCAGGACAACGCGGGCCTGGCGGTCGCCAAGAGCGTCAAGCTGGCCCTGTCGGGCGAGTTCGTGCCCGACGCCGCGAACGTCCAGGCGGGCGGCGTGGTCCACGAGGCCGTGCGCCCGCTCCTGCCGCTGGCCGAGCGCCTCGGGCAGACCTTCACCGCGCTCGCCGGAGGGGCCATCCAGTCCGTCACGGTCGAGGTCCGCGGCGAGGTCGTCTCGCACGACGTCTCGGTGCTGCAGCTCGCGGCCACCAAGGGCCTGTTCGTGGACGTGGCCGACTCGGTCACCTACGTGAACGCGCCGCTCGTGGCCGAGCAGCGCGGGGTCGAGGTCGGCCTGTTCACCGCGCCGGAGTCGCTGGAGTTCCAGACCCTCGTGACCCTGCGCGGCGCGCTGGTCGACGGCCGGAGCCTCACGGTTTCGGGCACCGTCAGCGCCACGCCGCACGCCGGGCTGCGGTTGACCGAGATCGACGGCTTCGAGCTCGACATCGACCTGGACGGCTCGCTGCTGTTCCTGCGCTACACCGACCGTCCCGGCGTCGTCGGCCTCATCGGCGGCACCTTGGGCGACCTCGGCATCAACATCGCCGCGATGCAGGTGGCGCGCAAGGCGGCCGGTGGCGAAGCGGTCATGGCCATGGCCTTGGACGCCCCGGTGCCCGCGGAGGTGCTCGACCGGATCAAGGACTCGGTCGGCGCCACCGGTGCGAAGACCGTGGTCCTGAAGGACTAGAAAAAGCGACGCAGAGGGTGGTCTCCATGACTGATTCCATCTGCTGAGAGCCGTTCGTCGGAATGCGGGACGGGTGCGTTAAGGTGAACGCACCCGCCCGCATTCCGCATTTTTCGGAGGCGAACAGGCAAGCCGCGAACCGGTCGCCTCGCCCCGAGTCGGCCGGCGCGGGAACCAGTCGCGGTGCACATCCACTCGCGGCCGTGGCGCGCCAGCGCCGAGGATGGAAACCAGAGAGGCAGCATGAGCAGGATCGCGGTCATCCCGGGCGACGGGATCGGACAAGAGGTCATCGCCGAGGCGCAGAAGGTGCTCGCCGTGGCCCTTCCGGGGTACGAGTCGACCGAGTACGACCTCGGTGCGCGCCTGTACAACCGCACCGGTGAGATCCTGCCCGAGAGCGTCCTGTCCGAACTGGACGAGCACGACGCGATCCTCCTGGGCGCCATCGGCGACCCGTCCGTGCCCCCGGGGGTCCTCGAACGCGGCCTGCTGCTCAAGCTCCGCTTCGAGTTCGACCAGTACGTGAACCTGCGCCCCAGCCGCCTCTACCCGGGCGCGACCTCGCCGCTGGCCGACGTCAAGCCCGGCGACATCGACTTCGTGGTCGTCCGCGAGGGCACCGAGGGCCTGTACGCCGGTGCGGGCGGCAACCTCCACACCGGCTCCCCGGCCGAGATCGCCACCGAGGAGTCCCTGAACACGCGCTACGGCGTCGAGCGGGTCATCCGCGACGCGTTCGAGCGCGCCCGCCGCCGCCGCGGCCACCTGACGATGGTCCACAAGACGAACGTGCTCGTGCACGCCGGAGGCCTGTGGAAGCGGGCCTTCGACGACGTCGCGCAGGAGTACGCGGACGTGACCACCGAGTACCAGCACGTCGACGCCGCGGCCATGTTCCTGGTGAACCGGCCCCACACCTTCGACGTGATCGTCACCGACAACCTGTTCGGCGACATCCTCACCGACATCGCCGCCGCAGTGACCGGCGGCATCGGCCTGGCCGCGACCGGGTCGATCAACCCCGACCACACGCACCCGTCGACGTTCGAGCCCGTGCACGGCTCGGCCCCCGACATCGCCGGTCAGGGCATCGCCGACCCGGTCGCCGCGATCTCCTCGACCGGGCTCCTGCTGGAGCACCTGGGCCGCGCCGACGCCGCGATCGCGGTGAACGCCGCGGTCGAGCGCGAGCTCGCCTCGCGCGACTCCGGCACCAAGATCCGCACCGGCGAGGTGGGCGACCGAGTAGCCGCCGACGTCGCCGGACAGCTCAGCTAACCAAGCAAGCAGCCTCAACGCCCGGCGGGCCCGCGCTCCGACAGAGCGCCTCGCCGGGCGTTTTGCCGTGTCGTCCGCGACCCGGCCACGAGCCGCCCGACTACCTGAACGAGCGGTAAGTTAGGCATCAGGACCATTTGAAGCACTGCCACACCCGACGCCTGTTTGACGAGAAGGACAGATCAATGACCAGCGAAGGTCTTCCCGGCCTGCGGCACGAGCCGCACCCGAACCCGACTCCGGACGCGATGCGCGCCCGCAGCATCGACAACCCCGTGTTCGGGACCGTCTTCACCGACCACATGTTCCAGATGACCTGGACCGAGGGCCAGGGCTGGCACGACGCCGCGATCAAGCCCTACGGCCCCCTGACCCTCTCCCCGGCGGCGGCGGTCCTGCACTACGCCCAGGAGATCTTCGAGGGCCTCAAGGCCTACCGCTACCCCGACGGCGGCATCGGCCTGTTCCGCGCCGAGGCGAACGCGCGCCGCCTGAACCTCTCGGCCGAGCGCATGGCCATGCCGCGCCTGCCCGAGGAGTGGTTCCTGGAGTCGATCCGCGAGCTCATCGCCGTTGACGGCGCCTGGGTGCCGGGCCAGGAGGAGGCCAGCCTCTACCTGCGCCCGTACATGTTCGCCTCCGAGGCGTTCCTGGGCGTGCGCCCCGCCAAGGAGTACACGTACCTGGTCATCGCCTCCCCGGCCGCCGCGTACTTCAAGAACGGCCCCAAGCCGCTCACGTTGTGGGTCTCCGAGGAGTACAACCGGGCCGGGCCGGGCGGCACCGGCGCGGCCAAGTGCGGCGGGAACTACGCCGCGAGCCTCCTGCCGCAGGCCGAGGCCATCGAGCACGGCTGCGACCAGGTGGTGTTCCTCGACGCCGTCAAGTACGAGTACGTGGAAGAGCTCGGCGGCATGAACCTGTTCTTCGCCTACGAGAACGAGCGCGTCCTGTTCACACCCAAGCTCGGCACGATCCTGCCCGGCATCACCCGCGACGCGGTCTTCACGCTCGCGACCGAGGCCGGCTGGGAGGTCCGCGAGACCGACTACTCGATCGACCGCTGGCGCGAGGACGCCGAGTCCGGGGCGCTCACCGAGGCGTTCGCGTGCGGCACCGCGGCCGTCATCACCCCGATCGGCACGGTCAAGACCCGGGGCGGCGAGTTCCGCATCAACGGCGGCGAGGCCGGCAAGTTCACGATGCAGCTGCGCCAGACCATCCTCGACCTCCAGAGCGGCCGCGTCGAGGACACGCACGGCTGGACCACCCGGATCGCCTGACCCCGCCGCCGTTCGCCGCCGCGCCTGCCGCTGAACGGCACAGTCACCCGAAAGCGGGACAAACCATGGTCCCCTTCCCGTACCTTTGACATCACTTGTGTCAAGCCTCGGGGAGGGGACTTTGGGCGAGGTCACCATCCGGCTGAACCGGCTCGGTCTGGAACGCGGCCGCATGTGGCAGGCGGTCGTCGCCGCCATCGCCATCGCACTGCCCATGGCGGTGTGGCTCGGACTCGAACGGGCCCTTGGGGAATCGGTCCAGAGCATCGGCGACGGCGAGACCCTCTACCTCCGGTCCTACCCCGTCGCGGGCGCGAGCCTCGAATACGAACTGCCAGGCGAGGGCTGGACCAGTCCCGGCGTCCACTTCGCCGACCAGCGCCAGAACTTCACCCGCGACCACCTGGACGCCTCCGTCGAGGTCGACTCCGGCGTCGACAGCCTCAAGCGCCTCCTGGACCGCCGCGTCGGCGCGGTCGTCGCCGAACCCGGCTACACGTACAACAACCTGCGCGACTACAGCAACGCGGACGCCGGACTCGCGGGCTACCGGGCCGACATCATCGGCATCGACACCGCCGGTTCGATCACCGTGGTCGGCAACGACAAGGGCGCGGCCGCGATCATCGTGCTCCTCGCGCCCGGCTCGAACCCGTCCGCGAGCGAACTCGACCCGGACCCGTTCGTCGCCACGTTCGAACTGGAGGGCGAATGACCGTCCGCACCGAACGCGTCGTGGTCGAGAGCCAGGGCGCGTTCATCCGGCTCCGGCGCCCCGCCTACTGGCTCTACGTCGCCTGCCTCGTCTACGGCCTCATGGCGCTCGGCCGGGTCCTGTCGCCCGACTACGGGGACATCGCCACCGCCCTGTGGGCCTCCGTCGCCATCAACGCGATCCTCGCGATCGCCTTCCTCGACATCCTCGCGCGCCTCGACCTGTTCGAACGCGAACCGCCCACGGTCCGCGCCGCCGCCATGTGCTGGGGCGGGCTCGCCGCCGTCGCGTTCGCCATGGTCGCCAACGACGCCGCCCTCGTGGTCCTGGCCGACCTCACCGACGCCCAATGGGCCCGCACCTGGGGTCCGGCGATCGTCGGCCCCCTCGACGAGGAATGGCTCAAGGCCCTCGGCGTGGTCATGCTCGTCCTCATCGTCCGCGAGCACTTCGACCGCTCCATCGACGGCCTCATCTACGGCGCCCTGGTCGGCCTGGGCTTCCAGGTGGTCGAGAACCTCACGTACGCCATCAAGTACGCCGTCATGAACCCCAACTCGGACCTGTCGGGCGCCCTCAGCGTCACCATCACGCGCGTGCTGGTGGCCGGACTGTGGTCGCACCCGCTGTACACCGGCGCGGCCGGGCTCGGCATCGCGTTCTTCGTGACCCAGACGCGGCGGCGCCTGAGCACCCGCGTCGGCGTCGCCGTCGGCCTGTTCGCACTGGCCCTCGGCATGCACGCCTTCTGGAACCTGCCGATCCCCGCGGGCCTGACGCCGGCGCTGTCGATCCCGCTGACCTACGGCAAGGGCCTGGTGATCCTCGCCCTGTTCTTCGTGCTCTACCATTCCGCGGCCCGCGCCGAATGGCAGTGGTTCGTCACCACCATGTCCGATGAGGACGAAGCGGTGATCACCACGGACGACCTCACCGAGATGCGGTCGCTGCGCAGTCGGCGCAAGGCCCGCAAGCGGGCCGCCAAGCGCTGGGGCAAGCAGGCCTCGCACCTGCTGGGTCAGCTCCAGCGGGAACTGGTGAACCTGGCGACGCTCGTCGCCCGCGACCAGCGCCGCGGGGAGACCGTGCCCGACGGGCCCGACGTGCAGGCCGTCAAGCGCAACATCGCCGCGATCCGGGCCGAACTCACCGAAGCCAAGTCGGCCGCGAAGTAGCCCGCGGGTTCGCCAACGCCCCCTGGGGAACTCAGTTCCCGGCCGGGGCCTTGCGCGGCTGGGGCACGAAGGCGTTCCGCGGGGACTGCCCGTGGCTCGGGCTCGCCGACTCGCTCGGCTCCTCCGTGGGCTCCGCAGTGGTCGGCTCCTCGGTCGGCTCCTCCGTGGGCTCCGCAGTCGTGGGCTCCTCGGTCGGCTCGGGGCTCGGGGTCGGCGACTTGGTGCCGCCCTCCTCCTCGGACGGCCCCGGGGTCTCCTCGCCGACCGGGATCAGGCCCGGAGCGCCGCCCGGAGTGTCACCCACACCGCTGCCGCTGCCGCGTCCCTCGGACGCGACCGCGGTGGACGACACACTGCCGGGATCGGCCGCCTCGCCGCCGACCGGTGCCTCCGAGGCCGACGCCGACGACTCGGCGTCCTGCCCCTGGGTGTCCGAGCCGAGCCCGAACCAGCCTTCGATGATGTCCGCGCCCTCACCGTCCCCGCCGAGCCCGGCCAGGCCCGGCACCGGTTCGCGCAGCAGCGCCCCCGTCGCGAGGACCCCGCCCGCGATCGTGGCGACGGCGATCACCCCGATCCTGCGGAACCGCCGCGAGCGGCGCAGATCGTAACCCAGCGAGCGCACCGCGCCCTTGGTCTCGCGCCCGATGGCGCCGAAGATTCCCACCCGTTCACACCGTCCATTCGTGTCCTACGCTCGGTTCAACGAGCGAGTGGACCGGTGGTAACCGTTGGGTCACCCGTGCGGGGGCGAAACGGCACCTTCGGGTGACCGTCCCGGGCCGAACGGGCGGGGAACTGGTAACGGACGGGCTCAGAAGTCGCGCTTGACGGCCTTGACGAGCAGGCCCGCGAAGACCTCCAGCGCCTCCGGCTCCACATCCGGACGCGACGCCTCCAGCGCCGCCTCCGCCTCGGCCGCAAGGACTTCGATCCGAAGCTCCGTGTCCGCCAGGGCACCGGTGTCCATCAGGATCGCCCGCAGGCGCCCCACCCCGGTCTCGTCCAGGTCCCGGTCGCCGAGCCCCGCGTCGAGCGCCGCGCGCTGCGCCGGATCGGCCGCGGCCCAGGCCCGCGCGACCAGATACGTGTGCTTGCCCTCGCGCAGGTCGTCACCGGCGGGCTTCCCGGTCTGCGCCGGATCGCCGAAGACGCCGAGCACGTCGTCGCGCAGCTGGAACGCCTCGCCCAGCGGCAGGCCGATCCCCGAATAGTGCGCGCGGACGGCCTCGCCCGCGCCCGCGAGCGAAGCGCCGATGAGCAGCGGGCGCTCGATCGTGTACTTCGCGGACTTGTAGCGGGCCACCTTCGCGGCCGTCGCCTCCGAGACGTCCCGGCGCACCTCCGAGAGCACGTCCAGGTACTGCCCGGCGCTCACCTCGGTGCGCATCAGGTCGAAGTCGCGCCGCGCCGCCGCCACCGCGGCCACCGGCATCCCCGCCGAGCACAGCAGCTCGTCCGACCAGGCCAGGCACAGGTCCCCGAGCAGTATCGCCGCGGCCGCACCGAAATCGTCGGGACGCCCCGACCAGCCCTCGCCCTCATGCAGGGAAGCGAACCGCCGGTGCACCGAGGGCGCGCCGCGCCGCGTGTCCGAACCGTCGATCAGGTCGTCGTGCATGAGCGCCGACGCCTGAAGCAGCTCCAGCGACGACACGCACGCGACCAGCGCGTCCGAGTCCGCGAGCCCCGCGCCCCGCGCGCCCCAGTAGGCGAACGCCGGACGCAGCCGCTTGCCGCCCCCGAGCACGAAATCGCGCACCGCGTCCGCGTACGCCCCCAGCCACGGGTCGATGCCGCAGATGACCGCGGCCTGCCGGTCGAGGAAGGCGGTCAGGGCGGCGTCGATGCGCTCGTTGAGCTCCACGGATCGAACCCTAGGCGCATCGGGGCGCATCCCAACTGCTGGGTGGTGGCGAATGCAGGTCAGGACACGTGTGTCAGCACGGTTACGGTTGTCGGCATGACACTCGGAGAGCCCAGCGTGATGCCGGTCAAGACCGCCAAGATCGGCGACCTGCTGCGCTCGGGCATGCCCAAGTTCTCCTTCGAGCTGTTCCCGCCCCGCGACGAGAAGGCCGACGGCGTCCTGTGGCGCACGATCCGCAACCTCGAACAGCTCGGCCCCGACTTCGTCTCCGTCACCTACGGCGCGGGCGGGCGGACCCGGGAGAAGACGGTCGAGACCACCGACCGCATCAACTCCGAGACCACCATGCTCACCATGGCCCACTGCACCGCCGTCGACCACTCGGTCGCCGAGCTGCGCAACCTCATCGGCCACTTCGCGAACGTCGGCGTGCGCAACATCCTCGCCGTGCGCGGCGACCCCCCGGGCGACCCGCGCGCCGACTGGATCGAGCACCCCGAGGGCATCCGCTACGCCCGCCAGCTCGTCGAGCTCATCAAGTCCTCCGGGGACTTCAGCGTCGGCGTCGCGGCCTTCCCCGAAGGCCACCCGCGCGACCTTGACTGGGAGAGCGGGGTCCGCCACTTCGTGGAGAAGTGCCGCGCCGGGGCCGACTTCGCCATCACGCAGATCTTCTACGGCGTCGAGGACTACCTGCGCCTGCGCGACGCCGTCGTCGCCGCCGGGTGCGACATCCCGATCGTGCCGGGCATCATGCCGGTCACCAACATCAAGCAGATCGAGCGGTTCGCCGTGCTCACCGGCATGGACTTCCCCGAGGCGCTCGCCGAGCGGCTGCGCGCGGTCGGGGAGGACCGGGACGCCATCAGGGACATCGGCGTCGAGGTCGCCACCGAGATGGGCTCGCGGCTCCTCGCGGAGGGCGCGCCGGGGCTGCACTTCACGACGCTGAACCACTCGCGCTCGACCCGGCGGGTCTGGCAGAACCTGCGACCGTAAGGCCGCCGCTTAGTTGCCGGACTTGCGCCCCGCACCGGCGCGGCACTCGCGTTCGCAGGTCCTAACTCCAGTGTCGGCAACCCGATCGAGGGATTGCGGTCACAGTACGGACACGTAGAGTCCTCTTCTATGTTCGATGCTGCGAATGCGCGTTTGGTGTCATCTGCTACAACAACAGCCATGCGCACCCGTGTGCCCGCCGACTCCCTAGTCGGCCGGGTCATCCTCTCCACCAAGTTCCAGCCCGGCGCGGTCGTCGGCATCGGACTCACCGCCGGACTCTTCGTCCCCGTCTGCGTCCTGGTCGGCGGCCCGATCATCCTGGTCACCTTGCCGCTCATAGCGATCACGGCCCTCGCCGACGCCTCGTACGCGCTCCTCGCCGCGCGCTCCACGAGCCTCTCGCGCCGCATCCTGGTCCTCGAACCCCTCGTCGCCCGCATCGCCGAAGCCTGCTGGCTCCTCGCGTTCTGGTTCCTCGGCGCACCCGGCTGGGCCGTCGCCGTGACCGGCGCGCTGTGCTGGATGTACGTCCTGACGCGCTCGCGGGCGCGCGAGGTCGGCCTGCGCGACCTCGGCATGACGACGATGGGGGAGCGGTCGGTCCGCGAACTCGTGGTCGCCCTCGGCTTCGGCGCGGCCGGCGTCATCGCCGTCGCGGGCGGCGGCCAGTACGAGCAGTGGATCGGCGGCGCGATCACTGTCACCGTCATGGCCTGGATGCTCCTCTCGGCACTCGGCCTCCTGCAACTGGTCATCGTCGTCTCGGCGGCCCTGCGCAACGACTGAGAGCCCGAGGCCCGCGGTCTGGTGGCGGCGCGCCCCGCACCGGACCGGTCGCGGGGAATGATCGCGTCTGCGGCGGCGTTGGAAAACGAATGCGCTCCGACGACATCACCGACGACCAGATCGCCGCCTTCATCGACGCCGCCTCCCGGGAACCCCAAGTGCCCGAGGAGACCCAGCGGCTGCGCGACGCCGAGGAGATGCTCGCGCTCAAGGACCCGCACGCGGCCCTGAAGTTCATCGAACCGCTCCTGCGCGACCACCCCGACCACCCGGACGTCAAGCTCGTCGCCGCGCGCGCGTACTTCAAGTCGGCGCAGCTGAACAAGGCGCTGGTGCTCTCGGAGCAGATGGTCGACGCCAACCCGGCGGACTTCTACGCCCGGCTGCTGCTGGGCCGCACCCTCCAGCGCCTGGGCCGCGACGACGAGGCGCGGGGGCACCTGCGCCTGATCAACGAGATCAGCGAATAGCCGCCGAGGCGGAGGCGTTTTTTCGAACACCGGTAGTTCACCGGGCGATTCCACGGGTCGCGAACCGAAAGGTTTGCGGCCCGTTTTCTGTTGCCGTGCAATGACTGTGCTGTCGGATCCGCGACAGTCTGTAGCCATTCGCTGATTTTTCGCAATGTTGGGGGTTGGAAATGTCGTACCCCTGTGGTTCCATATTTCTCGAACGCAAGTTCGAATTGGTTAAGGAGGCCCTCATGGCAGCTTCTCGACCCGGAGCCACCCGATCCGCTTCGGTGGCAACGCCACGCGGCACGAGCTCGCCCCGACTAGTGCAGGCCGGGACCGTGCAGAACTCCGCCCTGCGCATCCCCGCCGACCAACTCCCCAACCGCTCCCCGCTGCAACTGCTCGCCACCGCCCGCGCCGATCTCGACGACGCGGCCGAGCGGGTAAGGCCCGGCGAGCGCTACGCCGAAGCGCACATGGCCGCACTGCGAGTGGCGGTCGCGGTGCTCGCCGTCCGGGCGGGAGACGCCACCGGAAGGCGCCGCCCCGGCCGACCGTCGAGCACCTGGGAGCTCCTGCGCGGCGTCGCGCCGGAACTGGAGGAGTGGGCGAGCCACTTCGCCCGCACCGCCCGCAAGCGGGTGCTCGCCCAAGCGGGCATCCCCGACATCGTCACGCCCGAGGAGGCCGACGCGATCGTCGCCGACGCCCGCCGCTTCCTCGACGTGGTCGTCAGGCTCCTGGGATTCAGCGCGATGGTGCGCTTATCCTGTGGTCCGCGTGACCCTTGCCTTGCCTTCCGGCACGGCTGACTCGCTGCGACGCGCGCGGTTATACGATTGCTGCTGGCACCGGGCATCCGAGAGAATGCCATGAGCCCCGGCTCGCTCCGCGAGCCCCGGCCCGGCATTCCGATCGAGGCCCGCGGGCCCCGAACCGGCCCGGCCGGTGCAATCGACCAACCGTTTCCCGAGGAGTTTTGAACCCGTGTATCGGACACACCTCGCCGGCACGCTGAGTGCCGCTGACGTCGACCAGCAAGTCACCCTCGCCGGATGGGTGGCGCGGCGCCGCGATCACGGCGGGGTGGAGTTCGTGGACCTGCGCGACGCCTCGGGCGTCGTCCAAGTCGTCTTCCGCGACTCGGAGGCCGCCAAGGTCGCCCACGAGCTGCGCAACGAGTTCTGCGTCTCGGTCACCGGCACGGTCACGCGCCGCCCCGACGGCAACGAGAACCCCGAGCTCCCGACCGGCCAGATCGAGATCAACGCGACCGGCCTCGAAGTGCTCTCCGAGTCCGCGCCGCTGCCGTTCCAGATCGACGACCACGTGGACGTCTCCGAGGACATCCGGCTGCGCCACCGCTACCTCGACCTGCGCCGCACCGGCCCGAACAACGCGATCCGCCTGCGCTCCAAGGCCAACCACATCGCCCGCAACCTCCTCGCCGAGGACGGCTACGTCGAGATCGAGACCCCGACGCTGACCCGCTCCACCCCCGAGGGCGCCCGCGACTTCCTCGTCCCCGTGCGCCTCCAGCCCGGCACCTGGTACGCCCTCCCGCAGTCCCCGCAGCTGTTCAAGCAGCTCCTCATGGTCGGCGGCTTCGAGAAGTACTACCAGATCGCCCGCTGCTACCGCGACGAGGACTTCCGCGCCGACCGCCAGCCCGAGTTCACCCAGCTCGACATCGAGGCCTCCTTCGTCGACCAGGACGACATCATCGACCTGGGCGAACGCATCGTCAAGGCCCTGTGGTCCGAACTCGCCGACCACGAGATCCAGCACCCGATCCCGCGCCTGACCTGGCACGACGCCATGGACCGCTACGGCTCCGACAAGCCCGACCTGCGCTTCGGCCAGGAACTGGTCGAACTCACCGACTACCTGCGCGGCACCGAGTTCCGCGTCTTCGCCGGCGCGATCGACGCGGGCGGCTACGTCGGCGCGGTCGTCATGCCCGGCGGCGCCTCCCAGACCCGCAAGGAACTCGACGGCTGGCAGGACTGGGCCAAGGCGCGCGGCGCCAAGGGCCTCGCCTACATCACCTTCAACGCCGAGACCGGCGAGCCCAAGGGCCCCGTCGCCAAGAACCTCTCCGAGGCGCACCTCGCCGGACTCGCCGACGCCGTCGGCGCCAAGGCCGGGGACGCCGTCTTCTTCGCCGCGGGCACCGATCGCCGCGAAGCGCAGGAGCTGCTCGGCGCCGCCCGCCTCGAAGTCGGCAAGCGCACCGGCCTCATCGACCCCGACGCCTGGGCGTTCTGCTGGGTCGTCGACGCCCCCATGTTCGAGCCCACCGACGACGGCGGCTGGACCGCGATCCACCACCCGTTCACCTCGCCGAACCCCGAGTGGGTCGACAAGTTCGAGACCGACCCGGCCAACGCGCTCACCTACGCGTACGACATCGTCTGCAACGGCAACGAGCTGGGCGGCGGCTCCATCCGTATCCACGACGCGAACGTCCAGAGCCGCGTCTTCGACGTGCTCGGCCTGACCCACGAGGACGCCAGGGAGAAGTTCGGCTTCCTCCTCGACGGCCTCAAGTACGGCGCGCCCCCGCACGGCGGCATCGCCCTGGGCTGGGACCGCGTCACCGCGATCCTCGCCAAGGCCGACTCGATCCGCGACGTCATCGCGTTCCCCAAGTCCGGCGGCGGCATGGACCCGCTGACCTCGGCCCCGACCCCCATCACGCCCGAGCAGCGTGAAGAGGCCGGAATCGACTTCGTGCCCGAACCCGAAGCGGGTACCGACGCGGTTGCCGAATAGCCCTACGATGTCGTAGTGGGCGGCCCGAGCCTCCGGCTCGGGCCGTCGCCTATTCGATGTGCCGGGTTGCCCCTCAACACGTTCCGACGCGCGGAAGTCCGCGGGCGGTGGTTGTGGCCCTTTAATGCCTGGTATATGTAACATCCGGCCGATGCAGGAGTAAGAGGAGCGGGTTCGACGTGCAGAGCGGGACCTTGGTGGCGGGTCGCTATCGATTGGATGAGCGGATCGCCGCCGGCGGCATGGGGGAGGTCTGGAAGGGCACCGACACCCGCCTCGGCCGCAGTGTCGCCATCAAGATCCTCCACGCGGGCCTGTCCGGCAACGACAAGTTCCGCACCCGCTTCCAGCTCGAGGCCCGCGCCGTCGCCGCACTCCAGTCGCCCGGCATCGTCGGGCTCTACGACTACGGCGAGGAGACCGAGGACGACGGCCTCGTCTCCTACCTCATCATGGAGCTCGTGCGCGGCCGCTCGCTCGCCGAGATCCTGCGCGACCGGGGCACGCTCCCGCCCGCCGAGGTCATGCAGATCGTCGCGACCGCAGCTGACGCCCTGGAGACCGCCCACCGCCACGACATCATCCACCGCGACATCAAGCCCGCGAACCTGCTCGTGGACGAGGAGACCGGCGCGGTCAAGATCGTCGACTTCGGCATCTCCGCGGCCCGCGGCGCCTCGGGCCTGACCGAGACCGGCACCGTCATGGGGACGCTCGCCTACGCGTCCCCCGAGCAGCTCAACGGCGCCGAACTGACCGGCGCGAGCGACCTGTACTCGCTCGGCATCGTGGCCTACGAGGCCCTGGTGGGACGCCCGCCGTTCGTCTCCGACACGCCCGTCGCGGTCATGAACGGCCACATGACCCAGGCCCCGCCGCCGCTCTCGCGCGAGATCCCGGCCGGCGTCGCCCAAGTGGTGCTCCAGTCCCTTCAGAAGGACCCGCGCTCCCGCTACACCTCCGCCGCCGAGATGGCCCGCTCCGCCCGCGAGGGCCGCGTCGTCACCGGCGGCATCCCGGTCACGGCCTCGACCCCGCCCGACGGCCAGCAGACCCAGTACTTCGGCTCCGACGCGACCGCCATGCTGGGCGCGGGCATCGGCGGCGGGAACACCGCCGAGCAGCCGACCGGCCAGATGGCGCAGGGCGAGGACAAGGGCAACATCACGCCCTGGCTCATCACCGCCGCGGTGACCGCCGCCGTGATCATCATCGGCCTGCTGATCTGGTTCAACTACAAGAACAACGACCCCAGCGGCAACATCGAGGACAACGGGTCGACCAGCAGCGCTGAGGAGAGCTCCAGCGAAGCGGAGACCTCCGAATCGGAGTCGCCCTCCGAGGACGACGACGATTCCGACTATCAGCCTTCAACCGACGAGGAATCCTCCGAGAGCCCGAGCGAGTCGCCCTCGGAGAGTCCTTCCGAGTCGCCTTCGGAGTCGCCGAGCGACGACCCGAGCTCGGAGGACCCGACTTCGGACGCGCCGACCTCGGACGCCGCCACGACCGAGGCCAGCCCCGCCGACGGCTAACGGCCCCAACGACATCGAGGCCCCCGGGAGCAATCCCGGGGGCCTCGCCGCGTTCCTCGGCGTTGCTCACGAACCGCCGATCGGCCGGTAGCGCACCACCTTGTCCGTGCCGTTCCCGTTCGACGTGGTCACCCACAACCAGCCGTCCGGTCCCAGCTCCACCGTGCGGATGCGCCCGAGCGTCGAGACCAGCACCGCCTCCGGCTCGCCCGCTTCGCCGCCCGCCACCGGCACCGTCCACAGGCGCTGGCCCCGCAGGGCCCCGATGTACATGGTGTCGCCCACGACCTCGGCCCCCGAAGGCGAGGCCTCGGCGGTCGCCCACGTGACCAGCGGGTCGACGAACTCGGGCTCGCCGCCGGTCCCCTCGACCTCCGGCCAGCCGTAGTTCGCGCCCGGTTCGGCGTGGTTGAGCTCGTCCCAGGTGTTCTGGCCCAGCTCGGAGAAGTACATCTCGCCGTCCGGACCCCAGGTCAGGCCCTGCACGTTCCGGTTGCCCCAGGTGTAGACGAGCGAGTCCGCGAACGGGTTGTCCTCGGGCACGGTCCCGTCCGGGTCGGCCCGCAGGATCTTCCCGCCGAGGCTGTCGAGGTCCTGCGCGTTGGCGGAGTCGTTCGCGTCGCCGGTGGAGATGTACAGCTTGCCGTCGGGCCCGAAGGCCAGGCGGCCGCCGTTGTGGTTGAGCGCCGAGGGAATCCCGGTCACCACGGGCTCGGGCTCGAAGCGGTCGAGCGTGAACCGCACGACCCGGTTGTCCTCCTCGGTCGACAGGTAGGCGTAGACCCAGCCGTCGGTCGCGAAGGTCGGCGAGACGGCCAGGCCCAGGAGCCCGCGCTCGTCGATGGAACTGGTGCCGCCGACGACCTCGAGGTTCCCGAGGACGACGGGGTCGGCGTCGATGCCGATCCGCAGCACGTCGCCCGAGTTGCGTTCGGCGACGAGCGCCGAGACGTCGTCCGGTAGGAACGTCAGCCCCCACGGGATCGTGAGTCCCTGGGCGACGGTGTCACCGGTGACGAAGTCGAACGTGGGCACTTGCGCCGGACCGGCGGACGAGTCCTCCTCGGCCGCGGCGGTGGCCGTGCCCGCGGCCAGGACCACTCCGGCGATCATCGCGCCGACGGCTGGCAGTCTGCGTCGCATCGCTGCTCCTTCTCTCTCGTGGTGCCGGATACAGAAAGCGAAGAAATCATGATATAGACGGATATCAATTAAATGCAACCCTGGGCATGATTCGGCACAGTTGCGGGCAAATGTGCCGCGGCGTTCCACCGGAATCGATCGAGAATCGTGATATTCGCATGTTCACTTATGTCAATGATTGGAATAAGCTGGCCTGACCTCTGTTGGTTACCGATCACTCCGGCCCCCACCTGGGTGGTCATCGACGCGAAGATAGGTTGGACAGTGACGTCTAGACGCCTACTCGGAGCCCTCATTGCCGTTGCGGCAGTGGCGCTCCCCGGTCTCGTATCAGGCGCGGCGGCCGTCGCCGCCCCGGCCGACGGCCCGCTGCTGTGGTACCGGTTCGACGAGACCTCCGGGACCGTCGTCGCCGACGCCTCCGGCAACGGCCACGACGGCACCCTCGTCGGCGGCACTTGGCTAAATTACGGCTCGCAAGCTTCGCCGAGCGCGAACGACGGCCTCGCGCTGGACGGCGTCGACGACTACGTCGACCTGCCCGACGACCTCCTCGCCGGGCTCGACGCGATCACCGTGACCGCCGAGGTCTACATCGAGGCCGACCAGGCCAGCCCCTACTTCATCTACGGCCTCGGCAACTCCAGCGGCGACTGGGGCAACGGCTACCTGTTCACCACCGGCAACGGCTACCGGACCTCGATCTCCACCTGCCACTGGACCTGCGAGCAGAACACCGGCACCGGCGCCAACCTCGCCCGCGGCACCTGGAACCACCTCGCCTACACGCTCGCCGACGGCACCGCGGTGCTCTACCTCAACGGCCAGGAAGTGGCCCGCAACGAGGCCGTCACGGTCACTCCCGGCGACATCGGCGCGGGCGCGACCGCCGCGAACTACCTCGGCCGCTCCCTCTACAGCGGCGACCGGTACCTCCACGGCCGCTTCGCCGACTTCCGCCTCTACGACGGCGCCCTCACCGGCACCGAGATCGGCGGCCTCGCCTCGCACATCAGCGCCGAGAAGGCCGCCGAGGACGCCGCCGCGATCGACCTCGGCGACACGACGGCCGTCACCGCCGATCTCGCCTTGCCCACCCGGGGCCAGAACGGCTCGCGGATCACCTGGGCCTCAAGCGATCCCGAGGTCATCGACGCCACCGGAGCTGTGGTCCGCCCGGCGATGGACGAGGACGACGCGACGGTCACCCTCACGGCAACCGTTATCCTCGGCACCGTGCAAGAACAACGCGACTTCACCGCGACCGTCCTCGCCGAGTACGACGACGAGGAAGCGGTCGCCCTCGATGCGGCCGCCGTCTCGATCCCGAACCTCGACGACGTGCGCTCGGCCCTCTTCCTGCCCACCGAGGGTGCCAACGGCTCCACGATCACCTGGAAGTCCAACAAGCCCAAGATCATCGGGACCGACGGCACCGTCAACCGCGACGAGCCCGGCGGCAAGACCCACAAGGTGAAGCTCACCGCCACCGTCAAGCGCGGCTGCGAGACCGAGAAGCTCACCTTCAACGCCGTCGTCCCGCCGCTGCCCGCAGAGGCCGACTACACCGGCTACTTCTTCACCTACTTCACCGGCGAGGGCACCGCCACCGGCGAGCAGGTCTACGGCGCGCTCAGCGAGGGCAACGACCCGCTCAGCTTCACCGAGCTGAACACGGACGCCGCGGGCGCCGCCCAGCCGATCCTCACCTCCGACCAGGGCGAGCAGGGCGTGCGCGACCCGTTCCTCATCCGCTCGCCCGAAGGCGACCGGTTCTTCCTCATCGCCACCGACCTCAAGATCAACGGCAACGGCGACTGGAACCGTGCGCAGCGCCACGGCAGCCGCTCCATCATGGTCTGGGAGTCCGACGACCTCGTGAACTGGAGCGAGGGCCGCCTCGTGGAGGTCTCGCCCGAGAACGCCGGCGCCACCTGGGCCCCCGAGGCCTACTGGGACCCCGATCAGCAGGCGTACGTCGTCTACTGGGCCTCCCCGCTGTTCAGCACCGCCGACCACTCCGAGGGCTTCTACCATCGCATGATGTACGCGACGACCCGCGACTTCGTCCACTTCTCCGAGGCACAGGTCTGGGTCGACAACGGCTACTCCACCATCGACTCGACCATGATCGAGGACGGCGGCACCTACTACCGCTTCACCAAGGACGAGCGGTCCAACTCCGCCTCGACCCCCTGCGGCAAGTTCATCCTCGGCGAGACCGCGACCTCGCTCGCGGCCGACGCCGAATGGGAGTTCCTGGCCGACTGCATCGGCTCGGGCGCGATCAGCGCCGGCGAGGGCCCGCTGATCTTCAAGTCCAACACGGAAGAGAAGTGGTACCTCTTCATCGACGAGTTCGGCGGCAGGGGCTACGTCCCGTTCGAAACGACCGACCTCGCCTCCGGTGAATGGACGCCGGTCGCCGAGTACGACCTGCCGTCCAGTCCCCGCCACGGGACGGTCCTGCCGGTCACTGCCGCCGAGTACGAACGGCTGCAATCCACCTGGTAACAGTTCCGACATGTGACGGCCTCGGGTCCACACGGCCCCGGGGCCGTCCCTTATGCTCGGAATTGGAACCCATCCCCGAACTCCAGGAGCACCCCGATGACCTTCCTCAACTCCCGGCGCGCTCTGGCCGCGCTCGCGATCCCCGCGCTGGGCCTCGGCCTGGCCGCCTGCGGCTCCGACGAGCCCGACGGCGCGAACGGCGGCAGCGCCGACAACGACGCCGTCTCGCCGCTCTCGGCCCAGGAAGCCGTCCTCGCCTCCATCGAGGACCTGGACGACTCCTCGTACAAGATGGAGTCGACCGTGGCCATGAACGGCCTCGAGTACATGGCGATGACCGGCACCTACGACGGCGAGAACTCCCAGGCGAGCGCCGACATCTTCATGAGCACGCTCATGGAGCTGTCCGGCGAGGAGCTCACCGCCGAGGAGCAGGAGGCCATGGAGGCCATGTTCGGCGACATGCACACCGAGACCGTCGTCATCGGCGACGTCCTCTTCATGCAGATGAGCGGCGGCATGTTCGACGCGATGGCCGAGACATACGGCGACGACGCCTGGTTCACCATGGAGCTCACCGAGGACGAGGCCATCGGCGACATCTACGCCCAGTACGGCGGCATGGACCTCGCCGAGCAGACCGAGATGATCCTGGGCGACCTGGACGACGTCGAGGAGACCTCCGCGGGCGTCTACACCGGCACGCTCAGCGCCGACTCCGAGTCCATGGCGGCCTTCACCGAGGCGGCCGGCTCCGAAGGCTCGGAACTGGTGGACGGCACCGAGGTCACCGTGACCCTCGACGGCGACGGCCTCCTGAAGTCGATGACCATGGACCTGCCCGAGTACCAGGGCATGGCCATGTCGATGAGCAGCGAGATCGTCGAGATCGGCGGCGACTACGACATCGCCGCCCCCACCACGGACAACCTGCACGACTTCGAGGAGTTCGTCTCCGCCCTCAGCGGCGGCATGTAGCGCCTCCCGAGACGGCCGCCGCACCCACCGGTGCGGCGGCCGTTCGCCTACCCGGCCGATTCGCCCCGACTCCCGACGCTTCAGCGCCTCCGTCGAGGGCCTCGGCGACGGCTCCTACAAGATGGAGTCGAACGCGACGCTCAACGGCGTCGACTTCATGACGTTCATCGAGACCTACGCTCAGACCGGCGCCGTGGACCTGAGCGAGCAGACCGATCGAGTCGTCTCCGCGCTCACCGATGTCGAGGAGACCGCAGCGGGCGTCTACACAGGCACGCTCGACCCCGAATCGGAGATCATGCAGGAGCTGGTGGGCACGACTGCCGGCACCGAGGCGGGCACGGTGACGGAGGGCGCCGAGGCGACCGTGACGCTCGACGAGAACGGCCTGCTCAAGAAGATGGAGCTGGTGCTGCCCGAGACCGACGGCATCGCCACGACGCTCGTCAGCGAGATCACCGAGACCGGCGCCGACTACGACATCACCGCGCCCGAGTCGACGAACCTGCACGACCACGAGGAGTACCAGACCTTCATCGACGGCCTGTAACCCCGAAGCGAAGGGCCGCCGCACCGACCCCGGTGCGGCGGCCGTTTCGCGTTCCGCATTGCGCGTCAACGTCTCCCGGGCGGTACGCGTCGAACCTCCCGGTTCGGCCTCGGATCTGCGGTCCCCTCATGCGGATGCCTTACGCTGGAGAGGACATGGACGCACCAGGCTTGTTTGAGATCAATGGCCCTCCCGAGCCCCACCAGGGTTCGGGGATCCTCGGCACGGGATCGGCCACCGGCGACGAGCCGCTGGCCGTGCGGATGCGCCCGCGCGCGCTGGACGAGCTGATCGGCCAGGACCACCTGCTCGGGCCCGGTTCGCCGCTGCGCCAGGTGGTCGAGGGCCGCCAGCCGCTGTCGGTGATCCTGTGGGGCCCGCCCGGTTCGGGCAAGACCACCATCGCGTACCTCGTCACCCAGTCGGGGGACCGGCGCTTCCGCGCGATGTCGGCGCTGAACTCCGGTGTGAAGGACGTGCGCGCCGCGATCGACGAGGCCCGCCGCGTCCGCCGCACCGGCGGCCCGCAGACGATCCTGTTCATCGACGAGGTGCACCGCTTCACCAAGACCCAGCAGGACTCGCTCCTTGGCGCGGTCGAGGACCGGACCATCACGCTCCTGGCGGCCACCACCGAGAACCCGTACTTCTCCGTGGTCGCACCGCTGGTGAGCCGCTGCGTGCTCCTGACACTGCGCGAACTCGACGCCACCGACATCGGCGAACTGGTCGACCGCGCCGTCGCCGACGAGCGCGGCCTGGGCGGTGCGGTCACCCTCGACAAGGAGGCCCGCGACCACCTGGTGCGCACCGCCGCAGGCGACGCCCGCAAGGCGCTCACCGCGCTCGAAGCGGCCGCCTTGACTGCCGCAGCAGAAGACGAACCGGAGATCACCGTCGCGATCGTCGAGGCCGCCATCGACACGGCGGCCGTGCGCTACGACCGGGACGGCGACGGCCACTACGACATCGCCAGCGCCTTCATCAAGAGTCTGCGCGGCTCCGATGTCGACGCCGCGATGCACTATCTGGCGCGCATGGTCGTCGCGGGCGAGGACGCGCGGTTCATCGCGCGCCGCCTGGTCATCTTCGCCTCCGAGGACATCGGCATGGCGGACCCGACCGCGCTCCAGACCGCGACGGCCGCGGCGACCGCCGTGGAGCGGATCGGGATGCCCGAGGCCCGGATCAACCTCGCGCAGGCGGTCGCGCATCTGGCGACGGCGCCGAAGTCGAACGCGGTCGTCACCGCGATCAGCGAGGCCATCGCGGATGTGCGCCAAGGGAAGATCGGGCCGGTCCCGCCCGATCTGCGCGACGCGCATTACAAGGGCGCGGGCGCGCTGGGCCACGGCGTGGCCTATGTCTATCCGCATTCGGATCCGCGCGGAGTGGTGCCGCAGCGGTACGCGCCGGACGTGGTCGCCGGGCGCGACTACTACCGGCCGACCCGGCACGGGCGCGAGGCCGAGATCGCCGACCGGTTGGAGAAGCTGCGCCGCATCGTCCGCAGGCAGTCCGATGACTGACCGGCCCGCGCGCGGCCGGGTCTCCAACCGGGTCGCTTCCTCTTTGGAGGCTACAGGGGCCCGTATCGAGCGGCTGCGCATGACGGTGGTCGCGGTGGGCGTCTCGGCGGTGCTGCTGGTCGCGGCGGTGCTGTGGCTGGGGCGGGCGGTGACGATGGATCCGACGCGCCGGGCCGCGGACGAGTTGGCGGTGCCGGGCTGGGCCGCGGTGAGCGTCGCCGACGAGACGTACGGGAGCCGCTGGTGCCTGGGGGAGTGCCGGGTGCGGATGCGCACCTGGGTCTCGGAGGGCACTGTGGACGACACGGCGCGGGAGTACTGGGAGGCGGTCCTGAACGCGGGGTGGATCCCGGCGGACCCGGGGCTTTGCGTGGGCGGCGTGGGCGAGGAGGGCTGCTACGTGCGCGACGAGCTGTACCTGGAGTTGTGGGTGGTCCCGGTCGAGTGCGGCGACCGGTACGAGTTGTGCGTCGGCTCCGAGGTGGTGGCGGTGGTGGCCGCGCAGGCGGCGCTGCCGCGCCTGGCGGAGGAGCGCGGCGGGGCCGCGGATCCGCGTTGAGAACTCGCGTCCGCTGCCGGGTCGGACTGGACTGTGGAGTGACGCGCCCCGTTGCGCCGTATGGCCGGTCCCGCAAGGTAAGGTCGACATCGCGCAGCTCTTGCGCAAAAAACCCGGAACGTTTCTTGACCGCGCGATGACGCGGTCGTCATCGCATCGAGGGGGAGACCGTGTCTGAGGAGACCGTGGCTGCAGGTTGGACCGGGAGCGTCTGGGAGCTGGGGGTGCTGCTCGCGGGCCTCGGATTCTTCCTGCTGTGCGTCATGCTCGCCTTCCGGTTGATCAACAAGGCCACCGCCACCCTCAACCGGGTCAACTCGACGCTCGACAAGGTCGACCACGAGATCGGCCCGATCCTGCGGAACGTGAACGCGACCCTCGACAATGTGAACGGGTCGCTCTCCCAGGTGGAGGGCGAGCTGGAGAAGGTCGGGACCATCACCGGGAACGCCGCGCACATCTCCTCGAACGTCGCCAACATCACGAGCCTGGTCGTCTCCGCGGTCGGCTCACCGCTGGTGAAGGCCGCCGCGTTCGGGTTCGGCCTGCGCACCGCCGTGAAGAAGCGCAACCAGGGCGTCGACGAGGACCAGGTCCGCCGCATGGTCGAGGCCTCCCGTCAGAGCAAGCGCTCGGCGAAGCGCGCCGCCAAGGCCCGCAAGCGCGCCGAGCAGTAGTCCCGCAGTAAATCGACTGGCGCTGACGGGTCGCGTCGGCGAGGATCGAATCAGGAGCTCCCGTGTTGAAACGGATGATCTGGGTAGGCATCGGCATCGCCGTCGGCGTGGTCGCGGTCCGCAAACTCACGAAGGTGGCGCACTCGGTCACTCCCGGCGGGGTCGCCGAGCGTGTGGGCGGCGCCGGTGCTGAAATGAGGGAATCGCTCAAAGCGTTCTGGGCGGACGTCTCGGAGGCGAAACAGGCCAAAGAGGCCGAGCTGTTCGACGCGATCGAGCGCGGCGAGGACCTCACCCCGCTGCTCGCCGACGATGACGACGAGCTCGACGACGACCAGGCCCTTCCGGGCCGGCAGTACTAGACCTTGAAGGAGGTGCCCCATGGAGACCGCTGAAATCCAACGCCGGTTTCTGAAGTTCTTCGAGTCCAACGGCCATACGGTGGTCCCCAGCGCACCGCTGCCGGCGATCGAGGACCCGAACCTGCTGTTCATCAACGCGGGCATGGTCCAGTTCGTGCCCTATTTCCTGGGGCAGGCCAAGCCTCCGTGGCAGCGCGCGACGTCGGTGCAGAAGTGCATCCGCACGCCCGACATCGAGGAGGTCGGCAAGACCTCCCGCCACGGCACGTTCTTCCAGATGAACGGCAACTTCTCCTTCGGGGACTACTTCAAGGAAGAAGCGATCCGCTTCGCCTGGGACCTGATCACGAACCCGCTCTCCGAGGGCGGTCTCGCGCTCGACGGCGACAAGATCTGGGCCACGGTCTACCTCGACGACGACGAGGCGATCGACATCTGGCACAAGCAGATCGGGCTGCCGCTCGACCGCATCGTGCGTCGCGGCCAGGCCGACAACATGTGGTCGATGGGCATTCCCGGCCCGTGCGGCCCCTGCTCCGAGCTGTACTACGACCGCGGCCCCGCCTTCGGCAAGGAAGGCGGCCCCGAGGTCGACGAGGACCGCTACCTCGAATTCTGGAACCTCGTGTTCATGCAGCAGGAGCGCGGCGCGGGCCCGGCGAAGACCGACTACGAGATCCTCGGCGACCTGCCGAAGAAGAACATCGACACCGGCATGGGGCTGGAGCGCATGGCCGCGCTCCTCCAGGGCGTCGACAACATGTACGAGACCGACCAGGTCCGTCCCATCATCGACAAGGCCTCGCAGCTGACGGGCAAGCGCTACGGGGTCTCGACCTCGCAGACCGCCTCCGAGTCGCACCCGGACGACATCCGCTTCCGCGTGATCGCCGACCACGTGCGCTCCTCGCTGATGCTCATCGGCGACGGCGTCGTGCCCTCCAACGAGGGCCGCGGCTACGTGCTGCGCCGCATCATGCGACGCGCGATCCGCTCGGTCCGCCTGCTGGGCTACGACAAGCCTGCGATGCCCGAGCTGCTGCCGGTCGCCATGGAGCGCATGTCCACCGCGTACCCGGAGCTGCGCGAGGACTTCGACCGGATCTCCTCCTACGCGTACGGCGAAGAGGAGTCGTTCCTCCAGACCCTCAAGCACGGCACGACGATCCTCGACGTGGCCGTCGCCGAGACCAAGGCCGAGGGCGGCAAGACCCTCTCCGGCCCCAAGGCGTTCGAGCTGCACGACACGTACGGCTTCCCGATCGACCTGACCCTGGAGATGGCCGAGGAGCAGGGCCTCTCGGTCGACCAGGACGGCTTCCGCCGGCTCATGACCGAGCAGCGGCAGCGGGCCAAGGCCGACGCGGCCGCGCGCAAGACCGGCCACGCCGACCTGTCCGCGTACTGGAACCTGCTCCAGGAGCAGGGCCCCACGGACTGGAAGGCCTACGACACCCTCGAAACCGAGTCGCGCGTCATCGGCCTCCTGTCTGCGGGCCAGTCGATTCCCGTGGCGAAGGCCGGGCAGATCGTGGAGGTCGTGCTCGACCGGACCCCGTTCTACGCGGAGTCCGGCGGCCAGCACGCCGACGCGGGCAAGCTCGTCGGCCCGAGTTTCTTCGGCGAGGTCGTGGACGTCCAGCGTCCGGTCAAGAAACTCGTGGTCCACAAGGTCCGCATCCTCGAAGGCGAACTGGTCCTCGACGACAAGGTCGAGGCCACCGTGGACCCGGAGTGGCGCCTCGGCGCCCGCCAGGCCCACTCGGGCACGCACGTGGTCCACGCGGCCCTGCGCGAGGTGCTCGGCCCCACCGCCCTCCAGTCCGGTTCGTTCAACCGGCCCGGCTACCTGCGCCTGGACTTCTCCTGGCGCTCGAAGCTCTCGGACGAGACCCGCAGCGAGATCGAGGAGGTCTCCAACCGGGCCGTCCGCGACGACCTGCCCGTCGCCGTCAAGTACATGACGCTGCCCGAGGCCAAGGACGTCGGCGCGGTCGCGCTGTTCGGCGAGACCTACGACGAGACCGTGCGCGTCGTCGAGATCGGCGGCCCCTGGTCGCGCGAGCTCTGCGGCGGCACGCACGTGTCGCACTCGGCGCAGATCGGCCCGCTGGTCCTGACCGCCGAGTCCTCGGTCGGCTCCGGCCAGCGCCGCGTCGAGGCCGCCACCGGCATGGAGGCCTACCGCTACCTCGCCCGTGAACGGGACCTCGTCTCGCAGATCGCCGAGGAGATCGGCGCCCAGCGCGGCGACGTGCTCGAACGCGTCCGCGCGATCCTCCAGCGCTCCAAGGACGCCGAGCGGGAGCTCGCGAACCTCCAGGCGAAGGCCGTCTCCGGCCGCGCCGCGGAGTTCGCGGCGGCCGCGAAGCGCGTCGGTTCGGTCCTCGTGGCGGCGATCCAGGCGCCCGAGGGCACCAAGGGCGGCGACGTCCGGAACCTGGCGACCCAGATCCGCGGGCACCTGCCCAAGGGCGAGCCGGGTGTCGCGGCGGTCGTGGCGACCAGTGGCGGCAAGGCCAGCATCGTGGTGGCGGTCAACGACGCCGCGAAGGCCCAGCATGTTTCGGCCGCGCAGCTACTCAAGGCCGCGCTGTCGGGCAAGGGCGGCGGCAACGACGAGATCGCCCAGGGCGGCGGCGTCCCCGCCGACCAGGCCCCGCAGCTGCTCGACGCGGTCGTCCGCGCCGTCGCGGCCTAGCCGCACAGATGGAAGACGCAACGTCGGGCCCCGTCGCCGCTTTCGAGTGGCGGCGGGGCCGTCGTCTCGGCATCGACCTCGGCAAGGCGCGCATCGGCGTCGCCGTGTGCGATCCGGACGGGATCCTCGCCACTCCGGTGGCGACGGTTCGTCGCGACCTCAAAACCGCTGGTGAGGACATTCCCGCCGATATCCGCGAAATCGCCGAAACGGCCCGCGAATACGATGTGGTCGAAATCGTCGTCGGTCTACCCGTTACTCTTTCGGGTGAGGAGGGGCCGGCAGCTGTTCACACCCGAGCTTGGGTCGAACGGTTCGCCGACCATGTCTCACCCGTTCCGGTGACCCTGACCGACGAGCGCATGACCACCGCCGTCGCGACCCGCAGACTCAACGAAGGCGGCGTTCGCGGCAGGCGGAAGCGCTCCATCGTCGATCAGGCGGCCGCGGTGGAGATCCTCCAGACTTGGTTGGACCGGCGGCGGAGGTAAGAACAGGATGCTCGGCGATTTCAGGACCGAGGACGACCGCGCGGTCGCGCCCAGGCGCCACCGCCGCAAGGACTCCGGCAGCTCCCTGATCGCCATGACCCTGGTCGTGGCCCTTTTCGCCATCGTCGGCTTCGGCGGCTGGTGGGCGTACAACAACGTCATCAAGGACTACTTCATCGCCGACGACTACACCGGCGAGGGCAACGGCACCGAAGTGGCCGTCACCGTCGAAGAGGGCTGGCTCGTCTCCGACATCGCCTCCCACCTCTACGACGAGGGCGTGGTCGCCTCCGCGAAGGCCTTCCTCAACGCCTCCGAGGACGCCGGCGACTCCGGCACGGCCATACAGCCCGGCACCTACAACATGCAGGGCGAGATGTCGGCCGAGTCCGCGCTGGCGTTCCTCCTCGACGAGGGCAACCGGATGACCAACGCGGTCACCATCCCCGAGGGCTTCCGCAAGTTCGAGGTCTTCCAGCGGCTCTCCGAGCACACCGGCGTCCCCGTCGCGGACTTCGAGACCGCCGCCGAGGACCCCGAGTCGCTCGGCATTGACCCGATCTGGTTCGAGGGCTTCTCCGACCGGCAGGTCAAGTCCGTGGAGGGCTTCCTGTTCCCCTCCACCTACGAGTTCGACGGCGAGATGACCGCCGCGCAGATGCTCACGGAGATGGTCAAGCGCTTCAACACGGAGATCGAGGAGATCGGCTTCCTCGACTCCCTCGGGAACATCGAGAACCCCGACCCCGACTTCGACCCCAGCACGCTGCCCGAGCAGAACTTCCAGCCGGAGACCAACGGGGAGTTCAAGATCTACCCGTGGATGGCGCTCCAGATCGCCTCCATCGTGCAGTCCGAGTCCGGCACCCCGGAGGACGACCCGAAGATCGCCCAGGTCATGTACAACAAGCTGTACCTGAACTGGATCGAGCACGCGCAGACCAACTGCAACTGCTTCGAGAGCGAGGCGATCTGGAACTACGGCCGCCTGCTCAACGGCGAAGAGGCCATCACCTCCGACGAGGACATCGACTGGAACGGCCTCATGCGCGACGCCGACAACCCGTGGGCCCCCAGCGCCCCCGAGAACGCCGGGTACCTGGTCAGCGCCATCTCCAACCCCGGCGCCGCCGCCCTCTCGTCCGCGGTCAACCCCGAAGCGAGCGATGACCTGTTCTTCGTGACCGCCTACGAGGACGGCACGGCCCTGTTCGCCCACGACTACGACGACCACCTGCTGAACGTCGACATCGCCCGCGACAACGGGATGGCCTGATGCGCGCCGCTGTCCTCGGAAAGCCCATCGAGCATTCGCTCTCGCCGGTCATCCACAACGCCGGTTACACCGCGGCGGGCCTGCACGACTGGACGTACGGTCGCCACGAGTGCGACGAGCCCGCGCTCGCCCGCTTCGTGGACTCCTTGGACGAGACCTGGGCCGGGCTCTCGCTCACCATGCCGCTCAAGGAGGTCGCCCTCGCCGTCGCCGACGAGGCCACCCCCGTCGCCGAGGCCATCGGCGCGGCCAACACCCTGGTCCTGCGCGGCGGCCGCCGCGTCGCGGACAACACCGACGCGCCCGGGATCGTGGACGCACTCGCCGACATCGGTGTGAAAGAGGCCAACGAGGTCGCCGTGCTCGGCGCGGGCGGTTCCGCCCGCGGCGCCCTGGCGGCCGCGAAGCGGCTCGGCGCCTACACCGTCACGGTGTATGCCCGCCGCCGCGAGGCGGTCGCCGAACTCGAACCGGTCGCCGAACGGCTCGGCGTGCGGCTCAAGGCCAAAGGCTGGGACGAGGCCGGGTTCGCCGGCCGCGCCGACCTCGTCATCGCCACCGTCCCCAAAGGAGTGACCGACGACCTGCGTCCCGTCTGGGGCGCGGACACGGTCCTGTTCGACATCCTCTACGACCCCTGGCCGACCCCGCTCGCCGCCGCGGCCGAACGCGAGGGCGTGCGCGTCATCGACGGCCTCGCCCTCCTGCTGGCCCAGGCCGCCCGCCAGTGGACCCAGTTCACCGGGCTCGACGAGGCGCCCGTCGCGGCCATGCGCAAAGCCCTCTACCAGGCGGTGCCCTCCCGAACCGTTCCCCCCGAATCGAGTCAGCCATGACGCCCCACACCTTCCTCTACGACGGCGACTGCGCCTTCTGCACCAGGGCCGCCCAGTTCCTGGAGCGGCGCGTCCGCACCACCGCGAAGGTCCTGCCCTGGCAGTGGGCCGACCTCGACGCGCTCGGCGTCAGCCAGGCCCAGGCCGAAGAGGCCGTCCTGTGGATCGAGCTCAACTACCTCCAGGCCGGACCGGACGCGATCGCGGTGCTGCTGCGCCGCGCCCAGTGGTACTGGAAGCCCTTCGGCTGGCTCCTGTCCTTCAAGCTCGTCTCCAAGGCCGCCTGGCCGGTGTACCGGCTCATCTCCCGCAACCGCCACCGCCTGCCCGGCGGGACCGCCGCGTGCTCGCTCCCACAGGCCGAGCGCGACCGCATGCGGGGCGAATGAGGTTCCCTTTCATACGGTTTCGACGCCGCATGTCATACTCTCCCGGTGCCAGACACTCCTGAACGTCCCCTGACACGACCGGGAAAGCTCGTGCGCATCGGCGGCACCCTCGTGATGCTCGCCGGACTCATCGCCACCTCCCTGTGGGGCGGCGACGACTACTTCCCGTTCGTGCCCTTCAAGATGTACTCGTTCACCCACGAGGCCGACGGCTGGGCCCACATCACGCGGCTCGAACTCGTCAACGCCGAAGGCGAGCGGTTCGAGATCGACGACGAGGCCACCGGCCTGCGCAAGGCCGAGGTCGAAGGCCAGCTCACGCGGTTCCGCGAGGACCCCGAACTCCTGGCTCTCGTCGCCGAGGCCTACGGCGACGCCCACCCCGGCGAACCGGAGATCGTGACCGTGGAGATCCGCATCAAGAGCTATGAACTCGTGGACGGCATCCGCACCGGCGAGGAGACCGACGTCGTGGAAGTAGCCTGGTCGAAGGAAGGCGCTGCATGAGTGCCCCACACCCGTCGCCCCGCCCAGCCGCTCGCTCCGCTCGCTTCCCCGGACCGGAGGCGCTGCGCGCCACCCTTCCTTCTCTCTCCCGCGGCGTGAACGGCTTCTTCTTCACCCCCGTGGCCCTCGGCCGCGTCGCCGCCATGCGGTTCCTCGCCGGCGTCTACATCTGGCTCGAATGGTGGGCCTACAAGCCCTTCATCATCCAGCACCGGTTCCTCCCCGAGGACCTGTACCAGCCCCTGCTCATCGGCCGCATCCTGCCGATCCCCGCCCCGAACTACTGGATCGTCGTCACCACCTTCGTCGTCATGCTCGCCGCCGCGCTGCCGATGATGTTCGGCTACCGCCCCAAGCTGTTCGGCTGGATCCTCTTCGTCGCGTACTTCGAGTGGATGCTCATCTACAACTCGTACGGCAAGGTCGACCACGCGAACTTCGGTTTCATGGTCCTGCTGCTCGCGCTGTGCATGATGCCCTCGAAGGCGAAGTGGGGCGACCGCGAGACCCTGTCGGAGCGGGCCGGGTGGGGCTTCAACATGGTCCAGATCGCCGTGGTCTGCACCTACTTCCTCTCCACGTGGGCGAAGTTCCGCTACGGCGGCTTCGAATGGGCCAACTCCGGGGTCTTCACCTGGGCGATCATCCGCCGCGGCACGATCTTCTCGGACTGGATGCTCGACTTCCCGTGGATCCTCATCGCGGCCCAATGGGGCATGATCTGCTTCGAGCTGCTGACCCCGATCGTGCTCTTCACGTACAAGTGGAAGAGGATCCAGTACGCGATCATCGCGTTCTTCTACTGCTTCCACATCGCCGTGTTCGCCGGGATCACCATCAGCTTCCTGCCGCACCTGTTCGCCATGGCGTGCTTCCTGCCGCTGGAGCGCGTCGACCCGAAGGCGCTCGCCCGCAAGGCCAAGGCGAAACTCAAGGGCCGCAAGGACATTCCACCGCAGCGCGGCTCGCACGAGGACGCGCGGGAAGTGGAGAGCTCCGCCTGAATTCGGGCCGCCGCCGCCCGTCCTCGAATCGGGGCGTTCGCGGCGGCGTGGCATAATCTTGCCGTGTCAGTCGACGAACCCCAGGTCTCCAAGGTCCGCCCGGTCGGCAAGGCCGTGCGCGTCGCGATCACCATGGCCGTGCTCGCGCTCGTCACCGCCACCACCTTCTGGGGCGCCGACGACTTCTTCCCCTTCGCGCCCTTCAAGATGTACTCGTTCTCCAAGGAGCTCGACGGCTGGACCGGCTCGACCCGCGTCGAGGTCGTGAACGCGGAGGGCGTGCGGTTCTCCCTGACCGAGTCCGCCACGGGCTTCCGCCGCGCCGAGGTCGAGGGCCAGAAGAGCCGCTTCGTGGAGGACCCCCCGCTGCTGTGCTACATCGCCGAGGCCTACGAGAACACCAACCCGGACAAGCCCGAGATCGTCACCGTCGAGATCATCGAGCGCCAGTTCGAGCTGAAGGACGGCTACCAGACCGGTGAAGTGGTCGAGGTCGTCGAGGCCGCCACGACCTGCGAAGGAGCCGACCAGTGACACCGCTTCCGCTCGCGCAGAAGGCCACCGGCTGGTTCTTCGGACCCGTGGCCCTGGGCCGCGTCGCCGCCATGCGCTTCCTCGCCGGGGCGTTCATCTGGGTCGACTGGTGGTGGTACATGCCGTGGATCCTCGGGCACCGCCACGTGCCCGGGGAGCTCTACCAGCCGCTGTTCATCGCCCGCGTCCTGCCGGTCTTCCCCGTCCCCTCCTACTGGATCGTCGTCGGCACGCTCGTCGTCATGCTCGCGGCCTCGATCCCGATGATGCTCGGCAAGGCCCCGCGCCTGTTCGGCTGGATCTGCGCGGTCGCCTACTTCGAGTGGATGATCATCGCGATGTCCTACGGGAAGGTCGACCACGGCAAGTTCGGGTTCCTCCTACTCCTGTTCCTGCTGCCCACCATGCCGAAAGCGAAATGGGGCGACCGCCGGAACCTCTCCGAGCACGTCGGCTGGGGCTTCAACCTGGTCCAGATCGGCGTGGTCTGCACGTACTTCTTCGCCGCGTGGGCCAAGTTCCGCTACGGCGGCTTCGAATGGGTCAACTCCGCGACCATGACCTGGGCGATCATCCGCCGCGGCACCGAGTTCTCCACCTGGATGCTCGACTACCCTTGGCTGCTGCGCCTCTCGCAGTGGGGCATGGTGAGCTTCGAACTGCTCAGCCCCATCGTGATGTTCGTGGCCGCGAAACGCCTCAGATACGGCATCGTCGCGTTCTTCTACGTCTTCCACCTGACGGTCTTCCTCGCCGTCGAGATCAGCTTCCTGCCCCATATGGTCGCTATGGCCTGCTTCCTTCCCCTGGAACGCATCCAGCCACGTGACCTGATTCGCAATCTGCCGAGACTGCCCGGCCGCATCCGCCGAAAGCTTCAGGCCCGCAAGGCGATCCCAGCTCAAGCGGGGGCTACCGACCCCGCCCGGGAGGCCGAGGCGGCGTCCTGAACAGCGGAAAACGAGTGGCCCGCTCCCACGACATTTTCCTACGGTTGAGGGATGCCGATTCTCGAAGCCCGATCCCTCACCAAGACCTTCCGCCGGCCTGACAAGGCCTCGGGGTTCAAGGGCGCTGTCAAACACCTCGCGCAGCGCAAATACAAGAACTACACCGCGGTCGACGGGATCGACCTCTCGATCGAGGCGGGCGAGTCGGTGGCCTACGTCGGACCCAACGGCGCGGGCAAGTCCACCACCGTCAAGCTCCTCACCGGCATCCTCAAGCCGAGCGAGGGCACCGTTCGGGTGATGGGCCGCGACCCACACACCGAGCGCATCGCCAACGCCCACGACATCGGCGTCCTCTTCGGCCAGCGCACCCAGCTGTGGTGGGACCTGCCCGTGGAGGAGTCCCTGAAGCTCCTCAAGCACATGTACGGCGTCTCCGAGGCCGACTACAAACGGCGCATCGCGATGTTCGACGACCTCCTGGACCTGAACGAGTTCATGCCCGCCCTGGCGCGCACGCTCTCCCTGGGCCAGCGCATGCGGGCCGACCTCGCCTGCGCGCTCATCCACGACCCCAAGATGGTCTACCTCGACGAGCCCACGATCGGCCTGGACATCTCCGTGAAGGACCGCCTCCGCGCGTTCCTGCGCGAGCTCGTCAACGACGGCACCACCCTCCTCCTCACCAGCCACGACCTGGCCGACATCGAGGAGGTCTGCGAGCGGATCGTCGTCATCGACAAGGGCGCCATCGCCTATGACGGGTCCATCACGAAGCTCAAGGCCCACTACATCACGACCAAGTCCGTGCACCTCCACCTCGAAGGCGCGGCGGACGTCCCGGCCCTGGCCGAGAAATTCCCCGACTACGCCTGGGCCGCGGGGCAGGCAGCCAGCGAGGTCGTCGCGACGTACGAGTCCGCGCGCCACTCGACCGCCGAGGTCCTGGGCTCGCTGACCGCGCAGCTCTCCCCGCGGGACCTGTCCCTGTCCGAGCCGTCCATCGAGGACGTCATCCGCCGCCTCTACGCCGGAGAGCTGACCAAGTGACCTCCCGCCGCAACCTCCGAACCGGGGTGACCCCTTGACGCACGGCTTCGCGGTGGACCGCGCCTTCGCGACCGTCGCGTTCAAACGCCGCCTGGCCTACAAGACCCAGTGGCTGGTCGCACTGGTCCTCGGCGGCGGCGCCATGCTCGTCTCGATGGCCATGTGGAGCAACCTCATCGGCTCCGGCTCGCTCTCGGGCTACGACTGGGACTCGATGCGCGCGTATCTCATCATCGGGTTCGTGACCGCCACGGTCGTATTCGGCGGCGCCGACTGGCACATCGCCGACCGCATCCTCGACGGCCACATCGCGATCGACCTGACCAAGCCCGTCGACTTCCAGCGGGCCCGCGCCGCCGAGTACATCGGCTCGATGGCCTCCACCGTGCCCACGGTCGTCATCGGGGTGGTCGGCGCATGGCTGCTGTTCGACCCGCCCGGTCCGGTCTCCCCGACGGCCGGGCTCCTCACCGCCGTCAGCTTCGTGCTGATCTTCCCGCTGGCCTTCGGCATCATGTACCTGTCGGTCCTGGTGTGCTTCTGGACGAAGCGGTACCTCGGCATCATGTGGCTGCGCGAAGCCCTGCTCGGCTTCTTCTCCGGGATGATGATCCCCTTGGCGTTCATGCCCTCCTGGCTCCAGTCGATCGCCTGGGCCCTGCCGTTCCCGCACTTCACGACCACGCCCGCCGCGATCTACCTCGGCCGCGTCGACACCGCGGGCGCGCTGGGCCTCATCGCGGCCGAGGCGGCCTGGACCGTGGGGCTGTGGTTCGGCGGCCGGTTCGTCTTCCGCCACGCGGTCAAGAAAGTGACGGTGCACGGTGGCTGACACCACGGCCCACGACAGGTCCCTGCGAATGCGGCACGTCGGCGGCGTCTACCGGCGCGCTCTAGTGGCCCAGATCCGCTCGATCACCGAGTACCCGGCCGACTTCTGGGTCATGGCCTCGGCGGGCGTGATGTGGAACCTGCTCCAGTTCGCGTTCCTGACGGTCCTGTTCAACGCGGTCCCCGACGTCGCAGGGTGGGACTACCACGAAATGGTGCTGCTCTCGAGTCTCCTCGCGATCGCGGGCGGTTCGACCGCGCTCTTCTGCGACGGCGTGTGGAGCACCGGTCAGATGGTGCTGAAGGGCGAGATCGACTACCGGATCACCCGACCCGCCCCGGTGGTGGTCCAGATGGCGACCACCCACATCGGCATGCAGGGTTTCGGTGAGGTCGGATTCGGCCTCGTCATGTTCGTGTACGGCTGGATCGGCGCGGGCCTGGGCCTGGCCGCCGTCCCGGTCGGCGTCCTCGCGCTCGTCTGCACGGCGGTGATCGAGTGCGCGCTGGTGACCCTGTTCTGCTCGGTGAACTTCTGGCTCAAGGGGCCGATGTCGAACTTCGCGTTCATGTTCATCGACCTTCAGAACAGCGCGATGAGCATGCCGTTGGGGCTCTTTCCGATCGGCGTGAAGCTCGTGACGCTCTTCGTGGTCCCGGTGGCGTTCGTCAACTTCGTGCCCATCGCCGTCCTCACCGGGCACATGTCCGGGTGGTGGCTGATCGGGACCCCGGTGGCCGCCGTCCTGGCGGTCTTCGCGGCGACGGTCGTCTACCGGTTCGGCCTGCGCTCCTACGATTCTGCGGGGAACTGACATGGCAAGTGTGGACCTCGCCTACGCGACCATCACCTTCAAACGGAAGATCGCCTACAAGAGCACCTGGCTGTTCACGGTGCTCTTCGGCGGCTTCTCGCTCATGGCGGGCCTGGCCGTGTGGAGCAACCTCCTCGGCGACGGCGAGCTGGGCGGCTACGACTGGGACGCCATGAAGGCGTACCTGATCATCGGCTTTCTCACCTCGACCCTGGCGTGGAGCGGCTCGGACTGGGAGATGGCCAACCGCATCCTCGACGGCCACGTCGCGATCGACCTGACCAAACCGGTCGACTTCCAGCGGGCCCGCGCCGCCGAGTACATGGGCGGCATGGCCGCGACCGTGCCCTCGGCGATCATCGGCACAGCTGCGGCGATCCTGATCTTCCAGCCCGCGTCCCCGGTGTCGCCGCTCGCGGCGGTCCTGACCGCGTTCAGCCTCCTGTTCATCTTCCCGCTCGCGTTCGCCATCAACTTCCTCGCGGTCCTCTCCTGTTTCGTGACCCAGCGGTTCCTCGGGATCCAGTGGGCCCGCGACTGCCTGCTGGCGTTCTTCTCGGGCCTGATGATCCCGATCGCGCTCATGCCCGGGTGGCTCCAGACCCTCGCGTGGTGCCTCCCGTTCGTCCACTTCACGACCACACCCGCCTCGATCTACCTGGGGCGCGTCGACACCGCGGGGGCCCTGGGCCTCATCGCGGTGGAGGCCGTCTGGGCCGTCGCGCTGTGGATCCTCGCCCGCGTGCTGTGGTCGCGGCTCGTCCGAAAGGTGACCATCCATGGCGGTTGACGCCCTCGGCGCACGGCACACGGCGGGCGTCTACCGCCGCTCGATCGGCGCCTACCTCCGCTCCATCGCCGAGTACCCGGCGGACTTCTGGGTCATGGCGATCGCCGGGTCCTTCTGGCAGGTCATGATGTTCGCGTTCATGACGATCCTGTTCGGCAACGTCACCACCGTCGCCGGATGGGACTACCACGAGATGCTCGTGCTCGCCGGTTTCCTCTCCACCGGCTGGGCCTCGACCGCCCTGTTCTGGGACGGCATCTGGGACACCGGGAAGATGATCATCGAGGGCGACATGGACTACCGGCTGACCCGGCCCGCGTCCGTCCTCGTCCAGATCGGCTCCAAGCACGTGGGCATGCAGGTCTTCGGCGAGATGACCCTCGGCCTGGTCATGCTCGGCATCGGCTGGACCGGCGCGGGACTCGGCCTGGCCACCGTCCCGGTCGGGCTCTTCCTGCTCGTCTGCTCGGCCGTGATCCAGGCGGCGCTGCTGACGATCGCGAACGCCGCGAACTTCTGGATGAAGGGCCGCACGCCGATCCTCGCGTTCATGCTGACCGAGCTACAGAACGAGGCCATGCGGTTCCCGCTGACGATCTTCCCGGCCACCGTGAAGCTCGTCCTGACCTTCGGTCTCCCGCTCGCCTTCGCGAGCTTCATCCCCGCGCAGATCCTCACCGGCCGCCTCGACCCGTGGTGGCTGGTCGGCCCGCCGATCGCCGCCATCGCGACGGCGGCGCTCGCGGTCTGGATCTTCAAAAGAGGCCTGCGCGCCTACGACTCGGCGGGCAACTGACCGCCTGGCGCACCACCCCGGCGCGACCACGCCGGGGTGGTGCATGCCACGGTGAAAAAGGGCTTGCGCACCCTCGACGGTTTTCGCTAAAGTCATCGCTGTTGCCCGTGGCATAGCGCCCGGGACTCTTGTGGATTGGAGGTGCCTCTGATGGTTGTCGTTGTCTGCGTCCTCGCCTCGAACCTCAGTTCACCTCCCGTCGAACCGCGCTGACTTCACGCGCGCTGACGGACTTCTCCACAGGAGCCCATTACCTTGCCACGCAAGTCTGATTTCTCTGACACCTTCCAATCCACCAAGCGCGGCCGTCGCGATTTCGACGACGCCGAGGTGTTCTCCGCCGAGGACCAAGCCCGGTTCGAGGAGATGCGCACCGAGTTCGACGAGATGCCCAACGACGACGGCCCGCCGGCCGGCGACCGCTGGTCCATCTGGTACGACTCCGAACCGCTCCAACGCGGCCCCAAGCCGTGGCCCGAGTGGGTCATCACCGATCACGGTGCCGTCGACTTCGAACTCGGCGTCCTCAAGACCGGCAAGGAAGCCGACGTCTTCCTCATCGAACGCGCCCTCCCGGGCACCGATGCGGCCGTCATCCTCGCCTCCAAGCGCTACCGCAGCGCCGAGCACACCCAGTTCAACCGGGCCGGCGACTACAGCGCCGGGCGCGGGGCCAAGCGTTCGCGCGACGCCCGCGCCATGGCCAAGCGCACCACCTTCGGTCTCGAACAGGCCGCCGGGCGCTGGGCCGCGGCCGAGTTCGACGCTCTGAAGCAGCTCTACACCGCGGGCGTGCCCGTGCCCTACCCCGTGCAGATCGTCGGCCGAGAGGTGATCATGGAGTTCATCGGGGACGGCCGCACGGCCGCGCCCCGCCTGGCCGAGACCAAGCCCGACGAGGTCGAACTCGAGAGCCTGTGGGAGCAGGCCTGCGAGGCGCTGCTGCGCATGACCGAACTCGGCTTCGCCCACGGGGACCTCTCGCCGTACAACACGGTGGTCCACGAGGGCCGCCTGGTCGTGCTCGACCTGCCGCAGATCGTCGACATCTACGCGAACCCGCTGGGCATGGATTTCCTGGCCAGGGACGTGGAGAACCTCGGTTCGTGGTTCACGGCCAAGGGCATCCCGCGCCAGGACGTGGACGACCTCGCGGCCGAGCTGCGGGCGGTCGCCGCCAAGCCGTGAGTCCGGAGTGTCGGGGGCGGGATATAGCCTTGTGTTGTGGCTGTTGATTACCGTCCCGCTCCCGGCACCATTCCGACCGGCCCGGGCGTCTACCGGTTCCGGGACCGCGACCGCAGGGTCGTCTACGTCGGCAAGGCGAAGAACCTCCGCAACCGCCTCAACTCCTACTTCGCGGACGAGACGCGCCTGCACGAGCGCACCCGCCGCATGGTCAACACCGCGCGCAGCGTCGAGTGGACCGTGGTCGCCACCGAGGTCGAGGCCCTCCAACTGGAGTGGACCTGGATCAAGGAGTACGACCCGCGCTTCAACGTCATGTTCAAGGACGACAAGTCCTACCCCTGGCTCGCCGTCACCGTGGGGGAGGAGTTCCCGCGCGCGCAGGTCATGCGCGGCAACCGCCGCAAAGGCGTGCGCTACTTCGGGCCGTTCGGCTCCGCCTGGGCCATCCGCCAGACCCTCGACCTGCTCACCCGCGTCTTCCCGATCCGCACCTGCGGCGACTCCGAATTCAAGCGCTGCAGCCGGATCGGCCGCCCCAACCTCCTCGCCGACATCGGCAAGTGCTCTGCTCCGTGCGTGGGCCGCATCTCCGCCGAGGACTACCGCGAACTCGTCAACGGCTTCTGCGCCTTCATGTCCGGCGACACCGCCCCGGTCCGCAGGCGCCTCATCAAGGAGATGCAGGAAGCCTCCGAAACCCTCGAATTCGAGCGGGCCGCCCGCCTCCGCGACGACCTCGGCGCGCTCGACAAGGTCCTGGAGCAGCAGGTCGTCGTCCTCGCCGAAGACGTCGACTGCGACGTCATGGCCGTGTCCGACGACGAGCTCGAAGCGGCCGTGCAGGTCTTCCACGTCCGCGGCGGCCGCATCCGGGGCCAGCGCGGCTGGGTCATCGACAAGGCCGAACCGGTCGACCTCGCCGGGATCGTGGAGCGCTTCTGCCTCCAGTTCTACGGTGAGCAGAACGAGGTCGTCCCGCGCGAAGTCCTCGTCCCTGCATTGCCCGAGGACGCAGAGGCCATGGCCGAACTCCTCTCGGAGCGGCGCGGCTCCAAGGTCGACCTGCGCGTCCCGCGCCGCGGCGACAAGCGCGCGCTGGCCGAGACCGTGGAGAAGAACGCCCGCGAGAACCTCCAGCGCCACAAGCTCAAGCGCGCCGGGGACCTCACCGCCCGCTCCAAGGCCCTCGAAGAGCTCGCGGACGCGCTCGATCTTCCCGAGGCGCCGCTGCGGATCGAATGCTACGACGTGTCCCAGTCCCTGGGGGAGGACGTGGTCGCGTCCATGGTCGTCTTCGAGGACGGCCTGCCGCGCAAGAGCGAGTACCGCCGCTTCGTCATCAAGGGCGAGCGCAAGGACGACCTCTCCAGCCTCCAGGAAGTGCTGCGCCGCAGGCTCTCCCGGCTCGGCGACCAGCCCGTGGGCTCCCCGCTCGAAGAGGGCGACGAGCCCCGCCGCGGCTTCCACTACCCGCCGCAGCTGCTGGTGGTCGACGGCGGCCAGCCGCAGGTCGCGGCCGCGGAGGCCGTCTTCGCCGAGCTCGGCGTCGACACGATCAACCTGGCCGGGCTCGCCAAGCGCCTGGAGGAGATCTGGCTCCCGGGCGAGGAGTACCCGGTGATCCTCTCGCGCACCTCCGAGGCCCTGTACCTGATGCAGCGCGTCCGCGACGAGGCCCACCGCTTCGCGATCTCCTTGCACCGCACCAGGCGCCGCAAGAGCCTGATCACCTCGGCGCTCGACGGCGTCCCCGGTCTCGGGGAGTCCAAGCGCAAGGCCCTGCTCAAGCAGTTCGGTTCGGTCAAGCGCCTGCGCGAGGCCGAACTGTCCGAATTGGAGTCAGTGCCGGGTATCGGACCGAAACTGGCCGAGGCCTTGCAGACACATCTGCGTAATCCCGATGACAACGGCGCTTGAGATGCGGCTGATAGCTATACGCTTGTGAGTTCGGCGGGGCACTATGACGTGTCACCCCGACGGCAGGATCGATCTTAGGGATACTGGACTTATGGGTGTGGCAGCAGTGCATGCGGGTTCGAGCGACCGCAGCGAATTGGACCTCGTGATCGTCACCGGCATCTCCGGTGGCGGCCGCTCGACCGTGGCCCAGGCGTTGGAGAACGTCGGGTACTACGTCATCGACAACCTTCCCGAATCGCTCGTCGGCCAGGCCGCGGAACTCGCCGCGGCCGGCGGCGAGGAGGTCCGGCGCACCGCGATGGTCCTGGACGTGCGCTCGCGCGCGTTCACGGCCGACCTCGTGGGCGTCATCGAGGACCTGCGCAAGGCCGGTTTCAAACCGCACCTGGTGTTCGTGGACGCGGACGACCACGTGATCATCCGCCGCTTCGAGAAGGTCCGCCGCGCCCACCCGCTCCAGGGCAGCGGGATGCTCGCGGACGCCATCGCGGCCGAGCGCCTCCTGCTGGAGCCGGCGCGCGGCTCGGCCGACACGCTCTTCGACACCACGCTGCTGAACGAGAACCAGCTGCGGGCCCGCGTCGAGGAGGCCTTCCTCGCGCCGTCGAGCCCCGGACTCCAGTTCACCTGCCTGTCATTCGGCTTCAAGTACGGCATCCCGCGCGACGCCGATTACGTCGCTGACGTACGATTCCTTCCCAACCCGTACTGGGTTCCCACCCTGCGCGAGCACACCGGCACCGACCCGGAAGTGTCCGACTACGTCCTCGGTCAGGACGGCGCCGAGGAGTTCGTCGACGCCTACGCGACGCTGCTGCTCGGCACCACGCAAGGGTTCGAACGGGAAGGCAAGCGATACATGACGATCGCCATCGGCTGCACCGGCGGCAAGCACCGCAGCGTCGCCATCGCCGAGGAACTCGCCAAGCGCCTCAACGCCGCCGGGTTCCCCGCGAACACGCACCACCGGGACCGGGGGAACGAGTGACGGCCCCCGCGCCGCGCCGCACGGGCCCGACCGACCGCTTCGGGCCGCCCCGCCCGCGCAGGGCCGGACCGGGACCCGCCGGGAACGCCGGCACGGGACCGGCCTGGCCTTCCCCGCCGGGCGAGCGCCCCGACCCCCGCCAACCGCGCGTGCTCCTCCCCGACGCCCCCGGCCAAGAGCCTCCCTCACCCTGATTCCGAGGTAACCGCTGATGCTCAAAGTCGTCGCGTTCGGCGGCGGGCGGGGACTCTCCGCCTCGCTCCGCGCCCTCTCCCGGCTCGACATCGACCTGACGGCCGTGGTCACCGTCGCCGACGACGGCGGCTCCTCGGGGGACATCCGCGCGACCCGCCCGGTCCTGCCCCCCGGCGACCTCCGCAAAGCCCTCGTCGCCACCGCCGATCCCGCGAAGATCGAAGCGGCGCAACTGTTCTCGCACCGCTTCGGCGGCAACGACTTCCTCACCGGCCACCCCGTCGGCAACGTGGTCCTCACCGCGCTGCTCGAACGCCACGCCAACCCCGTCGAAGCCCTCGACGTCGCCGCGCGCCTGCTCGACTCGCGCGCCCGCATCCTCCCCATGTCCTGCATCCCGCTCGACATCGAGGCCGACCTCGCCGAGGGCCCCGGGACCCGCACGATCGTCGGCCAGCACGAGGTCGCCGTCGCCGACGGGAACGTCCTGGACGTGCGCCTGGTCCCCGCCGACGCCACCGCCTGCCCCGAGACCCTCGCGGCCGTCGCCGAGGCCGACTGGCATATTTTCGGCCCCGGCTCCTGGTACACCTCCGTCATCCCGCACCTGCTCCTGCCGGACCTCCGCGCGGCCGTCGCGGCCGCCCCCGCACGCCGCGTCCTGGTCCTCAACCTCTCCGAGGAGAAGGAGACCGACGGCCTCACCCTCGCCGGACATGTCGACACGCTGCGCCGTTACGCGGAAGGTGTCCGGTTTCACTACGTCGTGTCGGGCGACGCCCGCACCCTCGACGATCCCGAATCGTTGAACAGTGCGGCACAATCGTTGCAGGCCGAGTTGGTCGCGGCGGACCTCGCCGCCGACGGCGTGACTCACGACGTCGCCGCGCTCGCCGCCGTATTGGGAAAGCTGCTGGTCGAAAATGGTGGGTAACGAATGGCGATGACCTCCGAGGTCAAGGACGAGCTCAGTCGTATCGAGGTGACCAAGTCCTGCTGCCAGCGCGCCGAACTCGGTGCGCTGTTCCGCTTCGCGGGAGGCCTGCATCTCGTCGGCCAGGGGAACGTCGTCGTCGAGGCCGAGGTGGACGCCGGCAACGTCGCCCGGCGCGCCAAGCGCATGATCTCGGACCTGTACCACTACGAGACCGAGACCCAGGTGCTCGTCGCGGCCGGACTGCGCCGCAACAACCACTACCTGCTGCGCGTCATGGCCGACGGCCAGGCGTTCTCCAAGCAGATCGGCCTCACCGACCAGCGCGGCTACCCCGTCAGGGGCCTGCCCAACCACGTGGTCGGCGCCTACCCGTGCTGTGCCGAGGCCGCCTGGAGGGGCGCGTTCCTCGCCCGCGGCTCGCTCACCGAGCCCGGCCGCTCCTCGGCCCTCGAAGTCACCTGCCCCGGCCCCGAGTCCGCGCTCGCCCTCGTCGGCGCCGCGCGCCGCCTCGGCATCAGCGCCAAGTCCCGCGATGTGCGCGGCGTCGACCGCGTCGTCATCCGCGACGGCGACGCCATCGGCGAACTGCTCACGCGCCTGGGCGCCCACAGCTCCGTGCTCACCTGGGAGGAGCGGCGTGTGCGCCGCGAGGTCCGGGCCACCGCGAACCGGCTCGCGAACTTCGACGACGCGAACCTGCGCCGCTCGGCGCGGGCCGCCGTCGCGGCCGCCGCGAAGGTCACCCGAGCCCTGGAAGTCCTCGCAGACGACGTCCCCGAGCACCTCGCCTCGGCCGGTCGCCTGCGCCTGGACCACCGCCAGGCCTCCCTCGAAGAGCTCGGGGCGCTCGCCGACCCGCCGCTCACCAAGGACGCCATCGCCGGGCGCATCCGCCGCCTCATCAACATGGCCACCAAGCGCGCCCACGAAGCGGGCGTCCCCGGCCCCGACGACGTTGTGGCCGAAGAGGAGATGCTCGTCGGCTGACCCGCCGCGAGCTGGGCGGACCTTCGGCGCGGTACCCGCAACGGGCACCTGTCGAGCGGCTAGGCTTAACCGCGATGTCACACCCCTGTTCCGGGTGTGACATGATCGGGGGGAGCCAGCCGCAACAGGTCACAGGACCGGAGCGGTAGGGTCAAGGAGTGCTCGGCGACGAGGCCGAACAGCGATCTGTTCCACCGTCGCTCTTCGGCTGAACGGATCGCGTGCGAGACCGCCTCCGGTCTCATTCAGATATCCGATCCTGTTCAAGCGAGGAGATGGCCACTGTGACCATCCGCGTTGGCGTCAACGGCTTCGGCCGCATTGGACGCAACTTCTTCCGGGCGGTTCTCGCCTCCGGTGCCGACATCGAAATCGTCGCTTTCAACGACCTCGGTGACACCGCGACCATCGCGAACCTGCTCAAGTACGACTCGATCCTCGGCCGCCTGCCTTACGAGGTCAAGGCCAGCGCCGGCGAGATCACCGTCAACGGCAAGACCATCAAGGCCTTCGCCGAGCGCGACCCCAAGAACCTCCCGTGGGGCGAGGTCGGCGCCGATGTCGTCATCGAGTCCACCGGCTTCTTCACCGACGCCACCAAGGCCGCCGCGCACATCGAAGGCGGCGCCAAGAAGGTCATCATCTCCGCTCCGGCGAAGAACGAAGACCTCACCATCGTCATGGGCGTCAACCACGACAAGTACGACGGCGCGAAGCACCACATCATCTCCAACGCCTCCTGCACCACCAACTGCCTGGCGCCGATGGCCAAGGTCCTCAACGATGCGATCGGCATCGAAAAGGGCCTGATGACCACCATCCACGCCTACACGCAGGACCAGAACCTGCAGGACGGCCCGCACTCGGACCCGCGCCGCGCCCGCGCCGCCGCCCTGAGCGTCATCCCGACCACCACCGGCGCCGCCAAGGCCGTCGGCCTGGTGCTCCCGGAGCTCAACGGCAAGCTCGACGGCTACTCGCTGCGCGTCCCGGTCCCGACCGGCTCGGTCACCGACCTCACCTTCGAGGCCTCCCGCGAGGTCACCGCCGAAGAGGTCAACGCCGCGCTCAAGGCCGCCGCCGAGGGCCCCCTCAAGGGCATCCTCACCTACACCGAGGACCCGATCGTCTCCAAGGACATCGAGGGCGACCCGCACTCGTGCATCATCGACGGCCTCCTGACCAAGACCATCGGCAACCAGGTCAAGGTCTTCGGCTGGTACGACAACGAGTGGGGCTTCTCGAACCGCCTCGTCGACCTCGTCAAGCTCGTCGGTTAACACAACCAATGAAGACGCTCGACGAACTCCTGCAGGAGGGCGTCAACGGTCGGCGCGTACTTGTACGCGCCGACCTCAACGTGCCTCTGGACGGGAAGAACATCACCGATGACGGCCGCATCCGCGCCGTCGCGCCCACGGTGAAGGCGCTGGCCGAGGCCGGCGCCCGAGTCGTGGTCTGCTCGCACCTGGGCCGCCCCAAGGGCGAGCCCGACCCCGCCTTCTCGCTGGCCCCCGTGGCCCAGCGCCTCGGCGAGGTCCTCGACCGCGAGGTCGCCTTCGCCCACGACACCGTGGGTTCGGACGCCGAGCGCAAGGCCGTCGCCCAGACCGACGGCGACGTGCTGCTGCTGGAGAACCTGCGCTTCAACAAGGGCGAGACCAGCAAGGACGACACCGTGCGGGCCGAGTTCGCGGGCCAGCTCGCGGCGTTCGGCGACGTGTACGTGGACGACGCCTTCGGCGCGGTCCACCGCAAGCACGCCTCCGTGTACGACGTCGCGAAGGTCCTCCCGCACTACGCGGGCTGGCTCATCGCCAAAGAGGTCGAGGTCCTCTCGAAGCTCACCGGCAAGCCCGAGCAGCCGTACGTGGTCATCCTCGGCGGCGCGAAGGTCTCCGACAAGCTCGCGGTCATCGACAACCTGCTCGACAAGGTCGACACGCTCATCGTCGGCGGCGGCATGATGTTCACCTTCCTCGCGGCCCAGGGCTTCGAGGTCGGTTCATCGCTGCTGGAGAAGGACCAGATCGAGGTCTGCAAGTCCTACCTCGAGCGCGCCGAGAAGCTCGGCGTCGAACTGCTGCTGCCGGTCGACACCGTCACCGCGGCCGAGTTCGCCGCCGACGCGGAGCCGCTCACGGTGGCCGTCGACGCCATCCCCTCCGACCGCATGGGCCTGGACATCGGACCCGAGTCCGCGAAGCAGTTCGCTGAGCGGATCGCCGGAGCCAAGACCGTGTTCTGGAACGGCCCCATGGGCGTGTTCGAGTTCCCCGACTACGCCGCCGGGACGAAGACCGTCGCGCAGGCGCTGGTGGACTCCGACGCGTTCAGCGTGGTCGGCGGGGGCGATTCCGCCGCCGCGGTCCGGACGCTCGGGCTGCCCGAGGACGGTTTCGGCCACATCTCGACCGGTGGGGGGGCGAGCCTCGAGTACCTCGAAGGCAAGACCCTGCCCGGCCTGGACGCACTGGAGAAGTAGAAGATGACTGAGACCCGCAAGCCGCTCATCGCCGGCAACTGGAAGATGAACCTCAACCACCTCGAGGCGATCGCGCTGGTGCAGAAGCTGGCCTTCAGCCTCAACCGCGACCAGCTCGAAGCGGTCGAGACCGTCGTCCTCCCGCCGTTCGTCGACATCCGCAGCGTGCAGACGCTGGTCGACGGCGACAAGCTGACCATCGGCTTCGGCGCCCAGGACCTGTCGGCGCACCCGTCGGGTGCCTACACCGGCGAGATCGCCGGTTCGATGCTCGCGAAGCTGGGCTGCTCCTACGTGACCGTCGGCCACTCGGAGCGCCGCCAGTACCACGAAGAGGGCGACGAACTGGTGGCCGCCAAGGTCCGCCAGGCGCTCAACAACGGCATCGGCCCGATCCTCTGCGTCGGCGAGGCGCTGGACGTCCGGGAGGCGGGGAACCACATCTCGCACTCGGTCAGCCAGCTCATCGCCGCCGTCGACGGGCTCACCGAAGAAGAGCTCGCCAAGGTCGTCGTGGCCTACGAGCCCGTCTGGGCCATCGGAACGGGCCGCACGGCCACGCCCGAGGATGCCCAGGAGGTCATCGGGGCCCTGCGATCGGCGCTCGCCGAGAAGTTCGGCGCGGTGGCCGAGCGGGTCCGCATCCTCTACGGCGGTTCCGTGAAGTCCTCGAACGTCTCCCAGATCATGGGCAAGCCGGACATCGACGGCGCCCTGGTCGGCGGCGCGAGCCTGGACGCCGAGGAGTTCGCGAAGATCGTGCGATTCCCCGAGCATCACGGAGCGTAAGTAAGTTTCGCCCGCAGCGCATCGAGCTGAGCGCTGCGGGCCGCAGACAGGGCCGTCGCACAGCGTTGTGCGGCGGCTCCTTGCTTTTTCAGGTCACCGAGAGGCCGCCGAATAAGCGGCCCCGTTTATTCGCTAGACTCGCTGCGGGCCCGCGCCCCATAACGGGCCAGAATTGCTGAGAGGACACCCGATCACCGATGATGACGGTTCTGAGTTACGCCCTGCTGATCATCCTGCTGCTGTCGAGCGCGGTCATGATCCTCATGGTGCTGCTGCACAAGGGCAAGGGCGGCGGGCTTTCGAGCATGTTCGGCGGTGGCATGTCCTCCGTCGCCTCGGGATCCTCGGTGGCGGAGAAGAACCTCACGCGGATCACGATCGGCGTGGGCGTCATCTGGTTCGCCTGCATCGTGGCCTACGGCCTGCTGCTTCGCGCCATGGTCTAAGCGCCGCAAGACTTTTCGCGGGGCCCGCCGATTCATTCGGCGGGCCCCGCGTTTTTTGCGTCCAGTTTCCCGACGTCTTTACAGTATGTGGGTTACGTCATAGAATTACCGAGGGCGGTGCCCCAGCCGCTCCGGCCGGTGACTCCACGGCGACGCTTGGGGAGCCGCGCGGTCTTCCTCCCGCAGACTCCTCCGAGCCGTGGCAAGTCCGGCTGACATCCACACACGATCCCCCGTCTGTGAGGAGCGATCACACATATGTCCAACGGACAAGCCATACGCGGTACACGAATCGGGTCCGCCTCGGGACCCCACATGGAACGCGGCGAGCCAGTGCCCCGTCAGCACGTCAAGTACTGGTGCGCCAAGGGACACGAGACCATCAGGTCGTTCGCGCTCTACGTCGAAGTGCCGAAGGAATGGGACTGCACCTGCTGCGGATGGCCCGCCAGCCCCGACCAGGACAATCCCCCCGAGCGCCGGTCCGCCAAGCCCTACAAGACCCACCTCAACTACGTGCGCGAGCGCCGTAGCGAGGAAGAGGCGGAGGACCTCCTCGCCGAGGCCCTCGCCGCCCGTGCCGCGGCACGCGGCGAACGTTCGCTCTACTAGTCCCGCAACGCCTCCCACCGCGCACGCAGCCCCGCGCATGCCACCATGCGTCCCACACCCACCGCACTGAGCGGCCCGACTCTCGCTTGGTTGGGCGATCGGCCGCCGCCGCACACGACGAGGGCCCCGAACGACTGCCGTTCCGGGCCCTCGTCCTCGCTTCAGAACTCCAGGTGCTTCAAATTCGCCGCGGCGTCCTTGTCCACCAGCCAGCGCGTGTGGCCCTGCGCCTCGACGCGCCCGGCCGGAAGCTCGCGCTTCGACAGGGCCTCGTCCACCGCTTCGGCCTTGCCCGCACCCGAGGCGATGACCCACGCCGCCGTGGCGGAGTTGATCGCCGACATCGTCAGCGAGACGCGCTCAGGCGGCGGCTTGGGGGAGTTGCGAACCCCCACGGCCGCACCCTCGGCCTCCAGCGCCGTGTTGCCCGGGAACAGCGACGCGACGTGCCCGTCCTCCCCGATGCCCAAGAGCAGCAGGTCGAACACCGGAACGCCCTTGCCGCCGGCCGCCTTCGTCAGCTCCGCCGCGTACAGCGCCGCAGCCTCCTCAGGCGTCTCCACGACACCTGCGGCGGCCATCGGGTGCACTCGTGCGGGGTCGACCGGCAGGCGGTCCAGGAAGGCCTCCCGGGCCTGCGTCTCGTTCCGCTCGGGGTCGCCGGGCGGCAGGAACCGCTCGTCGCCCCACCAGAAGTCGACCTTCGACCAGTCCACGACGCCCTGGATCTTCGAGGCGAGCACGTCCGCGTACACCCTGGCCGCGACGCGGCCGCCGGTGAGCACGATCGAGGCCTCGCCGCGCTGCGCCTGAGCGTCCGCGATCCGGTTGATCAGCCGCGAGGCCACCGCGTGCACCAGCACGTCGGCGTCCTCGTGGACGATCACGGCTCCCGATCGGCTCATGCGTCGACCCGCTCGCCCGTGTAGTGCTCCTGGAAGGTGTCGAGCACCTTCTTGTAGGCGGTGTCGGGGTCGATGTGCCGCAGTTCCTCGGCGAGCAGCTGGCCCAGGGTCCGGCCCTGCAGCGTCTGGCGGCGCTTGGGGAGCCCCGCCTGGCGCAGCACGGTCGTGCCGTCGGCCTTCCGCTCGACCTCCATGGTCTCGCCCCCGGCCATCGTGAACGCCACGGAGGCGATCGCGGGCAGGTGCTCGGAGTTGCGCTCGACCTCGGTGTCGACCACGTCGGGCGCGACGCCCAGCCGCGTGTGGAGCCACGCGGCCATGAGCTGCGCCGACGGGTCGTCGTCGTCGGCCTTGATGGTGATCGACTCGACCGCCTGGGTCACGCCGTCGAAGGCGCTGGCGATGAGCGAGCGCCACAGGCTGATCCGGGTCCAGCAGATGTCGGTGTCGCCCGTGGCGTAGGTCTCGGCGCGCCGGAAGAGCGAGGCGACCGGGTCGGCCGCGCGGGCCGAGTAGGTGATGCGGCGGTCGGCGAAGCTGCGCAGCTCCTGCTCCAGTCCGTAGCGGACCGGGTCGAGGAGCCACCAGGTGACCACCGGGATGTCGGAGCCCAGCATGGGCAGCACGATCGAGCTCAGGTGCGCTCCGGCGGGGCCGTCGAGGCGCAGGATGATCGCCTCGGCCGAGCCGAGCCGTTCCCCTACGGTCACTTCGGCGTCGATGCGCGGCTCGGCGGCTTCGAGGTCGCGCGGGATGGCCAGGATCAGCCGGTACGGGTGCTCCTGCGCGGCCACGGAGGCGGCCTTCTCGACCTCTTCGCGTTCGTCCTCAGTGGTCAGCGCCACGAGGTTGAGCGCGAGGCTGGAGCCGCCGCCGACCTCATGGAGGAGCCCGTCGAGGGCCTTCATGATGTCGCCGGTGGTGGTGTCCTTCAGATGCACGTCCAGACTCCCCTTCTAGGCCCGGCGCCAGCGGCGGCCGGACGATTGCAGCATGAGATCGGCCCCGGTCGGGCCCCAGGTCCCGGACTCGTACGGTTCGGGCTTGGTGGTGGCCCAGTACTCCTCGAGCGGGTCGACGACGGCCCAGGAGGCGTCGACTTCCTGCGCGTCGGGGAACAGGGTCTTGTCGCCGAGGAGCACGTCGAGGATGAGTCGCTCGTACGCCTCGGGGCTGGACTCGGTGAAGGTCTCGCCGTAGCCGAAGCCCATCGAGATGTCCCGCAGCTCCATGCCGGTGCCGGGGACCTTCGAGCCGAACTTGACGGTGATGCCCTCGTCCGGCTGGACGCGGATGACCAGCTGGTTGTTCCCGAGCGTCTTGGTGTCGTAGTCGGCGAAGGGCATGTGCGGGGCCTCCTTGAAGACCACCGCGATCTCGGTGACCCGCTTGGGGAGCCGCTTGCCGGTGCGCAGGTAGAACGGGACGCCGTTCCAGCGCCGGTTCTGGATGCCGATCTGGACGGCCGCGTAGGTCTCCGTGGTGGAGTTCTGCGGGATGTTGTCCTCGGCCAGGTAGCCCTGGACCGGGCGGCCCTGCACCCAGCCGTCGGCGTACTGGCCGCGGATGGCCGTGGCCTCCAGGTCGTCGTGGAGCTTGATGGCCCGCAGGACCTTCAGCTTCTCGATGCGGATCTCCTCGGCCACGAAACCGTTGGGCTGCTCCATGGCCGCGATGGCCAGGAGCTGGAGCACGTGGTTCTGGAGGACGTCGCGGGCGGCGCCGTTGTCGTCGTAGAACCCGGCCCGGGAGCCGATGCCGACGTCCTCGGCCATGGTGATCTGGACGTGGTCGACGTAGTTGGAGTTCCAGATCGGCTCGAACATGGCGTTCGCGAAGCGCAGCGCGAAGATGTTCTGCACCGTCTCCTTGCCGAGGTAGTGGTCGATGCGGAACACGTCGGGCGCGGTGAACACCTTGTCGACGAGGCCGTTCAGCTCGTGCGCGGACTCGCGGTCCTCGCCGAAGGGCTTCTCGACCACGACGCGGCGCCAGCCGCCGCCGTCCTGACGGTTGTCGGACATGCCGGTGCGCTGGAGCTGCTTGAGCACCGTGGGGAAGGCCAGCGGCGGGATCGAGAAGTAGAACGCCGCGTTGCCGACGATGCCGTGCGTCTCGCGCAGCTCGTCGACCGTCGCGTCGAGGCGGTCGAAGGCCTCGTCGTCGTCGAACGTGCCGGGCACGAACTTGAAGTTGCCGGCCAGGCGGGCCCAGACCTCGTCGCGCCACGGGGTGCGCGCGTGCGCCTTGGCGGCCTGGAGGGACATCTCCTCGAAGGTCTCGTCGCCCCAGTCGCGGCGGGCGAACCCGACGATCACGAACGAGGCCGGCAGCAGACCGCGGTTGGCGAGGTCGTAGATCGCCGGGATCAGCTTCTTCTTGGCGAGGTCGCCGGTGACGCCGAAGATCACCAGAGCGCAGGGCTCGGGGATGCGCGGCAGGCGGCGGTCCGCGGGGTCGCGGAGCGGGTTGCTGTTGAGGTTCTCCACACCCATCTAGCTCAGCTCCCGGACCGCGTGCAGCAGCTGGCTGATGCCGGACTTGCGGTCGGTCAGGTGGAGGCGCACGAGCGGGCGCTCGCGCGAGACGAGGGCCTGGCGGTCCCCGGCGGCCTGCGCGGCCTGGAGGCCGGCGAACGTGAACTCGCGGCCGGGGATGACGAGGTCGTCCTCGACGTCGCCGGTGATCTGGAGGAACACGCCGGTCTGGCGGCCGCCCTTGTGGAACTGGCCGGTCGAGTGGAGGAAGCGCGGGCCCCAGCCCCAGGTGACGGGCGCGCCGGTGCGGTCGGCCAGTGCGGCCCGGAGCGTCGCCACTTCGGCGTCGTCGATCCGGTCCAGGTAGGCCAGGACGGCGATGTACGCGCCCTCGCTGTCGGCGTTGGTGAGGAGCTCGCCGAGTGCTCCGGCGACGGTGTCGGCGTGCGAGCCGTAGATCTCCACTGCCCCGTCCACGGCGTGCGGGCGCTCCTCGGGGAGGCCGTCGGCGAGGATGCGGTTGGTGTTCTCCTTGGACTCGGTCACGTTGGGCTGGTTGAACGGGTCGATGCCGATCAGGTAGCCCGCGTAGGCGGTAGCGAGTTCCCAGGCGAGGAACTGGGCGCCCAGGGGGCCGTTGACGACCACGTCGGGCATCGCCAGCGACGAGCCCGCCGAGGGCAGACCCGTGGAGGAGCCGCCGACGGTGGCGTACACGCGGTCGGAGCCGCGCGCGCCGGCCGCGGCCGGTCCTTCGAGGACGACCGGGAGCGTGCCGAGGCCGTTCTTGCCGAGGGACTCGGCGATGAGCTGCTCGGCCCAGTCGCCCAGGCCCACGACGCCGGTGCCGTCGTCGGCGATGGTGATCGTCTGCCGGGCCGCGATGACCGCGCCGAGCACGACGGCGGGGTTGTCGCCCTCGCTCTCGATGGAGGTCGCGAAGGTCTCGGCCTGCTCGATCAGCTCGGCCACGTCGGCGCCCGCGAGCGCGGTCGGGACGAGCCCGAACGCGGTCAGCGCCGAATAGCGGCCGCCCACTTCGGCGTCGGCGAGGAACAGGTGCGAGCCCTGCGCCTTCGCGAAGGCCTCCAGTTCGGAGCCGGGGTCGGTGACGAACACGAACCGCTTGGTCGAGTCCTCGATGCCGACGCCCGCGAACGCGGCCTCGAAGGCGCGCCGCTGGGAGTCGGTCTCCAGGGTGGACCCGGACTTGGAGGACACGACGACGGCGGTGCGCCGCAGGGACGCCTCGCCGAGTTCGGCCGTGATCTGCCCGGCGTCGGTGGTGTCGAGGATGCTGATGCCCAGGTCCAGGGTCCGGGAGATCACCTCGGGCGCGAGCGAGGAGCCGCCCATGCCCGCGAGGGCGATGTGGTCGATGCCCTGCTCGTTGAGTTCGGCGCGCAGCTTCGCGAGCGGCGCGAGGAGTTCCTTGGACTTGACGAAGGTGTCGACCCAGCCGAGTCGGATCGCCGCCTCCTTCTCCGCCTCGGGTCCCCAGAGGGTCGCGTCCTTGGCGGCGAGCTTCGCGGGCACGCCTTCGGACTTGAGCCGCTCGACACCGGCGTTCACGTCGACGCCGGTGGTGACCGCGAGGCCCCCGGCGGCTTCCATCTTCCCCATCGGCTCGCTCACTTCTCTGCTCCGCTCGTGCCGAGTTTGGACTCGATCTGCTCCAGCAGCTGCTTCCAGCTGACGATGAACTTCTCCACGCCCTCGTCTTCCAGGACCTTCACGACGTCGGCGTAGTCGACGCCCACGCGCTCCAGCTGGAGCATGACCGTGGCGGCGTCGGCGTAGAACGGCCGGATCGTGTCGGCCTCGACCTCGCCGTGGTCGGCGAAGTCCTTGATGGTGCCCTCAGGCATGGTGTTGACGGTGCCGGGCGCGATGAGGTCCTCGACGTACAGGACATCGCGGTAGGACGGGTCCTTCACCGAGGTGGACGCCCACAGGGGACGCTGCGGGACCGCTCCGGCCGCGGCCAGCGCCTCCCAGCGCGGGGACGCGAAGGCGTTCTCGAACTCCTGGTAGGCCAGTCGCGCGTTGGCGACGGCGGCCTTGCCCTTGAGCGCCAGCGCCTCGTCGGTGCCGATGCCCTCGAGCCGCTTGTCGATCTCGGAGTCCACGCGGGACACGAAGAACGAGGCGACGGAGCGGATCGTGGACAGGTCGATCCCGGCGGCCTTGGCCGACTCGAGACCGGCCAGGTACGCGTCCATGACGCCCCGGTAGCGCTCCAGGGAGAAGATCAGCGTCACATTGACGCTGATGCCCGCGCTGATGGCGGCGGTGATCGCGGGGAGCCCGGCCTCGGTGGCGGGGATCTTGATCAGCGTGTTGGGCCGGTCCACGGCCCACCACAGGGCCTTGGCCTCGGCGATGGTCGCCTGCGTCTCATGGGCGAGGCGCGGGTCGACCTCGATGGACACGCGGCCGTCCTGGCCCCCGGTGGTCGCGAAGACCGGGGCCAGGACGTCCGCGGCCCAGCGGATGTCGAAGGTGGTGATGGCGCGAGCGGCCTCGTCGACGCTCACTTTGCGGGCCGCCAGGTCGGTGATCTGCTCGTCGTAGCCGCTGCCCTTGGCGAGGGCCGCGGCGAAGATCGACGGGTTCGACGTGACGCCCGAGACGGACGACTCGGCGATGAGGTCCTTCAGGTTGCCCGTCTCCAGGCGTTCACGCGAGATGTCGTCGAGCCAGACCGACACTCCCGCTGCCGACAGTCCCGCGAGGTTCTTGTTCGCGCTCATCGGTTTCCTCCAGCTTTCCAGCTAGTTCATTAGTCCGAGTGGTGTTACTGCTGTGCCTTCTTGATGGAGGAGCGCGCGGCGTCCGCCACGGCGTCGGCGGTGATGCCGAACTCCTCGTACAACTTCTCGAACGGCGCGGAGGCACCGAAGTGTTCCAGGGAGACGCTGACTCCCGCGTCACCCACGAGGTCCCGCCAGGACAGGCCGATGCCGGCCTCGACGGAGACGCGGGCCTTGACGGCCTTGGGCAGCACCGACTCGCGGTAGTCCTCGTCCTGCTCGTCGAACCACTCGATGGAGGGGACGGACACGACGCGGGCCTTGACGCCCTCGCCCGCGAGGGCCTCGGCGGCCCGGACGGCGAGCTGGAGCTCGGAGCCGGAGCCGAGGAGGATCACGTCGGGCGTGCCCTCGGTGTCGAGCAGCGTGTACGCGCCCTTGGCGGCGCCCTCGGCCGAGGCGTACTTGGTGCGGTCCCACACCGGGATGTTCTGGCGGGTCAGCGCCAGGGCCGCGGGGCGGTCGGTCTTGCCCAGCAGGGTCTTCCAGACCACGGCGGTCTCGTTCGCGTCGCCGGGGCGGATGACGTCCAGGCCCGGGATGGCGCGCAGGGCCGCGAGGTGCTCGACCGGCTGGTGGGTCGGGCCGTCCTCGCCGAGGCCGATCGAGTCGTGCGTCCACACGTAGACCACGGGGGTCTTCATGAGGGCCGCGAGGCGCACCGCGCCGCGCATGTAGTCGGAGAAGACCAGGAACGTCCCGCCGTAGGGGCGGGTCGGGCCGTGGAGCTTGATGCCGTTGAGGATCGTGCCCATCGCGAACTCGCGGATGCCGAAGTGGAGGGTCCGGCCGTACGGGTTGCCCGGGTAGGCCTTGGACTGGCGCGACAGCGGCAGGAAGGACGGCTCGCCGTCCATCGTGGTGTTGTTCGAGCCGGCCAGGTCGGCCGAGCCGCCCCACAGCTCGGGCAGGACCGGGGCGAGCGCGGAGAGCACCTTGCCGGAGGCCGAGCGGGTGGCGACGCCCTTGTCGGACGCGGGGAACTCGGGGAACGCGGCCTCGAAGCCCTCGGGGAACTCGCCGGCCCACAGGCGGTCGTGCAGGGCCTTCTTCTCGGGGTTCTCGGCGGCCCAGTTGTTGTAGTTCGTCTGCCACGCCGAGCGCTCGGCCCGGCCGCGCGTGATGGCGGAGCGGGTGTGCGCGAGGACCTCGTCGGATACGGCGAAGGACTCGGCCGGGTCGAAGCCGAGCAGTTCCTTGGTCGCGGCGGTCTCGTCGGCGCCCAGGGCGGAGCCGTGTGCGGCGTAGGAGTTCTGCTTCTTGGGGGCGGGCCAGCCGATGATGGTCTTGAGGCGGATGATCGAGGGCTTGTCGGTGACGGCCTTGGCCTTCTCGATGGCCTCGAAGAGGGCCTTGGGGTCCTCCTTGTAGTCGTCGCCGTGCTTCCAGTCCACGGTCTGGACGTGCCAGCCGTAGGCCTCGTAGCGCTTGGCGACGTCCTCGATGAGGGCGATGTTCGTGTCGTCCTCGATGGAGATCTCGTTGTCGTCGTAGATCAGGACCAGGTTGCCCAGTTCCTGCACGGCGGCGATGGAGGAGGCCTCGTGGGTCACGCCCTCCTCGATGTCGCCGTCGGAGGCCAGGACGTACACGAAGTGGTCGAACAGGCTCTCGCCGACCTCGGGCTCGGGGTCGAACAGGCCGCGCTCGCGGCGGGCGGCCATCGCCATGCCGACCGCGGTGGCCAGGCCCTGGCCGAGCGGCCCGGTGGTGGTCTCGACGCCCGCGGTGTGGCCCACCTCGGGGTGGCCGGGGGTCAGGGAACCCCACTGGCGCAGGCTCTTCAGGTCCTCAAGCTCCAGGCCGTAGCCGGAGAGGTACAGCTGGACGTACAGGGTCAAGCTGGAGTGGCCGCACGAGAGCACGAAGCGGTCGCGCCCTTCCCAGTGCGGTTCGCTCGGGTCGTGCCGCATGACCTTCTGGAACAAGGTGTGGGCGACCGGGGCGAGACTCATGGCGGTGCCCGGGTGACCGTTGCCCGCCTTCTCGACCGCGTCGGCGGCGAGCAGCCGCGCCGTGTCAACCGCCTGCTGGTCGAGTTGGGTCCACTCGAACTGTGCCACTGCGATACTCCTTGGTAATCGATATTCGTCGTATTTGGGCCGTTGACGTGTGTCTTTCGACCCTACCTACACAGGCTTGACTTTATGCGCAGTCTCTCGGAGGGCGAAATTCCGTGCGTTGTGAACCCGCCCACGAGCCAGTCTCGCATCCGGGAGGCCCAGGTAGGGGGCGTTGACCCAGGCCCGGGTCACAACCGCACAGACCGTATGGTGGGCGGTGATGAACGAGGACCCGACGCGCGCCCTTGCCGACCGCCCCCGGCCCCAGGCCCGCAAGCGAATCGAACTGCCCAAGCCCGGCGCTCCGCAGGAGGCCCGACCGGGCTGGCGCGAACTCGTCGGGGCCTATGTGTCCCTGACGAAGCCGCGCATCGTGGAACTGCTCCTCATCACGACGATCCCGGCGATGCTCGTCGCCGCGCGCATGGAGTCCGACAGCCTCCCGGGCCTGACCGAGGTCATCGCGACGCTGCTCGGCGGCGCACTCGCCGCCGGGTCGGCGAACGCGATCAACTGCTACATCGACCGCGACATCGACCAGCTCATGGCCCGCACCGCGCGGCGCCCGCTCGCGAAGCACCAGATCCCGCCGCGCAACGCCCTGATCTTCGGGCTGGTCATCGGCGCGGTCGCGGTCCTGGGCATGGGCCTGCTCGTCAACTGGCTCGCCGCGCTGCTCACCTTCGGCGCGATCGTCTACTACGACGTGGTCTACACGATCTGGCTCAAGCGCACCACGCCGTACAACACGGTGTGGGGCGGCGCCTGCGGCGCGGCCCCCGTGCTCATCGGCTGGGCCGCGGTCACCGGGCACATGTCCTGGATGGCGTGGGTCCTGTTCGCGGTGGTCTTCCTGTGGCAGCCCCCGCACTTCTACGTGCTGGCCATGAAGTTCAAGGACGACTACGCCGCCGCGGGCATCCCGATGCTCCCGGTGGTCGCCCCCGCCAAGCGGGTCGCGATCGAGTCGGTCGTCTACGGCTGGGCGATGCTCGCGGTCTCCCTGGTCGCGGTTCCGCTCGGGTCGACCTGGCTGTACGGGATCGTGGCGCTGGTCGCCGGCGGGCTGTTCGTGCTGGAGTGCCACAAGCTCCTCGGTCGCGTCAACCGCGGCGAGGACCCCAAGCCGATGCGCCTGTTCCACTGGTCCACGAGCTACCTGACGCTGCTGTTCCTCACGCTGGCGATCGACTCCTTCCTCATGTGAGGAGGAGGCGGCGCGGGCCTCACGTGAGGACGCGGCGCGAGGCGCACTGAAACTACGGCGAAAGGGCCGGTCGATCCTCGGATCGACCGGCCCTTTCACGTGCCGGCGGTCGGGTTCGGCTCAGGTCTGGGCTGGTTTGGTCGCGACGTAGACGGTGTTCGAGGAGCGGCCGCGCGTGTAGGGGTTGTCGAACCAGACCCGCTTGGCCGTCACGTCGATGAAGACCGCTTCGAGGATCTCCATGAACTCGTCGTCCGGCGGGTCGTCCGACCAGATGGCGAAGCAGCCGCCGGGCTTCAGGTGCTCGGACATGGCCTGGAGGCCTTCGACGCCGTAGAAGTCGGCGTGCGGCAGGTGCAGGACCCAGCGGGGGGAGTGGTCGATGTCGAGGAGGATCGCGTCCCACTGGAACCCGGGGTTGTCGGGGTCGAAGCCGACGGTGCCCATCGCGGTGGCGAAGAAGTCCGCGTGGGAGAGGTGGACGCGCTCGTCGGCGGCCAGGCCCTCGGTGTCGGGGAGCAGGTCGCGCTCGTGCCAGTCGATGACGGCGTCGGAGTACTCGACCACAGTGAGGTTGTCCACGCGCGGGTCCTCAAGGGCCGCTTGGGCGGTGTAGCCGAGGCCGAGGCCGCCGACGATGACGTTGAGGTGCTCGCCGGGAGTGCGGGCGAGGCCGAGGTGGGAGAGCTCGATCTCGGCGACCGGGAAGGCGCTGGACATGAGGAACTCCTCGTCGAGCTTGACCTCGTAGACCTCGGCGTTGAGCACCGAGTCGTACCGGCGCCGCAGACTGATCTCACCCATGGGCGACGACTTCCAGCCCAGCTCCTCGATTCGCGAATCCATCGTGCAATCGAACCATCAGGGTCGGTGGTCGTGTGCGGCAACCGGGCCGAGAACGCGCCGGGTCACGAATGCGCGGGCAGGCGGGTGCGGGGCGGGAGCGCGGCAGCGGGGCGTGCGAGTCGAGTCCGGCCCGCAGCTCATCGGAGACACGACGATCCCGGCGGCTCCTGGCCGCCGGGATCGTCGCTGCTGCCCGCTCACCCGCTCGTCCTGCGGTGTGACCCGCACGCCTAACCGCTGGTCGAGTGCCTCTCGCCCCGGCGGAGGAAGACGAGGACACCGGCCGCCAGCGCGCCGACGAGGGCGACGGTCAGCACCGTCATCCACGCGGACCATCCGCCGCCGGACGGGTCATAGCTGCCGTCGCCCGCGTCCGGCGCGCCGGTGGGCGGCGGCGTGTTCTCGCCCGGAGTCAGTTCGGTGCAGGCGTTCGCGTACACCCCGGGGACTTCGACGTCGCCGTTCGGATTGTCGCCGAAGTCCTCCGAGACGCTCGCGGCGGCCTCATTGCGCAGACCCGTGACGGTCTCGCTCTCGGCGAGCGTGCAGTCGGCCTCTTCGACGGTCAGGTCGTCCGGGACCTGCACCTCGACGGTGATCGTGATCGTGGCCTCCGTCAGCATCGAGCTCTCCTCGTCCAGGAGCTGCACCTGCGTCGTGCCGTCCCAGTCGCTCAGGAGCGGCAGGTCGGCCGGCGATACCGCGGTGGCGGTCGCCGATTCCACCGTCACGCCGTCGGCGAAGCGGAGGCGGTCCCATATGGCCGGTCCGGTCGGATCGGTGGACGTGTAGGTCAGGGTGTACGAGACCGTGTACGCGTTCTCACCGGTCCGCTCGATGTCCTCCACCTCTTTGGACAGGTCGACGGCGTCCGTGGCCGTCAGGTCCGACGGCCACGCAATGGCCGCGGAGGCCGGTGAACCAGCCATGATCCCTGCCAGCGGACTTACCGCGATGAGCGCCAGCGCGACCCTGGTGCGGATTCCGGTCTTCATTGCATCGTCCCCCATTTTTTCGAATGCCTCTTGTTGCGGTCCGGTGGTCGTGGCGGCTCGGTCTCGGTCCGAACCCGAGCCGGGATCGGCCCGGTCTCAGGCTGAGCTCGCGAGCGTCGCGAAGACGATCAGGTTCTTCGGATACGTCTCCCGCTTGAGGTCGTACCTGCCGTAGCAGGTGACGAGGCGCAGCTGCGCGCCGACGGCGCCGCCGTACACCTGGTCGGTGGGGAACGCCGACTTGTCGATGATCTCGATGGAGTCGACGGTGAACGATTCCACTCGCCCGTCGTGGCGGGTGACCTCGATCCGGTCGCCGGCGTCGAGGCGGTCGAGGTAGTAGAAGGCGGCGGTGTTCCCGAGGGAGTCGCGATGTCCGATCATCACGGCCGCCCCCGGTTCTCCGGGGGGCGGGCCGCCTCGGTACCAGCCGGCGGTCTTGGTCTCCGTGAGCGGTGGGACCTCGGCGGTGCCGTCGGGTTCAGTCCCCAGCGGCTGGACCGTCGCGGTCAGCTGGATGGTCGGGATCTTGATCTGGGCGGGCCAGTCCCCGGGCATGTCGGGCGTCTCCGGTGCGGCCGCCGCCGGGGCGGGCGGTGGGTCATCCTGTGTGGACGGATTCATGGAGATCCACAGGATTCCGGCCGCCAGCAGCAGCACGGCCAGTCCTCCCGCGGCCAGGGGACGGGCCTTGGCCCAGGCCCCGATGCGTTGGAAGCGCGGTCCCCACGTCCTGGCGAGTCTCGGGCCCAGACCGCTCGGTCGGCGGTGCGCGCGCGCAGCGGAGTGACCGGCCCGCGAATTCCTGGGTTCCGACCGTCGCTTCGGGGAATCGTGCATGCTGCGACCTTATTGGAGCGAGATCTCCTAAATGGATCAAAGCGGAGAGGTGATCGGAAATCGCGTCGCAGTGGGCCGTCATCTCCGACGCTTTCGCTTCGGCTGCAAGAGAGGCGTGGCGCCGCTGTCGCACCCGGCCTCTAGGGTGTCCGGCATGACGCCTCCCGCCGACGCTTCGGCCCTCCCTGACGAAGACCTCCTCGCCTTCCCTCCCGCCTGGGAACGCCTCGTCCTCCCCACTCGCACCGTGGGCAAGCCCCGCAAGCTCAAGCTCGACCCCGATCTGGGTCACCGGCGCTTCTCGGATGAGTCCGCCTGGGTGCGCAAGGTCCTGGAACCGATGGACGACGACGAGTTCCAGGCCGCTGCGACCGCCTTCCTCGACGGTGGACCCGACCCTCTCGGCGCTGCCGTCGTCGTCACCCTCGTCTGCCATCACCTCAACTGGCACGACTACCCCGCCCCGGCGATGTTCCACCACCTCATGACCGAATACGGCCTCGCCTTCGCCACCCGTGCCGCCGCCGAGTTCCTCACCCTCGACATCAAGTGGGACCGCCAGGACGAACTCCGGGTCTACCGCATGGCGCTGAACGGCCGCTTCTGGGACCGCACGGTCGAGCACGGCCCGCTCAAGGACTTCCGCTCACTGCTCGCCGCCGCTTCCGAAACCGCCTACGCCGAGGTGGTCGACGCCCTCGCCGGACACCGCGGGAACCGCGCCCTTCGGTTCGCGGTGAGCCTTCTCGTCCCCGATCAGCAGGAGTGGACCCTCCAGGTCTGCAGGGAGCACCAGTCGCAGAGCTCCACCGATCGAGTCACCGAACTGCTGGTGATCGAGGCGGTCACCACCGCCGAGCAGTTCGCGGCCATGAACCTGCAGACACTCCCCGGGCACTACGTCACGATCGACAACATCGCCGGCGTCACGCGCCGCCTCGGCGTCGACGCCGTGCCGATCCTGGTCGCGACCGCCGCCAACAGCTACTACACGAACGAGCTCAAGGCCCTCTACCGGGCGTTCTCGATCCTGCCCTCCGACGAGGCCGTCGGCTTCCTCACCGACCGCCTTCCCGAGGCCCTGGTCGTCGGTTTCGCCATGGACGCCGCGAAGCGCTTCCCGCAGCGCATGCTCCGCGTCCTCGCCGCCCGCCTTCCTGACGCGGACACCGCCCGCCGCAAGCTGCTCACCGAACTCGCCCACGCCGACCCGATCATGGAGACCGCGCTGGCGCACCTGGACGCCGAGACCCGCGCGACCCTCGCGCCGCTGTTCGAGGGGAGTGCGCGCTTCCCCGAGGCCGACACTGCCGAGCTGCCGGGACTCCTCGCGGACCCGCCTTGGATCGTGAAGGGCCCCAAGAAGAAGGCCGTCGTGATCGAAGGCCTGGTGCCGCCCGCGATCAACCGCGTCGCATGGGCCGAAGGCGAGCGCGAGCGGTTCGGGGAGGTCGTTCTCAACTACCGCGAGAAGAAGGAGGAGCGGTCCTGGCGCCAAAGGGCCGAGAAGCTCGCGCGAGGTGAACTCGACGCCGACGAGGGCCTGCAGTACCTGGTCTACGCGCCGCTGGAAATGGCGGCTGAGGGCGCGGCGCTCTGGCGGACCGCTCCTCTGCTCGGCTACTGGGCCGAGTTCGAGCTGAAGAACCTCGTGTCCCGGTTCGAGGCGACCGTGTCCGAAGAGGTCGCGAAGGCCGCCGCGACCGAGGTGCGCCTGTACGAAGCGGCGATGCCGATCGCCAATCTGCCCGCCGCGCGGCTCATGGCCGACGGTTTCGTGCGGCTCAAGTCGGTGCGCGCGGACGCGACGGCCTGGCTCGACCGCCACGGCGCGGACGCCGCCGCGCTCCTGATTCCGGACGCGCTCGGCAAGGACCGGAAACCCCGCTTCGCCGCCGAGACCGCTCTGCACTACCTCGCCTCCAAGCACGGCCGCGACCTCGTGCAAGGGGCAGCCGCGCAGTACGGCGATGAGGCCGCCGCCGCGATCGGGGCGCTCCTGGACGTGGACCCGCTGATGCCGGTCGGGGTCAAGATCCCCAAGCCGAGCCCGTGGGTCGCCCCGGCGCTGCTGCCGCAGGTGCTCTTGAGCGGCGGGAAGCGGGCGCTGCCGCATGAGGCGGTCGGCCACCTGGTGATCGTCCTTTCCGTCGCCACCCCTGAGTTCCCTTACGCCGGTGTCGATGTCGTGGCCGGGGCCTGCGACCGCGGGTCCCTGAACCGCTTCTCGCTGGCGCTGTTCGAACGCTGGCTCGCCGCGGGCGCGCCGAGCGCCGACGGCTGGGCGCTCACGCAGCTCTCGCATTTCGCGGACGACCACACGGTGCGCTCCCTCTCGCCGCTGGTGGCGAAGTGGCCGGGCGAGAACCAGCACCAGCGCGCGGTCAAGGGCCTCCAAGTGCTCGGTGCGATCGGCACGGAGGCGGCGATGCGCGCGATCCAGGGCATCGCCGAGAAGGCGCGCTTCGACGGGATCCGCTGGGAGGCCCGCTCGCAGATCGAGGCGATCGCCGCGAGGCTGGGCCTGACGGCCGATCAGCTGGCGGACCGGCTCGTGCCGACCTTCGGGCTCGACGAGGAGTCGGCGCTGGTGCTCGACTACGGGCCGCGGACCTTCATCGTCGCCTTCGACGAGCACTTGAAGCCGTACGTGACCGACGAGGCGGGCAAGCCGCGCAAGACCCTGCCGAAGCCGAGCGCGAAGGACGACGAGCGGATCGCTGAGGACGCGTACCTGCGGTTCAGCGCGTTGAAGAAGGAGATGCGCACCGCCGCGGCCGACCAGGTGCGGCGTCTCGAAGCGGCGATGGTCAAGGGCCGCAAATGGAATGCGGAGGAGTTCCGGGAGTTCTTCGCGGAGCACGCGCTGACGAAGCACCTGGCGCGCCGCCTGGTGTGGCAGGCGGAGGTCGGCGGCGAGTGGACCGGGTTCCGCATCGCCGAGGACGGCACTTACAGCGACGTCGAGGACGAGACCCTCGACCTCCCCGCCGACACCGCGATCCGGCTCCTCCACCCGGCGCTCCTGGCCGCCGACCGGGTCGCGGCCTGGGCCGAGATCCTCGCCGACTACGAAGTGCTCCAACCGTTCGACCAGCTCTCCCGGCCGGTCTACGCCTTCACCGAGGGAGAGCTCAAGACCGGCCGCCTCACCCGCTTCGAGGGCTTCACGGTCGACCCCGGCCGCATCCTCGGGATGACCAAGCGCGGCTGGGACCGCGCCGGCGGCTGGGACGGCGGCGGCGAGCCCGGCATCTCGTTCCCGTTGCCCGGCAGCGGTTACGTCACCATGGACCTGGACCCCGGCATCTACGCCGGGGCGGCGGCCGAATCGGGGAACCAGACCCTCCTCCGCGTCCGCCTGGCGACCACCGAAAAGTACCGGCACGAAGGCGAACTCGAAGTCCCGACCGACATCGACCCGGTGGCGGCCTCGGAAGCCCTCGCCGCTCTCGACCGCCTCACCGCCGCCAAGTAGCCCCTTCCCGGCGACCGGGGATGTCGTACCGAGGACCTATCCTCGGCTTGACATCCCCGGTCGCTTGAAGGGCGAACATGAGCGAAACCGTTGCACCCCAAGAAGATCAGCTCAATCTGCCTCCAGCATGGAAGGCGAAGCTGCTGCCCCGGCGCCACGTCCGGCCAGGCAAGCCCCTCGACATTCACCCCGAGGCCTCCTCGCGCCGCCGCGGGAAGATCAAGGCCCGGGACGAAAAACTCCGCGAGGCGCTGGCCCGGCCGGAGAACACGGCCGACGCCGCCGCTGGACTCGCCTACCTCGACGGGAAGCCGGACGCCCGCGGTGCGGCCGTCATCGCGGCGCTCCTGCACGACGAGGCCAGCCGCCACGACTCCTCCGCGCTCCGCCACGAGCTCCACGCCTGGCTCCAGGAGTTCGGCCCCGCCTTCGCCGTCGCGGCCGCCGTCGAGCGCCTGACGACCTACGCCGAGAACGCGGCGAGCCACCGCACGCAGGCGATCGAGTTCCGCAAGATCGTCTCCTACACCACCGAATACCCCTACCTGACCATGCGGGAGCTGAACCACGGCGGGATCGCCGAACTGCGCTCCCTGCTCGCGTCCCTCACCGACGCCGAACACGCCGAGGTCGTCAAGGCCGTCGCCGCGCACCGCGATACCGCTTCGAAGCGCGTCGCCGCCATGATCGTGCTGCCCGACGAGCACGACTGGACGCTGGAGGCCGCCGCCGACTTCGGGAAGGCCCGGCGCCGGTACTACGGCTGGGCCGACCGGGCCCTGTGGCACTCCGCCAGCGCCCCTGAGGAGGCCGCGGCGGCGGGCTTCACCGACCTCGCCAACCACTACACCGATGTGGACACGGTGGCGGCCCTGATGGGCGGGCTCGGCTCGGCGGCGCTGCCGATCCTGACCGAGTCCGACGACTCGGACTTCGGTTTCACCGCCGACGTCAGGAAGGTCATCCGCCGGGCGATCGCGCTGATCCCCGAGGACGACGCCACCGCCCACCTGTTCGCCCGGCTCGACCACCCGCACATGTTCGAGATCGCCGCCGACCACGCCGCCCGGTTCCCGCTCAGGTCGCTCCGCGTCGTCGCGCGGCTCGCACCGCAGGCCACCGCCGAGCAGCGGAACCGGCTCGCCGCCATCGCGAGCCTCGCCGACCCCGCCCTCCGATCCCATCTCGCCGAAGCGGATCGGGCGACCCTCGAAGGCATGCTCACCGCCGCCGGCCGCGTCCCCGAAGCATCCCTAGAAGACCTGCCGCAGCTCCTCGTCACTCCACCATGGACCATCAAGCGACCCAAGGTCAAACCCGTCGTCATCGACGGCCTCGAAGCGCCCGCGCCGCAGTTGCGTTGGGCTGCAGGTGAACAGGAGACATGGGCGACACTCCAGGGCGACTATGACCCTGACGAGGGCTACTGGCGCGAATTCTTGCAGGAAGCACCGCCCGAACCCGCCGGCGATTTCCGCTTCATCATGTACGTGGCCCACGGCCCGGCTGAGCGGGTCGAGTCGCTCGTGGACCAGGTTGACGGCACCCAGAACCGCTACGCCCACGACCTCCTCCGGCGCCTCCTCGGCCGCTTCGGCGACCGCGGCGTCCAGGCCGTGACCGACGCCGCGGCCGCCGACGCCGACTTCAAAGAGGCCCTGGACCCGATCCTCAGCGTCGACGCCGCCCGCGTCGCCGCCGATCGGCTGGCGCGCCTCAAATCCGCCCGCCCGAGCGCCGTCCGGTGGTTCCAACGCCACGGCCTCGACGCCGTGCCCCTGCTCGTGCCCGACGCGCTCAGCGGCGACAAGAGCGCCGCCGGGAAGAAGCGCCGCCAGCACGCCGAGACCGCGCTGGCGCACCTCGCCATGCACCACGACGCGGCCGCCATCGCGGCCCGGGCCGAACCGTACGGCCCCGAGGCGGTCTCGGCGGTGGCGGCGCTGGTCGGCGGCGACCCGCTGGAACCGCGCGCCGTCAAGGTCCCCAAGCCCGGCGCGTGGGCCAACCCGATCATGCTGCCGCAGGTCCTCCTCAAGGAAGGCGAGCGATCCCTGCCCGCCGACTCGGTCCGGCACCTGATCACCGTGCTGGCCTTGGCGACCCCCGACTACCCCTACCCCGGTCTCGCGGTCGTCGCCGAGGCCTGCGACCGGGCCTCGCTCGCGCGCTTCAGCCGGGCCCTGTTCGCGCAGTGGCTGTCGATCGGCGCGCCTTCCGCCGACAGCTGGGCGCTGACACAGCTCGTCCACTTCGCCGAGGACGAGACAGTGTGGACGCTCGCCCCGCAGATCCGCGAGTGGCCCGGCCAGAACCAGCACAAGCGGGCCGTGATCGGCCTCGAAGTGCTCGGCGCGATCGGCACCGAGGAGGCCATGCGGGCCGTCCAGGGCATCGCCGACCGGGTGAAGTTCAAGGCGCTCAAGGAGGAGGCCTCGCGGCAGATCAGCCTGATCGCCGCCGAACTCGGCCTCACCCGCGAGCAGCTGGCCGACCGGCTCGTCCCGGACTTCGGGCTCGCCGAGGAGGCGGCGCTGGTCCTGGACTACGGGCCGCGTTCCTTCACCGTGGCCTTCGACGAGCACCTCAAGCCCTTCATCGTGGACGACACCGGGAAGCCGCGCAAGGCCCTGCCGAAGCCCGGCGCGAAGGACGACCCGGAAGTCGCCGAGGACGCCTACAACCGCTACGCCGCCTTGAAGAAGGAGCTGCGCACCGTCGCGGCCGAACAGGTCGCCCGCCTGGAGGCGGCGATGGTGAACGCCCGCACCTGGAACACGGACGAGTTCCGGCGCTTCTTCGTGGACCACGCCCTCACCCGGCACCTGGCCCGGCGCCTGGTGTGGCTCGCCGACATCGGCGGCGACCGGTTCGGGTTCCGCATCGCCGAGGACGGCTCGTTCGGCGACGTCGAGGACGACGCGGTCGACCTCCCCGAGGACGCCGTCATACGCCTCGCCCACCCGCTCCACTTGGGCCGAAAGGTCGACGCCTGGGCGGAAGTGCTCGCGGACTACGAGATCCTCCAGCCGTTCGACCAGCTCGCCAGGCCCGTCATGGCCTTCACCGAGGAAGAGCTCAAGACCGGCCGCCTCACCCGCTTCGAGGACGCCAAGGTCGACGTCGGCCGCGTCCTGGGGATGACCAAGCGCGGCTGGCAGCGGGCCGCACCCGAGGACGCCGGGGTCGAACCCGGGCTGCGCCATGCGCTGCCCGGCGGCGGCTTCGTGTCGGTGGCGCTGGAGCCCGGCGTCTACGTCGGGTCCCCGGGGGAGTTCCCGGAGCAGACCCTCACCGCCGTCTTCCTCTCGATGCACGAGACCTATTGGGAGAACGAGTACCAGGGCGGCCCCGCGGTGCCGACGAACATCGACCCGGTCACCGCCTCAGAGGTCCTGGCAGCCCTCTCCCGGCTCACCGGCGTCGTCTAGTTCCTTCGCCACGTAACCCGGCGGCCCCAGACCGTAATGGTCCGGGGCCGCCGTGCGTCGGCCGTGCGGGAGTGTCGTACCCGGGTCCTATGCTCGGTGGCGACATCCCCGGTCGCAAGAAAGTTGCCGATGACTGAAATCGTTGCACCCCAAGAGAACCAGCTTGAACTCCCCGAGTACTGGACCGGTCAGCTGCTGCCGTTGCGCGGCAGGCGGACCGGTGAACCGGTCGTCCTCGGCTCCGAGGCCGTCAAGCGGGTCCGCGGCATCACCAAGTGGTACGCGACCGAGCTGCGCACCGCACTCGCACTCCCCGAGAACCAGGCCTACGCCGCGGCCGGGCTGCGCCACCTCGACGGGGAAGTCGACCCGGTCGGCGCCGCCGCGGTCGCCGCACTCCTGCGCTTCACCGAGAAGCGGCTGTCGTTCGCGAAGGCGAGCGCGCACGCGCATTCGGGCATCCGCCCCGAACTCGACGCGTGGACGATCGAACACGGCCTGACGTTCGCCGTCCGCGCCACGATCACCCTGCTGTCGCTGAGCCCCTGGAACAGCCGGTACCACTCAGGCAGCACCGAACTCGCGCAGCGGGCGATCGAGACGATGACCATGAGCGCCCTCGGCTCGCTGTTCAACGAACTGCACGAGGGCATCGCCGCGGTCCGCGGCCTGCTCGCGACCGCACCCGAAGCCGAATACGCGGCGATCGTCGCCGCCGTCGAACAGGAGCGGACCGACCCCTGCCGCCGCTTCATCGTCAGCCTCCTCTTCCCGGAACAGCAGGCCTGGGCCGAAGAGTCCTGCCGGGAGTTCGAGTACGGCCACTACACGCACCGGCTCCTGTGGGAGGTCGTCGGCAGCCCCGCGATGCTCGCCGCGACCGGGCAGTCGCGGTTCGAACGATGGGACCTCTCGCCCTACCTCCTCGGCACCCTCCTCGACCGCATCGGCGCCGCGGGCCTGCCGATCCTCACCGCCTCCCTGCGCCAGCAGCTCGACGCCGAGGAGCGCGGCCTCCTGCTCGAAGCCATCGCGGTCCTCCCGAGCGACGCAGCCATGGCGTACCTTGTGGACGGACTCCCCGAGGCGAACGTGTTCCCCCACGCCGCCGCTGCCGCCGAACGGTTCCCGCGCCGCGCGCTCCGCACCATCGCCGCCCGCAGCGCCGACATCGCCCCCGAGCTGCGACCGCTGCTCGCCGCCCTCGCCGCACGCGTCCCCGAACCGGCCCGCGCCGGCCTCACCGATGCCGAACGCTCTGCGATCACGACACTGCTCGCCTCCTCCACCGCGATTCCCGAAGCGGCCGTTGAAGACCTGCCGCCGCTACTGAGCTCTCCGCCCTGGACCGTCAAGCGCGCCAAGCCCAAGCCCGTCGTCATCGAAGGCCTCGAAGCCCTCGACGAATACCGCGTGAGCTGGGCCCCGGGCGAACAGGACGAATGGTCCGTGGCCGAGAACTACTTCAGCGACTACGACGAAGCCGACTGGAACAAGCGCATCCTCAGCGCCGCCACGCGCGACGGCGGCCGCATGTTCGCCATCGCGCTCACTTACGCACCGCTCGCGATCGCCGCAACCGCCCTCGACAGGTGGGACGGCGCCTTCTCGCCGTACACCGCGACCGACCTCCGCGTCATCCTCGCCCGCTTCGAAACCGCAGTGGCGCAGCGCGTCCTCATCGCCCTGCGCGCCAACCCGAACTACCACGAGGCCCTGGTCCCGATCCTCGGCCCCGACGCGGCCCGCCTCGCCGCCGAGTGGTTCGGCCGCCTCAAGACCGCCCGCGTCAGCGCCGTCGCCTGGTTCGACCGGCACGGCGCCGACGCCGCCCGCCTGCTCGTCCCCGACGCCCTCGGCGGCGACAAGAAGCGCCGCCAGGCCGCCGAGGCCGCGCTGCTGTTCATGGCCGTCCGCCTCGGCCCCGAGACCGTCACGAAAGCCGCCGCGGCCTACGGTCCCGAAGCGGCCCAGGCGATCGCGGACCTCCTCGACGGCGACCCGCTCGAACCGCGCGGTGTGAAGCTGCCCAAGCCCGGCTCGTGGGCCGACCCGGCGATGCTGCCGCAGGTCCGGCTCGCCGACGCCGAACGGTCGCTCCCGCCCGCATCGGTCCGGCACCTGGTCACCGTGCTCGCCCTGGCGAACCCCGAGTACCCGTACGCCGGGCTCGACGTGGTCGCCGAGGCCTGCGACCGCGCCTCCCTGGCCCGCTTCGGCCGGGCCCTGTTCCAGCTGTGGCTCGCGGCGGGCGGGCCCTCCAAGGACGGCTGGGCCCTGACCCAGCTCGCCCACTTCGCCGACGACGACACCGTGCGCCTCCTGGCCCCGAAGGTCCGCGAATGGCCCGGCCTGGCCCACCACAAGCGGGCCGTCAACGGCCTCGGCGTGCTCGGCGCGATCGGCACCGAAACGGCCCTGCGCGCCATCCAGGGCATCGCCGAGAAGGTGAAGTTCAAGGCGCTCAAGGAGGAGGCGAACGTCCAGATCACCGCGATCGCCGCCGGACTCGGCCTGAGCCGCGACCAGCTCGCCGACCGGCTCGTCCCCGACTACGGCCTCGGCGACGACCCGCTGGTCCTCGACTACGGACCCCGCAGGTTCACAGTGGTCTTCGACGAGCAGCTGAAGCCGTACGTCACCGATGAGGACGGCAAACCCCGCAAGAGCCTCCCCAAGCCCGGCGCGAAGGACGACCCCGCGGTCGCCGAGCCCGCGTACCAGCGCTTCTCCCTGCTGAAGAAGGAGCTGCGGACCGCCGCGACCGACCAGGTCGCCCGGCTCGAAGCCGCGATGGTCAACGCCCGCACCTGGAACGCCGACGAGTTCCGCCGCTTCTTCGCCGTCCACCCGCTCGTCAAGCACCTGGCCCGCCGCCTCGTGTGGCTCGCCGAGGCCGACGGCGTCCGCGTCGGGTTCCGCATCGCCGAAGACGGCAGCTACGGCGACGCCGCCGACGAGGTGTTCACGCTCCCCGAGAACGCCGCCATCCGGGTCGCGCACCCGATCTTCATGGAGCCCAAGGAACTCGAAGCCTGGGGCGAGATCCTCGCCGACTACGAGATCCTCCAGCCCTTCGACCAGCTCGGTCGGCCCGTCATGGCCTTCACCGCAGCCGAACTCGCCACCGGGCGGCTGGAACGCTTCGAAGGCGTCGAGGTCGAGGTCGGCAAGCTCCTCGGGCTCACCAAACGCGGCTGGCACCGCGCGTCCCCTGAGGACGGCGGCGTCGAACCCGGCGTCTACTACCCGCTGCCGAACGGCGGCACCGTCTCCATCGCCCTCGACCCGGGCATCTGGGTGGGCATGATCGCCGAGAACCCGATCCAGAAGCTCGACAGCGTCCGCGTCGGCCCGCGCGCGACCTACTGGTACGGGGCCCACGACCCCCAGCCGATCCCGGAGGGCATCGACCCGCTCACCGCCTCCGAGATCCTGACGGCCTTGACGACCCTGACCGCCTCCAAATGAGGAGCCTGACATGACCGACGCACCGGCCACAGCGCTCCCCGACGAGGACCGCTTCGACCTCCGAAACTGGCGCGTGGCGACCGGCGAATGGGTCGACCGCGACATCGTTCCCCGCCCGGGCCTGCCCACCGAAAGGCCGTTCAAGCCCGTAGCGGGCATGACCGAGCACTGGCGGCGGGTCGGCTTCGAAGGGCGCATGCCCTACTTCCGGGCCGCGGCCGCGTCGCCGAAGAGCGATCCGGCGATGGCGGCGGCCCTTGAGGCCTACCTGGACGGCGAACCCGACCCGCTCGGGGCCGCGGCGGCCTTCGAGATCGCGTTCGCCATCGGCACTTCGCTGTGGAGCATGCCCGACTACGTCCAGTTCGACGCCTGGCTGGGGGAGCACGGTCCGGAGTTCGCCGTCCGCGCGGTGCTGGAGCAGTGCACGATCCGCGTCGTCGGCGAGCGGACCGGCACCCCCTTCAACAGCTACATGACGGACCACGAGACGCCGGTACTCGAACCGCACCCGGTCGAACCCATCGGCGCGCAATGGGGCCGCGGCCTGGAGTCGCATCGGGTCCGGGAGATGCTCGCGGCCCTGCCCGAACCCGAGTACCGGCGCTACCGCGCGGTGTTCGAGAACCTGAGCCGCAATCACCGGCAGCGGGTGACCCGCGCGTTCTGCATGCCGACCGAACGGGACTGGGTCGACCAGGCCTGCGCCGAGTGGAGCGAGTGGACCTTCGAGGACCGGGGCGCGGAGCACAAGCTCCTCGCCAGCGTCACTTCCACGGACCAGCTCGCCGCGGCCGGGCTGACCGTGCTGAACCGGTGGAACCGCAGCATGTTCACGTTGGGTTCCCTCATCGAGGGCCTCGGCGTCGACGCCGCGCCGATCATGGTCGAGACAGCAATCCGCGACCGCGCCCCGGAGTGGGACCGCGTTTTGAAAGCGGTGCTCGCGACCTTGCCCCACGATGCGGCGGTCGAATACCTCCTCACCGGCATGGTCGCCGACCGGACCGCGTCCCTCGCTCATGCTGCGGCCGAACGCTTCCCGCGCCGGACACTGCGGGCCATCGCCAGGCTCGCCGAGGACGCGAGCCCGTCGCTGCGCTCGCGGTTCGCGTACCTGGTCACCTCGCTCCCCGTCCTCCGCGAGTCCGCGTACGCCGCAGCCGAACCTCCCGTGCGCGAAGCGATCGACCGGCTGCTCAACCTCGACGGGTCCCCGCCCGAAGCCGAGCCCGGCGACCTCCCCGAGTTCCTCGCCGACCCGCCGTGGAAGACCAAGCGTCCCAAGCGCAAGCGCCTCACCGCCGCAGTCGCTCCACTGGAGGAGGTCGTGCTGCGCTGGGTCGACGGCGAGCGCGAGCGGTGGGCGGACTGGGGCAAGGGCGTCGAGGAGACGCAGCACCAACTCGCCGAATCCGGAGTCGAGGCCGTGCCGAAGGTGCTCGCGGCGCTGGCCGGGTACCCGCGCCTGCACCGGAGCCTGCCGCCCGTCGGTGGTGTCGAGGCGGCCCGGCTCGCGGCCGACTGGCTGCTGCGCCTGCGCTCGACCCGCCTGGGCGTCATGACCTGGCTGGCCCGCCATGGCGTCGACGCCGCGACCTGGCTGGTGCCGGACGCCGTCGGCGGCGCCGGAAAGCCGCGGAAGGCCGCCGAGACGATGCTGCGGCAGGTCGCTCACAGCCACGGTGACGCCGCCGTCCTCGATGCGGCCCAACAATATGGGGAGGCGGCGGTCGCGGCCGTCGCCGAGATCCTGGCCGCCGATCCGCTCGACCTCGACGGCCGCAAAGCACCGCGCGTCCCTGACTGGGTCGAGCCGATCCTCGGCACGCCCGTGCTCCTGCGAGGGCGCGAACGGCGGCTGCCGCGGGCCGCGACCGAGCAGCTCGTCGGTGCGATGATGCTCGATTCGCTTTCGATTCCCTATGCGGGCCTTGATATTGCGAAAGAGCACTGCGATGCGGCGAGCCTGCGCGAGCTGTCCTGGGCGGTCTTCGAATCCTGGTCGCTCGCCGGAGCCCCGACGAAGGACGCGTGGGCGTTCACGCAGCTCGCGCGGTTCGCCGACGACGAGACCGTCGAGCGGCTCGAAACGCTGATCGGGCGGTGGCCCGGTGAAGGGTTCACGAAGCGGGCGGTGAACGGGCTGGAGGTGCTGGGCGCGATCGGTTCGGAAGCGGCGCTGCGGGTCGTCTTCGCGGTCCAGAAGTCCGCGAACTCCAAGCCGCTCAAGGAGGCCGCGGGGGAGCAGGCGGCACTGATCGCCCTGGGGATGGGCCTGGACGCGGAAGGGCTCGCCGACCGGCTCGTGCCCGACTTCGAACTGGGAGAGGAAGGGACACTCGACCTCGACTATGGCTCCCAAAACGATGGCTCCCAAGGCAGTGGCCCACGCCAATTCAAGGTCGGCTTCGACGAACGGTTGCGGCCCTTCGTCATCGATGGGCGTGGCAAGGTCCGCCGGAGCCTCCCGAAGCCCGCCGAGGGCGACGATCCCGAGGCGGCCGCGGAGGCGGGCAAGCGGTTCGCGCTCCTCAAGAAGGGCCTCAAATCCGTCGCCACCGAGCAGGTCAAGCGCCTGGAGCTGGCGATGGTCGACGGCCGCACCTGGTCCGTGCCCGAGTTCCAGCGCCACCTGGTCGACCACGCCTTGATGTGGCACTTGACGAAGCGGCTGGTCTGGCAGTGCACCTCGGCGACCGGCACGACCGCGTTCCGCCTCGCCGAGGACCGCACCTGGACCGACGCGGACGAGAATGTGATCGCACCGCCCGAGGACGCGCGGATCAGGATCTCCCACCCCGCGCTGCTGGAGAACGAACTCCCCGCCTGGATCGAGCTCTTCGCCGACTACGAAGTGATCCAACCGTTCGAGCAGCTCATGCACTCGGTGTCGATCCTGTCCGAAGCGGAGAAGGCCGCCGGCAGGCTGACCCGGTTCGAAGGCGAGGAGTCCACCACCGGCGCCCTGTTCGGCCTGACCCGCCGGGACTGGCACCCGCTGCGGCACCCGGGCACCGGCTGGACCTCGGGCCTGGTGCGGCGGCTGCGCGGCGGGGGAGCGGTCCGGGTCGAACTGGAACCGGGCTTCGGCGGCGGCTATTACTTCGACGCCGAAGAGGTCCAGACCGTCAAGGAGGTCCGTCTACCGGACCATCCGATGGACCCGGTGACGCTCTCGGCGGTCATCCAGACCCTGGCCAGGGCGACGAAGACCGAGATCCCGAACTGAGACGGCGATGAATCCGGGCCCGCGGCGTCGTCTCCATTGCGAAGGCAGACAAGCGAGAGGACCGCATCATGGGCGAGCTCATCGTCACCGAATACATGACCCTCGACGGCGTCGCGCAGTCGCAGAGCGGGCCCGAGGAGGACTCCTCCGGCGGTTTCGCCTACGGCGGCTGGCAGGTGCCGCTGTCGGACCCCGAAGCCGACGGGCTCGCGTTCGAGCAGGCCCAGGACATGGACGCGCTCCTGCTGGGGCGGCGCACCTACGACATCTTCGCGCCGTACTGGCCCACCGCGCCCGCCGAGATCGGCTTCACCGGCCTGTTCAACCGCGTCCCCAAGTACGTGGTCACCCGCACGCTCGAGGACCCGCTCGACTGGGCGGGCGCGAGCGTCCTCGAAGGCGACCTCGCCGAGGCCGTCGCCGGTCTCAAGGAGCGCCACGAGCGCGTCCACGTGGTCGGCAGCCTCAACCTGCTCCAGTCGCTGCTCGCCCTGGGCCTGGTCGACCGCCTCAACCTCTGGGTCCACCCGGTGATCCTCGGCCCCGGCAAGCGCGTGTTCGAAGACGGCGCCGCCCCGGCCGCACTGCGGCTGACGAAGTCGCGGGTCTTCCCCAACGGGTCGCTCCAGCTCGAATACGCGAAGACCGGTGCGCCCGCGGTCGGCGACCTCACCAAGTAGGCGCTGTTCGAACGGGGCCCGTTCGATCCGACGCTGTTCGACAGGTAACCATGCACGGGTGCGGCAGGAGTGTCGCACCCGGTCTCTATGCTCGTGGGGACGCCGCCGCTGCATGAGAGATGTACATGACCGATCACGTTGTGCTCCAAGAGGATCGATTCGAGTTCCCGCCTGAGTGGCGGAGTCTCCTGCTCGCCCGCCGCGGCGACGGCGTCGACCACCGGTACGCGATCGGCTCCTTCGCGGCCGTCGCCGAGCTGACCGAGCGGCACCGGCCCGCCCTCGAGGAAGCTCTGTCGAACGCCAAGACCGATCCCGAACTGGCCCGGCGCGCCCGCGAACACCTCGACGGGCGGCCCGACCCGGCCGGAACGGCGGCCGTCGCCATCCTCGTGCGCCGCATCGAGCACCACCAAGCCGACACCGCCACGGGCATGAACAACGCCAAGCACCCCCGCGGCCTCGACGCCCTCACCGTGATCCGCGAGCACCTCGACTCCTGGGTCTCGCTCCACGGCACGGCCTTCGCGGTCGCCGCCGCCGTCGAGGATCTGGCGACCGAAACCGCTCCGTCCTATGTGGGCAAAGACTGGTTCGTCCGTCCCGCCTCGCACCTGAACGCGACCAAGAAGATCAACCTCTGGGCCCACGGCGACGACGGCCCCATCGCCGCGCTCCGGCGGCTCGTCGCCGCCGCCTCCGACGACGAGCACGCCCGCATCTGCGCGCTGGTCGCGGGCCACCGCGACACCCCGGTCAAGCGGATCGCCGCCGCGCTCCTGATTCCCGACCGGACCGACTGGGCGACCGAAGCGCTTGCCGAACACCTGCTGCCCCGGGAAGGCGCCCAGTACGAACGCCTCACCTGGTCGATCGTGAGCGCTCCGGAGCACGTGGCGACCATGGGCCGCAAAGCGTTCGAGCCGTACCACCTCAGCCGCGAGACCGTGGCCGAGGCGATCGCGGGCCTCGGGGCCGCCGTGCTGCCCCTCGTCGTCAAGACCCTCGGCTACAAGGCCACCTCCGCCACCGACCGGCGCGACCTCTTCGCCGGCGTCGCGCTCCTGCCCACCGACGAGGCGATGGCGCTGCTCCTCGACCGCATCGACGACCAGCACGCCCGCACCGCCGCAGCGGACGGCGCCGCACGCTTCCCGGCCCGCGCCGCCCGCCTCGTCGCGGTTAGGGCCCTGGCCGCGCCGCCGCTCGAACGCGCCCGCCTGGGCGCCGTGCTCGCCGCGCACCCCGACCGGAACACGGCCGCCCTGCCCGCGCTCGCCGAAGCCGAACGCGCCACCCTCGCCGCGCTCACCGCCGAGACCGCACTGCCCGAGGCCGAACCGGAACAGCTGCCGCAGGTGCTCATCGCGCCCCCGTGGACGAACAAGCGCAAACCCAAGGCCCCCAGCACCATCGAGGGCCTCGCCAGCGCCCCCGCGCAGATCGTGGGCCGCCCCGGCGAGTTCGAACGCGCCATGGCCATCGAACCCGACCTCGTCGCATGGGACGAGGACGAATACTGGTCGAACGAGGGCTTCGAGCGCCATCTCGTCGGGCTCAGCCTCGCCGACAGCGGCCTGGCCCAGCTCGCCCGCAAGGGCCCGGCCGTCGCGAACGACGTGGTCGACATGGTCCACGAACTCCCCGGATCAGGCGGCGCCCTCGTCCCCGTCCGCAGCACCGCCGCGGCCGCCGTCGCCTCCCACTGGCTCGTGCGCGTCAAGAGCGGCCGCGGCCCCGCACTCGACTGGTTCGACCGCCACGGCCTCCACGCCGCGCGCCTGCTCGTCCCGGAAGTCTTCGGCCCCAAGCCCTACCAGCGCGCCTCCGCCCGCGCGGGCCTGCGCCTCGTCTCCTGGCGGCACGGCGCCGAAGCCGTACTCGAAGCGGTCGAACCCCATGGGCCCGAAGCGGTCGAAGGCATCGCCGCGATCCTCGGCGGCGACCCGAACCAGCCGCTGCTCAACCAGCCCAACCCGGGATACTGGGCCGACCCCGACAACCTGCCGCCGGTCCGGCTCAAAGGCCGCAAGACCGTGCTGCCCCGCACCGCCGTCGTCCACCTCATCGGCATCCTCTCCCAATGGGAGCACCGCGTGCCCTACCCCGGCCTCGCCGAGGCCGCCCGCCACCTCGACCGCGCCTCACTCGCGCAGTTCTCCCTCGCCTTGGCGCAGTTGTGGATCGACGCGAGGTCACCCCTCGAAGACGCCTGGGTGATCCCGCAGCTCGCCCGCTTCGGCGGCGCGGACGCCGCCCGGCTCCTCGAAGCGCAGGCCCCGCGCTGGCACGCGCGTCGTCCCGAATGGGCGACGGCCGCGCTCGACACCCTCGCCGCGCTGCCCGCCGCGATCGCGTTCGCACCCCTCTACCGCCTGTCACGCAACGCCAAGAAACCCGAAGTGCGCGACCGGGCCGCCACGCGCTGCGCCGCGGTGGCCGAACGCCTCGGCGCCGATCCGGAGACCCTCGCCGACCGCGACGCCCCGACCCTGGGCCTCGACGGCACCCCGATGCTCGACTACGGGCCCCGCGCCTTCCGCGTCAACGTCGACGACCGCCTCAACCTCAGCGTCACCGACGCCGATGGGAAGACCCGCGCCCGGCCGCCCAAACCCGGCGTGAAAGACGACGCGGACACCGCCGCCGACGCCCTCGCCCGCTTCCGCCACCTCGCCAAGGCACTCCCGGTCGAGTCCGCCTACCAGTGCGCCCGCATGGAAGACGCGATGCTGAACGGCCGCATCTGGAACGCCGCCGAGTTCACCGAGCTGACCGCCCACCCCGTGCTCGGCAACCTCGCCCGCCGCCTCCTGTGGTTCGGCGAGACCCCCACCGGCCCAACGGGTTTCCGCATGGCCGAGGACGGCAGCCTCGCCGACATCGACGACAAGCCCTTCGCGCTCGAAGGCGACGCCCGCGTCCGCCTCGCCCACCCGGCACTCCTCGGCACCGACCTCACCGCCTGGACCCAGGTCTTCGCCGACTACGAAGTGCTGCAACCGTTCGACCAGCTCGCCCGCCCCGGCCTCACCCTCAACGAAGCCGAGGCCACCGACGGCATCCTCTACCGCTTCGAAGGCCGCACCGCCACTTTCGCCGCCCTGAGTGAAGTCCTCGACTGGACACTCGTCGGCTGGGGCGACCACCTCCCCGCTGGCGCCCGCAGCAACTGGACCCGCCTGTTCCAACGCGAACTGCCCGGCGGGGCCCGCCTCCTCGCCGAGCTCGACCCCAGCCCCGACACCTCCGAACCCGAGCCCGGGGAGCGCCACCGCGTCCTCGCGATCTGGTTCTCCGCCACCAAGAACCGCCGCCAAGGCGTCCCCACCCTGCGCGGCGACGCCCTCGACCCCGTCCACGTCTCCGAGATCCTGGCCGGGCTCTCCCGCGCCACCGGCCTCCTCCACTAGAAAGCCACCGATGAGCGACACAGTCAACAGCGGCACCGTCAAAGCCGAACCGCGCGTCCAGCGCCCGCCCGCCGAACGCCGCCACGCCGACGAGCTCGCCAAGCTCGCCGCCGAGGACGACGCGCCCCGCCCGCCCGGGTGGGCCCTCAGCCTCCAGGCCGCCCGCACCTTCGTCGTCGGCGACGAGTCCCGCGGCATCGCCAAGAAGTTCGTGGGCGACCCCTCGCTCATCGACCGCGCCCTCGTCACCCTCGCGACCAGCCGCGGCCTCATGCTCGTCGGCGAGCCCGGCACCGCCAAATCGCTCCTGTCCGAGCTCATCGCCGCCGCCGTCTCCGGCGACTCCACCCTCACCATCCAGGGCGGCGCGTCCACCACCGAGGACCAGATCGCCTACTCCTGGAACTACTCCCTGCTCGTCTCCGAGGGCCCCACCCAGCGCGCGCTCGTGCCCGCGCCCCTCCTGCAGGGCATGGCCGAAGGCCGCGTCGTCCGCTTCGAGGAGATCACCCGCTGCCCCCTCGAAGTCCAGGACTCGCTGCTCTCGCCCCTGTCGGACCGCGTGCTCGCCATCCCCGAACTCGAGGGCGACTCCATGGTCTTCGCCCGCGAGGGTTTCAACATCATCGCCACCGCCAACACCCGCGACCGGGGCGTCAACGAGATGAGCGCGGCCCTCAAGCGCCGCTTCAACTTCGAGACCGTCTTCCCCATTGCGGACTTCGACACCGAACTCGACCTGGTCGAACGCGAGGCCGCCGCCGCACTGGCTCGCTCCGGCGTGCCCGTGCCGCCCTCGCGGGACATCCTCGGCGTGCTCGTGCGGGTCTTCCGCGACCTGCGCTCGGGCGACCAGGGGAGCGGCCGCCCGCAGGCGGTCATGTCCACCGCCGAGGCCGTCTCGGTCGCCCACGCCGTGGGCATCAAGGCCTGGTACCTGCGCGGCGGCGAGGCCGAGGCCGGGGACATCGTGGACTGCATGGCCGGGGCCGCGGCCAAGGACAACGCCGACGACCTGGCGCGGCTGCGCCGCTACCTCGAACAGAAGGCCCCCAAACGCAAAGGGCCGCACTGGCAGTCGCTGTACCAGGCGCGGAACCTGCTGCCCGGATGACCGACCGCCTGCACATCAGGGGAGTCAGGCACCACTCGCCCGCCTGCGCCCGCCTCGTCTCGGAGGCGATCGAACGGCTCCGGCCCGCCGCGGTCCTCATCGAGGGCCCGGCGGACTTCAACGACCGGCTCGACGAACTGGCGCTCGAACACGAGCTGCCGGTCGCGATCTACTCGTACTCCAGTGCCGACCTCGCGGTCCGGCGGTCCTGGACGCCGCTGTGCGACTACTCGCCCGAGTGGACGGCCCTCACCGAGGGACGCCGCACCGGCGCCGAGGTGCGGTTCATCGACCTCCCCGCCTGGCACGAGGCCTTCACGGGGATCGAGAACCGCTACTCCGACGCCGAGAAGCGCTACGCCGACGCGACCGAGCGGCTGTGCCGGGCCTTCGCCGTCGACAACACCGACGCCCTGTGGGACCACCTGGCCGAGATCACCGAACCGGAAGGCCTGGCCGAACGGCTCGACGAGTACTTCGCGCTCGTACGCGGCGAGTCGGACGCGAGCGATTCGGACACGACGCGCGAAGCCTATATGGCCCAATGGATCCGCAACGCGCTCGAGGAGACAGACGGCCCGGTCCTGGTGGTGTGCGGCGGCTTCCACGCGCCCGCGCTGCGCCGCCTCGCCGAGACCGGCCCGGCCGAGCGTCCCACGGTGCCCCAGCCCCCGGAAGGCACCGAGACCGGCGGCTTCCTGGTGCCCTACTCGTTCAAGCGCCTCGACGCCTTCGGCGGCTACCAGTCGGGTATGCCTTCGCCCGAGTACTACCAGCAGCTCTGGGAGCAGGGGCCGCTCGGCGCGGCCGGCGCGCTCATCGAGCGGATCACGGCGCGCCTGCGCGGCAAGGGCCTCCACGTGTCCACTTCGGACCTCATCGGGGCGCGCAGCCTCACCGACGGGCTCGCCCGCCTGCGGGGCCACGAGCGGCCCGGCCGCACCGACCTCCTCGACGGCCTCGCGAGCGCCCTCATCAGCGACGACCTCGAACAGCCGCTGCCGTGGACGCGACGCGGCACCCTCACGGCCGGAACGCATCCGGTCGTGGTCGAGATGACCGCCGCCCTCACCGGCGAACGGGTCGGGCGGCTGCACCCCGACACGCCCGCGCCGCCGCTCGTGGCCGACGCCGAATCCGAGATCGAACGGCTCGGCCTCGACAAGGACGGCTCGCTGCGCCTGGACCTCACCAAACCGGCCGACCTCGAACGCAGCCGCGTCCTGCACTGCCTGCGGCTCTTGAACATCCCCGGCGTGCGCCGCACCGAAGGCCCGGCCGCGGGCGCCGACGTCGTCTCCGAGGAGCACTGGAGCCTCCAGCCCCACGCCGACCGCCTCCCGGCCCTCATCGAGGCCGGGGCGCTCGGCGCGACCCTCGGCGACGCCGCCCAGACCACCCTCGAACAGCGCGCCGACCGCGACGGCGCCCTGGACACGTTGGCCGCCTTGCTCTTCGACGCGGCCCTGTGCGGTCGCGCGCACCTCACCGACCGGCTCGGCTCGGCCGTGGAAACGGCGGTCGCCGACTCCGGCGACGCCGCCGCGGTCGGCCTCGCCCTGTCGGTCGCGCTCGCCCTGTGGCGCCACGACCACCTGTTCGGCACCGCAGGTTCGGACCTGTACGCCTCGGTGGTCACCGCCGGGTGCGACCGGATCCTGTGGCTCGTGGAAGGGTCCCACGGCTCGCCCGGGCCCGCCGACCTCGGCCGCCTCAGAGCCCTTGCGGCCCTGCGGGACGCGGTGCGCCACGCCCCGAGCTTGGCCCCTTCGGCCGAGTCCGTGACCCGCGCGGCCGACCGGATCGCCCTCGACGTCCAGGCCCCGCCGGACCTCCGCGGCGGGGCGCTCGGCCTGGCCTGGTCGCTCGGCGCGCCCGCCGACGCAGCGGCCGCGGCCGAAGGCGCGGCCGGGCCCGCGCAGCTCGGCGACTGGCTCGCCGGGCTCTTCGCCCTCGCCCGCGAAGAGGTCATCGCCGAGGAGCAAGGGGTCGTCGCCGCCGTGGACGAACTCGTCGGCGACCTCACCGAAGCCGAGTTCTTCACCGCGCTTCCCGCACTGCGCCAGGCATTCGCGATGTTCCCGCCCCGCGAGCGCGGGATCATCGCCGAACGCGTCGTCGGCCTCCGCGGCGGCGGCGACGCCTTCGCGCTGACGGCCCGCCTCGAGATCGACCCCGTCACCGTCGCGGCCTCGATGGTCCTGGAATCGCGCGTCGGGGACGTCCTCGCGCGTGAGAACCTCCTCTTCGGAAGGGAGCGCTGATGGGCGCCGAACTGGAACGCTGGAGGCTCATCCTCGGGCCCGCCGCCGAACGCAGCACCGGCGGCCTGACCGCGGAGAACGCCGGGCGCGACGCCGCCCTCGACTGGCTCTACGGCCGCGACGACGACCTCGGCAAGCGTGACGTCCGCCGCGGCGGTTCCCGCGAGGGCACCCGCGGCGCGGGCGACGAGCCCTCCATCGTCACCACAGTGGACTGGCTCGACGCCATCCACAAGCTGTTCCCGAAGGAGACGATCGAGCGCCTCGAACGGGACGCCGTGGAGCGCTACGAGATCCACGACGTCCTCACCGACCCCGACGTGCTCGCCCGCATCGAACCCAACCCGGCCCTGCTCAAGGCGGTCCTGCGCACCAAGCACCTGATGAACCCGCAGGTCCTCGCGGCCGCGCGGCGCATCATCGAGGAGGTCGTGCGCCAACTCGTGGAGAAGCTCTCGGTCGAGGTCCGCACGGTCTTCACCGGCAGCCGGAACCGGCGGCCCAGCCAGCACCGCCGCGCCCGCGACTTCGACCTCAAGAAGACGTTGCGCGCCAACCTGAAGCACTACCGGCCCGAGGAGCAGCGGGTCGCGATCGAGCGCCCCCACTTCCACTCGCGCACCTCAAAGCGCCTGGAGCAGTGGCAGCTCGTCCTCCTGGTCGACCAGTCCGGGTCGATGACCGGCTCGGTCATCCACTCGGCCGTGACCGCCGCCTGCCTCTACGCCCTCCCGGGCCTGAAGACCCACCTCGTCGCGTTCGACACCGACGTCGTCGACATGACCTCCGATGTGGACGACCCGGTGGAACTGCTCATGAAGGTCCAGCTCGGCGGCGGCACCGACATCGCCCGCGCCGTCGACTACGGGGCCGGGCTCATCGAGAACCCGCGCCGCGCCATCGTCGCCCTCATCACCGACTTCTACGAGGGCGGCAACGCCTCCCGGCTGATCCACACCGTCAAGCAGCTGTGCGAGCAGGGCACCACCGTGCTCGGCCTCGCCGCCCTCGACGAGGACTCCAACCCCGACTACGACCGCCAACTCGCCGCGCGCCTCGCCTCCCACGGCGCCCACATCGGCGCCATGACCCCCTCCCACCTGGTCGACTTCGTAGCGGAAAGGCTGGGCACATGAGAGCAGACCTGCTCGCCCTCACCCCCGACGCCCTCGCGGCGCTCGCCAACCGCGGACTCGTCAAACGCGCCGCCAAGGACCTCGACGCCGGGGCCGCCCCCGCGATCGACCTCGCCGCGGACGGCACCCTCACCGCCGTCTTCCCCGACGGCGCGACTGCGGTCCTCCCCGCCGCGGGCGGCCTCGACACCGCCACCTGCACCTGCGGCGCCCCCGGCAAATGCCGCCACCGCATCGGCGCCGTCCTCGCCTACCAGCAGACCGCCACGGCCGCAACCGAAACTGACACCCCGGCCGAGGCCCCCGCCGAGCCCGAACCGCAGGCCACCCCGGCCGCCATCACCGACGAGCAGCTGCGTGAAGCCCTCGGCCCGCACGCGTTCAAAGCCGCCGAGCAGACCCGCCGCGCCGGATACACCGCCCGCCTCATCCTGCCCGGACCCGACCGGCCCGCCGTCGCCGAACTCCCCGCCGCCACCGTCTCCTTCCTCGTCCCGGGCCTGGGCTACGTCCACACCGACGCCACCGGCCCCGCCCGCGACACCGCGATCGTCCTCGCCGTCTGGGCCTTCCGCGAGGCCCCGACCGACGCCGCCGACCGAGTCGTGGTCAGCGTCGGCGGCACCGACCCCGAAGGCAGCCTCGCCGAAGCCCTCCACCTCGCCGAACAGGTCCTCCTCGACGGCGCGGACGGCGCCGACACCGTCCTGCGCGCCGCCCTCCAACGCGAGGCCAAAGCCCTCACGCGCCGCCGCGCCCACTGGCCCGCCGGCGCCGTCGGCGACCTCATCGACCAGCTCCAGCGCTACGAGGACCGCTCCGCCGCCTACGACCCGCAGCGCCTCGCCGCCCTCCTCGCCGAACTCCCCGCCCGCGCCAGCGCCGCACGGCACACCGGCGGCACCCCCGCCGCCCAAGTCCTCGGCAGCGAGGAAGCCGACGCCACCCCGCTGACCCTCGTGCGCCTCACCGGACTCGGCGCGCGCATCGGCACCGACGGCGACCGCCGCACCCTGGAGCTGTACTTCGCCCAACCCGAGACCGGCATGGTCCTCGCCATCCAACGCGAATGGCCCCTGCCCGACGGCGAGGCCCTCACCGGCGCCGAACTCGCGGGCCGCCGTCTCGCCGGATGCAAGATCGGCGCCCTGGCGGGCGGCAACACCGTCACCGAGGCCGCCACCCGCACCGCCGCCCGCGCGCTCAAGCTCGGCACCGGCCGCCTCGCCAAGACCCAGGTGCTCCCGCTCGGCCTCGCCTGGAACGACCTCCCGGCTTCCCTGCGCGCCACCAACCTCGACGAGCTCGCCGCCGAACTCGCCGACCGCCCGCCCGCGCTCGTGCGGCCCCGCGTCGCCGCCGAATCCCTGCGCGTCATCGCCGTCGAGAACTGCCAGCTCTTCGGCTACGACCCGGCCTCCCAGCGGCTCGAAGCGCTCATCACCGCCCCCGACGGCGGTACCGCCCTACTGCGACTCCAGCACACCGCCGCCGCGCCCGGCGCCCTCGAAGCCGCCGAGCGGGCGCTCGCGAACGGGCCGCTCGCCGTCGCCGGGCACGTCCGCCGCCACCGCGGGCAGCTCATCGTCGAGCCCACCGCGATCCTCACCGCCGACGGCCCGGTCATCCCCGACCTGGCCCCCGGCGACGACGCCGGCGAACTCCTCGGCGCGGACCACACCGCCGCCACCGACCCCGTCTCGGCCGCGATCGAAGCCGCGATCACCGCCTGCGCGGACCTCGCGCACCAGGGCCTGCGGCGCTCCCGCGAGCCCTCGCGCGCCCGCGTCGAAGCCACCGCCGTCTCGCTGAACCGCGTCGGGCTCCAAAGGGCTGCAAGCGATTTCGTGCAACTGTCCAAGGCGTTGGGGGAGGACGACGACGCGGCGAAATGCGCCGCCTGGACCGCCGCCGCAATCCGGATAGCGGTCACCGCTGAGCTACACTGACCCGATATCCGGGACAACCCGGTCTCGGCGCGACTCGCAAACCATAAGTTTGCCCAGCGCCTCTCTCCGCCACGCACAACTCCGGTGGAACCATCCGTTCCGCGCCCGCAGCGTCGGCGATCCGAAAACGAAGCAACGAGGCTTTCCGTGCCATCTCCAACTGTGATCGACCTCCAAGACCCGATCTTCCTCGCCCACCTGGGCGGCAAACTGCGCACCGTCACCACCGTCCCCCTCGCCAGCCGTGAAGACCTCTCGATCGCCTACACGCCCGGCGTGGCGCGCGTCTGCGAGGCCATCGCCGCCGACGAGTCGCTCGCGCGCACCCACACCTGGCGCTCCAACGTGGTCGCCGTGGTCACCGACGGCACCGCCGTGCTCGGCCTCGGCGACATCGGCCCGGCCGCCGCACTGCCGGTCATGGAGGGCAAAGCCGCCCTCTTCCGCCAGTTCGCCGACGTCGACGCCGTCCCGATCTGCCTCGACACCAAGGACCCCGACGCGATCGTGGCCGCCGTCGCGGCCATCGCCCCGTCCTTCGGCGGGATTAACCTCGAGGACATCTCCGCGCCGCGCTGCTTCGCGATCGAGGACCGCCTCAAGGCCCTCCTCGACATCCCGGTCTTCCACGACGACCAGCACGGCACCGCCGTGGTCGTCCTCGCCGCGCTCACCAACGCGCTGCGGCTCCAGAACCGCCGCGCCGAGGACCTCACCGTCACCATCGTGGGCGCGGGCGCCGCCGGGGTCGCGATCACGAAGATCCTCACCGAGGCGGGCGTGGGCGACATCGTCGTCTGCGACTCCACCGGGATCATCCACGAGGGCCGCGAACGCCTCAACCCCGTGAAGGAACGCCTCGCCGCGACGACCAACCGGTCCGGACGCCGCGGCGACGTGACCGAGGCGCTGCGCGGCTCCGACGTGCTCGTCGGCGTCTCCGGCGGCCGGATTCCCGAGTCCGCCCTCGAAGGCATGGCCGCGAACGCGATCGTGTTCGCGCTGGCGAACCCGACCCCGGAGGTCGATCCGGATGTCGCCGCCCGCCACGCCGCGATCGTGGCGACGGGCCGCAGCGACTACCCGAACCAGATCAACAACGTGCTCGCGTTCCCCGGGATCTTCCGGGGCGCGCTCGACGCCGGGGCCCCGCAGATCACCGAGGCGATGAAACTCGCCGCGGCCCAGGCGATCGCGGACATCGCGGCCGAGGACCTCGCCGCCGACCGCATCGTCCCGTCCCCGCTCGACCCGCGCGTCGCCCCGGCGGTCGCCGCCGCGGTGAAGGCCGTGGCCTAGAAGATTTCGCGAAAGGGCGGCCCGGCACTCGCCGGGCCGCCCTTTCGGTCGTCTCAGGCGGCGAGCAGGCCCGCGAGGGCCGTGACGACCTCGCGGCCCTCCACCTGCGAGGCCCATTCGCGCGGCAGTGCGCCGTGCCCGTACGCGGCCCCGTAGAGGTTGCCGAGGATCGCGCCGGTGGAGTCGGAGTCGCCGCCGTGGTTGACCGAGGCGATGAGCCCGGCGCGCACGTCGTCGGTGCCCAGGAGGCAGTAGACCGCGATGGCCAGCGCCTCTTCGGCGACCCAGCCCTCGCCGAGCGGGACGCACGTGTTCGGTCCCGGCGCGGTGTTCCCGGCCATCTTGTACGCCTGCTGGAGCGCGTCGGCGGTCTCGGACCGGTCGAGGTTGCGGCGCAGGTGCAGCATCGTCTCGGAGACGGCGCGCTGCGGCGTCTCGCCATTGACCAGGTGCGAGACGATCATCGCGAACGCGCCCGCCGAGGCCCCGGCGGTCGGGTGCCCGTGGGTGAGCGCCGAGCACTGCTCCGCCAGGTCGTAGGCGGTCTGCGGGGGGAAGCGGAGCCCGAACGGGGCCGAGCGCATGACGGTGCCGCAGCCCTTCGAGTCGGGGTTGACGCCGGGCTTGGCGCCGTGGACGAGTCCGGTGATGCAGGCGTTGCCGGGCGCGCGGCGCGCGTACAGCCACGGCTGGGCCGCGAGGCCCTGGGACGCCATGGGCGGCATGGGTTCCCGCTGGGTCTCCAGCCACCGCAGATAGGCCGCCCGCACCGACTCGACCTCCGCACCGGCCTGGGCCAGCAGCAGGCCTTCGGCGGTGAAGAGGGTCATCTGAGTGTCGTCGGAGATCCGGTTGTAGTGCATCTCGGTGACCCCGCCGGGTCCGTACCGGTCTTGGATGGCGGTCCAGGAGTCGAATTCGACCTGGTAGCCGAGGGCGTCGCCGACGGCGCCGCCGACGAGGCAGCCGAGGACGCGGTCCTCACGAGTGATCGCTTCAGTCACGTCCGGATTCTATGAGGCCCTTGCCTTCGAGGGGGTGTTTGGGCCCCCCAGGCGGTCGCTATCCGGCCCGTTTGCCCGCTCGCTTCGTTGTCGGGCCCCTGAATACAACACCGGTATTCAGAGGCCCTTCCGCCTTGCGAGCGAACAAACGGACTCGGATACCGCCTCGCCCGGGGGGCCCAAACACCCCCTGCCTCATCCGTTCGGTGCCGCGTGTCGCCCACTTGACTGAGTGATCGTTAACATGCACAATACATCGACAAGTTTCAACACCTAAGAGGACGGGAGCCGATGAAGTCACCGATCAGAACGCGCACCCTGGCCGCGGCGGGAGCCGCAGCCGTGGTGCTCGCTTCGCTGTCCGCCACCGAGGCCTCCGCGCACGAGGCCGAGGCGAGCATCGACGTCGACCTCCGCGACGCCACCGACATCTCCGACGACCTCTACGGTCTGTTCTACGAGGACATCAACCACGCCGCCGACGGCGGCCTCTACGCCGAACTCGTCCAGAACCGCTCCTTCGAGTTCAGCCCCGCCGACGAGGGCTCCTACCGCCCGCTCACCGCCTGGACCGCCACCGGAACGGTCGCCGTCGCCACCACCGGCGGGCTCAACGCGAGCAACCCCAGTTACCTCGACGCCGCTGCCGGGGCCCGGATCCTCAACAGCGGCTACAACACCGGCATGGTCTTCACCGCGGGCGGCACCTACGAGTTCAGCGTCTGGGCCGGCGCCGAGACCGCCACCGAACTCCAAGTGGCGCTGGTCGACGCGGCGGGCACCGCCCTCTCCTCAACGGTCACCGTCCCCATCGGCGGCGACTGGACGAAGTACGCGGCGGACCTGACCGCCACGGCCGCCTCCACCACCGGCCGCCTCGCCGTCACCGCCGTGGGCGATGCCGACCTCGACATGGTCTCCCTCTTCCCCGAGGACACCTTCCTGGGCCGCGAGAACGGCCTGCGCCCCGACCTCGCCGAGCTCATCGCCGACCTCTACCCCTCGTTCCTGCGCTTCCCCGGCGGCTGCATCGTCAACACCGGGGACTTCGACCGCGACGGCCGCGAGCGGGCCTACAACTGGAAGGACACCGTCGGCCCCGTCGAGGAGCGCCTGACGAACCAGAACTTCTGGGGCTACAACCAGACCTACGGCCTGGGCTATTACGAGTACTTCCAGTTCGCCGAGGACATCGGCGCCGAACCCCTCCCGGTGGTGCCCGTCGGCGTGACCGGCTGCGGCCAGTCCGCCGAGATCACCGACCCGGCCGAGCTCGACACGTGGGTCCAGGACACCCTCGACCTGATCGAGTTCGCCAACGGCCCGGTCGACTCCGAGTGGGGCGCGCTGCGGGCCGAGATGGGCCATCCCGAGCCCTTCGGTCTCGACAAGATCGGCCTCGGCAACGAGGAGTACAAAGAGCAGTTCTACGTGAACTTCCCTGCCTTCAAGGACTCCATCCGCGAGGCGTACCCGGACATCGAGATCATCGGCAACGCCGGCATCGACGACTCGGGCGCGGTCTTCGACCGCAGCTGGGAGTTCATGCGGGAGCAGGAAGTCGACGCGGTGGACGAGCACTACTACAACTCGCCGGAGTGGTTCTTCGCCAACAACGAGCGGTACGACACCTATGACCGTGCGGGCCCGCACGTGTTCCTCGGCGAGTACGCGTCCCTTTCGAACACCTGGTGGAGCGCCCTCTCGGAGGCCTCGTACCTGACGGGCGTCGAACGCAACGGCGACGTGGTCGACATGGCCTCGTACGCGCCGCTGCTGTCGAACATCGACTACGTCGACTGGGCCCCGGACATGATCTGGTACGACAACCACCAGACCGTGAAGTCCGCGAGCTACGAGATCCAGAAGCTCTTCAGCACCAACGCGGGCGACCAGGTCCTCGCCTCCGAACTGGACGCGAACCCGATCGTCTCCCCGGACATCGCGGGCGGCATCGGCCTCGCCACCTGGAACACCGCCGCGTCCTATGACGACGTGTTGGTCACCGGCGCGGACGGCGCGACCCTCTTCGAGGATGACTTCGCCACCGGCGCTGACGGCTGGACCGTGGGAGGCAACACCGCAGGGGTCTGGGAAGCCGCCGACGGCGCCTACAACCAGACCGCTCTCGTTGAGGACGCCAGGAGCACCGCAGGCTCGGCCGACTGGTCGAACTACACCATGGAACTCAAGGCCACCAAGACCGCCGGTTCCGAAGGCTTCCTCGTGATGTTCGGCGTTGAAGGCAGCGACGACTACTACTGGTGGAACCTGGGCGGCTGGAACAACACCACCAGCGCGGTCGAGAAGTCCTCGAACGGCGCGAAGTCCACCCTCGTCAACCACGACACGGTCATCGAGACCGGTCGCACCTACGACCTTAAACTTGAGGTCAACGGCCGCACCATCACCGGCTACGTGGACGGCGAGCAGGCCTTCAGCATCGAGGACGACAGCGCGATCGAGCCGCTCTACCAAGTGGTCACCAGGAACGAGGACACCGGAGAAGTCACGATCAAGGTCGTCAACGCCCAAGACCAGGCGATCACCACCGACATCGACCTCGAAGGCCAGCGCCTCAAGCAAAGGGGTGAGGTCACCACGATCGCCTGCGACCCGGGCTGCGACAACATGCTCGGCGAAGACCAGGTCGTCTACCCGGTGACCGAGAAGGTCAACCACCTCGGCAACCAATTCACGTACGAGTTCGAACCGTACTCAGTCACCTTCATAACCCTCAAACCCAACGGCAGACACTAGCAACGGAGGCGGCCCCGGGAAAAAGCCCGGGGCCGCGCTCCGTCTGAGTTCAGTCGCGGTCCTCGCGAAGAGGGCGGGTCAACCCGGCGACCACCAGCGCGCCGACGAACAGCAGTACAAGGGCGACGAACGCGAGCGCACCCATCCATCCGACCGGGTTCAGACGACCGTTGGTGAGGTCTTCGACCACGAGGTTCAGCGAATGGTTCCGGATGCCGAATCCGCCTTCGGCAATACCGAACATCGAGTACATGTAGGCCGCGAGCAGGCCCGATCCGAGCGCGCTCACAAAGGCCAGGCTGTTGACGGCGCTCTGAGCGCGCTTCTCGCCCGACCGCAACGCACCAAGGCGCTTCGCGCCTGCCGTGATGAGAAGCGCTGCCACGATGAGCGGCAGTACGACCGGCAGCGAGAGGAGTGCCCACTCCCACACCTCCAGATCCCACGGGTTGCCCTCGTTGGGATCGTCGAAGTCGTAGGCCGTGCTGATCACGTAATGCACATTGGCGGCCACGATGGTGACCGCCGCCAAGATCATGAGCCCGCGCAACCACCGCGCGGCACGCGCAAGCCGGTCATCGGCCTGTGCGAGCTCGGATTCCATTGCTGCCATGGACATTCGGCCTTTCAGTCGAGCCGGGAAGCTTCCCTCTATACGCCGAAACCCCATCACCCGGTTGCACTGTCTCCGCCCGAGCCGGTCATCAGCCTCGGATGTCTCGCTGCCGGACTTCTGGCAGGACGGATGCGACAGTTTTGAAGTCGTTGTCGACATGCAGGATCGTTAGGTCGTGGTAGACCGCGGTCGCGCAAACCAGCAGGTCCACCACGCCGGCGCTCCGGTGCTCGCCCATCTGGGTGAGCTTGTACTGTGCCGTTTCGGTCCAGGCCCAGGCCTTCTTCGGAACCGGAAGGTGGCCGAATGCGAGGTCGAGTTCGTCGGCCAGCTCATCTCGATGGCGAGGGCTCGTGGCGGAGTAGAGATGCTCAACCCGTGTCGGATCGCAGACCGCGACGGTCTTCGCGACGATCTCCTGTTCCCAGCGTTCGCGTATTTCCCGGTCCCGGAGCAGATGCCAGATCGCTGAGTTGTCGATGAGAAAGGTCATCGCTCAGCAGAACCGCCGTCTTGCTCGACCTGATCGTATGCGGCCCTGCGGGCCTCCTTGGCCGCCCAGTGCGCGCGCTCTGCGGCGTCGAACTCTCCGCGTTCCGAGCGTGCCGCCATGCTGCGGAGCGCTTCCAGTCGCTTGGTTCGTGCGCTGTACTCCTCAAGCGCGCGGTTGATCGTCTCTTTCTTAGTCTTGGTGCCCATCAGCCGCATCGCCTCAGCGAGGGCTTCATCGTTGACGTCGATCTGCGTAAGCGACATTTGTACCTCACATGATATCCATCAGAGTTGGATATCATCATGATACCTGAAGTACGGCGCTCGACGCGAGCCTTATGATCAACCCATGGGCACGACTATCGAGATTCCAGACCTCCCCGAATCGGTCTACGCCGTGATGCGTTCCCGCGCAGAGGCCGAGGGCGTGAGCGTCGAGGAATACCTGCGGCGTCTGGTGATCGAGAAGGCTGCGGAACCGGCCGCGGCCTCGGACTAGGCGACCGTTTCGGGTTCGATGATGCGGTCGCCTTCTCGGTCTCCGTGGATCTCGTAGTGGAGCGGGGTCACGCCTTCGACCTGCGGCTCGCGCCTGCGGTGGCTGAAGGGAACCGCCACCGCCGCCACCCACAGGACCCCCGCCCCCAGCATGTGCAACCCCACCAGCAGCACCGGCAGGTCCAGGTAGTACTGCGTGTAGCCGATGACCCCTTGCAGCAGCTCCACCGCGAGCAGCGCATATGCCACCCGCCTCGCCGACTCCGGGGCCTTCACCGCGTGCAGCGCCGCGATCAGCGCCACGGTCAATCCGACCAGGAGCCACACCAGATCGGCGTGCAGCTGCGACATCAACGCGGGGTCCATGCCGTTGCGCGGCGTGTCGGCGTCTCCGGCGTGCGGGCCCGAGCCCGTCACCACCGCGCCCAGCACGATGACCGCCCCAGCGACCCCCACCAGGCCCCTGCCCAGCAGCACCACCGCACGCGGTACCAGCGGCACCACCGCGCCGTCCGGTTCGCCCGAGCGCACGTACAGCGCCACCGACAGCGCGACCAGCGGGATCGAGGCCAGGAAGTGCAGGCCTACCACCCACGGGTTCAGGTTCGTCCAGACGGTGATCCCGCCGATGATCGCCTGCGCGGGCACGTACAGCATTCCCGCCGCCGCGAGCTTCACCAGCGACCGCCGCCGCGGGATGCGCAGCCACGCCGCGATCAGGGCGCCCACCGCGATCGCCACGAGCAGGAACGTCAGCACCCGGTTCCCGAACTCGATCACCCCGTAGATCCCCATCTCCGGGGTCGTGACCAGGGAATCGGTGGTGCACTTGGGCCACTCGGGGCAGCCCAGGCCCGACTCGGTCAGGCGCACCGCGCCGCCGGTCACGATGATGCCGACGTTCGCGATCACGCTCGCGAGCGCCCACCGGCGAATCGCTTTGGGCTGGCCGAACCACCGCTGCAAGAGCTTCACGCCGCGAATTTATCCTTGCGTTCGCACCAGCTTTTCGTCCGGGTCTCGCAGTGTGGGCCAGGGCCTCAGGCGTGGCTTGTGAGGTTAGGCAACCCTGCGTGCCCCGTCTCACCGGTGGCCCTCTCGACGGTTCGCTGCGAATTAAGTAACATTTACCTTGTGGAATTGGTGACGAGGGCTACGAGCCACTCGACCGACGGGGACACCCGCCGCCGAGTGACCCGGCTGCTGCTCGAACACGGCCCCGCCACGGCCGTCGACCTCGCGCAGGACCTCGGCATCACCGCCACCGCCACCCGCCGCCATCTGGACGCGATGGAGGCCGAAGGCCAGGTCGAGACCCGCGTGGTCAAGACCGCCGGGCGCGGCAGGCCTGCGAGGAGCTACCAGCTCACGCCGGCCGCGCGCACGAACCTCGGCCACACCTACGACGACCTCGCGATGGAGGCACTGCGCTGGATCCGCCGCTTCGAAGGTGAGACCGCCGTCGGCGGCTTCGCCGCCGAGCAGGTCGCACGCCTGGAGGCCCGCTGCCGGGCCGCCCTGGAAGCGGTCGACTCGGACGATCCGATGGCACGCGCCCAGGCGCTGGCCACCGCCATGTCGAGCGAGGGCTACGCCGCAACGGCGTCGGTCATCGCCTCGGGCGGGCAGATCTGCCAGCACCACTGCCCGGTGGCGGGCGTGGCCGCGGAGTTCCCGCAGCTGTGCGAGGCGGAGACCAAGGTGATCAGCCGCCTGCTGGGCGTCCACGTCCAGCGCCTGGCGACGATCGCCAACGGGGACGGGGTGTGCACCACCCATGTCCCCGGCAAGAACCGCGGCCCCCGGGCCGCGGGAGCCGAAGGCCGGGCAGTGCCGCTGCCCGACCCCGAACGTGCTGACCGATAACCCGACAGGTCAAAGGTGAGACTTGAGATGACCGACACGCAGAAGAGCGAACCGCTGAGCCAAGAGGCGGCCCTCGCCTCCCTCGGCCAGTACGAGTACGGCTGGGCCGACTCCGACGCCGCCGGCGAGAACGCCCGCCGCGGGCTGACCGAAGAGGTCGTCCGCGACATCTCCGCGCGCAAGGACGAGCCCGAATGGATGCTCGACCTGCGCCTGAAGGGCCTCAAGCTCTTCGGCCGCAAACCCATGCCGAACTGGGGCGCCGACCTGTCGGGCATCGACTTCGACAACATCAAGTACTACGTCGAGGCCTCCGAGCGCCAGGCCGAGTCCTGGGAGGACCTGCCCGAGGACATCAAGAAGACCTACGACAAGCTGGGCATCCCCGAGGCCGAGCGCCAGCAGCTCGTCTCCGGCGTGGCCGCCCAGTACGAGTCGACGGTGCTCTACCACTCCATCCGCGAGGACCTGGAGCAGCAGGGCGTGGTCTTCATGGACACCGACACCGCGCTCAAGGAGCGCCCGGAACTCTTCAAGGAGTACTTCGGCACGGTGATCCCGGTGGGCGACAACAAGTTCGCCGCGCTGAACACCGCCACCTGGTCCGGCGGCTCCTTCATCTACGTGCCCCCGGGCGTCCACGTGGACATCCCGCTCCAGGCCTACTTCCGGATCAACACCGAGAACATGGGCCAGTTCGAGCGCACGCTGATCATCGCCGACGAGGGCTCGTTCGTGCACTACATCGAGGGCTGCACCGCCCCGGTGTACTCCTCGGACTCGCTGCACTCGGCGGTCGTGGAGATCATCGTCAAGAAGGACGCCCGCGTCCGGTACACGACCATCCAGAACTGGTCGAACAACGTCTACAACCTGGTCACCAAGCGCGCGATCGCAGAGCAGGGCGCGACCATGGAATGGGTCGACGGCAACCTCGGCTCCAAGGTCACCATGAAGTACCCGGCCGTGGTCATGGTCGGCGAACACGCCAAGGGCGAGGTCCTGTCGGTCGCCATGGCCGGCGCCGGCCAGCACCAGGACACCGGTGCGAAGATGACCCACGCCGCGCCGCACACCTCCTCGACGATCGTCTCCAAGTCGATCTCCCGGGGCGGCGGCCGCACCTCCTACCGCGGCCTGGTGAAGGTCGACGCGGGCTCGCACCACTCCAAGTCCACGGTCAAGTGCGACGCGCTGCTGGTCGACACCATCTCGCGTTCGGACACGTACCCGTACGTCGACATCCGCGAGGACGACGTCGACATGGGCCACGAGGCCACGGTCTCCAAGATCGGCGAGGACCAGATGTTCTACCTCATGAGCCGCGGCCTCACCGAGGACGAGGCCGCCGCCATGATCGTGCGCGGCTTCATCGAGCCCATCGCCAAGGAACTGCCCATGGAGTACGCCCTCGAACTGAACCGCCTCATCGAATTGCAGATGGAAGGCGCAGTCGGTTAAGCGGCCCGGCTAGGACGACAAGGAAACCAAGGATTTCATGAGCATCGAATTGGCTACTGCCAAACCGCACACCCACGGTGTGGGCGAGGCACCGCCGAAGACCAAGTCCCAGCTGCTGCGCTCGTTCGAGCCCGGCGAGTTCCCGGCCCTCACCGGCCGCGAGGAGGACTGGCGCTTCACGCCCGTCAAGCGCCTCGCCGGACTCGACGGCATCGACACCGCGCCCGCGGCGAAGGCCGCCGAGTACGCGATCCGCAGCCTGCCCGCGGGCGTGACCGCCGAAGCCGTCGGCAAGGACGACGAGCGCCTGGGCTCCATCCTCACGCCCTTCGACCGGCCCAGCGCCGTCGCCTGGGCCAAGAGCGAGAAGGCCCTGCTCGTCGCGATCGCGCCCGAAACGCAGGTCACGGAGCCGGTCTGGATCGACGTCACGGGGGGCGGCCTCGACGGCGCCACCTGGGCCCACACGTTCATCGAGGTCGGCCACCACGCCGACGTCACCCTGATCGTGCGCCACACCGGGCTCGCCCGCCTGGGCGACAACGTCGAGATCTCGGTCGCCGACGGCGCGCACCTGCGCCTGGTCGTCGTCGCCGAATGGGACCGCGAGTCCACCCACGTGGAGCACCAGAAGGCCCGCCTCGGCCGCGACGCCAAGCTCGACCACATCGCCGTCACGCTCGGCGGCGACCTGGTCCGCCAGTACCTGTCGATCGACTACGCCGGCCGCGGCGGCTCCGTGGACGCCTACGGCCTCTACTTCGCCGACGCCGGCCAGCACCTGGAGCAGCGCCAGCTCGTGGACCACTCGGTCCCCGACTGCCGCTCCAACGTGAACTACCGCGGCGCCCTCCAAGGCGACGGCGCGCACACGGTGTGGATCGGCGACGTCCTCATCCAGGACGCGGCCACCGGCACCGACACGTACGAGATCAACCGCAACCTCGTCCTCTCCGACGGCGCCCGCGCCGATTCGGTCCCCAACCTGGAGATCGAGACCGGCGAGATCGTCGGCGCCGGACACGCCTCGACCACCGGCCGCTTCGACGAGGAGCACCTGTTCTACCTCCAGTCCCGGGGCATCCCCGAGGCGGAGGCCCGCCGCCTGGTCGTCAAGGGCTTCTTCAACGAGATCGTCCAGAAGATCCCCGACGAGGCCCTGCGCGAGGAGCTCACCGAGCTCGTCGTCGCCCGCCTCGATGCGGGGCGGTTCATCGCCCCGGCCGAGATCGAGGCCGGTGCGTAGATGACCGACCAGGACTTCCTGCGCGTGTGCGCCCTCGACGAGCTGCCGGAGGCCGAGCCCGTCGCGGCCGACATCCACGGCACGTCGATCGTGCTCGTACGCAGGGGCGACGAGGTGTTCGCCCTCTACGACGAGTGCTCCCACGCCGCCGTGGCGCTCTCCGAGGGCGACGTCGAGGACTGCACGATCGAATGCTGGCTCCACGGATCCAGCTTCGACCTGCGCACCGGCAAACCGTCCGGGCCGCCCGCCACCACCTCGGTGGCGACCTACCCGATCGAGCTGCGCGACGGCGACGTCTACCTCAGCCTGAAACCCAAGACCACCGAGAACATCACTGAGCCAATGTTCGGCTCGCAAGCATCTCCGAAGGAAGACCTGTAATGAGCAAGCTTGAGATCCGCGACCTGCACGTCTCGGTCAACACCGAAGAGGGCGCCAAGCCGATCCTGCACGGCGTCGACCTGACGATCAGCTCCGGCGAGACCCACGCCATCATGGGCCCCAACGGCTCCGGCAAGTCCACGCTGGCCTACTCGCTGGCCGGGCACCCGAAGTACGAGATCACCTCCGGCACGGTCCTCCTCGACGGCGACGACGTCCTGGCGATGACCGTCGACGAGCGCGCCCGCGCCGGCCTCTTCCTCGCCATGCAGTACCCGGTCGAGGTCCCCGGCGTGTCGGTCTCCAACTTCCTGCGCACCGCCAAGACCGCCGTCGACGGCGAGGCCCCTAAGATCCGCACCTGGATGAAGGACCTCAAGGCCGCCATGGGCGAGCTGAAGATGGACGAGGCGTTCATCAACCGCAACGTCAACGAGGGATTCTCCGGCGGCGAGAAGAAACGCCATGAGATCCTCCAGATGGAGCTGCTCAAGCCCAAGATCGCGATCCTCGACGAGACCGACTCCGGCCTCGACGTCGACGCGCTCCGCACGGTCTCCGAGGGCATCAACCACGCGAAGGCCACGAGCAACCCGGGCGTCCTGCTCATCACGCACTACACGCGCATCCTGCGGTACGTGAAGCCCGACTTCGTCCACGTCTTCGTCGACGGCCGCATCGCCGAAGAGGGCGGGCCCGAACTCGCCGACAAGCTCGAAGCCGAGGGCTACGAGTCCTACGTCGGCACGAAGGCCTAGACAACAGGAAGAAGGAGCCCGTGGAGCCTGCAAGCAAGCTCGACGTCGAGACCATCCGCGCCGACTTCCCGATCCTGCAACGCATGATCGGGGACAAGCCGCTGGCCTACCTCGACTCGGCTGCCACCTCGCAGAAACCCGTCCAGGTCGTCGAGGCCATGCGCCACTTCACCGAGCAGTCGAACGCGAACATCTCGCGCTCGGTCCACACGCTCGGATCCGAGGCCACCGAGGCCTACGAGGGCGCCCGCGCGAAGATCGCCGCCTTCATCGGGGCCCCGAGCCCCGACGAAGTGGTGTTCACCAAGAACTCCACCGAAGCGATCAACCTGGTGGCCTACGCCTTCCAGAACGCCGCGTTCGATCCCGGCGCCGACCCGCGCCTCAAGCTCGGCCCCGGCGACGAGATCGTCGTGACCGAGATGGAGCACCACGCCAACCTCATCCCGTGGCAGCAGCTCGCGCACCGCACCGGGGCGACGTTGAAGTGGATCGGCATCACCGACCACGGCCGCCTCGACCTCGAATCCGTTCCCGAGGTCATCACCGAGCGCTGCAAGATCGTCTCGTTCACGCACGTCGCCAACCTGCTCGGCACCGTGAACCCGACCTCGCAGATCACCGCCCGCGCCCGCGAGGTCGGCGCCCTGGTCGGCCTCGACGCCTCCCAGTCCGTCCCGCACATTCCCGTGGACGTGACCGAACTCGGCGTCGACTTCATCGCCTTCACCGGACACAAGATGCTCGGGCCCACCGGCATCGGCGTCCTATGGGCGAAAGCGGACCTGCTCGACGCGATGCCCCCGTTCCTCACGGGCGGCTCGATGATCAAGACCGTCACCATGGAGCGCACCACGTTCGCCGACGCGCCCGCCAAGTTCGAGGCCGGGACGCCGCCGATCGCCGAGGCCGTGGGCCTCGCGGCCGCCGTCGACTACCTCGACAAGCTCGGCATGGCGAACATCCGCGCCCACGAGAAGGAACTGGCCGGGTACATGCTCGAGCAGCTCGAGACCGTCGACGGGCTCACCGTCATCGGCCCGCGCGTCCCGATCGGGCGCAGCGCCACCGTCTCCTTCACCTTCGAGGGGGTCCACCCGCACGACGTCGGGCAGATCCTCGACGCCGAGGGCATCGCCGTCCGGGTCGGCCACCACTGCGCCAAACCCACCTGCGACCGCTTCGGCGTCAACGCCACCACGCGCGCCTCCGGGTACGTCTACAACACCCACGAGGAAATAGACCGGCTCGTGGAGGCGTTGGGCCAGGTGCGAAAGGTGTTCGGCTGATGAATCTCGACGAGCTGTACCAGGAGGTCATCCTGGACCACTACAAGCGCCCGCGCGGCGCGGGCCTGCGCGAACCCTTCGAGGGCGAGTCCCACCAGGTCAACCCGACCTGCGGCGACGAGATCACCCTCCGGGTCCACGTGGAGGGCGACAAGGTCGCCGACGTCTCCTACGAGAACGTCGGCTGCTCGATCTCCAAGGCCTCCGCGTCGGTGCTGTACGAGCTGGTCAAAGACACCACGGTCGACGACGCGCTGGCCCGACTGGCCGAGTTCACCGCCTTGATGAACTCGAAGGGCCAGAGCGAAGGCGACGAGGAGACCCTGGAGGACGCGGTCGCGTTCGCCGGCGTCTCGAAATACCCGATGCGCGTCAAGTGCGCGCTGCTGGGCTGGATGGCGTTCAAGGACGCCCTGGTCCGTGCCGAAGCCTCGATCCCCGGAAGGACCGACGCATGACAGACAACGTGAAGACCAAGGAGGACGACGTCCTCGAGGCCATGAAAGACGTGGTCGACCCCGAGCTGGGCATCAACGTGGTCGACCTGGGCCTGATCTACGGCGTCCACATCGACGAGCAGAACGTGGTCACCCTGGACATGACGCTGACCTCGGCGGCCTGCCCGCTGACGGACGTCATCGAGGACCAGTCCCGTTCGGCCCTGACCAGCGGCCCGGAAGGCGGCCTCGCCGCCGACCTGAAGATCAACTGGGTGTGGATCCCGCCGTGGGGCCCGGACAAGATCACCGACGACGGCCGCGACCAGCTTCGCGCTCTCGGGTTCAACGTATAACTCGATGGTGAAAATTCGCCCCGCCTCCGGCGGCGGCAAGATCGTCGAGGTCGAACCCGAACGCCTCCCGAGGTGGGTCGAGAACTTCGCGACGCGCAACGGCGGCATCGCGAACCACCACGCCGAAGGCAACGCCTGGGCGATCGAATCGAACGAGGGAACCTCGGCCAGTGTCCAATGGACACTGGCCGGCGGCCTACCCGCGGCCTGGCTGCTGGACGAGGATCCGGTGGTGGCCGCCGGTCACCTGCGCGACTACGCCCTCGAACCGCGACGCATCGCCGTGCTGCTGGCCCGCAAGGGCGCGTACTCGGTCGGCATCGTCGCGGACGGGCGCATCCTGACCTCCAAGACCGACACCTCGTACGTTCAGGGCACGACGAAGGCGGGAGGCCAGTCGCAGCAGCGCTTCGCGCGCCGCCGCGAGGGCCAGGCGAAGGCCGCCGAGAAGCGGGCGCGGGAGGCCGTCTTCGCGGTCCTCGGCAACGCCGACTTCGACGCCCTGGTCACCGCGGGCCCGGTGGAGGGCATCCTCGAAGACCCGCGCCTCGCCAAACTCAAGCCAACGGTCCACTTCGGCGACACGGCCGAACCGCGACAGGTCCTCCTCACCGAGACGGCCTACCGGGCGATCAGCTTCGCCATCACCCTCGCCGACTGACCACAAGCTTCGGCCCGCGCATGCGAACGGGACGGCACCGCCTCTCGGCGGTGCCGTCCCGTTCGCTGTTCCCGTGTCAGGGCGCGAAGGTGAGGGCTGTCGACCAGTTGCCGTGGATCTCCTCTTGGACCTTCATGTGCAGCAGTTGGAAGGCTTCGAGGGTCTTGGCGTGCTTGCGGCCGCCCACTTCGACCGGGCGGAGGTCCGCGTCGGTGCACAGGCCCGCTACCTGCTTGCGGGCGTCGGCGTCGTCTCCGGCGATGAAGACGTCGAGCTTGCCGGTGTTGGCGAGCCGACCGGCGAAGGTGGTGTTGAAGGCCTTGACGACCCTTGCGTCCGGGGCCGCCTCGGCGATCTCGTCCGCCGCGGACTTTCCGGGCGGCGTGACCAGGCCGTCGAAGGTCGCGAAGTCGACCGGGTTGCTGATGTCGACGAGGATCTTCCCGGCGAGCTGGTCGGCCCACAGCCGGGCGAGTTCCTTGGCCGCCTCGTAAGGGATCGCCAGGACGATCACCTCGGCGCCCGCGGCGTTGTCGAGCGGTTCGCCGACGGCGCTCCCGCCCAGTTCCTCCGCGAGCGCCGCGGCCTTGTCGGGCTCTCTGGCCGCGATGCGCACCTGGTGCCCGCCGCGCACCAGCCGCAGGCCGATGCCCCGGGCCATGCTGCCCGCGCCGACTATCAGAATCTCCATGTTGCCTCCTTGGTTCCCGAATGGACAGGCTGTGTCAGGGGAGGGTGTCGGCCCGGATCGCGTGGGCCGCGGTGTCGGGGTCGTCGGGCCGCTCGTCGGGCGCGCCGCGCAGGACCAGGTTCGGCAGGAGCAGGGTCAGCACGATCGAGGCGGCGGTGATGCAGGCGGCCACGAGGAAGACGTCGTCCAGGCCGTCGGTGAAGGCCAGTTGCACCACCGACCTGATCGGGTCGGGCAGGCTCGCGATGGCCGTGGGCGACTCGGTGATCGCAGACAGGTCGCTCGCGTCGAAACCGGACGCCTGCTCGGGCGTGAGCGAGCTGATCGCGCCCGGCAGGTTCGCGTCGAGTCCGGTGTCCAGCGTGGCGTTCATGATCGCGCCGAGGACGCTGGTGCCGATGGCCCCGCCGAGGGTCCGCGCGAACGTGTTCGTGCTGGTCGCCACCCCCAGGTCCTCCATCTTCACGATGTTCTGCATCGCGAGCACCAAGGGCTGCATGAACATGCCCATGCCCAGGCCGAGCACGGCCATGTAGACCGCGCTCAGCCACAGCGGCGTGTCCAGGTGCAGCTGGGTGAACAGGATCAGGCCGATCGTGGTGACGACCGAGCCGCCGACCAGGAACCACTTGTAGCGCCCGGCCTTGGAGATGACGAAGCCCGAGGCGATCGAGGTGAGCACCATGCCGCCCATCATCGGCAGCATGAGCAGGCCCGACTCGGTGGGCGTGTAGCCGCGGACCATCTGGAAGAACAGCGGGATGTAGACGATCCCGGCGAACATCGCGACGCCGAAGATCAGCGCGATCACCGACGCGAGGCTGAACGTGGCCTGCCTGAACATCCGCAGCGGCAGGATCGGCTCCTCGGCGCGCTTCTCGACCGCGATGAACGAGAGGATGAGCGCCGACGACACCGCGAACAGGCCGATGATGACCGCCGATCCCCACGCGTACTGGTCGCCTCCCCACGTGATGGCCAGCAGCAGGCAGACCACGGCGGGGACCAGCAGCGCGGCCCCGAGGTAGTCGATCTTGTGCTGCCGGGTCGGGATCGGGTGCCTGCGCAGGACCGCGTTGACGGCGATCATGGCGACCAGGCCGGTGGGCAGGTTGATGTAGAAGATCCAGCGCCAGTCCACTTCGGCCAGCCAGCCGCCGAGGACGGGCCCGGCCACCGAGGCCAGGGCGAAGACCGCGCCGAACAGGCCCTGGTACTTGCCTCGCTCACGCGGGGGCAGGACGTCGGAGACGATCGTGAACGCGAGCGTCATGAGGCCGCCCGCGCCCAGGCCCTGGAGGCCGCGGAAGAGGATCAGCTCCAGCATGGTCTGCGAGAGTCCGGCGAGCGCCGAAGAGACCAGGAAGATCGCGATGGCGATCAGGATGATCGGCCGCCGCCCGTACAGGTCGGAGAGCTTGCCGTACAGCGGCGTCGAGGCGGCGGTGGCGATGAGGTAGGCGGTGACGACCCACGTGTACTCGGACATGCCGTCGAGGTCGCCGACGATGGTGGGCAGGGCGGTGCCCACGATGGTCTGGTCGAGCGCGGCGAGCAGCATCGTGAGCATGAGGGCCCCGAAGAGGGTGAACAGTTCCCGCCCGGTCAGCCGCTGCCCGGTCCACGCAGTCTCGTCGCTCATGAAAACGAGCGTATGGCCCGCCTCGGCCGAGACGGGCCCGAACGGGCTATTCCGGCTTCTTGTCCACCGCCCAGGAACCGGCCGGGACGATCACGTGCCCGACCTGCGCTTCCTTCTCGGTGTGGTTGACGATGAACCGCCACTGGCCGCGGTCGACGACGTCGACGCCGGGGCCGCCGGGGCCGGACAGTTCGAGCGCCTCGAACAGGCGGTCCCAGGCCTCGTCGACGAGCTTGCACGACACGTACCAGGCCTCGCCCTCGCCGAAGGGGTTGACGGTGACGGCGGGCTGGTTCTCGATGACCTCGCCGGTCGCGTACTGGGTGACGCACTGGGCGCCGCGCAGTTCCACGAGTTCGCAGAAGCGCTCGGCCGCACCGAAGTTCCACAGTGCGCGCAGTTCCCCGGCGGGCTGTGGCAGGTGCTCGGTGACGCGGATGCCGAACAGGTCGGTGAGCCCGCCGAGGTACCCGTCGAGCCAGACCTGGCAGTGCTCGTCGACGGCCCCGGTGAGGTAGGAGGCGACGAGCCGGCCGCCGCCGGCGGTGAACCAGCGGAGGTTCTCGGCGGCCTTGCGGCTGAGCACGTAGGTCGTCGGGGCGATCACGGTCTTGTACTTGGACAGGTCGCCTTCGGGGGCGACGAAGTCGGCGACGACGCCGCGGTCGCGCAGGACCCGGTGGATCTGGGCGACGTTCTCGAGGTAGTCGACCGGGCCCGGCAGGTGCGTGTTGGCGGTGGCCCACCACGCGTCGGGGCTCCACAGGATCGCCACTTCGGTCTCGACGGGCGACTCGACGGTGTGCGCGATGCCGGGCAGGGTGTTCCCGAACTCGACGACCTCGCGGAACATGCGGGTGTTCTTGCCCGCGTGGGGGAGTAGGGCCGAATGCCACTGCTCGGCGCCGCCGCGCCCGGCGCGCCACTGGAAGAACAGGGCGCCCTTGGAGCCGCGGCTGATGTGGATCATCGAGTGGCGGGCCATGCGGCCGGGGCTCTTGGCGATGGAGCCGTCCTTGGAGTGGACGGTGGCGGCGGCCTGCTCCATGAGGAGCCAGTCGCCGCCGCCGGCCCAGGAGCGGGAGAGGTCGGCGTGGAGGGCGCTCTGCTGCTCGGCGCGCTCGTCGGGCGCCGAGGGGTAGGAGTCGAACGCGACGAGGTCCACTTCGTCCGCCCACTGCCAGTGGTCGACCGGGACCCATTGACCGAACACGAAGTTCGTGGTGATCGGTATCTCGGGGTTGGCGGCGCGCAGGAGATCGCGCTGCTCCTTGTAGTGCTCAAGCATTGCGTCGGAGGTGAACCGCTTGAAGTCGAGTTCGTGCGCCGGATTGTGGAGGTACTGGGTGGCGCGGGGGGCGAGGATCTGGTCCCAGTCGCCGTAGTGCTGGCTCCAGAACGAGCCCCACCAGGCGGCGTTGAGCGCTTCCAAGGTCGTGTACTTCGCTTCGAGCCAGGAGCGGAAGGCCTGTTCGGCGTGCTTCGAATGCGTCGCGGACCCGTACTCGTTGTGGACGTGCCACATCGCGAGCGCGGGGTGCTCGGCGTACCGCTCGGCGAGTTTCGCCGCGATGCGCCGGGACGCCTCCCGGTAGGCGGGCGCGCAGATGTCGTACGTGTCGCGCGAGCCGTGGACCTGGCGCACCCCGTCGGGGCGCACGTTCAGCGCGTCCGGGTACGCGAGGGTGAACCACGGCGGCGGCGAGGCGGTCGGGGTGGCGAGGTTGACGCGGATGCCGCCCGCGTGGAGCTTGTCCAGCACGGTGTCGAGCCAGTCGAACTCGTATTCGCCTTCGCGCGGTTCCAGTCGGGCCCAGGAGAACACGCCGACGCTGACGAGGTTGACGCCGGCTTCCCGCATGAGCAGGACGTCGTCGTCCCAGACCTCCTCGGGCCACTGCTCGGGGTTGTAGTCGCCGCCGTAGCTCAAGCCGTCGACGCCTTTGGGCCAGTCCATGGGGCCTCCGCACACAGAAGGGGGGATCAGTTAGTTGCAAGGCAAAACTAACTGGTTTAGGGGTGGTTTGACCAGCCTAATGTGCACCGAAGGACCGAAGGCCCCCCGGTCGGTCCCCTATGACTACTGCGCGGCGCTGAGCGCCTGGAAGCGCTCGTGGCGCAGCCGCTCGGGCCAGGTGTCGTCGATCGGCGGCAGCTGCGAGGGGTCGACGCCGATCGCCCACGCCAGCAGCAGGTCCGCGAGCCGCGGGTTGCGCGACAGCGCCGGACCGTGCATGTACGTGCCGATGACGTGCCCGGCCCAGGCCCCCTCGGTCACGCCGTCGTTGCCGATCCCGGCCGTGACCCGCGCGAGCGGCTGGACCGCCTCGCCCAGGTGCGTGCGCCCGCCGTGGTTCTCGAACCCGGTGATCGGGCCGATGCCCAGCTGCGGCGCGGCCTCCCCGGCGATCTCGCCGACGGCCCGCGACGGGCCCCGGTCCGAGCGCAGGTCGAGGATGTTCAGGCCCGCGTAGGCGCGGCCGTTCGCGTAGAAGGACTCGCCGAGCAGCTGGTATCCGGCGCAGATCGCCAGGATCGGCTTCCCGGCCTCGGCCGCGCGGCCTACCGCGCCGTCGTCGAGGAGGCGCTCGGCCGCGACGGCCTGAGGGCCGTCCTCGCCGCCGCCGATGAGGTACATGTCCGCGGTGTGCGGGATGCGCTGGTCGCTGCGGACCTGCATCGGCTCCACGTCGATGCCGCGCACGCGGGCCCGGTGGGCCAGGACCAGGAGGTTGCCCCGGTCGCCGTAGGTCGACAGGAGGTCGGGGTAGAGCCAGACGATGCGCAGGGTGCTCAGTGCCACGGTGGAACGCTCGCTCTCTCAGTTGACCCGGTTGAATTCGGCGCGGATGTCCTGGAACGCCGTGTAGTTCGCGACGACCTCGACCGGCCCCGGCGGCGACGCCGCGATCGCGGCCTTGATGTCGTCCACCACGATGAAGTCGACCCCGTCGACCTCCAGCCGCACAGCCAAGTCCGTGCGGCGGTCGCCGGTGACGACCACCTTGCGGCCCACCAGGGACGTGAAGTCCACGTCGTAGATCCAGGAGGTGTCGAAGCCGTCCACCTCGCGGGCGTTCAGCGACAGGACCACCGGCGGGCCCTGCTCGATCATGTCGAACGACTCCAGCCAGCCCGCGGGGTTCTTCGCCAGCAGCAGCCGCAGGTTGCGCCCGTCGCGCTCGACCCTCGCGTACCGGCCGGCCACCGAGGTGACCTCCGACAGGCGCGGCGCGGCCTGCGCCGGGTCGACCCCGAACAGGCTCGCCACCGCCAGGGCGGTGGCCGCATTGGCGCGGTTCACGCGCCCGGGCAGCTGCAGGTTCAGGTCGTAGCGGCGACCGTCCGGGCCCACGACGGCCTCACCGGTGTGCGCCACCGACCACTGCGGGCTGGGGCGGTTGAGACCGCAGTTGGTGCACCGCCAGAACTCGCCGAAGCGGTCGAGGTGCGAGCCGCAGTTGGGGCAGATCGCCGAGTCCGCGGTCCAGCTCTGGCCCGCCGCGACCCACACGACCCGCTGGCACACCGAGGCGGCCCACACGATGAGCGGGTCGTCGGCGTTGGCGACGATCGTCGAATTCCCGGCCGAGGCCTGGAGCGTCTGGCGCCACTTCGCGGCGAGCGCGGTCACCTCCATGGCCCGGTCGAGCTGGTCCCGCGAGAGGTTCAAAAGGGCCACGACCTTCGGGCTCGCCGCGTCCAGCAGCTGCCCCAGGTAGTGCTCGTCGCATTCGAGCGCGGCGTACTCGGCCTTGGGGGCCTTCGCGAGCGCGGTCGTGTGCCCGGTCGGCATGTTCGCGCCGAACGAGTTCGTCGCGACCTTCCCGATCGCCTCCAATGCGGCGGTGGTGAACCGGGTGGTCGTGGTCTTGCCGTTGGTGCCGGAGATGAGCACGACATGGCGCCCGTCGGCCAGCAGTTCGAGGAGCCGCGGTTCCACGATCAACCCGACGCGGCCGCCGATCACCGACCCGTCCCCGCGGCCCGTCGCCCGCGAGAGCGCGGCGGCGGTCCTGAGGAGGGCGCTGGCGAATTTCGCGCGTGGGGTCAGATTCGCGCTCATGCGTGCTCTCGCTTTCGGCTGGATCGGACTCGACGGCGTACGCCTCGACGACGTTGCAGTAAGAGTTTGTCATATCGTCCCCGCTGGCCGTGATGAGCGGCACCGGTGCGTGAGCTGCGTCAGGCCCCGTCACCGGCATAGCGATGAACGCCGATGCCCTTGCGGCGCCTGGCAGCGGCTCCGCCCCGGCGCCCCCACTCCGCTCCCCGCCCGCACTCCACAGTGACCGGACGGAAGCGCACCGTGCCGACCCCCGTCGCGCAACGTGCGCAACCGGTCGCACCGACACCGATCCGGTTGCGGCACTGACCACTCCATGGAGTGAAGATTGAGTGAATCTCGCGTTCGGACCCCCATGTTGCGCACTCGTCACTCCACACTCCTCCACCAACCCTGACCAGCCCATACGCCACGCCCACCATGAATGCCACGCGGAAACAACCCCCATAGGTGGGGGAGAGTGGAGTAGGGTGGGGCGCAATGGCGGGACTGGTGGCCCGCCAACGCGGTCGGGAGGCCGCGCAGTCTGAGAGTCACGGGGGGTGGCGCCGATGTTCCTCGGCACCCATACCCCGCGCCTGGACGACAAAGGCCGCGTCATCCTCCCCGCGAAGTTCAGGGAAGGGCTGGCGGAGGGGGTGGTGATCACCAAAGGCCAGGAGCGGTGCCTCTACGTGTTCCCCGAAGCGGAGTTCACGCGCATGGCCGAAGCGCTCCAGCAGGCCCCCATGTCGAGCAAGACCGCCCGCGCCTACAGCCGGGTGTTCTTCGCCTCGGCCCACGACGAGGTCCCCGACAAGCAGGGCCGCGTCAACATCCCGCCGCGACTGCGCGAATACGCCGGACTCGACCGCGACCTGGTCGTCATCGGCGCCTCCAACCGCGTCGAGATCTGGAACACCCAGACCTGGGACGACTACCTGGAGGCCTCCGAAGAGGCCTTCGCCGACATCGAAGAGGGCGACCTGCCCGAAGGACTGTAGAGAAGGAGGTGAGCGAAATGCTCGCACCGCACATCCCCGTCATGCTCGACGAGGTGCTCGACTACCTGGCGCCCGCCGCGGCCAAGCCCGGCGCGCTGGCCGTCGACGCGACCCTCGGCGCCGGCGGCCACACCGAGGCCCTGCTGACCGCCCACCCCGGACTCACCGTCATCGGCGTCGACCGCGACCCGACCGCACTCGAACTCGCCTCCAAGCGCCTCGCCGACTTCGGCGACCGGTTCATCCCGGCCCGCGCCGTCTACGACGCGATCCCCGAAGTCCTGCAGGACAACGGCTTCGACCACCTCGACGCCGTCCTGTTCGACCTCGGCGTCTCCTCGATGCAGCTCGACCAGGCCGACCGCGGCTTCGCCTACAGCCAGGACGCGCGCCTCGACATGCGCATGAACCCCGACGACCACCTCACCGCCGAGATCGTCGTCAACACCTACGCGCCCGGCGACCTCGTGCGCATCCTCCGCACCTACGGCGAGGAGAAGTTCGCGACGCGCGTCGTCAGCGCCATCGTCAGCACCCGCGCCAAGGCCCCGATCACCTCCAGCACCGCGCTGGCCGACCTGGTCCGAAACGCCATCCCGGCCGCGGCCCGCCGCACCGGCGGCAACCCCGCCAAGCGCACCTTCCAGGCCCTGCGCATCGAGGTCAACGGCGAACTCGAGACGTGGGAACGGGCCCTGCCCGCCGCGCTCGACGCCATGGCACCGGGCGGGCGCGTCGTCGTCCTGTCCTACCACTCGCTCGAAGACCGCATCACCAAGCAGGAGCTGACCCGCAGGGCCACCTCCACCAGCCCGGCCGGCCTCCCGGTCGACCTCCCCGGCACCGAGCCCACCTTTCGACTCCTTACGAAGAAGGCCCAGCAACCGACCCAGACCGAACTCGACCGCAACCCGCGCTCGGCGCCCGCCCGGCTCCGCGCGGCGGAACGCATCGCACCGTCCACAGGAGCAGGAGGCGCATCATGAGCGACCAGTACCGTCGCGCCCAGGCCGACCCCGAGGAGATCATCAAGGCCGCCCGCCGCCGGGCCCGCGCCGCCTCCTCCAGGCGCAGGTCCCTCGTGGGCGAGACCGACGATGCCGCCGCCTTCGACGGGAACCTCGCGGTCCAGCCCGCCCCCGTCGAAGTGCCCGTCGAGGCCCCGGCCGCGCCGCAGCGCGAGACCGTGGTCCTGCCGCGCACCCGCACCGAGACGCGCCCTTCGGCCAAGCCCGCGCCCGAACCGGTGGAGGTGCCGCGCCCGGCGTTCGTCGGCGGCGTCATCGCACTGGTCGTCGCCGGCATCGTCGGCCTGCTGCTGCTCAACACGGTCATCAACGAGGACGCCTACCGGCTGCAGGAACTGCGCACCCAGGCGGGCGAACTCGACCAGTCCGAGCAGGCGCTGGCCGATGAGCTGACGGAGCTGAACTCGCCGAACAACCTCGAGGCCGCGGCCTTGCGGTACGGCATGGAGCGGCCCGACCGGGTGACGTTCCTGTACCTGCCCGGCGGCGAGACCGTCGAGGTGCCCTGGAACAACGAGTAGAGGACGTCGATGACCGAATCCGACCCCCGTCGACGGCGCGACCCCTCCTCGATGAGCCGAGCCCGTCGTTATACGCCTCGCGGACGCACTGTCCGCGAGGCGGCTTCGGATTCGCCCGAGGACAACCGGGCCCGGGAGAACGGGGCGCGCGACCGCGAAGCCGCACGCCGCGAACGCAATCGGGCCTCGCAGCAGAACGAGAACGAGGCCGAGGACCTCGCGGCGAAGCGTCGCCGCGAGGCCGCGGCCCGTTCGCGCGAGCGCCGCCAGCGGGAGACCGGCACGGTCCCCGACGAGTCGAGCGCCCCCCGCTCCGAGACCGCGAGCGCGCCGCGCAGTGAGACCCGCCGCAGTGACGCCCGGCGCAATGACAATCGGCGCACCAGTGCCGCGAGGTCGGAACCGGTGCGCCGCACCGGGACCGTGCGCGACCAGACCCGCCGCACCGGGACCGTCCGCACCGCCCCGAACCGCCGCACCGGCACCGTCGGGGCGCAGCGGCGCGGCGCGAACCGCGCCACCGGGCCCGTCCCGGTCCGCCCCGCGCCGAAGCTCCCGCGGCTGGGGAACCCGTCGCGGCGCCTGCGCATGGCCGCGGCCTTCGTCATGATCCTGCTCCTGCTCTCAGGCACGCGGCTCATCCAGCTCCAGATCACCGACTCGGCGGCCTACGCGGCCGAGGCGATGAACCAGCGCCTGACGACCGAGCCGCTGCCCGCCGAGCGCGGGTCCATCCTGGACCGCAACGGGAACCGGCTCGCCTATTCGATCGAGGCGAACTACATCGCCGTCGACCCGGTGATGGTCAAGGGCGACGCGGCCGAGGTCGCCGCGCGCCTGGCCCCGCTGCTGGGCCGCCCGGCCTCCGAGCTGGAGCCGCTCATCGGCACGAAGGAGACCGCGCAGGGCGACCCGATCCGCTTCGCCTACCTCCAGCGCGGCGTGGACCTCGCGATCGGCGACCAGATCCGCGAGATGGAGAACCCGGGCCTGGTCATCGGCGACGACGAGCGCCGCGTGGTGCCCGGACACGACTTGGCCGCCAACGTCATCGGCTTCACCGGCGGCGACGACGGCGAGGGCCTGGTCGGCCTGGAGGCGAGCTACGACGACTGGCTCTCGGGCACCGACGGCGAGGTCTCCTACGAGCGCAGCCAGTCCGGGCAGCCGATCCCCGGCGCGTTCTACCGCGAGGAGGCGGCGGTGCCCGGCAACGGCATCCAGCTGACCATCGACGCCGACCTCCAGTTCCAGGTGCAGAAGATCCTGGAGCAGACGGTGGAGGACCACGACGCCGAGTTCGGCTCGGCCCTGGTCATGGAGGTCGGGACCGGCGAGATGCTGGCGATGGCCTCGACCCCGACCTACGACGCGGCGAACCCGTTCGCCGCTGACGACGACGAGGCCTACCGCGACTACGCCACGCAGGCCACCGTCGACCCCGGTTCGATCCACAAGGCGATCGTGTTCGCCGCCGCGCTCGAAGAGGGCTGCATCGAGCCCGACGGGACCATGCCGGTGGAGCAGTCCATCAACAAGGGCGGCCAGGACTACACCGACACGTACGAGCACGGCGACGCGATCCTGAGCCTGGCCGGGATCATCGCCCAGTCCTCGAACGTTGGCACCATCCAGCTCGCCGACTGCATCGGCAAGGAGAAGCTGTACGAGTACCAGCGGGCCTTCGGACTCGGCGAGCCCACGGGCGTGGGCGTCTCGGGTGAGGCCGCGGGCCTGCTCCAGCCGCCGGACAACTGGTCGGGAACCTCGGCCGGCTCGGTCCCGATCGGCCACGAGGGCACCGCGACCATGATGCAGATGGCCGCCATGTACGGCGCGATCGCCAACGACGGCGTGTACGTGCAGCCGACCCTGGTCGACAACAAGCTCGACGCCGACGGCAATGTGGTGGAGGACGACACCGAGCCCGCCACCCACCGGGTGATCTCCCAGGAGACCGCCGAGGACCTCCAGTACCTGCTCCAGGCGCCGATCGCGGCCGACACGGGCACGGGCCGCAACGCCCAGCTCGACAACTACCACCTGGCCGGCAAGACCGGCACGGGCGGCCTGGTGGTCGACGGCGAGTACGCGGCGGGCAACGTGGCCTCGTTCGTGGGCTTCGCCCCGGCCGAGGACCCGCAGTACGTGGTGGCCGTGAGCGTCTACGTCCCCGGCGGCGGGGGCGGCGGTTCGACCACGGGCGAGGCGTTCAAGGAGATCAACGAGTTCGCCTTGGGCTACTTCGGGGTTCGACCCGCGACCGATCCGGCCCCGGTCTTCGACGTATGGGGATGAGATGCGGCGCGGCCGCCCCGGTTCGGGGCGCGGGCGGGGCGACGAGTGTGGGAGTGACCATCCTCCGAAGTCTCCGCGAGGGGGAATCGGGGGTCGGTCCCAGGCGTTAGCATCGAAGGCGTCAAGGAAGAAGGAGCCGATTGTTTTGAACGTTGACCCTTGGGCACTGTGTGAAGTCCTGGCCGAGCCAGCGGACGCTCGGGGTGCCGTCCTGCTGCACTTCCTCGACGGGTTCATGGACGCGGGGCAAGCGGGCCGCGGGGTCGTGGACCACCTCTTCAAGACCCTTGAGCACACCCCGGTCGCGTCGTTCGACGTGGACCAGCTCATCGACTACCGCTCCCGGCGGCCGAACCTGACCTTCTCGATCGACCGCTGGTCCGATTTCGAGGCCCCGCAGCTGGTCGTGTACCTCATGCGGGACGCCTCCGACAAGCCGTTCCTGCTCATGACCGGTCCCGAGCCCGATTTCGCCTGGGAGCGGTTCGTGGACTCGGTGGAGGACCTGGTCGAGCACTGGCACGTGCCGCTGACCCTGGGCTTCCAGGGCATCCCGATGGGCGTCCCGCACACGCGGCCGCTCGGGATGACCGTGCACGCCACCCGGCCCGAACTCGTCTTCGACAACCGGCCGGTGTTCAACGAGGTCACCGTCCCCGGGAACGCGGCGGGGCTGTTGGAGTACCGCCTCGGCGAGTCCGGGCGGGACGCGATCGGCCTGTCGGTCCACGTGCCGCACTACGTCATGCAGATGACCTACCCGGCCGCCTCGATGCGCCTCCTCGAAGGCATCCGCGAGGCCACCGGCCTCGACCTGCCGATCGACGAGGAGCTCGAACTCGAACGCACGCAGGTGGACTCGGACATCGCCGAGCAGGTCGCGGAGTCCGACGAGGTCGCGGACGTGGTGAAGACCCTTGAGGAGCAGTACGACTCGTTCACCGTGGCGGCCGAGTCCGACGAGATGCTCCAGGACGGGCGCATGCCCACCGCCGACGAACTCGGCGCGGCCTTCGAGAGCTTCCTGGCCGAGCGCCAGCGGGGCGAGGACGACAAATTACGTCCTCGCGGAGCGCCTGAACAGTGAGCCGATAGCGAGAGAGCGGGCCCGACCGGAAGGTCGGGCCCGCTCTCGTCTGTGCTTACTTGCCGTGCTTGGACTTGCCTGCGGTGCTTGGACTTACTTGCCGTGCTTGGCCTTCGAAGCGCTGCGGCCGCGCTCCTTCTGGTCGAGGACGACCTTGCGGATGCGCACGGTCTCGGGGGTGACCTCCACGCACTCGTCGTCGCGGCAGAACTCCAGCGACTGCTCCAGCGACAGCAGGCGCGGCGGGACCACGTTCTCCGTGGAGTCGGCCGCGGCCGCGCGCATGTTGGTGAGCTTCTTCTCCTTGGTGATGTTGACGTCCATGTCGTCGGAGCGCGAGTTCTCGCCGACGATCATGCCCTCGTACACCTCGGTGGTCGGCCCGTAGAACAGGACGCCGCGCTCCTGCAGGTTGATCATCGCGAACGCGGTGATGGCCCCGGCCCGGTCGGCCACGAGCGACCCGTTGTTGCGGGTGCGCAGCTCGCCGAACCACGGCTCGTGCTTCTCGTAGATCGAGTGCGCGATGCCGGTGCCGCGGGTCTGCGTCAGGAACTCGGTCCGGAAGCCGATGAGGCCGCGCGAGGGCACGAGCCACTCCATGCGGACCCAGCCCGAACCGTGGTTCGTCATGGTCTCCATGCGGCCCTTGCGGGTCGCCATGAGCTGCGTGATCGCGCCAAGGTGCTCCTCGGGGGAGTCGATGGTCATGCGCTCGACCGGCTCGTGGGTCTTGCCGTCGACCTGCTTGGTGACCACCTCGGGCTTGCCGACGGTGAGCTCGAAGCCCTCGCGGCGCATCTGCTCGACCAGGATGGCGAGGGCCAGCTCGCCGCGGCCCTGCACCTCCCAGGCGTCGGGGCGCTCGGTCGGGAGCACGCGCAGCGAGACGTTGCCGACCAGTTCGCGGTCGAGGCGGTCCTTGACCTGGCGGGCGGTGACCTTGTGGCCCTTGCCGGCCTTGCCGACCAGCGGGGAGGTGTTGGTGCCGATGGTCATCGAGATCGCCGGCTCGTCGACGGTGATGAGCGGCAGCGCGACCGGGTTCTCCGGGTCGGCCAGGGTCTCGCCGATCATGATGTCCGGGATGCCCGCGATGGCGCAGATGTCGCCCGGGCCCGCCATCTCGGCGGGCTTGCGGGTGAGCGCCTCGGTCATGAGCAGCTCGGTGATGCGCACGTTCTGGGTCGAGCCGTCGCGCTTCATCCAGGTGACGGTCTGGCCCTTGCGCAGCTCGCCCTCCTCGACGCGGCACAGGGCGATGCGGCCCAGGAAGTTGTCGGCGTCGAGGTTCGTGACGTGCGCCTGGAGCGGCGCGCCGGGCGTGTACTCGGGCGCGGGCACGTGCTCGATGATGGTGTCGAAGAAGGGCTTGAGGCTGTCGGAGTCCTCGGGGACGGTGCCGTCCTTGGGCTTGCTCAGCGAGGCGACGCCGTCGCGGGCGCAGGCGTAGACGATCGGGAACTCGATCTGCTCCTCGTCGGCGTCCAGGTCCAGGAACAGGTCGTAGGTCTCGTTGACGACCTCGTCGATGCGGGCGTCGGGCCGGTCGGTCTTGTTGATGCACAGGATGACCGGGAGCCGCGCGGTGAGGGCCTTGCGCAGCACGAAGCGGGTCTGGGGCAGCGGGCCCTCGGAGGCGTCGACGAGCAGGACCACCGCGTCCACCATGGAAAGACCGCGTTCGACCTCGCCGCCGAAGTCGGCGTGGCCGGGGGTGTCGATGATGTTGATGACCATCGCGGACCCGTCGGACGGGTTGGTGTAGTGGACCGCGGTGTTCTTCGCGAGGATCGTGATGCCCTTCTCGCGTTCAAGGTCACCGGAGTCCATGACGCGGTCGTCGACGGCGGCACCCTCGCGGAAGGCGCCTGCCTGCTTGAGCATGGCGTCGACGAGCGTGGTCTTGCCGTGGTCGACGTGGGCGACGATGGCGATGTTTCGCAGATCAGAGCGTGTAGACACGACGACCATTGTCGCCTAAGCACAGGACCGACCTGGCGTCAACCCCGGTGATCGGCGACACCTCATCGTCGAAAGCCATGGAAAGAACGCTCACATTGCGCCTTTCCGGGAGGGAACGTCCCCGGTTGCTTACACTGCGATTTATGGGCGTATTCCATATATCCATCCGGTTCGTTATGGTTCTGGCGCTCGCCGTAGGAGCGATCCTCGTCGGCGCGCTCCCCGGCTACGCCAAGATCACAGGCGCGATCGTCTCCACCGACTCGGGCACGATCAACGTGCGCTCCGGGCCCGCCACCGACCAGAAGATCGTCGGCACCCTCGCGAAGGGCGCCAACCCCGAGGTCTTCTGCAAGGCCCGCGGCGAACGCATCGCCGGGCACGTGCGGACCTCGCCCACCTGGCTGCGCATCGGCAAGGACCGCTGGATCGCCAACGCGTACGTCGCCTGGTCGCCCTCGCAGGACGTCCCGTGGTGCGCCGCGGCCACCGAGGAGGCCACCGACTCGCGCGTGACCACCGCCGGCGGCGAGCTCAACGTCCGCGCCGCGGCCAACTCCACCGCAGGTCACCAGGGGTCCTACGCCAACGGCAGCAACGTGCTCGTCCAGTGCGAGGTCTGGGGCCAGGAGGTCGACGGCACCGCCCGCAAGACCGGTGTCTGGTACAAGATCGGCGACAAGCGCTACGTCAGCGCCGCCTACATCGCCTGGAACAAGGGCGAGCCGTGGCTGCCCTGGTGCGGCCAGGACCCGCCGTCGGTGCCCAAGGGCGGCAACCAGGGCTTCATCAACGCCCACGCGCCCGCCGCGCAGGCCGGCGACGACGCCACCGGCGTGCCCGCCTCGGTGACCATCGCGCAGGCGATCCTGGAGACCGGCTGGGGCCGGGGCGCCCTGGCACGTGAGGACCACAACCTCTTCGGCATGAAGTGCTTCGGGTCTCCCGGCGACCACGCCATCGGCTGCCGCGACTACGCGACCTTCGAGTGCAGCCCCACGGGCGGGTGCTTCGACATGAACGCGACGTTCCGGGCGTACAGGACCGTCGCGGACTCCTTCCACGACCACGGCGACCTGCTCGCGAACTGGTCGCGCTACGACACGGCGATGAGCCACGCCGACGACCCGAAGCGCTTCGCCAGGGAGATCCAGAAGGCCGGGTACGCCACCGACCCGAAGTACGCGGAGAAGCTCATCGGGATCATGGACGACTACAACCTGTACCAGTACGACTGACCCGAACGCGTGAACGCGGCGAGGGCCCGGGGGCGATTTCCCCCGGGCCCCTTGTCATCGCCGTGAAGGCTGAGTTAAAGGTCACAATCACCGGGGAAATCGCAGCTCCGAGCGAGGTAGCCTCGCTAGAGGGTCCGCGACCACAGCTCTTTCGAACAGCGGGCCTCCCTGAACTGTCGGACCCGAAGGTTAGATTCCCACCGTGGCCAACGAGCACCTGCTGACCGAATCCAAAGCACACTCTGCTTCTGAACGACACGCATCCGGGACCATCGTCGTGCGCGGCGCCCGCGAGCACAACCTCAAGAACGTCGACCTCGACCTGCCCCGGGACTCCCTGATCGTCTTCACGGGCCTCTCGGGCTCGGGCAAGTCCTCCCTGGCCTTCGACACGATCTTCGCCGAAGGCCAGCGCCGCTACGTCGAATCGCTCTCGGCCTACGCCCGCCAGTTCCTCGGCCAGATGGACAAACCCGACGTCGACTTCATCGAGGGCCTGTCCCCGGCGGTCTCGATCGACCAGAAGTCGACCTCGCGCAACCCGCGCTCGACGGTCGGCACGATCACCGAGATCTACGACTACATGCGGCTCCTGTACGCCCGCGTCGGCGTCCCGCACTGCCCGGTCTGCGGTGAGGAGATCGGCCGCCAGTCCCCGCAGCAGATCACCGACCAGATCATGGCCATGCCCGAGGGCACCCGCTTCCAGGTGCTCGCGCCCGTGGCGCGCAAGCGCAAGGGCGAGTTCGTGGAGCTCTTCGGCGACCTCCAGCAGCAGGGCTACGCCCGCGCGAGGGTCGACGGCGAGGTGTACGCCCTCACGGACGTCCCCAAGCTCAAGAAGCAGGAGAAGCACGACATCGACGTGGTCATCGACCGCCTCGTCGTCAAGCCCTCCTCCGTGCAGCGCGTGACCGACTCGGTCGAGTCCGCGCTCGGCCTCGCCGACGGCGTGGTCGTCCTCGACTTCGTGGACGTCGCCGAGGACGCCCCGGACCGCACCCGCCGCTTCTCCGAGAAGCTCGCGTGCCCCAACGACCACCCGCTCACGCTCGACGAGCTGGAGCCGCGCACCTTCTCGTTCAACGCCCCCTTCGGCGCCTGCCCGGTCTGCCACGGCCTCGGCGTCCGCAAGGAGGTCGACCCCGAGCTGGTCATCCGCGACCTCGAGGCGACCATCCGGGACGGGGCGCTCGCGCCGTGGTCCTCGGTCGGCATGGGCGACTACTTCCTGTTCCAGATCGTCGCGCTCGGCGAGGCCGTCGGCTTCGACGTGGACACTCCCTGGGCGGACCTGCCGGACGGGGCCCAGAAGGCCGTCCTCTACGGCCACGACGAGACCCTCCAGGTCTCCTACCGCAACAAGCGCGGCCAGAAGCGCTCCTACGAGACCCGTTTCGAAGGGGTCGTCCCGTGGGTCGAGCGCCGCCACCGCGAGACCGACTCGGAGTGGACCCGCGAGAAGTACGAGCAGTTCATGCGGGAGATCCCGTGTTCGACCTGCGCCGGGGCCCGCCTCAAACCCGAAGTCCTCGCCGTCACCGTCGAAGGCCTCTCCATCCACGAGGTGTGCACCCTCTCGGTCGCCGAGTGCGCCGCGTTCTTCAACGCGCTCAAGCTCTCCGACCGCGACTCGATGATCGCCGCACCGATCGTCAAAGAGGTCACCGCCCGGCTCCAGTTCCTGCTCGACGTCGGCCTCGACTACCTCACGCTCGCGCGCGCCTCGGGCAGCCTCTCCGGCGGCGAGGCCCAGCGCATCCGCCTCGCCACGCAGATCGGCGCGGGACTCGTCGGCGTCCTCTACGTCCTCGACGAGCCCTCGATCGGCCTGCACCAGCGGGACAACAACCGGCTCATCGCCACCCTCGAACGGCTGCGGGACCTGGGCAACACGCTCATCGTCGTCGAGCACGACGAGGACACCATCCGCATCGCCGACCACGTGGTCGACATCGGCCCCGGCGCCGGCGAGCACGGCGGCTCGGTCATCTACTCCGGCCCCGTCGAGGGCCTGGCGCACGCCGAAGGCTCGATCACCGGCGACTACGTCTCGGGCCGCCGCCACATCCCCGTGCCCGACAAGCGCCGCCCGACCGACCCCGACCGCGAACTGGTCGTCAAGGGCGCCAGGGAGAACAACCTCAAGGGCATCGACGCGGCCTTCCCGATGGGCTGCATGGTCTCGGTGACCGGCGTGTCCGGATCCGGCAAGTCCACGCTGGTCAACGAGATCCTCTACAACACACTCGCCGCGGACATCAACGGCGCCAAAGTGGTCGCGGGCAAGCACCGCACCATCACCGGCATCGACGGGGTCGACAAGGTCGTCGGCGTCGACCAGTCCCCGATCGGGCGCACTCCGCGCTCGAACCCGGCCACCTACACGGGCGTGTTCGACAAGGTCCGCAAGCTCTTCGCGGGCACCCCCGAGGCGAAGGTGCGCGGCTGGGGCCCGGGCCGGTTCTCGTTCAACGTCAAGGGCGGGCGCTGCGAGGCGTGCAGCGGCGACGGCACACTGAAGATCGAGATGAACTTCCTGCCGGACGTGTACGTGCCGTGCGAGGAGTGCGGCGGCGCGCGGTACAACCGCGACACGCTCAAGGTCCACTACCGGGGCAAGACCATCTCGGACGTGCTCGACATGTCGATCGAGGAGGGCGCGGACTTCTTCGAGCCGATCCAGTCGATCTACCGGCACCTGAAGACGCTCGTGGACGTCGGCCTCGGCTACGTGCGGCTCGGCCAGCCCGCGCCGACGCTCTCGGGCGGCGAGGCGCAGCGCGTCAAGCTCGCCTCGGAGCTGCAGAAGCGCTCCACGGGCAAGACGGTGTACATCCTGGACGAGCCGACCACGGGCCTGCACTTCGAGGACGTGCGCAAGCTCCTCGGCGTGCTCGACGGCCTGGTCGACAAGGGCAACACCGTGATCACCATCGAGCACAACCTCGAAGTGATCAAGTGCTCGGACTGGGTCATCGACCTCGGGCCCGAAGGCGGCGACAAGGGCGGGTCCCTCGTCGCGGCCGGAACCCCGGAGGAGGTCGCCTCGATCGCGGCGAGCCACACGGGCTCGTACCTGCGCCCGCTCCTGGGCATGGACGGCAAGGGGAACGGCGACGGCCCGGCGGCCCGCAGGGCCAAGTCGGGCAACGGCCGCAAGACGGCGGCCGCGAAGCGCTGAGCTACGACTCGATCGGAGCGACGCGGCCGGATTCGGCCGCGTCGCTTCCGTTTTCCGCGGCAAGGGAATGCGAGCATCGGCGGCATGTTCTTCGCCGGTTCGCTCTTGGTCAGTGCCGCGGCCGCGGCCCTGCTCGCCGGTCCGGGCCTGCGCCGATGCGTCGCCATGGCGACCGACCGGAGACCCGACGCGCGGCTCATGGCCGCGGTCAGCGTCGCTGCGGCCCTCTTGATCGCCTGGCGCGCCGAAGGCGCCCTGCACGGCGTTGCACTGGCGGCGGTCGCGCTGGTGGGAATCGCGGCGGGGTGGATCGACGGGTACGAGCGGCGGCTGCCCGATGTGCTCCTCCTGCCGGTGTACCCGGTGGCGGGGGCGCTGCTGATCGGCACGGGTGAGGCGGACGCGATGCTGCGGGCCGCCGCGTGCGCGGCGGCCGGGATGGCGCTGTACGCGATCGGCTGCGCGGCGGGCCAGGTGGGCTTCGGCGACGTGAAGCTCGCGGGGCTGCTCGGCCTCGTGCTGGGCTGGGCCGCCTGGCAGATCGCGGTGGCGGCACTGGTGGCGACCGTGGTGATCGGCGGGGGACAGGCGATGGCGGTGCTCGCGACGGGCCGAAAGGACTTCCCGTACGGCCCGGCAATGCTCGCGGGAGCGGCGGCCGCACTGGCGCTCGGACCTTGGTGAGATTCGATTTCCCGAGTTTCTTGATTTCTCCGCATCGGCCGTGTCGTGACGTTATATTCATGGCCGACCTGGTACAAATAGGTCACAAGGAGACATCGAGTACTGAGAGGTGACAGTGATTCGTTTTATCGCCAAAGCCGCCGTTGCGGCAGCCGCCGCCGGAGCCCTCGCCGCTGGGATGGCCGCACCGGCTTTCGCAGTGGAGACCGCACCCACCACCGAGGGTAGCTACGAATACGACCCGCAGGACTTCGGCGGGGTCAACTTCCTGTCGAACCTCTGCATCGGCAACTGGAGCGGCGACGTCATCAGCCTGCTCAACGTCGCCAAGAGCGACGTGACCGACCTGTGCAACGGGTGGGACCAGAACCCGAAGGGCGTCAACGTCGCCTCGAACATCTGCGCCCTCAACTGGGACTGGAGCAACGCCGCCAGCCTCGGTCTGCTCGGGACCTCCGACGTCGACAAGGTCTGCAACTGGTCCAAGCACCAGACGCCGGCCAACACCTAGTCGCCCACGCGACCAGGCGCACGCGCATTACGGGGCGGCCACCTCCACAGTGGCCGCCCCGTCGCCGTCCCCAGGGCTCACCCTCCCGGTCGCGGCCGATAAAGCCTCTTCATCGATCCCAGCCCTAATCCGCGGTGCAGGTCACCGACGCCGGAGCCAGCGCCACCCTGGCGTCCTTCGCCCCGATGAACCCGAACGTGAAGGTCCGCCCGGCCTTCAACGCCCGGCCTCCCGCCAGCTCCGTCGCGGTCACGATGTGGCCCTCCTGGCTCAGCTCCACGCTCCAGGAGTGCACGATCGACTGGCCCGTGGGCATCGCCCACCGCAGCGTCACGTGCTCCAGCGGCGTATCGCCGGTGTTGCGCACCAGCAGCTGCGCGTTGAACCCGCTCGGCCACTGCCCGTTGATCCGGTACTCCACCTCGCACGACGGCGAGGCCGTCACCGAGGACTGCTCCGCCGCGAACGCAGCGACCTGCGCCAGTGAGGCGTTCCAGTTGACCGTCAGCTCGTTCGTGGCCCAGGACCCGATGTCGTCGATGTAGCACCGCTGCGGCGCGCAGCCGGTGAGCCAGCGCTGCGCGACCGGGTCCCACGAGGCCGCGATCGAGTTCGGCCCGCCCGCGAGCGTCCCGTCCGGCGGGTTCGGCAGGCTCGGGTCGAACTGGTTGGCGTACCAGCGCGAATGCATGTTCTGCGAGAAGTGCGAGCCGTAACCGGTCACATAGGAGTTCCCGAGCGCGTTGCGCCCCAGGAGGTAGTCGAGTCCTGAGAGGACGCCGTCGCGGTACTGGGACTCGCCCGTGAGGTCGAACGCGGCACCGACGACCACCAGCTGGTTGAGCACCACGCTGTTGGAACCCCAGTCGAACTGGCCCGAAGCGCCGTAGGCGAGGTCCCACGGGCTCTCCTCCTGGTCGGCCAGGAACTTGTCGGCCCCGGCCACGACCTGCGCGACCACCTCGTCGCGGCGCGGCAGCGCGTTCGGCACCGTCGCCAGGTCGAGCTTGGCGAGCTGCGCGACCTCGCCCCACCAGAAGCCGCCCTCGAACACGTCGGCGTCGTGCAGCTTCGAGTCGAGCACCTGCTCCTCGTAGGTCTTCGCACCCGTGGTCAGGAACAGCTCCGCTGCGGCCCAGTAGAACTCGTCGCTCACATCGGCGTCGCCGTAGGGGCCGCCGCCGTCGGGGCTGGTCTCGGGGGCGTAGACGTCGGGGTGCGCGAGCGCGGCCTGCCAGGCGGTCTCGGCCGCCGCCAGGCACTCGGCCGCGAAATCGGCGTCGTAGGGCGCGAAGAGCCTCGCGGCCTGCGCGGCCGCCGCGGCCAGGTTCAGCGTCGCCGCCGTCGACGGCGGGTAGAGGTAGCGCGCCTGCGGGTCGGCGGCGGGCTGGAGCGGCAGCCCGGTCCAGTGCTCGTCGTGGATCTTGTGGTGGGCCATGCCCGCCAGCTCCTCGCCCGCGGGCACCTGCATCGAGAGCAGGAACTCCAGCTCCCAGCGGGCCTCATCGAGGACGTCGGGCACGCCGTCGCCGTGCTCGGGCAGGCGCAGCGTCCCGTCCGCGTACTGCCCGGGGTCGCCGGTGGAAGCGTGGAGGGCCCGCTCGTACACCGACATGAGCTGCGCGACCGAGATGCCGCCGTTGACCACGTACTTGCCGTGGTCGCCCGCGTCGTACCAGCCGCCCTTCACATCCAGCGTGTAATCGCACGCGTCCGCGTAGCAGGGGACGTCGCCGTCGCCCTGGTTGGGCGCGGTGTCGGCGTGCCCCGCGGCCCGCCCGTACCCCGGTGCGATCGCGTCGTCGATAGCGATCCCCGAACGCTGCGGGTAGTAGAACGACATCGCGTCGACCGCCAAGTCCCCGTAGGCGTCCGTGCCGATCGCGAACGGGTAGGAGGTCTCGCCGTCGGCCGTGAGCGTGAAGCCCTCACCGGTCGCGGCGACGCCGGAGAAGTCGATGACGTGCACCGACTCGCCCGAGGTCGCGTCGGCGCCGTGCACGGCGGACTCGCCGTCGGCGACCAAGGCCCCGGAGGCGTCCTTCAGCTGCCACGGGACGGCCGCGGTCGCCTCGGTGACGAGCGTGGCCCGCTTCGGGCCGTCGGGCAGGTACCCGACCTGGTTGACCCGCACGCGCGGGCCGGTGTCGGGTTCGTAGACGGGCGGTTCGGCACCGGTGAGCAAGGCGACCTCCGAGAGGCAGAACTGCCACGGCTCGGCGTGGCGGCCGATCTGGAACGCGAGCTGCGCGTCCGTCCAGTCTGCACCGGCGGTGAACGCGAAGCTGTACGCCTGCGGCTCGGCCGTGAGCGCCGGGAACTCCTCCAGCGCGGTCGGCCAGGGGTCGACGGGACGCTGGACGAGGGCGCGGACACTCACATCAGTGGAGGCGCTGGCGGTGAACTGCAGCTCGTAGGACTCCCCGGCGACCAATGGCAGGCCGTCCTGGCCGACGATGGCGTCCCAGGCGTTGGCGGTGCCGCCCGGCACGTCGAGGCACCACTCGCCGTCGGCGACCGCTCCGGCGAGGTTCGCGGTGGCCCACCAGCCGGTGGTGCCGGAGGCGAAGTCGCCGTTGGTGATGAGGTTCGTCGGCTCGTCCTGGGCCTGCGCGGCGGGTGCGGCCAGGAGGGCCAGCCCCACGGCGAAGGCGCTCGCGGTGGCGACGGCGAGTCGTCGGCGAGCGGTCCGGAGCGGTCGTGCGGGGGCGGTGCGCGGCATTGGGGTGCCCTCCTCCAGGGAGTTGGGAGCGTTACCACGCACATCCTGCCATTGAAATTCATGAATGTCAATAAGTGAGTTCGGGTGGGGGAGGCGAAAACGGGCGTCCGCATCCCCCGACCGCAACGCGTGGTGGACGCTTCCGTCAGATCCTGAGTGGAGCGCTCGCTGCGCCCGCGCCGCCGCTCGGAGCGGGGCGCGGCCGTCATCCCGAGGCCGGCGGACCGCTCGTTCCCCGCACCACCAGCCGCGACTCCAGTTTCAGGCTCGCTCCCGGCGCCCGCGCGCCGCGCAGCTGGTCATCGGCCGCCTGGACCGCCAGTTGCGCCAGCCGCGGCACGTCCTGGCGCACCGTCGTCAGGTCGATGTGGCTGAGCCCGGCGATGTGGCTGTCGTCGTAGCCCACGATCGAGACCTCCTCGGGGATCTTCACGCCCGCCCTGGTGAACACGTCCAAGAGTCCCAGGGCGCACTGGTCGTTCGCCGCGAACACGGCCGTCGGCAGTGGACAGCCCTCCTCCAGGAGCAGCCTCGCCGCGTCCGACCCGCCCTCCTGCGAATGGCTGCCGGGGATCACCCGGATCCGCTCGGCCAGACCGTGGGAGCGCATCGCGTCCCGGTAGGCCCGCCGCCGCTCCGGACCGCCCGGCTGGCTCCCGGCGTCCACGTGCACGATGTCCCGGTGCCCCAGCCCCACCAGGTAATCCACCACCTGGCGGGCCCCGGGCCGGTCGTATGAGGTCACGACATCAACGCGGGAGTCCTTGATATGGCGACCGATTACCACCGTCGGCAGCCGCGCTCCCAGCGCCGTCACCTCGGCGTCAGGGAGGTTCGGCCCGCACAGCAGCAGCGCCTCGCTGCGGTGCCCGATCAGGGCCTCGATCGCCTTGTGCTCGTCCCTGGTCGGCACCGCCGCGCTGAGCACCAGGTCGTAGCCCAGTTCCTCGGCGGCCGGATAGATCGCCTCGACCAGGTCCACGTGATAGGGGTTGCGCGCCGTGAACAGGACGCCGAGCACCCGGCTGCGTCCGCGCGCGAGGAGCCGCGCGGCCATGTCGGGCTTGTAGCCGAGCCGGGCGGCCGCCGCGAAGACCCGCTCGCGGGTCTCCGGACTCGCGCCGGGCTGGCCGCGGAACACCAGTGAGACCAAGGCGCGGGAGACGCCGACCTCGGCGGCAACGTCCGCCATCGTGGGCTTGCGAGACCGCGGTGCCGGGGTGCGGTCTGGGGATTTCCGCGCGTGCGGGGGACTCATCGCACCGTCATCCTTCCGTATGCAACTTTGTTGAATTTTTGATTATCTCGGGGTTGACCTGCGAATGAAGTGTCTAGTGTAGCGGTCCGGTGCCGCACGGCAGCCCCCGCGAACGGCGGACGGCCGCCCGCGGGCACGCGATCCGCAACCGGTGACCGCGCCCGGCCGCAGGTGAGCGGCCGGGCCGCGTCCTCGGATGAACTCGGATGAACAGGGCGGCCCCAGCCGCGTCCAACCGCTGAGACACGCTTTCCACCAGGTGCCCGATCACATCCGACCGGGTGGCAGACTTGACGGCGTGTTGCGATGGATGACTGCTGGAGAATCTCACGGACCCGAACTCGTGGTCACGATCGACGGCCTGCCCGCCGGGATCGAGCTGACCACCGGCGCGGTGGCCGCCGAACTCGCCCGCCGGCGGCTCGGTTACGGCCGCGGCGCGCGCATGAAGTTCGAGGCCGACGCCGTCAGCTTCATCGGCGGCGTCCGGCACGGCCGCACCCTCGGCTCGCCCGTCGCCGTCCGCGTCGGCAACTCCGAGTGGCCCAAGTGGGAGACCGTCATGGCCGCCGACCCGGTCGACCCCGCCGAACTCGCCGGGATCGCCCGCAACGCCCCCCTCACCCGCCCCCGCCCCGGCCACGCCGACCTCGCCGGAATGCAGAAGTACGACCACGGCGATGCCCGCCCGATCCTCGAGCGCGCCTCCGCCCGCGAGACCGCCGCGCGCGTCGCCGGCGGCACCGCCGCCAAGGCCTTCCTCAAGCAGGCCTTCGGCATCGACATCGTCTCCCACGTCAAGGCCCTCGGCCCCGTCCGCGCCAAGGACGGCCTCGTGCCCACCCCCGCCGACTTCGCGGCCGTCGACGCCGACCCGCTGCGCTGCATGGACCCCGAGGCCTCCGCCCGCATGGTCGCCGAGGTCGACGCCGCCAAGAAGGACGCCGACACCCTCGGCGGCGTCGTCGAGGTCCTCGCCTACCACCTCCCGCCAGGCCTCGGCTCCCACGTCCAGTGGGACCGCAAGCTCGACGCCCGCCTCGCCACCGCGCTCATGTCGATCCAGTCGGTCAAGGCCGTCGAGATCGGCGACGGCCTCATGCAGGCCGCCGTCCGCGGCTCCCACGCGCACGACGAGATCATCCCCGGCCCCGACGGCGTCGAACGCCTCACCGACCGCGCCGGCGGCCTCGAAGGCGGCATCACCACCGGCCAGCCGCTGCGCGTCTCGGCCATGCTCAAGCCCATCTCCTCCCTGACGCGCCCGCTGCGCACCATCGACACCGTCACCGGCGAAGCCGCCGAGGCCATCAACCAGCGCTCGGACGTCTGCGCCGTCCCCGCCGGGGCCGTCGTCGCCGAGCACATGGTCGCCTACGTCCTCGCCGAAGCGGCCCTGGAGAAGTTCGGCGGCGACTCCGTCGGCGAATCGCGCCGCAACTTCGAGAACTACCTCGACAACCTGCGGGTGAAGTAGTGGCCCTGGTCGTCCTCGTCGGCCCGCCCGGCTCCGGCAAGACCACGATCGGCCTCGCACTGGCCGAAGCGCTCGGCGCGCCCTTCCGCGACGCCGACGACGACATCGTCGACGCCGCCGGCAAGCCGATCGCCGACATCTTCATCGACGAGGGCGAAGACCACTTCCGCGCGCTCGAACGCGAAGCGGTCCGCCGCGCCGTGGCCGAACACGACGGCGTCCTCGCCCTGGGCGGCGGCGCGATCCTGGCCGAGGCCACCCGCAAGATCCTCGCCGACGTCACCGTCGTCCACCTCAGGATCGGCCTCGCCGAAGCGGTCAAGCGCACCGAACTCGACCGCGGCAGGCCGCTCCTGCAAGTGAACCCGCGCGCGACGCTGCGCCGCCTCATGGAGGAGCGGCTGCCGCTCTACCGCGAGGTCGCCGACATCGAGATCGACACCACCGGAAAGGACGTGGCCGAGTTGACCGCCGAGATCACCGCGCGCCTGAACGTCCGCACGGTCACCGTGAACGACGCCGACACCCCCTACCAGGTCCTCATCGGACACGGCACCACCGATCGGTTGCCCGAGTTCCTCGGCAAGGCCTCCCGCGTCGCCGTCCTCCACACCGCCAGCACCGCCGCCCTCGCCGAACGCGTCGGCGCGCTCCTGCCCGACGGCGTCGAGGCGACCCTCATGGAACTGCCCGACGCGGAGAACGGCAAGACCGTCACCGTCGCCGAGCAGTGCTGGGAGGCGCTCGGCGCCGAAGGCTTCACCCGCACCGACCTCGTCGTCGGCGTCGGCGGGGGAGCGGTCACCGACCTCGCCGGATTCGTCGCCGCCTGCTGGCTGCGCGGCGTTTCGGTCGTCCACGTCCCGACCTCCCTGCTCGGCGCGGTCGACGCGGCCGTCGGCGGCAAGACCGGCGTGAACACCGCCGCCGGGAAGAACCTCGTCGGCGCCTTCCACCCGCCCCGCGCGGTCCTGGTCGACCTCGACCACTTCGCCACCCTGCCCGTGAGGGACCTCGCCGCGGGCCTCGCCGAGGTCGTCAAGGCCGGCTTCATCGCCGACCCGGTCATCCTCGACCTCGTCGAGGCCGACCCCGAAGCAGCCCTGGACGCCGCGAACCCCGTGGTCGGCGAACTGGTCGAGCGCGCCATCGCCGTCAAGGCCGCCGTCGTCGGCTCCGACCTCAAGGAAGGCGGCCTCCGCGCCGTCCTCAACTACGGGCACACCTTCGCCCACGCCGTCGAGAAGCTCGAGGGCTACCGGTGGCGCCACGGCGACGCCGTCGCCGTCGGCATGGTCTACGCCGCCCACCTGAACGCGATCACCGGCCGCGTCGACCTCGTGGAGCGGACGAAGGCGGTCCTCTCCTCGCTCGGCCTGCCGGTCACCTACGAGGCGGGGCGCTGGGACGACATTCTCAAGGTCATGAAGATCGACAAGAAGAACGTCGGCGCGACGCAGCGGTTCGTGCTCCTCGACGCGCTGGCCGAACCGGTCGTGGTCGATGACGTCACCGCCGCCCAGCAGCGCGAGGCCTATGAGAGGCTGACGGCATGAGCGACGCCTTGAAGGTCCTGGTCCTGAACGGCCCCAACCTCAACCGGCTCGGCAGGCGAGAGCCGGCGATCTACGGCTCGCAGACCCTCGCCGACCTGGCGGAGCTGTGCGCCGCCACGGGCAAGGACCTCGGCCTGGACGTGGACTTCCGCCAGACCAACCACGAGGGCGAGCTGCTCGAGTGGCTGCACGAGGCCGCCGACAACGCCCACCCCGTGGTCCTCAACGCCGCCGCCTGGACCCACACGTCCGTCGCGGTCGGCGACGCCTGCGCGCAGCTCACCGCGCCGCTCATCGAGGTCCATATCTCCAACGTGCACAAGCGCGAGGAATTCCGGCACCACTCGTACGTCTCGGCGCACGCCACCGGCGTCATCGTCGGCCTCGGCGCCGGCGGGTACACCGCGGCCCTGCGCCACCTCGCGGAGCACTCCAGCACCACCTGAAACAGCGCCGCCTGAAGCAGGCCCGGAGGCCCTGTCCGGCGCGAAGCCCGAGCGTGGCGCGGCCCGAACGCTGCGCCGCTGTTCACAGCCGATACGGGCCGGACGGGCGAGCGAGGGCCCGCCCGATAGCATTGACGGTCGACCAAGTCAGAACCTCTACGAAAGAGACGAACGCCCGTGGCATCCACGAACGACCTCAAGAACGGCCTGGTGCTCAACCTGGAGGGCCAGCTCTGGCAGGTGCAGGAGTTCCAGCACGTCAAGCCCGGTAAGGGCCCGGCGTTCGTGCGCACCACCCTCAAGCAGATCCCGTCGGGCAAGATCGTCGACAAGACCTTCAACGCCGGCACCAAGGTCGAGACCGCGAGCGTCGACCGCCGCACCATGCAGTTCCTCTACAAGGAGGGCGAGGACTTCGTGTTCATGGACATGGAGTCCTACGACCAGTTCCCGCTCACGCCCGCGCTGGTCGGCGAAGCCGCCAAGTTCATGCTGGAGAACTCCGAGGTCACCATCGCGTGGCACGAGGGCAAGTCGCTCTACGTCGAGCTTCCCGCCTCGGTCGAGCTCACCATCACCTACACCGAGCCCGGCCTGCAGGGCGACCGCTCCTCCGGCGGCACCAAGCCCGCCACCGTCGAGACCGGCGCGCAGGTCCTGGTGCCGCTGTTCATCAACAACGGCGAGAAGATCAAGGTCGACACCCGCGACGGCAAATACCTCTCGCGGGCATAGGCGTGGCGAACCAGCACAAGGGACCCGACAGGCTCACCGCCCGCACCAAGTGGCGGATGCGGGCCGTGGAGATCCTCTACGAGGCCGAGAGCCGCGACACCGAGCCCTCGAAGGTCCTGGCCGAGCGCGCCTCGCGCGCCTTCGCCGACCCCGAGGCCCCGCGCCTGCCCGCTTACGCGGAGCAGCTCGTTCGCGGCGTCGCCGAGCACCTCGACGAGCTGGACGCCGCCATCGGGAAGGCCTCGTCGGGCTGGGCGGTCGAGCGGATGCCCGCCGTGGACCGCAACGTCCTGCGGGTGGGCCTGTACGAGATCCGCCACGTCGCCGACGTGGACACGCCCGTGGCCATCAAGGAGGCCATGCGCGTGGCCGAGCAGATCGGCTCCTCGGACGACACCTCGTTCGTGAACGCGGTCCTCGACGCCGCCGCCAAGGCCTCCAAAGCGGAGCCGGACCGGCCGGCGTAACCAAGGGGCCCCAAGGCCTCTTGACCGGTTGCAGACAGAGGAACGGCCGAGCCCCCCGATCCGGGGCCCGGCCGTTCCGTCCTGTCCGGTCCTACTCCTCCGAGGCGAAGAACGCCTGGAGGTCGTGCACGAGCACACCGAAGTCCTCGAGCTTCTCGATCAGGCCCGAAGGGGTGGTCGAGTAGACGACGGCGAGGGTGTAGAGGTCGTCGGCGCGGATCGAGAGGATCCGGCCGTTGTAGTCACCGCGACGCTGCTGGATCGAGCGGGCGAGCTTGGCCACGTGCTCCAGCTCGGGGTCGGGGTGGTCGTAGAGCGCCTCGAGGTTGAGGACGATCTTCTCGGCCTGCTCGACCGGGAGCGGCACGCCCTCGGGGAGCAGCTCCGAGACGGGGATGCGGTAGAAGTCGGCCAGTTCCGCGAGACGGCTGACGGTGATCGACCGGTCGCCGCGCTCGTAGGAACCGATGACGACGGCCTTCCACTTGCCGCCGGACTTGTCCTCGACGCCTTGCAGCGACAGCCCCTGCTGCATGCGGATGTCACGCAGCCGGTTGCCGAGCGCCTTGGCGTAGTCAGATGTCGCCATGCTGGAATCAACTCCAATTTTCGGGACGAGAGGAATTCTATTGTTGACTACGGTCGGTGACCATCGGCCGTTGGGGTGCCCTCAAACAGTGTTCTTCGTCGCGTAGCCCCTTCGCAACTGCCGTGCAAACCTTACTAAATGCGTCAGGAGCATCGATTCTGACGCCGCGCTTTTGGGATCGGCCTTTACGCTCCGTCACCGGCGACGTAAGATGGCGACCGACGAAACCGTTCTTTAACAGACCGTCCAGTGAGGCGGAGAAGGAGGTTCGCGTGGATTCCCCTGCCCTCAGGCAGACTGAGGAAGACCCGTCGGGCAAGCACGGCCCTTCAGAGAAGCGCATTCTGGCCGCTGACGACATCGGCCGCATCCTCGACCGCATCGCCCACCAGATCCTCGAGAAGACCAAGGGCGCCCCCGACACCATGCTCCTGGGCATCCCCACCCGCGGGGTGGCCCTCGCGGGCCGGCTCGCCGACCGCATCCGGCGCTTCGCCGACCTCGACGTCCCCGCCGGGACCCTCGACATCACCCTCTACCGGGACGACCTGCGCCGCAACGCGCTCCGGGCCCTCGGCCCGACCGAGCTGCCGCCCGGCGGCGTCGACGACCAGCGCGTCATCCTCGTCGACGACGTCCTGTACTCCGGGCGCACCGTCCGCGCCGCGCTCAACGCGCTGTACGACCTGGGCCGGCCCGCCAGCGTCCAGCTCGCCATCCTGGTCGACCGCGGCCACCGCGAGCTGCCCATCCGCGCCGACTACGTCGGCAAGAACATCCCCACCGCCCGCGACGAGAGCGTCTCGGTGCGCCTGACCGAGTACGACGGTCTCGACGCGGTGATCCTGACGGGAGGCCGGGAGCGATGAAGCACCTGCTCACCACCAAGGAGCTCAGCCGCGAAGAGGCCGAGCTCATCCTCGAGGTCACCCAGCAGATGGCCGACGCCGTCGCCGGGCGCGAGGTCCCCAAGCTCCCCGCGCTGCGCGGGCGCACCGTCGTGAACCTCTTCTACGAGGACTCCACGCGCACCCGCACCTCCTTCGAGACCGCGGCCAAGCGCCTGTCGGCCGACGTCGTGAACTTCGCGGCCAAGACCTCCAGCGTCAACAAGGGCGAGAGCCTGCGCGACACCGCGCTCACCTTGCAGGCCATGGGCGCCGACGCCGTCGTCATCCGCCACCCCGCCGCGGGCGCCCCGCAGCGGCTCACCGAATGGCTCGACGGCGCGGTCCTCAACGCCGGGGACGGCACCCACGCCCACCCGACGCAGGCCCTGCTCGACGCCTACACGATGAAGCAGCGACTCGGCGGCATCGAAGGGCGCACCGTCGCCATCGTCGGCGACATCCTCCACTCGCGCGTGGCCCGCTCGAACATCTGGCTGCTCGCCAAGCTCGGTGCGAACGTCCGGCTCGTCGGGCCGCCCACCTTGCTGCCCAAGGACATCGACGAGTGGCCCGTCGACATCGGCTACGACCTCGACGCGAGCCTCAAGGGCGTGGACGCCGTCATGATGCTCCGCGTCCAGCGCGAGCGCCAGAACGCCTCGTTCTTCCCGACCGCGAACGAGTACGCCCGCCTCTACGGCCTCGACGAGCGCCGCCTGGCGCTGCTGCCCGACCACGCCATCGTCATGCACCCCGGCCCGATGAACCGCGGCATGGAGATCGCCGCCACGGTCGCCGACTCGCCCCGCGCCACCATCACCGAGCAGGTGACCAACGGCGTATGGGTCCGCATGGCCGTCCTCTACCTGCTCCTGACGAACGGAGAAGCCCGGTGACCGACCTCCTCATCAAAGCCGCCGACCTCATCGGCAAGGGCCGCGGCGACGTCCTCGTCCGCGACGGCCGCGTGGCCGAAGTCGGCTCGATCAGCGCCGCAGGCGCCGCGTCGTTCAACGGCACCGTGGTCGACGCCGACGGCCTGGTGCTCCTGCCCGGCCTGGTCGACCTGCACACCCACCTGCGCGAGCCCGGCCGCGAGGACGCCGAGACCGTCTACACCGGCACCCGCGCCGCCGCCAAGGGCGGCTACACCGCCGTGTGCGCCATGGCGAACTCCTACCCCGTCGCCGACACCGCGGGCGTCGTGGAGCAGGTGGCCGCCCTCGGGCGCGCCGCCGGATACGCCGACGTGCAGCCCATCGGGGCCGTCTCGGTCGGCCTCGCGGGCGAGCAGCTCGCCGAGATCGGCGCGATGGCCCACTCGGCCGCGAAGGTCCGCATGTTCTCCGACGACGGCCACTGCGTGTCCGACCCGGTCCTCATGCGCCGCGCCCTCGAATACGTCAAGACTTTCGGGGGCCTCATCGCCCAGCACGCCGAGGAGCCGCGCCTGACCGAAGGCGCCCAGATGAACGAGGGCGCCGTCTCGGCCGAACTCGGCCTGCCCGGCTGGCCCGCCGTCGCCGAAGAGGCCATCATCGCCCGCGACGTGCTCCTCGCCGAGTACACCGGCGCGCGGGTCCACTTCTGCCACGTCTCCACCGCCCGCTCGGTCGCGATCATCCGCGAGGCCAAGGCCCGCGGCGCGAAAGTGACCGCCGAGGTCTGCCCGCACCACCTGCTGCTGACCGACGAGGCCGCCCGCTCCTACGACCCCGTCTACAAGGTCAACCCGCCGCTGCGGCGCGAGGCCGACGTCCAGGTGCTGCGCGCCGCGCTCGCCGAAGGCGTCATCGACGCCGTCGCCACCGACCACGCCCCGCACGCCTTGCAGGACAAGCAGTGCGAGTGGGCCGCGGCCCGCCCGGGCATGCTCGGCCTGGAGACCGCGCTGTCCATCTCGGTGGTCGCCCTCGGCGGCCCCGACGCGGTGGACTGGGACGTCCTCGCCGAGCGCACCTCCCGCACCCCCGCCCGCATCGCCGGGCTCGAAGCGCACGGCCGCGACCCACAGCCCGGCACCGAAGCCAACTTCACCCTCGTCGACCCCGCCGCGACCTGGACCGTCGTCCCCGAAGACCTCGCGTCCCTGTCGCGCAACACCCCCTACGCCGGGATGCGACTCCCGGTCACCGTGGAGGCGACGTTCCTCAGAGGACGCGCCACCGTACTCAACGGCAAGATCGAAGAGGAGACGACCGAATGAGCAGCAGAGCACCAGCGATCCTCGTCCTCGAGGACGGCCGCGTCTTCCGCGGCGAAGCGTTCGGCTCGGTCGGCGAGACCTTCGGCGAGGCCGTCTTCAACACCGGCATGACCGGCTACCAGGAGACCCTCACCGACCCGTCCTACTACGGGCAGGTCGTCACCCAGACCGCCCCGCAGATCGGCAACACCGGCTGGAACGACGAGGACGACGAGTCCCGCCGCATCTGGGTCGCCGGATACGTCGTGCGCGACGCCTCCCGCATCGCTTCCAACTGGCGCGCCAAGCGCGGCCTCGAGGACGAGCTCGCCTCCCAGGGCGTCGTCGGCATCTGCGAGGTCGACACCCGCGCCCTCACCCGCCACCTGCGCGAAGCCGGGGCCATGCGCGTGGGCATCTCCTCGCGCTCCACCGACGTGGAGGAACTGCTCGCCAAGGTCCGCCTGAGCCCGCAGATGGCCGGCGCCAACCACGTCGGCGCCGTCACCGCCTCCGAGCCTTACACCTATGAGGCCGAAGGACTCGCGAAGTACCGCGTCGCCGCCCTCGACCTCGGCATCAAGCGCAACACGCCGCGCCGCCTCGCCGCCAGGGGCATCACCACCACGGTCTTCCCCGCGTACGCGAGCGTCGACCAGGTCCTCGCCGCACACCCCGACGCGGTGTTCCTCTCCAACGGCCCCGGCGACCCCGCCACCGCCGACCACCAGGTCGAACTCACCCGCGAACTCCTCCGCAGGCGCGTCCCGGTCTTCGGCATCTGCTTCGGCAACCAGATCCTCGGCCGCGCCCTGGGCCTGGACACCTACAAGCTCAAGTACGGCCACCGCGGCATCAACCAGCCCGTGCTCGACCGCCACACCGAGAAGATCGAGATCACCGCCCACAATCATGGCTTCGCGTTGAGTGCACCGGAGTCGGGCGAGTTCTTCGAGACCGAGTTCGGCCGCGTCCAGGTCAGCCACGTGTGCCTCAACGACGACGTCGTCGAAGGCCTCACCTGCCTCGACGTGCCCGCCTACTCCGTCCAGTACCACCCCGAGGCCGCCGCCGGGCCGCACGACGCCGACTACCTGTTCGACCGGCTCGTCGAACTGATCGAGAAGAAGGGGGCGCCGGCCAATGCCTAAGCGCGAAGACCTCAAGCACATCCTGGTCATCGGGTCCGGACCCATCCAGATCGGACAGGCCTGCGAGTTCGACTACTCCGGCACCCAGGCCTGCCGCGTCCTCCGCGAAGAGGGCATCCGCGTCACCCTCGTCAACTCCAACCCGGCCACGATCATGACCGACCCCGAGTTCGCCGACGCCACCTACGTCGAGCCGATCACCACCGAGGTCATCGAGCAGATCATCGCCAAGGAGAAGCCCGACGCGCTCCTGGCGACCCTCGGCGGCCAGACCGCGCTCAACGCCGCCGTCGCCCTCCACGAGGCCGGCATCCTCGAGAAGTACGGAGTCGAGCTCATCGGCGCCGACATGGACGCCATCCAGCGCGGCGAGGACCGCCAGCAGTTCAAAGAGGTCGTCCTCAAAGTCGGCGGCGAAGTCCCCGCCTCCGCCGTCTGCCACAGCATGGACGAAGTGCGCGACACCGTGAAGAACCTCGGCCTGCCCGTGGTCATCCGCCCCTCCTTCACCATGGGCGGCCTGGGCTCCGGCATGGCCCACACCTGGGAGGACGTCGATCGCATCGCCGGGAACGGCCTCGCCGAGTCCCCCACCACCGAGGTCCTCATCGAGGAGTCCGTGCTCGGCTGGAAGGAGTACGAACTCGAACTCATGAGGGACCACAACGACAACGTCGTCGTGGTCTGCTCCATCGAGAACGTCGACCCCATGGGCGTCCACACCGGCGACTCCGTCACCGTCGCCCCCACCATGACCCTCACCGACCGCGAATACCAGAAACTCCGCGACCTCGGCATCGCCATCCTGCGCGAGGTCGGCGTGGACACCGGCGGCTGCAACATCCAGTTCGCCATCGACCCCCAGACCGGGCGCATCATCGTCATCGAGATGAACCCGCGCGTCTCCCGCTCCTCCGCGCTGGCCTCGAAGGCCACCGGCTTCCCGATCGCCAAGATCGCCGCGAAGCTCGCCATCGGCTACACCCTCGACGAGATCCCCAACGACATCACCAAGGCCACCCCGGCCGCGTTCGAGCCCGCGCTCGACTACGTCGTCGTCAAGGTCCCGCGCTTCACCTTCGAGAAGTTCCCCGGCGCCGACCCGACCCTGACCACCACCATGAAGTCCGTCGGCGAGGCCATGAGCCTCGGCCGGACCTTCCAGCAGGCCCTCCAGAAGGCCCTGCGCTCCACCGAGACCAAGGCCGCCGGGTTCTGGACGCAGCCCGACCCCGAGGGCGCGACCCTCGAGAACACCCTCGAGGCGCTGCGGACCGCGCACGACGGGACGCTCTACACCGCCGAACGCGCCCTGCGCTTCGGTGCGAGCGTCGCCGAAGTCCACGAGGCCTGCAAGATCGACCCGTGGTTCCTCGACCAGGTCGCCCAGCTCATCGACCTGCGCGACGAGATCGAAGCCGCTGCCGTCGTCGACGAGGCCGTCCTGCGCCGCGCCAAGCGGGCCGGATGCTCCGACGCCCAGATCGCGGCCCTGCGCCCCGAACTCGCCGGTGAGGCCGGCGTCCGCCGCCTGCGCCACCGGCTCGGCCTGCGCCCGGTCTTCAAGACCGTCGACACCTGCGCCGCCGAGTTCGAGGCCCACACGCCCTACCACTACTCGACCTACGAGGACGAGACCGAAGTCGCGCCCTCCGACCGCCCCAAAGTCATGATCCTGGGGTCCGGGCCCAACCGCATCGGCCAGGGCATCGAGTTCGACTACTCCTGCGTCCACGCCGTCCAGGCCCTGCGCGCGGTCGGCTACGAGACCATCATGGTCAACTGCAACCCCGAGACCGTCTCCACCGACTACGACACCGCCGACCGGCTCTACTTCGAGCCGCTCACCTTCGAGGACGTCACCGAGGTCTACCAGGCCGAGCACGAGAGCGGCAAGGCCGCGGGCGGCCCCGGCGTCATCGGCGTCGTCGTCCAGCTCGGCGGCCAGACCCCGCTCGCCCTCGCCGAACGCCTCGAGGACGCCGGACTGCCCGTGGTCGGCACCTCCCCGAAGGCCATCGACGCCGCCGAGGACCGCGGCGTCTTCGGCCGCCTCCTCGACGAACTCGGCCTCGTCGCCCCCGACGGCGACACCGCCACCTCCTACGAGGAGGCCCGCGCGGTCGCCGCCCGGATCGGCTACCCCGTGCTCGTGCGGCCCTCCTACGTCCTCGGCGGCCGCGGCATGGAGATCGTCTACGACGAGGACACCCTCGCCGGATACATCGCCCGCGCCACCGACGCCAGCCCCGAGCACCCGATCCTCATCGACCGGTTCCTCGACGACGCCATCGAGATCGACGTCGACTGCCTCTGCGACGGCGAGGACTTCTACCTCGGCGGCGTCATGGAGCACATCGAGGAGGCCGGGGTCCACTCCGGCGACTCCGCCTGCGCGCTCCCGCCGATCAGCCTCGGCGCCAACGTCATCGAGCAGATCAGGGACTACACCGCGAAGCTCGCCTTCGGCATCGGCGTGCGCGGCCTCATGAACGTCCAGTACGCCCTCAAGGACGAGCAGCTGTACGTCCTCGAAGCGAACCCGCGCGCCTCGCGCACCGTCCCGTTCGTCTCCAAGGCCACCGCGGTCCCGCTCGCCAAGGCCGCCGCGCGCATCGCCCTCGGCGCCACCATCGCCGAGCTGCGCGCCGAAGGGATGCTCCTGCCCGAGGGCGACGGCTCCGACGCCGGACCCGACGTGCCGATCAGCGTCAAGGAGGTCCTGCTGCCCTTCAAGCGCTTCCGCACCGTCGAAGGCGCCGGCCTCGACGCCGTCCTCGGCCCGGAGATGAAGTCCACCGGCGAAGTCATGGGCATCGACTCCTCATTCGGCCTGGCCTTCGCCAAGGCCACCCTCGCCGTCTACGGCAAGCTCCCCACCTCCGGGAAGCTCTTCGTGTCCGTCGCCGACCGCGACAAGCGCGCCATCGTCTTCCCGGTGCGCCGCCTCGTCGACCTCGGCTTCACCGTCTACGCCACCGAAGGCACCGGCCTGGTCCTCAAGCGCCACGGCATCGACTCCACGCCCGTCGTGCGCCACTCCGGCCACGACGGGACCGTGGAGGACGCCGTCAGCCTCATCGCCTCCGGCGAGATCGACCTGGTCATCACCACGCCCTCGGCCTCCTCGGGCCCGCGCACCGACGGCTGGGAGATCCGCTCGGCCGCCGTCGTCGCCGACGTCTCGTGCGTCACCACCATCCAAGGAGCGGCCGCCGCCACCCAGGCCATCGAGTCCGCCTCCCGCAAGGAGATCCGCGTGGCCTCCCTGCAGGAACTGCACGAGCGCCTGCGCGGCGCCGAGAAGACCGCAGTCTAAATCCGCGCCGGGGGAGCGGCCACCGGTCGCTCACCCGGCGCATTGACGTATACAGGAATGACCATGCTGTACCAGAATCTGGCCCGCCCGGTCCTGTTCCGTGTCGGACGCGGCGACGCCGAGAAGGCGCACGACTTCACCATGCGCTGGCTCACCCGCCTGTCCGAGCAACGCCAGGCCCGCAACGCGCTCATCAAGCTCAACCAGCTCAGCGCCCCCGTCACCGTCTGCGGCATACCCTTCCCCAACCCGATCGGCCTCGCCGCCGGGATGGACAAGCGGGGCCTCGCCGTCGGCGCCTGGCCCGCCCTCGGCTTCGGCTTCGCCGAGATCGGCACCGTCACCGCCCAGCCCCAGCCGGGCAACCCCCAGCCGCGCATGTACCGGATGCCCCGCTCAGAAGGCATCGTCAACCGCATGGGCTTCAACAACGACGGGGCGCAGGCGCTCGCCGCCCGCCTCGCCGCCGCCCCCGCCGTCAACTGCCCCCTGGGGATCAGCATCGGCAAGTCCAAGGCCGTGCCGCTGGAAGGCGCGATCGAGGACTACCTCCAGTCGATGCGGTTCCTCTACCCCTTCGCCGACTACATCGCGATCAACGTGTCCTCGCCGAACACCCCCGGCCTGCGCCAGCTCCAGGACGCGGGGGCCCTGAGGGCCCTGCTGAGCGCCCTGCGCGCCGAAGGCACCCGTCTGGCGGCCGGGCGCACGCAGCGCCCGGTCCTGGTCAAGATCGCCCCCGACCTCACCGAACCCGCGATGGCGCAGCTCCTGGAGGTCTGCCTGGAGACCGGCGTCGAGGGCGTCATCGCCACGAACACCACGCTCGGGCGCGACGGCGTCGACCCGAGCGAGGACGCGGTCGCCGCCGAACCCGGCGGCATGTCCGGCAGGCCCCTGACCGCGGTCTCGCGCGAGATCGTCCGGTTCGTCCACCGCGAGACCAGCGGCCGTCTGCCGATCATCGGCTCGGGCGGGGTCATGACCGCCGACGACGCCCAGGCGATGTTCGACGCCGGGGCCAGCCTCGTCCAGCTCTACACCGGGCTCGTCTACAACGGGCCCGCGGTGGTGCGCCGCAGCGTGCGCCGCTACAAGAAGACCGCCCGCCGTCACGCCGCCACCGCCCATTCCTGAGGGAGCAAGCAATGCCCACCACCAAGGACTTCGGCGCCCGCGCCTACCACCTCTCGCGCGGGCGCGGGCCCCTGTGCGCGGGCATCGACCCGCACGGCGCGCTGCTCCAGCACTGGGGCCTGGACGACGACCTCGCCGGGGCCGAGCGCTTTTCACTGACGATGGCCGAGGCGCTCGCCGAGACCTGCGCGTTCATCAAGCCGCAGTCGGCGTTCTTCGAGCGCTTCGGCTCGGGCGGCGTGGCCCTGCTCGAACGCGTGATCGCCGAGTGCCGCAAGGCCGGGGCCCTGGTGATCCTCGACGTCAAGCGCGGTGACATCGGCTCGACGATGAACGCCTACGCCCAGGCCTACCTCGACCCGGCCTCCTCACTCGCGGTCGACGCGATCACCGTCAGCCCGTTCCTCGGCACCGGCTCGCTCCAGCCCGCCTTCGACCTCGCCTCCGCCCACGGCAAGGGCCTGTTCGTCCTGGCGCGCACCTCCAACCCCGAGGGCAAGCTGATCCAGATGGCGAAGCGCCGCGACGGCAAGTCCGTCGCCCAGGGCGTCATCGACGAGGTCAACGAGCAGAACGGCGACGCCGAGCCCATGGGCTCCTTCGGCATCGTCATGGGCGCCACGATCGGGGCCTGCGCCACCGAGGGGGCCGCCCGCCTGCGTGAGTCGACTTACGGAATCACCCACACCACGGTGAGCCAACGTGACTCCGCTCACGACTTGTCCCAGTTCAACGGCCCTATCCTGGTGCCGGGCATGGGCGCGCAGGGCGGACGCCCCAGTGATCTGCCGCGCGTTCTCGGACCGGCCACGAACTTCGCAATCCCGTCCTATTCCCGGCAAATCGCACAGCCCGGGCCCGCCGTCGCGAGCATTCGCGCCGCCGCCGGGGCGCTGCAGGAGGAATGCCGCGCCGCGATGGGGGAATAAACCTCCGAATCAGGCGGTCGAAAAATGCCCCACCCCCGGTCGCAGGCGTGTCGGTAGGTGGGGTTACCGTTCCCGAGCTGGGTATGCTTTGGCGATACCCGCACGTCAAGGTCCACACGGACGCAACGATCGACTGCAAGGAGACCCCGTGCCGCTCCCTAAACTGACTCCGGAACAGCGCGCCGCAGCCCTTGAGAAGGCCGCCGCGGCCCGCAAGGCCCGCGCCTTGCTCAAGGAGAAGCTGAAGTCGGGCGAGACCACTCTGGAAGCGGTCCTCAAGTCCGCTGCCACCGATGACATTTCGGGCAAGATGAAGGTCTCGGCCGTCCTCAAGGCCCTCCCGGGCATCGGCGACAAGCGCGCCACCCAGATCATGGAGAAGCTCAAGATCGCCGACTCGCGTCGGCTGCGCGGCCTGGGCGAGCACCAGCGCGCCGCGCTTTTGGATGAATTCAAGGGCGACCAGGCCTAAGTTCGGGTAGTAGTAGTCGCGTGAGCATCGATCGTCACCACGCAGCCCTGGCCCAGCGCCTCACAGTGCTCTCCGGCCCGTCCGGAGTGGGCAAGGGCAGCGTCAAGGCCCTCATCCAGGAGTACTACCCGTGGGTCTGGCTCTCCGTGAGCTGTACGACCCGCAAGCCGCGCCCGGGTGAGGTCGACGGCGCCGACTACCACTTCGTGTCGACCGAGCAGTTCGAGTCGATGATCGCCGCGGGGGAGTTCCTTGAATGGGCCTCCTACGCGGGGAACCTCTACGGAACCCCCCGCGGCCCGGTCGAGGAGCGCCTGCGCGCCGGACTCCCGGCGCTGCTGGAGATCGAACTGCAGGGTGCGCGCCAGGTCCGCCGGGCCATGGCAGACGCCCAACTGGTGTTCCTGGCACCGCCGTCGTGGGACGAACTCGTCCGCCGCCTCACCGGGCGCGGGACCGAGGACGCAGCCACGATCGCGCGTCGCCTGGACGCCGCCCGCGAGGAACTCGCGTCGGAGGCCGAGTTCGATCACACAGTCACCAACGTGTCGATCGAGCAGGCGGCCTCTGAACTGGTAGAGTTGCTCAGTTCTCCGGCCTTCGCCACGGCGAAGCTCGCGAGCCGCAACTGAGCGTCGCTCACGCGATGCTCGGGCGCAGTACGCTTGTCGAGCAAGTCCGGAAACTCTGAGCACCACAAGTCGCACACGAAGGATTACACGTGTCAGGGACTGTCGCCGACCCGGTCGGCATCACCAATCCGCCGATCGACGACCTGCTCGAGAAGAGCCAGTCGAAGTATCAGCTGGTCATCTACTCGGCCAAGCGCGCACGCCAGATCAACGCGTACTACTCGCAGCTGGGCGAAGGCCTGCTCGAGTACGTCGGTCCGCTCGTCGAGACCACGCCTGAGGAGAAGCCGCTGTCGATCGCCATGCGCGAGCTCGACAAGGGCCTGCTCGAGACGAAGGCTTTCGACGACCCCGACGCGTAAGCAGGTCATGTGAACGTCGTCCTGGGCGTGTCGGGCGGCATCGCCGCCTACAAAGCCTGTCTCCTACTCCGCCTCCTCAAGGAGTCCGGTCACGACGTGACCGTGATACCCACCGAGGCGGCGCTCAAGTTCGTCGGTGAAGCCACCTGGGAGGCCCTGTCGGGCCGCCCGGTGGCTTCCTCCGTGTTCACGGACGTGTCAGAGGTCAAGCACGTGCGGCTCGGCCGCCAGGCCGACCTCGTGGTCGTCGCCCCGGCCACCGCCGACCTGCTCGCGCGCGCCGCCCACGGCCGCGCCGACGACCTGCTCACCACCACACTGCTGACCGCCACCTGCCCCGTCGTGTTCGCCCCGGCGATGCACACGGAGATGTGGGAGCACGCGGCCACGCGCGCCAACGTCGCCACGCTGCGCGAACGCGGCGTCCACGTGGTCGAGCCCGACTCGGGCCGCCTCACCGGCGCCGACACCGGCCCCGGCCGCCTGCCCGAACCCGAATCGCTCTTCGCCCTCTTGAAGGGCTTTTTGACCTCTCCTGCCCGGGATCTCGTCGGCCGCAAGGTCCTCGTCACCGCCGGGGGCACCCGCGAGCCGATCGACCCGGTCCGCTTCATCGGCAACCACTCCTCGGGCCGCCAGGGCATCGCCCTCGCCGCCGCTGCCGCCGCGCGCGGCGCGGAGGTCCATCTCATAGCCGCCCACGTGGACGCCGCGCTTCCCGCGGGCATCCGCGTCGAGCGCGTCTCCACGACCGGCGAGCTGTACGCGGCGACCGTCGCCGCCGCAGTGGACGCCGACGCGGCGGTCCTGGCCGCCGCCCCGGCCGACTTCACGCCGAAGGCGCCCTCGGACCGCAAGCTCAAGCGCAAGGGCGACCTCGAACTCTCCCTGGCCTCCACGCCGGACATCGCCGCCGCCGTCGGCCGCGCCAAAACCCCTGGTCAAGTGCTTGTCGTGTTCGCCGCTGAGACCCACGACGGTCCCGAGTACGCCCGGGCGAAGCGCGAGGCCAAGGGCGCTAACCTGGTAGTGCTCAATGACGTCTCCGGCGGTGCCGTGTTCGGCTCCGCGGAGAACTCGGTCACGATCTTCGACGAACGTGGCGAAGTCGACGCGCTCGTGCACTCCTCCAAGGAGTCAGTGGCCGACGCCATCTGGGACGCCGTCTCGGCGCGCCTCCCGCTGAGTGGACGCGACTGACACCGCCTCGGCCCTGCGCGCCGACTTGGTGGAAAGATCGGTTGCGCATAGACTTGTGAGCTGCGAAGTCAGTCGAAGAGCGCCGCCAGACGGCGTGGATGTGTGTTGAGGAGTGCTGTGGCACGTCGCCTGTTCACCTCCGAGTCGGTCACTGAGGGCCACCCGGACAAGATCGCCGACCAGATCTCCGACGGGATCTTGGACGCGCTGCTCACGGAGGACCCCTCCAGTCGGGTCGCGGTCGAAACCCTCATCACGACCGGTCAGGTGCATGTCGCGGGCGAGGTCACGACCCGCGCGTACGCGGACATCCCCCGGATCGTGCGCGACACGATCCTGCGAATCGGCTACGACTCCTCCAAGAAGGGCTTCGACGGCGCCTCGTGCGGCGTGAACGTCTCGATCGGCGGCCAGAGCCCGGACATCGCCCAGGGCGTCGACAAGGCCTGGGAATCCCGCGTGGACTCCGGCGACCTCGACGAACTGGACCTCCAGGGCGCGGGCGACCAGGGCCTCATGTTCGGCTTCGCGTGCCGCGAGACCCCCGAGCTGATGCCGCTGCCGATCGCCTTGGCCCACCGGCTCTCCCAGCGCCTCACCGAGGTCCGCAAGGACGGCACCGTGCCGTACCTGCGCCCGGACGGCAAGACCCAGGTCACCATCGAGTACGACGGCCTCAAGCCCGTGCGCCTGGACACCGTGGTCGTCTCCAGCCAGCACGCCCCGGACATCTCGCTGGACTCGCTGCTGTCGCCCGATGTGGCCGAGCACGTCATCGCGCCGGTCGTCTCCGGCCTCGACCTCGACATCGACGGGTACAACCTGCTGGTGAACCCGACCGGCCGCTTCGAGATCGGCGGGCCGATGGGCGACGCGGGCCTGACCGGCCGCAAGATCATCGTCGACACGTACGGCGGCTACGCCCGCCACGGCGGCGGCGCGTTCAGCGGCAAGGACCCGTCGAAGGTCGACCGCTCCGCGGCGTACGCGGCCCGCTGGGTCGCCAAGAACGTCGTGGCCGCCGGCCTCGCCGAGCGCTGCGAGGTCCAGGTCGCGTACGCGATCGGCAAGGCCAAGCCCGTGAGCATCGCGGTGGACACCATGGGCACCGGGACCGTGGACCCCGAGCGCATCGAGCGCGCCGTCCTGGAGGTCTTCGACCTGCGTCCGGCCGCGATCATCCGCGACCTCAACCTGATCCGCCCGATCTACTCCAAGACCGCCGCGTACGGCCACTTCGGCCGCGAGCTGCCGGAGTTCACCTGGGAGGCGACCGACCGCGCCGCCGCCCTGAAAGAAGCAGTCAATTAAATTCGGCCCCGAGAGGCACGCCAGGAACGAATCTGAGCTGCGGCTCGCTCGTCGCAAGTACCGCTCCGCTGCGCTGCGCTGACGTACTAGCTCCTCACGAGCCTTGTCAGATCCGCCCCTGACGCACCTCTCGGGGCCGAATTCGGTCCACCCGAAACTTGTCATCGGCTCCGGGTATAACTGTGGGATGACAGAGCCCCCGGCAATCGCAGCGGTGAGCATCGACCAGCCGCTGCCCCAGCTGGACAAGCTCTTCGACTACCTGATCCCCGAGGACTTCGCGGACCAGGTCAAGCCCGGTTGCCGGGTGAAAGTCCGCTTCGGCCGCCGCAAGCTGAGCGGCTACGTCATGGGCCTCAAGCCCTCCAGCGACTTCACCGGCAAGCTCCTGTGGCTCTCCGAACTCGTCTCGCCCGAACCGGTCATCAGCCCCGAGGTCGCGGTCCTCGCCCGCGCGGTGGCCGACCGGTACGCCGGGACCCTCGCGGACGTCCTGCGGCTCGCGGTGCCCGAGCGCCGTGTCAAGGTCGAGTCCGAACCCCGAGGGGAGACCCTTCCGGTGGCCGCGCCCGTCCCGGACCACTGGAAGAGATATATCGCAGGCGAGGCATTCATGCGCGCGTTGCGCGAGACCAAGTCGCCGAAGGCGGTGTGGAACGCCCTCCCCGGCGAGGACTGGCCCGCCCGCCTGGCCGAGATCGCGGCGGCGACCGCGTCCGCCGGGCGCGGCGCGGTGCTCGTGGTGCCCGACCAGGCCGACCTCGACCGCCTCGACGCCGCCTTGGAAGCCGTCCTCGGTCCCGACCGCCACGTCACGCTCTCGGCCCAGATGGGTCCGACGAAGCGGTACCGGTCCTTCCTGAAGGCGGCCCGGGGCGCGGTCCGCATCGTCGCGGGCACCAGGGCCGCCGCCTTCGCGCCCGTCGAGAACCTCGGCCTCGTGGCGATCTGGGACGACGGCGACGGCTCCCACGTGGACCGCCACGCGCCGTACCCGCACGCCAGAGAAGTCCTGTTGACCCGCGCCAACCTCGCCGAGGCCGCCTGCCTCGTCGGCGGTTACAGCCGCACTCCGCAAGCGCAGCTCCTCGTCGAGACGAAATGGGCGGTCTCGATGACCGCACCGCGCGACGAGATCCGCAGCGCGACAGCGCGAATCGTCCCGGTGGGGGATGAGTCCGACCTGGAGCGCGACCCTTCCGGCAGCACCGCGCGGCTCCCGACGATCGCCTGGGAGTCGGCGCGGAACGCGCTGTCGAAGAACCAGCCGGTCCTCGTCCAGGTGCCAAGGCGCGGTTACGTTCCGGCGGTCTCGTGCCAGCGCTGCCGTACTCGCGCGGCGTGCCCGAACTGCTCAGGACCGTTGCGGCTCATGGGGGCCCGAAGGGCCCCGGTGTGCGGCTGGTGCGGGAAGGTCGCCGACGACTACCGCTGCGCGGAGTGCGGTTCGAACCGGGTGCGGGCCGTGGTGATCGGCGCGGAGCGGACGGTGGAGGAACTGGCGCAGGCCTTTCCGGACGTTCAGGTGGTCGAGTCGACCGGAGTGAACCGCCTGGATTCGGCCCCGAGCGGTGCGGCGGTGGTGGTGGCGACGCCGGGGGTGGAACCCCCTGCGCCGCAAGGCTATGGGGCGGTCCTTCTCCTCGACACCTGGGCGCTGCTGACCAGGGCCGAGTTGACGGCGGGCGAGGAGGCGTTGCGGCGCTGGATGAACGCGATCGCGTTGGCCCGCCATGACGGCACGGCGGTGGTGGTCGCGGACGGGGGCATGCCGGTGGTGCAGGCCCTGATCCGCTGGGACCCGGCCTGGTTCGCCGGACAGGAGCTCAAGGAGCGTGCTGAACTCGGCTTCCCGCCGGTGATGAAGTTCGCCGCGCTGACGGGCCCGAACGGCGAGGCCGAGAAGCTGGTGGCGGATCTGCCGAGCGACCTGGGGGCTGAGGCCATCGGCCCGATCCCGGTGGACGAGCACAGCGAACGCCTGCTCCTGCGGGTCCGAAGAAGAGACGGCGCGGCTCTGGCAAGTGTGCTGGCCAAGGCGACGGCCGAACGCGCGAGCGCGAAGGCCGAACCGGTGCGCATCCAGATCGATCCGCGCGAGATCGCCTGATCCAGTTGGAACCGCGGCGCGGTCACATGCTGTTGTAGGCGACCGTGGAGAGGACCCGGAGTAGGACGAAGCCCACCGCGATCCATCCGAGGACGATTCCGGCCGTGGCGAGTCCGCGCCCGGCTTCGCCGGAGACTTCGATCTGCGGGCGCGGTCGCGTGGCGCACTGTCAGAGTCGGGTGACGATCCAGAACAGGGTGAAGGCGACTGAGATCCAGCCGAGGACGATTCCGGCCGTCGCCAGTCCGTCTCCTGCCTCGCCGGTCTCTCGGATCTGCTGCTTCGCGATGTTGCCGAAGACGGCACCGAGGAGTCCGAAGCAGAAGCAGAGGCCGACGATGCCGACGACCAGTGCGGCGACCGCGAAGCCGTTGGTCTGCGGTCGCGGTGGCCTCGCGTACGGCAGGGGTGGCGGGTAGATCAGGGCCCACTGGTAGACGGGTGCGGGTGCGGGTGCTCCGGTTTCCTGCGGAGCCGGTGGTTCGGCTGCGGGCGGTTCGGGTTCGCGGGGGTCGTCTGCGCTCAATGCGGGGTCCTTCGGGGCGGGCGCCTGATCATCGCCGTCCACAGTGTTCTGAGGCGTTCGCGGAGGAAGTACGCTGCCGCGGCGACGATGAGGAGGAAGGGGATCGCGATCGGGAGGACCGTGGTGAAGCCGAGGACCACGATCAGGGCTTCCACGCCGATCAGCGAGGCCACTCCCATGTAGCCGAAGACGGTGAGCGCCTGCATGCGGAAGAGGAGCGCGGCCAGCGCGGTTCGGATGCGGCCCGTTCGCCTTTCGGTCACCAGCCATGTATAGCAGGGGAACTCGGTCACGTGGGTTCAGCAGACGGGGCCCTCGGCGGCGGCCGTGGCTCTGGTGAGGTCGCGGATCAGGGTGAGGTCCACCTTCTTCGGGGTGCTGAAGCGCAGGCACCCTTTGCCCATGTCCTGGTCGGCGAGGCGGTCTTCGAAGGCTTCGCGGACGTCGCGCCGCATGAGGTAGAAGGAGAGGTAGCGCTTCTGTGCGGCGTAGGCGATCTCGGTGACGCCGTCGCGTTCGTAGGCGGGCATGCCGTAGTCCATGACCTCGGTGAAGCCCGGCAGTTCCGCGCGGCAGACCTCGCGGATCGCGGTCAGGGCCTCGCGGCGGTCTGGGGGCAGTTCGGCCAGGTAGGCGTCGACCGTGGCCGCTTCGCTTTGCACCATCGTCCCAACGTAGCCCTGTTCAGTCGGTGCGGGCCGCGAGTTCGTGGCGTTCGTAGGTGCCCAGCCTTTCGTGGAGGCGCAGGGCCCGGGCCCATTCGGTGCGGGCGCCCTCGGGGTCGCCTTGGGCGGCGAGGGCGTCGGCGAGGCCGTGGTGCGCGCGGGCCTCCTCGTAGGGGTCGGGGGCGGCTTCGGCGAGGTCGATCGCTTCGCGGTGGAGGCGTGCGGCGGTCGTCGGGTCGGCGGCGACGCGGTAGGCGAACCCGGCGTTGTTGAGGACTTCGAGGCGCAGTTCCACGCTCGGGGTGGAGGCCGTGGCGTTGAGGGCGTGCTCGGCGAGGGTGATCGCGTCGGCGCTGTCGCCTTGGCGGGCGCGGACGTGGGCGAGGCGGCTGCGGATGAAGGCCTCGCCGAGGACGTCCCCGGCCCCCTGGTAGGCGGCGAGGGCCTGTTCGAGGAGTTCGGCGGCGGCGTCGGGTTCGTCGGCACGCAGGCGCAGCAGCGCGAGGCCCGCCATGGCCGCGCCGAGGCTCTGGCCCCAGCCGCGGTCGGCGAAGACCTTCGCGGACCGTTCGAAGCCGGACTCGGCGCTTTCGTGGTCGCCGATGAGCAGGTCGAGGTGGGCGATGTCGTCGAGGGCGTTCATCTCCTGGTCGGCGTCGCCGAGGTCGCGGAATCCCTCGGCGGTCTCGGTCGCGCAGTCGCGGGCTTCGGTGAGGCGCCAGCGTTCGAGGTGGCACCAGCCGATGGTGCCGAGGGCCTGGAGCGCCCCGATCCGGTCGCCGAGTTCGGTGGCGATCACGCGGGATTCGGCGAGGCTGCGCTGGGCGCTCTCGATGTCGCCGAGGGCCCGGAGGGTGTTGCCGATCTGGTGGTGGACGATGACCTGGTGGGCGCGGTCGCCGAGCGCCTTGTCGGCGGTGAGGGCGGTCCGCAGGTCGTCCATGGCCTCGGTGCGCAGGCCGCGCACGTACTGGTAGCGCCAGAGGGCGGTCGCGAGGCGGGCGGCGTGCCATTGGTGGCCGTTGGCGGCGGCGCGGATCATGTCGGTGAGGGCGCTGTGGCGGGCGTCGAGCCAGGTGAGGGCGTCTTCGGGTCCGGCGAACTCCGGTACGGGGACGTCGGTCTCGAGGGTCACTTCGGGTTCGAGTCCGAACAGGACGGTTCGGGTGGCGGTGACGGCGGCGAGGTGCCAGTCGTAGAGGCGGTGCAGGGCCGCGTCCCGGTCGGTGCGGTCTGCGGCCTGTTCGCGGGCGTAGGCGCGGACGAGGTCGTGGACGCTCCAGCGCCCGTCGGCGGTCGGCGCGGCGAGGTGGAGTGCGGCGAGCCGGTGGAGCGCGGCGTCGGCGTCGGCCGCGGTCACGGCGTTGAGGGCGGCGATGCCCGCGGGTTCGAACTCGGTGGCCGGGTGGAGGCCGATCGCGTTGAGGGCCTTCAGGGTCGCGGGGTCGAGGCTGTCGCGGGTGAGGTCGAGGCAGGCGCGCAGGCCCGCGGCCTCGTCGCCGGGCAGGTCGAGGTTCGTCAGGGGCGCGCGGGAGATGCGGTCGCGCAGGTCGCCGAGGGACTGCTCGGGGCGGGCGAGGGTCTGGCAGGCGGCCAGGCGCAGGGCCAGCGGCAGGTCACCGCAGGCGGCGGCGAGGCCGCGGGCCGCTTCGGGGTCGGCGGCGACGCGGCCGGGTCCGATCATGGCGCCGAGGAGGTCCATCGACGCTTCGCGGGTGAGCGGGGCGAGGCGCAGGTGCGGGACGCCGTGGGTGGCGGTGAGGCCGAACAGGTCGGTGCGGGCGGTGATGAGCGCGGTCGAGGCCCCGGTGCCGGGGAGGAGGTCGCGCAGCTGCTCGGGGCTGCGGGCGTTGTCGAGGACGACGAGGACGCGGCGGTGGCTCAGCAGCGAGCGGTACATCGCGGCGCGCTCGTCCCCGTCCGGGGGGATCTCCTCGGGGTCGGTGCCGAGCGCGGCGAGGAAGCGGTGGAGGACCGGGGCGGGGGTGAGCGGGTCGCTGCCGGAGAAGCCGCGCAGGTCGACGTAGAGCTGCCCGTCGGGGAAGGCGTCGAGGGCGCGGTGGGCCCAGTGGAGGGCGAGGGCGGTCTTGCCGACCCCGGCGGGCCCGGCGAGGACGACCGCGCGGGGCGCGGCGTCGCGGGCGTGCTGGTCGATGAGGCGCAGTTCCCGTTCGCGGCCGGTGAAGGCGTGGGGCGCGGGCGGGAGCTGGCGGGGGATCTGGCCGGTGTCGGCGACGTCGGCGGCCGCGATCCGGGCGCACTGGGCCAGCCAGGTGTCGACGACGGCCTCGTCGCCCCCGCAGGCGCGCACGAGCGCGGCGACCACTTCGGTGCGGGGGATCGAGTCGCGGTTGAGGACGGCGGCGAGGGTGCTGGTGGGGAGCCAGTCGCCGCGGTCCTTCGCGCGCCGGCTGATCTCGCGGATGCTCAGGCCGGAGGCGGCGCGCAGCTCCCGCAGGAGGGCGACCAGCTGGGGCGCCGAACCGGTGGCGGCGGGGTCCAGTCCATCGAGGGGTTGACGCACATCACTGAGCCTACCGAGGACCCGCGAAGCCGTGTGTCCCTGTCCGGGACGAACCGGGACGCCTGAAACCCTTGCGGCACAGCGCCCCCGGTGGTGCACTCGAACCATCCTCAAAGGCCGCGACGCGCGAATCCGAACGACGCCATGTGAAAGGCGGTGATCCCTTGCCCCTCAACACGAAGTTCCCCGGCCCCGGCCACGCCAAGACCGCCTGGGCGGAACTGCAGCTCTTCGGGACCGCGCTCACGAAGCGGTGGCAGAAGGAGACGGCGCTCGCCTACTGCGACCTGAAGCCGATCGCCACCGCCGTCACGAAGCACGCCGGTGCCTCCGGAGCGCTCGATTGGGAGTACCTGCGGAAGCTGCCGGTCAAGTACCACGCCGCGGACTGCGAATTCCGGGACTGGGCCTCCAGCACCGACCTCGACGCCCCGCAGCCCACCTGCAAAGGCATGATCGCCCCGGGCGTAGCGGGCGTCTACACGGACACCGACGGCACCGCGAAGAGCATGTCCTCCAGGATCGACTGCCCGGTCCCGCACCTCATGAAAATGGTCCCGAACTGGGCGGCGGCCGAATGCGCGGCGGTGTGGAAGGTCATCCCGTACTTCGACGCGCAGAACCAGTCGACCATCGGCGCCGCCCACGCCTCGCTGGAGGAGATCCAGAACGCCATGAACCTGCACGGCGCCACAGGGAAAGGCCAGGGCGGCGCCGGGCAGCTGCCCGACACCGTCAGGGCGCTCGGCGCCGGGAGCGGCGACGACAAGGACTGGTGGGTGGAGTGGACCGGCCTCGCCGCCGACACGCTCCGGGAGGGGTTCCTGTCCTCTCCCGAACCGACGCTCCACAACCACTACCTCATCGCGACCGACCTCGCCCGGCTCGTCAACAACCGGGCGGCGATCATCGAACTCGGCCGCAACAACTCCGTGTGCCTGATCCGGAAGGCCACCGAAGCGCTCGGTGAGGTCACCACCACCGTCAACGAGACCGACGCGCACTGGAAGGTCCTGACCGGCGTCGCCATGGCGCTCGGGCTCGTCAGCGGCGGGTTCACGGCCGCCGCGGCGGGGACCCTCGAAGTGGGGGTCTTCCTCGCCGAGGCGATCATCGGCAAGGCCAAGATTCCGATGAAGGCCTTCGGGACGGACTTCAAGAAGGTCGTGACCGACCTGGGCGGCCGGTTCAAGGCGCTGAACCAGGAGCTGGAGACGCAGGAGGGCGGCTACGCCAAGAACATCGGCGACCTCCGCTCCACAGTCGACGGCATCGGCAGCTTCGACCTCGAGCTCTACGACTTCGGTGAGAACTCGAGTACCACCCCGACCGCGGAGGCCCGGCAGAAGGCGAAGCGCGGCGGCTTCACGGCGAATCCGACCACGATCCTCAACCTCGCCAAGAGGTGCGCCTGGGCCGCTCAGGACTACGACCGGTTGGTGGCGAAGCTCGGCGCGGTCGTCACGGCTGAGATCCACCTGACCGACAAGGACGGCAAGGCGACCGACGCGGACAAGGCCGTCGTCAAGCTGTCCCACGAATTCCGGGAGTACATGGCGACCACCGGTGCCAGGTACCTCAACGCCAGGGACCAGATCGCCGCGGCCGCACACGACTACCAGGAGGCCGACGACGAGGCCTCGACCTCCTTCGACCAGACCTGGGACAACTGGAAGAAACGGGACACGGAGTCCACCTTCCAGCCCACGTCCTTCAAAGCGGAGGAGGCCGACGACACCGTGCGCCCCGACACCGCCGACGACGACCCCTACAGCGAGCCCCCCGAACACGGCCTCGACCCCCGCGAGGTCTACGAGACCGAAGACCACCGCAAGGAGGGCGCCGCACGGTAGCGATGCTCCACGCAGACCCGGGTCGGACGTGGGTACGATCGGCCCGCTCCGCCCCCGGCCGCCTTGCACCTCCGCTATCGCGGGGCGGCCGGGGGCTTCTTCGCGCCGAGCGATGAGTTCGGCCCCGCCGAGTCGTCTCAACTGATGCAATCGAATCGATGGATCGCATCGGATCCGCTCGGAAGGACGACACCGTCATGCAGAAGATCGTCACCAACATCTGGTACACCGACAACAAGGCCGAAGAGGCCGCCGAGTTCTACGCCTCGCTCTTCCCCGACGCCAAGATCACCGGCACCATCCCCTACGTCGAGGACGCCCACGGCACGCCCGGAACCGCGATGGTCGTGAACTTCACGCTCGCCGGGCAGCAGTTCACCGGCATCAACGGCGACGACTCCGCCAAGCACGACCACGCCATGTCGCTGCTCATCAACTGCGAGGACCAGGCCGAGGTCGACCGCCTCTGGGACGCGATCCTGGGCGGCGGCGGCAGCGAGATCCAGTGCGGCTGGATCGCCGACCAGTGGGGTGTGAACTGGCAGGTCTGGCCGACCGAGGCCGACCAGTACGTCGGCGGCCCCGACAAGGAAGGCGCCGTCCGCGCCGTCCAGGCCATGTACGCCATGAAGAAGATCGACCTCCAAGGCCTCAAGAACGCCTACGAGGGTCTGTAGTGCCCGTGCGGCCCGGTCCCCCGCGCGGGGGACCGCGGCCCCGCCGCCGAGGGAGGCCGCCGGTCCCGGCGTCGGCGATGCTGGAGCCGTGAACGAACGCTGGCACAATGGCCCCATGCGCCTGCTCGCCCCGCTCTGGTCCCGGGCCACCTACCGCGGGTGGGTCTGGATCATCCTCGGCGGGGCGCTCATGATGCCGTTCATGATGGTCGGCGCCATCGTCTACAACTGGCGCCACCCTGACAGCGGCTTCGACGGCATCATCGAACCCGGCGTCTACTTCGCGGTGCTCCCGCTCGTCGCCGCGACCTCCCTGCTCCTGCCCGACCGCGAGGTCGAGCGGACGGCCGCCCGGCGCCTCCTCGGCGCCGATTTCACCGCCCCCGCCGACGACGCCACCTGGAACGCCCGCTGGCGCACCGGCTGCTGGTTCACCCTCCACGCCGCCGTCGGCGGCCTCCTCAGCGGCGTCACCCTCGCCATCGCGCCCTTCACGGTCTACCTCGCCTACTACGGCTCGCGCCTGACCTTCGGCATCACCGAAGAGGAACCGGCCTACTACTCCGGCTGGACCATCCACTGGGGACTCATCCTCGCGCCCCTGCTCCTGATCGCGCTCATCGGCCTCGTCGCCGCCGCCACCGCGGGCATGAAGGCCCTGGCCCCCCGGTTCCTCGGCCAAGGCGCGGCCGACCGCCTCGCCGCCTCCCGCGCCGAGGCCGCCCGCCTGGCCGCCCGCAACCGCATCGCCCGCGAACTCCACGACTCCGTCGGCCACGCCCTGTCCGTGGTCGTCGTCCAATCCGAGGCCGCCGCCCGCCTCATCGACAAGGACCCGGCCTTCGCCGCCACCGCCATGAGCGCCGTCGGCGAGACCGCGCGCGGCGCCCTGGCCGAACTCGACGCCGTCATCGGCGCCCTCCGCGAGGACCGCGACGACGCCCGCGCACCGCAGCGCGGCCTCGCCGACCTGCCGGCGATGGCCGCCGAATCCGGTGTGGACGCCGACCTCGATGTCTCCGGCGATCCTGAATCGTTGGGCCGCTTGGCCTCCCGTGAGATCTACCGGATCGTCCAGGAGGCGCTGACGAACGTGCTGCGCCACGCCGACGAGCCGCGCGCCGCCGTGGCGGTCGCGGTGGGGGAGCGCGAGTGCACCGTCGCCGTCACCAGCCCCGCCGCGCGGAGGCCGCGCCGTCGCCCCGGCGGGCGCGGTCTCATCGGCATGGCCGAGCGCGCCGCCGTGCTCGGCGGCACCGCCGAGACGGATTGGGTCGCAGGGCAGTGGACCGTCCGCGCCGCAGTCCCGATCGAGACGGCCCCGAACGAGGCAATGCCCATGGAGGCCGCACCCATTGCGGCAGCGCCGAACGCGACCGTGCCGGTCTCGACCATGCCGAACGCGACCGTGCCGAATGCAACCGAGGAAGGCCGAGGATGACCGCACCGCTGCGCATCGCATTGATCGACGACGAGGCCCTGATCCGCTCCGGGTTCGCCGCGATCATCGGCGCCGAACCGGACCTGGAGGTCGTGGCCGAAGGCGCCGACGGCATCGACGCCCTCACGATCGCCCGCTCCGGCAAGGCCGACGTGCTGCTCATGGACGTGCGGATGCCGAAGGTCGACGGCATCGAGGCCACCGAACGGATCGTGTCCGAACTGGACTCGCCGCCGAAGATCCTGGTGGTCACCACGTTCGACAACGACGACTACGTGTGGCAGGCGCTGCGGGCCGGGGCCGACGGGTTCCTGCTCAAGCGCACCCGCCTCGAAGACCTCCTCGCAGCCGTGCGGCTCGTGGCCCGCACCGACGCGCTCCTGTTCCCCGAGGCCGTCCGCCGCCTCGCCGCGGCCTCACCGAAACGCAAGGCCCCCAAGGGGATCAACGACCTGAGCGAGCGCGAACGGGAGGTCCTCACCCTCGCGGCCCGGGGCCTGTCGAACGCCGAGATCGCGGCCGAGCTGTTCCTCGGCCGCGAGACCGTCAAGACCCATCTGAGCAGCGTCTACGCCAAACTCGGCGTCCGCGACCGCACCCAGGCCGTGATCGCCGCCTACGAGGGCGGCCTCGTCTGAGACGCCGCCCGGTCCGACTCGGAGAGACTCCCGACCCGGACCGGGCGTCCCTCACGCCTCGACCACCGTTGCGCCCTCTGAGGCCGTGCCTTCGATGACCACACCGTCGGCGGCCACCGTCCCCGCACTGTCGCCGACGACGACCGTACTCGCGTACTCGCCGCCCGCGGTGGTACTGCTGTCCACTTCGGACTCAGTGGTCGTGAACGCCACGGCCGCCTCGTCCTCGGTCTCGCCCCCGCTCGCCGCCACCGCGGCCAGCGCCGCCTCCATGCCGTGCAGCGTCCCCCGCAGGTACTGGAGGTTCCGCCAGGTCGCGGCGTGGAACTCCAGGTACCGCCCGGCGGCGTTCTCGGCCGCGCCCGGCGCGGTCCCGAACGCCGGGGCCCGGCTCAAGGTCCCCGTGCCCAGCACCGGGACCACCTGGTTCTCGAGCACGTCGAGCAGTCCCAGCAGGAACAGCCGGTACTCCTCGATCGCCTCGGGGTCGAACACCCGCTCCTGCGCCATCGTGCGCCTCCTCCTCTAGCTGTACGGGTCGTCGCCGGGCTTCACATAGCCCCAGACGTTGTCGATCTCGCGGAAGGTGAGGTCCTCCTCCTCCGCCTCTTCATCCTCTTCGGACTTCTCGTTCTTCTTGCGGGCCTCGGCCGCCGCCTGCTGCCCGCCGGAGACGACCCCGGTCCTGGACGCGCCGCCGCCCGAACCGGTGCCGCCGCTCGCGCCCGGACCGCTCGTCCCGGCCGGAGTGAACGCGCCCGATCCAGCCGCGCTGTAGAGCGAGCCGCCTGCCGGGGCGGCCCCACCTGCCGTCACCGAGGACGCGGGCATCGCCCCGCCCGCGCCGCCGAAGCCGAACCCGCCGCCGCCACTTGCCAAGCCGCCGGAGACCGTCCCTTCCCCGGCCGCCTCCTGCGGCGCCGACTCGGACTCCTGCGCGTTCTCGGCCTTCACCGAGCCGTCGCCGCCGGGCGGCACGGGACTGGGGTCCTGGGTCGCCTGCGGCGTCACCGGCGCCGCGGGCTGCTCCATCGACGGCGACTCCAAATCCATATAGGAGGAATCGGCGCTGTCGGGGTAAGGCCGGTCGGCCCCTGCGGTGCTCAGCGACTCCAGCTGCTCGCTCTGGCCCGTGCGCTTCTCGACGATCGCCTCATCGATAGCCGCGTGCCGCTCGACGTACCCGGCCACTTCGGCCGCGATTCGGTCCCCGAAGGCAGCCGTGGCCGCCTCCCCGGCCAGCACTCGCGCCTGCGACACCACCCCGTCCACCGGCGTCGCGGCTCCTCCCGCCTGCTGCTCGATGAACGACCGCACCTCGGCCGCGAGGTTCGCGTCCGCGCCGCCGAGCTTGAGTGCCTGCTCGGCCTGCTCGCAGGTCATCTGGATGCAGTCGCCGTGCCACCAGCCCGGCCGGACGTGGATCGCGATGAGGCTCGTCCACTCGCCCTCCGCGCCGACCATCGGTGCGGGATACGGGATCTCACCCGAATCGCCGCCCTGGAGGATGTAGATCGCCTCCTCGCGGTGCTCCAGCTCCCGCGCGGCGTCCTCGATGTCGTCCAGGACGCCCTGGACGAGCGCCCGGACCTGGTCGGTCTGGTCGGCGAAGGCGTCGAAGTCCGTTCCGGCCCACCCGGTCGCGAGCTCCGCGAGCCGGGTCTTCAGCAGCCCCGGCCAGTCCGCGAGTACCGCCGCGACCTCCTCTTTCCAGCCGGTGCGCAAGTGCTGCAACGAGAACAGGTCCGCCTCCAGCGGTCGCACCGCGCTGACCGCGGAGCGGAAGTCGTCCTCGGTCGGATACGACATCCCCTCGCAGCGCGGCTTGAACCGGCCCAGCTGCCCCTCGACCGGGACCGCCGAGACCAGCTGCTCCCAGTCGGCCTCCGCCGGGTGCGCGACCGGATGCGGGCAGGCCCCCGCGGTGCAGCCCGCGCGCTCGCCACCCGTGGTATCCAAATCGGACGTGTCGCCGAACGCGATGGTCGAACTCGCGGAAGCGGTCTCGACCTCCGCATAGTCCGCAGTCTCGTATTCGTATGCAGTGCCGTCGGTTTCAGCAGTGTCGAGGGCGGTGTCGTCGTAACCGCTCGAGTCGGCCTCGAGCACGGTCACGTACTCACTGCCCGCGTCGTCGCTCGCGGCCGAGCCTTCGATGAATCCCGCGTCGGTCATGCCGGTGCACCTCCCTGGGGTCGTTCCCGGTCCGTCCCCATAGAAGGGCGGCCCGCCACGGAAACACCACGACTTCGCACCAGGACGGCCGGGACGGGTCCGTGGCGGACGGGGGCACATTGCAGAGGAGGCCGGGCGTCCGGCGCCGAGACATGTCGGAGGAGGAACAGCGTGAGCGTGTTCATGGAAGTGGAGCAGGTGCGCGGCGGCGGCGCGGGCCTGCGGGCCATCGCGCCGGGGGCCCGCCGGGCCTCCGACCGGGTGCGGGCGCCCGCCGAGAGCGCCGCGTCGGGCAACAGCGGGTTCTTCACCGGCGACGCGGGCGTCCAATGGCAGGCCGCCCTGAGCACCGTCACCGAGAGTGTCGAACGCCGTGTCGAATGGCAGGGCACGCAGGTCACCGGCAGCGCCGACGACCTCGACGGCTGCGACCGCGAGGTGGGCGGCCGCCTGGGCGACATCGAGCGCGCCATCCCGGCGAAGCAGCCGAAGTAGGAGGACCCATGCCCACGTACCAGGAGGCGCTGGCCGCCGACCCGACCGGATTCGTCGACTGCGCCGCCGAGATGAGCTCGGCGGGCACCGACCTGACCGATCACCGGACCGCCTACGACGCCAAGGTCAACGAGATCAACGCCGGGTGGCAGGACCGGGCGAACACCGCGTTCAACGACGACGTCGCCCTCGTCGACACCCACGTCGAGGACGTGGTGTCGCGGGTCGGCGAGGCCGCCGAGACGCTCAGCGCCGGCGGCTCCCAGATGGCGTCCCAAGTGGAGCAGCTGAAGGCGACTGACGCGGTCTACCGCGGGGCCGGGTTCACCGTGCAACCTGAACCGCGCGTGGAACTCGGGGCCGTGCACTGGGCGGCGATCGCGGCCGCCGGGCCGTTCGGACCCATGCTGCAGGCCCTGTTCCAGGCCCGCGCCGACGAGGGCACGACGCAGCTTCGGCTGGGATTGGCGATGCTCACCGTGACCGACGCCGTGACCGGCGCGGCCCTGACCGCGGCGGCCCAGCAGCTCAAGCCCATGGAGGACAAGGACGATACCGGCTCGACCATCTGGCCGCCCGTGATCGGCACTGAGGACCAGCCGAAGTCCGGCAAGGACGACACGGAAGGCAAGGACGAGAACGACACCGACACCGACACCGACACCGACACCGCCAAGAAGGATCCCGACGAGGACGGCGACAAAGACGCGAAAGACAAGGACGACAAGGACAAGGACGGCAAGAAGGACGACGAGGAGAAGCCCGACCCGAACGAGCAGGACCAGCAGCCCGAGACGCCGCAGTCCGAGCAGCCCGAAACCGAGCAGCCCGAGAACCAGATCCCCGGGACCGAGTCACCTGACTCGGTGCCGCCCGTCGTGCCCGACTACGAGACCGACCCCGGCGACTTCACGGCCCCCGAACTCCCCGAGAACAATTGGGACCCCAGCGAACTCGGCGGCGACGAACCGCTCTCCGGTGGCCTGGCCGGAGGCGGCGGCGGTCTCGGCGGCGGCCCGGCGGGCGGCGGACTCGGCGCAGCCGACGCGCCCTCAGGCGGCGGGAGCGGCGTCGGCGGCGTGATCGGGGCCACCACCGCGAGCGCCCCGCCCATGGGGACGACCGGATCCGGCGGCAGGACCGGCACCGGCGGCCTCCTCGGCTCGCCCGGCGCCCGCGGCCCGGCCGACCCCGACGACGAGTTCGAACGCGAGTCCTTCCTGGTCGAGGACCCCGAAGAGGACGTGTGGGGGATCGGTTCCGCCGAGAACAACCCCTACGTCGACTTCCAGGACGAGCAGCCCGAAGCGGCCGTACCGCCCGCGCTCGCCCTCGACGAGACGTCCCCGTTCACCTTCCCCGGCTTCGACCTGCCGGGAATCGACAAACCGTAACGGCCACAACGACGACGGCCCGCGGCCCACCGGATGATCTCCTGTGGACGGCGGGCCGTTCCGCTTCAGCACTGCCATCGAACGACGTCTTCGACCAGCGCCGCCAGCGCTGTTCCGCTCCCGCACCGCTACCGGACGATGGCCTCGACCAGTGCCGCCAGCCGATCCGCCGCGTGCCGTTGCGCCCGCCCGATCGCCGCCGACGCTTCGGCGGCCAATTGCTCGTACTCGGTGTCCACGGTGACATTCGGGACCAGGAAGCGGAACTCGGCCAGGCGTCCCGCCAAGGTCACCTCGGCCTCGCACACGTCGTCCTCGGTCTCGTTGCCGGAGAACCGTTCGGGCGACCTCGCCACCCACTCGCGCAGGTCGGCCGAGCGCGGGTCGGGCGCGCACCGCGCGACCAGGTCCGCGCCCACCCGTTCGGCCCGCATGACGTGCTCGGCGCGGGCCGCCTCGGCCACGTCCCAGGCCGCCTCGATCGCCTTGCCCACGGCCCGGCCGCTCATCCGGTCCACCGTGGGGCTCAACGCGAGTGAACCCAGTCGGCCCGTGTAGTCCAGGCGCAGCCACACCACCCGCCCGGCGTCGGTGCCGTCGAAGCCGGCGCCCATCAGCTGCGCGGCGAGCGCGCCCGCGCGCCCCGCCGCCTCGGCTGCGGCGGCGAACCGCTCGCGCGTCGGCGCCTGCGCCAGCGCCCGCTCGGCGTGCTCGCGCACCGGCCCCTCTGGCATCCGCGCCGTCACGGCGCGCGCGGCCGCCAGCCGGTCCTCGTATCCTTCGGGGATCACAATCTTGTCCATAGGGGACTCCTCGGCTCGTTCGGTGAGACGTTCTGCGCATCGTCGCCCGCCTCCCCCCGGATCTGACCTCGATTCGTCACGGCTGACGGACCTGCCGGGCGCGTACCCTTGTGGGACACTGGACAACCCCTACCGCGGTGCTGAAAGCGACGACGCCATGACCCTCGACGTGCGCCTGCTCGGACCCCTGGAGGTCCGTGTGGACGGCCGCCCGGTCACTTTCCCCAGGGGCAACGCCACCACCGTCCTCGCGCTCCTGCTGGACGACGCGGGCCGGGTCGTCCCCGTCTCGGGGCTCGTCGCCGGCGTCTACGGCGACGACCTCCCGCTCGATCCCGAAGCGCAGGTGCAGAACACCGTCGGCGTCCTGCGCCGCCAGCTCCGCTCCGCCCGCGACCGGATCGAGACCGTCGGCCGCGCCTACCGCTTCCGCATCGACGAGACCGAACTCGACACGTTGCGCTGCAGGGCGAAAGAGCACCGGGCCCGCGAGATGCGCCGCGAAGGCCGCAGTGAGGACGCCGCCGAGGTCCTGCGCGAGGCCCTCGCCGAGTGGCGCGGACCCGCCCTCGCCGACCTCCCCGGCCGCGTCCCCGGCGGGATCGGCCGCCGCCTCGACGAGTACCGGCTCACCCTGCTCGAACAGCGCATCGACGCCGACATCGACACCGGCCGCGCGCCCGCCGCTATCCAGGAGCTGCGGCAGATCCTCGCCGCCCACGACACCCGCCAGCGCCTCGTCGGCCTGCTCATGCGCGCCCTCCACACGTGCGGGCGCACCGCGGAGGCCTTGGCGGCCTTCGCGGACCTGAAGGAACGGCTCGCCGAGACCCTCGGCGCCGACCCCAACCGCGAACTGGTGGAGCTGCACACCGCGATCCTCCGCGACCCGCCCGCCGAACCCGCCGTCGCCGATCCCGTCGAGATCCCTTCGGCCGCAGTGGTTCCGGCGATGCTGCCGCGCAGCACGCCCCGCTTCACCGGCCGCGAGCGGGAGATCGGGATCCTGGACCGGTTCCTCATGGACGCCGGGGACGCGGCGGGCCTGGCCGCCCTCACCGGCATGGGCGGGATCGGCAAGACCGCGCTCGCCGTCCGCTGGGCGCACCGGGTCGCCCACCGCTTCCCCGACGGGCAGCTCCACTTCGACCTGCGCGGCTTCGATCCCGCCGCGCCCTTGGTCGAACCCGCGGATGTCCTCGGCGAAGCTCTTGTGGCCCTTGGCCTCCGGCATCCGCCCGCGCGCCTTGACGAGCGGGTCGGGCTGTACCGCACGATCCTCGCGCAGCGCCGGGTGCTCATCGTGCTCGACAACGCCCGCGACGCCGCCCAGGTCCGGCCGCTGCTGGCCGCCGCGCCCGGCTCGTTCACGATCGTCACCAGCCGCGACCGCCTCGTCGGGCTCGACACGCACGAGGGCGCCGAGGTCGTCTCTCTCGGCGTGCTGACCGAAGCGGAGTCCGCGGCGCTGCTGACCCGGCGCGTCGGCGCCGCGCGGGCCGCCGCCCACCGCCACGCGATCGGCCGGCTCGCGGCCGCCTGCGGCCGGCATCCCCTGGCGCTCACGCTCGTCGGCTCCTGGGCCGCGGCCGAACCCCAGCGCTCCCTGGGCGACCTGGTAGGCCACATCGTGCGGGCCCCCAGCGTCTGGGGCGTCCTCGTCTCCTCCGGTTTCGCCGCCGACCTCCGCACGGTCTTCGACAGCTCCTACCAGCTGCTGGGGCAGCGGGACGCGCTGGCGTTCTGCCTGTTCGGCCTTCACCCCGGGCATTCGCTGACGCCGTCGGCCCTGGCCAGCCTCATGGGACTCGCGCCCGCCGAGGCGCGGGCGGCGCTGGCCGTACTCGAGGAGTCCAGCCTGGTCAGGCGGTCGCCGGGGGAGCGCTACGTCATGCACGGCCTGCTGCGCGACTACGCCGCCGAGTGCTTCGCCGACGAGGTCCGCGAATCCGAACGCCGCGCCGCGGCACTGCGGATGCTGGACCACTACCTGCACGCGGCCGACCGGGCCGACCGGCTCCTCGCGCCCGGCGGCGACCGGATCGAGCTGGGGCCGCCAGGGCCCGGCGTCCACATCGAACACCTCGAGGACGCCGCGGCGGCCGCCGCCTGGTTCGCGGCCGAGCGGCCGGTCCTGCACGGACTGATGCGCATCGAGGCGGGCTTCCAGGCCGACCTCAGGGTCTGGCGGCTCGGCTGCCTCTTCGCCGGGCGGGGCGAGGACCGCGAGCCGGAGGTCCAGGCGGCGGCGCTGGCGGCCAAGGCCCGCCTGGCGGCCTCGGCCGCCGACCAGCGCTGACTGCCCGCTCATTTCACGGTTGACATCCGCGGGCTCCTTCGTGCTATGGTTCATTAGTCAAGTAATGAACCACTGAACGAACTAACCACTCGTTCCCCCGAAACCGAAGGAGGCGAGATGTTCGATGACGGCGCACCGATCTATCGGCAGATCGCCGATCAGATCAAGGCCGAGATCATGAACGGATCGCTCGAACCGGGAGGCAAGGTCATGTCGACCAACCAGTACGCCGCGTTCTACCAGATCAACCCTGCCACCGCGCAGAAGGCGTTCCGGGACCTGGTCGACGAGGGCGTCCTCTACAAGCAGCGCGGCGTCGGCATGTTCGTCGCCGAAGACGCCCGCGACAAGCTCGCCGCGGACTTCCGCGAGCGCTTCTTCGAACGCGTCCTGGCCCCCCTGGTCCGCGAGGCCCGCCAGGCCGGCATCCCCCTGACCGACATCATCGACTACCTCAAGACCCAGGAAGGCGCCCTCCAATGAGCTTCACCGTCACCCTCCGCGACGTCACCCTCAAGTACGGCGACGCGGACGCCCTCGCCGATGTGGACCTGACCCTCGAAGCCGGGAAGATCCACGGCCTCCTGGGCCGCAACGGCGCCGGCAAGACCAGCCTGCTCAGCCTCATCGCCGCGTTCCGCAAGCCCACCTCCGGCGAGATCCTCGTCGGCGGCGAACCGGTCTGGGAGAACGCCCCGATCGTCTCCCGCGTCGCCCTCATCCGCGAAGGCGGCGACTTCGACGACTCCGACACCGTCAAGGCCACCATCGAGACCGGCCAGATCCGCCCCGGCTTCGACACCGACTACGCGTACCGGCTCGCCGACAAGTTCGAACTGCCCCTGAAGAAGAAGGTCCGCGAGCTCTCGCGCGGCAAGCGCTCGGTCCTGGCCGCGGTCACCGGCCTCGCCGCCCGCGCCGAACTCACCATGTTCGACGAGGTCCACCTCGGCATGGACGCCCCCACCCGGGACGCGTTCTACAAGGAGCTCCTGGCCGAGTACATGGACCGCCCGCACACCGTCATCCTCTCCACCCACCTCATCGACGAGGTCGCCAACTACCTCGAAGAGGTCGTCATCGTCGACAAGGGACGGATCCTGCGCCACGAGGGCGTCGAGGCCTTCCAGGGCATGGGCGCCACCCTCACCGGTCCCGCCGCCGCCGTCGACGCGGTGACCGCCGCCCTCGACGTCGTCGCCGAGCAGCGCCTCGGCGGCACCAAGAGCGTCACCGTCGCAACGGCACTGGACGCCGGGACGCGGGCGAGCGCCGCCGCGGCCGGGATCGAGCTCGGCCCGGTCGGCCTCCAGGACCTCTTCATCCACCTCACCGACCCACACCCGTCGCCCCGCCCGCACCCCGGACCGGAGAGGGCAAAGCCCTCGCAGCCGATCAATGGCAAGAACGGAGCCTGACCATGCCCGCCCTGCAACGGCTCCCCACGCGCCGCTACGCCCTCGGCCTCGGCCTCGCCTGGGAGGGACTGCGGTACTTCAAGTACTGGATCGCCCTGGCCCTGGTCGTCTCGTTCCTCGGCCCGCTCGCGCTCTCCCAGTACAACGACATCACGCTCTCCACCTGGTTCTACACCGCGAACGTCGCCAAGTGGTTCACCGCGTTCGTCGGCGGCGGCTTCGTCGCGACCCTGGTGCCCAGCATGATCGCGGCGGGCCTGACGCGCCGCGAGTTCGCCGCCGCGGTCGGCGTCTTCGGCCTCGTGTGGTCGGCGGTCCTCGGCGCGGTCGTCATCGCCGGGCTCGCGGTCGAACGCGTCTACTACGACGCCATGGGCTGGTCCCAGGGGATCGACGCGAGCGACGTCATCGCACCGATCGGATCCTGGAGCGACACCCTCGCATTCGCCGCGGTCTACCCGCTCATGTACCTGGCCTACTTCGCCGCCGGGACCGTCATCGGCGCCGCCTCCTACCGCTGGGAGAACGCCGGCTGGCTGCTCCTGATCCCGATCCTCCCGATCGTCTTCAGCCTCGACAACGCCCTGTACGACACCGAGCCGTTCGGGCCCGGCTGGATGGGCTTCCTCGGCGGCTTCATCGACGAATGGGGCCGCGGCCTCCTCCTCACCGGCGTCGCCCTCGTGGCCCTCGGCCTCGCGGCCGCGGCCCGCCGCATCCTCATCGACATCCCGCTGCGATCCAAGAAGGCCTGACCATGACCACCGCACTCGCCAAGCGCCGCTACCGACTCGGCGTCAGCCTCTTCCTCGGATCGGCCCGCTGGCTCCGCTGGCCGCTGCTCGCCTGGGTCGTCCTCACCCCGATCCTCTCGGTGGTCTTCAGCTCCGCCATCGAGGTCGGACTGTGGACGGTCGCCACCACCACGTTCCAGTGGTTCGTCGCCGCCCCCGCCGGGCTGTGGCTCTTCACGAACCTCTCGACCACCCTCGCCCGCGGCGTCACCCGGCGCGAGCTCACCGTCGCCTACCTCGTCTTCGGCGCCCTCGCCTCCCTCGCCGTCACGGCCCTGACGATCGCCGGGTTCGCCGCCGAGCACGCCCTCTACGCGCTCTTCGACCTCCCGGTCGACACCTGGGGCGGGACGCTCGCCGCCGGGGCCCGCTACGTCCTGGTCACCCCCGTCTACTTCTTCGCCGGGACGCTCATCGGCGCGACGGCCGCCCGCTTCGGCGACCGGGCCTGGTTCACCGTGGCCGTCCTGCTCGGGGCAGGAGGCCTGTACACGGGCCTGCTCCTCCTCGAATTCGGCGAGCTCAGCGGGCCGGGACGCGTCGCCGCCTGGGCCGTCGGCGGCATCGCCGCCACCGCCGCCCTCATCAGTGCCTCGGCCCTGACCCTGCGATCGATCCCGATCCGACCGAAACGAGCCTGATCATGACCAACGGTCTCGCCCAACGCAAGTACCGCCTCGCGGTCGCCCTTGCGGGCACCGCCGGCCGCAACTTCGGCCTCCCGCTGCTGACGCTGTTCGCGATCCTGGTTGCCGTCACGGCACTGATCCGCGCGAACTCGAACGAGATCGTCGACTTCACGACGGTCGTGCTCGTCCTCCTGCCGTTCGCCGTGATCGCCACCAGCTGGGGGTACCTCACCAAGCTCCTGCCCCGGGCGATCGCCCTCGGCATGACCCGCCAGGAGTTCCTGACGGGCTTCGCCCTGTTCGGCGCCATGGTCGTCACCGGATCGGTCCTGCTGACACAGCTGATCGCGGTCACCGACATGCAGCTCTTCGGACTGCTGGAGGACGACGCCGTCTACGGCATCGGCGTCATCGAAGCGACCACCCGCGCCTCCCTGTACTTCACCTGCGGCATGTTCGCGGGCGCGCTCATCGTCCGATGCGGCGGCCGGATGCTCGGCAGCGTCCTCACCGGCCTGCTCGTCGGCACCGTCCTCTTCCGGGAAATCGCGCTCCAGCTCACGCTCGCGGTGTTCCGCGAACTGGGCGCCAGGGAGACGGACTCCGTATTCGATTCCGCCGCCACCCAGAACCTCATAGCCCCGCTCGACACGGTGCTCGCCTGCGTCTTCGCAGCCGCGGCGGCGCTGCTGATCCTGCGCGCGCCCATGCCGGCGAAACGGGCCTGAGCCATGGGCCTCATCGGTGCGGACGTCCCCTTCCCGCTGGTCGTGCTGGCCGCGTGCATCGCGGCCGGCATGGTCGCCGGACTCCTGCTGACCGCCGGCCCGCCCGCGCCCCCGCACCCCCGCCGAAGCGGCCCCGGCCCGGCCCGCACCACACCGCCGACCGACCCCTCACGCGAGGCGCCCGGGGAGTGGGACACTGGAGAACGGCCAGTACACGCATCGGAAGGTCAGCACATTGTCGATCCAGCCCATCCGCATCTTCGGCGACCCGGTCCTGCGCACCGCCGCCGAGGAAGTCGACACCTTTGACAAGGAACTGCGGGGCCTCGTGAAGGACCTGCTCGACACCATGCGCGACGAAGGCGGCGCCGGGCTCGCCGCACCCCAGCTGGGCATCAGCAAGCGCGTCTTCTCCTTCGACGTCGACGACGTCATCGGCCACATCGTCAACCCCCTCCTCGAATTCCCCGACGAGGAGGAGCAGGACGGCCCCGAAGGATGCCTGTCCCTCCCCGGCCTCTACTTCGACACGATCCGCCGCCAGAACGTCGTCGCCAAGGGCTTCAACGAATACGGCGACCCCCTCCAGATCGTCGGCACCGGCCTCATGGCCCGCTGCCTCCAGCACGAGACCGACCACCTCGACGGCATCATCTTCATCGACCGCCTCGACGCGGACCGCCGAAAAGTCGCCCTGACGGAGATCCAGTCCCAGGACTGGTACAACGAAGACGTCAAAGTCAAAGTCACCCCCCACGACTCCAAGGGTGTGTTCTTCAAGCGATGAGAATCGTCTTCGCCGGGACCCCGGAGGTCGCACTGCCGACCCTCGAGGCCCTCCACGGCTCCGACCACGAGGTCGTCGCCGTCCTGACCCGACCCGACGCCCGCACCGGACGCGGCCGCAAAGTCTCCCGCTCACCCGTCGCAGCCTGGGCCGACGAGCACGGCGTCGAAACGCTCACCCCCGCCAAACCGCGCGAACCCGCCTTCCTCCAACGCCTCCGCGACCTCGACGCCGACCTCGTCCCCGTCGTCGCCTACGGCGCACTCGTCCCGCCCGCCGCCCTCACCATCCCGCACCTGGGCTGGATCAACCTGCACTTCTCCCTCCTGCCCGCCTGGCGCGGCGCCGCCCCCGTCCAGCACGCCGTGCTCGCCGGGGACGCCATGACCGGCGCCTGCGTCTTCCAACTCGAAGAGGGCCTCGACACCGGCCCCGTCTACGGGCGCCTCACCGAACCCGTCGAACCCGGCGACACCTCCGGCGACCTGCTGGGCCGCCTCGCCGTCGCCGGCGCCCGCCTCACCCTCGACGTCGTGAACGCCCTCGAAGCCGGGGCGCTCGTCGGCGAACCGCAACCCGAGGACGGCGTCTCCTACGCCCCCAAGATCAGCGTCGAAGACGCCCGCGTCCGCTGGACCGACCCCGCCTTCGCCGTCGACCGGCGCATCCGCGCCGTCACCCCCGCCCCCGGCGCCTGGACCGAATTCGAAGGCCAGCGCCTGCGCCTGGGCCCCGTCCGCATCGACCCCGAAGGCCCGCAGCTCCAACCCGGCGAGGTCGCCCTCGCCAAACACGCCGTCCACGTCGGCACCGCGACCGATCCCGTGCGCCTGGACCAGGTCCAGCCCGCCGGGAAGAAACCCATGGAAGCCGCCGCCTGGGGCCGCGGCCTCCAAACCGAGACACCGAGGTTCGCATGAGCGACGACCGACGAAACCGCGGCCGCCGCAGCGCCCGTCCCGACCCTGAAGACGGCGCCCAGCGCGCCCTCCCCAACGTCAACCCGCGCCGCGTCGCCTTCGACGCGATCCGCGCCGTCACCGAGGACAACGCCTACGCGAACCTCGTCCTGCCCAGGATGCTCGCCGAGACCGACAACACCGGCCGCGACGCCGCCCTCGCCACCGAGCTGACCTACGGCACCCTGCGCAGCCTCGGCACCCTCGAAGCGATCCTCGCCGCCGCCTCCGGGCGGCACATCCAGCAGCTCCAGCGGGACCTCGTCGACGCCCTCTGCCTGGGCGCCTACCAGCTCCTGTACATGCGCGTCCCGCCGCACGCCGCCGTCGCGACCACCGTCAGCCTCGTCAAGGCCGCCGTCTCCCCGCGCGTCTCCGGGCTCGCGAACGCCGTGCTGCGCAAGGTCGCCGCGAAGGACCTCGAGGAGTGGACGGGCGAGCTCGCCACCGGCGACCGCCGCGCCGACCTCGCCCTGCGCTACGCCCACCCCGAGTGGATCGTCGAGGAGTTCGAGGCGGTCCTGGGCCCCGACGAGCTTCCCGCCGCGCTGGCGGCCGACAACGTCGCCCCGCCGGTCCACCTGGCCGCCAAGCCCGGCCGCATCACCAAGGGCGACCTGTCGCGGGAGACCCGCGGCGGCGAGCACGGGCAGTGGTCGCCGTACGCGATCTACCTGCCCAGCGGCGACCCCGGCAAGATCAGGGCCGTCGCCACCGGCCTGGCCCACGTCCAGGACGAGGGCAGCCAGCTGGTCGCCCTCGCTTTGGCCGAAGCGCCCCTGGAAGGCCCGGACAAGTCCTGGGTCGACCTGTGCGCCGGTCCGGGCGGCAAGACCGCGCTGCTCGGCGGGCTCGCCTCGCAGCGGGACGCGCACCTGGACTCGGTCGAGATCCAGGCGCACCGCGCCGAGCTGGTCGCCAAGGCCGCCAGGGGACTGCCGGTCACCGTCCACACTGGAGACGGCCGCGAGTTCGGTGAGCCCGGCAGCGCCGACCGCGTGCTCGTGGACGCCCCCTGCTCGGGGCTGGGCGCGCTGCGCCGCCGTCCCGAAGCGCGGTGGCGCAAGGGCCGCTCGGACATCGACGACCTGGCGGTGCTCCAGAAGGAGCTCTTGACTGCGGGTCTGCGGCTGGCTCGGCCGGGCGGGATCGTCGCGTACGTGACCTGCTCGCCGGTGATCGCCGAGACCGAGGACGTGGTCGGCTCGGTGCTCAAGGCCGGGGGAGCGGACCTGGTCCGTCCCGAGTGGCTGACGAGCCGGGTGCCGGATTCGGCGCGGGGCGACTTCGTGCAGCTGTGGCCCCACCGCCACGGCACCGACGCGATGTTCCTTGCGCTGCTGCGCAAACACGGATAAGCGGTAACACTCCTGTTGACAGGGGCCGGGCCGATGGCCCGGCCCTTCGTCGTGAGCGCGTTTGCCATTTTTGTCGGGTGGGGTCGCTGAACACCGCAATTTGGAAGCGCTACCATTCATCGACAAGAGTAAATATTTATCTGGGTTACCGGCACCCAACTGACCCTAGGAGCACCACATGAACCGACGGCAGCGCCTCGCGGCGATCGTCGCGGGAACGGCGACCGCAGTGGCGGCCGTGCTCAGCGCGGGCCTCCTCCTGAGCCCCAACGCGGGCGCACAGGACGGCGACGCGATCACCGCACAGGCCCAAGCCCTGTGGATCAACCCGAACACGCAAGCGGCCCAATGGGTCGAGGACAATCCGAACGACTCGCGCGCGGCCCTCATCCGCGACCGCATCGCCGAGACCCCCGCCGGGTCCTGGTTCACCCAGACCAATCCCACCGGCGGCATCGCCGCGCAGGTCTCGGCGGTCGTCGACGGCGCCGCCGCCAGCGGGGCGGCCCCGATCATGGTCGTCTACAACATCCCCAACCGCGACTGCGGCGGCGCCTCCGGCGGCGGCGCGTCCAGCCACACGGTCTACCGCGGCTGGATCGACCAGATCGCCGCCCAGCTCGACGGGCCCGCGTACATCGTGCTCGAACCCGACGTCATCGCCCACGACTGCTACGGCTCGACCGAGCTGGCCCAGATCAACGCCTCGCTCGCCTACGCCGCGCAGAAGCTCAAGGCCGCCAACTCCGGCGTCAAGGTCTACATCGACGCCGGGCACTCGGACTGGCTCGACCCCGGCGTGGCCGGCTCGCGCCTCCAGGCCGCGGGCATCCAGTACGCGAACGGCTTCGCGCTCAACACCTCCAACTACCGCACCACCGCCGAGACCACCGCCTACGCGAACCAGGTCCGGAACGTGGTCGGCTCGAACAAGAGCGCGGTGATCGACACCAGCCGCAACGGCAACGGCCCCAACGGCACTCAGTGGTGCGACCCGTCCGGGCGCGCCATCGGCGCGTTCCCGACCACCTCCACCGGTGTCGCCGGCATCGACGCCTACCTGTGGGTCAAGCTCCCCGGCGAGGCCGACGGCTGTGCCGGAGCCGCGGGCCAGTTCATCCCCGACCTGGCCTACCAGCTCGCCAACAACGCCGGGTCGAACTGGCCCGGCCAGGTCGAGCCGACCGACCCGGTCACCAACCCCACCACCGCGGGTCCCACCACCGCGGGCCCGACCACCAACGGCCCCACCACCGGGGGACCCGCCGAAGGGGACTGCACCGTCCACATCGACGTCGTCTCCTCCTGGGGCACGGGCTGGCAGGGCAAGGTCTCGATGACCGCCGGCGCGGCCGTCAACGGCTGGACCATCACCTGGACCTGGCCCGGTTCCCAAGCGATCCAGAGCAGCTGGAACACGCAGCTGACCACCTCCGGATCCACCGTGACCGCCAAGGACGTCGGCTGGAACGGCTCGGTTTCCGCAGGTCAGACCAAGGAACTGTTCGGCTTCGTGGCCTCAGGCCCCGCCGCCGACCTCGACGTCGACTGCTGATCGAGGGGACGGACCGGCCCGCGCCGGTCCGTCCACTCCTGACCCGAGGTCACAGAAGGCACCAGGTGTCCGACCTGCGTCGCGGTTTCGCGACTTACACTGTCCGTGTGGCACAGTTCCAAGCGGCGCAGGCCGACACCGTCATCGCTCCCAGTCTGCTGGCGGCCGACTTCGCCCGCCTCGCCGAGGCGGCCGAGTCCGTCGCCGGAGCCGTCGACTGGCTCCACGTCGACGTCATGGACAACCACTTCGTCCCCAACCTCACGCTCGGCCCGCCCGTGGTCAAGGCCCTCAAGGCCGCCACGGACATCCCGCTCGACTGCCACCTCATGATCGAGGACCCCGAGCGCTGGGCCCCGGGCTACGCCGAACTCGGCGCCTACAACGTCACCTTCCACGCCGAGGCCGCCGCCGATCCCGTCGCGCTCGCGAAGGACTTGCGCGCGGCAGGATCCAAGGCCGGGCTCGCCATCGACCGCGACACGCCCGTCGAGGACTACCTCGACCTCCTCCCCGCGTTCGACACGCTCCTGATCATGACGATCAAGGCCGGATTCGGCGGGCAGCAGTTCATGCCCGAGCTTCTCGACAAGGTCCGCACCGCCCGCGACCACGCCAACGCCGGACACCTGGAACTGCGCATCGAAGTCGACGGCGGCATCGCCGACGACACCATCGCCGCCGCCGCCGAGGCCGGAGCCGACGCGTTCGTCGCCGGCACCGCGATCTACGGCGCGGCCGACCCAGCCGATGCGGCCAGGCGCCTGCGCGCCCGCGCCGACGCGGCGCGATCATCGACCTGAGCCCCCCATGCCAGCCTCCACCCCTGACCTGGTCCTCATCGCCGACGCCGATCCCGAGATCGCGGAGTTCCTCGCCGCCCGCTTGAGGGCCGACGGCTTCGACACCGCGCTCGCGCGCGACGGCTACCAGGCGCTCGCCGGGATCGCGCTGCGCCGCCCCGGCATCGTCCTGCTCGAATCGGACCTGCCGTTCATCGACGGCCTCGCCCTGACCCGGCAGCTGCGCGCCGACCCCGCGACCGCGAGCCTGCCGATCATCCTGCTCGGCGCCCAGCCCTCCTCGGCCGACAAGATCGCCGGGCTCAAAGCCGGGGCCGACGACTACATCGCCAAGCCCTTCGACCCCGCCGAGGTCTCCGCGCGCCTCGACTCCGCGATCCGCCGCCACCGGGAGATCCGCGAGTCCTCGCCGCTCACCGGCATGCCCGGCAACGACCGCATCCTGCGCGAACTCCAGGCCTGGATCAAACGCGGCGACCCGTTCGCCTTGTGCTACATCGACATCGACCACTTCAAAGCGGTCAACGACGTGTACGGGTTCGTGCGCGGCGACGAGTTCATCAAGGGCCTGGCCGAATGCGTCTACGCCGCCGCCGGGGACGCCGGGGCCGCCCCGGTCTTCCTCGGGCACGTCGGCGGCGACGACTTCACCATCCTGTGCCTGCCCGAGCACGCCGAACCGGTCACGAGCTTCCTCAACGACCACTTCGCGCGCCGCGTCCGCCAGCTGTGCGACCCCCGCGACGTCGAACGCGGCTACATCGAGCACGCCGACCGCGCCTCCCGGCGCATGTCCCGCTCGCGCCTGCCGACGCTCTCCACCGGCGTCGCCCTCTCCACCCAGCGCCGCTTCGCCGACGCCTACGAGGCCGTCGCCGAGGCCACCACCCTCAAGAGCGTCGCCAAATCCCACTCCGGGAACTACGTCGCCTTCCCCGAGGGCCGCGCCCCCGGCCGAGGCGGGCGCCGTCCCGTCTTCTGGACGAACGAGCGCTGAATACGTCCGTGATCAGTAGGGTGCGTCACAGTGAGGACCGCGCCGGAATATCTTCATGGCACAATTCCTTGTAGCAATTACGCGCGTCAGCGGGGTCGGTGCAATTCCGAGCCGGCGGTGAGCAGGCTAAGCCTGCGAGTCCGCGACCCGTCCGCAACCAGCGGACGGTTGACCTGGTGAGATTCCAGGACCGACGGTTAAAGTCCGGATGGGAGCAGACGCAACGGAGGAGGCCATAGCTGGCCCCTGCGAACCATTCTCCTGCCCCCGCCTGCGCGCCGCACATAACCGCAGCAGGTAGGGAGTTCCAACCGTGTTCACCGGAATCGTCGAAGAACTCGGCGAAATCGTCAAGGCCAGTGAAGCATTCCTGGCCGTCCGCGGGCCCGTCGTCGCCTCTGACGCCGCCCTCGGCGACTCCATCAGCGTCAACGGCGTCTGCCTCACCGTCGTGAGCGTGGAAGGCGACGTCTTCACCGCCGACGTCATGGAGGAGACCTACCGCCGCTCGGTTATCGGCAAGCTCCAACCCGGCGACCGCGTCAACCTCGAACGCGCCGCCACCCTCACCACCCGCCTCGGTGGACACCTCGTGCAGGGCCACGTCGACGGCGTCGCCGAGATCGTCAAGCGCACCCCCGCCGCCGAATGGGAGGAAGTCACCTTCCGCCTCCCCGCGGGCCTCGCCAAATACGTGGTCGAGAAGGGCTCCATCACCATCGACGGCACCTCCCTCACGGTGGCCGCCATCGAAGGCGACGAGTTCAGCGTCGGCCTCATCCCCACCACGCTCGAAGCGACCACCTTGGGCCGCAAGCAGGTCGGCGACCCGGTCCACATCGAGACCGACGTCGTCGCCAAACACGTCGAAAAACTCCTCCAAAGCCAGAGCCCGTTCACGGCTCAGCAAGCGTCCGCCGAGAAGGGCAGCATCTGATGAACGACATCCGCCTGGACACCGTCGAAGACGCCATCGCCGCCATCAGCGCGGGCAAGGCCGTCATCGTCGCCGACGACGAAGGCCGCGAGAACGAGGGCGACATCATCTTCGCCGCTCAGGACGCCACGCCCGAACTCGTCGCGTTCACCATCCGCTACACCGGCGGATACCTGTGCGTTCCGATGCTCCCCGACCGCGCCGACCTGCTCCAGCTGCCCCCGGCCGCCGCCGAGAACCAGGACCCGCGCGGCACCGCCTACACCGTCACCGTCGACGCCCGCCGCGGCATCGCCACCGGCATCTCCGCCGCCGACCGCGCCCACACCATCAACGTGCTCGCGAACCAGGCCACCGTCGCGGGCGACCTCAGCCGCCCTGGCCACGTCGTCCCCCTGCGCGCCAAGGAAGGCGGCGTCCTCGTCCGCACCGGCCACACCGAAGCCGCCGTCGACCTCGCCCGCCTCGGCGGCAAGGAGCCCGTCGGCGTCCTCAGCGAGATGATGAACGACGACGGCACCATGATGCGCCTACCCGAACTGCGCGCCTTCGCCGACGAGCACGGCCTGCCCCTCATCACCGTCGCCCAGCTCGTCACCTGGCGCCAGCGCAACGAGGTCCAGGTCAAGCGCCTCGCCGAAGCCAACCTCCCCCTGGAGGCCGGCAAGTTCACCGCCGTCGGCTACCGCGCGCCCCTCGACGGCAACGAACACGTCGCCCTCGTCAAAGGCGACATCGGCGACGGCCTGGACGTCCTCGTCCGCGTCCACTCCGAATGCCTCACCGGCGACGCCTTCGGCTCGCTCCGCTGCGACTGCGGCCCCCAGCTCCAGGCCGCCCTGCGCGCCGTCGAGGACGAAGGCCGCGGCGTCGTCCTCTACCTGCGCGGCCACGAGGGACGCGGCATCGGCCTGGTCCACAAGCTCCAGGCCTACCAGCTCCAGGACCAGGGCCGCGACACCGTCGACGCCAACCTCGAACTGGGCCTGCCCGCCGACGCCCGCGACTGGGCCGTCGGCGCGCAGATCCTCGCCGACCTCGGCGTCAAGTCGATGCGCCTCCTGACCAACAACCCCGACAAGCGCGCCGGGATCGAAGGCCACGGCCTCGAGGTCATCGACCGGGTCTCCCTGCCGACCTACGCCACGCCCGACAACATCGCCTACCTGACGACCAAGCGCGACCGCATGGGGCACCTCCTCGCGGACCTGCCCCGCTTCGCGCCCGCCGCCAACGCGCTCGGAGCAGCCTGACATGGCCGGACACGGAGCACCCGAAGTCCACGTCCCCGACGCCGCCGGGCTCACCCTCGGCATCGTCGCCACCGACTGGAACACCGAGATCGTCGGCCAGCTGCTCAAGCGCGCCCTCGACGCCGCGACCGACGCCAAGGTCGCCGACGTCAAGGTCCTGCACGTGGCCGGGGCCGTCGAACTGCCGATCGCCGCCCAGGCGCTCGCCCGCAGGTATGACGCCGTGGTCGCCCTCGGCACCGTCATCCGCGGCGGCACCGCCCACTTCGACTACGTGTGCAAGGCGGTCACCGAAGGGCTCACCCGGGTCGCACTCGACGAGTCGACCCCCGTGGCCCACGGCGTGCTCACCGTGGACGACCAGGAGCAGGCCCTCGCCCGAGCCGGATACCCCGACTCCACCGAGGACAAGGGCTACGAGGCCGTCGTCGCCGCTCTTGGTGCGGCGCTGGCGATCCGCTCGCTCGACTAGCGCGGCTCTTATTGACAGCGAACGGCCCCCGTCTTCGGACGGGGGCCGTTCGCGTTCTAGCTGCGGTGCCGGCTCAGCTGCGGTGCCAGCTCAGCTGCGGTGTTGGCTTAACTGCTGTGCTGACTCAACTGAAGTGCTGAAACTCCTGCCACAGTTCGTCCCAGTCCAGGGCCGGTCCTCGGCAGACGCCGACGGCCCGGCCCTGCTCCTCGTTCTCCACGTCCACGCCGTTGTCGAGCACGGCGGCGAGGACGCAGCTGTCGAAGTACGCGCCGACGCGGTCCAGTTCCAGGCCCACGGTGATCACCGTGTCCGCCGACTCCGGCGGCGGGCCGTACCCGTGGAGTTCGTTGTGGCCGCTGTAGATCGCAGGCAGGTTCTCGCCGTAGCGCTCCAGGGCCCCGGCCTCGCCGTAGTTCGACGTGATGACGACCGCGCCCGCAGCCGTCTCGGCGGGCAGCGACGCGTAGACCCCTTCCACCTGATCGGCATAGGCCTGCCACCCGATCTGGTCGGGCACGGTGCTGTTCATGTCCGGCACAGGCGTATTACCAAGGGCTGCAACAGGAATCAGCGGCAGTGCCACCACCGCCGAGACGAGGCTGTTGAGCGCCACGCCGATGATCAGCGTCCGGCGCCTGCCCCAGGTCCGCGCCCAGGCTGCGACCGGGACGCACCCGGCCGCGAACAACGCGATGAGCAGCCCCATCGGATAGTAGAACTGGCCCCCGCTCGCCAAGGTGATCACCAGCAGGATCGGGTAGGCGACCGCCAGCGCCCGCACCGGCCGCCATTCGGGGCGCCGCAGGAGCGCCCTGATCCCGACGATCCAGACCGGCACCAGGAACAGTCCCAGGAGCAGGAGTTGGAAGGGCAGCAGGAGGATCCGGTTCTCGGTCCCGTCCGTCTCGTTGATCGCCGAGGCCATCTCCAGCTGCGGCCAGCCGTGCGTCGCCTGGTAGACCAGGTTCGGCGAGCCGATCACCAGTGCCAGCGCGGCCCCGGCCCACAGCCACTTCGAGGCCAGTGTCTTCCGCGGTCCCACGGCGAGCAGTGCGATGCCGATGCTGAGGAGCAGCAGCACGACCAGGTGCTTGTTGTACAGGCCGACGCCTGCGGTCGCGCCCACCGCGAGCCACCAACGCGGGTCGCGCAGGAGCGCGCGGATGACGAAGAGCAGCAGTGCGGTCCACACCACCAGATCCACAGTGGCGGTCGACAGGAGGTGTCCGAACGCGAGGGCGACCCCGGCGAACGCCAGGCCCCAGGCGCACAGCGCCTGCGCGGCCTTGCCGCCGCCGAGCTCGCGGGCGATGAGCACCGCGAGCCACAGGACGCCGACCATGCACAGGACGGCCGGAACCCGCAGGGCCCATACCGAGTCGCCGAGGACCGCGACGGCGGCGCGGCCGAGGAGCGGGGTCAGCGGCGGCTGGTCGACGTATCCCCAGGCCGGGTCGAGCATGCGGAAGTACAGCTCGTCGCGGTGGTAGTCGTACCGGGAATTGGTGGCGGCCAGGACCGCCGCGAGCACGAGGCTCGCGATGGCCGGATGCAGCCGGAACAGGGGGCGCATGAGGAGGGGCCTTTCGAGGGGGAGGAGCGGTCGCTCCGGTTCCTCAGAGCATCCCGCAGCGCCAGTTGCGGCGCAAGCTCACCGCGCGTCCCGGATCGTCCCGTTCGAAGCGTTGAAGAGGCTGCGGGCGGGGGAGGGGGAGGGAGTCACCTGGAGGTGATGCCGTTCGGTCGGGTGAGTGGGTTTCACCTATCCGCGCCGCCTCGGTTGGGGTTCAATCGGGCGGCGACAACAGGGTGGTGGGTTGGCCGGGGTTGGGTTGCGGCTGCTCGGTCCGGTTTCCGTTGGGGTTCGGGCGGGCGGCGACGAAGGGGTGGTGGGTGGGGCGGGGTTGGGTGGTGGCCGCGCGGTCGGTGCTTCCCGGGCGCGGCGCGGAGGGTCTGACTTCGGTTGGGGTGCAGGCGGTCCGGGTGGAAACATGAAACTGTTCCACTCGTTTGGGTGATGACGTTGATGTGTGGTAGTGGGATAATTGGAGTACGTACAGGGATAGGGAATCCGTACAGGTGTCGAGTAGGTGCAAGCAGACTACGCCAGGCCTCTGGCTGAATCGACAAACCGTCCTTTTTCGAGACGACGGCCCCGCAAGCAGGGGTGTTCCTCCGATCATTGGGGGCGTCAGATCTCATCCTGGTGCTATCGTCCGCAGCTGTCCGCGCCCTCGGTGGGCCGTGATTGGGTGGGCGGTCCTTGTCGGGATCACCCTGACCAGAAGGCAGTGCCACACCAGGTGGCACGCGCGAGAAGCACATTATTTGCGCGACCCGCGCGAGCGGCTACGCCAGGACCGGGCATTACACGACCCGGCAGGTGCAGGCCACACGCGCACTTGCGGTCACGCCACCGCGCGCACGGGCAGCCAGTGATACGCCCGGGCCGAGGGGAAGGGAAGGCGTGCACTGCAACAGCATGAACTTCCCGGGCAGGCCGATCTGTCAAACCTGCACGGGAACAGTTTGAAGCGAAGCTCCCCGGCACCGACGGTGTGCGCCGAGCGCGACACCACCGAAACACCGAAGCACTGGAGTGCCAGACACTGAAGTGCCGAAGTGCCGGGGCATTGCAGGCAGCAGGCCGAAGGCCGCAGGGCGGCTACAGCGACAGGAAGGAAAGGGGGTGAACAGGACATGACCAACTCGATGCTGCAATGCGCCCGTCTACACCAGCGCACCCGCACGGCAGCGTCCGCAGCCACGACCAGCCCCGCCACCGGCACCACCATGCGGCCGGGCCCCGCAGCCACGACCGGCCCCGCCCCGGCAACGCACCCCCGGGCAGACTCGCACCTCACCGTCGCTGCCCGCCTGTGCCGTAACCGAAGCGCCGCCGAGCGGCCCAGCCCCGCCACCGGCACCACCATGCGGCCGGGCCCCGCAGCCGCCACCAGCCTTACCCCGGCAACGCACCCCCGGGCGCACTCCCATCGCATCGTCGCTGCCCGCTTGCGCCGCAACCGAAACGCCGCCGAGCGGATCAGCGACTGGGGCCAGCCGCGCCCGCAGCCACGACCGGCCCCGACTCGGCGACGCACGCCCAGAGACGACCCCGCTTCACCGTCGCCGTCGCTTGCGCCCCAACCGAAACGCCGCCGAGTGCCGGTCGCTCACCGATCTCTAAATGAACGGCATAGCCGCTAGGCCGCGTCGATCCTTGCGAAGTACGCGTCCACCAAGGGCTTGCCGATCCCGGTCAGCCACTGCTCGAAGGTGAGCAGGCCCGGGTGGACCGCCCGCAGCGCCTCGATGTCCACCTCCATGCGGGTGCGGTTGATGACCGCCATCGCATTCGCCGTGGAGGGACTGAACTTGCGGATCTCCTCGACGTCGATCTGCACGTAGGGCACCTCGCGTCCGACGATCCTCCCGATGAGCGCGGCCTTGTCGACCTGCGTGAGGTCGTCCCCGGCGAGCACGTACACCGCGCCCGCGTGGCGCTCGGGGTCGGTGAAGGCCAGGGCCGCGAGCGCGGCGATGTCCGCGGCGGCAATGAGCGGCTCATAAGTCTCCGCGGCGAGCGCGGTCACGTGCACGCCGTCCTGGAGTTCCCTGGGGGAGTCGAAGGTGTTCTCCATGAACGCCGCGGGACGCAGGATCGTGAGCGGGAGCCCGCTCGCGCGCCAGGCGGCCTCGGCCGCGGCCTTGCGCGGGAGCGTCGGCAGCTGCGACTCCAGCTCGGTGTCCACGCCGATGGACGAGGAGTGGACCACGTGCGCGACCCCGGCGGCCTTCGCCGCCGCGGCGAGATTCGCGGCCGAGCGCTCCTCGTGGTCGAGGTCGTGCCCGTACGGCCCGCCCTCGTAGGACCCGGCGTGGACGCTGAAGACGCCGAAAGCGCCCGCGACGGCCGCCTCGAGCGAGGCGGGGTCGCCGAGATCGCCGACCACGACCTGGGCCCCGGCCTCGGCCAGCGCCTGGGCCTGCGCACTCGAATCGTCGCGGGTGAGCGCCCGGACCTTCCAGTCGTCGGCGAGCAGGCGCGCGGCCACGGCACCGCCCTGGCGTCCGGTCGCGCCGGTCACGAGGACGGTCTTCTTGGTATCGGTGGTGTGCTCAGAAGACATGCAACGGTCCTTTCCGTTCCGAGGGCCGCCGACTAGTATCGGAGACGGCGACCCGGTTGCTGAAGCGGAACACTACACCCGTTTAAGTTCGATCGCGAGAGGGGCACCCGTTGCAGACGGCAATGAAACGAGCCGAACGCGTTGACGCCCAACGTAACCGGCTGAAAATCCTGGAGACGGCCGACCGACTGTTCGGCGAGCGCGGGACCTCGGTCTCCCTGGGCGAGATCGCGACCGCCGCCGGGGTCGGCGCGGGCACCGTCTACCGGCACTTCCCGACCAAGGACGCCCTGCTCGCCACGGTGCTCGACCTGCGGATGTCCCAGCTCAACGAGCGCGGCGAAGCGTGCTTGCGCGAGGCCGACCCGGAGGAGGCCTTCTTCTCCTACCTGCGGTTCATCGCCGATCAGGCCCTCGCCAACCGGGCGATCTGCGAGGCCCTCGCCGGGCGCGGCGACTGGCGGGAACCCTCGAAGCTGACCGGGCGGTGCGTGATCGACACCCCGCTGGCGGTCCTGCTGGAGCGCGCGCAGCGGGCCGGGACGGTCCGCGCCGACCTTGACGTCGAGGACGTCCGGGCCCTGCTCTCGGGCTGCGTCGGCATGGCCTCGGGGGCGAGCTCCCCTGAGCGCGCCAAGCGGCTCTCCCAGATCATGTGGGACGGGCTGCGCCCGTCACGGAACGCCGAGAATCGTAACGAAACCAAGGTCGAGTCGACCGCGAGTAACGAAACCGCCGTAACGGAACCGTGCTGCCCCGTCTGCGGCGACCCGCTCCCGATCGCCGCCACCGGCCGCCCCGCCAAGTATTGCTCAGCAGCATGTCGCCAGAAGGCCTTCCGCGACAAGCGAAAGGCCGCCTGACCTCGCGTCCGGTGCGGTGACATGCAAGAACCGCCGGGCCCGCACTCAGGACCCGGCGGTTCGCGCCCCGACTAGGTCGTCAGCGAGTAGCTGTTGCAGTTGAAGTTGTAGCCGCCGTTCGAGGAGGTGATCTCCCAGCCGAACTGGATCTGGTCGATGCGCACGTTCGGCATCCGGCCCTGGTTCACCAGCCACTGGCAGTGCGCGGTGATGTTCACCGTCGAGGTGGTGGTCTGGGTCGCGGCCAGGAAGCTGTAGACGGGGTTGGCGCCGTTGCTGCCCTGGTAGTAGTTCCAGTTGCGCCCGCCCAGGTAGACCGAGCCGACGTACGAGCCGAGCGGGCCGACGTTGGACGTCCACTTCGTCCAGATCATGATCTCGTGATCGTCGCCGTTGCCCCACACGTCGTAGGCCTGGTTGTACGCCAGCCCCGAGCCGCTGGGCACGGTGGTGTTGTGGGAGCTGGAGACGTTCCCCATGCTGGAGACGTTGCGCCCCAGCGTGTACGAGACGTTCGGGTACGACTTGATGCCGCCGGTGTTGGGGTGGTTGGCCCACACGCCCCAGTTCGACTGCGAGTTCGCCCAGATCGTCTGGGAGCCCGCGCCCGAACCCCAGATGTTGTTGTAGAGCGTGTACGCGCCGGTGGTCCACTGGCCCCACTGGGCGGAGGAGGACCAGGTGGCGGCCTGTGCCGGGGACTGGAGGGCGCCGACGGCGCCCGCGCTGGCCAGGGGAGCGGCCAGGGCGGCGGTGATGAGCGATCTGCGTCGCATGATGGGCACGCCTTTCTCGTGAACTCGGTTTCAGTCCTCGCCATTCGAGTTTGACGAATGTCGATACGTTAATTCAACCATATGACCAAATTAATGTCCAGACCCGTCACTCACGGTGAACCCCGGGGCGTGATTCCGGTCTCGGCCGTCCCGCAGTCCGGTCTCCGGAGCGCATCGGCGTCGCCGCCGCCTGGTCCGCCACGTAGAATTCCCGGTCGTGAAGACCTTCGAGCAGCTCTACGCCGAACTCGCCGAGAAAGCAGTGACCCGCCCCGAGGGGTCGGGTACCGTCGCCGCCCTCGACGCCGGCGTCCATGCCATCGGCAAGAAGATCGTGGAAGAAGCGGCCGAGGTCTGGATGGCCGCCGAATACGAGTCGGACGAGGCCGCGGCGGAGGAGATCTCCCAGCTCCTCTACCACCTCCAGGTGATGATGGTCGCCCGCGGCATCAGCATCGACGACGTCTACCGGTACCTCTAGCCACACCGAAAGAAGGCCCTCCGCATGCTCCGCATCGCCGTGCCCAACAAAGGCTCGCTCTCCCAGGGCGCCACCGACATGCTCACCGAGGCCGGCTACCGCCAGCGCAGTTCCGGCCGCGACCTCCAGTCCCTGGACACCGCCAACGGCGTCGAGTTCTTCTACCTGCGCCCCGGCGACATCGCCACCTACGTCGCCACCGGCGACCTCGACCTCGGCATCACCGGCCAGGACCTCGCCGTCAACTCCGGCGCGCAGGTCGAAGAGGTCCTCGCCCTCGGCTTCGGCCGCTCCACGTTCCGCTACGCCGCCCGGCCCGGCACCGTCGACACGGTCGCCGGCCTAGACGGGAAGCGCATCGCCACCTCGTTCCCCGGCGTGGTCGCCGGGGACCTCGCACAGCACGGGGTCAAGGCCTCGATCGTCGAGCTCGCGGGCGCGGTCGAGAACGCCATCGCCCTCGGCGTGGCCGACGCCATCGCGGACGTGGTCGAGACCGGCACGACCCTGAAGCAGGCCGGACTCGCCGTGTTCGGCGACCCGATCATGCACTCCGAGGCCGTCCTGGTCCGCAAGACCGGCAACGGCGAGCCCGCCGCGGTCGACCAGCTCCTGCGCCGCCTCCGCGGCGTCCTGGTCGCCCGCTCCTACGTCATGCTCGCCTACGACGTGCGCGCCGAACTGCTCGAGGCCGCGGTCGAACTGACCCCCGGCATCGAGTCGCCGACGGTCTCCCCGCTGCACCGCGAGGGCTGGGTCGCCGTCCAGTCGATGACCGAACGCGCCGACCTGCACCGGGTCATGGACGCTCTCTACGAGATCGGCGCCCGCGGCATCCTCGCCTCGAACATCGACGCCTGCCGGCTCTAGGCATGGTTGGCTTTATGCACAGTTAAGCAACCTGTCGGCTTTAGACACGGCCGCTCATCTTCCGGTTCTGGCCTTCGTCCAGAGCCGAAGGGCCCCGACGACCCGCTAGGACAGCCGCGGCCTTTCCAAGGCCGCGGCCGCGTCCGCGCGCTCGCGCAGCTCCGCGGCCATCGCCATGGCCTCGCCCGCGTCCCGGTGGCTGGCGACCGCATCGTGCCCCACACCCCCGGCGGTCATCGCGCGCACCGTCGCGAGCCCCTGGAGCCGCTGAATCCGCCCCTGCACGACCCGCACCGACTGGATCCGCGCGTACGGCACCGCCGTGTAAGTGTTCACCATGACCCCGTGCCGCACCACGAACACCCGCTCATTGAGCGCGGCCCCGGTCCGCTTCCAGCGCAACGGCATCCGCCACCGCGCCCGGCGCGGGGGCCGCTCCACGTCGAACACCGCGGGCAGGTCCGGCACCGACTCGGCCGCCACCAGCGCCACCTGCTCGGGATTCCCTACCGGCAGCATCGTCGTCGACTTGACCGCGCCGCCGCCCTGCTGGGCCACCGCCGCCGTCCACACCTCCACGCGCCGCCACTGCCGCGAACGCCACAGGACCGGCTCGTCGAAACTCACCGCCGTCACCCGGTCCACCGGCACCGTCTCATGGCTCGTGTCCGTCAGCCCCCGCTCCACCAGCAGGTTCCCGCCGTCGCGGCTGAGCCGGAACCGGCAGTTGCGCAGGAACCGGTTCACCGTGGCGATCGTGCTCTGCGCGTACCCCAGCAGCGCCGGGGCCAGGAAACCGACCCAGACCGTGGTCGCCACCGTGCTGAACCCGAAGAAGTACCCGCTCACCGTGAACGCCGTGCCGAACACCAGCAGCGCCGTCACCTGCACCGGCAGCGCCTCCAGCGCCGAGGCCAACGCGAGGCGCTTCACCGGGACCGGCGAGATCAGCAGGTCCGGCTGCGCCGGTGCCGCCGCGAATCCGGGGTCCGATGCGGCGTCCGCCTCGGCCACCGGTGCCGCCGCGATCGGCCGCCCGGCGATCATTAGCAGTTCCGCGCGCAACGCCAGGGCCCGGTCCGTCTTCAGATACGCCAGCCGCGCATCCGTGCCGTCGCCACCGGCGACCTCGATGTTCAACTGCACCAACCCGAACGGGCGGGCCCGCAGCGGCCGCACCAGGTCCACCGACTGGAGCCGGTCCAACGGCACCGTGCGGTGGCTGCGCGTGAAGACCCCAGAGTAGATGTGCAGCTCCGGACCCCAGATCACGAAGCCGCGGTACTGCAGCGCGATAAGGCTCGCGATGCCCCCGGCGACCGCCGCCGCCAGCGCGATGTACACCGCGAACAGGAAGTTCTGCGAGGTGAACACCTGGAAGCCGACCGCGGCCGCCGCGGCGGCGAAGAACCGGAAGCTCTCCAGCAGCGGGGTGAGCGGGTGCAGGCGCTGGCGCGGGACGCCCGCGGGCGGGGCGCTCGGCGCGCCGGCGGCCTCCGGCCCGTACGGTTCGGGCGCGAGCGGGGGAGCGGGCCACTGGTCGCCTTGGGACGCAGCGGCTTCCGCCTCCGGCACCTCGGGGCCCTGGGCGGTCACAGGCCCTCCCGGACCTCGGCGGCCCTGACGGCGAGCCGGTCGCGCAGTGAGGCCGCGATCGCCGGGTCGAGCCCGGGGACCTCGGTCGTCGAGCCGAGGGCCGCAGTGCGCACCTGCACCGTGGTGAGCCCGAACATCCGCTCGATGGGCCCGGCCGAGAGGTCGATGAGCTGGATTCGTCCATAGGGGACGATGCTGAGGCGCCGGGTCAAGAGGCCGTGGCGCACCAGCAGGTCCTCGTCCCGTTCGGCGTACCCCCAGGTCGCCACGGTGCGCGCCACCGCGAGGGCCCGCAGGCCCGCGAGCAGGACGTACCCGGCGAGGGCCCACAGGATCCCGTTCCAGCCCAGCCAGATCGCCAGCGGGACTGCTGCGAGGACGGCGAGGATCAGGATGTTCAGCAGGCTCCGCAGGACCCACACCGTCCGCAGCCGCCGGGACATCGGCTGCCACTCGATGCCGCCGGGCCACAGGTCCCACACGGGGATCGCCTTCGCGCTCATGGCTTGATCATCGCATTGGTCTCGAAGGCGGCACAGCTTCGGTCTCGCACGGGAATCCGCGGTCGGTGAGGAAATCGCGCAGGCTGGTGAGGTGCTCGTCGCAGGCGGCCCATCGCTTCACGCGGTCGGCGGTGTGCAGTCGGGGGTTGCGCCACAGCAGCATCCAGGCGGCCTCGTTGCGGCAGCCCCGGGCGGAGCAGATGGGCGTGGCGTCATCGAGGGTCACAGTGCGATTGTCCTCGAACTCCGGTGTCAGCCGTGGCGGGGCCACACCGCTGTGTCGATGAACGCCTCGACCGCTTCGATCACGTCCGCGAGCGCGTTCGCCGAGTCCACGAGCGGCCGCCCGCGGATGAACATGCCGTGGTCGGCCCCGCGGATCTCGCAGACCTCGCCGGGCAGGTCGCTCGCGAGCGTCTTGTTCCAGGCCGGGTCGGCCGAGCCGCCGATGAGCAGGAACGGCGCGGTTGCGCGGCGCAGGGCCTGCACGATCGGATAGTGCTGGAGGAGCGGGGTGAACCAGATCGCCGGGAGTCCGTGGTGGGCGGCCAGGACGGAGGCGGCGGTGCCGAGGGACTTGCCGACCAGCAGCGGCGGGTCGTCGTTGTGCACCCGGTCGAGGACTTCCTCGGTCTGCTCGCAGACCCCCTCGATCATCGTCTGCTCGTCGGCCGCGAGCCGGTCCACGTCCTGCCACTTGATCGGGTAGATGTGGGCGCCGCGGGACTGGAGCGCCACGTGGCAGAACATGAGCAGCGGCCCCTGGACGCTGTAATTGCGTCCGGGGAGCAGCAGGGCCTGGCGACGACGGGGCATGAGTGAAATTCTAGTGGCGTCGGGCCGAATCGCAGGTCCTCATGACCGCAGATGCCGGTTCTTGCGACCGCAGACACAGGTCCACAAGGCCGCAAACACAGGGATGCCGCACGACCACGGGGGAAGTCGTGCGGCATCCGAGCAAAGCATAGCGCTCCGACAATTCGCAGCAACGGATTGAATCCGCACGGCGTGTCACGCGGCGGGGCAAAAGGCATTCCCGGGTTTGCCGAGACAGCGTTGCCGCAGTGTAGACGTGCTGCGCCGCAAGGGGTTCGGCGTAAACTGTCGGGTTCCCGACAAAAGCCGGTGCGGGTGTGTCGAACGGGTCCGTGCGGCCCCCTGCGGGCCGAGAACGGGCGAATTAGTATCGACAGCACCAGACCGAACCACACGAGCAGGAGCCGACATGGGATCAGCCGAGGACGACCGTTCGAACGACCGCCAGTCGGGCATTCCCACACCGGCGGAGAACGCCGCACTGCTGGAGAAGGCGCTGTTCGAGATCAAGAAGGTCATCGTCGGCCAGGACGCACTCGTCGAGCGCATGTTCGCCTCCCTCCTGGCCAGGGGCCACTGCCTCATCGAAGGGGTGCCCGGCGTCGCCAAGACCCTCGCGGTCGAGACCATGGCGAAGGTCGTCGGCGCCGACTTCAACCGCATCCAGTTCACCCCCGACCTGGTGCCCGCCGACATCGTCGGCACCCGCATCTACCGCCAGTCCTCGGAGTCCTTCGACGTCGAGCTCGGCCCCGTCTACACCAACTTCGTGCTCGCCGACGAGATCAACCGCGCCCCAGCGAAGGTCCAGTCCGCGATGCTCGAAGTGATGGCCGAGGGCCGCATCTCCATCGGCGGCCAGACCCACGTGCTCCCCAAGCCGTTCCTGGTCATGGCCACCCAGAACCCGATCGAGCAGGAGGGCGTCTACCCCCTCCCCGAAGCCCAGCGGGACCGCTTCCTGTTCAAGCTCCACGTCGGCTACCCCACCGACTCCGAGGAACGCGAGATCGTCTTCCGCATGGGCGTGGACTCCCCGATCCCCGACCGGGTCCTCACCACCGACGACCTGCTGCGCCTCCAGCAGGCCGCCGACGGCGTGTTCATCCACAACGCCCTGGTCGACTACGCGGTGCGCATCGTCATGGCCACCCGCAACCCCGCCGCCGCCGGACTCGGCGCCATCAGCCACCACATCCAGTACGGGGCCAGCCCCCGCGCCTCCCTCGGCCTCATCCGCGCCACCCGCGCCATCGCGCTGCTCCGCGGCCGCGACTACGCCCTCCCGCAGGACCTCGACGACATCGCCCCCGACGTCCTGCGCCACCGCCTCGTCCTCTCCTACGACGCCATGGCGGACGGCATCTCCGCCGACCGCCTCGTCGGCCAGCTCCTCGCGGCCGTCCCGGCCCCCACCGTGACCCCGCGCCAGGACGCCGCGCCGCGCTCCGCCGTCAGCCCCCAGCAGCCCGGCGCCTGGTAGCCCGCGTGAACGTCGCCGACCTGCGCGCCCTCGACCGCCTCCAACTCCAAGTCTCCCGACGCCTCGACGGGCTGCTCCACGGCGACTACCTGGGCCTGCTGCCCGGGGCCGGCTCCGAGCCGGGCGAGGCGCGCGAGTACCGGGCCGGGGACGACGTGCGCCGCATGGACTGGCCCGTCACCGCGCGGACCACCACGCCGCACGTGCGCACCACCATCGCCGACCGCGAACTGGAGACCTGGCTCGCGATCGACCTCTCCCCGAGCCTCGACTTCGGCACCGTCGGCATGTTGAAACGCGAACTCGCCGAAGGGGCCGTCGCCGCCTTCGCCTACCTCGCCGGACGCGGCGGCAACCGCATCGGCGCGATCGTCACCGAAGGCGGCCCCGCCAAGGCGATCCCGCCCCGGCCCGGTCGCGGCGGGGCCCGCTCGCTCCTGCGCACCGTCACGGCGCTGCCGCGCGGCGAAGGCGCCGGCGACCTCGCCGAACTCATCGACAAGACCCGCCGCCACGCCCGCCGCCGCGGCCTCGCGATCATCATCTCGGACTTCTTGGAAGATGAAGACGATCCGAGCGACTGGCCCCGCGAACTGCGTCGCCTCGCCGTACGCCAGCAGGTCCTGTGCGTCGAGGTCCTCGACCCGGCCGAGCTCGCGCTCCCCGACGTCGGCGTCCTCGACCTGATGGACCCCGAAACCGGTGCGACAGTGGAGGTCCAGACCGGCAACGCCCGCTTCCGCGCCCGCTACGCCGAGGCCGCCGCCGCACAGCGCGCCCGCATCGCCCACGGCATCCGCTCCGGCGGCGCCGCCCACCTGCAACTCTCGACCGGATCGGACTGGCTGCGGGACATCGCCGCGTTCGTCGCCCAGCGCCGCCACCTGGCCGCCTACCGCTAGTCCGAACGCCCCTGACCGCCGCGCCGCACCAAGCTCGAAGGAGAACCCTTGATCCGCCTGCTCGACCCGATGTGGCTCCTGGCGCTCATTCCCGTCGCCGCGCTCGTCGCGGTCTACATCTGGGCCCAGTTCGCCCGCAAGCGCGTCGCCGTCAGGTTCGCCAACGCCTCGCTCCTGGCCAAACTCGTGCCCAGGCTCCCCGGCTGGCGCCGCCACCTTCCGGCCGGGCTCCTCGTCATCGCCCTCGCCGTCCTCGTCGGCGGCATGACCAAGCCCGCAGTGGACGTCGAGGAACCGCAGGAGCGGGCCACGATCATCCTCGCCATCGACGTCTCACTGTCCATGATGGCCACCGATGTGGACCCGAACCGGATCGACGCCGCCAAGGCCGCCGCCGCCGACTTCGTGGCCGAACTCCCCGAGCAGTACAACGTCGGCCTGGTCTCCTTCGCCGGATACGCCTCGGTCGTGGTGCCCCCCACCAAGAACCGCGCCGAGGTCGCCACCGCCATCAACGGCCTCACCCTCGCCGAGGCCACCGCCACCGGCGACGCCGTCTTCGCCTCGCTCCAGGCCGTCCAGCAGGTCATGCCCGACGCCACCGGGCAGCTCGCCCCGGCGCGCGTCCTCCTGCTCTCCGACGGCTACCGCACCGCCGGGCGCACCGTCGAGGAAGCGGGCGAGGCCGCCGCCGCCGCGGAGATCCCCGTCTCCACCGTCGCCTTCGGCACCGACGAGGGCGTCATCGAACTCGACGAGGAACTCGTCTCCGTGCCCGTCGACCGCGAAGCCCTCGCCGGGCTCGCCGAGGCCACCGGCGGCGACTACTACGAAGCGGTCACCGCCGAGCAGCTGCGGGCCGTCTACGAGGACATGGGCTCCTCCCTCGGCTACCGCACCATCGCCCAGGACGTCTCGCAGTGGTTCATCGGAACGGCGATGATCCTGCTGTTCGCCGCCGCCGGACTCAGTCTCGCCTGGACCTCGCGCCTCACCTGATGGCGTGAGGCGGATACCACACGGTGCGTGAAGGCCCCTTCGCCCGCGACTAGGGCCGTCGTTACGATCATCGGTGGTTTCACACAAAGAATTTCAGGACGTTCGTACAAATGGACGGCCTTGGTAGAACATGAGGGAGTTCGGACAATGGCGCGCACGGTCCTCGTCACCGGCGGCAATCGCGGGATCGGTCTCGCCATCGCCAAGGCATTCGCGGCTCAGGGCGACAACGTCGCCGTCACCCACCGCGGCACCGGCGCCCCCGACGGCCTCTACGGCGTCCAGTGCGACATCACCGACACCGCCTCCGTGGACGCCGCGTTCACCGACATCGAAGGCAAGTTCGGCCCCGTCGAGATCCTCGTCGCCAACGCCGGCATCACCGACGACACCCTGCTGCTGCGCATGAGCGAAGAGCAGTTCGAGCGCGTCGTCGACACCAACCTCAAGGGCGCCTGGCGCGTCGCCAAGCGCGCCTCCTCGAAGATGCTGCGCGCCAAGCACGGCCGCATGATCTTCATCTCCTCGGTCGTCGGCCTCTACGGCAACGCCGGCCAGACCAACTACGCCGCCTCCAAGGCCGGCCTGATCGGCCTCGCCCGCTCGATCACCCGCGAACTCGGCAGCCGCAACATCACCGCGAACGTCGTCGCCCCTGGCTTCGTGGCCACGGACATGACCGACGCGCTCCCCGAAGCGCAGCGCAAGGCCTACCTCGACTCCATCCCCGCCAAGCGCTTCGCCGCCCCCGAGGAGATCGCCGGGGCCGTCACCTGGCTCGCCGGCGAACACGCCGCCTACGTCAACGGCGCGGTCATCCCCGTCGACGGCGGCCTGGGCATGGGCCACTAACACCAGTATTTTTCAAGCACACAGTGACGACGGAGGAACACATGTCTGGAATCTTGGACGGCAAACGACTGCTCATCACCGGGGTGATCACCGAGCAGTCCCTCGGGTTCGGCGTGGCCAAGTACGCGCAGGAGCAGGGCGCCGAAGTGGTCCTCACCGGCTTCGGGCGCATGTCCCTGGTCGAGCGCATCGCCAAGAAGCTGCCCAAGCCCGCCCCGGTCATCGAACTCGACGCCACCGACCCCGAGCAGCTGGCAGGCCTCGCCGACAAGGTCCGCGAGCACGTGGACGGCATCGACGGCGTCCTGCACGCGATCGCCTACGCCCCGCCCTCGGCGCTCGGCGGGAACTTCCTGAACACCCCTTGGGAGGACGTCGCCACCGCGCTCCAGGTGTCGACCTTCTCGTACAAGTCCTTGGCGATGGCCGCCCTGCCCTTGATGACGAACGGCGGGTCCATCGTCGGCCTCACCTTCGACGCGAGCCAGGCCTGGCCCGTCTACGACTGGATGGGCGTGGCCAAGGCCGGACTGGAGTCCGCCAACCGCTACCTCGCGCGCGACCTGGGCCCCAAGGGCATCCGCGTCAACCTCGTCTCCGCGGGCCCGCAGCGCACCATGGCCGCCAAGTCCATCCCCGGCTTCGAGGCCTTCGAGAAGGCCTGGACCGAGCGCGCCCCCCTCGGCTGGTCCCTGACCGACTCCGAGCCGGTCGCCAAGGCCGTCGCCGCGCTCCTGTCCGACCTCTTCCCCGCGACCAGCGGCGAGATCCTGCACGTCGACGGCGGCTTCCACGCCGTCGGGGTCGAGCGCACCGAACAGTAGCGGAGCTGCCATGTCTTTGAACGGCTCAGCCACAGGCGGACCGACCGAGGCCCCGTACGACGCGGTCCTGCTCGTCTCCTTCGGCGGACCCGAGGGCCAGGGCGACGTCCTGCCGTTCCTGCGCAACGTCACCCGCGGCCGCGGCATCCCCGACGAGCGCCTCGCCGAAGTCGCCGAGCACTACTACCACTTCGGCGGGATCTCGCCGATCAACCAGTGGTGCCGCGAGGTCATCGAGGCCCTGCGCCAGGAGTTCCGCGCCAACGGGATCGACCTGCCGATCTACTGGGGCAACCGCAACTGGCCGCCGATGCTCGTCGACGCGGTCACGCAGATGACCGGCGACGGCGTCAAGCGCGCCCTCGCGCTGTGCACCAGTGCCTACGGCTCGTATTCCTCGTGCCGCCAGTACGTCGAGGACATCAACGCCGCGCGCGCCGCGGTCGGCGAGACCGCCCCGGTGATCGACAAGATCCGCCACTTCTTCGACCACCCCGGCTTCGTCGGCGGCTTCGCCGACCAGCTCAAGCTGAGCCTCGACCAGATCGCGGACCAGTCGAACACGCGCGTGGTCTTCACCGCGCACTCGATCCCCGACGTCATGGAGGAGTGCTCGGGCCCCGAAGGCGCCCGCTACGCCGACCAGGTCGCCGAGGCCGCCGCACTGGTGGCCGAGCGCGCCGGGTGGACCGGGGCCTTCGACGTGGTCTGGCAGTCCCGTTCGGGCCCGCCGTCCATGCCGTGGCTCGGGCCCGACATCAACGACCACCTGAAGGTCCTCGCCGCCGACGGCGTCGACACCGTGGTGGTCAGCCCCGTCGGATTCCTCTCGGACCACATCGAGGTCCTGTGGGACCTCGACAACGAGGCCAAGGACACCGCCGCCGAGCTCGGCCTGCGCTACCTGCGGGCCGGGACGCCGAAGGTCGACGCCGACCTGGTCGGCATGTTCCGCGACCTCGTGGCCGAACGCGTCAAGGGCGCGCCCCTGCGCCGCCTCGGCAAGCTCCCGGTCTGGGACCCGACGGTCGAGGGCTGCTGCCCCGCCCGCAGGCCCCCGGCCCCCGAGAAGCACCGGGGACGCTAGTTCCTGCCGGGGCCCGCGCGGTGCGCAGGCCCCGGCAAAACACCCTTCTTCGCCGCCTCCCGGCTTTCGGTCCGCATGGCCGGGCACCGAAATCCCCGCAGGTGGCAGCCGCATGACATGCTTGTGGTGTGGACTCCGTTTTCATCTGGATCGTCGCCGCAGTGATCCTCGGCGTGGCCGAACTCTTCACCGGCACCCTGGTCCTCGCCATGGTCGCGGCAGGTGCCGCGGCCGCGGGCATCGCCGCCGCCCTCGGGGCCCCCTTCTGGCTCCAGGCCATCCTCTTCGGCGTCGGCTCCATCGCCTCGATCTGGGGTCTGCGCCCCTTCCTCAAGCAGGCCCTCGAAGGCGACCGCGGCGCCGACACGACCCACCGGCCCTTCGGCACCCGCGCCATCGAGGGCGCCGAAGCGCGCGTCCTGGAGACCGTGGACCTCTCCGGCGGCCTGGTCGAGATCGCCGGCGACAACTGGACCGCCTACCCCCTCGAACCCGATCAAGTGCTGGAGCCCGGCGAGAGCGTCACGGTGGTAGAAATCAAGGGAGCCACCGTCATCGTCTGGAAGCAGCATTAGCCGACAGCATGAGTTAGACGGGCCGGTATAGCCTTCCCGCATCGTCTGGAAGCAGACAGAGACCAAAACGTGCAAAGCCCGCCGATCCGCCAGACAACTGGAGGCTAGAACACCATGGATCCCATCGGCATACTGCTGCTGATCGTCGCATTCTTCCTGATCATCGTGCTCTTCCGATCGATCAAGATCGTGCCGCAGCAGTGGAACTACATCATCGAGCGCCTCGGCCGCTACCGCCGCACGCTCGAACCCGGACCGCGCCTCCTCGTGCCGTTCGTCGACTCGGTCCGCGCCAAAGTGGACCTTCGCGAGCGCGTCGTCAACTTCCCGCCGTCCAGCGTGATCACCGCCGACAACCTCGGCGTCCAGATCGACACGGTGCTGTACTACATCATCACGCAGCCCACCGCGGCCGTGTACAACATCGACGACTACCTCGCGGGCGTCGAGCAGCTCACCACCACCACGCTCCGCAACGTGGTCGGCTCCCTGGACCTGGAGCGGGCCCTCACCAGCCGCGAGGAGATCAACGCCCGCCTCGCCGCCGAGCTCGACAAGGCCACCGACAAGTGGGGCCTCAAGGTCACCCGCGTCGAGCTGCGCTCCATCGAACCGCCGCTGAGCATCCGCGACGCCATGGAGAAGCAGATGCGCGCCGAGCGCGACCGCCGCGCCGCGATCCTCACCGCCGAGGGCTCCAAGCGCTCGGCGATCCTCATGGCCGAAGGCGAGCAGCTCTCCCAGGTCCTGCGCGCCAAGGGCGCCCGCGATGCCGAAGTGCTCCGCGCCGACGGCCAGGCCAAGGCCATCCAAACGGTGTTCGCGGCCATCCACAAGGCCAAGCCCACCGACCGGCTCCTGGCCTACCAGTACCTCCAGACCCTGCCGAAGATCGCCCAGGGCGACGCGAACAAGGTGTGGGTCATCCCGGCCGAACTCACCAAGGCCCTCGGCAGCATCGGCGGCGCCCTCGGCGGCGCCACCGCCGAGTCCGCCGAGGAGGAGGAAGAGATCGAGGTCGACGCGAGCGCGCTCGAGCTCGACAACTCCGCCGCCGAAGCCCTCGAAGCGGCCCAGCAGGCCGCCCGCGAGGTCCAGGACCTCGGCGAAGGCAAGGCCAAGAACGAACTGCCGCCCGCCGCGGCTTAAGACGCGAGGTGACCCTGGGGGGCGGCCGAAAGGCCGCCCCCCGGGGTCGTCGCCGTCTTCAGGCACAATCATCGGGTGCCCGACCAAGTGACGCCCATCGACGACCCGGCAGACGAACGCCTGGGGGACTACCGCGCCCTGACCGACCTGGCCCTGCGCACCCGCTTCGAGCAGCCGAACGGCCTGTTCATCGCCGAAGGGCACCAGGTCATCGGCAGGGCCCTTCGCGCCGGGTACCGGATGCGGTCGATGCTCATCGACGCCAAACGGGCCGACCAGCTCTCGGGCCTGGCCGAAGGCGCCCCCTGCTACACGGCCGGACCGGACGTCCTGGAGTCGGTCACCGGCTTCCACGTCCACCGCGGCGCCCTCGCCTCGTTCCACCGCAAGGAACTCCCGGCCCCGGCCGACATCCTCGCCGCGGTGAAGCGCCTCGTCGTCCTCGAAGGCATCAACAACCACACCAACATCGGCGCGATCTTCCGCGTCGCCGCGGGCCTCGGCTTCGACGGCGTCCTCCTCGCGCCCGACTGCGCCGACCCGCTGTACCGGCGCAGCGTGCGCGTGAGCATGGGGGAGGTGTTCGCGGTGCCGTACGCCTACCTCGACCCGTGGCCGGGCGGCCTCGCGCAGATCCGCGAGGCCGGGTTCACCCTCCACGGACTGAGCCCTTCACGCGGCGCGATCGACATCAACCGGCTCAGCGCCGCCGAGAGGGCGCGTCCCGCCCTCATGTTCGGCGCCGAGGGCCCGGGCCTCACCGAGGCCGCCCTCGACGCCTGCGACCGGACGGTGGTCATCCCCATGCACGCGGGCGTGGACTCCCTCAACGTGGCTGCGGCGACCGCCGTCGCGTGTTGGGAACTGTCCCAACCCGAACCGCGCTAGAGCGCGACGGTGGTGAATTCCGACTCGCAGGGCGGACCCCACGTGTAGGAGAACCGCTTCTCGTCCAGTTCCAGATGCGCCGCAAAGGCAGTGTGCGTCTGGAGCTCGACCGGATCGGTCTCGACGGGGTGGCGGCACAGTGCGAGGGGGCCGCCGTCGTGGTCCCGCATGGCGGCGTACAGCCGCTCGGCCGAGACCGGCGACTCCTTGTCGAGCAGGGTCTCCATGCGCTCGCAGCGGTGGTACGTGGAGACGCGCCCGCTCTCCAGCCAGCTCTGATGGACCCCGAGCGCCTCGGGGTCCCGGAAGTGGTTGGTGTGCACCAGGGGCCCGTCCCCGCTCTCATAGATCACGCGAGACCCCAAAGGCGAGGTCTCAACGGTGGCTACCCCCGAGGAAGCACTCCCGATGAAGAAGTTCGCTGAGCAAGCGGGCCGAGGAGCAACAGCGTGCCCTACCGCTTCCGCGAACGAAGCGGACTGCAGGATCCGCCAGGTCCGCAGGTGGAAGGGGGCCGAGTCGATCCGCCAGTCGTCGACGCTCGCACCGAGTCCGTTGACGCACAGGCCGATGCCTGCGCTGTTGAGCCCGATCTTGGCGCCGGCGACGCCTGCTTCGGTGAAGCCGAGCACCGTGGTGTCGCCGTGCTTCCACTGGAGCAGGGCGCCTTCGACGCCGGTGAACCAGTCCCAGTTCTGCCCGATCTGGGTGCCGCTCGAGGAGAACGTCCCGTCGGAGCCGCCGAACGAGGTGCACTCGGACCGGATGCTGTCGACCGTGGGCCGCCCGAACTCGCTCCAGGCGCTGTACAGCAGTTCATACCTGGCGTTGAGGAGCGCGATGTCGAGGAGGTTCTGCCCGGAACCGTCGGCGATCCCGTCCATCATCGCCCGGTAGTCGGCGTCCTCCCGCGTGAACAGCCCGAGGTAGCGCTGCGAGCGCTCGGCGAGCAGGGATTCTTCGAGGCCCGAGGTGAGCATCCGGGAGCGGTAGACGGCGACGTTGGTGGCGATCTTGTCGCGCAGCTGCTCGCCGTGCTGGACGCCCTGTCGGTAAGGGCTGCCCTGGAGGTGCAGAAGGGGAAGAGTCATGCCCGCCATTGTGACAAACCCGATACGGGAATACCAGCGTCTTTCTCAGCGGCCCATGAGGGACTGCTCGACCTGCGAGTAATGGATGGTCCACCATTTCACCAGCCCGGTCTGGCCCGGGAGCAGATGGTCGCAAGCCGAGTTGTGCCGAACATAATGCCACTCGATGACCCAGTTGTCGGTGAGCCGGTCCCACCACAACTGGTGCGTGGCCAGCCCGATCTCGGGCTCCCCGACGTCGAAGACCGACCGGTAACCCCCGGCGAAAGCCCGGATCCGGTCGCAGTCGAGACCCCGCTCGTCACCATAAGTGAAATAGAACACCGCGGCCCGTGCCATCTCCCGGGCGTACGACGAGATGGTCAAGCGGTCCCAGTCCAAAATGGCGGAGATCCGGTCGTCGGGACCGTGCAGCACGTTATGAGGGTGCAGGTCACCATGGGTGTAACCCGTGTACTGCGGCGCCAGATCAGGCGGCCGGCGGTCCCCCAACCGCACCAGCAGCCCGCGCTTCAACCGAAGCGTCTGCTCAGCAGTGGCCTCGAACCCGGTCTTGTCCCCACGCCCAGCGGCGACCAGCTCCAGCAACCGGTCGACCTTCTGCAAAGCGGCCTCGGTAGTAGGAGGATTCTCAGCTTTAGGAGCGCGATCCGCAGGAATCGAAGCATGCAGAGTGCGGTGCAACCGCCCGATCACCGAACCAAGCTCGCGGCAGGAGTCCCGGGACATCGAAAGCCCGGAACGGTGTCGTCCACCGACCCAAGGGAAGACGCCGAACTCCTCGCCCTCCAGAAAAATGGTCGTGCGCCCGTCCCGACTCAGAACAGGCAGCACCACAGGCACCCCGGAGGTGCCGAGAGTCTGCAGCACATGAAACTGAAACTGCAGCTCAGGCCCGGTAACGTCGCGAAAGAGCTTCAACAGGTACGACCCGGAGGAAGTATCGACCCGCCAAGACCGGTTCATCAGCCCGGTCTGGACCCGCTGCATCTGGTAGACCTGCCCCAGATCCCAATGTGTCAGCGCCGCGTCAGGGAGTCGAGGCGCGGTCACGGTCATGCCCCCAAGCGTAGCCGCCGCCGACCGCCCCACCAGACCGCGAACCCCCCTTGCGCCCACCCGCGAACCGTCGTGTAAAGTTCCATCTCGTGTCCAGGGAAGCCAAAACAGCCAACTGGCAGGCAAAACAAACTACATATACACTTCTGTGTGCACGCGCGAGTGGCGGAATGGCAGACGCGCTAGCTTGAGGTGCTAGTGTCCTATTATGGACGTGGGGGTTCAAGTCCCCCCTCGCGCACACTTTTGAAGGTCCCGGCTTGCCGGGGCCTTCTTTTCCATGTTCTACGGGGCCTCGAACCGTTGGTGCGCGCTAGGGGAGAGCCAAAAAGAGAGCCTTGTTTTGGCAGCCGAAACGTCCCTTGGGGATCCGAGTTCTGCTCCCGGAGCACCGAGTCCATCAGGTCAGCCCCTTTGGCGATGACAGGCCGCAGCTGGTGGCGGTACACGATCCAGGTCGTGGCGATGTCCTTGTGGCCCACAAGGTCGGCGATGAGCTCGACCCTTGCCCCGCGGTCGGACATGATCGACACGAACGTATGGCGCAGATCCCGCGGCGTCCACGAACCGGCGATCCGGGCCTCGGCGACCACGGCCCTGAACTGCCTGCGGATGACCCCAGCCTTCGGTATCGTGTCGCATCGGGTGCCGAAGACGTAGGTGATCCCGGCCGACCTCAAGCCGTGCTGCGCCCGCCACTTCTGCTGCCGCACTTGATGGTCGGCAAGGATCTCGACGACGGGCTCGGGAAGAGCGACGGTCCGCCGGCTCCCGGGCGTCTTGGTCTCGCCCCCGCCCCGGACTGAACGCCAGATCTCGACATGCGGCGGCAATGGATTGCCGTCGAGCATAACCTCCTGGTGTTCCCGACCGCAGGAGCAGATCTGGCCCTTGACCGGGTTGAGATGCGTGTGCTCCCACTCCAGGGGTCGCGCCTCCTCGGTGCGGATACCGGTGAACGCAGACAGGGCGATGTAGGCGCCTATGGGTCGACCTCGGCTTGCATCGAACAGTGCGTGGACCTGTTCCAGCGTGAACGCCTGGCCCGGCCGGCCCTGGCCCTTCCCTCGGGGCGGGTCGATGAGCAGTGCGACGTTCCGTTCGACGTGGTTGTGCGCCTCGGCGAACCGGATGATCCGCCGCAGCGTGCTCAACCGCCGCTTGACCGAAGTCGGCGACAGCTCTTCGGCCATCGCGTTGAGCCAGGTATCGACGTCGTCGGCCCGCAACTTCTTGACCTTCGCGTGGCCGAGCCCGGGAATGATCCACCGCTCGGCGTGGAAGCGCAACTGCGCGATTGTCGCTGGCGCCAGCTGACGCGTGCCGTTGGCGAGGAAGTCGCTTGCGGCTTGGGCGACGGTGTACTTGTCGCCCAGATCGATTCCGTTGTCGTAGTCCCGCCTGAGTCTGTCGAGCTTCGCCGCGACTTCCGCGATGCTGTGGCCGCGAACCTCGGGTCGAATCCTGCTGCCATCAGGGCGGGTCCCCAACGACAGCGAACCGACGAACCGGTCCCGCGTCGTGTCCCAGTAGATCGAGCCCGCACCCTTGCGGGCCGGCCTGCGTGAGGTGTTCGGGGATTCTCGAACGGTCATGACCGTCATCTCCCTTGTATCCGCCTCAATTATAGAACACATGTATCATATAAGTATTCAATCGAACATATGCCCGATCAAAAGAGGTGACTGATGAATCTCTCCGAACGGGCAGCCGGCCAGGATAGTCAAGGCGGGGTTCGTCCACATGGCTGGTTGAGCTGCTCGCGGGTAGCCTGAGCGGATGTTGGGAGGCGTGGCATGGGGCAGCTGATACCACTCGGGTTTGACCGTGACGAGCGGGAGTTTTTCGCTCGGGCGCTGGAGGAGAGTAGTGGGCCCGCTCATGTCACCGACGCCTTGGCGACGTTTGCCGGCTTCGCGGATGCGGACGATATGATCAAGCACTGCGGCGACATAGCGGACCGGGCTCGTCGGGACGGCCGCATCGATGAGGCCGATCTTCAACGGGGCCAGCTGGCTTGCGAGATCCTCTTCATCAGCGATATCCATGGCTCCGGGCTGGACTGGGAAGCGACCACGGGGCTCGACGATGCCACCGCCATCGGGCTGCTGCGGAGGATCCAGATCAAGATGCTGAACCTGCGCCACTGAACAGCTTCGCAGCCAGGTGAAACCGGCGCCGATCCTCTTGCAGCCGCTGTTGCGGGAGCACCGATTCGAAGTCGTGCGGACTTATCGGTGCCTGATCGCGTTTCAGGCCACCAGTGCTGTGACCGCCAACGGCATCGCCACGATCGACCTGACCCCTTCGCGGTAGGCCGCGCTCATCCCTCTGAGCGGGGAGGCAGAACTCCAGGATGCGTTCGCATGCCTTCTCTGGTTGGCACTGGGCGGGATCACGGACCTGCCAAAGCCTTGACACGAAGCGTCTACGCACCTGCGTTCGCAATGGCGGATATGGGTTGTAAAAGTGACTATTCGACCTGAGGGTCGCGGTGAGGGATTGGCCTGGAGGAGATGACCTCGCCCTCCAGAAGTTGTGCGGCATCTTCTTCTGATAGCCGAGCCCTGCTTAGCATTATTGGTCCCGACACGGGCATTCCGTTCATGTTGAGTGCTAGATATATTCCTCTCGTGATTTGCACGGGATCGTAAAAGGGGTCGATTATCCACCAAGCTAGCTGTTCGTGCGAGGAAGGGTCCCTGAGAACCCGTTTCAAGTTGTGTGGCCTGATGGAGGCGCTTCCGACGTCTGACGCGATCTGGGCGCTTGGGCTAGCCTCGCAGCAAGCGTCATTGGCACCTTGAACAGCAAAGATACCAGAAGTATTAA